>Ga0209941_1000093_pt1 | contig 187154 bp, 161 predicted proteins | sample ThiBiot_300_plan_FD_183945 | JGI IMG/M metagenome (GOLD analysis project Ga0209941, IMG submission 183945) | Wastewater bioreactor microbial communities from Cape Town, South Africa - Thiocy_solids_1 (SPAdes) | ecosystem: Engineered > Bioremediation > Thiocyanate > Unclassified | place: South... | reverse complement strand
GCCGCGTCATCCTGGATAACGTTGTCTCAAAGCCGGGCAATTCTGGATAACGTTGCTTATCAAGCTTTAATCCAGTTGTAACTCCTGCAGCACACCCCATCCGCTTTCACAGGGATGGGGTTTTTTGTAAGCGGGTTAATGGCTGCCGCCGGACGGGCTACATGAAACGGCGTGGCCCGGGAATCTCAATGTGCCAGCTGCAGTATGACAACGCCGGAGACGATGAGCGTAACCCCGAGGTATCGAGCAATGGACGTCGGATCGTCGTAGAAGAAGACGCCGACAAGAAACGTGCCGGCAGCTCCGATACCGGTCCAGACCGCATAAGCGGTACCAATAGGAATTTGACGCTGGGCGAGCCACAACAGGACGCCACTGGTGGCCATGAAGACGACAGCTACAGCGACACCGGTTACACGGGACGACGGCTCTTGTGCCATCTTCAGCCCGACAGGCCATCCGATTTCAAACAACCCTGCCAGAACAAGATAGGCCCAACTCATGATGACTCTCCTTTGAAATCGAATGTGAAAGCTGCGGCCAGGTCAGCAGCCCCGCACTGCAGCACCGGAAATTCTCTTTTTTGGCAGAGGACCCTGACTTCCTGCAAGTCCTCACTTTATCATAGCGTTGGAGGTCCCTTAAGAGAATGGCGGAAGCAGCAGTTGCTTCATAAATTTTGGTAAAATGTCGAGTTTTACCTTGATTTGCCCCGACTATGGCACTCTTGGAAATCCGTAATGTTACGCGGCGTTTTGGCAGTTACACTGCGGTCGACAATGTCAGCATCGATGTGGAAGCCGGCGAGTTCTTCACGCTGCTGGGTCCATCCGGTTGCGGCAAGACAACGCTGCTGCGGATGATAGCCGGGTTCGATCTGCCGGATTCCGGGCAAATCATGCTGGATGGCAAGGACATGGTAGGCATCCCGCCGGAAAAACGCCCCGTCCATACCGTGTTCCAGACCTATGCCTTATTTCCGCATATGACGGTGGCGGACAATATCGCCTTTCCCCTCAGGATGGCGGGGAAAGCGCCACAGGAAATAAAAAAAAGGGTGAATGAACTGCTGGAGCGGGTTCACCTGCCGAACTTCGGCAATCGCTTTCCACATGAGCTTTCTGGCGGACAGAAACAGCGCGTGGCTTTCGCCAGGGGATTGGTGAATCGACCGCGGCTGCTCCTGCTCGATGAACCATTGGGCGCACTCGACGCAAAGTTGCGCGAAGAGATGCAGATCGAGCTCATCAATCTCCAGAAAGAAATCGGCATTACCTTTATTTTTGTCACCCATGCGCAGGATGAAGCGCTGGCGCTATCGCATCGCATCGCGGTGATGAACCGGGGGAATGTCGAGCAGATAGACGAACCCTCCAAAATCTACAGTGCTCCGAGGAATCATTTCGTTGCAGATTTTATCGGCAAAATCAGCGTGATGAATGCAGCGGTCATAGAAGCGGCTTCATCGCATCTGAAACTTGCAATAGAAGGACTGGGAGAGGTAACGGCGCCAGCCAGGGAAGGTGTGGAGGTGGGCGACAAGGGCGTGCTGGCCATCCGGCCCGAGCAGGTGCGAATTTCTCACCCGTCCAATGCATCGCAGCTAAAAAACCACTTCCGTGGCAAAGTGCACGACTTCCTGTATGTAGGTGACGTAACCACTTATATCGTGGAACTCGTCAACGGCGCCTATATTGAAGCTTTACTGCCAAATTCCGCTCCCGGCCGGGCCAAGTTTTTCGAGGTGGATGACGAGGTAACGATCTCCTGGCGCCATGACGCGGGCATTTTTCTCGATAATCCTCAATGATTAGGGGCAAAATGAAAGAAAAGCGGCTTGCCCGGCTGCTCGTGAGCGGGCCGCCCCTATTGTTTCTGATAGTGTTCTTTGTTGCACCCAGTCTGATCATGATTCTCACCTCGCTTCGCTTTCCGGGCGAATTCGGCGGGCTGGCGCCCATTACGCCGCCATCGGACCAGGCGGTTGGCGAATACGGGTTCACCCCGGATGCTTATCAGTTCTTTTTCAGCGATTTTATCTACACGGAGATCTTTCTCAAATCGTTCGCGGTTGCGTTCGGCACCACCTTGATCTGCCTCATCCTGGCTTATCCATTGGCAGTACTGATTGCCCGCAGCAGAAAACACTTGCGCAACCTGATGGTGCTGCTGGTGATACTTCCATTCGCGAGCAATTTCCTCATCCGCATCTACGCCTGGATGATCATCCTCGGTCCGGAATCCGCGCTCAGCCACTTTGTCAACACCGTTCTCGGCGCATTCGGAATCGCCCCGGTCACATTGCTATTCTCGCCTTTTGCGGTGTTGATTGGCATGGTGTATGTCCATCTGCCGTTCATGGTGCTGCCTCTCTATACCAACCTGGAGAAGCACGACCCCTCGCTTCTGGATGCGGCACAGGATCTGGGCGCGAATGCCTGGCAACGCTTCTGGCGGGTTACCTGGCCGCTATCCCTGCCGGGCGTGTTTTCAGGGTCCGCGCTGGTATTCATTCCGGTGCTGGGCATGTTCGCCGTGCCGGACATACTCGGCGGCACAGGCGATATCCTGATCGGAAACCTGATCAAGGATCAGTTCCTGGGCACGCGCGACTGGCCGTTCGGTTCCGCGTTATCGATCATGCTGACACTGGCGGTACTGTCTGTCGCAGGCTTGACGACATGGTTCGCCCGTTCCGCAACCGGCCAGCGGGCGCTATAGCATGAAGCGCGGCAATCCCTGGTTGTGGTTCGGGGCGGTGCTGGTTTACGCCTTCCTTTATATCCCGCTGATCATCGTGGTGCTGTACTCGTTCAACGATTCCAGGCTGAACGCTGAATGGGTCGGCTTTACCTTGTTCTGGTACAAGGCGCTGTTCAACAATACCGAGATGCTGCTGGCGGCACGCAATTCGCTCATCATCGCGCTGTGCGCGAGCTTCTGTGCAACCCTGCTGGGTACGATGTCCGGCCTGGCGATACACCGGTACAAGCTCAAGGTATTGCCGGTGCTGGTATTCACTCCAGTTGCAATGCCAGAAATCCTGCTTGGAGTATCGATCCTGCTATTCTTTTTGCAAGTCCTGAATTTCACGCTCGGAATGGTGTCAATCATCATTGCGCACACTACCTTCTGCATTGGTTTTGTCGCCATCATCGTGCGGGCGCGGCTGCAGGGAATGGATGAAAGCATCTTCGAAGCGGCGCGCGACCTGGGTGCATCGCCGTGGCAAACTTTCCGGCTCGTCACCCTGCCGCTCATCATGCCGGCCGTGGTCGCAGGCGCCCTGATGTCGTTCACCCTGTCCATCGACGATTTTGTCATCACATTCTTTACCAAGGGTGTAGGCGAACCGATTCTGCCGATCCAGATCTATACGATGATAAAAGTTGCAGTCACACCCGAAGTAAACGCCATCTCCACATTATTGATGCTGCTGACATTGGTCATGATCATCATTGCCGCCCGGCTTGAATCAAACGGCCTCTCGGAAGGGAACGAGAAATCTCGCAAAACGGCAAAACAAGCGGCGAAATGATGAACTCTCCACGATTCCTTCTTTTTCTGCTGGTATCACTGCTCCAGTTCACCACGGGGTGCGCTCCCCGGAATCCGGATGCGGCCAACGGCGGCAAAAATGTCCTGCACCTGTTCAACTGGAATAACTACATCGCGCCGGAAACCGTTGCGCGCTTCGAGAAATCCTGCAAGTGCGACCTGTCGCAGGATTATTATGCCGATAACGAGGAAATGCTGGCGAAGCTCGCGGCTGGCGCCACCGGTTATGATGTTATCGTTCCTACGGGCAATGCGCTCGATACCCTCATCCGCCAGGGAGTACTGAGTCCGCTGGACAAATCGCTGCTGCCCAATTTCAGGAACATCAACCCCGCCTACCTCGATACGGCCTTCGACCCCGGTAATATATACTCGGTTCCCTACGCCTACACACTCTCCCTGCTCGGTTTCAACAAAGAGAAGATCGGGCAGCTTGGTCTGCCGACTGATACCTGGGCAATCATCTTCGAACCCAAATATCTGAAAAAAATCAGGGGAAGGGTGACCGTGCTCGACAGCCAGCGCGAGTTGATGGCTGCCGCGCTCAAGTATCTGGGCTATTCCGTGAACGATACGGACGAGAAGCACTGGCAGGAGGCCGCCGATCTGATCGTACGCGCCAAACCCTACTGGGCGGCCTTCAGCAATACCAGCTACATCAAGGAACTGGCAGTGGGAAATCTGTGGGTGGCGCACGGTTATTCCAACGACATGTTCCAGGCGGCGCTCGACGCACAGAAAACCGGGCGAAAATTCACGATCGGCTATTCGATGCCCAAAGAGGGAGCGGTGCTGGCAGTAGACAGCATGGTTCTGCACAAAAGCGGGAAACGCCATGATCTTGCTCACCAGTTCATCAATTTCATGCTGAATGGAAAGAATTCCGCCGAACTTACCAACCTCATCGGCTCGGGCAATCCCAATCTCGACGCTTTGCAATACATCCAGCCCGAGATTGCAAGCAACAAGGCTATTTTCCCTGATCCGGAACTGATTGCCCGGCTTGAAATGCTGCGCGATCTCGATCGCAGGCAGCGGCGCCTGCTGAGCCGTTTGTGGACGGAAATTAAGTTGCGATAATCGTTATAATTTCCGCTCATCCATTCGAGACAAAAACCATGAGCTACTACCATCGGCATATATTTTTCTGCGTGAACCAGCGTGAACCTGGAACCTTGTGCTGCAATAACTTTGGTGCCCAGGCGATGCGCGACTATGCCAAAGAGCGTGTAAAGACACTCAAACTGGACACTAAACACAAGAGGATAAGGATTAATAATGCAGGCTGCCTGGACCGCTGCAATGAGGGTCCTGTCATCGTCGTGTATCCCGAAGACGTCTGGTATACCTACGTGGACAAGGAAGATATCGATGAAATCATCGAAGAACACCTGAAAAACGGCCGAGTGGTCGAGCGTCTGCGGATCTGATCTCAGTGTATGATATCGCTCATTCGGTTCGCGACTATACATACATCCATTGACTGCGCATAATTCCCAAAACTTGTCCAGAAACCTGTTCATTGACGGGCCGGCGGGAAAGCTGGAAGCGGTTCTGGCGGAGCCGGCTTCGCCCGTCCCCCGAGGTATTGCCGTTATCGCACACCCTCATCCGCTCTATGGCGGAACCATGAATAACAAGGTAGTGTATACCCTGTTCAAATCCTTCCTGGAGCTCGAATTTATCACGGTCAAGTTCAATTTCCGGGGTGTAGAGCAAAGCGAAGGTTCTCTCTATTCAGGTAACAGTGATGGCATGGGAGAAGTCGAGGATGTGGTAGCGGTGGCGGAAGCTGTAGCAGCGGAATATGCCTCCCGCTTCGATTCTTCTCCGCCATTGTGCCTGGCGGGATTTTCATTCGGAGGTGCAATCCAGATTTTCGCCGCGCAACGGCTCAAGCCGCAACAGGTCGTCCTGGTCGCCCCAGCGGTGGAACGCTTGAGCGCCCCTCCCCTCTCCTTTCCGCAGGATGCGCAGGATGTCCGATCTCTATCCCGCGTGCTGATCATTCACGGCGATCAGGATGACGTCGTTCCGCTTAAAACCGTTCTGGACTGGGCCGACCCGCAGGAATTACCCGTTGTCGTTGTACCCGGCGCAGAGCATTTCTTTCACCGGCGCCTGCATATCCTCAAACGCATCGTCCTCGATTCCTGTCGTCCTTAGAAAGTCCTTGATGCGCCAAAAGTCCTAGGACGGGCTCTACCCCGCCATCCTGTTGCGATGGCAGATGGAACCTGCCCTACGATCTGCTGCTGCACATACCACTGCTATCTCTAAAAATCCATCCAAGTAGCCTACAAAGGCAAAACTGCCGAGGAAACAGGATGCCAAGATACTTGGACGTGATTCCTTTTGCCAGTTGGCCTGCGGAGCCATTTGCAAATCCAGGGCCCCTCGTACCCCTGACACCAATCAGATCAACGAAGCAGACGGCAAATCAAATACAGTTCAGCACCATTGAACGGAAGTTGTCAAAAAAACCCATTTCCTTCGACAGATTAGCGACGTCCGCACCGGCATCGAGAAACTTATCCTCGTCCCGATAATTGTGGTTGTCAAAAATGGTGAGATTGGCCTTGGGACCGACTTTGACGCTGCGAACCTTGTTCTCCCAGTCGTAGCCAAACGGACCGATCAATCGAGGCAAAGTGACAGGGCCGCTTAAAAACAGGCTATCGCCTTGAAAATTCTTCTTGTCAAAAAATTTCACCCAGCACCCTTTGTTTTCCAGTTCTCCGGAAACCTGGACTGGAACGAACATCAATACGGGAACTTCGATAGTCCTCTTGCCACCCCTGGCCCCGGGGTGCTTGCTCTCGGCCGACGGCTTCTTATCCATTGCCGGCTTGGCAGGAGACTCCTGCGCGCTGAGACCGAACGAAACGGACATGCCAAACACCAATGCAACTATGGTCAGTAAACCAGGGGAGTTCTTCTGTACCAGAATATTCATGTTATCCTCCTTGAGAACAGAAATCTGAGGACTGCAATCAGATCCGATTAACGAAGATGGAAGACAAACCAGCCGACCCCGAGCCCTCTCCCCTCTCCATAAAAAAGGACAATGCAGGTCATTCATTAATCCTAGTGACAGACCCTCACGCGTTCCGTTCGCTTTCGTACATAACCATAACGATCCTATACCGGCCGAATGGGATGGACAACGGGAGAAACTGGCTGTGGCCCGTCCCGGATCAGCCGTATCAGGCAGAAAACTCAGCCCCTTTGGTGGCTGCCGGAGGACATGGTTTGCCTGGATAGAGGAAAGAGCAAATTGATCTTTCCGGAAAAACAGGTTTACACTTGCTGGAACATGTTCGCGGAAAATAGCCAGCCGGGAATTCTTATGCAGCGTCTGCTCATCCTGTTCGGCATTGTGCTGGTATTGGCGGGATTATTGTGGCCCTGGTTGTCGAAACTGCCTTTTGGCCGTCTTCCCGGGGATATTATCATTGAGCGCGAGAATTTCAGGCTCTACTTCCCGCTTGCCACGGGACTGCTGGTGTCGCTGGTTCTGTCGTTTCTGCTGTGGTGGTGGACCCGAAAATAAATCAGGAGAGAAAATGTGAATTTATATGAATCAATGGTGTTCTGGTTTGTGAAGGAATTTGCCAAGGCTATTCTGGGTCTTGCCCTTGTGCTGGGGATAGTGGTCTTCCTGTGGTGGATCAACACAGAGGACTGAATCCGGGCGCCGCCGGGTACTATCGATCCGGCCGGAAATACTGTGAATCTCTAGCTGGAAGCCGGTTCCGGCTTTTCCTTTTCTTCCGGCAAAGTTTTCCTGACCGCATCCTCCGCCAGGGTGGATTCCGGCCAGGATGAAGGACTTTCAATGAGGGGTTTGAGGACCGGTACCAGTTTCTTCATCACCTGTGTGGAAAGTGCCGAGGTAAACGTATAGTTTGCTGCATCCACCCCTGGCACGAATGCAGTCATGGTCCCGAAAAAACGGTCACCGATAAAAAAGACGAAAGTAGCAGAACGATTCACCACACGCGATTCCTTGATGACTCCGGGTGAAGAAAACGTGATATGACGATGATCCCCCGTTCCCGTTTTCCCGCCAATCAGGATTTCCGAGCCATCCTCTTCCACAATCGCATGCGCCAGCCGCGAAGCCGTACCCGCTGTCACCACCTTGGTCAGGACACCGCGCACCGTTGCCGCCAGTTCGGGTGAAAATACTCTTTCACCCTTGACAGGTTTCTTCTCGACGACTGTTTCGAAAGGTGTATCGGCTGCAAAGCGAAGGCGTTCGATCAGCAGAGCGGGCACGCGGACGCCATCGTTGAGAATGACGCCCATAAGCTCGGCAAGGGCTGCGGGATGATCCGCGGAGCTTCCTATAGCCGTGGCGAGCGATGGCACGAGGGAGTCGAAAGGATATCCGAGGCGTTTCCAGCTGCGATGAATTTCGAGAAATGCCTCGACCTCCAGAAGACTGCGAATACGGGCATCCTGAGAGTTTTTATGAATGGTTTTGAACAGCCAGCTGTAAACGGCAATGCGCTCACCCGCACTCGCTTCGATCACATCCTTGTACCCGTCTCCGGGATGCAGGATGAGATAACGTGCCAGCCATAGCTCCAGAGGATGAACCGTGACGATGTGGCCCTGATCCGCCAGTGAATATTTTCCCGGGGCGTAAGCCTCATACAGATCCTCGAGTCTATAGGTGTCCAGATTTTTGAACCTGGGCAGATGCGGCGTCATGAAGGCCACGAATTCCACGAGACTGGAAGCTGGGTAAATATAGCGGTAAGCTGCCGCGAGACGCCGGGGGGTATGCCGGAAGCTCGAAAAGAATATGTCGCTCACCTCGCGCGGATCAGCGGCCTTGTCTTTGTACTTCAGGTAAAAACGGTTGATGAACACTCTGCCTTCCTTATCGGCAAAGCGTCGGAGATATTCCCCCCGATCGGAATTACTCGCATCCCTGAGTATCTTGGCGGACGACCCTCCCACCTGGAGCATGTAGTAGCGCACGATATCCCGCATCAACCGGATATAAACGAGGTTGACCGAGTTGGCCGTGGCCTCGCGCACGCTCATGATCCTGTAATTGTCCTCGGGCTTGAAATTATGGAAGACATGCTGACCTCCACCGGTAAAGAAGCGCTCATAGGGGCTGGCGGAATACTTGCGCTCCATGGCAGCGTTCAGCATGGATTTCAGGCTCTTGTCCCTGCTATGCAAAAGATGGTCGATTGCCCAGCGGCTGAGTGCGTCGCTCGGATCGACCTCTTCCGCGCGTAACGCTTTCTGTTCCCAGGCTGCATATTTCCCATGCAGCGCCTCGACAATTTCGAGATAAGTCACGAGTGTTCTCAACTTGGCCGTGGAACCCAGGTCCAGCTTGGTCCCCTTGTTGATATCGAGAGGCTGGTCGAAATTATCAGCAAGAATGCGGAATTTGGCCCCGTCAGGAGTCAATTCCGAAAGCGTGAAGCTATAGATGATTTTGGATGGATCTTCCTTCCCCAACAGACGATGACCATATAGTCCCGCCGCTACCGCATTTACCGGATCCCGCAACTGGCGCAGCATTTCGGTGGTTTTTTTCTGCAGATTGATGTCGAGCGTGCTCTGCACGGACAGATCCAGCCGATCCAGGTCATACAGCCCCTGTAACCCGAGCTGGGACGCAAGGCGTACCCGTGCCGCGTTGACCGCCTTCTGGGCGGAAAAATCCTTGATCTCCCCCGGCTTGAAGACATTCCGAAACCGCAGAGGTTGCCTGAGTGCCGTATCCCTGAGCCGGGATGGAATCACTTTCACCTGGGCGAGCACGCGCAGATAGGCATTGGTGAGTTCACCCAGTTCCTGGCGGCCGGCCAGCAGATAATAGGAAGGCCGCCGCTGTGCGATCATGAGGCTCAGTACGTGCTTGTAGCGTCCTGCAGCTTCGACAAATTCAGCTTCGTTACGGTACTGCCAGTTCAGGATGCGGTTGGTTTCGTCGAAATCGAGCCCATACCAGGCCCAGAGAGCGTCACCGATTCCATTCGTTTCTCCGAATCCGAGAGCGCCCGCCAGCGGAACGGTATTGAGGTAATCCACCACAATCTGTTTGCGGACCGCCAGCGTGTCGTCCCCCTGCAGGTACGCACGCACGGAGGCGGAAGCAATCTGCCGGAACTTGTCGCCGCCGGTAAGCGTCAGCCCGTTGGGAGAATGACGGTACTTCTCGATCTGCGTTGCAAGGGTACTGCCGCCGGGAACGTCATGATCGGAGTTGAAAACCTGAATCCCTTTGTCCAGGATCGCCCTGCCGAGCCTGGTCCAGTCGATGGCGGGATTTTTTTTCGGCATGGCCTCATCCAGCAAATCCCTGTTTTCGATAAACAGAAGACTGCTCGTGATCACCGACGGAACGGATTCGAATTTGTCGTAAATCCGCCTCGGAAACGACACGCGATACAGCGACTGCCCGTTGCTTCCGGTTATTTCGAGGCCCGCCTGGGATTTTTCGCGATACGGCACGAACACGCCCCGCCGCACCAGATCCTTCATCTGCCTGGAAGCATGCGCCTGCGCCTGCACCTCGAAACCATGCTTTTCCAGGTTCTGAAGCAACGCGGGCAAGCGGCTGTAACCCAGCCGAATGTCGTATGGTCCAGCCTGGGAAAGAGCAAGCCGCGTGAAGTCTTCATCCGGACCGCTTCTCATTTCCCACTTCAGGTCACCAGCCAGCTTCGACAGACGCCATGCCTGATACCAGGATGTTTCTATTTCCCGGTGCGCAAGAAAGACTGCGACTGAAATCACAGCAAAAAGCAGGATCAGTACGCGGGGGGTGAAAAACCTGAGCGCATGCCGCACAGTAGGAATCAGCAAGGGTAAAAATACAACATTACTGTTTTATGGGTATCAACCAAACCATGAAATGCAGCATTTTCCTCGACTTATTCGCTTCTTTGAATTCGTGTCGAATCTCTGATCAAAAGGGTCGTTAAATTTTTTCGCCGCTTATTTCGTTTATTCCGCTTCCGGGGCAAACTGCCTCAGGCATCCCGGACATGATAAATAAGCGGATATCGAACTGCAATGTTTAAGACAATCAACAGCAGGGCTGATTCCGCAATGCCGGGTATATACCGGAAATATATTCCGTGAGGCGATGAAATCTTCTCCGTCAGACCTGGCACGAGTGCCGCAATATGCCATGCGACAATTTGTCACATGCGGCAATATGCCACATTCCTAATTCCTGCGATTTGCCTTACATTCCATCTCAGCAGCAACACAGGGTTTGCCGACATTCTCCCGGCCGCAAGTGATGAGCTTTTCCAGGACATAAAGCTTCACTTCGGGCTTCATGTCGATATGCATTCCGGCCTCTAGCATGTCTTCGTCATTTACGGCATTGGTGGAAGCTGCTTGCAGCAATTCACAGAAATTCGATGAAAACAAGAAAAATGACAAGAAAAAAAAACACGGTATCCGCACTATCTGCGGTCTTGACGATAATCTGCCCCGGTTTTGCCATGGCACAGGAAACTGAAACTGAACTCACTCCGATTGTGGTAACCGCCAATCCGATCATAGACCGCGTTCGTATCGATGGTTTTTCCAGCACATCGGCAGTCGTCACCGAAAGCCAGTTGCACGACCAGAATGCATTCGATCTGGCTACCGCCTTGCGGCGCACACCCGGCGTCCAGATATCGCGCTACAACCCCGTGGGCGCCTTCGGCGGGGATCAGGGTGGCGCAGTCTTCATTCGTGGCATGGGTGTCAGCCGTCCGGGCAGCGAAATCAAAACCTACATCGATGGCGTCCCATTTTACATGGGGGTCTGGAACCATCCCCTGCTCGATCTTCTGCCGGTCAACGGCATGCAGTCCATCACAGTCTACAAGAGTCCGCAACCGCAAATCAACGGGAACAACTTTGCCTCGATCAATCTTGAAACCAAGCACGCAACCGAAGATGGCATAAAAGCTGGCGTAAGAATTTCCGGAGGCTATTTCAATACCTTCATAGAGCAGGCCGATCTGGTGGGCCGCTATGGAAACATGGATTTCATGCTGGCACAAGGCCATGCCCAGTCAGATGGTCAGCGACCCAATGCAAGCGGCGAACTGAATAATGTTATGGGCCGCATTGGCCTGCGTCTGGGCGAACACTGGTCGGTTGGCACAAGCTTTCTTTTTGTCGATAACAACGCGCGTGATCCGGGCGACAACCGCCTGCCAAGGCCCGCGGTAGCGCCGCAATATCCCACCCAGGCAGGAATGGTGACTGCCTTCGTATCGCATCGGCATGATAGGTGGCGCGGCGACCTGCGCTTTTATTACACCAAGGGAGAAGGCAACTGGTTGCATCAAGCAGGGCTGGACGGGGATACGCTCACCAATTTTGAAACGATTGGCATGCGCTGGAAAGAACAGTTCTCGCTATGGAAAGGCGGCGCGATCACGGCTGGCCTGGATAGTGACTGGATTTCGGGCGACGTCAAGTTCAATAGAGTGGCGCCGGCTCCGCAAGACAGTTTCAAAGCCCCCACTTTCCGCGTCACATCTCCCTACATCGCACTAAGCCAGACGATCGATCTGGGCAGGGGTTGGTCGCTGGTACCCGCGGTCGGCGTGCGAATCTACGACCATAGCATATTTCACGCAAGAACTTCGCCCCATGCGGGCCTCTCCCTGATATCGGACTGGATCACCCTCTTTGGCAATGTTTCGCGCGGCATCAATTATCCGGGATTGGAAACGCCCGTTCTCTCCGCCGCGATACCTGCGTTGAGACAAAGCTGGAGGAAACTCTCCGCGGAAGAGCTCGATCATGCCGAGGTCGGCTTCAAGCTGGATCCTTTCGAATCCACACAAATTAATGTCAGCTTATTTATCGATCAGGTAAAAAACCGGTACATCTTCGGCTTCCCGCCGAATGTTCCGCCACCGCCCCAGTTTCTGAATCTCGGCACCTATACCATCCGCGGGACCGAAGTTGCAATTCAGCAAAATATCACGCGCAACTGGACAGTTTTCGGTGGACTGACCCTGCTCGATCCGAGCATTGCCAATTTGCCCTATACACCAAAACGGGCTTTCACGGCGGGCATCAACGGCCAGATAGGACCAATCCGCTTAACGGTCGATACCCAGTACCAGTCCAGCGTGGCCGCGTTAAACCGTCCGCGCACGGCGGGCGCCGTTAATACCGAACGGGTGGATGGATTCATAATCATGAATGCGCGTGTCTCCCACCCATTGCCTTTCCTGGGCAAGAAAGGAGAAATTTTCGTGGCTATGGAAAACCTTCTGGATGTCAATTATGCCTACCGTCCGGGTTATCCCATGCCGGGCCGATGGGGACAGATCGGCATATCCGCAAGTTTCTAAAAAATGATGATCCTTTGACTTGAACATGGAGATTTCGAATGCAGCTCTCACCGCTGGTACATCCCTCGGAAGAATTGAGTAAAGAAGAAATTTCGCGCTACAGCCGCCACCTGCTGATTCCTGACGTCGGCCTGGAAGGACAGCAGCGTCTCAAGAACAGCAAGGTCCTGGTAATCGGCGCCGGAGGCCTGGGATCACCGGTACTCCTCTATCTGGCAGCAGCCGGCGTGGGAACTCTCGGGATTATCGATTTCGACGTCGTCGATGAATCCAACCTGCAGCGGCAGGTCATCCATCGGCAGGAGGATATCGGCAGACCCAAATGCAGGAGCGCGCAGGATTCGGTCAAGGCTCTGAATCCCTATATCCAGGTTCGGATTCACGATGAACGCCTCGAAACAACAAATGCTATCGACATTATTTCGAGATATGACCTGGTAGTGGACGGAACGGATAACTTCTCCACCCGCTATCTCGTCAACGATGCCTGCGTGCTGGCTGGAAAGCCCTATGTCTGGGGATCCATTTTCCGCTTCGAAGGGCAGGCCTCCGTCTTCTGGGAAGATGCGCCAGGGGGACGCGGACTGAACTACCGCGACCTTTATCCCGAGCCGCCGCCCCCCGAAATGGCCCCATCCTGTGCGGAAGGGGGCGTGCTGGGCATACTGTGCGCATCCATCGGCGCGATCATGGCTACCGAAGCCATCAAACTGATTACCGGCCTGGGCAACACACTGCTCGGCAGGCTTGCTGTTTACGATGCCCTGGATATGACTTTCAGATTCATCCCGCTGCAGCGGGCTCCGGCAAGAACGCCGATCACGAAGCTGATCGACTACCAGGCATTTTGCGGGCTTCCGCGGTCGGCGGCGGACAGTAAACCGAACGTTCCCACGATCAGCGCGCTGGAGCTGAAAGAGATGCGGGAAAGCGGCGTAGCCATGCAGCTTATCGATGTTCGCGGAATCCAGGAATGGAACATCGTGCATATCGAAGGGGCAAATCATATTCCCAAGGACAGGATGATGTCCGAGGAAGTTTTATCCCGATTGAACAAGGATGACCTCATCGTGCTCCACTGCAAGATGGGCATTCGGTCCCGGGATGTTCTCATGGAGATGCGCAAACGGGGCTTTACGAACGTCAAGAGCCTGGAGGGCGGAATCCTGGCATGGATCAGGGATGTGGATCAGACGTTGCCAGGTTATTGAGCTGTCGTCATTGCGGGTATCTAACCGACAATACCCGGACGTCGGGCGGAGCCCGACCTACCCCTATCAATCAGTATGGAAAATCTTTGGATTCCGGAACAGGTCCGGAATGACGAAATTGTATTTTTCCCGACCGGAAATATGCCTATTAATATCAATATCATGGAGGGTAAGAATCATGCTGACCATACACGCCAAGCTTGTTGAGGCAATACTTGCTCAGGCACATAAAGATCATCCTTTCGAAACCTGCGGTGTCATTGCCGGTCCGGAAAAATCGAATCTTCCCCTGCGCCTCATCCCGATGCGCAATGCGGCCCGGTCGGAAACATTTTTCAGGTTCGACCCGCAAGAGCAACTACGGGTCTGGAGAGAGATGGAGGCACGCGGCGAGGAGCCTGTCGTGATTTATCACTCCCATACCCACACCCCAGCCTATCCAAGCCGCACCGACGTGCAGTACGCATCCCAGCCCCAATCCCATTATGTCATTGTTCCAACCGACCCTGCATACGGAGAAGAAATCCGCAGCTTCCGTATTCTCGATGGAATGGTCACCGAAGAGAGAATCAGAGTGACAGATTCATATAAGGCGGAATGGGAATTATCGATGGGGGCAATGGTCGCTTAGGGGCCTCTAAAAAAGGGCTCTTCTGAAAGGGCCTTCTGAAATGACCTTCTGAACGTTCGATTCTTCACGGGCTGGTCGATCAGGAATACTGGCAGGCAGTAGATAGCGGGATTCGAGCGCACGTGAAAGTGTCTGAATCCGCAAAGAATCGGATGAACGCGATACGCTTTAGGTTTGAATAAAGGCGTTAATGCGAATTGAAATTCTTATTAATACTATTTGTGTTTAAAACCAGCTATGGAGAAATAAATATGCCGATAACCATAAGTATCCCGACCATACTCAGACCACTCACCGGCAACCAGAAGCGTATCGAAGTGGAGGGCTCCAGTGTGCTCGATGCCATCGAACGGATGGAACAGCAGTACCCCGGCGTCAAGGAAAAACTGGTCACCGGGGGCCAGGCGCACCGCTTCGTTAATATCTATGTAAACGACAACGATATTCGTTTTAGCGAGGGCCTCTCAACCAGGCTCACTGACGGCGACTTGTTAACCATCCTGCCTGCCGTTGCAGGAGGTTGAACCCGAAATTACTCCTGTTCGAGAGAAACATGAGCATGAATCAACCATTGACGGGTTGTGTGATGAAGGGCCCGAAAAGCATAACCCCTGACTTTGCCCCTATAGCTGTTTCGTTTCTTTATCAGTCTGAAGCGTTGGGGATACAAACTTCGGCAAATGAGAATTGTGCAGGCGATGAAGCATTGTGCTTCGAATTCGAAACACCCCGCACTGCCCCTGTCACATGCGAGATCACGCGGTGGGAAGATCCTTCCCGGCAGGGAACTGTGAGCGAAAACATCATGCAGGCAGCATGCGGGCTGATGTCGGTGCATGGGCGAACCCATCGGCAGCCGAAACCTCTAGGGCTGAACTACGTTTCGACCTTGACCGCGGCATTGGCGCTTCAGGGAAGCATCGCCGCTTCCATTGGCCGACTGCGGGGACTGCCTGTTTCCAGCAGCACTGTCTCAATGGCAGCCGCAGGCTTGTTGAGCATGAGCCAGTATATCGCCGGGGCGACTGCTTCGGAGTCCCCTGAAACCACCAAGACCGCCGAGACCACCCGCCCGCTTCCTGGTTCGTTCCCCGCTTGCCCTCCTTTTGTTTCCCTGGACGGAGTCATTTTTGAACTCGAAACGCTCGATGCCGGCCCCTGGCAAAAATTCTGGGGGGAACTGGGTGTAAATTCAGCAGCGGCGGGAAAAGGATGGAGAGCTTTTCTGCTGCGGTATGCGAGGGCGGCAGCACCATTGCCGGATGATCTGTCCCTCGCTATTTCGAAGCTGACTTACTACCGTATCTCACGGATATGTGCGAAAACCGGCATGGCTATCTGCCCTGTCCGCTCGATCGATGACAGGGCACAGGACGATGATGCCAGACAAATCTGGCAGCAAGGCCCATGGTCGTTTTCGCCATCCTCATCCGAACCAAAACCGAATGACGAATACCTGCGTCCCGATAGCGCATTGCCGGGAGGGGATCTGCCGTTAAGCGGATTCACGGTGATCGAATCATGCCGGCGCATACAAGGTCCTCTCGCCGGGCATCTGCTCGCACTCCTCGGGGCAACCGTTATCAGGATAGAGCCGCCAGGCGGCGATCCGCTGCGAGGAATGCCGCCCATGGCCGAAGGTTGCTCCGCGCGTTTCCAGGCGCTCAACAGTCTCAAGACGGTACGTGAAATCGATATCAAATCCGCGACTGGAAAAGCAGAAATCAGGGAGTTGGCACGGCACGCCGATGTTTTTCTGCATAATTGGGCGCCCGGCAAAGCGGTACTGCTCAATCTCGATCATGGCGATCTGGCGGCGATCAACCCATCCCTGGTTTATGCCTATGCGGGTGGATGGGCCACCGATTGTGCCGAGCATGTCTCTTCAAATTCAATGCCCGGAACGGATTTCATGGCCCAGGCCTATTCGGGAGTGGCCGGAAAGGTCGCAGGAGCCGGCAGCAGCCGTGGCGGCTCCCTGTTCACCGTCCTGGACGTGCTCGGAGGCGTGGTAGCGGCTCAAGGCATCACGATTGCGCTGCTCAACCGGTGCATGAACAATGCGAGCGCAAAGGTCACTTCCTCGCTCATGAGCGCAGCAACGCTTTTGTGTGCCGAGGATTTCCGGAATATATACAGCTTGCCGGCTTCCGGCTCAAAACCTTCGGCAAGCATCATCAATGAAGTTTACGTCACAAGACAGGGCAGGATTGCAGTCGAATGCCCTGATATGGATACGGTATTACGGCTGGCGGAAGTCCTCGACATTACTGCCGGCATTGAAAACAAAGGCTTCCAGCGCTGCCTGAGCGAAGTATTCCTCTCGAAAACGGCTGACCAATGGGTTGAACTCTTCCAGCACGCAGGCATTCCCTCCGCTGTTGTCATTGAAGATCTTGCCGATCTGCAAACCCTGACGCATCTGCAACCAGGGCTGACTCCCGGCTCTTACACCCAAGTCAATTCTCCCTGGAGATTTAAATGAACCATTCCGGCATCCTGGATAGGGTTCCCGCCGAGGTCCGCGCTCAATGGGTCCGGCAGGGAATCTATCCGAATAAACCCCTGTACGGGTTGTTTTGCGAGCAAGTGGAGCAGCATCCGGATAGCCCGGCGGTAATATCGCTCGACCATACCATCAGTTACGCAACGTTGCTGGACAAGGTCCATCGCCTGGCTGCCAGTTTCCAGGAATTGGGCATTGTCGCGGGCGATGTAATCTCATACCAGCTTCACAACGACTGGCGCAGCTGCGCGATCGATCTGGCAGCAGCCGCGCTTGGAGCCATCGTGGCGCCTTTTCCGCCGGGACGCGGCCGCCTCGATATCCAGTCCCTGCTCGGACGCTGTAACGCCCGTGCAATTATTGTCGAGAGCGCATATGGAAAAACCGACCTTTGCGAATTGATCGAATCCATACGGCCCACTTTGCTTTCACTACGTATCCTCGTTGTCGATGGAGCAGCCCAAGACGGCTGGCACGCACTGGATGACCTGTTTCGGACCGACCCCATTGAACCAGACCTGCTGCCGCCAGCCTGCCCCGACTCACCTGCCCGCTTCCTGATCTCATCGGGCACCGAATCCGAGCCAAAATGGGTGGCCTATTCTCACAACGCGCTGGCGGGCGGACGGGGCCGTTTTCTGCAACGAATTCATCCTGAAGGAAAGACTTTCAGGGGACTTTATCTGATGCCGCTCGGCACAGCGTTCGGGTCCACGGCAACATTCGGAGTTTTATCCTGGCTTGGCGGATCCCTTGTCGTCCTGCGGCAATTCGACGTTGCAGCCGCTGTTCAAGCCATCGCGGAACTGAAGCCTACGCATATATTGGGCGTTCCCACGATGTTTCAGCGCATCGCCGCAGACCCTGCACTGGCGCAGGCGGATACGTCCAGCCTGGTTGCCATCATCAGCGGCGGCGCGAAAATCGACGAGGCCTCCATTCGCCGCTGCATCGCGGCATTCCGATGCGGATTCATCAGTTTGTATGGTTCCGCCGATGGCGTCAATTGTCATACGACCCTGGATGATGATCTGGAAACCATTATCAGGACGGCGGGAAGGCCCAATCCGGAAATCTGTTCCATTCGCATAATCGATGACCAGAAGCAGGAAGTGCCGCAAGGTTGCATAGGAGAAATAGTGGCCCGCGGCCCGATAAGTCCCATGCAGTACGTCAACGCTCCGGACCTCGATATCCTCTACCGTGACCAGGAGGGATGGGTATATACCGGCGACCTCGGCCTCATCGATGAAGAGGGTCGTCTGGTGCTATCCGGGCGCAAGAAAGACATCATCATTCGGGGCGGCGTCAATATCAGTCCCGCTCAAATTGAAAACATTGCCGTTTCCCACCCGGCTGTTGTCAGCGCAGCCTGCGTTCCGGTGGCCGACGCGGACCTGGGGCACAGGGTTTGCCTCTGTCTCGTCACGAGAGAGGGTGCGGAACGTCCGTCACTTTCCCAGTTCACCCGCTTTCTCCATGAAAAGGGACTGGAGAAAAACAAGCTTCCCGAATACCTGCGCTATTACCGCCAGCTGCCTCTCAGTCCGGCGGGAAAAATCGATAAGAAACGGCTGACTGCCGAAGTCGAGTTCACGCAGTATCCTGGTGAGCGGAGCCATCCCGGATGGGCACATTGATGCTGCAAGCATATCAGGAGCACCGGGTACCCTCTCACACGGAAACAGCCCGATCTCTTTCGCGCGAGGTAAGAAAGTTCGTCGACAAGGTGATCATCCCCTGCGAGCCGCACCTGGCCGAGGGAGGGGATTCGGCAGCGCAACTGCAAGCGGAACTGACCGAAAAAGCGCGGCGTGCCGGATTCTGGGGCCTGTTTTATCCGCTCTCCCACGGTGGAAAAATCGCTTCTCTCGAAGATTACCTGATCGTAGCCGAACAGGAAGGGCGCTCAGAGTTCTCATCCGCGATCTTCGGCAGTCATTCAGCCCTGGATGCGCACATGCTCCTGAAGTTCGGCAGCGATGACATCCGCAAAAATTTCCTGGAGCCCATGGTCGCCGGGAAAGCCATTCCCAGCTATGGCATGACAGAGCCCGATCATGGCGGCTCGTTTCCCGCCCTGATAACGACTTGCGCCCATCTATCGAACGGAAACTGGACGATCAATGGCAGAAAATGGTTTGTCGGCAATGCGGAGCGCGCCACTTTTGTTACGGTCCTGGCACGTACTGGCAAAGAAGAAATCGATATACGCCAGACGCTTTCAATGATCCTTGTTCCCACGAATTCGCCTGGATTCAGTATCGAGCGCCAGATTCCCATACTGGGGCGCTGTCTGGGCCAGGGTGAAATGTCTTTCACCGATGTGCAAGTTCCCGAATATAACCGGTTGGGCGAAAATGGCAATGGCATCGAGTTGATGAATCAACGGCTCCGTCTCGGCCGCCTGCTTCGTGCGATGAACTGGGCAGGATTGGCGCAACGATGTTTCGACCTGATGGGCGCGCGCATCAATTCCCGCCGCGGCCTTTCAGCCCGGCTGCCGCACAAGCAGCTCGTACGCCAGCACATCGCCAACGCCTATCAGGCCATTGCAGGTGCGCGCGAACTGATTCGCATCGCTGCGCGTGGAATCGATATTCAGTGCCCCAGCGACGTGCGGATCAATGTCGCCAAAATGGCTGCGTCACAAGCGCTCTGCATTGCCTCCGATTCGGCGGTGCAGCTTTACGGCGCCGAAGGCATCAGCGACCTCACGCCCCTCTCGGGAATTTACAGGATAGCCCGCACGTCGCGAATTCTCGATGGCACCGACGAGTCGCTCATCAGTTCGACAGGCCGCCGGCTCATCGACTTCTTCAAGGAAGAGGACGTTTATCACTTTGGCTAAATCACTCTTTGCAGCCATCTGGTTCAGGACTGTCCTGGTATTTGCCATGGCCCTGCCCATGCTGGTCTTGTATGCCATCAGCACGCTGGGACCATTCCTCGGGCGTGATCTGCGCTTCGAGGCCGGGTTGCTGGGTTATCTCGTGATGAGCGCGTTCGGCATCGCGGCCATTTTATCGCTCTGGGCAGGCGCGTTCGTGGATCGGATCGGGGCACGGCGGGCGCTTGCAGTGCTTTTCTTCGCCGTAGCGCTTGCTTTTGCGCTGATTGCAACGGTTGAAGATTATTACTCGCTCGTTGCAGCGGCTGCCATTTGCGGGATCGCCCAGGCCCTGGCAAACCCGGTCACTAATCTGCTGATTGCACAGCAGGTTTCACCGGAGAAAAAGGCGACAGCCGTAGGACTCAAGCAATCCGGCGTTCAGCTCGCGGCGCTTTTTGCGGGCCTGGTTCTTCCCGCCATCGCAACGCAATACGGATGGCATGCGGCATTCGGCATCGTTGTTCCGGTAGCGATACTGTTCGGGATTACGACACCCTGCATCGCTCCGCGGAAACCCTCGGGAACCCGTAAGGCTTTCACGATCCCGCTGCCGAATGCACTGCTGCTGCGTTTGATGGCTATCCAGCTCTGCGTAGGTATAGCGCTCTCCACTTTCGTTACATTCCTGCCGACTTTTGCCGTCCGACAAGGCATGTCGCTGTCGGTGGCGGGAAGCTTGATCGCCGTCTTCGGCGTGATGGGGATACTCTCGCGGATAACATTGACCCCCTTGGGCGCCAGAATGAAAGACGAGTCGCTGCTTCTGCTTGTGCTCATCGCCATTGCAGCTTGCGCAATTGCAGTGACGATGAAGGCCAATGCGGACAGTCATTGGCCTCTCTGGGCAGGCGCTGTGGGAATGGGGCTCACCGCCGTCGGCACCAATGCAATCGCAATGAGCATGCTGATCAGGGACGCCGCATTTGGCCCGGTAGCAACGGCATCGGGTTTTGTTTCAGTCGCTTTCTTCGGCGGCTTCGCATCAGGCCCGCCCCTTTATGGCGCGTTTTCGAATTATTCCGGGAGTTCCCAGTCTGCCTGGAGCTTGCTGATCGGTGTGCTTTTGTGCGGGTGCCTGATGGCCCTGGGACTGGCTTCCACCCGACGCCGCGAGGCGCAAACATTGACGCCAACTGGCGCCGTCCAGCGCGCCACGACCGCAAAGATGTAAGAACCTGAGTTGTAAGAACCTGATGAATCATGAAGCTGATAATCCCCATGATCTCGCGCAAGAGTCATTCAGGCAGCGGAAGAAGACAGTTCAGTGTTTGTAACTAAGGATAGCCGTCGAAGACGACCAGGGTGGGCAGTTCTTTGCGCCTTGATCTGCCTCATGTTTCAAGTCACTGCTGCATGGGCTGTGGACGGCATCAAACCCATAGGGCAAATCAACGAATATCTGCGGTTGCTAGGCGAGCTGTATGGCAGCCACGAGACGTGGAATTTTTTTCGGCCAGACCCGGCGATCAATAACAACAACGATTATGGCCTGTGGGCGGCGCGGGCAAGATTGGGCGCCCTGCTCACCACGCCCTATATCGATGGCTATGCGCAAGCCCAATATATCGGTTTATACGGTCTTCCGGACGATGCGGTTGCATCTCCCGGCGGCCCGCTGGGGCTGGGTGGCGCCTATTTCCTTGCCAACCAGTCAACGAATGCCAGCAATATTTTCCTGAAACAGGCTTATCTCGACTTCAAGTTCAGTTCATTGGGACTGCCGGGAGCGCTGCTTAAAATCGGCCGGTTCGATTTTATGGATGGCATGGAATATACAACCGGCATCGGCAAGTTCGATGGGCTTAAACGGATGCGTATCGCCCAACGCCTCCTTGCCTCCAACATCGTCCATGTAGGCCGAAGCTTCGACGGCTTTACCGCTGTTTATGACCAGCCCGGTTTCAATATAACGGCAACCGGGATTCGTCCCACCCAGGGCGGGTTCACTGTCCAGGGACAAAAAGAAATCGGCGACATCAATCTGTTCTATGCAGCGCTCACCAGCAAGAAAGACGCGCTACTGCCGGGAACCGAGGGCCGCCTCTTCTACCTCAATTACGATGACAAACGCAATACTCAGGCAGTGGACAACCGCCCTGCCGCAGAACGGCCCAGGCTTGATAACCAGAATCTGAATCTCCATACCATCGGCGCGCACCTGCTCACTCTCCAGCCGTTAGGTTCGGGCGGCATCGATGCCTTGTTGTGGGGCGCCTATCAGTTTGGCGACTGGACCAACCAGGATCACCAGGCGTGGGCGATTGCGGCAGAAGCCGGATATCAATGGACGACTCTTCCCTTCCAGCCATGGCTGCGCGCGCTCTATTTCAGAAGCTCAGGCGACGGCAAGGCCAATGATGGCACGCATAAAACCTACTTTACCGCCCTTCCCAGTGGACGCGCCTACGCCAAGCTCCCCTTCTACAATCTCATCAATATACAAGACGCATTTCTTCAGATGATCGTCGCGCCCACTCCGAAAACCAGGGTAATAATCGATCTGCACCATCTGTCCCTCAGCAATTCGAATGACCTGTTCTACTCGGGGCTCGGACCGACATCCCGCTCGGGCGCATTTGGCTACTCGGGCCGCCCCTCCGGTGGCAGACGCGATGTAGGTCAATTGGTCGATATCAGTTTCATGCACACGCTCAACAAGCATTTGTCATGGCGGTTCTATTACGGTCATGCATTCGGCGGCAGCGTCGTCAGGAATTTTTATCAGGGCAAGAAAGATGCGGACATGATCTACATCGACTTCAGCCTGATTTTTTGAAACGGCCTTTTTTACTTTGAGTCCTTATGCACATGCTTGAAAAGACCCGATACGGCATCGAGGAGCAGTCGCCAGACATGTTGAGTCATGCGGAAATGAAACAGGCACTGGAGTTGCTGGTGCAGCGCCTGGAAGCCATCCATTCGAACTGCGCAAACAGTTTTCCGCTTTATTCGCCGGGAGTTGCCGATCAATGGATCCTGTCGTCAGGCGGTTCCTGGGTCGGGGGATACTGGGGTGCGTGCTGGTGGCTTCGATCACGGATAACAGGTGCCCTGCCCGATCGGCGTAACGCCGTGGACATCTGCCAGCGGCTATCGCCGAAAACCACAACCGACTCCATTAACCGAAGCCCCATATTCTGGTACGGGGCAACGCTTGGCGATCTCTGGTTCGGTGACGCAAAAGCGCGTGGCCTTACCTCGGCATCCATTTCCGCGATTGCCGCTTCCTATGATCCGGAAATGCATTGCGTTCCACTCGGTAGAGATATGGGTGGCGGAAGGGAGGGCAATCAACTCATCTCCGTGGACTCGCTGGCTCCCCTGATCCAACTTCTGAGTCGAAGTGAAGATAGCGCTCATCATCAAGTCGCACGCACTCACGCAAGCACCTTATCAGTAGTGTGTGGTGCCGGGAACGGCGCATTTCACCCCGGCGCGCGCTTCGCTGACGGGCACTTTCAGCCAACGGAGCAGGCAGGTGTATGGTCTCGCGGTCAGGCGTGGGCCATGCTGGGATTAAGCCGCGCAGCAGCACTGTGGGGCGAACCCTACCTGACCTGCACGTTGCGCGCGTGTGAATACTGGAAGCGCTCGCGACCGGCGACCCTGCCCCTGAATCGGCTGGATGATCCATCAGGTCCTCCCGACCCTTCGTCCTCGATCATCGCATCTCTCGCCATGCTCGCCCTCGCTGAACTGCTGGCAGATGGAACACAATGGCGTATCTCTGCGTATCGGGAGATTGCCGCGATCGTTCGAAGCGATTACCTCACCGGTTTTCATGAAACCGGCAACCGTGCAAAAAGTGGAGATCCACCTTCCGGAATATTCTGGGGCTGCTGTTATAAGACCGGGGATAACAAAGAGGAAATGGTCGAGTCTGCCTGGGGCAGTTTTTTTCTCATGGCCGCCCTCTGCGTCCTGCTGGATATGCTGAAGCCGGGCGAGTTTTAAAAACGCTGCTGAATCGAGCAGCATCCGGAACCCAATCAAGATAAAAGGAAAAAGGAGAAAAGGCTATGAAAAGCACCTGCCTGAAAGTCACCCGCCTCGCCAGCCTCATCAGCCTCATCAACCGGGCCACGGCGGGCTTATCGCTGATGTCGATCATGCTGGCTTCCCCGCTGGCTGTTGCCCAGACAGTGAAGCACCAAGCGCTTCTCCTGCATGCCGCACGGGTTTTCGACGGTCACAAGATGAGGACGAACACATCGGTACAGGTAGTAAACGGAAAGATAACGCAAATCGGCCCGCGCGGCTCATTCCCGTCCGATAATGCAAAAGTCATCGATCTGGGAGATGCGACGATACTGCCCGGTTTTATCGAGTTGCACGCACATCTTTCGTTCCAGCATGTTCCTGCTGATACTGTATTGAAGCACGGGATTACCACAATCCGGGACGTAGGTGGACCGGTACACAAGCCCTACGGGGGAAATGGCGCCTTGCGCGTGCTTACCTCGGGACCCATCCTCACCGCCCCTGGCGGTTATCCTATTCCGCTGACAGGGGAAAAGAATATCGCAACACCGGTATCCACGGAGAAAGAAGCACGAGAAACGGTTCATAACCTGATCGATGCGGGGGCGGTCGTGATCAAGATTGCGCTGGAACCCGGCGGCGAGCCCGGGGCGCCGTGGTCGGGCGGTCATGTGCACGGGCATCACCATGACAATCACGCGGCTGCCCATGGTCATGCTCATCAAGAACCGCCCAATGAACCATCAAGTCACGAACCGACAGGTGACAAACCGGCAAAGCACGTCCATTCCTCTCACCCACATCCCAATACTCCCAATACTGGTTTCAACACCGCCTGGCCCCTGCTCCCTGAAAGCATCGTAAAGGCGATAGTGGATGAAGCCCATGCGAATAAACGCAAGGTAACGGCCCATATCGCCGAAGTAAAAGGCGCGGAGATTGCCATCAATGCGGGTGTCGATGAATGGGCGCATGTACCCTGTGACATCATCTCCGAGCCCCTGTTAAAAAAGGCCGTGGCGCAGGGCGTCAAAATAGTTACGACACTCGATACCCTGTCGAAATGCCCCGGTGTTGCACACAATGCCCGCGTCTGGCGGGAACAGGGGGGCGAACTGCTATATGGCGCTGAAATCGCACACCCGGACGTTCCCAGGGGAATCGACGCCCAGGAGCTTATGTTCATGATGCAGATGGGAAATATGGAAACCCTGGAGGTCCTGCGCGCAGCCACGTCGAAAGCGGGGGAGCACCTAGGCTTGCCCCTTCTCGGCACCCTCCAGCCCGACGCGCCTGCCGACCTGATCGCTGTCCGGGGCGATCCTACCCATAACCTGAAAAACCTGGAGTACCCGGACCTGGTTATTTCGGGGGGAGAAATTGTTTTGAATAATTTTCCAGCCAAGCCAAGGACAGCGGCAGGTGACAGGTAACAGAACAGGCAACAGGACCGGTTCCGCTCGATGATCAGGGATTGTTGAAGGAAGCTCGAAGTGCAATGTAACTTGCACTGAATAGCGCGCTATAATCCCCATCCTGCGGTATAAAAACCATTCCTCTCTAATCAGGAGTAAAAATGAAGAAGATAACTTTGATATTGACGTTTGCAGCACTGGCCGGCTTGATGGGCTGTTCGAGAACGGATCCTTACACCCCGCCCTCGGATGCCACGGGAGAAGATATATTCAGCACGAACTGCACGAAATGCCATAAACCCGAAGCTGGCGCGGCAATGATATTGAGCGAGAAGATGGCCAACAAGGATGCCATCATTCAGAAGGTCCAGAAGGGCAGCATGGGCATGACCGCTTTCCCCAATATTCAGGGTGAACCGGCCCAGCGTCTCGCAGAATACATTCTGGCGAACAGCAAGACGAAATAGCGGCCGCACCAGGGTTCTGATAGGTTCTGACAGGAAATGACGGCGAGATATGAAACCGCAGCCGCCACGGCCATCTATCGCCTGCATCCGGCTGGATAGGGGAAAATGATGGCGGAATCCCTCCGGGAAAAGCTTTGAACTCCTGAAAACGCCTTGCATATCCGCTCCTGTCGGCATAATCCGCACCCGATAGTCGTTTTGCGCGCTGTCAGTGGCTGTTTCGCCGTAGCGAATCCGCCTGCATGACTCCCCGGGCGCCTTATCGTCTGGCCCGTATTGCCTGCGCCCTTGTCATCCTGGCGTCGCTGTCCGTCGGCATTCTCTGGCTGGTATTGCATGGGAGCCTGCCGCAATACGAAGGAACAGTGCAAACGGATGCCCTGTCTGCACCTGTGGCTGTCGAACGCGATGTCCTCGGTACTACCACGTTGCGCGCGCAAAACCGGCATGACCTGGTTTGGGCGCTGGGTTATGTTCACGCGCAGGAACGCTTCTTTGAAATGGACCTGATGCGCCGGCAGCCTGCGGGCGAGCTCGCCGAGCTGTTCGGACCACGCGTCCTGCCCGCCGACCGGGAAGCACGCAAGCATCGGATGCGGGCACGCGCGTCCTCGATGCTGAAAGAGCTGCCGGTTGAACAGCGTGAACTGCTCGACGCGTATCGAGATGGGGTAAATGAAGGCCTCGGTGCCCTGACGACAAGCTCCTTCCCCTATCTTCTGCTGGGCTTGCAGCCTCTGCCATGGCGCAGCGAAGACAGCCTGCTGGTCATCGGGGCGATGTATTTCACGCTGAAGGAGGCAAGCGACGTGCGCGAACTTGCCTTCTCCACCCTGCGGGCTGCGCTTCCCCCGGCTGCCTTCCGGTTTCTCAGCGCCAAGGGCGGCAAATGGGACGCCCCGTTGCTGGGCCCTCCCCTTGCCTGGCCGGATATCCCGCCTGCGAGCGAATTCGATCTCCGCAAGCTCGATCCCGGCCTTATGCCTCCTGTGGATACGCATAGCCCCGACGAATACATCGACGATGTGCTTGGAAGCAACAGCTTCGCCGTGAGTGGCTCCCTGGCCGGAGGTGGCGCGGCGCTGGTTGCCAATGACATGCACCTGGAACTGCGCGTTCCCAATATCTGGTTTCGCACACGCTTCATCTATCCCCACCCGCAACGACCGGGACAAATGAGCGACATCACAGGCGCCAGTCTGCCGGGCACCCCGGCGATCACGGTCGGCTCCAACCGGCACATTGCGTGGAGTTTTACAAACAGCTACGGTGACCTGATTGACTGGGTGCGGATAATGCGCGATCCGGATGATTCCCTGCGCTACCGGACTGCGGATGGATGGAAGCGCATCGAGGTGCATCGCGAAGTACTGCATGTACGCGGAGCGGCAGATGAAACACTGGAGGTCCAGGAAACGGAATGGGGGCCCATTGCGGCAACCGATCATGACGGAACGCCTCTCGCATTTGCCTGGACTGCGCATCAGCCCGGCTCGATGGATATCAAGCTTACCGATCTGGAACAGGCGGAAAGCGTGGATCAGGCTATCGTCATAGTACGGAACGCCGGTATCCCCGCACAGAACTTCATCGTTGGCGACCGGACAGGCAGAACCGCCTGGACCATTGCCGGAAGGCTTCCGGCACGAAACAAGGGATATGACCCGCGGCTCCCGGCAGACTGGAGCGCACCGGATATCGGCTGGAACGGACGGCTGGCTCCCGCGCTCTATCCAACCATCATCGATCCCGCCGACCGGCGCCTCTGGACCGCGAACGCGCGCACCGTGGATGGCCTGATGCTGGAGAGGCTCGGGGATGGCGGCTTCGATCTCGGCGCACGGGCAAAGCAGATCCGCGATATCCTTTATCAACACGATCATTTCACGCCCGCCACCATGCTGGCCATTCAACTGGACGATCGGGCACTGTTCCTCGCGCCGTGGCGGGAGCTTCTCGAACAGACCCTGGAAAGGACCGAAGCGGCACCCTGGCGCACCGAAATGCAACAGGCGCTCAAGGACTGGGATGGACATGCCTCCACCAAATCCGTGGCCTACCGGGTGGTGCGCGCCTTTCGCCAGGAAGTTGTAAGCGGTGTGCTTCGGGGCTTCGAAGCAGCCGTGCGGGAGAAATATCCGGAATTCGTGCTGCCGCCGCTGAATCAGGCGGAATATGCGGTATGGAAATTGATAGAAGAACGTCCCCCGCATCTTTTACTCCCTGTGCATGCCGACTGGGACGATCTCCTCGGCAAGTGCGCGCACCGGGTTGCCGAACGTTTCCGGCGCCAGCCTGGGGGTATCGCGGCGAGAACCTGGGGTGAACGCAACACGGCGAGCATCCGGCATCCTTTCAGCCAGGCTTTACCATTATTTCTCGGAAAGTGGCTGGATATGCCCAGGGATGAGCTTGCCGGAGACAGCAAGATGCCGCGCGTGCAGGGTCCGGCATTCGGTGCGTCGAACCGGCTCGCCGTTGCCCCGGGCGATGAGGAGCATGGATATTTCGAGATGCCCGGCGGTCAGAGCGGGCATCCCCTGTCACCTTATTACGGCAGCGGACACGAAGACTGGGTGAGGGGCAGGCGCACCCCCTTTCTTCCCGGCCCGGCCAAGCAAACGCTGCATCTGCTACCCGCCCGCAAAAATCCCTCCTGACCCTCTGTCTTGGAATTTCGGAATTTTCGACGGTTTGGATTTACACTCTGAATACCGATTAGTCCTGGATATGCTCCGGAACGCCACTCGCTTTCGGGTCGTGCCCGATAAGCGACCTTCCCGATAATTTGCGAAGAGCAACATAAAATACGGGAGTGAGGAACAGTCCAAACAGAGTTACGCCGATCATGCCCGCAAACACGGTAATCCCTGTTGCCGAGCGCACTTCCGCACCAGCCCCTGTTGAGAGTACCAGCGGTACAGAGCCAGCGACAAAGGCAATCGATGTCATGACAATCGGCCGCAGCCGCAGGCGGCAGGCCTCCAGTGCCGCTTCAACTATCCCCTTGCCCTGGAATTCCAGTTCACGGGCGAATTCGACGATCAGGATCGCATTCTTGCAGGCCAGGCCCATCAGCACGACCAGCCCCACCTGCACGAATATATTGTTGTCGCCGCCGGTCAGCCACACGCCGAGCAAGGCGGCACACATGCATACCGGCACGATCAGGATGACTGCAAGCGGCAGCGTCCAGCTTTCGTACAGCGCGGCGAGCACGAGGAAGGCGAGCATGACGGCAAGCGGGAATATGAGCAGCTTGGCGTTGCTTTGCGTCACCTGCTGATAGCTCAGGTCCGTCCATTCGAGCATCATGCCATCCGGCAATATTTCCCCGGCTATTTCCTTTAGCCGGATGATGGCCTGGCCTGAGGATAACTGGTGCGGATCGGAATCGCCAATCAGGTCGGCAGCGGGATAACCGTTGTAGCGCAGCACCGGATCGGGACCATAGGTCGACGTGATCGTCGTCATCGCACTCATGGGCATCATATCGCCACTCTCATTGCGGACACGCAGTTTCTCAATGTCTTCAATGCGTTGCCGTTTCCCGGCATCGGCCTGGACAAAAACGCGATAGACGCGTCCGAAAAGGTTGAAGTCATTCACATAGGCTGAGCCCAGGTAGATTTGCAGCGTATTGAACAGTTCGCTCAGCGACACGCCCTGCGCTTTGGCTTTGGTGCGATCAACCTTGATTTCGAGCTGGGGAATATTTGCCTGATAAGCACTGACCGGATAAGTGAATCCCGGGGTCTGCGCAATTTTGCCCTGAAAGGCTTTAGTCGCATCCTGCAGTGCTCCATAACCCAGACCGGCGCGATCCTCCACGTAAAGCGAGTAACCGGAACCATTGCCCAATCCCTCGATCGGCGGCGGCATCAATGCGAAGGTAATACCCTCCTCAATGGAAGAGAATTTTTCATTGAGCTCCGCTACGATGGCGCTGGCGCTGCGGCTACGCTGATCGAACGGCTTGAGGATGACATAGGCGGCGCTAAAATTAGGCGTGTTGGTAACCTGCAAGGCATTGAGGCCCGCATAGGCTGCCACTTTCTCCACGCCCTCGGTGCCAAGGGCGATATCGACCATCTTGCGCACGACCTCGTCCGTGCGCGCCAGCGAGGCGCCCTCCGGCAGCTTGGCGCCGGTGAAGAGATAAAGTTTATCCTGTGTCGGGATAAAACCATCCGGCACTTTATTAAACAGAAGCGCGGTGCAGGCGAGCAGCATGAGGTAGACGCTGAACACGAGCCCGCGTTTTGTCAGCGCGTGCCCGACGGTACGATGATAATTCTCGGAACTGCGCCGGAAGAAGCGGTTGAAGGGACGGAATACCCAGCCGAGCAAACGCTCCATCACGCGCGAGAGCACATCCTTGGGTGTGTCATGGCTTTTGAGCAGCATGGCCGCCAATGCAGGCGACAGGGTCAATGAATTGATAGCCGAGATTACTGTGGAAACCGCAATGGTCACTGCGAACTGCTTGTAGAATTGGCCGGTTACACCCGTCAGGAAGGCCATCGGCACGAATACCGCGCACAGTACCAGCGCAATGGCAATGATAGGGCCCGATACCTCCTTCATCGCCTGATGAGCGGCGGCAAGCGGCGCCAGCCCTTCCTCGATGTTGCGTTCGACATTCTCGACGACGACGATGGCATCGTCGACGACAATCCCGATCGCCAGCACGAGACCAAACAAGGTCAATGTGTTAATCGAAAAACCGAGCAGGTACAGCACGGCAAAGGTGCCCACTATCGACACGGGCACCGCGATCAGGGGGATGATCGACGCACGCCAGGTCTGCAGGAAAAGTATCACGACAACCACGACGAGCGAAATGGCTTCCAGCAGCGTGTTCTGCACGGCACGGATCGAATCGCGCACAAAAACGGTGGGGTCCCATGTCGGATCGTAGACGATGCCCGGCGGGAAGCGCCTGGATAGCTCATCCATCTTTGCATATACCGAGTTTGCTACCGCCAGGGCATTGGCGCCCGGCGAGAGGAAGACGCCTACCGTGGCGTTGGTGTTCCTGTTGTTATACGCGCGCACGGTATAGTTGCCGGAGCCGAGTTCCACGCGCGCCACGTTCGACAGGCGCACCACCTCTCCATTCGGGCCGCTCTTCAGGATGATGTCGCCGAATTCGGCTTCCGTGCTGAGACGGCCGCGCACATTGATTGAAATAAGGAAATCCGGTTTGTTGGGCGAAGGTTCGGCACCGAGCTGGCCCGCCGATACCTGCACATTCTGTTCGCGCAGCGCATTGAGCACGTCGCCGCTGGTCAGGCCGCGCGAAGCGACTTTATCCGGATCGAGCCAGATGCGCATCGCATAGTCGCCCGAGCCGAACAACTGCACATCGCCGATACCGTGCAGGCGGGATAGCTCATCCTTGACATGCAGCACCAGGTAGTTGCGCAAATAGAGCGAGTCGTAGCGCCCGTCCGTCGAGAACAGGTTCATGTACATCAACGGCGTCGGGGATTGCTTTTGCGTCGTCACGCCATATTGCCGCACCGCCTCCGGCAGGCGCGGCAGCGCCTGGCTCACCCGGTTCAGCACGCGCACCGCGGCGATATCCGGATCCACGCCGGGCGTGAAGGTGATCACTACCTGCAGGGTGCCGTCGGAACTGGCGACAGACTTCAGGTACATGATGCCTTCAACACCGTTGATAGCTTCCTCCAGCGGCACGGCTACCGATTCGGCAATCTCTTTCGGGTTGGCGCCCGGGTAGTTGGTACGCACGAGAACGGTGGGCGGGATGACTTCCGGATATTCGCTGTTCGGCAGCAGGGGGATCGCAATCAGGCCGGCGGCAAAAATCACGATCGACAGCACAGCCGCGAAGATCGGCCGGTCGATAAAGAATCTGGAGAAATCCACTGAAGTTTACCTCGCCGCGCCTTACAGCGCAGCCATCGGGATTTCATTGGGTTTAACCAACATACCGGGAAAGTGGATTCTCTGCTGGCCGGCGACGACGATTTTGTCGCCAGGCGCAAGGCCGGACTGTATCACGCGCAATCCTTCCGCCATGCGGCCGGGCACGATGTCCTTGCGCTGGACTTTATTATCCTTGTCCACCACGTAGACGTACTTGCGGTCCTGATCTGTCATCACGGCCTTGTCATCGATCAGCAGAGCATTCTCCTTCCTGCCGCTGACGAACTGCACGCGCACGAACAAGCCGGGAGTAAAAATGCGATCGGCATTGGGAAGCACGGCGCGTCCGCGTATGGTGCCAACGGCGGAATTGACCTGGTTATCGAAGAAGTCGATCGTGCCTGCGTGGGGATAGCCTTCCTCGTTGGCCAGGCCGACGCGTACCGAAGTGCCGGCCGGCGCGTCTTCGCCATCGCGCTTTTGTTCGCCGTAGCGCAGGTAGCTGTTCTCATCAACGTCGAAGTATACGTACATCGGGTCCTGCGACACTATCGTGGTCAGTATGGTCTGGTCGGCAACGGCCATATTGCCGGCGGTTACCAGAGCACGGCTCGTTTTCCCAGCGACGGGCGCACGCACCTCGGTAAATTCCAGCTGGAGCTTCGCATCGGCTACCAACGCCTCGGCAGCATCGATATCCGCGGTGGTCTGCGTGTGCGTGGTGCGGCGCGTGTCCGACTCTTCGCGGGAGATTGCCTCGGATTCTATCAACAGCCGGGCATTCTTGTCCCGCATGCCTGCGAGCTGTTCCGCCACGCGCGCACGGTCGAGCTGTGCCCGCGCATTAGCCAGCGCTATCCGATAGGGGCGCTGATCGATGAGGAACATCAGGTCGCCCTTCTTCACCTCCTGGCCTTCCTTGTACGCGACGCGCTGCACATAGCCGCTCACGCGGGCTCGCAGTTCAATGGTATGAATCGCGCTGACACGGCCAGTGTATTCATCCCATTGTTGCACCGGCTTGAAGACTACCTGGGCGACGCTGACTTCCGGGGAAGGCGGCATCTGCCCGCCGCCCGCCTGCTCGCTGTCGCAACCAGCCAGCGCCAGCGTCAATGCGGTGATTACGCCTTGCATAATCGATCGTGTACGGAATATTCTACCCATTTGAGAGTGACGCACGCTTAAACGACCAAGATAGATAGTCTGACTCATCAGCCAGTTGATCAGCCCAAACTCTCATCTCATCGTCAGAAAATAAAAAAAGAGGTTTCGCACATGCGAAAACTCCCTTTGATTCCGTTCTTGATCGCTGAGAGGAGAACTGAAACAAATGATTTCAACACAGAATACTACTTACTGCTGATCGCCTGAATACTTGCAGCGCGCAGTTCCAGCTCTTCTGCTTTGCTAATCCGGTTTGTTGCCCTATAAAGTCCCGCAAGATTGTTCAGCCCGATTGGTACGCCAGGATGATGCAGATCGAGGGATTTCTCCATAATCTTTAGCGGGCGCCCGCAGTATAACCCAGCTTGCATGTACCGGCGCTGATTGGCATAGCTACCAGTCTAAACAATCTCGCGGTACTGTATTCTCGCGGTACTGTATATGAGAGCAAATGATCATGGTTCATCCCCATCCGCGTGGGGAACATAAATTTTCCCGTGCACGGGAGGATTTGCTTCGCGGTTCATCCCCACCCGCGTGGGGAACACGATCCTGGTTCCCTCTTCGGCGGCCTGGATAGCGGTTCATCCCCACCCGCGTGGGGAACACACCCCGCCCCACCGCACCCAGGCGCCCTCGATCGGTTCATCCCCACCCGCGTGGGGAACACAACGTGTCTCCCGGTTGAAAATCTCTATCGTTCGGTTCATCCCCACCCGCGTGGGGAACACGCAATCCTGCAGAAGGTCATGGCCGAGGACTCCGGTTCATCCCCACCCGCGTGGGGAACACCGGCTCGTCTCAAAAACCCTGGATTTTGGCGTCGGTTCATCCCCACCCGCGTGGGGAACACCCGCTAATGGCGGAACTTATAGCCATGTAATCCGGTTCATCCCCACCCGCGTGGGGAACACTTCACGTCCAGCGTTGACAAGATGACGAACGATCGGTTCATCCCCACCCGCGTGGGGAACACCCTGCAAAAAGAAGCTGACACGCTCGGCATGACGGTTCATCCCCACCCGCGTGGGGAACACTTTCTCGTGCGCGCCGAGTTCGTCATCTATGGCGGTTCATCCCCACCCGCGTGGGGAACACTGCTGAATACATTTCGTCTTGTTCGTCCACTCCTGGTTCATCCCCACCCGCGTGGGGAACACTGCTTCCAGCCTCTCGCGCCGAAGTACTCGGCCGGTTCATCCCCACCCGCGTGGGGAACACAGCTATACAACAGGAATGCATATTGATAATTTCGGTTCATCCCCACCCGCGTGGGGAACACTGTATACGTTGTTCGCACGCAGAAACAACACCCGGTTCATCCCCACCCGCGTGGGGAACACTAATTTCGATAATAAGACAGATTTTATTATATCGGTTCATCCCCACCCGCGTGGGGAACACTTCTCGAAAGACGGGATAGTGGATTCGCCTACCGGTTCATCCCCACCCGCGTGGGGAACACTCGGCAGGAGGGGCAGAAGGCTGGATTGGCAGCGGTTCATCCCCACCCGCGTGGGGAACACTGTCGGGGCGGCTGCGAGTGCGGCTGTTACTACGGTTCATCCCCACCCGCGTGGGGAACACTGTTTGCGGCGGCGAGGAGCGGCATCTTCCGCCGGTTCATCCCCACCCGCGTGGGGAACACGTCAACTCTAACCGGCTTCGCTATTTGCTACTCGGTTCATCCCCACCCGCGTGGGGAACACGCGAGAATATGCGTCTGCGAGATTGCTACACTGCGGTTCATCCCCACCCGCGTGGGGAACACAGCTTGCGCAGGATTGCGGCATCCTCGATGGACGGTTCATCCCCACCCGCGTGGGGAACACTGTCGCTCTACCCTCTAAAACGCCGTTTTTATCGGTTCATCCCCACCCGCGTGGGGAACACTCAGGGTGTGTCTGGCACGGTGGGAAATACTACCGGTTCATCCCCACCCGCGTGGGGAACACACCTTGCCAACCTTCGGCAAATGGCAACAAACCGGTTCATCCCCACCCGCGTGGGGAACACACCTTGCCAACCTTCGGCAAATGGCAACAAACCGGTTCATCCCCACCCGCGTGGGGAACACGCCCTTGCTGTCCTCCTTTAGCAAGATCGCGTCGGTTCATCCCCACCCGCGTGGGGAACACAGTCTATGATGCGATTGCGGAAAACTATAATGCGGTTCATCCCCACCCGCGTGGGGAACACGCCTGCGCGTATCAGGAATGAATCAAGCACTTCGGTTCATCCCCACCCGCGTGGGGAACACCGTTATAGGATGATCCGGGGAAAGTTACCCCGCGGTTCATCCCCACCCGCGTGGGGAACACTTTGGTGATAGCGCCGTCGCTTGCGGCATTGCCGGTTCATCCCCACCCGCGTGGGGAACACGTAATCCGCGCTCGGAACGAAGTTCATGACAGCGGTTCATCCCCACCCGCGTGGGGAACACCGGCAACACGATCACGGTAACAGGCGGCCCGACGGTTCATCCCCACCCGCGTGGGGAACACTGGCGTGACACACCGAGTAGCATCCGTTCCGGCGGTTCATCCCCACCCGCGTGGGGAACACACCGCCTAGAGATAGGCGGCTTCTGAAACAGCCGGTTCATCCCCACCCGCGTGGGGAACACCTCATAGAAGCCATGCGGCAAAAGAGCGTGGACGGTTCATCCCCACCCGCGTGGGGAACACGTAGGAAATCGCTGTGGCCCCGACGACAGTTTCCGGTTCATCCCCACCCGCGTGGGGAACACGGGGAATAGCAAAGCCACCGTCAGCGCCACTGCCGGTTCATCCCCACCCGCGTGGGGAACACGGATCAGCAGCAGACATCTGGCAATTCGATAACGGTTCATCCCCACCCGCGTGGGGAACACACTTCTTTCATCTCTTTGAATCTACATTAAAAATTAATACCTCAAAATTGTACCAACTTTTTTACTACGTTTTGTCCTGTTCGGGGAGAAATGATACGAGTTTCGCTCCATCCAACTCTACGGGAATCCGCCGATTATTCCCCACTGTCACAAAATCAAAACCGGCCTCTGAATTGGTGCGCCACGCCATCACGGCATTGCCATCTTCAATACCTTTTTCTACTTGATTCCAGATATTATCGCGAACTTTTGCGGAATAATTGCCGACATAAACGCCCGCACGAATCTCCAGCAACCAGATGGCGAGCCGTCCACGCAGACGCGGTGGAGAATTTTCAAGTACGATGACCAACATCGCCTAGGCCTTCTTCATTGGGAATTGCGGGCAGCACCGCTTCCTCATGAGATGCCGGTGGAGTAATTTCGCCAGCCGACAGCATTTCCTCTATTCCTGGAATAATGCGCTCAAGCAATCTACTTTCCCTGAATACATCGCGGCAAGCGAGGCGAACCCGCTGTTCCGGATTTTGGGGGAAGCTGGCGGCAATCTTGAACGCCACCGGCACCACCGTTTCAAACTTGTAAATATCCGCCACATCGTAAACGAAGGATAATGGCTTGCCTGTGTGGATAAAACCCACTGCGGGCGCATATCCAGCTGCCAGTACTGCGGCCTCAGCCACTCCATACAAACATGACGTCGCGGATGAGAGGCAACGATTGGGCAAATCGCCTCTGTCCCATTCGCTGGTGTCGTAATTACGCGACTTCCATTCCACACCATATTTTTTTGCGATCAGCTTATATGTCTCGCGCACCCGCGCCCCTTCGAGGCCACGCAATTGCTCCACGCTGCGCCTCGCCGGGGGCTCCTCGCCGAAGCGGATGGCATACATTTTACGCACGACCTTGAGTCGCAAGGTATCATCCAACGCCAGTTTGGCTTGATAGAGCAAGCGATCAGCCCTCGCCCCGCCTGGCTGACCTGAAGAATACAAACGCACCCCCGCCTCCCCCACCCACACCAGCAGTGTACCGACTCGCGCAGCCAACGCTACAGCGGCATGGGAAGTCCTTGTACCAGGTTCCAGCATAAGACAGGCGACACCGCCGACAGGAATATGCGTACGGATACCATTTTTATCCAGCACGACGAATGCACCGTCCAACACATCCAGTTTGCCCTTTTCGATAAACAGGATGGAAAGTCGTTCCTTAATGGCAATCGGTTTCAGGGACGGCAGGAGATCGGCCATATAATCGGTCCCTCAGCCCGGGAAGGGGCGCAGCAAGAGATGCCTGCAACAAAACTTCATGCCCCCATTTTTCCAACTCATTTTTGCCTTTCCCCTCTGCATATAGTCAAAGACGCCAAACCGCTCAATTCCGCACCAGCAACAGGCCGCAACCGAAGGCCTTCGCGTGGCCAAGTCCGTTATATAAAGCCAGATTAAATAACTGAGGATTCGTCACAAGTAGCTCGCCTGAAAAATCCACCGTGCTAAAACGGATATCGCGAGGATGCTTAGCCGCTATGCTTTGCTCATAGGCATCCACTTGCAGCTTGCGTTGTGGCGCCTCTTCATTCGTCAGCACAACCTCAAATCCATTTCTTTTAGCTACCCCATCGAGCCATTCAGCACAATGTTTTTGTACCAATTCATATAGCAGCGGCTTTTTGCTTTCGTCATTCCAATGCGCCCATTTTGCTCCGTTGCCGAATCCGTGTTCCTTCAGCAACTGCTTTTTGGCTTCCATCACAACATCATGGCGCCGGGATTTCCCATCGGCATTTTTTTTGGTAATCACCGGATTAGTACGGAGCTGAAAAGATAAACGCTGACTTTCCTTCAATTGTGGAGCATAGAGGCGGCTTTCCACCTGCCACGCCTCGCTGAATGCGGTGGGCTGGCGCTGCGAAACCACGTAAAAACGCGGCATCTGTTCCTGCTCATGGCGCCGAAAAATAAAATCGCGCCGTTGATCCGCACTGCTCGGGAAAAATTTCCACACCCATTGATGGACGTCATAAGACGATTTCGACAGTTCATGCGTAGCTCGTCGCAACAAGCGCTCCTCTGGCGTAATAACGCTAAAATACATGACGTTTATCCTTTCACCAGTAAAGCGATATGTTCGCTGCGGCCTGCAAACTGCCAGCCTTGGCGGGTAATCACTTGGTCCTTGCGGGTGATGCTCAAGTCGCGCTTCACCCCTACGACCGATAGGTCATCAGCGCCGAAATCGTCACCCCAAGCGATTTTATGGACTGATAAATCGTATGGCTCAGTATGTTTTGGCAATTGCTGCTGCCGCATATCAGCCAGTTGCTGCCGGTAACCCGTAAAGGCCGCGCAAATGGTTTCAACATCCAGGACGCAGGGATGCAGAGGCGCCGCAAGGGGACAGGACTTGCGTCCCAGATACAGCACAAACTTTGGCATTTTTAATGCCCCAGCCAATTGCGCTAATGAATAAGGTGCATCCGTCATCCTTTGCACCGCCACTAAAGCGGCGGCATCCTGCCGATAGTCACGGCTGGATAAAATGGTATTGAGATCCGTTTTGGGCAATGACAATTCATCCCGCCGCGTGGCGTGCGGCCGCTTTTTCAGATCAGCGCGGCCAGGCACTTGCGCGGTATGGTAATCGCGCAGCAATCTTCCCTGGCTCAGTACACCTACTGCCAGGCGATAGCCTGTGCGCAAGGCTGCCTGCGCCGCATCATCGGCGCGATCAACGCCCAATGCCGCACCCAGCAGACCGCGTATGGCGGACTGGCTGGGATATTCCGCGCTCGGGCGATATTCACCTACGGCCGCTTCGCCCCACGAGGATAGCGGAGCATAAAGTTGAAAAACCAGGGTTTCCATAGGAATCAGTTCGCAACAAATTCGGCTAATTCACTCAGGCTCCCCTCACCCGTTTCAACATTAAACCGCGCACAGGCATCGGCGCAGTCGCCATACACCGCGTTGAAGTTGTCGCGGCGCCTGCTTAATTCCTTAATGGCACGGCTCAAGGTATCTTCGCCTTTTTCGTGATTGGGCTTTATGGGTTTGAGAAAGGCCTGCGACAAACTGCGCGGCTGTTGATTACCTTTCTCCGCCAGCATAAAACCTGCATACGCGCGCGAAGCAAAACTGTTTTGTTTGCCGATAGGTGACACCTTCGCAACCGCTTGCACGAAGGCATTCAAGGCATTTCGTGTCAACTCCGTATCGCCTCCCAGGTTTTCCTCCAGCAATTCACGGTTAATGCAGATATACAAATAGAACACACCCGCACCGAAACCCAGTTCGCCAATATGCGCCGCGCCCCGGTTTTCTTCGCCGGCATTGAGATCATCAACGGCAATAAAATAATCATCTTCGACGGCAGCCTTGTGTACGGTGATAGCGTGCGCTACCTGTATGGCGGCTTCGGTATTAAAAACCGGCGATGAAGCCAGCATGCGGCCAAACATCGCAATGTCCACGGCAGTGTGCTGCTTGCGCAGCAGATTCAAATCTTCCTCGGTTGGCGCAGTTGCTGTCGACACCAGTTGGGTCACTAAATCGGCAATCGCTTTTTCTTCTTCGGGACTGAAATGCACCAGTTGCTCGACATGCAGATCCTCCTTTTTGTCGGACTTCAATTTACCGAACTGGCTGGCAATTGTTTTTGCCCATTCACGTGCATTTTTTTCGCTGACACCATGCCGGATCAGCGATTGATAAACGCTAACGCCCATTTCCTTGGTGCGCGTACCGATATGCCCTTTCAGCGCGCTCTCGAAAATATCGGAGGTACGCCAGGCCCGTTTAAGACTTTGCGAAGAAATACGCAAACGGGTGCAATCGCCAATCACTGCGGTTTTTGGACGGCCGGTGTCATCGCGATTGAGGTTTGAAGGAGGGTAACTGGTCAGGATATGCAGCTGAATAAAACGGGACATGGTTTTCCTTTGATAATTTTTATAAAGGGTTTTTAAAAGATCAGGCAGACTTTTTGACCGGCCATCGATAGCTATAAGCCCATTGTTTTTTTATGTCGTCATTCCACCAATAGACATCGTGCGCCAGCCGTTTAATATCGGCTTGATAATCTATCAAGGGCAGGATGCGACGCAGGCTGGTAAACAAATCATCGGTAGTTTCAACCTTGAGCAAATCCCGGAAACGGATTTCCGATACCAGGGGCCTGTCGCCCTTTAATTCAGACATTCTCATAGACAAGCACAAGCATTGGGTGTCCTCTTTCTCGACGTGTGCCACCAATCCGGCAATCGCGGCGAGCTTGTCTCGTTCCCTTTCACTGGAATTTTCAGGCCAGCCACAAGCCAGCATATAGCGGTAAAAACGCTGGTAAGCATCGCTTAACGTCACTGCGTCGAGCGTTGCGCATCGCCGCAATACGGCCCGACTGGCACGATCATCTTTCAACCCTTGCCACCAATGGAATAATGGTTTGGCAAAGAGGCTTTTGACAGACATTGGTTTTTCTTCTTCCATTATTCTTCTCTTTAAAGTGTCAATTGGGCTTGGACATCGGCGGATGATCCGCTTTCCTGCCTTCTTTAGCAGACTTGCTTTTCTTCTGATCCACAGGCAAACGCAAGATAGTTTTTATCGCATCGCCCTGCAAATTATTTCTCAAGTGGTTGTAGGCTTCTGCAATTCGGCGTGGATCCTGCTGACCGATGGCGCCAGCGCCGACAATATCTTCATCAAACAGCTTGATGGCACATTTGATCAAAACATTGCGCCATGTTTCGCCCAGGTCAATAATGAACTTTGCATCATCCATGTCAATGCCAGTTGCAGTGCGTGCCTGTTTCATTAAATCCTGCAGCTGCTGATAAAAACCGGGTTCTGTGCTATCCCAGAACGCTTTATCAACAAAACTCAAATCGCCGCGTAGTTCACCCTCCCCAAACCATGCCTGCTTGACCGCTTTGCGCAAGTAAAAGGCAGCTTGTTCTGCGGCCTCGACTCCATTGGCGACAAGACTTTGAATTTGCGTCTGGGTAGACCGCGTAGCCCCTGCCAAACCGTATAAAGGGAAAGTTGTTTCGTACCAGCAACGAGGTTTCATGTTGTCCATGTCATAGCCAAACACCCATAGCCTGAATTGGCCTGACTTTTGATACTTTTTGCGCTCTTGCAAAAAGTAATTGACGATCCCAGCCGCTTGAACTGATTTCTTCCCTTGGCTGACCCCCAACACCCACGCCAGCCAGTGCTTATAACTGAAACCATCCGGTTGAGGATGTACAGGCAACCAGCCTTCTTTGGTTTCGTAATAAGGCGAAAACGGATGCCGCCACACACCCTTGTAATTCAGACCCTGCGGTTTGGTGGCATATCGATGCACCAGTTGGCTCGAATCACGTTTGCAGACATCGCACGATCCGTTTTTCACATCTGCAAAATCAACACGAATCCGACGCGGCATGGCCCAGAACGAATGATGGGGATGGACTTGCAATGGCTGTGTCTCCCCGCCGGCACGCTGAATCTGGCTGATGTCTGCCAGCCATGGAAAGATAAAGTACTTTGCCGTTTTTTGTGCATCCCCCCCTTGCTGCAGGAAAGCGCGTTGCGGTTTGACGTTGAGCCATAAGTCTTGCCACAAGCTCTGCGATGGGGTGGCTACCAGCAACGTAGTGAGAGGGCCGCCGCCGCGCAGACTGGTGCGATGTCCCGCGCCACCCGCGGGGGCATTCGTTTGCAAGGTAAACAAGGCCGCCGCCAGACAATGCGGACACAACGCGTTGACAATGCCGCGCTTGACGAAATGGTCGGTATTTTTATCAATCGACGAATTTCCGGCAGCCTCGATCAATAACGCATCAATTGTGCATTCCGCCCCTTCGTTAGTGGTTAAGCTGAAATCCTGCATAAACCGCGCGCCATCTCCATCCAGAATGAATGCGTCAGCATTGACGCCAAACCATTTAACCAGAATTTCAGTAGCAGGCGGCGTATCCAGCAAATGCTCCCAGCTGTTTTCGTCATCAATCGGCGTAGTCGTTTGCAACAAACCAATCATCATTTGCGCCAATGCACCATTGAAATCGGCACGGTTGGCTGCAAACGCAACAATATCCGCCTCAGCAATCTGGTGCGGTGCAATCCAGTCGACTTGCCCGGTGCTGCGGCGGACGGGTAGCCATTTTTCTTCAAGTAAATTCAATTTAAAACCTTATCAGTTTCCATTAATAACTATGCTAACTTAAATAGTTGTGAGAAGATAAATTTTATTTTGTAAACCGCAAGGAATTTTTGATTAAAAGCCTCAAAAAATCGGGAGTTTGGGTGTTACGATTCTTTCCAGCGGAATTTCTTTCCAGCGGAATCTTTGTTCCCCTTCAAGGGGATGAACCATTAGCCTAGTTGTTCAGGCGCATTTAATTTGTATGTTCCCCACCTCTGCGGGGCTTAGTCCGATGCAATAATTGCATCGGACTCCTTTACTCGCAAACCAAAATCCGCATCGTAAATCCAGGTCAGGAGTTCCGGCCTCTTCCCTGATTTTTCATTATCAGCAGTCCAGGCCCGCCCTTCCCACCTGCCATCCGAACGCTGCGATAACGGCAACAACCTGCACCATTTACCCTGGCTGGGCAAGGTCTGTTGCAAATGTATATAAGCCACTTTTTGCAGCGGGTCGAATGGGGCATCGACGCTTGCCAGCCATCGGGCTGGCACTTTTACCATGCTATAAGTCCACATCCCGTCGGCCCATTGCTCCAGAAGGCCATCAATCCATTTTGCCAGCATGAGTTCCACTGTCTCTTCGCCCAGGCGGGAAGGCGTTTTAGCATCGCTCCACCAATCGTCAATCTCGCCGCGCTTGTAACCACCGTCTATTTTCAGGGTGTTTAGCTGCGCCATACTCGCTTCTGCCATTTCTTGCCCTTCTACTTTTATGGCGTTTCTGGCGAGCGATTCAGGCAGAATCTCTTTTTCAGAAAACACGGTTTCAATCATTTCTCTCGCATCCATTGGCATAGTGAAGCTGCCTTTCTGCAGCACCTTTGCCGTTAGCCAAAGTTGCCCATGATGCACATAAACATATTGAGCTTTGTTGAATACAGCAGCGTACCAGTCGGCCTTCGGCTGTTCTGTCCAGGCCGGGGCATATACCCATAAGCATGGTGCCGGTCGCTGATCCCTAGCTTCAGTTGCGGGCAAACGATTGCCTTGGGCATCGCGCACATGCCGCTGCAACCGGCCCGCCCGTTGCAGGACGCGATCTATCGGTGCAAGGTCGGTAATCAGCACATCGAAATCCAGATCCAGTGATTGTTCTGCGACCTGGGTGGCAATCATCAAGCGTCCGCGCCGATCTTGTTGATTGCTCTCTTTGCCAAAAAAGCCCACTACCTGCGCCTCTTTTTCCAGTCTGTCCCGCAGGGCAAAGCGTGCATGAAATAGTGTTATTTTTTCGCGGGGAGTGGTTTGAGATACGCGCTCGTAAGCAGCCATCGCGTCTGCAACAGTATTGCGAATCCATCCTACACATTGGCCTTGCTGTAACGCAGCCCCGATATGCGCAAAAACTTTTTCAAGATCGGCTTCGTAATGTACCTGCACTCTGCGCGAAACACAGTGCCGTGAGTCCAATGCATTTTCTATCGGGACAGGTCGGTCATCATGCCAGCGAGTTGCCAGCGGGTAGGCATTCGAATGCAACGCCAGCGCGGAGACGTGTTCGCGCCCTTTGGCATAGGCGTTGAGCAAGGCTTGTTTCATGCGGTTAGGCAACGTGGCCGATAACAAAATTACCGACCCACCACTGCGCGCATGAAACTCCAGCAATACTTCCAGCACATGCTGCATATAGACATCACACGCATGCACCTCATCAACAATCAGTACTTTGTTGAACAAGCCCAGTAACCGGAGAGATTGGTGCTTGCTGTGCAAAACAGCTAACAGGGCTTGGTCTATCGTTCCAATTCCGGCGGAGGCCAATAATGCACGCTTGCTATGGTCAGCCAGCCATGCACTGCAGCGTGCCGAAGCGGTTTCATCTACTTGGGCAACGTCCTGTTCGGGTGACCCGCCACGTAAAATAGAAACGGCAAAGTCTTCCACCAATTTTTTATGACCATGTGCCAGCACCAAATTGGCATTCCCGGCAAAAAGCTTTCGATAAACTTCTGCCACGCGCTTATACATGGCATTGGCTGTCGCCATGGTCGGTAAGCCAATAAAAAAACCTTCCGCCGAACCCTGTTCCATCAAACGATAAGCCAGCATTATCGCGGCTTCGGTTTTTCCGGATCCTGTCACATCCTCCAGTAAATAAATTTGCGGCGCTTGCGGAATATCCACTGATACCGCCCATTGTTGCAATGGTGAAGCCTCCTGGATATTCTGGAACAAGTCCTTGAGAGAGCGTCCTTTTTGAATGTCGGCCGGCAAAACGCCTGAATGGGCCAATGCGATAGCGGCCTGACCTTTTGTGTATTCCCAGTATTCTTCCAGATCCATTGACGGATTTTGATATGGGAAATACCGGGTGTTCGAACCAAGCCAGTCGGCCAGTACCGTGGCTCCTGCAAACCACCACGACAGTCTTTCGCCGGCAAGTTTAAAATTTTGATGGGCGGGAAGGCATCTGGCTTCTTTTGTAAGCAACAGCCTAGCCATCGCCTGCACAAACGCTGAAGCAGCTTGCTTGTCTTCCCTTAAAAAAAAACTGTCGACATTGCCGCTTGGCTTCGGCGGCATGCCATGATGCCCGGTCACCGCCAATAGCCAACATTTGAGGCTGCGTTGGGTAGCAGGCGAATCGTCGATGCCGATTTCAAGTAACACCTCATCCACAAGATATTCATCCCATAACCAGAAACCCAGAGAGTCATGGCGTTCGTTGTATATTTTGCTCGCGTTCGGTTCTCGTTTCTGCAATGCTAAAATCAAATCGGGCCGCTGTGCCTGGAACGCCTCGCTAAACTTGCCCAAGTCATGCAATGCCAGCAAAAAATCCGACCAGGACAAAAAATCCTGTTCATGACAATTCAACAACCTGCAGCACAATTTAAGCAAAGAAGACCGCTCAAGATAAGCCAAACCCACCGCCGCCACATCCAGGCTGTGATAGGCGAGCGGATGCCACTTTTGTTCGTGCGGATAAACGGGATCGGCCTTACCCCAGTAGTTGAAAATCGTGCCCTCTAGTCGCTTTAGCATAATTTGTTTTTTGGTTGTCAACTAATGGGAGGCGCAAGAGGTAGCTCATAAGTTAGCCTGCGATTTATTATTTAACAGGGTTGTATCCTGCTTATGACAGCAAGATAGCTAACGTGCAATCTGGACAGACTCCGCTGTCACTCCCCTTTAGTCAAATAAGCGCCTCAGCCGATCTGGACCGGTCCTCCACGCTGGTAGCTGTTGCCGCTCCAATGATGACCGTTTTCAATTCTCCCACGATCTTCTTTTTGCGAGGATTGCCGCAATCCCGATCAATGCCGTAAACCCAGACTGGACAGGGACCTCGGAAGTTATCAACAGACCTGTCCATGCCAATCGGGAAAAACTTGGGTCAACGGGAATTACTCCACGTGTGCATCTTGTTTCTCATAACCGCTGGCTAACATGAGGTAATCCTGAAAGTCTGCTGTGTATTTTCCCAAGTCGTGCCACAATCCAGCCAGAGCAGCTCCACTCCCCGCCTTCAAATGGTTGGGCAAATTCCCCCGCCAAACGTGAAACCTTTTGTAAATGCTCTTCCAGCGGATGTTCCTTCCAAACGCCTTTGGAATCTTGTCTGACATGGGCGAGGTATTGAATTTTGCTTGATCTTTCCATCTATATTGTGCTGACGCTTCTTTTTATGGCGCCGCCCAAGGAATAAGATGATCTCTCACTCCATTCCCAAACCGGTCTATTCAGATGTTATTGCCTTGAAACGGGCTCAGCAATTGGACCAAAGTACTACTTTAAGGCTTGAGATTGTCTCTGCGTTTGTTGCTCCAAGCTGAGATGTTAAGTATGCTGCTCTTGATGGGTTGCACCCTCACCCCTCCTACGGCAGTTACGCGAGCAGTATAAGTGATTGATTTTGAGTCGTTTTGCTTGGATCCAAAAGATCGCGTCTTTTCGGAGGCTTTGTTAACCCCATCCGTTAAAATGCAAGACTCCTCTCGTCCCTGAAAATACCAATCTGAAAAATGTATGTCTTGACCTTAAGCTCTGCCAACGGGTAATGTTCTGCCCTTTCCACTGACGGTTCCGGAATTTCCATCCTTGACAACCCCTTCCACCAGACACGCACTGCTGCACGACATTCTCAAGCAGGTTTCCCGTTCGTTTTATCTCACCCTCAATGTGCTGCCGATTGGTGTGCGCGACCAGATGGGCCTGGCGTATCTGTTTGCGCGTGCTGCCGATACCATTGCAGATACGGGCCTGATCGACCGGGCAGAGCGCCTGGAACACCTGAACCGGTTCCGTGAGCAATTCACGACAGCCGGGGTCGACTGGAAAGCGGTTCAGGGGATTCAGCGCGCGCTGGTCCCCCGCCAGAAAGACTCGGGAGAAAGCATTCTTCTGCAGCGGCTGGAGGATTGTTTCAAGCTGTACGAGGAGTGCTCGCCCGATGACAGGAAACGCATCCAGTGGGTCATAAAGGTGCTGACTCAAGGGATGGAGATGGACTTGAAGCGCTTCCCCGGTGACCGTCTAGCGGCGCTATCCACCCTGGACGATCTGGACCGGTACACCTACCATGTCGCAGGTTGTGTCGGGGATTTCTGGACCAGGATGATCTGCGCTCACCGGCCAACGATGGGGCGATGGGACGTGGAGGAGATGGCAGCCATCGGGGTAAGGTTCGGGAAAGGGCTGCAACTCACCAACATTCTGAAGGATATCGGGCGGGACCTGCACAATGGCCGCTGCTATATTCCCGAATCGCTTCTCGATGAGGTGGGCCTGAAGCCTGCGGATCTGCTGAATGACAGCAGCCTGCCAAAATTCAAGCCGGTTCTCGACCGGCTCATCGGGATGGCTATCGAGCACCTGGATCAAGGCTGGTTTTATACCATGGCGATTCCCGTCTCGGAGATTCGTCAACGGCTGGCCTGCATCTGGCCGATACTGCTGGCCGGGGAAACCCTGCGGCGTGTCGCGGTGGCGCCCGATCTGCTCGATCCCGGTGTCAATATCAAGGCGCCTCGAAGCGAGGTATACCTGATAATGACGTTGACAACCCTGACCTGCGCCAACGGCTTTGTTGCAACCAGTTACTGGAACCGAGTCCGGGAGCAGGTTGTCTCAGCCGTAGAGCAATCATCGCAGAGCGGCCAGCGTAACAGCCAATAACATTAACTATCGCTGCCGCGCTTCACCCTTGAAGCCAGAATAATCTAGAACGTTTTCGTGCCAGATACTTCCGACAATCTTTCTTTCCTGCCGCAGCAATGAACCAGTCTCCCGATAAAAACGCGGTAGCTGTAACCGCGCGGCCAGCCATGGGTTTCCTTGCCACCGTCGGCAGCTGGCTGGATGAGAATATTTTCGCGCTGGGCCGCGAAATGCGGTTGTCCTATCTGCCTCCGCTCATGGTTTATGTGGCGGCTGGCATTTCCGGCCTGACGGGCATCGTCGGCACATTTTACGTCAAGGAGCGACTGGGGCTTTCGGCCGAGTTTCTTGCGGCGCTCGGGTTCTGGATGATGCTGCCATGGGCTTTGAAGATGCCGCTCGGACACCTCGTCGACCTCGTATGGCGGTGGAAGAGCCTGCTGGTATACCTGGGCGCGGGCTTGATCACGTTGAGCCTGGTCATCATGATCGGGCTGCTCGGACACCTCGATGAGATGCGCGCCATTGCTACCGTGGAGGCGTGGTACGTTACTGCGGCATTGCTCGCGCCCATTGGCTACGTCCTGCAGGATGTGGTGGCGGATGCAATGACGGTGGAAGCCGTGCCGCGAGTCGACAACGACGGAAACCCGCTGGCGCTCGAAAGCCGCAAATCCATGCATGTCACGATGCAGACACTGGGCCGGGTCGCGATCATCAGCGGGGGGATTCTGGTCTCGTTGGTGAATGTTTATGTCTTGCAAGGCGTGGGCGAGTTATCCGAGGCGGGCAAGGCCGCGGCGTACCTGTTCGTCTATGAGCTTGCCTTGATCATCCCGCTGGTTTCCGTTACCGGCGTCCTGTTCGCCTCATGGCTGCATCGGCGGGATATTGCACATCTTGTAGCGCAAGGTCATAGCCGGGTGGAATCGGAAGCGCTGCTTGGAGTCAACCCCGATCCTCCCCCGGTGAACTGGTGGATACTCGGCGGCGGCCTGGCTTTCACGGCAGTCTCCCTGAGTGTAGGCCTGAGCCGGATACCGGGAGGAGAGGAAATCATCTTCCTCGTTTCCATGGCCATCGTCTTATTCCTGATGTGGCGGCTGACGGGTGAACTGGAGCCAGAGGCACGCAATGTGCTGGTGGGCACGGCAATCCTGATATTCGTGTTCCGGGCCATACCTGGGCCGGGGGCCGGTTCAACCTGGTGGATGATCGACCATCTGGGATTTGATCAGCAGTTTCTGGCGGCATTGTCCCTGATCGGCGCAACCTTGACCCTGGCGGGCATGTTCATCTTTCGGCGGTTCATGGCTGAACGCTCGATTGCCTACATTATCGGCTGGCTTACCGTCGTCGGCACTTTCTTGTCCCTGCCCATCATCGGGATGTATTACGGTTTGCATGAATGGACGGCGTCCTTGACGAACGGTGTGGTGGATGCGCGCTTTATCGCGGTGATCGATACGGCGCTGGAATCCCCCCTGGGTCAGATCGCAATGATCCCGATGCTGGCGTGGATTGCCAACTCTGCGCCGGAGGCGCTCAAAGCCACCTTCTTCGCGGTGATGGCCTCCTTCACCAACCTTGCCCTGTCCGCGTCACAGCTTGGAACAAAGTACATGAACCAGGTTTTCATGGTGACGCGCGAAGTGACGGATCCCGATACCGGGAAGGTTACTGTTCCTGCGGACTACAGCGAACTTGGCCCACTGCTGGTTTCAGTGACTGTAATTGGCCTCGTATTGCCGCTACTGGCTATCTTCCTGCTCAGGCATTCGCGCTTCCGCAATGCGTGAGGTGCAGGAGTGAAAAGGCTTTGGATGCCCTATATCCAGCAGCCATTTTTCAAAGCGTGCTTGCTTTCCTCGAAAATATTATCTATGGAGTGGAGAAAAAATGAGTCCTATGCGACAAGAAGGCCGGATGAACTGGCTTGTCTTTATGCTGATCGTTTTTGCCGCATCAATAGCTTACTGGCTCTGGCGCGCTCATGTCCAGGTTTCTTACGAAATCCACCTGACCTGCCGTCTTCTGGAGGCTAGCGCCTGCTCCGCCGCCAAGGCGCACTATATGGATAGCTTCTATGCCGCCTGGTTTTCGCAGATGTTCCCGTGGATTCTCCTGTTTGTTCCGGCCTTTATTTATGTTTTCTTTTTTCGCTGGCTGCGCAGGAACAAACGGGCTGCTGGTGATTAAAAAACTCCTTATTTTTTATTCCGCTGTTCTTTCGCGACACAAGGTGAAGGAAGTTCGCCTTTCGGCGGGCTCAGGGTAACAGGCTCAGGGTAAACGGAGGTAAGGGAAGGGGGGACCCAAGGTGAACAGGTGAGCGGCGGAGAGCCGAAGCTACCCTCTCCCCGCCCCTCTCCCCTGCAAGGGAGAGGGAGTTATATCAGGGGAAGCGGGAAGCAGCGAAGGATTCAGCGTCAACGGAAAATCTATTCGGCCCGCAGCGCTTCAATCGGATTCAATCGTGCCGCTCGCATGGCGGGAATAACACCGGCGGCGAGACCGATCAGCACGGAAATTCCGAGTGCACTGACGGTGTAATTCCATGGAATCTGCACGGGCAGGCCGATTGACAGGGATTTCAGCAGCCACGCTATTCCAACGCCTGTAGCCAGACCGCCCAAACCGCCCAATGTTGCAAGCACCGTGGATTCCGTCAGAAACAGAATGCGGACGCGGCCCCGGGTCGCCCCCAGGGCGGTGAGCAGGCCGATTTCGGCAACCCGTTCAGTCACGGCAATATGCATGAGCGTGACCATGCCGACAGCCCCCACCAGCAGGGAAATACTGCCGAGTGCTGCAACCGCGAAAATCAATACGTCCAGAACGGTATTCAACGTATTCAGCATCTGCTGTTGGGGCGTGATGGTGAAATCTTCACGCCCATGCCTTGAAACGAGGATGCGGCGTATATCGTCCACCACGGCTTCCAGTGGCGCGGCTGGCCGATAGGCAATGTTGATTTCCATTACGCCTTCGCGATTGAAAATTTCCAGTGCACGGGTAGTGGGAAGGAAGACCGTATCGTCCAGATCGAAGCCCAGCACCTGCCCCTTCGATTCCATGACGCCGATCACGCGAAAGCGCGACAGGCCGACTTGCAGCGTAGCGCCCAGGGGATTCGCACTGCCGAACAGTTCCGTGCGCACTTTGGAACCCAGCACCACGTAGGCGCGAGGATTGCGGGGATCATCCTCCGGCAGAAACCGTCCGCTTGCGACCTTCATGTTGAATGTATGCGCGAAATCCGGACTTTCACCATAGACCGTGACCCGCCGGCTTCGTCCTCCTGCCCGTATTTCCGCATTGCCCATCACGCCTGCGTTCACGTGCTGGATATAACGGGAATCCTTCAACGCCAGCGCATCCTCGATCGTGAGGAGGCGCGCACTCCCGATCGAGCCCAGCGATCTGCCGTGGGTCCTGATTTTTCCCGGCGTAACCGTAATGATATTGGTGCCGAACTGAGTGAACTCCGAAATCACGAACTGGTGAATTCCTTCCCCAATGGAAGTCAGGAGGATAACCGCCGCAATCCCGATGCCGATTCCGGTTGCGGACAACAAGGTGCGCAGGCGATGCGCGGTGAGCGAGCGCAGGGCAAAGCGCAGTGTATCGATAGCACTCATGCCGCTCCTTTCATGCTCCTTTTATATCCATTCCCTGTTTGCCCCGCATTTCCGCTTATTTTCCGCTCAGTGCGCGCACGGGGTCGAGCCTGGCGGCACGCGCCGCCGGTATGAGGCTGGCCAGCAGGCCTGTTACAAAAGCCACCCCCACCCCGGCGACATTGGCCCACACGGGCGGCCACGCAGGAAGCTGCGGATAAGCCAGCCGGATCAGCAGGCTCCCGAATTGCCCCAATGCGAACCCCGCTATCCCGCCCGCCAGTGACAGCCACAGCGCCTCGGCAAGAAACAGACGGTGGATTTCGGCGGAAGGCGCGCCCAGGGCTTTCAGCAAGCCGACTTCGGAGGTGCGCTGACTGACCGACACCAGCATGACATTCATTACCAGTATGCCGGCTACCGCCAGGCTGATGGCGGCAATGCCCGCTACACCAAGTGTCAGCGCCCGCAGAATGCGGTCAAAAGTGGCAAGCACTGCATCGTGTGTAATTACCGTGACGTCCTCTTCCCCATCGTGCCGCTGCCTTAAAATGTCGCGAATCGCTTCTTTGGCGGGCAAAAGGTCGCTGCGGCTTCTGGTCTCGACCAGAATACGAAAAAGGGATGAGGTATTGAACAGGGCCTGGGCATAATCGATAGGAACGATGACGATTTCATCGGTGTTGAAGCCCATCGTTTCGCCTTGCGGCGCAAGCACGCCGGAAACGAGGAAGCGCCTGTCACCCAGCCTTACCCGCTGACCGATAGCGCTGCCCTGGGGAAAGAACTCCTGGGCGAGCAGGGCCCCCAGAACGATTTGCGCGCTGCGCTCGCTTCCTTTTTCCCGCGCAAGAAAACTGCCCTGTGCGAGATTCATGTGCCTTATCGGCAGTATATCCGCTGTGCTTCCCAGCACCGTCACTTCGCGCAGGCGCCCGGCGGAGGCAAGCTCGGCAACACCGACGTTGAGCGGCGCATACTGCTTGATCTGCGGCAGGTGAACAAGCGAGCGCGCATCCTCCAGCGTGAGGTCGCGCGGGGTCTGTCCCAACGCTGCACCGGGGAAGCTGCCGGAAGTTTCGGCACGACCGGGCATGACGATGATGAGGTTGGTTCCGACGGATGAAAACTGGCGAACCACGTACCTACGGGCGCCATCCCCCAGGGCGGTCAGTACGACCACTGCCGCTACCCCCAATGACATTGCCAGAATGATGAGCAACGAACGGGTGCGGTAGCTGGCAACGGTTCTGATGGAGAGGCTCAACGTGTCGCGAAGCTTCACGTCAAGTCTTCATTCCTGCCACACCTCGCGCCATTTCCATGGCGGCTTTGAATAGGGATCAGCCCACAATCCACGCTTTGCAGCCTTCGCATCGGTCTGAAGGGGCGTTAGGTCGATGTCTTTTACATAGCGATCATAAACCCAGGCCATGCCGCGCCGTACCTGCTCGGCCCCGGCATCGACATCCCCACAGAGAACCTGGGCAAGCATGCGGCCATACTGGTCTTTTCCTTTCGGAATAACCGTAACCTGCTGCCAGAAACAGAGATCGGAAAGAGATTCCCTGGAAAGCTTGCCAAAAGGCTGATTCGCTTCAGGTGCATCGATGCCTGCAAGGCGTGCCCTTACCCATTCCTTGTTTATTACAAGAGTAAGAGTGTCTCCATCCGCAACATGAATTACCTGCCCGGTGAGATCAGCATAAGCCAGGCAAGGAAGAAAACTCAAAAACCCGATTGCCAGAGCAGCCAGAATATGCGGCATTGCAGGCCCTCGATTCATCTCCCCGAAAGAACCGAACCTGTGGATGCGCAACTGACAGCGCAACTGACAAGACAGGGAGTTGTGATAATACAAAATCTGATAAAAAATGTGCCAAGTTATTATAAACGATTTTATGGCTGGGCGTAGGATATATTGCAGGCTCGTAAAAACTGAGAACGGCCAGTCGATGCAGATCATGCAAGGCTGTTCCCGCCTGGAAATTTATCCTGCCTCTCGTCGGATACGATTTTTCCATCACGCATCGCGATATGGCGCTGCGCTCTCGCCCCCAGTTCGCGATCATGCGTCACCACGATCAATGTTGTTCCCGCCTTATGCAAGCCTTCGAGCAGCACCATGACTTCCGCGCCGATACGGTGATCGAGATTACCCGTTGGTTCATCCGCCAGCAAGGCAGTGGGCCGCAGGATGGTGGCACGCGCGATGGCGACACGCTGACGCTGGCCGCCTGACAGTTCCGGAGGCCGGTGCGCCCCCCGATCCTGCAGATTGAATCCCCGCAGCGCCTCATCCACACGCGACTTTCGTTCCGCCGGCGCAATTCCCTCCAGCATCAGCGGCAGCTCGATGTTTTCCGCGGCAGTCAATCGCGGCACAAGATGAAAGGACTGGAACACGAAGCCGATTTTTTCCCTGCGAACACGCGCCTTCTCGATCTCCGACAGATCGGTTACATCCTTTCCGTCGAGTTCATAGCGTCCGCCGTCCGGCTGGTCGAGCAAGCCGATGACGTTGAGCAGAGTCGATTTGCCCGATCCCGAAGGGCCCATGATGGAAACGTACTCTCCGGTACCGATTTCAAGATCGACTCCATCGAGTGCTCGTACCTCCTGGTCCCCCATATGGAAAACGCGGGAAATGTCAGTAAGACGGATCATCCTATTCTGATAAAGTGAATCAAAAGGTTACCTCCATTGATTCACTGCTCGGCAGATTCACTGCTCGGCAGCCTTCTCCCGGACTTGCATGCCGGCTTTGATTTCCTTTGCCTCCGATGATAGCAGCACGCGATCGCCTTCCTTCAGGCCACCGATGACTTCGGTAAATGCCCAGTTGGCAAGTCCTGTTTCCAGCTTATGTTCAACCAATCTATTCTCCTCGTTCACCAGCAACACCTTGCCGCCCTGACGGATCGCCTGGGTGGGCACGCGCAGCACATTCTCATGCCGCTCGATCACCACTTCGACGTCGGCGCTATATCCCACCAGCAACGGCCGTTCCGGTATCTCTTTGAAATCCACTTCGATATCCACCGTGCGCGCCTGCTTCTCTACCTCCGTGACATAGGGCGCCACCCGCCGCACCTTGCCGGGGAAGGCCTGGCCCGGCAAGGCATCGATGGTAATGCGGGCGAGTTGCCCGATCTTAAGCTTGGGCGCATCGACCTCATCCATTGGCGCGGTAACATAGAGGCAGCTGTCGTCGATCAGATCGATAGCCGGCGGGGTGGGAATTCCCGGAGGCGACGGAGTGGTGTATTCACCCAGTTCCCCGGTGACAAGCGCCACGATGCCATCGAATGGAGCAGCCAGAACCGTGCGCTCCAGCCCCGCCTCTGTTACTTCGACCTGCGCTCGCGCCCGCTTCACATCGGCAGTAGTCGCATCGCAGCTCGCCTGGCGGGCGCGCGCATCGGCATCGGCATTCTCCCGGTTCTGGGCGCTGACGAAGCCTCTCTCGGCGAGCTGACGCGCACGCTCGGCCTCACGACTGGCATGGGCTGCAAGGATACAGGCCTCGCGGCGCCGTTCTTCCGCGGTGATGAGCTGGCGCCGGGCGAGATCGCGCTGGGCAGTCAGATCCGTATTCCACAGTTCCAGCAATACCTGTCCTTTCTTGACCCTGTCGCCCTCCTTGACCTGCAACTTGACAATCTGCCCTCCCGCCGCTGGCGCAAGCTTGGCACGCCGGCATGCGGTTACTGTTCCGGCACGCGTATTCACTACGGTGGCTTCCACCGAACTCCGCTCGATGACCGCAAGCTCGACCTCTATGGGCGCGGGGCGCGTTGCAAACCATATTGCATATCCGGCAATGACCAGGATCAGGATAACGATGGCGAGGCGAACCGATGTTTTTCTTGTGAGCATGACGAACGGATGGAATCAAACAGATAATGCGATATTTCGACGTGACGCGTGGCAAACCAAACAATCGCAATTTCTGCTTTTATCGCACTCTTCGCACACGCTCTTCTCCCTGCCGACAATGCGAGGGCGGGCAGGGACAATGATAGCGTTATATGGGGTGTTACGGTGCGAAAGACCCGGGTAGAGTCAGCGTCTTACCGCAGAGCTGCTTCCGCCGGCTCCGCATGCCGCGGCTTTTTAATATCCGACCCCAACCTCCCCGACTCCAGGCGGGTGTATGTCTGCGGGTCCTTATCGACAGGTTTGCCCGGATGGGAGCCATAGTTCCCCCTGCACGTTGTCGAGTAACGATTAGCCGATGTTTCCGAACTTCTGCCGCGCCTGCCAGCGCCGCCATCCACCTGCAAGAAACAGCACGGTCCACAGCACGGACAGAAAAGGAGAAGCGAGCACGGGAAGACCGGCGGGAACCAGGATTCGAGCCAGCCCGACATGGCACAGCGCCGCAACAATACCGGCACATATCGCCAATATCGCGCTTTTTGACGTTGCTTCAAGAAAAACCCATCCGGTCCCGATCGCGACCAGCGCTGAATTGAATCCGTACAGTCCCATCTCGATGCTCTCTTTATCAGCACCTGCCACGATTGACGTTGCGCTGCCTATGAACGCACCTGCCGCCAGCAATAACGCGCCCCGCAGCGATGAAATGGCAACGCCGATCAGAACCAGTACCCCCACGATTACCTTGTCTGAAAGAAATATCTGCCCAACTCCCCTGGCTGTCAATATCAGCCAGTCTGCGAAGGAGAGCATGCCAGGCTGAAACGTATCGAGCATATGATCAGGCAGGGACAAGCGCGGACCTGTAATGGAGGCGTCGAGTGCGGGCACCAGGGTCATGAATAGCCAGCCGGTCAATACGAATGGCGCCGTTGCCGGCGGCAGCCCCAAAGGCGACAGAACCCGGAGGAGGCTCTCAAGCGCGACGCTCGACAGCATCGCCGCGCCGGCGATATAGAGCCAGAGCTGGGGAGTGTGGCCCAGGAACAGGAGCAGGCAGACGGCGACGAGGACGCCATTAAAGCCATATAACCCGGCTTCGATGTCATCCCCGGAGTAGCCTATAAAACGGGCAGTCCATGTGCTGCTGACGACTCCCACCGTTGCCGCCAGACCGGTCGTGACCTCATTCAGATAAAGCGCGAGCAGGAAAACAAGCCCGGTAACTGCATTACTGCAAAAAATGACCTGCCCCACGCCTCTCAGCATGATGCGCAGAGGCTGTGGCAGTGCATGATCGATATTCGATGCCCAATTTGTCCAGTTCATGGAGACTCCCATCACGTACCGCCGCTAGCCGCTTCTCAGGATATCCTCGGCTGCGAGCCGGCCGACATGGGCCGCCCCGCTGCTGCCGGTGACCATTGCCGTTACAATGGCGCCATCTATCACCAGGCTCAATTTCTCGGTGACCATATCCGGATCCCTTGCGCCGCTTGCCTCCACCATCGCCCTGAGGCGCGCATTGATTTTTTCCCGGTGAGCGATTGCCACCTCCTTCACCCAGCCGTTTTCTTTCTCATGTTCCGCCACGGCATTGATGAACACGCACCCGAAGAAATCTTCCCTCTCAAACCAGTCTCCCAGGAGATCGAACAGCGCAAGAATACGCTCACGCGCGCCATCCTCCCGGCTCGCCAGATCCAGGTCGAACCACCGGAACCACATGCCGGCTTCCGTATCGAACACCGCCTTGAGCAGGTTTTCCTTTGAACCATAGTGGGTATAGAGGCTGCGGCGGGCCACGCCTGCCTCTTCCAGAATCCTGGAAATGCCGGTAGCATGAATGCCGACCCGGCAGAACAGGCGTCGCGCAGCCAGAAGCAGCTTTGTCTCGGTTGCCGTTCCCTTTGCCTCGGTTGCTGTCCTATGTGCCGCTGCCTTCGCCAATTCCCTTCTCCGTTACCGCACGGGGCTTTGCCGCTAATGAATGAGAGCGCTTCTCTTCCAGTTGCTTTCCGATTCGTCTCGCGATCCTGCCTGCCTCCAGCCGGATTTCCCGCAACTGACCGCTCAGCGGATTGAGCTGGCCAATGAAGTAAAGCCGGGGTGCGTCCGGGAACTCCTGGTCTCCCAGAACCACCGGCCGGTCATCCTGCGTGGTGATGCCCGGCGCCTGCACCAGCTCGCTGATGCCGGTACGAAAGCCGGTTCCGGCAACGATCACATCTGCCTCCAGTGTCGCTTCCCTTCCCTGCTTCGCGCGCGAAGCCTCGATGGATTCGAAGACATGAACGGTATTGCCGCATATTTTCGTCACCGGACCCACGACGCGGATGCGCCCTCCGCGCACGTCTTCCACAAAGGGATAGTAGAGAATCGGCACGACCTGGGTTCGCGCGAATTGCTCCGACAGGCGGAAAGCAGGGAAAGGCAGGCCGTAAGGCGTCAGGTCGCCGATAAAACGGCGCTGCAAAAAATCCAGGAGACGATCCACCAGCATGAGCGGCAGCTTGCGTGTCGCCACGCCTATTCCCACCAGCGGGATGCCGTAAATGCTTTTGGGAAGAATGTGCGGAGGAGTCCGGACGGAGATCGTCACTGATTGCGCATATTGGGCCAGCCGGCTTGCAATCTCCGCTGCGGAGTTTCCGCTCCCGACAACCAGCACCCGCTTGCCTGCATGGGTTTTCGCACTCCTGAATTTCGTCGAGTGCATGATTTCACCGGGAAACGTTTCCATCCCCTCCCACTCAGGCATCACCGGAATTCTGGCGCCCCCTGTCGCGACCACGACCGCCTCCGCCTCGAACTGCCTGCCGTCTTCGCTCCGGATCGACCAGACGTCACGCTGCGCGTCATGGCGGACGTTCCTGATCTCGATTCCGGTCTGGACAGTGAAGCCGCCCCGGGTAGGGAAGCTTTCGAGAATACGCACCATTTCATCGCGTGAAGGCCAGGAACCGGCCGCTGAGGGAAAGGGACTGCCCGGCAGCCGGGAAAGAAAACGCCCTGTGTTCAGGCGCAAACCGTCATAGTGATTGCGCCAGACATCTCCCACATGCGGTGTCTTTTCCAGCACGAGCGGCACCATGCCGGCTTTTGCCAGTTCGTATGCCACCGACAATCCTGCCGGACCCGCCCCGATTACCGCAACATCATGAACGTCACTCTTTGCCATGACTCTTTCTCCTCTTTGAACGATTTCTCACTATCTCCCGCTATCCTATGCCTGCTGATCGATGTAGACTGATTGGTCTACACTGATTCTATACTTGCAGTAAGGTTATTACAAGCTGCGGCGGCCTGGAGTTGGCTGAGAAGTTGACCTCCGTCAAAAGATTGGCCGGCATGAGAAGCGCAAGGAAATGCGCCCGCAGGCCAGGCAAGCGCGGGGCAAGCACCTGCCGGCTTGCACTCGGTACTCTGCCTTATCGAATGGTTACAGCCGAATGTTTACTACCAGTGGAAGCTTCCCTGTGCCGCGCCGGTCGCACCTGTCATGGCGCCGCTCTGAGCCGGAGTCCCGGAGCACAACCCGCTTGCGCGAACGCCCAGCAGCCGCATTTTCTGCTCAAGAGAGACACGCCGCAGGCATTCCCGGGCCGCCCTGAGAATGACAGCGGCATTCGCCGTGGGAACCGGGAGTGTGATATCACGGGTTACGGTGCGAAAATCTTCATATCGCAATTTGATGCCAATGGTACGGGCGGCATAGCCCTTGCGCTGGAGATCCCCGGCGACACCCGCGCACAGGCCGGTAAAAATTTTTGAGAGGACAGGACGATCATGGCGCGCATGCAGATCCCGCTCGAAAGTCGTCTCGCGGCTGATCGATCTGGGTTCCGCATGGGTCACGACGGGACGCTCGTCGATGCCGCGGGAAGCCTCGTACAACCAGGAGCCGTTGCTGCGCCCGAACTGTGCCTGCAGGAAAGCGATGTCAGCCTGCGCCAGATCGCCGATGGTGAAAACACCTGCCGCTGCAAGCTTCCGGTTTGCTTTCGGACCGATGCCGTTGATCTTGCGAACGGGAAGAGGCCAGATCCTGGCTGGAACATCCGCCATGTTCAGGAGAGTGAGACCATCCGGCTTTTCGAGGTCTGAACAGATTTTTGCCAGAAGCTTGTTTGGGGCCACGCCAATGGAACAGGATAATCCGGTGCTTTCCCGTACAGCCTGCTTGATGCGCCGCGCAAGAATCACGATGTCCTCGGCCGAGTCGCTGAGATCGATGTAAATCTCATCGATACCGCGATCCTCTATATGAGGCGCAACCAGGGCAACCGCTGTTTTGAACAGATTCGAATAGCGGCGGTAAGCGCTGAAGTCGGCGGGCAGCAGGACAGCCTCTGGGGCCAACTGTGCCGCTTTCATCAAGCCCATGCCGGAGGAAACACCGAAAGCACGAGCCTCGTAAGTGGCGGTGGTTATCACTCCCCGCCCCGCATAACTCTTCAGTTTTGCAAAACGCGGCTTACCGTTGAAAAGTTCCGGCGGCTGTTCCGCGCTTCCGCCGATTACCACCGGTAACCCGCGCAATTGCGGATACCGCTGCAACTCGACTGAGGCGTAAAAAGCATCCATATCGAGATGGGCAACGCAGCGGCTCATCCTACCCCTTCGAGGCAAAGCGGCAAGACGGGAGCATTCGATCAGATCCTGCGCAAGGTCATGAGCGGTGGCGTTGAAAGTGCGGCGCGCGTACCGAGCAGCCCTGCCAGGGTCACGCCCGCAGCTCCCGCGCCTATGCCGATGAGCCAAATCCAGGAATTGAAGGTATAAGTGAGATTCAGCGCATATTCCGCAACGACATAACCGAGCGCGCTCGCTCCCGCCGCTGCGAAAAAGCCGGCAAATCCTCCCAATATGGCAAATTCAGCCGCCCAGGCGCGCGCCAGCTGCCTGCGCCTGGCGCCCAGCGTGCGGAATATGGCAGCCTCCTGGATACGTTCATCCTGGGTGGAGACGATGGCGGCATAGAGTACCGCCAGCCCTGCCAGCAGGGTAAACAGGAACACGAATTCGACCGCCCTGGTCACCTGCTCGATCATTCTTTGAACCTGGGTGAGGATGGCAGCCACATCCAGCACGAGCAGGTTGGGAAATTCCTTGACCAGCTGGTTCGTCAGTTCCACATGCATGGGCGGAAGATAAAAACTCGTCACATAGCTTGCCGGATATTGCTCCAGCACACCGGGAGGCGTCACGACAAAGAAATTCACCCGGAACGAATCCCAGTTCACCTTGCGCAGACTTGTGACCTTGGCGGAAAACATGCCGCCTGCTATATCGTAAGTGAGCGTGTCGCCCACGTGGATCCCGATGGTCTTGGCAATATCCTCCTCGATCGAGATTTCCTCTTTTCCCCGTTCTTCGGGCTTCCACCAGCGGCCCTTGACGATCTGGTTGTCGCTTTGCATCCCGCTCGCCCACGAGAGATTGAATTCCCGCTCCACCAGCCGCTTTGCCCGCATATCGGCATAATCCTCGGAAGCGATCGTCTTGCCATTGATCTCGGTGAGGCGCCCTCGCACCATGGGGAAAACGCTCGGCGGCTGCATCCTGTGCTCCTTGAAAAATGCCGCCAAAGGCTCCAGCTGATCCTCCTGGATATTTACCAGAAAATGGTTGGGGGCATCGGGAGGCAGGCTGGTGCGCCAGTTTCTCAGCAGATCGTCCCGGATCAGGGTCAGCGCCAATAGCGCCATCAATCCCAATCCCAAGGCCACAGCCTGCAGCACGCTCGCAGTGGCGCGACGGCGGATGCTTGCCAGGCCATAGCGCCAGGCGCCGCCCGCCTGGTTGCGAATGCGGGCCAGCATTCTCACCAGCAGGAATCCGAGTACGCCAAAAACCGCTATTGCCGCGATGAAACCGCCAATGACCGACGCGCCGAGCCGCATGTCGCCCGCTTTCCATAGGAATAGCAGCGCCAGCATGCCCAGTCCCAGCCCATAGCCGGCCAGTCCCTGCGGCGGCAGGCCGATATCCCGACGCATGACACGCAGTGCCGATACGCTGCGCAGGCTGAGCAGCGGAGGTAGCGCGAAGCCAAGCAGCAGCACCATTCCGGTCAGCACTCCGTGCACGCCCGGCCATACCGTGGGCCATGGCAATTCAGCTTCGACCAATCCCGAAAGCCAATAGGTAAGAACCTGCTGGGCGACAAAACCGAGAAGGCAGCCCAGACTGCTGGCAACGAAGCCCAGGATGAGAAAATGATACAGATAGAGGCGCAGCATGGCGCCCTGGCTTGCGCCGAGGCAGCGCATCACTGCACAGCCGTCCAGGTGGCGTTGAGTGAAGCGGCGTACCGCCAGTGCCGCGGCGGCGGCCGCCAGCACCACGCTCGCCAGCGCAGTCAGGCTCAGGAATTTTTCCGCCCGCTCCAGCGCTGATCTGATTTCGGGCCGCGCATCACGGATGCCCTCGATTTTCTCTCCCAGCATCAGGCGTTGTTCGGCCCACTTGCGAAACCCCTCGACTTCGCCCGAATCGCCGGAAACAAGCAGGCGGTAGCCAATACGGCTGCCCTGCTGGATCAGTCCGGTCGCCGGCAGGTCAGCTTCGTTGATCAGCACGCGCGGCCTCAGGTTGAGAAAACCGATCGAATAATCCGGTTCCTGCGTGATCAGCGCATCCACAGCAAAGCGGGAGGCGCCCACCTCGATCTCGTCCCCCCGTTTGAGAGACAAGCCGATCATGAGCTTCTCATCCACCCAGGCTGTGCCTGGGGCCGGAATCCTGTCGGCAATATGGGTCACACGCTCGGCAGGCAAGGCCACGCTGCCGAAATCCTCGCTGATGCGCAATTCGCCACGCAGCGGATAGCCTTCCGCCACGGCCTTGATTTCCGTCAGCAGGCTTTCCTCTCCTTTTGCTGTCATGCTCGGAAACTTGACGGCAGAGGAAACCGGCAGGTTCCGGCGTTTTGCCTCCTCGGCATAATGCGACGCCAAAGGATGATCTGAAAAAATGATCAGATCCGCGCCCAGCAACTGGTTGCCCTGGCGCGAAAGCGCCACCTGCACCCGGTCGGCAAAAAAACCGACAGTGGTCATTCCACCCACTGCGATGACCAGCGCAAATACCAGCACGCGCAACTCGCCTGCGCGCCAGTCGCGCCCAAGCATGCGAAGGGATAGTTTTAGAATATTCATTCAATCATTAAAATCGCTGTTTGTACTTCCTGTTTTTGAAACTCGTAACGGGGGCTGATCGACAGGGCGAAATACGTCAGTCCCGGGACAATGCTTCTTGCCCCATCTGCTTATTGCTTCCAGGATGGGCTTGAGATCGTTGCCCTTCTCTGTAAGAACGTATTCGTAACGAACAGGTTTCTGTTGATATGCCTGCCGGAAGACAAGGCCTGCCGCTTCCAATCTTTTCAGGCGATCGGAAAGGATGTTCGAAGCGATATTTTCCGGCGACGAGATAAAATCGGCATAACGGCGTTTACCCAGCACCAGGTCGCGAATGACCAGAAGCGTCCATTTGTCGCCGAAGATATTCAATCCATTGGTAATGGGACATGAGGAACGCTTGAATACTGCGTCATCACGCGCTTCCGCACCACCTGTCACAGCTTCCTCCTTCATCCACCCATAACTTATTGATACGACACGCTAAAGTTTAAATCATTTTGTTTGAATCCTATTGATTTGCCGTCAAATATGCAGCGTGAAACTTCAAACTTCACTTGGCCGAATCAATATAACACTCGCGGGGTTATAACATTTGCGGGTGAACTTTATTATAGTCACTTGCAATTCGCAACATAGTAAGCTAGGCTGCTGTCCATACCATGGCAAGCTGATGAGCGGAAAGCTGACTAGCAAGATGGAGAACAGCCGTGCTGATACTGTACCAGTTTGAGCGTACCTGGGGTAATCCGAATTTGAGTCATTTCTGTTGCAAAACAGAGACGTATTTGCGTATGGCAGGGATTGAACATGCAATCAAGACGACGCTTCCACTGTTTGCGCCAAAGGGTAAATTACCGTATATAAAAGATGGAAACATCAAATTAGCGGATTCCCGCTTCATCATCCGGCATCTCAAGGACAATTATAAAGACCTCGACGAAGGATTGAGTCCCGCAGAAGCCGCGCTGTCCCTGGCAATGCAGCGTCTGGTCGAAGAGCATCTTTTCTGGGCAACCATGTATACCCGCTGGCAGTATACGGATGCGAACTGGCAGGTCAACAAGAAAGCTATCTTTGGCGTCTTGCCCCCAGCAATCCGGGATGTCGCAGCAGTTATCTACCGCTACAGGATTCAGCGTCAAATTTATGGGCACGGCATGGGGCGGCATAAACCCGAAGAGATTTTTGAACTCGGCATGCAGGATATAGACGCACTCTCCGCGTGCCTGGGCGACAGGAAATATTTTCTGGGAGATAAGCCCACCACGCTGGATGCAAGCGCCTTCGGCTTCCTGATCAATACCTTCGGTTGCCCTATCGAATCCCCCCTGAAGGAATATGGCTTATCGAAGGAAAATCTCAAAAACTATATTGATCGCATCAAAACGCAATATTATTCAGACTTGCAATAGACACTGGCTGGAAGAAACCCTGGCGCCTGGATCAGCTGCGGATTGCAACTGTCAAACTGTCCATTGTTGAGCCGGATCAAAGCAGAATACGATGCAGGCTGGCTCAAAATAGACACAGGCTCCATTTTGACTTAAACAACCGCACTGTAGCACTGGAACATTCAGAACGTCGAACAGGAAAGAACAGCATGGATTTCTGGCGTGGATTGCCGCCACGCATGCGGCTTCTGGCTGTAACAGGATTTGTGGCGCTGATGGTGGCGGTGGGAGCACAGTTTCATGTGAGCTCTCAGGGCGATCGGTCTTCAACGTACCCGAAAGGCTATCGCGGCGGGACCTGCACCATTGAAACCGAGACCCTGCTTGTGGGTTATTCGGCCTACTTCATCCCCAGTGACTACGAAATACCGAATGACCCAACCAGCGCCAAGGCGGTTCCCGTCCTCTGCGGCAAAGTGCCAAGCCCTGGCACACTCAATGTAACGCTGGATCTGCTTTATCCTGAATCTGCCCGCCATGTTCCCCTGGCGCTTCGGTTGGTCAAACTGCCGGACAAAAACGGGGAGCAGGAATTGCTGTCAATACCACCGCAGATGTACGAATCCGGCACTCTCACTCAGGCATTCAAATTCGATTCGGTTGGACAATACGCGCTCTATCTCGACGGTAAATATCCCGCTGGTACCGAATTCAAGTTACAGATACCAATCAAAGTCGGCACGGACTGGAAAGATTATGCGTCCAGGTACTGGCTCCAGGCACTGGTGTTCCTTTTTATCGTGATTGTTCTCTTAAACTGGAAGAGAATATTTGGGTGATAGTTGCCGCAGCGCAAGCACTTCAGATGAAGGCACGCATAGAAGCTCGACACGCAGCGTGCCACGCACTCTCCTTGGCGATCGAACCGACGCTAACCCTTATCAGCGATAATGCCAGTTGGTCTGTTGATCTGCGGTGGGATTGGCATTGTCTGTGGACGAAACGGCTCCGGAACTGGATGCCGTACCCGCTCGATGCTTTGCTCTGGAGATGCACCATGAAGCTCTGGGTGCAAGTAATTTCCGCGCTCCCTGACAGACTTTTCCTCTTCCACCTGGATACGCTTCGCGTTTGCCCAGGCATCCTTCCGAATGCCGGTCACTTGCCAGGAAACTTTCATACCGGACGTTCCACCGGAAATTTTGAAGTGATTGGAGTCAATTTCTTCTGCAACATAAAGATTTGGTCCAGGTGTACCGATAGGAGTCAGTTGATAGCGAAAATCGATATTGACAGCCTCGAACCACTCGGGAAGCTCAACTGTTGCTTCACCGCTAGCATCCATCACAACCACTCCATCGTAGATATTTTTCATATCGGACGATTCTACGAAGGAATGTGACAGATACTTATTGGAGGGATCAAGTGGATGGTCAATGAGGAAACCCCCGGAGGATTTAGTCAGTTTACCGCCTATGTAAACTTCCCCCGTAAACCAGGCTGCACAGCAATCTGATGCAAGGTAGGCTGCATTGTTGTTGGCGGAATTGAAGGCTGTGACACCAGCGCCACGGCCTTTGCCCATAACACCTGTACCTGCCGTGGAGGGATCTGAGCTCTCACCAAGTACTGCTACACTGCTTGTACCGCTGACACGAACATTGCCAACAAAATCTCCAGCGTAATCACGCGTTCCAAGAAAACCTTGATTACCGTTATTCATACCAAATACCCCTGCCGCATCATCGGAGCTACCCCATACGCCTATAAAACCGTGGCCACGTATGCCGGCCTGTAAACCAACATGACCGGTAGTTCCAACTATGGCGGTAAAGTCAGGAGAATCAACGTGCAACTTAGCAGTTGGGGCAGTGGTTCCAATACCAACGGCGCCATTCTCCCCGCTGATACGCATTCTTTCTGCAGCACCAGCGGAGAATCTCAAATCCATCCCCGTTCCTACTCCAAGCGTGCCGGTATTCGCTTGCGTATACCAAGCAGTACCGCCGGCATTGGCTCCAACGGTAAGCCTCAGTTCTTTGCCAGCATTGTTAACCAGCCAGAGGGTCTGGTCGAAAGTATCGCTCGTGCCGAGTATGCCAAGATGCCCTTCCGAAATTTGCAATCTTGTACTTGGATCGTCCTGAATATTTGCTCCAGCAGTCACATGTCCGTTGGGAAATATGCGCATCGCTTCCGAGCCATTGGTCTTAATGACCAGCGGTTGATCATCAATTGTTCCCAGGAAATTGGCATCTGGATCGGTGCCACTGTTACCAGTAAGTTCCCAAGCCATGGTCAATCCTCTCTATAACACTTTATTAATCAATAATGCTCACCTTACGATTATTGTCCAAGCCGTTAAGATTCTCGTTCCAGCAAAGTGTCAGTTTCATTGGCTTGCCCACCTGCCAAGGGCTTTTTATTGTCGCTCGTTTCGTTCGTCTTAGAAGATGGTTCTTCTACTAACAGTTCTTCGAGTACTTTAATAGCCCCACTGATCCTGAGCATTGTTTCGCGTAAATATGTCCTTTGATTCTCTACTTTTTCCAGCTCCGCTTGTCCTATTTCAATTTCTTTCCTCAATGCTTCCAGTCTAGTTTGAATTTGCTCTCGCCCCATTTTCTTTCTCAGCCAGTTAATTAATTCCGGTCTAAGCTCAGTCTCTAACCTTGTCTATGGAAAGCTCTGCTTTTTCCATCCTCAAACCAGGATCTTGCCTCGATATACAAAACCAAACATCATGCTCAGCCGGTACAGCAAGTGACTATTCAGGAGAAAACCAGCTTATATAGAGATGTATAGATCGCTTTTAGGAATAATCAAGGTATACGTGATGGGCTTCCAATAAATGAGAGCAGCTAAAACAGTTATATCGCGTAGTGGTTAATTTGCGCAGACATCTCAATAGATGGATGGATTATTCGCTCATAGAGAAATTGATGATGATTGAAAGCAGGGACGCAGGCAGTTTGACTTAGACTTCAAATTGAGGTTGCGCTCATGGGAAGGATCAGGGGTTAAGCGTAGCGGAATCTGGTCGTCGTCTTCAGGCTTACTTGCCCTTCTTTTGCACATTGGAAAGGGATAGAGCGGACGTAATCCATCGGGGAGCGGAAGAATACATTGTCCTTATTCAGTATCCACTCGGCGCACCGCCTCGTCGTTTTCCATGGGATCAGCCGTTGATTGCATATAGCCTCGCCATCCCCCGAACTGGCTGATATCCCTTGCATCCGCTACCGCGTAGCCCTCGCATAGGAAACCCTGCACGGATTCGCCGCCCGCAAGGGTAATGGTGCCGATCCCCAGTGGAGCAGGTATGCCCGCAACAAAGCTGCCGAATTCGCTTGCCGGCAGTTCCCACACCTCGACCTCGATCGCAAACCCTCGCTCGTTCTTATCCACTCGCACCAATCCCGGGCGAAGCGGCGGCGTTCCCGGAAGCGCATAGAATTTGTAGTCGGGGGAGGTTGTGGTCCTTGCCACCAGGCGTCCGTTGCGGCTGGTCAGTTGAGGATTCAATGGCAGACCGGACAAATGGGCGCCGCAGACCGCTACGCGCACGAGGGTTGGTTGCTCCGGCTGTGGCGGGCGTTGAAAAGATACCTTTTCTGGCAAAACCTCTTTTTCCAGTGGAATATCGGTAGCCCCCAGGGGTAGTGCGTAAGCCTGTTGCAGACGTGCGGCAAGATGCAGCAGCGAGACGTCCTGATGGGTTGGAGCCACCAGGGTTACGCCAAACGGCAATCCATCATTCTGAAATCCGGCGGGCACTGCCACTGCTGAATAGTCGAGCAGGTTCATGTAGTTGGTGTAATAACCCAGATTCGTGTTCAGGCGAATCGGATCTGCCAGCATTTCCTCTATGCGATAAATGGTCCCGGCGGTAGGCGTCAACAGACAATCCACTTCAGACCAGGCACGGTCAGCCTGGCGCTTAAGCGAACGCAAGCAATACAGGCCGTTGTAGGCATCTGCAGCCGAGAATCGGTGCGCGCCGGCAATGATCTCTCGTACCGGCGAAATGACCTCGTCGCTATGCAGGTCAAAGAATTGCTGAATGGCGGCATAACGCTCGGCTACCCATGGCCCCCCATAAAGCAGGTGCGCTGCTTCCAGAAAGGGTGAAAAATCGATCTCGATGACCTCCCCACCCAATGCTTGCAGTTGCGCTATCGCTTCCTCGAATAACCTGGCACTCTCCAAGTTGCCAAAGAATTGCAGTCGCTGCCGGCGCGGTATGCCAAAACGGAAACGCTGCCGGAGTTTTTTCGAGGCAGGATCATCGCTGTCCTCTCTCTGGCGGGAATAAATGTCTTCATCATCATAGCTCGCGGCTGCTTCGAGGACTCGCTCCGCATCGGCAGCGGTATGCACAAAGATGGACACGCAATCCAGCGAGCGGCAGGCGGGTACGACACCGCGCGTGGAAAGCCAGCCCCTGGTGGGTTTATACCCGATGAGATTATTGAAGGCAGCAGGTACCCTGCCGGAGCCCGCGGTATCGGTTCCCAGGCTGAAACATACCCAACCCTTCGCTACAGCCACTGCTGAACCCGAGCTTGATCCGCCGGAGATGTATTCGGGATTGAAGGCGTTGCGGCAGACACCATAGGGAGAGCGGGTACCGTTCAACCCGGTGGCGAACTGGTCGAGATTGGCCTTGCCGATGGGAATCGCGCCCGCGTCGATCAGTCTCTGCACCGCGGTTGCACTGCGCTGCGGTGTGTAGGCAAACGCCGGACAAGCCGCAGTAGTCGGAACGCCCGCGAGGTCGATATTGTCCTTGATAGCGAAGGGGATGCCATATAAAGGCAGTGCGGCCATCCCTTTTTCTTCCACCTTCCCGGCATATTCCCGCAGTGATTCCAGCGGCAGCTTGTGTATCCACACATTGTCGGAATCGTCCTGGATCAGCGCATGCACCGCCTCCACCATCCCGGCAGGAGTCAGCTCGCCAGCTGCATAGCGTTGCAGCAAGGACGGGATATCGCCCAGGAGACCGGGCTTGCTCATATTCCCTCCTCCTGAACGATAAGCAGCATCTGCCCGGCGGATACATGGCTCCCCTCCTTGCAGAATAGCTGTCTTACCGTGCCGCTGGCCGGCGCCTCCACGGAGAATTCCATTTTCATCGACTCCACCACCACCATTGGATTTCCCATTTCGACACGCTGCCCTTCCTTCACGAGCAGTTTCCATACCGTGCCGGTTACGTGCGCACTGACAGCCTGGGAGCCAGAAGGTAAATCCAGCTCGCTCTGCGTATCCGCTTCTTCAACCGTGGTCTCGCTGATATATTCCGCCTTGCCTTCGGCCTTCCAGCGTTCACGCTCGGCCTCGAACGCAGCCTGCTGCCTTGCTTTGAAAGCGCTGATGGATGCCGCATTTTCTTTCAGGAAGGCGTTGTACCGTTTCAAGCTGAATGTTGTCTCCTCGATCTTCAGCTTGAAATGCCCGGTAATGAAATCCTTGCGCAGCTTGAGCAGTTCGCTTTCGCTAACCGGATAGAAACGGATCTGGTCGAAGAAACGCAGCAGCCAGGGTTTCCCTTCCTTGAAGTCGGCTGTCTGGCGGTAACGGTTCCACATCTGCACCGTGCGGCCCACAAACTGGTAGCCTCCGGGACCTTCCATCCCGTATATGCACAAATAGGCCCCTCCTATGCCAACCGCATTCTCGGGCGTCCAGGTGCGCGCAGGATTGTACTTGGTGGTCACCAGGCGATGACGCGGGTCCACGGGTGTGGCAACCGGCGCGCCCAGATAGACATCACCCAGCCCCATGACAAGATAATTCGCGGAAAATACGATGTGCTGCACTTCCTCGATGCTGTCGAGGCCATTGATCCGGCGGATGAACTCGATATTGCTCGGGCACCAGGGCGCATCGCTGCGCACGGACTGCATGTACTTTTCTATCGCCAGCCGGGTGGCGGCATCATCCCAGGACAGTGGAAGATGGACGATGCGTGCGGGGACCTCCATGTCATCGATATCGGGCAATTTCTTTTCCGCGCCGACCAGCCTCTCCAGCAGCTTATCGCGCGGCAGTATGCGGGAGTCGAAATGCACTTGCAGCGAACGGATGCCGGGCGTCAGATCCAGAATGCCTTCCAGTTCCCCGTCATTGCACGCTGCATGCACCCAATCCATCAGTGCATGCGCGCGGAAGCGCAAATTGAGATCGAGCTCGAGCGGACCATACTCGACCAGCAGATTCTTGTCGCCCGCCTGGCGATAGACGACCTGCACCTGACCGTCGCTTTGCGGAATGAAGTGGAGCACAGGCGTGGATTCGGTCGTTGCGTCCTGCTCCGTTCCCGATGAAGCGTTTTGTGGAACCCGGAGGTCTTTTATCCCTGCATCCTGCTGTAGCTCCAGCGCCAGCGCCTGCTCCATCGACTTCCTATGGAAGCGCACACGATCGCCCGGCTTGAGCTGTCCCATCTTCCACAATTCGGCCTGGATGATGGTAACCGGGCAGACGAAGCCGCCGAGGCTGGGGCCATCGGGGCCGAGTATCACGGGCATATCCCCGGTAAAATCCACGGTACCTACGGCATAGGCGTTGTCGTGGATATTGGAGGGATGCAGCCCTGCTTCACCGCCGTCGCTGCGCGCCCAATGGGGCTTGGGGCCGATCAGCCGCACCCCGGTGCGATTGGAGTTGTAATGCACTTCCCAATCAGTGGCGAAGAAGGTTTCGATATCCTCATCAGTGAAGAAATCCGGCGCGCCGTGCGGCCCGTACAACACCCCTATTTCCCAGCTGTCGGTGTAGTGCGGTACCCATTCCTCCGGCAGTCCCTGCTCAAATCCGCTATCACCGTCTTTTCTGGCCTCGAAGATATGCAGCACGTCGCCGGTAAGGAGCGTGCGGCCCGCGTGTCCGCCGAAGTGACCGAGGGTGAAGGTGGATTTACTGTCCAGGTAGCCGGGAACCCGGATTCCTCCCTGCACCGCCAGATAGGCGCGACACCCATGATTTGCGAGTTTGCCGAACTGCAACAGCGAACCGGCCTTGACGCGATGCGCCCGCCAGTAGGCAAGCGGCTCACCATCCAGGCGCACTTCCATCGGCGCACCGCATACCGCAATAACGCTGTCACAGTTGAAGCGCAGCACCGGACCGGAAAGCGTAATCTCCAACCCGGCCTTATCTCCACTGTTATTGACGAGACGATTGGCCAGACGGAACGCCAGGCCATCCATCGGTCCCGATGGCGGCACGCCGATATTCCAGTATCCTGTCCGCCCCGGATAATCCTGCACCGTGGTCTGCACTCCCGGACTGAGGACATCGATCGTATGGGCGATATAACGAAAACTGTTCAGAAAGCCCGTCGTATGCCGCCCGCTGCGAAAAGCCTCGCTGCGCAGGATCTGCCTGAGATAACCGACGTTGGTTTCCACCCCGTGCAATGCCGTCACGTCCAGGGCTTCCAGCAGCCGCGCAATGGCCTGCTCCCGGTCCGGCGCGTACACGATGATTTTTGCCAGCATGGGATCATAAAACGGGGTGACATCGACACCGCGTTCCACCCAGGTTTCCACGCGCGCGGCAGAGGAAGACGGAAACTCCGCGGCCGTGAGGATACCGCAGGAAGGTTGAAAATCCTTGACCGCATTCTCCGCGTACACACGCACCTGGAGGGAGGCTCCACGCGGCTGGATATCGAATGAATCCAGAGGCGGCAAGTCTCCGGCGGCTTGCCGGATCATCCATTCCACCAGGTCGATGCCGGTCACTTCCTCGGTTACGCCATGCTCGACCTGCAAACGCGTATTCACTTCCAGGAAATAAAATTCTGCGGTGGAGGCATCGAAAATGTACTCCACCGTACCCGCGGATTGGTAATTGACTGACTTGCCCAAACGCACCGCCGCCTCCAGCAGCGCCTGGCGCACGCGCGGCGGCAGATCAGGGGCTGGCGTTTCTTCGATCACCTTCTGGTTGCGCCGCTGCATCGAGCAGTCACGCTCACCCAGTGCGATCACCCCACCCTTGCCGTCACCGAATATCTGCACCTCGATATGGCGCGCCTTCTCGACATATTTTTCGAGAAACAGGCCGGCGTCCTTGAAATTGTTCTGCGCGAGGTATTTCACCGATTCGTAGTTTGCACTCAACTCTTCCTTGTTCCAGCACAAACGCATGCCGATGCCGCCACCCCCCGCCGTGCTTTTCAGCATGACCGGGTAACCGATATGGGCTGCCTGGCGCAAGGCTTCATCCAGGTCTTCGAGCAATCCTGTGCCCGGCAGCAGCGGCACCTGGTTCTGCAGCGCCAGTTCGCGCGCCGTGTGCTTCAAGCCGAACGCGCGCATCTGGTGGGGGGTGGGGCCGATGAAGGAAATGCCATGGTCAGCGCATTGCTCGGCAAATTCAGCTTTTTCACTGAGGAAGCCATATCCTGGATGAATGGCATTTGCCTCTGCGTGGCGCGCAACCTCCAGAATCTTTTCGGCGCGCAGATAGCTTTCCGCGGCGACTCCGCTGCCTATGCAATAGGCTTCATCGGCTTCGATCACATGGCGCGATAGCGCATCAGCCTCCGTATAGACTGCAACACTCTTCACTCCCATGCGCCGCAAGGTGCGGATAATGCGGCAGGCAATGGCACCGCGGTTGGCCATCAATACTTTTTCAAACATGATTTAATCTCGGTTGAGTGAAAAACGGCCGGGATAACCTGGACTACGTAAAGCTCATCTCGCTGGGATCGTCCCAGACCAGCAACCGGATGGGCGTGGGATTGTAGGCGTTGCATGGATTGTTCAATTGCGGGCAGTTCGAAATCAGTACCACCACATCCATATCGGCCTTCATTTCCACGTATTTACCGGGCGCGGAGACGCCATCCACGAATTCCAGACCACCCTCTTCCGTCACCGGCACGTTCATGAAGAAATTGATATTGCTGGGAATATCGCGCTTGCCGATGCCGAGCTGCTGGCACTCCGGCTCGTGCGCCAGTGCGTGCAGAAAGTTGTCGCGGCAGCTGTGCATGGGGAATTTTTCCAGCGCATACCGCACGGTGTTGCTCTCCGCCGCGCACGCGCCGCCCAGGGTGTCATGCCGCCCGCATGTATCCGCAACGATGGTGAGCATTACGTTGCCATAGTTCGAGTACAGCTTGCTGCCGGTAGTCAGATAGACCTTCTTCTGCCTGCGTATGGTATCGGTTGCGCTATAGCGCTCCACCGCGTGTGAGGCGTTGTAAAACAGGGTATCGACCGCCTGGTTGCCTTCCAGGTCGACGATCCGGAAAGTCTGCCCTTCCCTGACGATCTTGACCCACGGTTCCCCCGCAGGGCAGATTTCATCCACCACCGCCGCATCCGGATCCAGACCGCTTTCAACAAAATTCTTGCTCTTTGAATTCCCGTTCATGCCGCACCTCCATGACAAGCATATAAACATTCAGTGTTTTGCCGGGCACGCTGGTTTTCGGAAATATGCGCGCACTCGGCAATCACCGAAGATGGAGTTGCAAAAGCAGTGAGATTGACCGCACCGGGGTGGTAAGTGGTGGAGGGGTCGAGAGGATGCGGCGCGGCGGATAACACGACCAGCGTATCCATTTCGAAACTCAAATCCACATGATCTCCCGCTTTGCTGTTGCCGGAATGGAAGGTGAGTTCGCCGGCCGGGTTGGCGGTGACCTTGCTGAAGAAATTGATATTGGATACCACGTCCCGCATGCCCAAACCCCATTTGCCAAGCTCGATCAGCATGCCGTCCAGCCCGTTGCGGAACATCAGGTTGCGATGCTCCTGATACCGTGCGGTGCCGTATTTCCGGCGTATCAGTTCGGCATCGCTCAGCCCGCAGACCGTATCGTGCCAACCCACGCTATCGGCGGTAATGCAGCAGAATATCCTTCCCATATCCGAATGGCAGGCATGTCCCTTTGTCAGACGGAAGGTGTGCTGGGATTTGAGCGTATCGGCCATGTTGTAGCGCTCCAGTTTTTCTTCCTGATTGAAGAACAATACCGAGGCATTGGCGCCGCCGTTGACATCCGTCATGCGCAGCGTGGTACCGCGCCGCAGAATGCCGGACCAGTGGCAGCCGCCGGGAATATGTTGTTCCCACAAATGGGCATCCGGTTGGTTCATCTCTTTCTCCTCATTACGATAGTTCTTTCAGGTATATTCAACTCAATTTGCAGATCGATGCGGTGTTTTCGCATCCCTCTGCTTGCCGGGTGAAGCGGATTTTTTACGCATCCCGTTTACCAGGACATATAGCGCTGTAATGCTGAGAATGCTGCCCAGCACCAGCGGTACCGCCCAAAGCTGCCACCACGGCGCGTCGGGAGCGGCGGCATAGGGGCGCGGCCAGGCAATATTGACAAGTTCGAACACAGACCAGATAAAAGCGGCCGTGTTGATCAGCAGCCCCCAGGCACCAAGCTTCAACTCACCCAATGCCGGATTCCAGCGCCCGGTGAGCCGGGTGAATAAACCCACGCCGGTCGTCATGGAAAACATCGCGTACAGCCCGCCCGTGCCGAAGGCAATCACGGTGGCGACCGCGCCGTCGTTCAACCCGAACAGCAATCCCAGTCCTGCCAGCGATACGGTACAGATAACGGCGTTGCGGGGCGTCCTGTCGGGCGCCAGGTGGCTGAGAACAGCGGGCATATGGCCTTCGCGCGCCATGGAATACACGATGCGCGAGGTATATTTCACCACCGAGGCGCCGCAGGCCAGGAATGCGACCATGACGATCGCCAGAAACGGCTTTTCCGCCCATTCGCCAAAATTACTGGTAATCACAGGCGTAATCGGATCGGAGGTGGCGCTCGCGGTAATCAACGCCTCGCGATCGAACGCGAGCGTGAGCGCCGCGGAGTTGAAAAGCACCACTGATCCCACCATGCACAAAGAGAAGAAGACGGCACGCGGCACCATCCGCTTGGGCTCGTGCGTTTCCTCCGCAATGGTGGAGCAGGCATCGAAACCGATGAATGCCCAGCCGGCGATCGCCAGCGCTGCCAAAAACGCGGATATCTGGTCTGGCGCCGTGCCTGTGCCGAGATGCTGGAACAGTTCGGAAAAAGAATGCTGCCGGAAAAACAGGAACAGCAGCAGCGCCACCCCCAGAGAGCCGACAACTTCCGCATAGACTCCCATTGTGATGACCAGTTTGAAGATATTGACGTGGACCACGTTGATAATGGTGCACAGGAAGAGGAATACCGCACCCCAGGTCACGAATGCAGGACCGGTTTCACTTTCGGCTCCAAAAAACAGGGCAAGCCAGACGCCCCCCGTGTAGGCGGTGGTGGTGAGCATGGCGATAGTGGAACTGACGTAGATGACACCCGCAAATTGCCCCGTGACCACGCCTCCGAGTTGACGCGACCATTTGTATGCACCGCCCGCAATCGGGAATTGTGAAGACAACTCGGCGTAGACCGTTGCCACGAGCAACTGCATGACGAGACAGGTGACCAGCGCGCCGAACCACCCGCCTCCTGTCACAGTGGTCTGGACGCTGATGATGGCGTAAAGCCCTACTACGGGAGAAACAACCGCGAACCCGAGCGTGAAGCTGTTCCATACGCTCATGCTGCGATGAAGCTTGTCGCCGGTGACCGAAGTGGCGGCAGGACGGGAAAGTGTATTCGGGGTTTCTTCTATGGACATGATATCCCTTTCGAGACGACGGAATGATTCCACCTGGCTGACTCTTTGTCGGCCTCTTCATGCTGCCGGAAGCAATGAGCAAAGAGACACTCGGCCGTGGCGAACTGAGGTCACAGGTATTGCAGCTTTTTGTATCGCGGCTGCCGCAGCTATCGGAGCTGCTTATGCGGCGAAAAAATGCTGCGAGTCTTGCCATTCCGGGCCATGCCGCGGAGTCCGGTCCCAACCTGCAATGGCGTGCCTTGCACACTTCTGGATATCGGCTTCCGCGGGCATGATTTCTATACTGCTTGCCACCCAGTTCTATCGTAACCGGGCTGGCAACTGAAAAAGCGGGGAAAAGTACGGGAGGGAGATGCACGACCAAGTCTCCTTTTTCGGCGGTTAAACTCCGGGAATCAATGTAATGACTACATGATCTCCCGGGCTTTTATCCCTCCGTGGAGCCTCGTCATGACGAAGCCGGAAACTCTCGGACCAGACACTTCGAGAAAAGAAGCCGGAACCCTAGTTTCGCGCTACAACTTTACTGGAAACCAGTTTTACACATCCCATTCAGAAATACAACAAAATTATAAAAACTCTCTTTCGATTTGCGCCGTCGGATTTGAGCCCTCGATATTTTTCAGCAACCCTGCTCCCTCCAGAGATCCAGGGCCGGCATGGAGATGGATTACAAATAGCTGTCATGGTGTCTTTCTTCGCGCCACGACAACGCCGTCCCGCGTCGGATTTATGAAAGCGTCAAAATCGGGATCGCCAAAAATCAGCCGGTTATGCTCAAGAATGGCTTCGGTCCAGCCGGGAACAATATCGACATACTGTTCCACCGCCACCCTTCCGTGCCAGAGCACATTGTCCGCAACGTACAATCCGCCTGGGCGGATCCTTTCTTTTGCCATACGCCAGATTTCCGGATAATCCCCCTTGTCCGCATCGTTGTAGCAGATATCGAATACTCCTTCGGTCTGTCCGAATATCTCCTGTGCAATGCCGGTGCGAAAATCGATTCTCTCCAGCAGATCTGCAGACTTGAGATACTGCTCGGCCTTTTCCTTGTTCTGAGGATCGCCATCGGTACAGATCACCTTTCCGTCCGCCCCGGCTGCTTTTGCGAACCAGTAAGCCGAATAACCGTAGCCACTGCCAAACTCGAAAATACGTTTGGCATCGATCATTTTTGCCATTGTCTCCAGAAAAATGCCGACCAGGCGGCCAACGATGGGGAAATTGTTTTTAGCAGCTACCGCTTCCATCTCGGTCAGCACGGGATGATCAGTCTGCCCCACCAGGCTGCGCATATACTTTTCGATTGCCGGATTGACCGGGTCCAATTGGGAGGGATTTACAATAGTTGGAGATTGCATGGTCACCGCTCCTGAAAAACAAGAAATTATGTGCTCGTCGTATGCCCGTTATTAGACTCTACGCCCAATACGATGAGGGGTCAAAGTTGAATGGGACTTGTCATTCATCCTGATAAGCGCGAGCGCCCGTAAAAGCAGCATATAGGATATAGGACTCCCGCTGCTCCGGTAATATCATGACATTTGATGATAGAATCAATGGCATCCTATCCGATGCATCTTATCCGATCAGCCCCGATCAGAACTTCCAGTGAGAAGCCGGCACTGGAAGCCAGGAAGACAGCAGCAAGCGCCTGACGGCACAGCAAAGGGCAAGGGCGATAACAGAACTTGAAACGAGGTTGAAATGAAAAGCAGACCGCACATCATATTGACATCCCAGGACCTGGACAGGCTGGAGACCCTGCTTGAGTCGCTTCCGGCCAACTCGGTTCCTGGCAGTGCGGAACTGCAAGCCGAGCTCGAACGCGCCGAAATCGTCGAGTCCGAGCAGATACCGCCCACAGTGGTAACCATGAACTCCACGGTACGGTTCAGCATCGATTCCTCAGGCCAGGACTTCCGCCTGACGCTGGTCTATCCAAAAGATGTCGACGGATCCGGCGATAAGATTTCTGTGCTTGCGCCAGTTGGCAGTGCCCTGCTGGGGCTTTCCACCGGCGACGAGATAGAGTGGCCGCGTCCGGGCGGAGGCACCATCAAGGTACGGATAGAGGAAATCATCTACCAGCCGGAGCGCGAGGGGAAATTCTATCGGTAGAGCTTTGCCCGAGCACGGGTAGTTCTATCCATTGCCATATATTCTCAATTGCGAACGGGAGGCCATTGGCGGGCTGCGTGAACCAGTGCCAGTATCCATACTGTCTCCTGGACGATCTCATAGATCAGCAGATAATTCTCATGAGGAACGAGTTCGCGGGTACCCGGTACTTTTCCGAGCCGGCCTAGCATGGGATAGGTTGCCAGCTTAAGCGCGGCATCGCTGAAAAGCTCATCCATGTCGGCGGCCGCATGCGGATTATCGGCCGCAATATAATTCCATATATCCTCCCGGTCCTGGCTTGCTTCAAGCGTCCAAAGAACTCTCACGTCTGCTTCTGCTTTACTACTTTACTGCTTTACGCCGTAGCGCGAATTCTCCCTCAATCGCATCATTCGATTTGCCCTTCCCGGCCCGCATTGACGTTCTGGCTACGTCGACTTTCCGGTGCAGGAACTCGTCATATTCCCGCGCCTGGCGCTGTCGTTGAACATACTCTCGCATCAGTTCGCGCACGACTTGAGAAGCAGGACGGTGGGCAGCTTCTGCTTCGGCTATGAATTCGGCACGCAACTCGGGTTCGAGCTTCATGGTGAAAACGGCTTCTTTCGGCATAATCCCAATTTCCTGTTAATTGATTATCAAATAAGTATATACGTTTTCATTACTTGTTTTCATTATCTATTTGCAAGAACGGAACGATATGCTCATCAGTTCAAAATAGACGCTGACTTTGCTATAGTGCGGGCATTTTTTTATATGAGGTCCCCTGAAATCCCGCTATGCGTCTGCCTGATTGCCTGCCTGCTTCATTCACCCCTGCCAAGAACTCCAACTGCTTTTCAAGCCCTGCACAACGTACCCCAGGATCATTTGTGAAACTCGGCCTGGCAGGCGTGCTCAGCCTCACGCTCCAGGCTTCTGCGGCAGATCCTGCTCTCGCCGGCAGCGCCACCGTCACCGCAGCCCCGGCAACATCGCAAGCACCCACACCTGCAACGGGCAGTGACGGGAGCAGCCGCCGGTTCGACTGGTCGAAGGTGCCTCCTGTAACCGCCCCATCCCGCCCGGGCATGTTTATCATTGCCCCCGCAGGGCCGCGGTACTACTCGCTTTGGGATCATATAACCGGAAACAAGCGTGAAAATCCGCCCGTTTCCCCCTATGCGCTCTATGCTCTCATGACCACGCCGGCTTTCGATATCGATTTCCGCTATCTCGAAAAGCCCGAGCATGAGAAGGATATTTTCGACCCCGTCAAGCGCATCCATCTTGGCGATGACTTCCTTTTGTCATTTGGCGGCAACTTCTGGTACCGGTATATGCGGGAATCCGACTCGCGTCTGACCAATATCAGCGACAGCTACCATATGATCCGCAGCCGCTTCCATGCCGACTTCTGGTATCAGGATCGGATCCGGCTGTTCGCGGAGTTTCTGGACGCGCGTACTTTCGGCCAGGCATTGGCGCCGCTGGTCACGGATGTCAACCACACGGATATGCTGAATCTTTTTGCAGACATCAAGATCGCCAACGTCAAGGACGGCCCGGCCTATCTGCGCGTGGGGCGGCAGGAACTGCTTTATGGCTCGCAGCGACTGATTTCCACGCTCGATTGGGTCAACGCCCGCCGCACTTTCCAGGGAGTGAAGGGATTCTGGCGCACCCCCACGTTCGACCTGGATGCATTCTGGGTGCGCCCGATGGTGACGGAAAGAAACAATTTCGATAACTGGGATGAGAAGCGCGAATTCTTCGGCTTGTGGGGAACATACAAACCCATGAAGGGGCACCTAGCCGATTTCTATTTTCTGAGCCTGGATGACAACCGCAACCTTGCCGTGGGCAGAGCCGGTGTCAGGGGCGATTCGATCACGCATACCCTTGGCAGCCGCGTGGCGGGAGACTACAACCAGTTCCTGTACGAACTGGAAGGCATGTACCAGTTCGGCCAGAATTCCAACCAGGATATCTCGGCTTTTGCCGTTGCCTCCGGTGCTGGCTACCACTTCAAGGAAAAGCCGCTGAACCCGCAATTCTGGCTGCGCTACGACTTTGCCTCGGGCGACAACAATCTGACCGATGGCAGCCACACCACCTTCAATCAGCTTTTCCCCTTCGGCAATTATTACCTTGGATGGATCGATCGCGTGGGCAGGCAGAACATCCACGACTTCAACGCCCAACTCAATCTGCACCCCCTGACCTGGACCCATTTCACCGCCCAGTACCACCGCTTCTATCTGGCGAACAAACGGGACTTCCTGTACAACGCCGCGGGCGCCGCCACCCTTAGAGATGCAACCGGGCAATCCGGCAGCTATGTCGGGGATGAGATCGATTTCCGCTTCAACATACACGTCGACCGGCACGGAGACGTACTGATAGGGTATTCGAAACTGTTTGCCGGCGATTTCCTGAAAGCGCGGGCGCCGCGCGTCTCGCCTGACCTGTTCTACGTCCAGTACAACTTCAGGTTCTAGAAAACTGAACGGCTCGCAGCGCTGATGCCGCCTATCCCAAAAGCATCAAACCGACGCCGCCGGGGCGGCAAGGAATTCATTCAGCGCTTCCGGCAGAAGGGCAGATTTCTGGTGAAACCCGATATTGCAGGCAGGCGGCCATTTTTTTCCTGGAGCACAGCCCAATAGCGCCCCCCGCCCCTGGTTTTTTTATTCCCCTTATAAGAGGCTATTACGTGGTCAGCACTGACCCATGTAGATAATATCCTTACCGCACATGGAAGATTAATGGCGGGATCGTGCAGATGTTTCGCTTCCTCGATGTCACAGCTATAGCCCGGCTGGTTTGCGCTTTCTTTTGATATTTGCAGCAGCCCCCGATTTACGCCCCGCCTCCTGAATACGTCCTTGGATGGCCCTCTGGCAGCCGCTTCGGGATCGAAGGTGCTTTCGAATTCCGCCATGGACGAAAGCAGGCCCACCCAGAACCGGATTCTTTTTTTGCGTGGCAAATGCTTATAGGCTGGGCAAAACCTGATGATATCCCTGGGTACCGCAGAGGGAAGGGACGAGGCGGCAACAGCAATTTCCGTAGTCCGCGTCCACGAACCATCGGGGTTCTTTTTTGACCACGCCGCATAATCGTGAGCCTGAGCGGCCAGGGATGCAATCGGGCCCAGTATGAAGATCAGTAGCAGGACAGCACACACTATGAGTATCCTTCTTGACCATAGATAATGCGTCTATATAAGCCATTATAGGCTCCATCCAGTCAGAGATCAGTTTCCTTCAAACTCGCACAGCGCAAACACCTTGAGGCCTTGATCTTCCAGCCGCGCCCTGCCCCCGATATCCGGCAGGTCGATGACAAAGCCGCACTCCACCACCTCGCCGCCCATCTCCTGTATCAAGCCAGCGGCGGCCTCCGCCGTCCCGCCGGTAGCGATCAGATCATCCACCAGCAGCACCCGGTCGCCCTTCTGAATCGCATCCACATGAATCTCGATGCGGTCGCTGCCATATTCCAGCTGGTAATCGCGCCCGCGCGTTTCGGCAGGCAGCTTTCCCTTCTTGCGCACTGGCACAAAACCCACGCCAAGCTCGTAGGCAACCGGTGCACCGATAATGAAACCGCGTGATTCTATTCCGGCCACTTTATCGATTTTCATGCTCTTGTAGCGACTGGCGATCTCCTGAACCGTCGCGCGCAACCCGACCGGGTCTTTCAGCAGCGTGGTGATATCGCGAAACATGATGCCTTCATGAGGATAATGCGCGATGGTACGGATGCGGGATTTGATCTGCATGCTGCTTCCTGTTCCTGGTTTTTCTGGATCAAAGGGATTCGAGGGCCATCGATACGGATGAGCCGCTTTCGGCTATACTACCGCAAAGTTGCCGGGGATAGCGTTCTGGTGTATCCTTTGCGCCCTTTGCCGGGTTCCTTTCCTGGAACCCTCAACAGGAGAGATGGCCGAGTGGTTTAAGGTACACGCCTGGAAAGCGTGCGTACGGGTCAAACCGTACCGAGGGTTCGAATCCCTCTCTCTCCGCCAATTGAAACCGCTTACTTAAAAACTCCCCTAGCACCTCGAAAAGTAGTGTATGTACGATGAAATGATACAATATTTGTCAGGTTCCTAAAAATACATCACCTATCTGATTGAGGTTGGCCGCCAGTCCGGAGGTTTTGCCGAAGAATACGCTATCCACGATTATGAGGGCTTCGGCGGTTATGCCCTAAGCGAGCATGCAAGCATTGAAACTACCCATGAGATCGCTTGCTTCATTGCCGGGTACCCGGATTTTGGGGGTGAACTGCTGAACCATTTTGGCGGTGACCTGGAGGAAGCAAAAACAGCCGCCGAAGACAATTATTGCGGCTGCTACAAATCACTGGCTGATTATGCGCAGGAATTGACAGAGGAAACAACGCAGATTCCCGAGAACCTGACCCACTACATAGATCACGAACGCATGGGCCGGGATATGGAGATGGGCGGCGACGTGTTCACCATAGCAGCAGGTTATGGAGAGATTCACATCTTCTGGAATCACTGAAGACCAAAGCAAGTGATGGCGCTGCTGGTTTCAGCCAGCAGCGCTTTGCTTTTCTGTTTGAGAAAAATTTGCGCTGGAATCCTGTAGCTGTCGGCGGCAATAAAATCAGGGTCGTTAACAGAAAACAGACTATAAATGCTGTTCGATATCCATCCGGCCATGCAGGATGCGGACAATCTCGACCCGTTCTTTTCCGGTGTGACGGTAAAAAATCACATGCTTGCCGACCCCGTACTTGAAATAACCTTCCCGGATATCATCGCATGCCCGGCCCAGACCGGGCTTGTCCGCCAGATCGTGAAAAGCGCTGTCAAGCTGGGTCAGATAACGTCTCTGCTGGGCTTTGCCCCATTGCTTGCCCGTGTAATGGCCAATACCAGGCAAGTCGTCCCTGGCTTTCTGCGTGAGAATGAACGTCCTCATCTAGTCTTCACTTTCCAGTTCATCCAGTATGTTTTGCAGGGAATAATCAACCGGGCCGCTTTGCTCGCCCTCGGTCAGGGCGCGGCGTAGCGCTTTCAACTTGGCCTCACGTTCTTCCAGCAGGCGAAGACCGGCGCGTATCGCTTCGCTGGCTGAGCCGTAACGCCCGGATTCAATTTGATGGGCGAGAAACTTCTCGAAATGCTCGCCCAGCGTGACACTGGTATTTTTCTGTACCGGCATGGTTTGCTCCATGAATCAAAAACTCATACCTAATTATCATATTTATTGGTATTAGAGGCAATTTAAACACTGTTATTTGTTCTTGGAAAAGCGTTTCCAGCCGTGCCGTCATATCCTTGGCGATCCGGCTTCTTCGACCGATGGCAGGTTTTTTCATCGGTGAGGCGGGCACGCACTTCCTTGGTTTTGATTCCTGCCCATTTGCACACAGCAAACACTTCGCCCCGGTGATCCACTGCCGGAAAGCCGCGCCGGTCGCCATCTGTTTGGATTGGACAGTAGGAAAGAGACAAAGATGGCTTTCTTGAAACTAACGCCAAATGAAGTTTTCCCCGGTTGGCGTGGATAGCCCGTGGATAGCTCTGTTGATAACTCACTAAGCTCGCGTCTGGATTTGAGATTTCTCCTGCTGATTAAAGTTGTGGCAGGAGGAACAAGCTGTTACTGGATATCGATTGCCTTCCGATTTCCGCCCCATATCGTCTCCACTCCAACTTCCCAGAGAGTTTCACCTGCGAGCAGGCCGTCCCTGCGATCAGTCGGCTATCGACTACACCCCGTCAGCACCAACTGCTACCTGTAAGATTTTACAGCTACTCCTGATTTCCATTTGGTTATCTAATCCTGATTCTTTGCGGCCATCATATGTCAGAGTCAGATACCTGAGCCGGACGAGACATGAGGCTGAAATGCATAGCTGAAAGAAAGGTTCTTTTGGAAGGGTTCTTTTAACCTCCTATCTCTAGCATTTCGGGAAATTGCACCCGTGCTCGCCGTCCCGCCAAGCTTTATCCATCTGACTTTATCCGTTCAGTTTTATCCAGAATCAATAACCATAAACAGGGTTCAATCCATGCAGCTAAAATTACTCTCATCCACCATGTCCAGGCGTAATTTCCTGAAAGCCGCGGCGGTGACCACCGCCGCCATCGGCGCTTCTGCCCTGCCCTTCGGAGTCCAGGCGCAAGCGAAAGCAAAGTATCGGCGCTTGAATGTTCTGAGCCCGGAGGCAAAGCGCACCATCGAAAGCTACAAGAGGGCTATCGCCCGGATGCTCAAGCTCCCGCCCGAGGATCCGCGCAACTGGTATCGCATCGCGCTCACTCACACCATGGATTGCCCGCATGGCAACTGGTGGTTTCTGGTCTGGCACCGCGGCTATATCGGCTGGTTCGAGCAGATTTGCCGTGAGCTCAGCGGCGACCCAGGGTTTGCCCTTCCCTATTGGGATTGGACGGAGAATACGGATCCCAACAGCCCCTTTCGTGCGCGCGTGCCCGCCATCATGTTCGAAGATGTGCTCACTCCCGCTCATCCGGCCTATATTGCCACCTCCCGCGACTTTCAGAACCGTTTTCGCGGAGTGATCGCCAGGGCGGATTACTGGAAGCGCATTTACGGGCCGGATGGCGAATTCGACGATAAGACGCAGTACGGCCAGCTTCTCGCCCGCGGAATCCGCACTCCCGAGGATCTGTGGTTCGATATGCTCAATGACCCGCGGGGCCGCTTCTTTTTCGACCTGCCGCATGCGCGCGGCGCGACCCGGGAGAAGCCGGAACTCGACGAAAAAACAACGAAGGCCGTCTCCCTGCAAACATTGCTGGACGCGCTGGCTCCCCGCGATTTCCTCACGTTTGCCAGCCCGAAGACTCTTGGCCACAGCGCCCTGACCGGATTTGGCGTGCTGGAAGGGCAGCCGCACAACAGGGTGCACAACTGCGTCGGCGGTATCTTTACCGATCCCAAGGGCAACACCACCAACAGCGGCGGTTTCATGCAGGCCAATCTATCGCCGGTCGATCCGCTTTTTTTCCTGCACCATGCGAATATCGACCGGCTCTGGGACGTATGGAGCCGCAAGCAATTGGCAAGGGGATACCCTGCCCTGCCCGAAGGTGTGGACTTCGACGCCTGGTCGAGAGAGCCGTTTCTGTTCTTTGTCGATGCAAAGGGACAGCCGGTGAAAAAAAGAACCGCGGGGGACTATGCGACGATCGGGGATTTCAATTACGATTACGAGCCCGGCTCCGGCGAGGAAGTGGTTGCGCCTCCCATGTCCGCTTCATTGATGGTCGCAGCCGTGCCCGCCGAGAGCACCAGGGCCCGGATCAGCCGTTCCGTGGTAAGCGGGGAGCAGGCGGCAAACGCTGTCGTGACGCTTCCGTCCCCGCTGCTTGGCCTGCGCGCGCAGGCGGAAGCGCCGCGATTATATGCGAAGATCACTCTGGCGCTGCCGCCGCTGGCGCACCATCATGATTTTGCCGTAATGGTGGATGATGGGAGCAGTCGAACAGACCCATCAAGTCCTCACTACGTCGGCACGCTCTCGATGTTCGGTCATCACACCATACAGGCCCCGGTTACCTTTACTGTGCCCCTATCGGGCACGATCGAGGCAATGCGGCAGAATGCGCAGCTTGGGGCCAGCGGGGTGTTGAATATCCGGATTGTTTCGGAGCAAATGGTAAAACCGGGAGTACTTACGTCAAAACATGACGCGGAACCGAAGGCCGAAGTACTTTCCATTGTCGTGGAGGCGCATTGAGCGCGCCGAAATACAGACGGCAATTACGCTTCGCCACGGTAATTGCTGTTCTGGTATCCTTGGCCATATGGGAGAATGGCGCTTCTGCCCAGACCGGGGCGCAGCAGGGCGTGATCGAACTCACGCTTCCACGCCCGGTTTCGAGCAATGAAAGAGTCTGGGTTGAAGTGCGCACGCGTACTCTATCCGAGGGAACGGAAATCCGCGTCACCGGACCGGATGGAACCCTGTTCGGCACCGTATCGCCATACGGCGCGCCAGGAGCGCTACGCCATGAAGCAGCGGCTGCGGCCTACACCATTCCTCTTCCCAGGAACGCGATTGTGGATGACCACGTGGAGTTGTGCCTGAAAGTGGATGAACCGGGCAAGCCGCCACGCGCTCCATGGCCGGTAGAGGTGGAAAGCCTCAATCTGGTTTATGTGCCGGCCAGTGACTGAACGGCTTCCTGCCTCGACCGCGCACAGAATAATCTCCCTTGTTCACCTTGCTGCGGATAAATTCCGCAGCAGCCGCAGATCGCACTTGAGGCTTTCAGGCTGACCAATCCGGATTCTGCGGAAATCGGCATGTGCCGGGTTGAGCAACAGGTTTCGCTCGGCAGGAATTACGGCACTGGGGACATCCAGCACACAGTATCTGGCATCGCGCAGCCATCGGTTGCCGATTTCCTCGAGTTTTCCGCGGCTCTCGAGGGTTCGCCAGTGCTCGGGGAGCTGATCGGCATCGATCTCCAGCCTGGCAATATCGCCAGGAATTTCCGCGGGAATGAGGAGATAATTGGCGCGCAGCGGCTCGTCCTGGACGAGCATTTCGAGAAAGGCGAGTGATCTGCTCTGGGCCGTGTACACTACAGGCTCGCCCTTGCGGTTCCAGCGGCCGCCGAACAGCCGCGCGCCTTCGCCGGAAAATGCGGAAGCGGCGAAGCGGTGTGTGACGATACGCCACACCATCAACTTCAAGTAAAAATACCGTGCTCGACCCGGCCAAGAACAGTCATCACTGAATCGGCGCCAAGGTCGGTATCCAGCATGGAAAGGGGTGTGGTGCCGCCCAGGCTGGCATTGGGCGACTTGATCCAGTCCAAGGCAAGGGAACCATCTTCAAACACCTCACCGGCACGTTCAACGACCCGCGCCAGGCGCAGCAATTTGCCGGATTCCTCGCAGTTGAGCACTCCCTCCTTTTTTCGCCGCACCAGCGTGCGCTCCGGGATATCCAGCGCGCGGGAGAGTTCGCCCTGCCGCAGGTCCACAAGCCCCAGAACTGCATCGATCGCGGGAGCGGGAATGCCCCTGCGCACAAGCTCTATCCACTCGACCGCCGAATGTGGATCGGTGTGGAGTACCTGCTTGCCGCCCAGGATGTTCGAGGCGGAAAACGGCTTATGGGCCGCTGATGAGATAAAAGATGTCATGAAAATGATGATAAAGCGATATCGAGGAGAAAACAAGTCATCTGGCGTTTAATATAAACAAACTTGGCGAGTTTAAATTTCTTATGACCCGGGGTAATCAGTCTTCGAACAGGAGCACGGCTTATTTTCACTGTACTTTGATCACTCGATATTCTGTGCTTGAGAGTCGTTGAATGAATTGGAAATCGTCCGGCTCCTGGCTCGAAGTTCGTTTACGGTTCGACCGACCCTGCGGCGAAGAAGGCTGCGCAAGGTTGCAGCATCTGCATAGCCCACCTGGGCAGCAATCGCGTCTACATTGTCGTTGGTCGTCCCCAGGAGATATACAGCGCGCTCGATACGAATGTCCTGGAAATAAGAAAGCGGGGATTTTCCCAGGACGGCCTTTAGCCGGCGCGAAAGTGTTCTCTCGCTTGTACCTGTCGCACTGGCCGCTTCGGTCAGCGAGAAAGGTTCACCCAGCCTGTGGCGAGCCCAGCGCTCGAATCGCTGAACCAGTGGATCGGTATGTGCAAGGTGATCAGGAATTGCAAAAACTGCCTGTGAGGCTCGTGGTTCTATCAACAGATAACGCGCTGTCATTTCTGCGAGTGTGGGACTGCTTTGGCGTATAAGCCAAAGCGCGAGATCAATATGCGCCAGTGCAGCACCAGCGGTAACCAGGCCCGGCGAGCTTACCACCATGCGCGATTCCTCCAGACGCACGCGAGGATAACGTTCACGAAACAAGGGGGCAAGCCACCATGAGGTAGTAGCGCTTCGGTCATTGAGAAGCAAAGCATCGGCGAGAACGAAGGTCCCGGTGCAGGCAGCGCCAATAAGAACACCCTCTTCAGACCACTGCCGCAAAAGGTCGGCCGCCTCACGCACATCCGGCCGCTCAAGCGCCAGTCGCAGCGTTTCCGGCATTTTTGCCCCAAGCGCGGGAATCAATACCACATCCGGAGGACCGCAGCGCGACGCTGATACTACCGGTACAGAAAATCCCTGACGGGTACGAATACTCCGGCGCACACCCACGATAGTCAGATCGAATCGCGACAATGCGTTGGCAGAACCTGCGAGATCGTTCGCGATACTCAGTGTGTCCAGTAGTGCTGACAATCCGGTGTCGAAAATCTGGTCGAGCGCAAGAATATGAATATGCATGGCGAGAATTATATCAAAATTGTCAATATCGCCACTTGACAGAAACCCTCTCGATATTTAGAGTTTGGGTCTCATTATTCAATATGAGAAAGGAAATCAGGATGATAACAGTTGGATTGTTTGTCCGGCTACAAGCCAAACCGGGAAAGGAAGCGGATGTGGAAAGCTTTCTCAAGCAGGGGGTTTCAATGGCAAACCAGGAAACCGCCACACCAATCTGGTGTGCCCTGCGGCTCGGCCCATCGACTTTTGGTGTTTTTGATGCATTTGCGGACGAGGCTGGAAGATCAGCGCATTTATCCGGTCCGATCGCTGTCGCCCTGAAGGCAAATGCAGCGGATTTGCTGGCCGAGCCGCCGCAAATCGAGCATGTGGATATCCTTGGCGCCAAACTCCCGGGCTGAACCCGGAGGTAAGAAATAAAAAGAAAGCAGTGAACGCGCTCCCGCGTCATCGCCGGCACAGGGAAGGAGGCAGGCCAGATTCTGCATCAAGCCCTTATACTCCTTCACCAGCACCTCGCGCCTTCAGCAGAACCAGGACCGCCCCCCCTGGCGCCAACCCTGCCTGTACCTGAAGTACGCAAATATCCTGATTGCTACGTAATTGAAAGTCGGGCTGTTTCCAGCCTCCCTCATTCGAGACTACAAGAACCGGCATACTGCGGGACGCATCATCTTGCCTTGAATATCTCCGCCAGGAAGCGCTCCGTCTCCTTCCACGATGCCTTGTCAGCTTGCGCATCGTAAGCAAGCGGCAAATTGAATTTGCGGCCGTATTCATCGGCCGCGGGATTGGTAAAGCTATGCCTGGCGCCGGGGAATGTCACAGCCTGGTAGTTTACTCCAGCGTTTTCCATTTCCTGCTCGAATGCCGCCACCTGCTCGGCTGGTATCATCGGATCGGCAGTACCGGTAAAAGAGATGATCTGCGCCTTCACCTTGCCTCTTTGAGCAGGATGCTCGGTCGCCAGACCGCCATGAAAGCTGGCTACCCCTTTCAAATCTTCACCCTGGCGAGCCATTTCCAGGGCGATGCTGCCGCCGAAACAATAGCCCAGCGCCGCGATGTTCCTCGGATCGACATTCTCCTGCTTCTGCAGGAAATCCAGGGCAGCTTCAAAGCGTTTTTTCGCCAAGGGCAGATTCTTCTTCAGTTCTCCTGAATATCTGGACGCCTCATCCGGATGATGAGCCTGCCTGCCTTCGCCGTACATATCGAGAGCCAGCGCGGTGTAGCCCAGTTCCGCCAGCATCTTTGCGCGTTTTCGCGCGTAATCGTCGAGGCCCCACCATTCATGCACTACCAGCACCGCGGGGTGGTTATGTGTTATTGCGTCATCATATGCAAGGTAACCTTTGAGTGTCGTGCCGTTGGCGGTGTAGGTCACTTCCTTCCCCTGTATGGCGGCCTGGGTCAGGGAACTCAAGAAAAACAATGCAGCGGCTGATATGATTTTTTTCATGATGAACTCGTTGTGCGAGCGGGTTGATTAAATTGATTGATGGTGTGAGTATAGTCGAGGCCTGTGGCTACCCGAATCGAAAAATAACGATGATGGAATCCCCATCAGGTGCGGCGCGACAGGCTTTGCTCAGCGACGGGCCATAAGCGGAGTGAGCAGGTCATGTTGCCATCCTGCGCTGCTGGATATTGAAAATTCAATATGAATTATCACGTTTTTAATGGAGATGCAGACGGTCTTTGTGCTGTCCACCAGCTTGTGCTGGATAATCCTGTCCAAACAGAATTAGTGACAGGATTAAAGCGCGATATCCAGCTGCTGGAGCGGGTCAAGGCCCATGCAGGCGAACGGGTCACGGTGCTCGACATCTCTCTGAACAGCAATCGCGCTGCCCTTATGCAATTGCTGGAAGCAGATGTGATGGTCGAGTATTTCGACCATCATTATGCCGGAGAGATACCCGTCCATTCCAATTTGACCACGCATATCGATACATCTGCCGGGGTATGCACAAGCCTGCTGGTTGACCTGCATCTGGAAGGAAAATACCGTTTTTGGGCGATTGCCGCCGCCTTTGGGGACAACATCGGCGAAAGCGCCAGTAAACTCGCACTACAGAATGGGCTCGTCCAACCGCAGATAGAGAAGCTCGCGCATCTGGGTGAATGCCTTAATTACAACAGCTACGGCGAGACTCTGGAAGACCTGCATTTTCATCCTCTTGTGCTGTACGAGGCGATGGCGCCCTACCCTGATCCATTCGATTTTATCGCCGAATCGGCGGCCTTCAAGGAGCTGGCGACGGGGTTTCTGGAGGATACCCGGATGACCGCGTCGTTGCGCCCCCTGCTCCAGCATGCGCATCACGCTGCCTATCTCCTTCCGGATGCGGCATGGGCAAGACGGGTAAGTGGCGTTTTTGCTAACAAGCTTGCGAACGACAATCCGGGATGCGCGCATGCAGTCATTACGATCGACCAGGCAGGGGGCTACAAGGTCAGTGTGCGAGCGCCCATCGCCAATCCCGAGGGCGCGGATACGCTCTGCATGAAGTTTGAAACAGGGGGAGGACGCAAGGCAGCAGGCGGAATCAATAACTTGCCCGAACACGCGCTCGATACCTTCCTCGCCCGCTTCGCAGAGCAGTTTGGCTAATACGCCCGGTTAATATTGGCTACCACCCTCTACTCTCAAACAAACCTGCCGGCCAGGCTTCCAATCATCGTCGTGAAAAATTCAATTACTCAAGCCACCACCCAAGCCGCTCCATCGAAGAGGCCTGCCGATACTCCGCAGGCCGATGGAAACGCCCAAGGCAGATTAATCACTGCTTTATTGGATCCCCGTCGCTATCCCCACCCGGTAAAACGGGTACGTGTAATGGAAACCCACATTTCCTGGGTGCTGCTGGCGGGACGCTATGTCTACAAAATAAAGAAACCGGTCGACCTGGGCTTCCTCGACTTTACGGATCTGTCCTCACGCCGCCATTATTGCGAAGAAGAACTGCGACTCAACCGGCGTCTCGCGCCCCAGCTCTATCTGAATGTCATTCCCCTCGGCGGTGCGGCTGAAATGCCCGAAATCGGTGCTGAACCGGCTATTGAATATGCAGTGAAAATGCGCCGCTTCGCTGCTTCCCAACAACTGGACAGGCTGGCCGAGCACAGCAGGATTCTGCCGGAGCATATGGATAGCCTGGCGGCAACGATCGCGCATTTTCATGAGGGTCTGCCCTCGGCTGAACCTGCGGCCGGGCTTGGGTCGGCCGCTGCGATACATGCGGCAGTATTGCAGGCTTTCGAGCAATTACAGGCAGCGCTGGCTGGCACTGAAAATGAAGCCCGTGTGGCCCGATTGCGCGAGGCGATCGAGACTGAGTATGGCGTACGCAAGGAGCATCTGGAACGGCGGCTTGCCGAGGGTTTTGTGCGCGAATGTCACGGCGACCTGCATCTGGGCAACATTGCGCTGATTCGCGGACAACCTGTTCCTTTCGATTGTATCGAGTTCAGCCCCTCCCTACGCTGGATCGATGTAATGAACGAAGTCGCCTTTACCGTCATGGACCTGCTGCATCACCAGCAGGCTGAGCTTGCCTATCGCTTCCTCAATGCCTACCTGGAAGCTACGGGCGATTATGGCGGCCTGCCCCTGCTGCCTTTCTATCTCGCCTATCGCGCCGCTGTACGCGCAATGGTGAGCGCCATTCGCGCCGGTCAGAACAACCTCTCCAAACGGGACAAGGCAGCCGCGCTGGCATCCTGCAGCAGTTTTCTTGATCTCGCCGCGGCATGCCTTGCCCGACAGCGCCCCGCCCTGATCATTACCCACGGTTTGCCGGGGTCGGGCAAAACGACTTTCTCGCAGGCAGCCCTGGAACGGCTGCAAGCCATACGCATACGCTCGGACGTGGAGCGCAAGCGTTTATTCGGATTGGCCGCGTTGGCGGACAGCCGCTCCCATACGGGCGGCATTTACCATGCGGAGGCGACGGTGCGAACGTATGCGCGGCTGCATGATTTGGCGCGGGAACTGCTGGCAGCGGGCTTTCCGGTCATCGTGGACGCGGCCTTTCTGAAACAGGAAGAGCGTGAGCATTTCCGAATGCTCGCGGATGAGCTGGCAGCGCCGTTTGCGATTGCATCGCTGAAAGCGTCCTCCGGGACAATGCAAAGCCGTATCGTGAAACGGCAAAGCGAATCAAGCGATGCCTCCGAAGCTGATCTGGGCGTATTGAAACTGTTACAGGGAAAGGAGGAAGCGCTGGCGCCGCAGGAACAGGCCCGCACCGTAGAATTCATCAATGAGAAAGAAGGTTTTGGTGGTGAGAATAACGCCTGGAAGAAACTGGAGCTGTTACTGTAAATTCCATAATACTTCCGTTTGATCGCCCGGAGACGGCCGCCTCTGATTGCGTTTTGCACAAACTTCGGGCCAACCCCTCCATCAGCCCTGAGCTTTTCATAAATTCCCCGGAGCATAAAAAGAATGAGTTTCTTGCCGTCACGTAGCTTGGTTTTTGATCCATTTGTCATCGTTATACTCTTTCCCGCATCAAGGAAGATCTTCAGGAGCTTGGTTTGATATTCCTCGGATTCTCGATCGGGCGAAGCACAGCTCATCAATATCGGCAGCACTTTCCGGATGATGCGGATGATGCTCTTCAAACCGATCTCGATCGCTGGCACATATTCGAAACCGAGAACCCTGACACGTTCAGTACCATGTATCTGTTCTGGGTTCAGAAGCAGGCGGCACCAGTCCGACTGACGGGCAAGTGAGGCACTCCGGAGAGGGAGCAAGGCAAATGACGGAAGCTCATCTTCTTATATTTCTCTCCCGGGGAGAGAGGGAACTCGACGAGCGTGCTCCACGACATGCAACCTGATGGTTTTCGAGCCGACCTGGTTCACATCAGGTGTGAATATCGCGGAATGTCTGCAATGGCAACGCGAGATCGGGTCGAACTCGAGATTGCGGCAGGCCGCGGAGGTTATCTGGAGTTTCTGCGTCTGAATGACCGATTGCGTCTTACAGACCTCTCGCAATCTCTCATCCATGTCTTATCCATGTCTTTTATGTCGCGGCCTATCCCGAATTGAAGGGGTCCATACTCCTCTGAAAGCATCCCGAGCACCGGCAGGAAATATGCGAAGGTGAGACCTATACCGCTCAGGCGCCAGGTTTCGGGGCAGAGGTGATAGCGCTGGCCTCGTCATCCACCTGTTTTGCCAGTGCCCGCAGCGCGGCGGAGATTTCGACCGGGTAAGCGGGTGCCGTATCAAGCGACCGGAGAGGTTCCGGCAGGCGGGCATAATTCGCCAGTGTTTGCTGGCGGATAGCCTCCAGCTTCCTATTCCCGTTGATCCCGCTGATGCGCCGTCCACTCCGCATCATAGGGACGATCAGGGGCTCACCCTCATGCGAATCGTCCTTTTCCAGCGCAACGACATCGCGCACCATGGAACCATCCGGGCGGTCATATTTGCGATATACCTGCTTGCGACCCGGCCATGTCGCTTTTCCCTCGGAGCGCTTGCGGCGGGCCGTGCCGGCGTACTCCTGCAGCTTATAAGCGCAATCCAGCGCCGGTGCGTCGCTCGACACATCCAATGCGGTGCCCAGGCCAAAACCGTCGAGGGGCGCGCCGGATGAAATCAGCTCATGCACCCGTTTTTCGTTCAGGTTACCGCTGGCAAAGATGCGGGTTTTTTCAAGCCCTCCCTCGTCGAGTATCCGGCGCACGCGGCGTGCATGCATCCCCAGGTCGCCGCTGTCCAACCGGACGCCGCTCACCCTGATGCCATCCCGCGCAAGTTTGCGAGCCAGGGTGACGACCTTGGTGGCAGCTGCCTCGGTGTCGTAGGTATCGATCAGCAGCGTCGAGTTTTTCGGATGGCAACGTACAAGATGTTCGAAAGCGGCAGTCTCGTCTGTATGGGCCTGAATGTAGGAATGAGCAACGGTGCCGAACGAAGGCATGCCATATATTGCTGCCGCAAGTACTGTTGATGTCCCGGAAAAACCGGCAAGATAACTTGCCCGGGCAGCAAGCAACGCGGCTTCCGCTCCATGTGCCCGACGCATGCCGAAATCCACCAGGAGCTTGCCGGGCGCTACCAGCGCTGAGCGTGCCGCCTTTGAGGCGATCAGGGTTTCGAAATGCAGCAGGTTGATGAGGCGCGATTCGACGAACTGGGCTTGCGGCAGCGGCGCCGTGATCCGGAGTATGGGCTCATCCGGAAAAAAAAGGGTACCTTCCGGCATTGCGTGTACATCGCCGGTAAAGCGGAATTGTTCAAGGTAGTTTATAAGGGCGGGTCCAAACCGGGGCTTGAGCCATGCCAGTTCCCCGGCTGAAAAACGCAGGTTCTCAAGGAATTCCAGCGCCTGTTCCAGACCGGCCGCCACCAGGAAATTCCGGGTCGGGGGAAGTTTGCGAAAAAACAGCTCGAATACGGCAGTTTCCTGCATTCCCTGCTGAAGGTAGCTCTCCAGCATGGTCAACTGGTAATGGTCGGTCAGCAGCGGACTGGAGAACGGGTTCACTCAGGGACGATGGCTTCGAAATCGATGAGTTTCGCGCCCAGATGGGCCATTTCCTCCAGCGCGGCGTTGCTCGCGTCTGCATCCATCCCCCGCACTGCATCCTCAAGAACGAAGATGTCATACCCATGGTTCAAGCCATCCCGTACGGTACTGAGGACGCAATGATCCGTCGCCAGCCCCCCGATGAAAACGCGGGAAATTCCCGCGGATTTCAGCATGGCATCCAGTTCTGTCTCCGAAAAACCGGAATAGGCATCTTTCTCCCTGGAGGTGGCCTTGGAGGCAATATGCATGTCGCAAGGGATTTCAAGATTCGCCGGAAATGCCGCCCCCTGTGTGCCGGCAATACAATGGGCAGGCCAGGGCCCTCCTTGCTGATGAAAGGAGCAGTGATCAGGCGGATGCCAGTCGCGGGTAGCGAAAATGGGCAGTTCGCGAAAAAGAAAAGCCGCGATATACCGGTTAAGGCTCGGGATGACCTCATCTCCCGCCGGTACAGGAAGATTTCCGCCGGGCAGAAAGTCATTCTGCACATCCACTATGATAAGGGCATCACCGGTGCCGATGTCTGTTTTCATGGCAGTCTCCTATCTCTTTGATGCTTTGCTCCTCGCACTTTATATTCTTTAGTCGAGCGCGCCGGATTCAGTCTAATCCCCCGAACCTGTCAAGCGCGGCTGCGGCTCTGCTTCTTCGGGTTCTTCTACCTGACGCCTGCCGGTGCTGACGCGCTTTGCCTGAAAACCCTCGCCACCGATATCTTCGAGGAACTGCACTTCGCTTCCTTCTTCCAATTGCTCGAAGTTATTGTTGGCAAGATTCTCGCGATGAAAATACAACTCCTGCCCACCCAAAGTTTCGACGAAACCATAACCTTCCTCGGGCATCAGCCGCACCACCTTTCCGTGCAGGACGGGGGCATGCGCCTTGACTTCACCGCGCTGGCGCCGCCCGTAGTCTTCGAGCTGGCGCTTTGCGGCGTCGAATGCATCGCGCAGTGCAACGTACACATCCTCGTTGGGTTCGCGGGTCACCACAAGCTCCTTTCCCGGCACTGTAATGTCCAGCCGCACATTGAACAGGTTGCCCTGATGTTTGTGTTTGTGAGGAACCTCGACAACTATCCTGCATCCCATGATCTGGGGATAAAAAGTCTCGAGCTTTTCCGCTTTTTGCCGAATATGGCTTTCCAGTGCCTCAGAATGGGGAATATCGCGTGTGGTGATCTGAAGTTGCAATTTCATGACTTATGTCCTCTCGATGATAGAATCACATTGCACCCGGGGGGAACGTAACGTATAAGACGGGCCTGAAAGACGGCGCTCGCACTAGCTTGCCAGGCCTATGCCCGGCGCTCCATTTCACGCAACTGGCTTTTGTCGCCGCGGATGAGCAGTACGGGAATATGCGCCATGCGGACCATCCCTTCCGCAACGCTCCCAAACAGGACGCGACTGAAACCAGAACGGCCATGTGTGCCGATTACGATCAGCTCGGCTGACCAGCGCCTTGCTTCTTCGAGTATTACACCGGCAATGCGCTCGCCACCTGCTTCCAGTAATTTCACTTCGGCTGCAACCCCTGCCTGTTGCATCAATGCTTGCGCCTCCGTCAATATCCTCCTGCCGGTTCTCTCCAGGGATTCCTTCATTTCATCGTAATTGATGTAGCTGTTGGCATCCATCAAATGAATATCAGCCATGACATATACCAGTTCCACCTGGGTGCTGTGCTGCTTTGCAAGTTTCGAGACTTCCTGGAGCGCAAGATTGGAGGTTGCGCTGCCGTCTATTGGAACGAGGATACGTTGATACATGTCACTCCTTTGAAAAAGTTTTTAATATTGTTAACCCCTAACCCTTGATGCAGACTTTCGGCCGGAGAAATGCAACTCGCCGGGCGAGCCCGGCTTCTTCCGTGGCCTCCGCCACCAGATCGACATCCTTATAAGCGCCTGGAGCCTCTTCCGCCACACCGCGCATGGAGCGGGTATGGATCAGGATACCTTGTTGCGCCAGCTCGTCCACCAGCGCGCGTCCTTTCCACCGCGCGAGCGCCTGATGCCGGCTCATGGCGCGACCTGCGCCGTGGCTCGAAGAGGCGAAGGCCGGGTTTTCGCTGGCGCCAACGAGAATGTAGGACCCTGTTCCCATGCTTCCGCCGATAACGACGGGTTGTCCTACCTGGCGGTAGCGTTCCGGCAGCAGGGGGTGTCCCGGCCCGAATGCACGTGTGGCACCCTTGCGGTGCACATAGAGCAACCTTGATTCACCGTCGATCTGATGGGATTCGGCCTTGCAGGTATTGTGCGAAACATCGAACAAGGTTTCAAGCGCGGCCTGGGGATAAACTTCCATGAATACAGAACGCGTAAGGTGCGTCAGGATTTGCCGGTTGGCAAGCGCGCAATTAATTGCGGCATTCATCGCGCCAATGTATTGCTGGCCTTCGGGGGATTTGACAGGCGCACAGGCAAGTTCACGATCGGGTAAATGAATGCCCAGGCGGTTGGCTGCTTTTGCCAATAGCACCAGATAGTCGGTACCGATCTGGTGCCCCAGCCCTCGCGAACCGCAATGTATCGAAATCAGGATCTGTCCTTCGTAAAGGCCAAACGCCAGCGCGGCAGCAGGATCGAAGATGCGGTCCACCACCTGCACTTCCAGATAATGATTGCCTGAGCCGAGCGTCCCCATTTCCCCGCGCTGGCGCTTTTTGGCAAGTTCGGATACGTTATCCGGGATAGCCTCCGCAATCCGCCCATGTTCTTCAATATATTCCAGGTCTGCTGCGGTGCCGTAGCCTTGTTGCACTGCCCAATGTGCACCGCCGTGCATCACCTGGTCGAGCTGCTCCGGGTTCAGCTTGATCTCGCCCTCCTCACCCACACCGGCAGGGATGGCGCGGAACAAGGCATTCCCGAGTTCGGGAAAATACTCTACCGCATCCTCCAGATCGAGATTGCTGCGCAGACAGCGAATACCGCACGAAATATCGAAGCCGACTCCGCCTGCGGAAATGACGCCCCCCTGTTCAGCATCGAAAGCCGCAACGCCCCCTATGGGAAAACCATATCCCCAATGTGCATCCGGCATGGTCATTGCCGCTCCGACCAGGCCCGGCAGAGAAGCTACGTTGGCGATCTGCTCGAGTACCTTGTCGTCCATGCTGACGAGCAAGGGCGCACCGCCATACAGGAGGACCTCCGCACGTTCTTCACCTGGCGTGCGCGGCAGCGTCCACAGGCAGGGTTGCAGTTGGCGCAGTCGCTCCAGATTCATGTCACCTCCTGCCGTTACTGTCGTTCAATTCAACTCGCATGGTTTCATCTCGAAGCCGGTTCACACATCCACTATGCAGCGCGCTTCCCACATTGCTCCGGTTTGTTTGACTGAAAGCATGGTCAGTGTCGCGCCTTTGACTTCGACCCCCCGCTCCAGGCCTTCATGCCACTTTTCGCCCAGCGCTTCGGCAGACCACAGATTTTCCCGGTGTCGCACATGAAAGCGGCTGAATACCATCCCAAGCTCACGCGCCTTCCCCAGCAACAGATTCAGCCATGTCACCAGCGCCAGCTCAAAATCTGATTCTTCGAACTCTATCTTGACCGACGTGTGCAGCTGCACCTTATCCAGAGGCGTAACTATGCCGAACACTGCTTGAGCGGCTGTCTCGAATGCCTGCTCGAGCGTATTGCCGCATCCGATAATGCCGATATCGGCATCATGCTCGAAATAGGATGAAGTCTGGGTTGGCATGCACGAATTATCCTTTGATCCATCACCCGGCCTGATCCATGCGACTTCTCCAGGATTTCCCCTTTGCTCTTCCATTGGTCCTCCCATCTGCGCTCTTCCGTTTGTTTTTTATCGCGCTAAAAGCGGCGCTAAAACTGTAATACACACTACAAGCTATAGGAGAACCGCTTTGCCGTGTCAAGAGTAATCGGATGCGCCCGAATCCTTGCTGCCCGGCCGAACCTGCGCTTTGGTATCGGCCAGGCAAGGCAAGGCTGGCTGGAAAAACAGAATGTGCCCGACACCCGCTCTCTCGGGGAATTGCGGAAGCTCATTGCGCCCACCATGCAGCACCACTCCCCCGTCTCGAATAAGTCCCCATTCCGATGGTAAAAATCGCCGGTAAAAAATTCACCTATACTGAAAACAAACGACTGGAGCAGCCATGTACTTTGAAGATCGCGCGGCAGCAGCCAGGAAGCTTGCGGAAGCGCTTTCCGAATACCGCGGTAAAAATCCGCTGGTTCTGGCCATTCCCAGGGGCGCAGTGCCAATGGCCAGAATTATTGCCGATGAACTGGAAGGTGAACTGGACGTGGTACTGGTGCGTAAAGTGCGGGCGCCCGGCAATCCCGAATTCGCGATCGGTTCCGTCGACGAAACCGGATGGGTTTATCTTACGAGTCATGCCAGCGATGTGGGCGCGGATGAGAAATACATCAAGGATGAGGTTTCCACGCAACTGGAGACGATACGGCAGCGCCGCGCTCAATATACCCCGGTACGGCCGCCGATCGATCCTGCCGGACGAATAGTGATCGTAGTCGATGATGGATTGGCCACCGGTTCGACCATGATAGCCGCATTGCATGCGCTCCGGGCGAAGAAGCCGGTGGAATTGATCTGCGCGGTACCCGTGGCGCCCCCCGATACGGTGGAGAAAGTGCGCAACAGCGCTGACCGCGTAGTATGTCTTTCCAGTCCCATCAACTTCTACGCTGTGGCGCAGTTTTACATGGATTTTCCGCAGATAACGGATGAAGAGGTTATCGCCATGCTTGCAGCTATCTGACTTTCCAACATGAATTCAGGACAAGATCATGATACGTTATCCAGTAGATATTGATACCCGGGTCAGCCCCAATCTCTCGCTGCTTATCGACAGCCGGGTCAACGATCCCGATGCGGAGCAGCCTGTTACGCTTGCCGCGGTGCGGGCTTTCATCGCCGGTCTGCTGCCGTCTGCACTGGATGAGGCTGAGCGATTGCACCATTTCGACATGGATGCCTCACTCCTTGATGAACTCGATGTGCTGATCGAGGAATATGGAGGAGATGCGCTTGCCATTGATTTTGTGAGAAGCGATGCGAGCGAAGCGCTTACACGGGCAATTGAAGCCGTAGTCGATGACGAAAATCGTGAAAATCCCCCCACGCTCGGCGCAGTGCGAGACGCCATCACCGGCGGCCTTACTGCAAAACTGGTTGGCGACGGTATTCTGGAGGATGATGAGGATGACACTTTGCTTGCGGAGATCGATGCACTGATCAGGGGTCATGGCGCTGATGCCCTGGCGGAAGAATTTATCCGCTACGAATAATCGTTTCCTCCTTCTGCCCGCGACAAACAGGTCGGACACCATTAAGGACCGGGGTTTGATCCACCCGGCCTGATTCATATTCTCCATATTCCCGGTCCGAGGTTCTTTCGGGCAAACAAAAGGTTACAATAACGGTTCTTGAATAGCATGGACGCGCCGTCCACCTGCGGCGTGGAGGAACCGGACCTTGGAAAAATCTTCGACACCACGACAGGACGCGCTTGACCTGAAACCGGCAATACTGGAGCTGCGTCATATCGGCAAGGCCTACTCCAGCGCCAGGGATGGGCGACAGGTGCTGACGGATCTGTCCTATACCTTGAGGACGGGTGAATATGTGGCGATCATGGGTGAGTCCGGCGTCGGAAAATCCACACTGCTGAATCTGATTGCCGGCCTGGATATGCCCGATACAGGCGAGATACTGATTGACGATATTACTCTGTCATCACTGGACGATGATGCCGCCACCCGCTTGCGGCGCAGGGAATTCGGCTTCATTTTCCAGGCATTTCACGTCCTGCCGCACCTGACCCTGAGACAGAACATAGCCCTGCCCCTGCTTCTGAATGACCTTCCTGTCGAAGGCACGGAACACATGCTGGATGCGGTAGGCCTGGCTGGTCGGGGCGATCATTTTCCCCGTCACCTGTCGGGCGGAGAATTACAGCGCGTCGCAATCGCCCGCGCGCTGGTACATCGGCCGAAATTGATTCTCGCTGATGAACCCACAGGCAACCTGGACCCCGATACGGCGCACGATATCCTCATGCTCATGCGCCGGAAGATCAAGGCGAATGGCGCTTCCGGCATTATCGTCACCCATTCGCATGCCGCCGCAGCAACGGCAGACCGCGTTCTCGTGCTGACAAAGGATGGTCTGCATCCCTTCGCAGCGGAAAAAGCTGCGGACTTGCCGAAGCAGATGAAATGAGGTGGCGCAATAGGGGCATGCTCGCTCGTTGGCTGCTATCAGGCGAATGGCAGGCTCACAGGGTTCAGTCAGGTGTGGCCGTGATCGCGATCGCGCTCGGGGTGGCGCTCGGGTTTGCCATTCACCTCATCAATACAGCCGCCTTCAACGAATTTTCCGCCGCCGCGCACAGCCTTTCCGGTGAGTCGGATCTTGAAGTGCGTGGGCCGCAAGCCACAATCGACGAATTGATTTATCCACTGCTGGCAGGGCACGAGAGTGTTGAACTGGTAAATCCGGTACTGGAGCTCAATGTCGCCCTTCCCAACCATTCGAAGGAACGAAAAGACGCCACCCTGAAAATTCTCGGGCTGGATATTTTTCGCGCTTCGGTCATGGCGCCCGACCTGATCGGGATTCCGGCGGAAGACAAGCTGTTCGATGTCCTTGCGGATGACGCCATTTTCCTCTCTCCTGCCGCCATGGAATGGCTGGGAGTAAAGCAAGGCGATATCCTGAACTTGAGCGTAGGCACCCAGACGGTTGCATTGCGGGTTGCCGGGGGTTTACGCAGGGCACGGGCGGGACAGCGCATTGGCGTAATGGATATTGCCACGGCGCAATGGCGATTTCACCGTCTCGGCCAGCTGTCGCGCATCGAGTTGAAACTGCTTCCCGGCACTGATAAAGCTGCATTCAAGGCGCAACTCGAGCAGGAACTGGAGCCCCAGAGCCAATACCTCGTTGCCGAACCCGCCACCCGGGAAGCCCGGGTGGCCAACATGTCGCGTGCCTATCGGGTGAACCTGAACGTGCTTGCGATGGTAGCGCTGTTTACCGGCACCTTTCTGGTATTCTCCACCCAGGCGCTCTCCATTGTCCGGCGAAGACATCAGTTCGCCCTGTTGCGGGTGCTCGGCTTTACGCGCAGACAAATGCTGGGACAGGTTTTATGGGAGGGGGCCATTCTCGGCTTCGTCGGGTCGCTGCTCGGCCTTGCTCTCGGCTATGCCACGGCCACTGGCGCACTGCATTATTTTGGCGGAGACCTCGGAGGCGGTTTTTTCCGGGGAATAAAACCCGTCATGCATTTCGATCCTGTGGCGGCAATAGTCTTTTTCATTCTGGGAGTGGGCATTACCTTGCTTGGCAGCGCTGCTCCCGCCTGGGAAGCAGCCAGCGCTCTTCCTGCGCCCGCATTGAAATCCGGAAGCGAAGATACGGCGCTCGCCAGGCTGGGAAATCCCTGGCCGGGGTTGTTTTTCCTTGCTTCGGGCATTCTGTTTACCCGATTGCCGCCGATTTTCGATTTGCCGATTTTCGGTTATCTTGCCGTAGCGCAACTGCTGACGGGCGGCATTATGCTCATGCCGCGCCTTTCTGCGCTCATTTTCACTGCCATATCCCGCATGATGCAGCATGCAGGCCATGCAAGGCCGGTGCTGGCAATGGCTCTGGCACGGCTCGCCAATGCCCCCAACCAGGCTGCGATCGCTCTCGGCGGCATACTGGCAAGCTTTACCCTGATGGTTGCCATGGCGATCATGGTTGCAAGTTTTCGCGTATCGGTCGATGACTGGTTGAGGCACATCCTGCCCGCGGATCTGTATGTCGAAACCGCGGCGAGCGGGGATACGCGCGGGCTCACGCCGGATGAAATGAAAGCGCTGGCGGAAACGCCCGGTCTCGTGCGAGTGGATTTTTTCCGCTCCTCCAAGCTGATGCTCGATCCAGGCCGGCCTGATATCATGCTGATCGCACGTCCCATCGATATATCCGAGCCTGGCAATACGCTGCCGCTGACAGGTGAATCGATTCCCGCCGCCCAGCTTCCGGAAGGTGCGATCCCGATCTGGGTTTCCGAACCCATGGTGGATTTATATGGTTATACGCCCGGCAAGCAAGTCACCCTGCCCATCGGCATTCCCGCACGCACGTTTATCGTGGCAGGGGTGTGGCGCGACTATGGGCGGCAATTTGGCGCGATACAGATGCGCCTGGCGGATTATCAGGCGCTGACGGACGACCGGCTCGTGAATGATGCCGCGCTTTGGCTGGAACAAGGGGTGGCGCCGGAGCAGGTAATCGAGTCGATGAGACGGCTCCCGTTTGGCAATGCACTGGAGTTTTCCGATCCGGGTCAGATACGCGCGCTGAGCCTGAATATTTTTGACCGCAGCTTTGCCGTAACCTATCTGCTGGAGGGTGTGGCAATCCTCATTGGTCTGCTTGGTGTTGCGGCCAGCTTTTCGGCGCAGGCCCTGGCGCGCATCAAGGAATTCGGAATGCTGCGCCACATCGGCATGACACGGCGCCAGATACTCGGCATGCTGGCAATAGAAGGAGGCCTGCTGACAGCGCTCGGCGCTCTGCTCGGCTTTGTGCTTGGAGGATGTATCAGCCTGATCCTGGTTTTTATCGTGAACCCCCAATCGTTTCACTGGACCATGCAATTGAGTCTTCCCTGGAGGAGTCTCTTGAGCGTGGCGCTGGCACTGATGCTTCTGGCCGCGTTCACGGCGGTGGCATCGGGGCGCCATGCAGTTTCGGGCAGTGCGGTACGCGCAGTAAGGGAGGACTGGTAATGCAAGCACCGGTAATGCAAGCCGTAAAGCGTAATGCCGGATATTTCGCCTGTTCCCGCAGACAAGGGTGGCGGCACGCCGGATTCAGATGGTTGAGCGAAGCCGCTTTCCTTGTTGCGGCTTTGTTCCTTGCTTTCTTTACCACTGACCACGTTCTGGCGGAACGGCCACAGCTATCGCCGGTAGTTCGAAACGTGCCCCTTGTGTTCCCCCGGGATTTCGGGGCGCATCCTGGCTTCAGAAACGAGTGGTGGTATGTAACCGGCTGGCTGGAAACACCCGAAAAAGAACCGCTTGGCTTCCAGATCACCTTTTTCCGGGTGGCAACCGAACATGATCGCGCCAACCCCAGCCGCTTTGCCCCGAGAGACCTCATCATTGCCCACGCCGCGCTGTCTGATCCGGCAGCGGGTAAACTCCTGCATGACCAGAAAAGCGCACGCGACGGTTTTGGCCTGGCGTATACCACGGAGGGCAACACGAACGTCAAACTGGACGACTGGTTTATGGTGCGGGAGGAAAACGGGCGCTACCAGACCCGCATAAAAGCAGACCATTTCCGGCTCGATTTTTCGCTGACGCCTGCGCAATCCCCCATGCTGCAAGACCTCGACGGTTTTTCCAGGAAGGGGCCGCAACCTGAGCAGGCGAGCTATTACTACAGCGAGCCCCACCTGCAGGTAAGCGGGAAGATAACGCGCGATGGCAAGGAGATCGCCGTGAAGGGTACCGCGTGGCTCGACCACGAGTGGTCTACCGCCTATCTCGATCCGAAAGCGGTGGGGTGGGATTGGGTCGGCGCCAATCTCGATGATGGATCGGCCCTGATGGCGTTTCAGATCCGTGGCAAGGACGGCAGCAAGGTCTGGGCATATGCCGGTATCCGGAAGCCGTCGGGGCAGTTCACGCGCTTTGAACCTGATCAGGTAAGCTTTGAGCCGCAACGCACCTGGCATTCAACACGCACCAACACCACCTATCCAGTCAAAATACGAATCCAAACCGGCACTACCGTCTGGGTGCTCACACCCCTGATGGATGACCAGGAACTCGACTCGCGGCAATCCACCGGTGCAGTTTATTGGGAAGGCGCGGTGACCGTTACCCGCGATGGTGAACCTGCGGGACGCGGCTATCTCGAACTGACCGGCTACGTGGAGCCGCTGAGTCTCTGAGCATTCAGATTTTCGTCTCCGGTTGGCGCTGGCCTTTGTACTCCGTTCGCCTGGAGCCCTTCCGCAGGCTCGGGACAGGCTTGCCGAAGGAATCAGCCGGATTCCATTCAGCACATTGCCTACATATTCCTGCTCTTCCTGATCACATCATAGGCGGCCTGCACTTCCTGGGATTTTGCAGTGGCCATTGCAATCATATCCTCCGGCATGCCCTGCCCCATCAATTTATCCGGGTGATACTGGCTCATCAGTTTGCGATAGGCGCGCTTGACTTCCTGGTCGCTGCTTTCCCTGGTCACCCCCAGCGCTTTATAGGCATCATCAAGAGTGGTGGCCGAAGGGGGTTGGCCTCTCGCAAAATGCGACTGGCTCAACACCATGTCCAGCAGTTGCTGGAATGCGACGGAATCGTAACCCAGATGGCGCGCCACATCTCTTAACAGGCTCTCCTCGGCTGCGTCCATGCGCCCGTCCGCCACTGCCATGACGATAAGATAAACCAGAAGCATCTGCGCAAGGTTACGGGTATGCCCGCAAGCAATCATGAACTCATTCAGCTTGGGGGCGTGATCAAAACCGGGCGCAGCGCCCTGTTTGAAAAGCGCGATCGCCCTCTGCCGATGCTCCGCCGGCATTCCCAGTTTTTGAATGAAGCCTTCGACATGGTTAATCTCCTCCTGGGAAATATGCCCGTCTGCTTTGGCAAGCTTTCCCATGAGTATGAAAACGGTTTCGAGAAAAACCGTCTGCCGCTGTGCGCTCGTAAACGGATTGATTGCACCTGCGCCGTAAGCACGATAACGGTCGATGAAGCTGCCGGCGATGTATCCGAGAAATGCGCCGAAAATGCCGAAGAAGTAAAGGCCCAACAGGGCTAGAATTATTTTGAACAAGCGAGCTTCCTTTGACGGACATGAAAACGGCAAAAAAGTGATTCGGTGCGCCGTTATTCTGGGAAAAGAGCAACGATGAGTGAAATAATATCAGTAAATGCCGCTGCGCCATGCTGAACCTTTTTGCCTGTCGAACAGCACCGGTCCGTTACAGCCTGATACAACCATGAGCCAGCAAGGCAAGCCAGACAATGGATGGGCTGCGCCATCCACGAGAGAATGACGGAAAAAACCTGCCATGAAAGTGACATAGGAGGAATCATGATCGAACTGCATTCCAGTCCAACCCCGAACGGCCAGAAAGTGATGATCATGCTGGAAGAAATCGGCATCGAATGGAAACACATCGACGTCGATATCAATGTGGGGGAGCAATTCCAGCCCGAACACCTGAAACTCAATCCCAATAACAAGATTCCCGCGATCGTGGATACGGAGGGTCCAGGGGGCAGCCCCTACACAATGATGGAATCGGGCGCGATTCTCGTTTATCTCGCGGAGAAAACAGGCAGGTTCCTGCCTGTGGATGCGCGCAAGCGCTATGACACGCTGCAATGGCTGTTCTTCCAGGTTGCGCATATCGGCCCCATGTTCGGGCAGGCGAACCATTTCAACCGGCAGGCCGGGGACAGCCAGTACGCGCGGGACAGGTACAACAATGAGTCGCTTCGCCTCTATCGAGTGCTGGAAAACCGGCTGAGCGCATCCGCGTGGCTCGGGTGCGATGAATATTCAATCGCCGATATCGCCACCTACCCCTGGTGCAAAGGCCATGCAGAACGCGGTGTCGACAAAACCACCTTTCCGAACTTCATGCGCTGGTTCGAGAGCATGGAAGCACGCCCGGCCGTCCGGCGCAATAATGAAATGGCTGCAGAAATTCGGGCCCGAATGGAAAAGGCGGCAAAGGACAAGCCTGTTATAAACATGTACGACACCAGGGATAATACCGAGCGACTTGTCCGGGCGACATCGCGCAAGCTATGAGAAAGGCATGAGAAATTTTATCTGGCGCCGGGCAAATTGCAGCCCTGGCGCTTGCCCCTTTCAGAGCAAGCTGTTCAAACAGGCCGGGACGACGGCTTACTGGCAATTTTTGTTGTTGTAGATAGTCGTGAGCGCACTCTTCCTGTCGCCGATCAACCGGGTTGCCTCCCCGGCATCGTAATAAGTATAGGCCAGGCCCGGAAGCCAAAAAAGCGCCGCTGCAACATTGGTTCCAGTAACCCCTTTCTTTGAATCTATGTCGGCTTGTGCTTTGTCAAGCCTCGCCAGTTCCTCCTTGATTGCATTGCAGGACAGGTTCTGATCACCGGCCTGTACCACTTGTACTTTTTCCGAGGTCGCGCAACCGACCAGTAAACTACTCGCGGCAATGGTGACAAGCGCCGCGCTTCTCAAAGAGAACAGCATTTATTTCACTCCAATCAACCGCCAAACGTGCGTAATCGAAGCCGGGGCGGGATCCGGCCACGCGCAAAAAATCAGAGTCCATGGATTCAGATGAAGAAATCTTTCTACTGCCGGGGGCGGAAGAAATTATAAAGAAATAACTCTAGCTCAGCATTTATTGTGCGATTTTTGATAAACGAACAGCAGAAGAACATTCTGTTCGTATAGGGCTTCATGCTGGCGCCCTCATGCGTTAAACTCGAATTTTTTCAATTTTTCATTCAGTTATGGCCCAATACGTACTTACCATGAACCGGGTGGGCAAAGTGGTTCCACCCCGGCGCACGATCCTCAAGGATATTTCCATCAGTTTTTTTCCTGGCGCAAAGATAGGCTTGCTGGGGCTCAACGGTTCGGGCAAATCCACTGTTCTGAAAATCATGGCGGGCGTGGACAAGGATATCGAGGGTGAGGTCACGGCCATGCCCAACCTCAATATCGGCTATCTTCCGCAGGAGCCGCAGCTCAACGCCGAGCACACGGTACGGGAAGCTGTGCAGGAAGGGCTCGGCGAGGTATTCAGCGCGCAGCAGAAACTGGAGGAGGTTTACGCTGCCTATGCCGAGCCGGATGCGGATTTCGACGCCCTGGCGTCCGAACAAAGCCGGCTCGAAGCCATTATTGCAGCCAGCGGCGGAAACATCGATCAGCAGATGGAGATTGCCGCCGATGCGCTGCGCTTGCCGGAATGGGATGCCATCGTGAAAAATCTCTCGGGTGGCGAGAAGCGGCGCGTCGCCTTATGCAAGCTGCTGCTGTCCAAACCGGACATGCTATTGCTGGACGAACCTACCAATCACCTGGATGCGGAGTCAGTGGAATGGCTGGAGCAATTCCTCACGCGGTTTCCGGGCACCGTGGTGGCAGTGACGCATGACCGCTATTTTCTCGACAACGCGGCGGAATGGATCCTGGAGCTCGACCGCGGACACGGCATCCCGTGGAAGGGCAATTACAGTTCCTGGCTGGAGCAGAAAGAAACCCGGCTGAAACAGGAAGAATCAGCCGAATCGGCACGCCAGAAGGCGCTGAAAAAGGAGCTGGAATGGGTACGACAGAACCCCAAGGGACGCCAGGCGAAATCCAAGGCGCGTATCGCGCGTTTTGATGAACTCAATTCGCAGGAGTACCAGAAACGCAACGAGACGCAGGAGATCTTCATTCCCGTGGCCGAAAGGCTGGGTAACGAAGTCATTGAGTTTTCGAACGTATCGAAAGCATATGGCGATCGCCTGCTGATCGACAACCTGAGTTTCAAGGTGCCTCCCGGCGCTATTGTCGGCATCATCGGTCCGAATGGAGCCGGAAAATCCACCCTTTTCCGGATGATTACAGGAAAGGAGCAGCCGGATTCCGGTAATATAGAAATCGGCGCAACCGTCAAAATTGCCCATGTGGATCAATCACGTGCCGCCCTGGAAGATGGCAATACCGTATTTGATGCGATCTCGGACGGCCATGACATCCTGACCGTTGGCAAATATGAAACGCCTGCGCGCGCCTATCTTGGCCGCTTCAATTTCAAGGGCTCGGACCAGCAGAAGATCGTCGGCAACTTGTCCGGCGGTGAACGCGGAAGGCTTCACCTGGCTAAAACCCTTATCACCGGGGGCAACGTGCTATTGCTGGATGAGCCTTCCAATGACCTCGATGTGGAAACGTTGCGGGCGCTGGAAGATGCGCTGCTCGAGTTCGCAGGATGCGCGATGGTCATCTCGCACGACCGCTGGTTCCTCGATCGTATCGCTACCCATATCCTGTCGTTCGAAGGCAATTCGCAGGTGGCATTCTTCGATGGCAACTACCAGGAATATGAAGCCGATAAGCGGAAACGCCTTGGGGAGGAAGGCGCAAAGCCCAAGCGGATCAGGTATAAGCCGATCAATCGGTGAACGTTGAACGATCATCCGATAGGCCTGCCCCAGCCCCTTCGATCCCCGACAGGCGCGGGAGCCTCTCCCCCAATGGGGAAAGGGGCCCCAATGAAAGAAGGAGCGGAATTCAGGGTTTCAAGCCAAACCCGAGCGTAGAGCCTACCCGCAGCTATGCTACGGTGGAGCAGCCGTCCAGGGAGAATGACCGGCGCCTGTCCTTCAATAGCGGCCAGCGGGCTTCGGCCCGGTGCCGCTGTAATTCTCCTGCTGCTCATATCTTTCAGTACCATCGGTACGGTATCTGGAATTATCCTGGCCTCTTTTCATCGAGGGGCCTTCCTTTATGTGCAATCTCTCCTTGAGGCTCTCATCCCCGCCTTTCTCATCCGTATCCTCAACAGCCGGAGAATCGGCCGGCCCGATCTCGTCCGATATATCGTTGTCCTTCGGTGCAGACAAGACATATGAATCCTCACCGGCATGGACTCCACCCGATGTACTGACGCCGAGAACAAATGCCACGGCAACTGGAAGCAGTGTGAGCCCGGATATCAAAGAAAAACGTTTCATGATTGCTCTCCTTATCAGCTCAACGATTGACCGAAAGTGACTGAAACCGCACAGTACGCCTGATTCCAGCGTCATTCCGTGCGCTAGCATACATATTGCCTGCATTAATCTGATTCTTCGTGAGATTTTGGATATCAACGGCTTTTCTATACAATTATCAAATTTGCTGATCAGTCTTTTCACTTGTCTAGATCCAATTTATGAAACTGGCATATCCTCGCTTCCTGTATTTTCCGGTTTTTGCGCTATTCATGAGCATTGGCGCGCTCTTTTGCAATCCGGTGATGGCAAGCGAAAACAATACCTTGAACTCCGCAAAAGCGTGTCCAGTCTGTCCTGAGATGGTGCCCGTTCCAGGCAGGAAACTTGCTGTGGGTAAATATGCTGTAACGTTCGACGACTGGGAGGCATGTGTTGCAGGAGGCGGCTGCGGCGGGTATGTTCCCTCCGATAATGGCTGGGGGCGCGGTAAAAGACCGGTTGTGAACGTAAGCTGGGATGATGCGCAGGCCTATCTGGGATGGTTGTCGGATAAGTCGGGCAAGGCTTATCGGCTGCCCACGGAAGAGGAATGGGAAGCCGCCGCGCTGGCGGGCGCGACTACCCAATACTATTGGGGCAACGATGTCGGACGCAATAACGCCAATTGTGATGGATGCGGAAGCGAGTGGGATAACAGGAGAACCGCTCCCGTCGGCAGTTTCAAACCCAATGCCTTTGGCCTGTACGATATGATGGGTAATGTCTGGCAGTGGACGGATACCTGCCGGAAGGGGAATTGTGCAAAACGCCTCCTGTGCGGAGGCTCCTGGAATCACCGGCCGCAGGATATGCGGGCAGGCGTGTGCAACTGGTTCGATACCAACAAACGCATGCGCTATCTGGGATTTCGACCTGCGATGACGCTCCCCTGAAGCGCTTTTTTTCCTTTTCCCCAATTTTTTCCCTCTCCGCCACCCCTCTCCCATAAGTGAGAAAGGGAAGCGAGGACAACCGGGGAGAAGGTAAGCGTCGCGCTCGATGAATAAATTCCCGTACCGCTCCGGAGACTATCCCAACCCCAACTGACGTTGCTGCCCAGCCAGCCTGGTCTCAGCCCTCGCGCCTGATTCGCGCACCCAGCGCCGAAAGCTTCTCTTCGATCCGTTCATAACCCCGGTCAAGATGATAGATACGATCGACGACCGTTTCACCCCGCGCAATCAGCCCGGCCAGAACCAGGCAGGCCGAAGCACGCAGATCAGTCGCCATGACATTCGCTCCATCGAGTCCCGCCACGCCGCATACCACTGCAGTATTGCCTTCGACCTTGATGTCGGCATTCATGCGCTCCAACTCCTGCACGTGCATGAAGCGATTCTCGAATATGGTTTCGGTAATAATCGCGGTTCCGGTGGCGATGGTATTCAATACCATGAATTGCGCCTGCATATCGGTAGGAAAGGCGGGATAAGGCGCCGTTCGCAGGTTTACCGATTTCAGCGGATTGTTCATTTTCAGGTGTATCCAGTCTTCACCTGACTCGATGGCAGCCCCCGCTTCCATCAACTTGTCGAGCACCGCGTCCATCGTATCGGTGCGCGTCTGCCTGAGATATATTTCGCCCCCGCTGGCTGCGGCTGCTACCAGGAATGTGCCGCTTTCGATACGATCGGGCATGACGCGATAGCGGGTACCATGCAGGCTTTCCACGCCTTCGATGGTGATGATGTCCGTTCCGACCCCCTGGATTCTAGCCCCCATGGCGATAAGGCAGTTCGCGAGATCCATCACTTCCGGTTCCCGCGCCGCGTTTTCCAGCACGGTCGTCCCCTCCGCCAGCGTGGCCGCCATCATCAGATTTTCGGTGCCGGTAACGGTGACGATATCCATCACGATATGCGCGCCGTTAAGGCGTTTTGCCTTTGCATGAATATAACCGTGCTCGATCTCGATCTCCGCACCCATTGCCTGCAATCCTTTTATATGCTGGTCAACGGGACGCAGGCCAATGGCGCACCCGCCCGGCAGCGATACTTTTGCCGCTCCTGCTCGCGCAAGCATCGGACCCAGCACCAGAATCGCGGCCCGCATGGTTTTCACCATTTCGTACGGCGCAACGAGATTGGAAAGATGTGCCGCAGTCAGTTCGGCCCTGAGGTTGCTGTCGACATTGATCTGAACTCCCATCTGCTGGAGCAGGTCCAGCATGGTGGCTATATCATTCAGATGCGGAACGTTTTCGACGAAGAGGGTTTCCCCGGTAAGCAGGGAGGCGCACAGGATAGGCAGCGCCGCGTTCTTGGCTCCGGAAATGGCTACATCGCCGGAAAGCCGCACGCCTCCCTGAATGATCAGTTTCTGCATGGTTGAAATGTGCTGAGGTTCCCGTCATCATATCGCAAACACGGTACCCGTAGTTTCAAATTTCGGCTTATTATGCCGGTGTATTATCAACCAAAGGAGATGAGATGGAAAAAAAGACAATACATACAACGGATGCGCCGCAGGCTATCGGCACTTATTCCCAGGGGATACGCGTCAGCGGAGGCGATACCATCTACATTTCCGGCCAGATCGGTCTCGAACCCTCTACCATGCACATGGTGGAAGGCATCGAGAATCAAATCCATCGGGTATTCCAGAACCTGACAGCGGTTGCAGCGGCCGGTGGGGGCAGTCTCGGCGATATCGTCAAATTGAACGTCTATCTCACGGACCTTTCCAACTTTCAGAAGGTGAATGAAATCATGGTGCAGTATTTCAACGCTCCCTACCCTGCGCGCGCTGCCATCGGCGTCTCCGCGCTGCCGCGGAATGCGCTGGTGGAAATCGATGCGGTGCTGGTGGTAGCAGCGTAAGGATTCGATGGACTGATACAGGGAAACCGCGCGATAAGCCAGGGGATAACCGCGCTTCCACGACGGATGCAGTCACTCGCCATTTCTCCCGCCAGCGGGACAATCAGGAACAAGCTCATCAAACTCGGCATTACCGATGCTTCAAGCCTGATACTGCATTTGCCGTTTCGCTACGAGGACGAGACGCACCTCTACCCCATCAGTGACGTGCCTGCCGATCGGGCAGTGCAGGTCGAGGGCATGATCACCCAAAGCGAAGTCATGTACCGGCCGCGCCGTCAACTGGTGTGCCAGGTGGAGGATGGAACGGGTGTTTTGTTCATGCGCTTTCTGAATTTTTACGGCAGTCAGGTAAAAGCATACTCGGTGGGCACGCGGGTACGCCTGCTGGGAGAAGTCCGTCCCGGCTTTTTCGGTGCTGAAATGGTTCATCCCAAATGCCGGATTTTACGCGGGGACGAACCCCTGCCGGAGGCGCTCACTCCGATTTATCCCTCTACAGCCGGACTTCCTTCCGAGGCACTGCGCAAACTGATCTCCCGGGTGCTGCAAGCAGGAGATAGCGAAAACCATGAGGCTGCTCTCTCCGAAACGCTGCCTGATACCGTACGCGAGCGCTGCCAGCTTCAGGATTTCAGGAACAGCGTGCTGTTCCTGCACCAGCCCCCCCCGGATGCGTCGCCCGTTCTTTTGCGGGAACGCACTCATCCCGCCTGGCGGCGGATCAAGTTCGACGAATTGCTGGCGCAGCAATTGTCGATGCGGGTGCACTATCAGCAGCGGCGCAACGGCAGCGCTCCTGTTCTGACGGCAAAAAACGATTTGACCAGGGCATTGCTGAAGTTGCTGCCTTTCGATCTCACTCAAGCCCAGAAGAAGGCTTTCGCCGAAATCAGCGGCGATCTGGCGAAGCCCCACCCCATGCAACGCCTGCTGCAGGGTGATGTGGGAAGCGGTAAAACGATCGTTGCCGCGCTGGCCGTGCTGCAATCGATCGAAAATAATTTCCAGACGGCCCTGATGGCACCGACCGAGATTCTTGCGGAGCAGCATTATCAGAAACTCTCGGCGTGGCTTGCTCCCCTGCTGGAGCCGCGGGGGCTGCGGATCGCGTGGCTCGGCGGCAATCAGAAAAAGAAGGAACGGGAAACCACACTTGCCGATATTGCTGCCGGCAGTGCTCTGCTTGCCATCGGGACACATGCATTGTTCCAGAACCAGGTGGAATTTGACAGTCTGGGACTTGTGGTTATTGACGAACAACATCGCTTTGGTGTTCACCAGCGGCTGGCATTGCGAGAAAAAGGAGCCGGCGCGTATGCCATGCCGCACCAGTTGATGATGAGTGCAACGCCCATTCCGCGCACCCTTTCGATGAGCTATTACGCTGATCTGGATGTTTCCGTGATAGACGAAATGCCTCCCGGACGCGCACAAGTGGTAACCAAGCTTGTAGCCGACGCCCGGCGCAACGAGGTAACGGCGCGCGTGCGGGAAGCCTGCCGTGATGGAAAGCAGGCTTACTGGGTATGTCCGTTGATCGAAGAGTCTGAAGCGCTGCAACTCAAGACCGCTCTGGAAACCCATCAGGGACTGACGGAGACTTTTCCGGAATTGAGAATCGGCCTGGTGCATGGCAGGCTTCCCTTTCAGGAAAAATCCCATGTGATGGAAGCATTTACGCGAGGTGAAATCCATCTCCTGGTAGCGACAACAGTGATCGAAGTGGGTGTGGATGTCCCTAATGCGTCGCTGATGGTGATCGAGCATGCGGAACGCATGGGCCTTGCGCAATTGCATCAGTTGCGCGGACGAATCGGACGCGGTACGGCCGGTGGTGTATGCATACTGATGTATCAGCAACCTCTCTCCGCAACCGCACGCGAACGGCTCAAGATAATTTTTGAGCACACCGATGGCTTTGAGGTAGCACGCCGCGATCTGCAGCTGCGCGGTCCCGGCGAATTCCTGGGCGCGCGCCAGAGCGGCCTGCCCATGCTGCGCTTCGCGGACCTGGAACGGGATGAAGACCTGCTCGACGCGGCGCGGAAGGTGGCCGAGGAATTGCTGCGTGACTATCCGGAAGCGGCAAAACGCCATCTCCATCGCTGGCTGGGAAGGAAAAGCGAATACCTGAGGGCATAGATAGGACGACCTGAGGCTCCTCTTCATCGCGGATTTTTCGTACTCCTGAATGATTCTACAAAGCAGAAATCTGACCCTGCAGCACCCCGGCAAACTGCTGTGCCGGAATCTGAGCCTCACCATCAATCCGGGGGAATGCTGGGCGGTTCTGGGTCGAAACGGCTGCGGTAAAACGACTTTGATACACGCCCTGGGCGGGCTGCACCAGGCGAAGGCGGGACAGGATTCATCCGTAACCATCGCGGGAATGCCGCTTGGGCAATGGTCCCGGCGGGAACTCGCCCGCAGTCTCGGCATTCTGTTGCAGGATGAGCCCGGCGAGTTCTGGGGTACGGTATACGAATACGTGCTGCTGGGACGGCACCCTCATGCAGCCAGCATGTTCGGCTGGCAGGCGGACGACCTCGAGATGACATCTCGCGCTATCGGGCAGATGGAACTGGATGGCCTTGCCGATCGTCTACTGGTTACGCTTTCCGGCGGCGAGCGGCAGCGTGCGCGTATTGCCTTGCTGCTTGCCCAGTCACCGGGATGCTATCTGCTGGATGAACCCTTGCAGCACCTCGATCTGCGCCATCAACTCGGGACCATGATCCTGTTCAGCGAATTGGCGAAGCGGGGCAATTCCATCGTAATGGTGCTGCACGATATCGGCTGGGCAGCCAGATTCTGCGACCATGCATTGCTGCTGTTCGACGACGGCCATGCCATGGGTGGCAGCATAGACGAGGTGCTCAAGCGTGATAATCTCGAAGCGCTTTATCACTGTAATCTGGGGGAGTTCATCGCAGGCCGGCAGCACCATTTCTTCCCGCAAACGGTGCCGAGTGTATAATCCGGAAATTTCAGGCATACTTTTTCTCAGCAGCAATTCTTCAGCGCTTTTTCCAGCAAGGGCCGTGGACGGCAGTGGCTGTTTGCCCTCACTTGATCTTCCCCTTTTGGATGAGTTCGCCGCGCGGGATGACGGAGTCCCGGAGCTTGTTCATCTGTATTCACAATGATTCGTAAACTTATCGATCGCGTCTTCAACCGCAATACATCCGCTCCCATCCCTTCGGCCCGCGCTTCCTCCACGAAGCCGCATATCATCACACGCGACCAGCACGGCATCACGCGCGATCACATCAGTTCCGGCGCGCTTAAAGTGACTTCAGGTCTGCAGGAAGCGGGGTATTCCGCTTTCATCGTGGGTGGAGCCGCGCGCGACCTGGTGCTGGGACTGGAGCCAAAGGATTACGATGTTGCCACGAATGCCACACCCGAAGAGGTGCGCGCTGTTTTCCGCCGCTCGCGCATCATTGGGCGCCGTTTCCGGCTGGTGCATGTCATGTGGGGAGCGGAAACGGTGGAGGTTTCGACTTTCCGGGGGGGCACATCCGGAGAGACAGGGGGGCTGGATGCTGGCGAGCATGCCGACGAGCATGGACGCCTCTTGCGCGATAATGTATTCGGCACCCAGGAGGAGGATGCCAGGCGGCGCGATTTCACTGTGAATGCGCTGTTCTTCGATCCCGTCCACGAGGAAATCTGGGACTATCTGAACGGCTATGAGGACTTGAAGGCACGGCGTCTGCGCATCATCGGGGATGCGGTACGCAGATATCGCGAAGATCCTGTGCGGATGCTGCGGGTGGTACGGCTGGGCGCCAAGCTCGACATGAAAATCGATCCCGATACGGCAGCACCTATCAGCGAACTGGCCCCCCTGTTACTGCATGTGCCGCCCTCGCGGCTGTTCGATGAAATGCTGAAATTGCTGCTGTCCGGCCATGCGCTGGCCTGCGTGACCGATTTGCAGAAGCGCGGATTGCACCACGGCCTGCTTCCCATGCTGGACGTGATACGGGAACAACCCCTGGGCGAGCGCTTTATCGCGCTCGCGCTCAAAAATACCGATGAGCGCGTGCGCCAGGAAAAGCCTGTATCGCCGGGATTCTTGTTTGCCGCCCTGTTGTGGCATGAAGTACTCGCGTCCTGGAATGCTTACCAGGCAACAGGTGAAAGACCGGTTCCCGCCTTGCATCTGGCAATGAACGATGTGCTGGCGGTACAAGACAAGAACCTGGCAATTCCGCGCAGATACGATGCCATCATGAAAGAAATCTGGATGATGCAGCCGCGCTTTGCCCACCGCTCAGGGAGCAGACCGTTCCGGCTCCTTGAAAACCCCCGCTTTCGCGCTGCCTACGACTTCATGTTATTGCGTTGCGAAAGCGGTGAAGTGGATGAGGAACTGGGCAAATGGTGGGAAACATTCCAGCACGCAGGTTCCCGCGAACGTGAAGCCATGCTGATCAGCGATGAGAGCCAGAAGAGACGCAGGAGAAACCGCAGCCGTAAAAAAGCGGGCGCTGCTCCTGCGGGAGAAAGCGGCCATGCAGTATCCGGAAAGCAGGATGGCTTTGCCCCATGAACGGGGCTGATAATAGTCGAATCGCCTCGCATGCATATATCGGGCTGGGGAGCAATCTGGAGGAATCTGCAGCGCATGTGCAAAAAGCGTTTGAAGAGCTGGGTGAGCTTCCTTTTACCCGCTTGCTGGTGCATTCTTCGCTCTATCGCAGCGCACCCGTTGGGCGCCTGGATCAGCCTGATTTCATCAACGCAGTCGCGTATATCGAAACCGCTCTGCCGCCCCGAGAGCTGCTGCGAGCCCTGCTCGGGATCGAGCAAAAGCATGGACGGGTGCGCGAGTATCTCAATGCTCCGCGCACACTTGATCTCGACTTGCTGCTGTATGATGATCTGCAACTGGATGAGGATGACTTGACTCTGCCTCATCCGAGAATGCACGAACGGGCGTTCGTATTGCGGCCCCTGCTCGAAATTGCGTCGATCAGCCGCATACCGGGACGCGGTAACATAAGGGAATTGCTCGCTGCCTGCAAAGGACAGCGGCTGGAACGCAGGCTGGACCCATGAAGCTGGAGGAATATCGCCACATCGCGGTAGAAGGCCCGATCGGCGTGGGAAAAACCAGCCTGGCGCGGCGAATGGCGGAATACACGGGTGGACAGCTCCTGCTGGAAAAACCCGAGGAAAATCCATTTCTCGGCAAGTTCTACGAGGATATCCGCCGATATGCGCTCCCTACCCAACTGTTTTTTCTGTTTCAGCGCGCCAACCAGTTGCAGGACCTGCCGCAAATCGACCTGTTTACGGAAACGACCATAAGCGACTTTCTGCTGGACAAGGATCCGCTGTTCGCAGGGCTGACGCTCAATAATGAAGAATACAGTCTGTACCAGAAAATCTATCACCATCTGCAACCCGAAGCTTTCACCCCCGACCTCGTGATCTATCTGCAGGCACCGCCTGCCACGCTGGTGGAGCGGGTGAAGCGCCGTGGCAGTCCCTATGAACAAAACATTTCCGAAACGTATTTATGGCGGTTGGCCGACAGCTATGCGCGCTTCTTCCATCACTATGAGGATGCGCCACTTCTGATCATCAACAGCGAGCATCTCAATTTCGTTGATAGCGAGGAAGATTTTGCGTTACTGCTGAGGCAGATCGAACAAATGCGCGGTCCCAGGGAATATTTCAATTCCGGAAGATGAGAAGCCGGAAAACAGGAACCTGAAAATGAGCTGGATGACCTATCCGATACACGCAACCAGGAGCTGAGCCATGCGCATCACACAAGATGTTTTTCAAAAAATGCGGGATGACGGGGAAAAAATTGCCATCGTTACCTGCTATGACGCAAGTTTCGCTACATTGCTGGAAAGAGCAGGCGTCGATATCCTGCTGGTTGGGGATTCACTGGGGAATGTGATCCAGGGTGAAGAGACTACCCTTCCGGTTACCCTGGATGACATGATCTACCATACACTTTGCGTGAAGCGCGGCTCAAGCACGGCCTTCATCATGACGGACATGCCTTTCGGCACCTCGCAGGTGAATCCGGAAGAAACCCTCCGCAATGCGGCCGAACTCATGGCGGCAGGCGCCAACATGGTCAAGATCGAAGGCGGGTCCGTCATGGCCGAAACCGTGGAGTTCCTGACACAGCGCGGCATTCCCGTATGCGCGCACATCGGTCTCACGCCGCAATCGGTAAACCAGTTGGGGGGCTATAAGGTGCAGGGAAGGACCGACAATGAAGCCGGGCAGTTGCTGGAGGATGCGGTAGCACTCGAACAGGCCGGAGCAGGAATGCTTCTGATGGAAGTCGTGCCTGCCGCCCTTGCAGCGCACGTTACCCGAACACTCTCCATTCCCACCATCGGCATCGGCGCCGGAAAGGATTGCTCGGCCCAGGTATTGGTGCTGTACGACATGCTGGGCATTTATTCGGGTAAAAAGGCCAGGTTCATGAAGAATTTCCTCACGGATGCCAGCAGCATCGAGGAGGCTGTGCAAAACTACATCAGGGCGGTCAAAGCCGGGGAGTTCCCTGGTCCCGAGCATGCATTCTGACTATCCGAGTTGGACATCATCACCGATATCTCACCGCTGCGGGCGCGTCTCAGGCGCGAGTCCTCCATTGCCTTCGTACCGACGATGGGCGGGTTGCACGAGGGGCACCTGTCCCTGATTCACATCGCCCGGCAGCATCAGGAATGTGTAGTCGCAAGCATTTTTGTAAACCGCCTGCAGTTCGCTCCCACCGAGGATTTTGACCAATATCCGCGCACGCTGGAGCAGGACTGCGCGCTTCTCGAAGAGCAGGGCGTTCATGTCGTGTTCGCGCCGGAAGAAAGAACGCTTTATCCCGCGCCGCAAGAGTTTACGGTGGAACCCTCCCCCATCGCGAATATGCTGGAAGGGAAGTATCGTCCCGGCTTTTTCCGGGGGGTCGCAACTGCCGTGCTGAAGCTCTTCAATATCGTGCAGCCGCAAACAGCGGTGCTTGGAAAAAAAGACTATCAGCAATTGCATATCCTGCGCGAGCTGGTGCGGCAGTTTAATTTGCCAATAGAAATCGTTGCCGGCGAAACAGTTCGCGCGCCGGACAACCTGGCATTGAGCTCGCGTAACCGCTATCTCAGCGCTGAAGAGCGCGCCGAGGCAACCCGGCTGTATCAGGTGTTATCGCAAGTGAAGCGGGAGATGGAAGCCGGCAATCGCAATTTTGCCGGACTGGAGGAAAGCGCGATGAAAACTCTTGCCTCCCGCGGCTGGAACGCCGATTACGTCTCGATACGCGAGAGAGATACCCTGGCGCCAGCCCAGCCCGGGGATGGGAATATAGTGGTGCTGGGAGCAGCCCGCCTGGGTAAAACCCGGCTGATCGATAATCTCGAAATCATCCCGAAAAAGGAATAGAGGCGCTGAAAACCGGCTTCAGCGATTGGCCGCGCTCTGCCCCCGGTTCTTCCCGCGATACTGCTGCTTTGCTGGTCCTCCTGCTTTGCCGGCCCTTGAAAGTTCGGCTCCACCCGCAGCAGCTTTTCACTTCGGACAGTTTGCTATACATCTCTCTTCTATGATTTTTCTGCCGCCGCAGCTCAAAAAGCAGGCATCCTGCACCGACTGACACCCGCATTCCACTTCACACTGCTGGTAGCGCAGCCGATCGAATTCCCGCGTACGATTCGGCCTGAGGGGAGGCTGCTGGTAGAAAAAAGGAGACGAGTAACCCAGACCATAGTAAGGCCCCCCTCCCCAGCCCCAGGGCGAACCCCACCCCCAGGGATGGCCACCCCAACCCCATGGGTATCCCCCCGTCCCCCAGCCCAGTGTGGCGCGTCCCCAGCCGGAATATCCGAACTGCATTCGCCGGCGGTATGTATCAAGCTCATCGTCATAACGCTCGACGGCTTTTCTATATCTCTCTTCAGCCAGGGGTTCGATGCGCTTCAGGCAGGTCTGATATGCCGACTGACAGCTTTGCTGGCACATCTCCAGCTTTTGCGTGCATTTTTCAAGGCAAACGATGCCTGCCGGATCGGTTGGCGGTTCATACCGATGGGTGATCTGATAGCGGGGAGAGAAAACGGTGCAGCCGGCCAGACCCCCGACCAGATTGATCAGGACTATTGCGCGCCTGGCCGGATTCGTACCCATAAACTTCATTGCTGATCTTCGTCAATACCGGAGGTAAACACCTATATCATACTCTTACTATGCTACTTCTCACTCCTGTGCACCGTTGATTCGTCACAAATAGTGCGCGAAAAAGTAATTGATTGAAAACATCTTTTTCACGTCTCTGTTTGGAGACATCAAATAATCCTGAAGAATCAGATAATTACTGACAGGCAATAGGGGCCTGTTGCCGGCAAGCAACAATGCGACAAGGGTTTTATTCTCCAGCTTCCATATAAATAATTGTTTTAATTAATATTATTATACTGGCACGATAACTGCTTGTATTCACGGTGATACCGTATATCGGCTTGCATCTGCTGAAAACGAGCCAGTAGCTGCTACCGATCCAGCTCGAAAAGAGAAGTCCGTAAAAAATACCGATAACGGTTCGCCCAGCGCCGAAACGTGTTTCAGCAGAAACATGAGTAAGGTCTATTCTGGCGATACAGCCTGACATGAAGAATGAGGAGGAATATTGTTATGCTTTCACCGCACAGCCCCAAGCAAAACCGACTTCTTGCCGCCCTGCCGCCGGAGGACTACGCGAGACTGCTCCCCTATCTTGAATTCATGCCGATGCCAGTGGGACAAACAATCCATGAACCGGGAGCGATTATTACTCATTCATATTTTCCCACCACAAGCATTGTCGCACCGCTTTACAGCGTGGAAAGCGGCGCATCGGTACGTCTTTCAATCATTGGCAACGAGGGCATGACAGGTATCTCGTCATTGCTGGGGGGCGCCAGTACACCCGCCGGCGTCGTGGTGCAAAGTGCAGGCAGCGGCTATTGCATGAAAACCAGCGTGCTGAAAAGAGAATTCGATCGGCAGGGGAAATTACAGTATCTGGTGCTGCGCTTCACCCAGGCCCTGATGACCCAGACGGCGCAGAATGCGGTTTGCAACAGGCACCATAACATAGAGCAGCAGTTGTGCCGCTTCCTTTTGATGAATCTCGACCGGTTGCCCGGCCATGAACTGCAAATGACACACGAGCAGATTGCCGTCATGCTGGGGGTGCGGCGGGAGAGCGTGACGCAGGCCGCGCTCAAGCTGCAGACGGTCGGTGCAATACAATATAGCCGCGGGCATATAGCCGTAATGGACCGTGAAGAACTGGAAGATTCCGTATGTGAATGCTATTCCGTGGTAAATGACGAGTATGACCGGCTGCTATGGAACCGCTCCATGGCCGAGTCTGCTCAAGCTTCCACAAAGAAGGATACAAGCAAGGAGTTGTGGCCGGTAAGCTGAGGAGAGCCCCGGGTTGCTCGGCAAGAACCGGTTTTCCTCCCCGACCCAGGTTCGAGCCGAGTCACCCGGCCTTGCCGCCGCATATTTTGTTTCACGATGACTCCAGCCCGGTACTTCGCTGGAATGTGCGGGCTATGCTCGTATTCAAAAGTGTGCCGCTTCATCTGAAAGCGTCCAAATGGGACTGGTCAGATGATGGCAAGCGAATATTTCAATTGCCTCCCGTACCGTCCACTTGGACCAGTCTGCATCGGCATGGCGTGCATACCATTCCGCTGCAAAGCTCCAAACCTGCTCGATGGGGCGCACGTCTCCCTTCGGGATACCTCGGGACGCACACCATTCGGCCACCTGCGCTTCATTGCGAAACAGCAACTGGATCGAGCACGTATAGACGACGTTATCCCACGCATGCTTCATCGGTATCGGGAAATGCACCACGTAGTCCGTGTCCAGCAGCTTGCCGTTCTCGATCTTGATTACAACGTGGTCGTCAATCGCACCCAGTCTTGTCTCGATAGTGGCCGACCCTCCGGCCAGGTGCACCAAGCCCAGCGAACACCAGGCACAGTTCCCCCACCATTTGCGGCTGCCCGACTTCACCACGCAGGTCGTAGGGGCTGCGGAGAACGGATGGGCAATCCAGACCTCATCGGAATGAGAGTGCAGCACGACGCCGTGGTTGTCGGCGAGTGTGCGCAGCGCGTGGCGTGCCTGCGCTTCATCACATTGGAAGCGTTCGTCGATTTCAAGCACCGTCGGGGGACGCTGCTGCTTCAGAAAGCCCGAAATGATGGCTTCATGCAGGCTTGCATCGTTCATGGTTTGTGTGGTTTGTGGTTTGTGGTTTGTGGTTTGTGGTTAAACGCGCGCGATTCCCCCGTCGGAGAGGCCGCTTTGCACGCCAATGGGTATCTGTATGCGGTGTTCTGCTCAAGGATGCATCCTTGCGCCCTTTGTGTTCTTTTGACATCCTCCCCGGCCTGAAGACCGCAGATTCCCAGGATGCGCTCAATGCAGCACCCTGCACTGAATCGCTTCGGTGGGTTCCTGCTGCCGGCGATCTTGCAGCGTCGCTCACTTCACAGGCGAACCGGGCGTGTCCCGCCCTTAAAATGTTGAGCGCACCAACCACATCGGCGTTTTCCTCGAAATCGCATTCCACACACGCGAATCGCGCTTGCGTCCGGCAGTTGTCCGCTGAGACATAACCGCAACACGGACAGGTACGGCTCGTGTTCTGCGGCGGCACGGCAATGAGCTAGTCGCCGTTCCATGCCAGCTTGTAGTTCAGCTAGCGGCGAAACTCGAGCCGCCCTTGATCGAGGATCCCGCCCAGCAGGAACATCCACCAGTTGGTTCTGGCGAAATCGAGCGCGTCTCGGAACAAGGGAGATTCGTTGGCATCGGTATTCATGGCGTCCTCCTTGTGGCAAGCGAAATGGAATGTCGACCCTCGTGATGCCCTCTCGTGCGCACTAGCGGCAATCCGCGTTTCCGGCCTCCGCCAGCGCGAGAAAGGTGATGCTTTGCGGCGCGAGTTCCACCTTGCCTGCACCAACGCGTTTGCCCTGCAGTTCGGGAAGGACGTCGTTGCGGCCGAGCTTGAGTTCCTGCCCGTTGAGCTGGACTTGAGTCGCGCCCAGCGATGGCGCTGACAATGTGTACCGCTCCGCGGCGACCGGCAGCTCCAGCACGGTCAATTGCGAGCGGCTGTTGTTGATCGCAAAGATCGCCACGCCGCCGGGCACGTCGCGCAGGCATTGCGCGTAGATGTGGCGCCCCTCGACGATGGACACCCCGGTATCGAGCACCGTCGTGCCCATCAGACGGCGCCACAGCAGCGCGCCCCAGTAGTTGGGCTTGGGCACCAGCGTTTTCTCGTTCAGGAGGCCGTAGTCGCTGGCGACCAGGGTGTTGTGAATGACGACCTTCACCTCCTGCCTGGCGAGACGGCCGAGCTGGTCGAGATAGCGGAAGGTGTCAACGAAGGTGTTCGCCCACGGGTTGCCGCCGCAGGCGGCATCGGCCGTCTCGGTGTTCCAGAACGGTGCTCCGGGCGCGAATTCGTTCCGCAGCACCCGGTAGAACATCAGCGTCTGATCGGTGCGGCCGAGCCAGTCCTCGGACAGCGCGGCTTCGGGCGTGGTCTGGTTACCCTGTGCCAAGCAGCGCAGCGACACCGCGCCGTAGTGATGATAGGAGAAGCCGTCGACGGAGGCCGATCGCGACGCGGCCAGCAACCCCCGGGTCGCCAGAAAGGCCACGCTGCTGGTGTATCCGGACGCCACGCCCGACTCTCCGGTCGATTCGCCGACCGACCCAGGGCCGAGGATCAGCATGTCGGGCGCCGCCTTCCTGGCGAAGGCGCGGAACAGCTTGAAGTCGCGACCGTAATCAGCCTCGGTGTAACCTTCGGGTGCCCCGCCCATCGCGGCCAGGTTCGGCTCGTTCATGAACTCGGCTGCGGCGATGTGCCCGCCGATCTTTCGCGTATAGTCGAGGAAACGCCGGGCCTGCTCCGGTGTCCAGGCGCCTGCGGCGTCACGCACGCCAACGCCGGTCGCGAACGATGTCACGATCTGCGCGTTCACCGCCTGGCGAAATCGACGACGTCCTTCCACCGCTGCTGCGCCAACACGTTGCCGAAGCCTGCGGGCGGTTCGGCTGGCGGCCGTTCCGACGGCGGAAAATAACTGGTATTGCGCCAGGTGCCGCTGACCCGCACGTAGGCCGGCCCGAGTGCGGCGGCGAGCTTGCGCAGCCGGGCGTTGCCCAGATCGATCGGCTGCCGGTATTCATACAGGCGCGGATCCATTCCGGCGGCGTATCGCCCGAGGACGCGTCGGATGCCGGGGCTGGACTCTTGAGGATGGCATCGAACTCCGGGCCATAGGGCTTCCAGAATTTACCCCCGGTCACCTCGAGCGCCTCGACGTTGTACGACTGGTAGCGCGCATCAACCGTGCCGATGCTTGGCATCGTCGACGGAGATATCGAAACAGGCTGCGCCGCGACCGACGTTGTCAAGCCAAACGCTGTGCCAGCAATCAAACCGATGGATCTGCTGTTCATCGTCCTCTCCGAGTTATTGTCAAATGTTATGTACGACCTCTGCTCAGGCGGCGATTTCCATGCTGTTTTCCAGCACTCCATTTTTGAACTGAACCCCGGCGATCAATTCTGCCAGACGTTGCGCTCCTTTTAATCTGCGCCAACCGCGTTCGGCACTTTTGGCAGGCATGAAGACCATGGCCAGCATGTTGGCGCGTGATACACGGCCTCGTTTTTGCAGTATGCAACCGCACCGTGGCGAAGGTCGACTCGATCGGTTAGTGGTCCGGATATGCACCCGGTACTCGGCCGGAAAGTCATAGAAGGCAGTCAACGCCTCCCGATCCTTGAAGAGGCCGCACTTCTGCAAAGTGGCCTCGAAAAGAGCTAACCTACTGTCCCATATACGTTTTAAAGCATTGCGTGATTTGGCACGAAAGACTTGACACCGGCACTTTTTGCATTCACGCCTTCATGAGCTCGCGAAGAACATAAGGCAATATACCCCCATGCTGGTAGTAGTCGATCTCAATTCCGGTTTCTATCCTGCACAGCAGGTCGATTTCCCGGCGTGAACCGGTATCGTCGCGTACAACGAGCGTTACATCCTGCTGGGGACGGATGCTGCTCAGTCCCTCGATGTCGAATACTTCATTGCCCTGAATACCGAGCGATTCCACGCTGTCGTCGCCTTTGAACTGCAGCGGCAGCACACCCATGCCGATCAGGTTGCTGCGATGGATGCGCTCGAAACTCTTCGCAATCACTGCCTTGACTCCCAGCAGCTGTGTTCCCTTTGCCGCCCAGTCGCGGCTCGATCCGCTGCCGTATTCTTCTCCCCCGAATACCACCGTGGGGATGGCGTCCGCAACATAGCGCATGGCGGCATCGTAGATGCTCATCTGCTCGCCGTCCGGCTGATGCAGGGTTATACCTCCTTCGCTGCCGGGAATCATCAGGTTTTTGATGCGCACGTTGGCGAATGTCCCACGCATCATGACCTCGTGATTGCCGCGACGCGCTCCGTAGCTATTGAAATCAGGTTTGGATACGCCGTTTGCGAGCAGGTATTCTCCCGCCGGAGAAGTATCCTTGATACTGCCGGCAGGACTGATGTGATCGGTTGTCACCGAATCGCCGAAGATGGCGAGCGCCCGTGCACTCCGGATCTCGCTATGCGGCTGCGGCTGCGGCGAGAAATCCTGGAAAAATGGGGGTTCTGCTATATAGGTCGATTTCGGCCAGTCATAGACTTCCCCTGAAACGGACGCTATATCGTTCCATAGCGGATGATCCTGTGTAAGGTTGCTGTAGAGCCTGCGGAATGTTTCCCCGTTTGCTGCAAATTTCATCAGGCTCTGGATTTCATCATCTCGCGGCCAGATATCAGCCAGCCATACCGGCTGACCATTCTCGCCATATCCGAGCGGCTCGGTTGTCAGATCCTTGAGCATGGTTCCCGCGAGAGCATAAGCAACCACCAGAGGTGGCGAAGCAAGGAAGTTCGCACGAATGTTCGGGTGGATTCTGGCCTCGAAATTGCGATTGCCGGAGAGGACCGCGGCGCAAACCAGATCACTGGATACCACCGTCTCTTCAATCGGCACGGACAACGGACCCGAGTTGCCGATGCACGTGGTACAGCCATAACCGGCAAGATTGAAGCCAAGCTTATCGAGATAGGGCAAGAGGCCTGTTTCCCGCAGATACTCCGTCACGACACGTGACCCGGGCGCAAGCGATGTCTTGATGTGACACTTTACCGACAATCCTTTTTCCACCGCTTTCTTTGCCAGCAGGCCGGCGGCAAGCAGTACGCTGGGGTTGGAGGTGTTGGTGCAGGATGTAATGGCCGCAATCAGGATATCCGCATGCGCCAGGTCGAAGAGGCCGTTTGTGCCATACACGGGAGCTTCAGCCGGAGTCAGGATGGGCCGGTTATTGACCATTTCCGTGATGTTTCTTTCAGTCCCCGGCCTCACGGCCGCCGTGTTCCGCTCTGCGCTGGCGCTGTCGGCGGCCTCTGTGCCGGCACCAGACTCTTCGCTGCCATGCACCTTGTAGCGAAGTTTCAGCGCGCCAGCATCCCTGCCGTAACCTCCCTGCATGACAGGCCGTGAGAAGAGTTCTGTAAAACGGGTCTTGACGTCGGCAAGCTCGATACGATCCTGGGGGCGCCTTGGTCCGGCGAGAGAAGGCTTGACGGTGGAGAGGTCAAGCTCCAGCTCGCGCGTGTAGTCGATCTCGCCCTTGCGTGGAACCCCATATAACTCCTGAGCCTTGAAATAAGACTGGAACGCCACGACCTCTTCTTCACTTCGCCCGGTTCCACGGAAATATTCCACGGTAGCGTCATCGACCGGGAAAAAGCCCATGGTGGCGCCATATTCAGGCGACATATTTCCGATGGTGGCGCGATCGGGAACCGTAAGCGACGCGGTCCCATCGCCGAAAAATTCCACGAATTTGCCCACCACGCCGGATTTACGCAGGAGTTCAGTCACCGTCAGTACCAGATCCGTTGCGGTGACACCCGTTGAAAGCTTGCCCGTGAGGTTCACGCCGACAACATCGGGAGTCAGAAAATAGACCGGCTGCCCCAGCATGCCGGCCTCGGCCTCGATCCCGCCCACTCCCCAACCCACCACACCTATTCCGTTGATCATGGTGGTGTGCGAATCCGTACCTACCAGGGTGTCGGGATAAAGGATGCCCTCTTTTTCATGCACTCCCCGCGCGAGATATTCAAGGTTGACCTGATGCACGATGCCGATGCCGGGCGGAACAACCTTGAAAGTATCGAAAGCCTGCATGCCCCATTTTATGAACTGGTAACGCTCCCGGTTACGGTGAAACTCCATTTCCATATTGAGCTTGAGCGCGTCATCGGTGCCGTAGTAATCGACCTGAACCGAATGATCGACCACCAGGTCGACTGGCACCAGGGGTTCGACCATCTCGGGGTCCTTGCCCATTTTTTTTGCGGTGCTGCGCATTGCAGCCAGATCGACCAACAGGGGCACTCCGGTAAAGTCCTGCAGCACGATACGGGATACGACAAATGGAATCTCATCCAGCCGGGGTGCGGCCGGTTGCCAACCGGCCAATCTTTTTACGTGCGCCTCGGTCACTTTCCTGTTGTCACAATTGCGCAGGACGGACTCCAGCACGATGCGAATGGAGACAGGCAGCCGGGATATCCGTCCGAGGCCCGCTGCCTCCAGGGCGGGCAGCGAATAATACTTTGCCTTTTTGCCCGCAGGCAGTGAAAGCTCTTTCAGGGTATTGAACAGGTTATGGGCCATAAATGCACTCCTTGAAAAATTTCTGCATCTTCATGATGCCGCTCATGGATATCGATCTTGCCGGACGGCCTGTCCGGACTGCTTCTGCCGGCATCTATTGCTTTTCCGCCCTGTATTCTTCAATATCCGCTTCAATGACATTTTCAGAAAAACTCCGGTAGGCATTTCCGATGCGCTGAGCCATAGGATCGGGAAAAAGGTGAAATCCCCCTGATCGCAGCGCAACGATTATACCTTCTGCAACGACAGAGGGAGGGGCGGCGGTACCCGCCAATCCGGCAGTGCTGCTCATGTCGGTTGCAATTAGACCCGGATGCACACTCAGCACTGCCGTACCCTGCCGTGCCAGCAGTTCACGCAATGCCTGGGTAATGGAGTAGGCAGCGGCCTTGGATGCCGAATGCGTTGCAAAATTTGAAGCGCACTTCAAGGATGCAACTGAATTAAGCTGGATGAATGCGCCCCCTCCATTTTTTGCGAGAACGGGGGCGAGGGTTTGAGCCATGCGGATAAGTCCGTACACATTGATCTTCATTGCCATCTCAAGCGCCTCTATCGCATCGGCATCCAGCGGGGTTGAGGTCTTGAAAATCGCCGCGCTGTTGACCACCACCTGAACATCCGGAGCTCTGTCAGCCAATGCTGCAATGCTTTCCGGCATGGTCAAATCCAGATGAACCGGAACCACCATATCGCCGAAGCGTTCCAGCAGTGGATTCGCAGAATCGAGGTTGCGTACCGCTGCATAGACTTTCATCGCGCCATGATGCAGCAGCGCATCGACAATCGCCTTGCCTATGCCACGATTCGCCCCTGTCACAAGAGCGGTCTTTCCGTTGGCATCGTATGTCATTTTCATTCTACGGCTCCTCGCTCGATACGGTCGCTCAATATGGTTGCTCAAAGCGGATAAACAGCACGACGTCGAAATCACGTTCAGACTCCGGGGCGCAATCCGGGACCAGTCCTTCCCGAACCATTACCGATCCGGCTTCCAATCAGGGCTTAATTCCCTTATCAAATTATATTCCCCTTGGGAAGTCACTGAACAAGTCATTGTGAATTTACTTGCATTGGCAAACTCTGCCTGTGGATCAGTTCAGGTCGGATTTGGCAGGCATGCCAACAAAATATCCGGAACTGATGGTGCCGGTGAGAGGAAATCATGTTGGTAGCATAAACACAGCCTGTGCGGAATGCGGAATATCCTATAATATGAAATAAGGTAGCAGGGTATCGTTGCCACGCATCGTGGCGCGATGAGCTGACAGGCGCAGGCAGCAGCGCGGCTGCAAGCTTCATTGGGTGCGTTCATTTATTGCGGGCAGGGTTATATGGCAACTCCAACGGTAGTGCTGTTGCATGGCTTTCTGGGTTTCTCGCGGTGGGGTCCCATCGAACAATTTCGCGGCGTGGAAAAGGCATTAGGCCGCAAGGATATCAGGCCTCTCATACCGGAAGTACCGGGCGCTGGAACCATAGCGGAGCGCGCTGAAATACTCGCAAACAAGCTTTTCCGCGGACGCGCGCCGGTTTTTGCCCTGGTCGCGCATAGTATGGGCGGACTCGATGCCCGGTATCTCATCAGCCATCTCGACCCGGATCGGCGCATAAAAAGCCTGCTTACTGTTTCCACTCCGCATCGCGGTTCGCCCCTGGCACAATGGTTCCTCGAAGCCAAAGGGCCTGTTCCCGCCTGGATTCGACACATTGGCTATCCGGCGCTCGGCGAATTGACTCCCGCTGCGTGCGAAGCAATACAAATCCCGGACCGGCCGGATGTCGCCTATTCCTCCTATGCAAGCCACCGCCCTTTGGAGGAACTGCCTTTCTGGCTTAGGCCCTATGGCAAGGTAATGCAGGAAGACAACGATGGCATGGTTCCCGTGGCCTCCGCCGGATGGGGAAAGTTTCGGGGAACACTGCGGGCCGACCATATCGAGCTTCTGGGCTGGAGCCTGGCCCTGCCGGACAGGCAATCTGCACGGCCTTTCGATCACCGCCAATTCTGGATCGAGGCTGCGAATCAAGCAATCGCTGCGGCAGAAGGCAAGGAAAGTTGAAAAGACGTGTATGGATCCGAACGAGAGCAAAAAATGGGACATGCGCTGGTACGATTGGCTGGTATTTGCGGTACCGGTGACCTTCATCCTGAGCCTGGGACTGGAGTCCGCCTTTGGGACAGCGCCGGGACCCGGTACAGCCGCACACCGGGATTTCCGCGCAGTCGCGCACTGGTTTGACCCGGTCTTCTTCCAGTACAACCTTATCATGACCCTGGTGGCGGTTCTGGTTGTGCCATCGCTCGCCTTGAGCTACACGATGAAGATGACGAACCGCAAGGAACGCCGTCTGTACCACGACGTTCCACCCGAGCGGCGCGGTGAAATCCGCCAGCGGATGAGGCACCGGGCTTCCTTTGGCGCCTACAGGGGAAGCGTCTGGCTGACTACTGTCGTCGTGCTGCTCGGCAGTTCGATTCTGCTGCTGTTCAAGCCCGTTTCCTCCTCCGCGGAACTGGGCGTGGATTTCAGTCTCGGGGCGAACATGCTGATGATGGGCCCCTTCATGGAATTGTATGAAACAAATCACGCTTCCTATTATTCCCATCTCGTCCGCAACCTGACGGCTTTCCAGTTCGGATTCCTCGGTGCTTACGTCTATTTCATCGGCTCCGTAGTCCGCGCCTACTTCACGATGGATCTGACTTCCAATACGTTCGTCGATGGCACCATCCGCATGATCATCGCAAGCCTGCTGGCGCTGGTGCTCTCCTTTGCGTTCGATCTGCTGCTGCCACACGAACTCGAACATGAACTCGACGCGATTGCGTCTTCAACTGCTGCGCCCTCAACCGCCGCATCTTCCGATGTCAATGCCGCGGCGCCAGCGCCTCCAACGCCTCCTGCCGATGAGGAGCCCAAAGAAACCGCATCTCCTGAAAGATCAGGCAATGGCGAAAAACTGGCTCTAAAACAGGAAATCCCCTTTCCTGCCAGATTGAGTCTGCTGCCCCTTGTTGCTTTTTTTCTCGGTTTCTATCCGGAACGGGCTGCACTCGGAATCGAGCGCATCGTCGTTAAACTGACCAGGGATATCATTCCCGCCATGAGCTACCGCGCGCTGCCGCTTTCCATGCTGGCAGGAATGAGCTACTCGCAAGAATTGAGACTGGAGCGGGAAGGATTCGATAGCATCGAAAACCTCAGCAATGCCGATCCGGTGGATCTCGCGATACGCACCTGCTTCAGCTATAACCAGTTGAAGCAATGGATCAATCAGGCGTGGCTGGCCTCTCATCTGCGTGAAGATTATCCCGGCTTCGCGCAGCGGACAGGCCTCACGAACAGTGAGGAGCTTCACTGCTTCTTCTCCACCTGCGACGCCTCACATACCGACGGGGTGGAACAATTGCTGGCCGCCCTGTCAGCAGACCCGGCAACCGTCGCGTCGTGGAGATTGAGGCTCAATACTCTCCGCATACTGCTAAGTACAAACTCTTCCCCGCAGGAGAACGATCACGATCTCACCGAAAGGGATCTCATCCCGCCTCATGCGGCGCGCCCCGAAACAGCAACCGGTTCACCTAAATCACAAACAGATCGATAAACTCGTGAACCGGCATTGCTTCCAGCCTGCCTTGATCATGGCAGGCTTTCATGATTGCCTCGCGCTGCTGGGCCGGGAAACGGCGCGCAAGATTGATTCTGAACTTTTCTTCCAGTAGCGGAATGCCTTCGCTTCGGCGCAGCCTGTGGCCGATGGGATACTCCACCACCACTTCCTCCAGTTTACTGCCATCCCTGAATTCCAGGGTAAGACCGTTTGCGATGGAGCGTTTTTCGGGATCGTAATAATCCTTTGTGAACTGCGAATCCTCGATGCAGATTATCTTGTCCCGCAACGCATCGATGCGGGGGTCGGCGGCCACGGCATCCTCATAATCGGCAGCCGTAAGCCTGCCGAAAATAAGCGGCACCGCAACGATATACTGCATGCAATGGTCGCGGTCGGCCGGGCTGCTGAGCGGCCCCTTCTTGTCGATGATACGAATCGCGGCCTCGTGGGTGCGGATCGTTATTTTCCGGATATCGGTAATCCGGTCCCTCACCCGCGGGTGCAGCTGCATCGCACACTCCGCCGCTGTCTGGGAGTGGAATTCGGCGGGAAACGAAATCTTGAGCAGCACATTTTCCATCACATAGGAATGCCATCGTTCGATGGACCTCTGGAACTTGAAAGGTTCTCCCTTGAACAGCACATCGTAGAAACCCCAGGTTTTCGCGGTCAGTGCTGAAGGGTAGCCTGTCTCTCCCTTGAGTGTGATCAGCGCGAGCCATACTGCCCGGCTGGTGGCATCTCCCGCAGCCCAGGATTTGCGCGAACCGGTGTTGGGCGCATGACGATATGTGCGCAATGCCTGCCCATCCACCCACGCCTGGGAAAGCGCATCGACGATCTGGGCGCGGCTGCCGCCCAGCAAATGCGTTACGACGGCTGTGGAGGCGACTTTAACCAGCACCACATGATCCAGCCCCACCTTGTTGAAGCTGTTCTCCAAGGCGAGGCAACCCTGGATCTCGTACGCTTTTATCATTGCGGTCAACACATCCCGCATAAGCGGCCGCCGGCTTCCGCTCGCGGCGCTGCGCGAAAGCCAGTCGGTTACACCCAGTATGGCGCCAAGATTATCCGATGGATGGCCCCATTCCGCGGCCAGCCAGGTATCGTTGAAATCGAGCCAACGAATCATCGTGCCGATATTGAAGGCCGCTTCCACCGGATCGAGCTGAAACCGTGTCCCCGGAATCCTGGCGCCGCCTCCAGACTCGGCAGCGCCAGGCACAAGCGGTCCAAGCAGCCTGGTGCAGGCCGGATACGCAAGCGCTTCCATGGCGCACCCGAGGGAATCCATCAGGCAGTGGCGGGCGGTAGCGTAAGCCAGATCGCTCTGGATATCCCGCCCTACGACGTAATCTGCAATATCGGCCAGAACCTGGTCAGGCTGGGGACGAATGCTGGAGGACGCGGATGACATGGGCGCCTATTATAGAGCCTGCATCTCCAACGAGGAGAGTCTGTGCGAAAAAAGGAGAAGCCGTTTTTCTCCTCCTGGCACCGTCTTTTCCGCAAAAGCAGGAACCTGCCTCTATTTTGATTGAAGGCGAAGCACGCCCTGCTGATATGCAATTGTAAAAAATTATCAGCAACACCAATAACACGACAAAGGGGTGTATCAAATTTCAATTGCCGATTCTGAAAAAACTGTATCAGTTTTAAATTGCCGTTGACATTGTCAGGATTATTCAAGTATGACAACCAAAGTGCCGATAATGCGTTATATCCGTATTAAATGATCCAGCCGGAATTTTTTGCTGACGGAACAGTTCAATCACCCATGGAAAGGCGAGAAGCAGTTTCAACTACTGGAATCGCAAAGCGGAGACTGGCATGAAAAAAAAAGGGTTCATGTACGCTTTCCTCATTTTGCTCGGATCGTTTTCGACAACTGCGGGATGGGCAGACAGAGGAGGCCACTACGGAGGTCATTACGGGGGTCATTACGGAGGTCACTCCCACAGCGGTCATTGGCGCGGTCCCGGATTGGCTTTCGGACTGGGAGTATTGGGCGGTTATGGGCTGGGTTACTACGGCAGAGCGCCTTCTTATTCCCCTTATTACCGCTACGGGCCGCCATACGGTTACGCGCCCTACAGCTATCCGGCTTACGGGTTTACCCCCTGGTATGGCTACACGCCCGGTTATGTTTATCCGCCGGTGGCGCCAGTAGTTGTAACACCGGCACAGCCCCCTGTTTACATCCAGCAGCCGCCGGTGGCCCAATCCCAACCACAGCCCCCGGCAACCAGTTACTGGCATTATTGCCGCAATCCCGAAGGCTATTATCCCTATGTCAAAAATTGCCCTGAAGGCTGGCTGCAGGTAGCGCCCCAACCCAGTCAATGAGCAGAACCGCCATGATCCAATCCATATTCAGGAAATCCATGGTCTCAGATAAAGCCCGCTGGGCGAAGCTGTTCCAGAAGTTGTTCCAGAAGTTGTCTCCGAAGTTGTGCCTCCCGCTGCTCATGCTCGCTTCGCTCACCGCCTGTGTCGGTATGCCAACGGGTCCCAGCATGATGGCCCTGCCGGGCACAGGAAGAAGCTTCGACGAGTTCCGCTATGACGACTACCACTGCCGGCAGTTTGCCTATGACCAGGTTGGAGGAAATACGCCGAGCCGCGCTTCGATATCCAGCGGAGTGGGAAGCGCTGCCGTAGGTGCTGGATTAGGGGCTGCAGCTGGCGCTGCCCTGGGCGGTGGACGCGGCGCAGCGATTGGAGCCGGTACCGGCGCCCTGGCCGGCAGCCTGGCTGGCCTCGGTAGCGCGGGAGCCTCGGGTTCGATTTCCCAGGAGCGTTATGACGCCGCCTACGTGCAGTGCATGTACGCCAAGGGACATCAGGTGCCGGTATACGGCCAGGTCACGAACAGCTACCCAGGAGGTCGTTACACCTCCCCTTCCTATCCGCCCTATTCCTCTTCCTATCCCCCTCCGCCGCCCGGGCCGCAGGGAACAGCGAACATACCTCCGCCACCGTCCGGCGTTCCTCCCCCGCCACCGCCCGGCAAGATACTGAGAAGCGTTCAACCCCCCGCGCGTTAGGGGCCTGCTATTGATACGACACGCTAAAGTTTAAATCATTTTGTTTGAATCCTATTGATTTGCCGTCAAATATGCAGCGTGAAACTTCAAACTTCACTTGCCGAATCAATAAAGAGGACGATATGAGTACTGGTAAATTACGTAAATGGGATATAGTGGAATACCTGAAAACCGAAGAGAACATGGTGTTATATTTTGAGGCCTGCCTTGAAGAAGGAGACCCCGCACTTATTACAGCGGCATTAGGCGATATTGCACGCGCCAAAAGTATGAGCCAAGTGGTCCGGGATGCAGGCATTAGCCGCGAAGGACTTTATAAGGCGCTTTCCGGCGAAGGCAATCCGGAATTCACTACCGTCCTGAAAGTGGTAAAGGCGCTGGGGTTGAAGCTGCATGTGACAACCTGAGAACCAAAGCGTCCTTCTGCTGTTGGTTGACAAGGTGCCTTACTATATCCATCCAGTACTCCTTATCCTGATACAGAACGCGTTACTCAAATGAAGCGCGCCTGTCCAATGCTGCAAATAGGCCAAATCTTGTTATTTACTTGTCATCCAGAGAAATGGCAAGATATCCGCAACCCTAGACCATTAGCATTAGCTCGATAGAGAGGTTTAAGGAAGAAAAAAATGGATTGCGCCTCCTCAAATAACACAATGACCTAAACAGATACAACACTCATTACGTATAGAAAAACAAACCACTATGTCGGCCAAAACACACATTAATGAGCACGCCGCAAAGATTAAGGTCCTACCCTTTTTAAGGGACGAGGATTTGCCTCGCCCAGAATTTAAGCTCTGGGAAAACATTTATTCAGACCTCTCCTCCTACTACGCGCCATTCGAGTATCTAAATCTAAATGCAAGACTTATTCTCGTTGGTATAACACCCGGACATACCCAGATGAATCGAGCACTGAATGCTGCACGGTCTGCAATTTCGTCTGGTGCCTCCCTAGAAAGTGCTATGAGGCAAGTAAAACGGGAGGGAAGTTTTAGCGGAAAGATGCGACCTAATATTGTGAATATGCTAAACCGCCTTGGCTACCAACAGAAATTAGGTCTCAAGTGTGTAAGTAGTTTGTGGAGCACACACGATCATCTTGTTCACTTCTGTTCGCTCTTAAAATTTCCTGTTTTCCTGAACGGAAAAAATTACGAAGGAAAACCGAAGGCTCACAAGAATAGTGACTTAAGTCGAGTCTTACACGAACATTTCGTGCAGGACATGCAGAAGCTTCCTCACGACGCATTGTTAGTACCGCTTGGCGAGAGCGTACTTGAAGTTGTGTCCTATCTTAAGAAACAAGGACTCATTCCTCAGGACTTGATGCAGTTCGACAACAAACATGTCGCTCCACCCCATCCAAGTGGTGCAAATGCAGAGTCAATCGCTCTCCTTTTAGAACCGAATTATCCGGCAGAAAAGGAGTATGTGGAACGCAAGTACAGCGATTATATAAGTCGTAAAGATTGGATGAGAAAAGGTACCAAGCCGCAATCAGAGGAAAAGTATAAGGCAGCCAGAGCTGCGCGTTGGAGATCAGTGCTGATTCTCCGCTACGCATACGGCTTGCAATAGAGCTTGGAGCAGCAGCTATTCTGCCGTTTATCTTGGCTTCTAACGATCAGATCAGATGTTTTATTCGTCTTAAAACTCGTACAAAGAGAATACTCACGAATTTATTAATCCGGCCCAAAAATAGCGACGACCCAATTTAGCTATAAGCGGCTGATTTCTATAAGGCGAGTGCAAAGGTATTAAAGGGCCTCCTTAATAACTGTTAGCTCTTAAAACGGTCGCGTTCACAATCCATTTTGCGCGGCGCTAGAGCGCGCCTCAATCGCCACAAACTCCCGCTCTTCCGGCCCGATGTAATTCGCCGAGGGGCGGATAATCTTTCCGTCCATCCGCTGCTCGATGATGTGCGCTGCCCAGCCGCTGGTGCGGGCGATTGCGAACAGCGGGGTGAACATGGCCGTGGGAATGCCCATCATGTGATAACCCACGGCGGAGTACCAGTCCAGGTTGGGGAACATTTTCTTGATGCTCCACATCGCCGTTTCCAACCGCTCGGCTACGTTGAACATCTGCATGTCGCCTGCCTCGGCCGACAGTTTTCTTGCCACTTCGCGGATTACCCGGTTGCGCGGATCGCCAGCGGTATAGACGGGATGGCCGAAACCCGTGATGATCTCCCTGTTCGCCACCCGGCGGCGGATGTCCGCCTCGGCCTCATCCGGGCTGCGATAGCGTGTCTGGATGTCAAATGCAACCTCGTTGGCACCTCCGTGCTTGCGGCCGCGCAGAGCGCCGATAGCACCGGTTATGGAGGAATAGAAATCCGAGTCCGTTCCGGCAATCACGCGCGCGGTAAAGGTGGATGCATTGAACTCATGCTCGGCATACAGGATCAGGGAGGTATGCATTGCCTTTACCCAGGATTCGGGAGGCGGTTTGCCGTGCAGCAGGTGCAGAAAATGGCCGCCGATGGAATCGACATCTGCCTCCAGTTCGATGCGGCGGCTGTGATGCGAATAGCGGTACCAGTACAGCAGCATGGAGCCCATCGAGGCCAGCAGGCGGTCTGCGATATCCCTGGCACCCTCCAGGGTGTATATCTCTGCTTCCGGCAGCACGGTACCCAGTGCGGAAACTCCGGTTCTCAACACATCCATGGGATGAGCGCTTGCCGGTATCATTTCTAGCAAGTTTTTTACCCTGGCCGGCAGATCACGCAGCTTTTCCAGCTTTTCCTTGTAAGCGGTGAGTTCAGCTACCGTCGGCAATTTTTCGTACACCAGCAGGTAGGCAATTTCTTCAAATTCGCTGCTTTCCGCGATATCCAGAATGTCATAACCGCGATAATGCAGGTCGTTCCCTGTTCGCCCGACGCTGCAAATGGCCGTATTGCCGGCCCGCACACCGGACAACACGACAGACTTCTTCGCCTTCGGCGCAGTGCTCACAGTGCTTCCATCAGGTTCATTCATTGTCAGGTTCATTCATTTTCGGATTCTTCCGGTTTGCCGGGCTTGAACAGAAGGTTCAGTTTCTCGTCATAGGCAGGGTAGTCGAGAAATTCATACAGCTCGGTGCGCGTCTGCATGCCCGGAAGCACGCTTTTTTGCGAACCTTCCGCGCGTATTGTCCGGTATACATTCAATGCAGCGGCACTCATGGCGCGAAATGCGGAAAGTGGATAAAGTACCAGGGAAACATCTGCCCGGACCAATTCCTCGACTGTGTAAAGGGGTGTTGCGCCGAATTCGGTGATGTTGGCCAGGATGGGCACCTTGACCGCTGCCGCGAACTGCCGGTAGGTTTCCAGGTCGGGCACGGCCTCGGGAAAGATCATGTCCGCGCCCGCCTCGACGTAAGCACATGCCCGATCGATGGCAGCTTGCAGCCCCTCCACTGCGAGCGCATCCGTGCGCGCCATGATGACGAAAGCGGGATCGGTTCTTGCATCCACCGCGGCGCCAATCCGTTCCGCCATTTCCATTTCACTGACCACAGCCTTGCCTGGAAGGTGACCGCAACGCTTGACCTGCACCTGATCCTCGATATGGAGCGCACCTGCCCCGGCTTTTATCAATGATTTCACAGTACGGCCGATATTGAGAACGCCGCCAAAACCGGTATCCGCGTCCACCAGCAACGGCAGGTCGGTAATGTCGGTGATGCGCCGTACATCGACCAGCACATCATCAAGAGTGGAAATGGCAAGATCGGGGACTCCGAGGGACGCCGCAGCCACCCCCCCACCCGAGAGATACAGCGCCCTGAAACCGGTACGCTCCGCCATGCGGGCAGCATACGCATTGATGCAGCCCGCGATCTGGAGAGGCTTTTCCGCGTCAAGTGCTGCACGAAAACGGGAACCGGCGGAAGCGGGCATGAAAGGGGGAGAAACGAAGGGGAGAATGCAGCCTTATCCAAGCAGATGCTTTATCGACTCGCGCTCTCCCATTAATTCCCGGTAGCTTGCCTGCATCTTCGTCCTGCTGAACTCGCTTATTTCCAGATCGGGCACGATCTTGTACTCGCCGCCCCGGCAGGTCACGGGATAACCATAGATAACCCCTTCCGGAATGCCATAGCTTCCATCCGAAGGAATGCCCATGGACACCCAGTCCCCTTCAGGAGTGCCGGAAATCCAGTCGCGCATGTGGCAGATTGCGGCGTTGGCCGCGCTGGCCGCACTCGAAGAACCGCGCGCCTCGATCACCTCCATGCCGCGCTTCTGTATTACAGGAATGAAATCGTTTTCCACCCATGTCATGTCATTCACGAGGTCGGCGGCATTCCGGCCATCAACCTCGGCATGACTCAAATCGGGATACTGGGCTGAGGAGTGATTGCCCCATACGATCATCTTTCTCACGCTGGAAACCGGCTGGCCGACCTTGGCAGCAAGCTGGAACATGGCACGGTTGTGGTCCAGCCGCATCATCGACGAGAAATTGGCCGGCTTCAGGCCCGGTGCATTTTTCATCGTGATATAGGCATTGGTATTGGCAGGATTCCCCACCACCAGGACTTTCACATCGCGCCGGGCAACCTCGTCGAGTGCCCTCCCCTGCGCGCGGAATATCGTACCGTTTGCCTCCAGCAGATCCTTGCGCTCCATACCCTTGGTGCGCGGGCGGGCGCCAACCAGAATGGCGATATTCGTGTCTCGAAAAGCCGCTTTGGGGTCGTCGGTAACTGTGACGCCCCCCAGTAATGGAAACGCACAGTCGTCCAGTTCCATGACAACGCCTTTCAGGGAAGGTAACGATTGCGGAATATCGAGCAATTGCAGAATGACAGGCTGATCCCCGCCAAGCATGTCGCCCGCCGCGATACGAAACAACAGGCTGTAAGCGATCTGGCCGGCGGCGCCAGTTATGGCAACACGAATGGGAGTCTTCATTTTTTCTTATGCTCCTGTAGATATACTACCGGGTGATAATTTTCCATTGCGTCCTTCAGGCTGTAACGAGCCGGACCAGACAGAAGAGCGGACGATGACCGCGCCTCCCGGGCCGATAGTTGGGCGGGCAATGCTTCGGGAACCTCTCCTACAATCTGCTCCAGGCACATTGAACAGGAGCAAGGAAACGGGGACTATAAAAACATTCCCCGTGTGTTGTCAATTTCAGTTTGCCAATTGTAGCGCCAGGCCGAAAAAGCGGCAGGATCGTGCCAGGCATTTCCTGCGCGGGTCCGCTCGCGAAGCGATGACGTATACAAAACATAAACGAACGGAATCTTGACCCACCTCATTCCCGGCCGGCAGGCACGATGCGATCAAACGCCAACCCGCTGTGGCCCTCCCCGCGGCCTGTTTGCTTGTTTACGCCGAGCCATGTGAATACTCTGCCATCGGTCCAGCGCGTGCGTTGAAAGGATAGAGTCACTTGGGTGCCGGCCCGCTGTACTTCTTCCTCATGCAGCCGGTATGGCAGGCCTTGATCGAGTCCTTGCCGCAGCAGCGTCGTGCGCGGCCGAACACGTTCGAAGGCGGGCGCGGGGTCGTTGGCAAGCAGGCGCGGCATTGCCGCGCGCCGCAATTGGATCTGCCGGTTGTCGTTCTCGACGTACTCCGGCACGAAGGGAATCCAGTGCTCGGGCACGGTGGTCATGATACCGTAGCGCACGTCGGCCCGCCATTCGATGGATGCGGCGGGCACGCCGCCGGCCGCATCGAGTTGCGCCTGCAGGTGATCGTGCAACTCGCTGGCAGCGACGCTACCGGTGCGCGTGTCCCCACTCGGCAGCAGAATCGTCGTCTCGATGCCCCACACCATATTCGCCATCTCATCGCGCGCCAGCGCCACTACTTCGCGCGGTGCACCGTTCTGCACCTTCGGCACTGTCGGCAGCATGAGCAGCGTGAGATCGGCGGGCTCGTCGGCTCGCCCTTTGATACTGAGGCTGAACAGATTCCAGCGCTGCCAGGCCTCATCGCTGCCCCGGCCCGCGGCCTCGATCCAGAACCGCTCGCCGAAGTTATTGGTGACCGCCAGTCCCTGAATGTTGAGCACGGTGCCGGCCTGCACGGTATGCGGCAGTAGAAACCAGTCATTGGCGCAGATAAGTCCAAATTCGATCAGCAGCATCTTCGACAGATCCGTGGGGCCGGGCCGGATGTCGCCGAAGTTCGTCTTGCCGTCCTCGAACGCCCACCAGCGCGTATCGGGCATGCCGCTAAAGCGCAGCGGCGCGGGGATGAACGTGCGTGTGGCGTACTGTGCATCCATCGGCCGGCCTTCCGCGGGTGCGAGGGTGTCTCCGAGTTGCTTGCGGGTCTTGTCCCAATCGAAGTTGTACCAGTCGAGCCTGCCCTGGAAGTACTCGTCGGCGGCCAGCACTTTCTCGTTCCCATGGTCCTCTGCGGCGGCACAAGCGAAGGCGTACTCGAGCCGCTCGGGCTGCCAGGCGTCGCCCTCATCCTTCGGGCGCTGCGAATACAGCTTGTCGAACCAGGCGACGAAGAGGGGACCTGCCGTATCGGCCATATTCCTGTCTCCGGCCGATAACCCGATCACACCGTCGGACGCGAGATTGGTGTCCTGCTCCTTCAAATGCAGGTAGAGCGCGCCGCCATCCATGGCGCGGCCCGCCACGGCGCGGAACTGCTGCATTGCCGGCACATGCGCGCAAATAGGCGCGTCTTCCTTCTTCGTTGGATCGGGCAGCGCGATCTGATAGTGGCCGCGGAACGCTGCACGCGCGGACGCCGGGATCATTTGCAGCCAGCGCCGTCCCATCTGCAAACGCAGGTCGAGCGCGAGCGGTACCTCACCTGCCTCGAAGGCAATCGGCCGCCGCTCGACGATGGTCTCAAGGGGCGTAGCGAGATCGAAATCCTGCGTGCGCCCGCCCAGCGGTTCATACTTGGCGATCTGCTGCCCTCTGACGTGGATCTTCGCGCTGACGGGCGAGCCGGCATCATCGCCTGCGAACTCGGCCATCTGCCATTGCTTGCAGAGCATCCATAACGCATCCCGCACCTCGGCGCGCAGCGCACGCGTGAAATTGTCGGTGCGTGGACGGCTCTCGAGGCGGTTGTAGCGCGTGATCGTAGGCAGTACGATCTTGCCGGACAGGACCGGCTCGATATTGCGAATGGTGAGCGCTTCATTCATGAGATCCGGCTCGCAAGGTTGTTGACCATGGAAAGATCGGCTGCGATTGTGATGGGCCGCCAGGTGGTCGCGAGTATCGTCGCTGGCAGGAAGACCGACAGCGGTCCCTGATCGAGCTGATGCGGCTCGACCGCGCGCAGGCGCGCCATGTCGAGCGTCTCGTGCAGGGTCTGCACGAGATCATCCCAACGCCAGGCGCCGGAGAATTGGGGCGGCGTGGCGAGCAGGATGGACTGCGGGGGCTCCGCATTGGGCTTGTCGAACTGAAATGCGATGCCCGTGGTTTCCGTCTCGGCAGGAATCACCTCGGTCCACTCTTCGAGCAACAGGCCGCACTGCGGTTCGCCGCTGTTGAAGGCTCGCGCATAGCAGGCCGTATATAGCAGCAACTCGTTTTCCAGGCGCATCTTCGCGTTCGGCGGGAATTCGAGCGCCATCCACGGAGCGCCCGCCGCAAAGGGGAACTGTACGGGCTCGAGTAGCGGCGCTGTGGTGCCGAGTGCCTCGGCGATGAATGTGAGGTTCTCGACCTCGTACATCTTCCGGCTCACGCGCGCCGTGGCATACAGCCAGTCATCGACGGCAAATGGGTTGTCGCGTTCTTCGCGCTGGAAGTCCAGCAGCGTCCCGCGGCTCTGATACGCATTGGTCCACTCCGCGCCCTGTATCGTGCCTGTAGAGAACGCGGGAACGAGCACGAAGTGATCGCCGAACACGAGGTGTGCGGCTTCGGTCAGAAGCTGGATGCGCGTCTCGGGATTCGTCTCGGCATCGTGATCATTGACCTTTTCCATAACTGCAGTGATGCGCTTGCCGATGTTCTCGATGAGTTGTGTGACCCGCGCGTGGATGTCCTGGGCAGCGACGACCATCCGGTGTTCTTCGTCGGCGACAGTGGTCTCCTCGATCTCGAAGGCCGTGAGCGGCAGCAGTGTCTTTAGATCGCCGAGCACGCCAGCGATCGTGGTCTCGGTAGTTTGGGCGACACCGAGCAGGGCATCGTGCCGATCCTCGAACGCCTGTATCTTCGGCTGCAGAGTGGTCTGCAACTGTGCGGAAGTCATTCCCGTGGCGTCGGTCGCGGTGGTGGAGATCAGCCGCTCCGCACGCAACAGCAGGTCGATTCGCTCCTGCTCGTCGGCCAGCGCCGGCAGTTCTTCGCCGATCAGGTGGTCGAACTGGTCGCGCAGGCGCTGCCAGCGCGCCGCCACAGCGGCCGCCTTCGCGAGGATGCGCCGGATGAGATTGGCGCGCATCTCAAGCAAGCTACCCAGGCCGGTTTGCGGCAGGCCGTATCCCGCAAGCACGCGGCAGGCTTCGAGGGTGCGGTCGAACCAGTCGTCGAGATTCGCGATGACGGTGGCGACGACGGGTCCGGCTTCGGGCAGCGCGGCGCCGAACGCAATCTGCAGTGGAATCAGCAGGTTATCCCGCTCATCTGCGAGACCGTCCGGCAGGAAATCCACGCGCGCGCGTTCGATCATGGCCGCGCTCTCCGGGGCAGTCTTTGCCTCGGTGGGAAGCGCAACGTCGGTGGCGCGCAGTGGTCTCGAGTGCAGGAGCAGTGCGCGCAGGCTGCGCACGAGGGAGGCCACGTCGACGAACGAGAAGTGGCCGGTATTGCCTTCGAAATACGAAATCTCGCGCAGCAGATCGGGACGCACGGCGAGCGCGTCCTGGCGCAGCACGAAATCGCGCACACGGTCATCGAGCTCCGACCGCGAGCCCAGCGTGGTATCGGTGCCGGCGGGCGTCACGAGATTGGGGCTCGATTGCAGGTTGTCAGGATCGAGCACGTAGACGAGATCGAGCGGCTGCAGGCCGAGCTGTGCCTGCGTGACGAAGGTAAAACGCTCCGCGCCGGCGGGCCCGAGATAGCGTACTTTGCAGCCAATGCGTGCAGGGGATGGCAATACCCGGCCGACCCAGTCGTTCATGGCCGGCTCTGCCCTCACGCGCGGATTGTCGGTCGCGATGCCCACCACGGTTGCGTCGAATTGAAGACCCACGCGATGGGTGAGCGCGATACCGCTGCGCGGGGTCTGCACCACGTCCGGAATCGGTGGAAAGGTGGCCTGACCGTACGCATCCAGCGTCGCTGCCGCGCGGTCGTAGTTGCCCATGACGACTTGGTGCACGCCCTCGGCGACTGCGAGATCCGCGATTGCGTCGTACAGATCGAGCAGGCGGTCGACCTCGGCGTCTATGGACTGTCGCTCGGCATTCGACGCATCGTCGGGAAGCCGGGTGTTCGGAAAGCCGAAGGGATACGTGCGATTCGCAGTCGGCGGCTTGCGAACGTGGCGCAGCAGGGCAAGGCCGTTGACGACGTTGCGCGCCTCGATGGACTGGATGGACATTCCCTCGGGCAATTCCTCCGGCGGCGTGGTGTAGAGCGGAAATATCAGGCGCAGGGGATAGATGAAGCGGTCGCATTCCGCCATCGCGTAGCGGTCGTGCAGGCCGCGCTCGAATTCGTAGCCAAGCAGCGCTGCAAGGCTTTGCCCGCCGCGAATGCCTTCGATGATCTTGAGCGCACGGCGCACGCGCTCGGACGACAGGTTCACCTTGAGCAGGTCGGGTTGCTCGGGCGTGGCGTTCGCGATGTAGCCGTTGCGCAGTACAGCGGCGGTGACGGCGTGATTTACGGACGGCGCATGGATATACCCCTGGCTCGCGGAGTCACGCATGATCGGCGGCTGAGACTCGCGGCCCGGTGTTTTCACGTTGAAGATTTGATCGAGCTCGTCGTCCAGTTTGACGGGCGTGAGCGTCTTGTTCGCGGGACGCACGTTCTCGAGCCAGCCGTATGCTCCGATGTAGATACCCTTGCGATGCGACGCGCCCTCTTCTACCCCTTCGCCATCCTGGCGGCGCGCGTAGCGCATTGAGGCAAGCTGGAAATGGACCAGTCCCGTCAGCCAGGCATCGAGACGGTAGGTGCAGGAGTCGAGATGCTCGGCCATGAGGCGCTCGAGTCGTGCGGTGGGCGTGAGTGAGAGCTTCTCCAGTGCGCGTAGCTGCTCGGAGAGATAGCGCGTACCGAACAGATCTCCTATGCGCGGGCCCAAGTATTCCGCGAGCGATTGGCGCGCGTCGCCCGTGACTGTCGGGAATGGCGAGTACAGGAGCCCGTAGCGGCTCGCGCTCACCGCAGGCCCGCCGGCGGCGCCTGGTCGCGCGGCGATCGACGCTTCCTGGACGTGGAAGAAATACGGCTCGCTGCGCAACTGAGCCTTCTGCTCGTCGCTGAGCAACTGCGCATCGTCGAGCACGCGGATTCCGGCGTCGTAGTATCCGAGCTGAAGCGCGTGCCGCAGCAGGATGAACAGCAGCGCGTTCGGCCACTGCCCACTCTGGAAACCGTCCTGCACGCGGAGCGTGTCGAACGAAAGTCGCGCCCACTCATGCAGCCACTGAATGTAGTTGCGGCTGTCGGTCGTCACGACGCGCAGCGGCTCGGTCTCGGACAAGGAACCCGCCTGGATGGCAGGGCCCGTGAGCGGATTCGGCGTGACCTTCCAGAACAGGTCGAACAGTTGCGGCGTCGCAAGGCCGCTGTATCCCAGCGTCGTCAATAGGTTGAAGGCCTCGTTATGCAGCTCGTTCGCGGGCAGGATCTGCCAGGAAATGAACATCTGCCAGACCGCGGCCAGGTTGTGCTCCTGTTCCTTCGTGTTCGCGTAACGCTGATGAAATTCGACCGACCCGGGGTGCAGGCCCACCACGTCGAGCAGCGTCTGATGCGGATCCTTCGCCTGCGGCCCCACCTGCTCAACGCCGGCTGCGATATCCCGCCAGCGCAGCCGCAACGCATCGAGCACCGACTTGAACCGTGACAGCCAGGCCTGAAAAGCCGTCGGCCGCTGCTCAAGGTACCTGGCCGCGAAGCCGAATTGCGGCGCCCGGGCGATCTCGCCGGTCCAGCTCACACGGCTGAAAGCCGTCGTGGGCAAGATGCCGTAGGGCTGCCGGCCGATGCGCACGGCCGGTACCGGTCCGCGACCGCTGACGAAGCGATTGAAGAACCAGCGCGTGTAGTACTGCGCATCATCGTCGAACACGGGCTTGAGCAGCGTGTCCATGAAGTACCCGAGGGTGGCGGGCCACAGCGCCGTGTTCATCGCGCGCGCCTCTGATTGATCGACCGCACCGGCGTTCGGGATCTGCTTCAACCAGTCGGTGTCGAGGCCAAGTGCTTCTGCGAACCATTGGCCATCGCGCTTCTCGAGCCAGTCGTCGGTTTCATCGAAGCGCACCTGATCCTTGAAGATACCATCGAAGCTCGTATCCGGATCGTCGGTGCGCGCGTAGGCCGAGTTGCCCTCTTCGGTGTTGTTGGTTGGAGAGCCCTGCGGCAGCAGCGTGAATCCCGACTTGCCGAAGTGATGATTCTGGAAGAGGTCTTCAAGGTCCTTCGTGCCGCGTGCGGCGTCGGCGCTCATTCGCACACCGAGCACGAACAATCGGTCGAAGCCCCTGCTCTGTCCGGCGTTCAGCGTGATGCGAAATCCCATGCCGCGACGCACGGCCTCGTCAAAATCCACCATCCAGCGCAACTCTTCGCCGAGCGTCAGGTTGCCATCGGCATCGAACTGGAATTGTGATTCGGGATCGGTGCGCGGATCCGGGCTTACGTGCAGCGGCGTCTGTATGGACGCGCCCAGCTCATTGAGCACTTCGGTCGTGCCTTGGTAGCCGAGCAGTACGAATCGCTCCGGCAGCAGCGAGGCGGTTGCCGCCTTGCTCCACGAGCGAGCGCGCGTCTCGGTGTCCGCAGCAGCCGGCAGCGACATGAAAAACACGCGCACGGTCGCAGTGTCGCGCGTGTAGCCGGTGGGCGGCGCCTCGGCGAGATTGTAGGGGCTCACCGTATCGCGCAGCTCCCCGGCGCGCGCCGCGCCGACCTCGGCGCCGAGCGCGGCAAAGGCGCTTTCCTCTCCGGCAGCGGCGCCGTTTGCCCGCCAAATCGCCGCCCAGAAGGTAGCCAGAGCAGCGCGCTCAGTATCAGGGAGCGCCGCGTCGATCGACACGACCAGCAACACTTCGCCCGCGGCGATGGATTGCGGCCGGGGTTCAAGCCCTGCGTCGCCGTTCGGATCGCCGGGCTCGAGGGGATTCAGTGGCCGGAACTGGCGGATGATCCAGGCGGCGCGGCCTGAGCCGTGCGCCGATACGAGACCGCGCCATGCGGCGCGCTCGGCGCTTTCGACACCCGCTCCGCGGAAATATTCGCGCCAGAAGATCGATGCGTTCCCCACCTCGGAGTCGGTCAGGGTCGCTTCGAAGGTATCGACCAGGCACTCATCCGGGAAGACGCGAACGCAGAGCTGCATGCGCGTGGCGTCCTGCCCGGCGATGGTCTTGAAACGCGTCTCGATCCGCAGCGGGAATAGCATGACGGGAATGTCGTCATTGAACGCGGCGAGATTGCGACGCGGATCGGCCCACTCGACGAAGCGGGTAAAAGCACCTGTGAGCTGTTCCTTCGAGCGCCCGACCGCCATGCGCAGCTCTTCCACGCGCGCCGTGAGCCGTTGCTTCTCCTCGGCGAGCTTGCGGCCCCTCGCGCCACCATCCGGCGCATTCGGGTTTTCGCTTCGTGCGAAGTCTCGCAACTGCTTGTCGATGCGCTCGAGGCGCTGGTGCGCCCGGAACAGCTCGTCCTGCGCGCCCGCATACGCGGCGCGAGCATCGGTCAATCTTTTCTGGTCGTCCTCGAACTGTGGCATGGCGCTCCTATTTCTTTACCGTCAGCATTTCGCTCGCATGCACCGCGACCATGACGGGCACCTGGAAGGTTACGTAGGCCACGTCCGCCGCATCCGCCGCGCTGCTCCAGGAAACCTGCTTGTCTTCTCCGTGCTGCTCAAGCTCCTCTTCGTACTCGGCCTGCGCGGGATCGCTGGGTGGCGTGAGCGGCGGCAGGGTGTGCATGCTCCCGGTGATCTCGAGGAACCCGCCCTCGGGCAGACCGGGCGCCACGTCTTCCCAGGCCACATCGCTCCAGGTGTTGAGCTCCGTGTTCGGGCCGCCAAGATCGAAGCCGAAGCGCGGCTCACCGGGCCGCTCCTTGATGACGAAGAACCAGCCCGGCACGTTCTCATCGCCCGGGTGCGAGCCGTCGGTACCCTTGGCCGCTTCGGCAGTGAGATCGAAGCCGAAGAAATAGATGTCGGGCTCGATCTTCGCGCTGTAGAGCGGCGTCTTCACGATGTCGCGCGGCGGATTGTCCTCGAGCCCCGCGGGAATGTCGGCGAGATCGCGCTCCACGGTATTGTCGATCTGATTGGAATCGGTGCCGTCGGGATTCTTCTTCATCTGCCACTTGGCCTTGTGGGCGTAGATGACGGCAGTTGGATAGCGCTTGAGCAGCTCACCGCGGATCACCAGCACCACCTCTGCTTCCTTCGCGCCGTTCACTTCACGATTGTCGTGATCGCCAAGCTTGGACTGCCGCGTCCAGGTATGGATTTCCGGGATATCCTTGAGCTGCTCGGTCAGCGCCTCGAGATCTGCGCCAACTTCGGGTAGATAGCCGCTGACGTCCCAGAACTGGCGGAAATAGCTGCCGCGCTGGTCAGTGGGGTATTCGCGCCACAGAAGCTCACGCGCCATTTCGTGGTTGAGGCCCACCATGTAGGCCTCGATGAATTTCTGGTTGGTTTCGAGCAGCGTGATGCTGTCGGGCGGAATGTGGTTCAGGTTCGGCAGGAACCACTCGGAGTCGAGATCGACCAGCGGCTTGTACATCGGCAGGTCGAAGCGCGGATAGTTCATGATCTCGTCCGCCTGCGCGGCATCGAATTTTGGCTGAAAGCGGCCCGGCAGCAGGATGCGGTCGAGCACCAGCCGCGGCAAGCTCTGCGCCGGATGCAGTGCCTGGACAATGCCCGCCGTCACGCCGGAGAGGCTGAGCACCTGCCTCGCTGGCACGAATCCGGCGGCGCGCGCGGCAACATCCACCGCGTATATTTCGGTCACGGCCTGCTTGAATCGCAGGCCCTCTGCGCTGTCGGTGTCGCCCGGACTTGGGCGGAATGTTTCGGTGGGGATGGTCAGCTTGAAATCCGGGCTCTTCGGCGCAAGCGCCACCATTTCAGGCGTCTGCGCGCCGTCCGCGAAGACCTGGGGTGCAGCGAGTTCACGCTGTATACGGCGCATTTCGCGATATGCGTAGCCGAGTGCGGCAGCGATGACCAGCCCGGCGAGCCAGAGCGCGGGAGGTGCGGCGACCAGTGCCATGGCGAGCGACAGCGCGAGCACGATCAGGGCGAGGACCAGCGTCGCACGCGGCAGCCATGGGAACTGCGCGAGTAGATTGGCGAGCCAGCGAGGCCGCGGGGGCGGCTGCACCGCATCCGCCAGCGCCGCTTCGGACAGTGGCGCCGCCGGCACGGGCTTCGTGGGCGCGGGCAGTACCTCGCCCGCATTCAGGCGCCGCACCAGGTCGTGAGGCGTCGAGTTGCGCGCGGCGAACGCCAGCTGCTTTACGACACGGCCGCGGGGCCGCAGGATGCGGCGCATCTGCGCAGATACCGCGACGGGCGGCACGAGGCTGGTCTTGAGCTGGTGCGTGACCGTGACCTTGGCGGTGCTTGCGGCCGAAGCCGAAGCCGGTACCGCGATGGAGCTCTGGATGAGGACCCGCTTCTGCACGGGCGCGGTCAGCCACATGAGCTTGTCCGGCTGCGAGGCCAGCAGCGGCCGCAGTTGCAGCGTATGCCATTGCAGCAGTGCCTCGTTCGTGAGCTGCACGAAACGGATCAGGTGATTGGCTGCGACGACATCACCAATCTGCTGCCAGGCGACATTCATATATTCATCCTGGTGCTTCTGGATTACGCGCGTGCCGAATCCGGCCGGCACGCGGAAGCGTGGATCGAGATTGAGCTCATGAATCCAGTTGCGATTATCAGGAAGGCTCGTGCCATCCGCGGCCGTCAGCAGGCGCTCGATCGCTGCGTGCCAGCGTCCGTACAGCGGCGGCGTGATCAGCGGATCCGGATCGGGCACACCATCGGGATCGGGAATCGGTTGCGGATTCGCCCCGGGCTTCTGATAGTCGTCGGCGAGATTCAGGAAATTCGCGATGCCCTGCTGGATGGGCTGGGGATAGCCGACGTCGGCCCAGTTCTCGTACTTGAGATAGTCCTCCATGTCCTCGATGACAATTTCCGGCACGCGCAGCGCGCCGCCGAGGCGCAGGATGCCCCCCAGCGGGCCGTCGGGATCGAGTCCCGGCAGGTTCCAGCCCGGTTCCTGGATATCCATGTCGCGGCGGCCCACGCGCTGGTCCGCCGGCTTCGCCTTCAACAGGCGCACCAGGGATTCGAAGTCGCCAAGTGTCCCCGTGCGGAAAAACCAACGATGATAATAGGGAAACCGGTTCTGGTCCGGGCGCTCACCCCAGGCTGGCTGCGTCGCAAAATCCGACTCGACCGCAAGTCCGAGACCCGCGCGTCGGCCGGTTTCAAACGTCGGGATCAGGAACGCGTGGTAGGCTGTGTTCGGCTTGAGCTTGCGTGGGCACAGCAGGCGGGAGTATGCGACGTCTGCGTTTCCCCTGAGTGCGTTATCGAGCTTCGGCAGCACGGCGGACATGTTGGTCGAGGAGATCTGGTCCTCGGTCGCCGCCATATCTGCGTTGACGTGCACGTGCGCCCAGGCCCAGAGCTGTTGAGCTGGCGGGAACTTGTCGGCCGCGGAGTCGACATCGATGTACGGAAGCAGTTTGTCCTTCAGGTTCTGGCCGTCCCCGAACTCGTCCTCCTCCAGCACCACGAGCGTGATCCACGGACGCAGCCGGTGCGCGCCCTCGTCGGCGCGTGCCGGCGTATAGCGCCAGGGAAAGTCCTCTTCGTAGAAGTCGATGTACGGCAGGTAGTTCGACTCGAAATTGGTGATCCAGTTGAGCGGTTCTGTCTTGAAGATGGCGCGCGGCTCGATGCCGACAATATCACCCGGGCCATAGAGCTGTACCGGCTTGGTGACCGGCTTCGTGAGCAGTGTGTTGCCGGATACAGGCTGCCCTTCGATGCTCAGCCCTACGTCGAAGCTGGCGCGCAGTTGCACGGAATCCAGGTCTGGCTGCTCGATCCTGTTGGCGAGCCCGATCCGCAGGTAAGACAGGAATGAATACGTGCCGAGGGATCCGCTGGCCATGTGCACCTCCTAGGCCGCTTCGTACCGCGGCACGACCTGCAGCGAATCGTGCAAGCCGGGATTCTGCGTGACCTGCGCTGCGATGTACTGATGCGCCTGGGTCTCGCTCGTGAAGTACGACTGCGAGCTGAACGGCTGATTGTTCTCCATGTGGACCACGGCGAAACCGCCATCGTTCATGGCCACCTTGTCGACGAACGGGTCGAGCTTCGACTGATAGTGCTTCGAGAGCTTCGACTGGGTAATCGCGGCGCCCTTGAGGAAATGATCGAAGAAGCCACGAGTGAACGGCTTGAAGCGGCGACGGAAACGCAGGTAGTTGCTGTCGATGATGATCTGTTCGTAGCGCACGCGGCGCTTCGCGAGCCGTGTCGCGCCCAATTGCTGCGTGCCTGCGGATAGGATCAGCCCCGCGTCGAGCGGGTCGAACGCCCGTTGCGAAAGCTTCTCCGCATCGCTCATATCGATGAACTGTGCTTTCGCAAATTGCTCCCGGGCAGTGCCGCTGCTCACGAGGCCCGCGGTAGGCTTGAGCTCGAAGTGTTTCGCGTCCGAGGGCTTCTGGTTGCCGACCTTGTCGATATTGAGGTCGAGCGGTACGGCCCGCTGGCTCACGCGCAGCGAACCGAGCGGGTGCAGCACCTGCGCGCTCTCCGTCTCGGGAAGCTTGCGCAGCGACACCAGCAGCTTGTTCTGCGGGGGCAGCTCTGCGCGCCAGTTCTCGGCCTTGCCGAGCTCGCCGGATAGCAGCGACATGACCGCGATCGGCGGCAGCGTCGTGTCCTTCGCATCGCCCCAGGTGATGTCGAAATCCGCCGAGACGTCGAAGAAGAAGAAACTGATCGAGCCGGTGCCATGCGCGCGATACGGCGCAGGCCCTTCGAGCGAGAAGTCGAGATGAATGCTGAACAGTCCCATCCCGAATACCTTGAGTGACACCGACGCCGAGATCTCGATGATGAAATGGAACGGCGAAAACTGGAACAGCGCATCGAACGCAAGATGCCCATCCACGCGCGCAACACTCACGTCGAACATGATCTCGGTGTTCGAGCCGAACTGCACACTGTTCGACGTGACGGCGAAGTACGTTTCGGTACGGATGCGCGCGATGTCGGTGTTCAGCAGGCTGATCGCAATACGCTTCGGCGACGGGAAGGGTAGCGGGGGCGGATTGAAGCGCGGATGGAAGCCCCCGGCGGACAGCACGAAGTTCGCATCGTCGCCCCAGGCGACCAGCAGGCCGAGCTCACCTTCGAGCGTCAGGAACACGATGCGCGACTCGAACAGCCCCGCGAAGAAGTACAGGCGCGACTTGTCGAACTCGATCGCGCCGGCGAAGTTCGCCTGGATGACGATGAGCGGCGCGTTTTCGGTCGGCAGCGCTACCTTGAGCACGCCGACGATGGCGATATTGCCGGTGATCTCGATGATGACGCCGAGCGAGACGGTGACGAGCGGCGGCGTACCCCAGCCGATTTTTGCCATCGGGCCGATGAGGAAGCGTCCTTCGTACGGCGGGAAGATGGTGCGCAGGTCGCTGATGATGCGCGGCGCGTTCTCGACCGGATTCTCCGGGAACATGATGCTGTTGACCGCTCCAGTGCGCACCCCCTCGACCAGCGGCGGCAGATTCATCGTTCGGTTCAGCCCTAACAACCCGCCGAGGCCGACCAGCGTGAACCCGAAACCGAGCTGGATGCCGGTGCCGAACTCCGCCGTGATGATCAGCAACAGCGAGAAGCCCTTCGAGCCGTCAGGCATCTTGGTGGTGATGAGACCGATCGCCTTGACCGTGACGATCTCGGCGATCGAGAGCTCGAGCACGCCCGCGTATTCCTCGCGGTCGAAGTCGAAGAACAGGTAGCCGCCGCCCTTGACGACGCCGACGTCGAGCGACAGCCCGACCCCGTTCGGCGGCTTGAAGCCGAGTGCGAAGTCGAGGGGACCGAGATTTCCCTGGTTGCCGGCCGGAAACGAGAACGTCGCTGTGACGCCGATGTTCTCGACCACCGCGACCAGCGGCCCCAGGTTGGCACGCATGTCCACGCCCACGCTCGCGGGAATCGCGCCGCCATCGAGCCTGGCGGCAATCGTCAGGCGTTCGAGCGCAATCGGACCAAGCTCGATGTGCACCGGCAGCTGCACTTCGAGTGCGCCACTGCCGCTGAAATAGAAACCATGCTCGGTAGATACGCCCATCTTCACCGTGAACCCGGCATCGACGTGCGTGCCCGGAATGATCTTGCCGAGGAATCCGTCGCCGCTGGTCGTGTCGATGATGACCTTGAGATCGCGCGCCTCGCCCTCGAGCAGGAATGAGCCGTTGCCGCGCGTGCCGTCCCATGCGAGGCCGGCGCCGACGGTGAGCGTGAAACTCGCTAGCTCGAGCCGGCTGCCGCCGGCCTGGCCGAACAGGATGAACGGCCCGGGCAAAGCGGTCTGCTCAGCGATGGCGCGCGCGAGCACATCGCCGCGGAACGTGCTGCCCGCAGCCGGCGGCACGAAGTTCACGACGCCGCTTGGCAACAGTGCGATGCCTATGCCGGGCGGAAACTCGAATGCCAGCGAGGCCTCCACACGCGCGTCGCTGCTGAGCTGGAACGACTGCGGTCCTGGCGCGACGCGGTTCTGGATCGTGAGCAGCAGGCCCGGCGGCGACACGTCGGTCTTCGGGATGGCCTCGACGAACACGAGATCGAGCTTTGGCGGCACCGCCATGTCGTCGAACAGCACCGGCAGGCCCGAGCGCGCCAGGATGCGCTCGATGGGTGCGAACAGCTTCTTGCCGTCGAAGCCGTTGTCGCCCCAGCCATACAGCGCGCGGATTTTCACGCCGGGGTCACTGAACCAGGCACCGATCTGGTCGAAACGGTAGTTGATGACCGAGAATGGGGGACTCGCGGGATCGACCGAATCCTGGTTCTGGTCGTCGCGCTCAAGCAGGCCCAGCAACTCGAGTACGTCGTTGGTCTGCGGCGCACTGTTCAGGTACACGAAGACCAGGTAGTCGAAGATGCGCTTGGCGACCTGGTCGGCGGGAAGCGCCACGAGGCCGGCCATCGAACTACCCAGCGCGGAGATGGCGTCGACCACCTGCACGATGCGCTGGATGGCCTCGATGCCCTTGGCACTGAGTGTGCCGTAGTCCTCGGCCTCGATGGCCTGGATAATGGCGGTGGTGATCTTGGCGAGATCGCCGGTATTGCCCGCTAGCGTTGCGAACGGTGCGGCGATGGTGCCGACCTGCGCGTCGCTCAGGGTGAAGCCCATCTGCGCGAAGAATACGCGTGCGCCGGCGGTAGTGGAGAGCTGCGTCTCGAGCGGCCGCAGCAGCTTCGAAATCTCGATCGCGACGGATTCGATGGTGCCGGCGGTGCCGCTCATGTGACATCCTCGACGATTTGCGCCTGCTCGCGCTCCTGGATCCACGCGACGATGTCCGCAAGGCTGTCGTTGCCTTCGCAGGTGAGCATATCGAGCACGACATCGCCATGCTGAGCGAGCGCATCTCTCAATGCATTGCTGCCGTACGCATTCAGCGCTTCACGCATTTTCAAGAGCAGCGCACGACGCGTAATGCCCTTGATCTCGTACGGGATCGTGGCCGCTTTTCCCGCGACATGATTCAGAAAATGTGTCAGCCACGCCGGGCCCTGGTGGCGGCCCCAAACCACCTTCACAGGCCGCACGTTGCGCACGAGGTAGCCGAGCTCGCGGCGCAGGCTGTCGATCACCGCGTATAATGGACGACCCAATTGCGTTGCGCGGAATTCATCGAGCAGCGCATGCATGCGCTGGCCTTGCGCTTCGTCCAGCGGTACGGGCGCCATGGCAGTCGATTGCGTTCGCACGGAAGCGCTGTCCGCGAGGAGGCTGATCTGGCTCGTCAACTGGCTCTGCGCCGGCGGCAACGGAATCGGCGCAAGGCCGGAGCCGTCCGTGGCGAGGGAACTGCCGTGACCGGTAGCGCCGGCGGCACATGGAATACAGATGCCGAGATGATCGAGGACCGGCACGATGTGAACCGCCGCGCAACTCGCGTTCGGCGGCTCCGGCGGTACCTTGTTAGGGTCTGGCACGCCAAAGAGCAGACCCACCGCGCGCTGCTGTGAGTCGGCGACCAGCGAACCGGAATCGCCCTCCTCCGCGAACCACGCATTCCCCTTGCAGTCCAGCGTGCCGAGCGGCTCGGGGATGATCTCGATGCAGTTGTAAGCGAATATCCGGGCCGGGTTCGGGCTGGTGTCGAAGGCATCCACGATATGAACTGTCACGCTCACGCTCACGCATTTTCCCTGCGTCCTGCCGGTGGTACGCCCGACCTTCGTGACGATCTCTCCCACGAAATTGACGTTGTTGAAGACATCGCGCACGTCGGCGATGCGATTCGATGCATGCACTGCGTCTCCGCGGCCAGCGCCGGCAGGTGTTGGGTTGACGAGATCGATGATGGATTCCGCGAACGAGGTCGTGTCCTTCGTGCAGCCGCAGCAACTGTCGAGGTCGAGCCGCGCCATCGCGCAGTCGATAAATGACTCGTTGGTATGATTCACGGGAGCGTCCGGATTGGCTGGATCTGGAAGAGGATTGGGCGCGGGTGTGCCCGGAGGCCAGATGATATTGCGAAAGGCGCCTCCCTCCATGATGGGTCCGAGGCCACTGCCATCCTGGGCATCCGGGTGCGCGATCACATCTCCCGGCCCGTGGCCCTTGGCATACATCACGTGCGCATTGCTAAGCATGTACACATTCTCGCGTCCGGAATGATTTCGCCGACGCACGATGCAACCGAGAGTCCCGAGAGCGCGAAAAATCGTGTTGCCTATCTTTTCGCCCGCATTGGCAATCTGAATGCCGCCCTGGATCGTCGAATATTTCGTGGTATTGTCGCATGCGCCCGGGTGCCGTCGCGGAACGATCCGCACATCGGTGCGATACCCCTCGAACAGCAGCGGGATCCGCTCCTCGGGCGCCAATGCCTCCTCCGGCTTCTTCTCGCTCACGAACACGACGATCGCAAGCTCGTTGCCAAACGTGCCCCCTGTCTGCTTGAGGCCGAAGCCCACGCTAATAACGCCGGGGATACGACCGAACGCCACGGCCGCGCGCGCGCACGAAGCCTTGAAAGCCTCAGGCTCGGCTCGGATTTCGGTGGTGGTCTTCGGCTGAGCCATCAGTGTACTCCTGTCAACCCGGACTCTGCCGCGAGGCAATCGAGAATCTCGTTGAGATCGATGCGGTCCCGCGTGGCTTCGATGATGAAATCACCTTCACGATGTTCCATCGTTGCTCGCAACTCGTCGCTGCCGTGCTTCGCGAGCACTTCGCGCATGCGTTCGAGCGCCTCGTGCAGCGCGACGCCTTTCACACGTGCAGGAATCCGGTAGTGCCCGTCGCGCACGGCACCCATGAGCGTCGCGAGCAACGCTGGGCCCTGCACGCGATGCCATGCGACCGTCACTGGCCGACAGTGGTTGATGAGCTGCATGATCTCGGCGGCATGGCTCTGCCCGAGCCCGAAGATCAGCGACGTGCGCGCGCAGCGCTGCATGCGCTCGCGCAGCGCGCGATACGGCTCAGGAATCTTCGCTTCCGTGACCACTGGCACATCCACGAGCGGCTCTCCGGCTGTCACCTTGACGTCCGGTCCGTACGGAATGCGGATGTTGAGAGCACTCAGTACATCGGAGATGTGATTGGCGATGGTGAGGAATCCGGCCGGTGCGCCAGGGGCATCCTTGCCTCCGGCGAAGACCATGCCGACGATTTTGTTGGCGGCGTTTACCACGACTGCGCCGGAATCTCCGGCGTCGCTGAACTGCAACGCGGTATTGACCTGCTGGATCGCGATCTGGCCGATGAAAGTCCGCGGAGTCGTGCCCGGAATCGTGAAACTCGCAAAGCTGGTATCCACGACCCGACCTTCGGTGCGCAGCGTTCCTGCGCCCACCTTGAAGACCGTCATGCCCGGAGTCGCGGGCTCATCACCGAGGAGGGTGTTGCGTGCCGGCGTCCCGCCGACGCTGAGCCCGTTGATCTCATTCGAGAAGTGAATGCCGCAGCAGTGGCAGCATGACGAAACGTCGATCCTCGCGATGCCGGCATCGACCTTGTCGTTGAGCACGGCGCGGCGAACGGATGCCACTTTGTCTGTGCTCTCGTTGACCCACGACGGCACTGCCGGGGGCGCCGATCGGTTCGGAAACCACACCGGAGCGGGTTGGTAGATGGCATCGCCGCTGCCTGCGGAGTTGGCGAGCAACACGTGCTGGGCGCTCAGAAACATCTCGTCGTTGTCGGTGTTGTCGATCGCGATGCAACCCAGGGTGCCGGCGGTGACGCCTGCCGATGTTCCAGGCGGATTGATGTCAATCCAGCCATTGGAAATCTGGATGCCGCCCTTGATCGGCCGGTAGCGTGTGTTGTCGGCCTGGAACCCGAACGCCGGCACGGCATTGACATCCGTGGGCACACCGTTGATCTCCCCGGGCACACGCTGCATGGGCCCGAGCTCGGCAAGCGGTTTTTTTTCTCGCACATAGACGCGGATGCAGAGCCGGTCGATGACCAGCCGGCGCGCCGTCTCCTTGAGGCCGACGCTCACATGGAAGACGTTCGGGAACATGCGCAGCTTCTCCTCGACACCAGAGGCGAGCAGCTTGCGCAGCGCACGTTCCTCGGCCCTGAACTGTGCGTCGGTGGTCATGCGTGGATTCGCCAGAGCTGGATGTTGAGCGTGTGCAGTACGGGCTCGATGGGACAAGCGACACCCTCGGCCGCGACTGTCGTGCCCCACAGCAGGCCAATCGGCGCATCGCCCTCGTTCCAGATCAGCGCTCCGGAATCGCCTTCTTCCACGAACGGCCACTGCTGATCGTTGGAGCGGATCAGCAGCTGTCGCGGCGCCAGGTCATGCACGACGCTATTGAGCGCGGTGCCCGCCTGGGTCGAACACCGATAGAAAGAATCGACGATGACGCCCCTGGTGGTGCCGGTGGCTGCACCGGATTTCCATACCCGGTCACCGCGCTTGGGGGCAGCAGAGGCATCCGGCACCAGTGACCAGTTGAGGTCGATAGGCAGGTCGAGGGTGCCAATGGCGCAATCGACGAAGTAATCCTCCCCCCGGTAGCGGACGATGCCGCGCTTGCCCTGCAGCGCCCTGCCGAGGCACAGATAGTTGCGAAGGCCCGCGGATTCGTGAACCTCCCAGACGGGATCGTACCGCGTTGCACCGGCCGCGAACAGCACGTGACAGCTCGTCAGGAAAACGGGGTGATGCTGGTGCGCAGTGCGGGCGAGACAACCGAGCGTGCCCGGGATTCCTCGCGAATTTGTGATCCGTACGGGCATGACTGATTCCCCTGTCTTTGCTCGCACACTACTGCGGAGCGATGATGTTTTTTCGAGCGTTTCTTCTGGCTGTTACCTATTACTATTACCATTGACTATTGCGGCGAGTTCCTCGACCCTTTCAGTCAGTATAGGACATTCAATGCGATTCGCACGCGTATTACCGGACAGTTCGTCAATTTCGGTTCAGCATTCGAAGCATCTTACGCCGGACCGGAAAGCGGAAAACTCAGAATGCGCCTTGATGGCTCGCATGGTTGTATCCTCTGCAATAACGGTCTAAACTTGATCGCAGTCTCAACTTGATCACCTTCTAGTAACAATACAACGTAGTAACAATACAACGGCGACGACAGCGGGATCGAAATTGCCAGAAAAGCGCCCCAGATATCTTGATCTGCTGAAAATCAGACAGCCCTTGCCCGCAGTGATATCGATCCTGCACCGCATCAGCGGAGCGCTGCTGTTCTTTCCCGGTATTCCTCTCGTCCTTTGCAGTCTTGACATGGCACTGGGTTCCTCCGAAGGCTACACCCGGATTCAATCCTTCGTGAACAATCCGGTGGCAAAGCTCGGACTGATACTGGCGCTCTGGTTCTTCGTGCATCATCTCTGCGCCGGAATCCGTTATCTTGGGCTGGACCTGCATTACGGCGCAAAACTCGAACAGGCGCGGCTGAGCAGTAAAGTGGTTGTGGGAGCAGGAATCGTTCTCACCTTGTTGGCCGGCGCTGTGATATGGTAAAGATATGGCAAAACGTCCAGTGCGAGCGGTAACCGGGGCACATTATGGTCTTCGCGACTGGCTGGCGCAGCGCGTCACCGCTGCGGTAATGGCCATCTATGCCCTGATGCTGACGGGGGTGCTGCTGGTTTCCCCCCCGCAGGACTACGCGTCCTTCAAGACGCTGTTCGATAACCAGTGGATGCGGATAGCATCCTTCCTGTTTCTTCTGAGCCTCTTCTGGCATGCATGGGTCGGAATGCGTAACATATTGATGGATTACGTTCATGCTGCTGGTATTCGTCTCACTCTGGAAATACTGGTCATACTGTCACTGCTGTCTTATGCCATCTGGTCCGTGGAAATTCTCTGGATAGGTGAAGGGTAGCGTGACAATAGCGCGGAGAAAATTCGATGCGGTCATCGTCGGCGCAGGTGGCGGCGGGATGCGCGCAGCGCTGCAATTGTCGGAGGCGGGGCTCAAGGTAGCAGTACTGTCCAAGGTTTTCCCTACCCGTTCTCATACGGTGGCCGCTCAGGGTGGCATCGCCGCGGCACTCGGAAATGTCACCGAGGACAACTGGCACTGGCATATGTACGACACGGTCAAAGGTTCCGATTATCTCGGCGACCAGGATGCGATCGAATTCATGTGCCGCCAGGCAAGCGAAGTGGTATATGAACTCGAACATTACGGCATGCCCTTCGACCGGCTGGAAAACGGAAAAATTTACCAGCGTCCTTTCGGGGGACAATCGCAGAATTTCGGGGGTGCACAGGCAACGCGTTCATGCGCCGTTGCTGATCGCACTGGCCATGCCATGCTGCACACGCTCTATCAGCGCAATGTGCGGGCAAACACCCAGTTTTTTGTCGAATGGATGGCGCTCGATCTTATTCGCGATGAGCATGGGGATGTGTTGGGCGTCTCCGCGCTCGATATCGAAACCGGCGAGGTTATGATCCTGCAGGCGAGAGCGACACTGTTTGCAACCGGTGGGGGAGCAAGGATATTCAGCGCCAGCACGAATGCTTTCATCAATACCGGCGACGGCCTGGCGATGACCGCGCGCGCGGGCGTGCCGTTACAGGACATGGAATTCTGGCAGTTCCATCCGACAGGAGTATATGGTGCAGGAATCCTTATCAGCGAGGCGGTGCGCGGGGAAGGCGGCTACCTGCTCAATAAGGACGGGGAGCGTTTCATGGAGCGCTATGCCCCGCATGCGAAAGACCTTGCCAGCCGCGACGTCGTCTCGCGCGCAATGACGACGGAAATCAAGGAAGGACGCGGATGCGGCAGGGATGCTGACCATCTGCTGCTAAAACTGGATCACCTGGGTGCGGACGTCATCAAGGCGCGGCTGCCCGGCATACGTGAAATTGCCATAAAGTTTGCTCATGCAGACCCGATCCGTGAGCCCATCCCGGTAGTGCCCACCGCGCATTACATGATGGGAGGAATTCCGACCAATTTTCATGGTCAGGTAGTAGCGCCCTACAAAACGGGACCCGAAGAAGTCGTGCAGGGATTCTATGCCGTGGGTGAATGCGCGTGCGTATCCGTGCATGGCGCCAATCGCCTTGGAACCAATTCACTGCTCGATATACTCGTATTCGGTCGCGCTGCGGGCAACCAGATCATTGAGGACTTGAAAAGGAATTCCCACCATAAACATTTGCCCGGAGACGCAGCGGACAAAGCACTCGCACGGCTGGCGCGGCTGGATTCCCAAAAGGATGGCGAGAACGTGTCGCAGGTAGGGGACATGCTGCGCAAAACCATGCAGGTGCATTGCGGCGTATTCCGTTTTGCGGATCTGCTCAGGCAAGGGGTGGATAAAATCTCGGAAGTGGCGCAGTGCGCCGGAAACACCGAGATCAGGGATAAAAGCCGAGTGTTCAATACCGCGCGCATGGAGGCGCTGGAACTCGATAATCTGGTCGAAGTCGCCGTGGCGACGATGATTTCGGCCCAGGCCCGGACGGAGAGCCGGGGTGCGCATGCGCGGGATGACTTCCCCCATCGCGATGACGACAAGTGGCTCAAACACACATTGTATTTCAGCGAAGACCGGCGACTCGATTACAAGCCGGTACGGCTGAAACCGTTGACGGTCGAATCTTTTCCACCCAAGGCGAGGACATACTGACGAAATAACACGAGATTATCGATCAACATGGTTTTGCGGTTGGAAATGGCAGGCAAAAGGTTGCAACAAAAGATGATGAGCCTTCAAGAATGGCCGGGTTGCCGTCAGGCAACACAAGAGCGGCCACGGTTAACAACTACAGTTAACAACTACTGCGTGCTTTCCATGATGTGATTGCTTTCGGCTTGCACGAAGTACAACACAAGAGGGAAGAAAAATGAAAACTATCGAACCATGTGTCCTTGTGATCTTTGGCGCAAGTGGAAATCTGTCGCGGCGTAAACTGATTCCAGCACTGTTCCGTCTGGAAATAGCCAGACGTCTGCCGGATAAAATGGCGATACTGGGCTGCGGCTTGGGGCTGTGGAATAACGACCGGTGGATCGAGGAAGTGACCGGCATGCTGAAGTCCCAGTTTCCGGAAGGCATTGATGAGCAGGCATTCGAGCGTTTCCGTGCCCGCCTGCATTACCATCCCAATCCCCCCGCCACCGGCGATGCCTATCTGAAATTACAGAAATTATTGGAAGAAATGCCCGGGTTTTCACCCAATATCGTGTTTTACATGGCTGTGCGTCCATCGGAATTTCCGGCAATCATAGAGAAACTCGGTGCGATAGGCCTCCTCCAGCAGAAAAACGGATGGTGCCGCGTGGTGATCGAAAAGCCTTTCGGCTACGACTTGCTCAGCGCCCAGACTCTGCAAGGCAGCCTGTACCGGCATTTGAACGAACCACAGATTTACCGTATCGACCATTACCTCGGTAAAGGTACGGTCCAGAACGTGATGGTGTTCCGCTTCGCCAATATATTGCTGGAACCGCTATGGAACAATCATTATATCGACCATGTGCAAATCACCCATTCCGAAACCCTGGGGATAGAAGGACGCGCCGATTATTACGAGGGAGCCGGTGCGTTGCGCGACATGATCCAGAGCCATTTGATGCAGTTGCTTGCCTTGGTGGCGATGGAACCGCCCGTAACATTGTCAGCGGAGCATTTGCGGGACGAGAAAGTAAAGGTGCTGAAAGCGATACGGCCCATTACACAAAACTCGGTGCATGCCCATGCATTCCGCGGCCAGTATGCAAATGGCATTATCGATGGGAAGCCCGTTCCGGGGTATGTGGACGAACCGGGTGTGGCGCCAGACAGCGCCACTGAAACCTACGCGGCGCTAAAGCTGTTTATCGATAATTGGCGCTGGGCCGGAGTGCCGTTCTACCTGCGCACCGGCAAGCGGATGGCCGAAAACAGTTCGGCAATCTGTATCCGTTTCAAAAACCCGCCCCAGGACTTGCTGCGGCACGCACGCCATGAACCATCGCACCCCAACTGGATCATGCTGGGCATTCAGCCTAACGACAGCCTGAAGATGGAAATGCGCGTCAAGGTGCCGGGCCTGGACCTGGAAACCCGCACCATCAGTCTTGATGCCTCATACCGCAAGGGGAGCGAGCAAGAACATGACGCCTACGAAGGTTTGCTGTTGGATGTGATGCAAGGTGACCATTCACTTTTTTTACGTATAGATGAGGTGGAATGGGCATGGCGCGCGGTGGATCCTGTCATCAAGGTGTGGGCGATGGAACGCGATTTTATCAACGGCTACCACGCAGGCACGTGGGGACCGCGCGGCACCTACCGGCTGTTCGATAGTGACAATCAGTTCTGGCGCCATTCCTTGGGTCCGGATGGCGCTGATCTGCAAGCGTACTGATCCATCCTCGTTTCCTTCCGGTAACACCGGTCGTATTGGCATCCCTGATAGCCTTAAATCCAGCGGGAGAAATCATGAATGATTCTTTGAAGACATCCATTTTCGAGCATGAAAAAGTCGGCTTCGATGCGGACTCGATCAAACACTCGCTCTCCAACAATTTGACCTATTCAGTAGGCAAGGACACGATAACCGCCACCGATCGCGACCTGTTCTTCGCAGCGGCTTATCTGGTACGCAACCGCTTGATCGACCGCTGGATGGAAACCATGCGCAGCTATTACATCAACGATGTCAAGCGGGTTTACTACTTTTCCCTGGAATTCTTGATGGGGCGCACGCTGATGAACAGCGTGCATAACCTTGCCTTCGACCAGCAATTTCGCGAGGCATTCAGGGAATCTACAATCAGTCTGGACAATGTGCGCGAAATAGAGCCGGATGCCGCACTTGGAAATGGTGGCCTTGGGCGGCTTGCCGCCTGTTTTCTCGATTCAATAGCGACACTCGACCTTCCAGGCTACGGTTATGGCATCCGTTACGAGTACGGCATGTTCGCCCAGCGCATCGAGGATGGCAGGCAGGTCGAACACCCGGATAACGGGTTGCGTTATGGCAATCCCTGGGAGTTCCCCCGCGCCGAGGTATTGCACCAGGTAAAATTTCATGGCCGGGTGGTTCAGTATGCAGATGAAGAGGGAACGTTCCGCTATCACTGGATAGATACCGACGACGTGATGGCCATGGCTTTTGATACGCCTATTCCGGGTTATGGCACCCACACCGTCAACAACATGCGCTTATGGTCGGCCAAGGCAACGCGGGATTTCGAATTGCGTTATTTCAACGAAGGTAATTATGTCAAAGCGGTGGAAGACAAGAACGATTCCGAAAACCTGTCCAAGGTACTCTACCCCGACGACAGCACGGCAATGGGGCGCGAACTGCGCCTGAAACAACAATATTTCTTCGTATGCGCTTCATTGCATGACATTTTGCGCCGGTACCGCAAGTATCAAGATAATTTTGATGCCCTGCCCGACAAAGTCGCGATCCAGTTGAACGACACGCATCCCGCCATTGCCATTCCCGAACTGATGCGCCTGCTGGTGGATTTGCACCATCTTGAATGGGAGAAAGCATGGGATATCACCACCCGGACGTTCGCCTATACAAACCACACGCTGATGCCCGAAGCGCTTGAGACCTGGGCGGTCGCACTGTTCGAGAACGTCCTGCCGCGCCATTTGCAAATCATTTACGAAATCAACCGGCGGCTATTGAAGGATGTGATGCATCGCTACCCCGGCGACACCGGGATATTGCGCCGCATGTCCATCATCGATGAGGAAGGAGGAAGGCACATCCGCATGGCGCATCTTGCCATCGTGGGAAGCCACAAGGTAAATGGAGTGGCGCAAATTCACACCGAATTGATGAAGCAGACCATATTCTCCGACTTCGACCGTTTTTTTCCCGGCAAGATCATCAATATCACCAACGGTATCACACAGCGCCGGTGGCTGAACCAGGCTAACCGGCGGTTGGCCGAACTCATCACTTCGCGTATCGGTTCCAGCTGGATCAAGGACTTGACCCAGTTGAAGCGCCTGGTTCCACTTGTCGACGACGCGTCTTTTCGCAAGGAGTTCGCCGCCGCGAAGCGCGCAGACAAGGAACGGTTGGTTGCCATGTTGAAGCAAAAGCTCAAGATTGATATCAGTCCCGATTCGCTGTTCGATGTTCAGATCAAACGCATCCATGAATATAAACGGCAACTGCTCAATGTGCTGCATGTAGTGACGTTGTATAACCGCATACGCCATCATCCGGCTGCCGACTACGTTCAGCGCACGGTCATTTTTGGAGGCAAGGCGGCACCGGGTTATTTCATGGCCAAGCTCATTATCAAGCTTATCAACGATATCGCCGACATCGTCAATAATGATCCGCAGGTAGCAAGCCACCTGAAGGTAGTGTTCATACCTAATTATGATGTATCAACCGCGGAAGAGATGATTCCGGCCGCCGACCTCTCGGAGCAGATTTCCACCGCAGGCACCGAGGCTTCAGGAACGGGAAACATGAAATTGGCATTAAACGGCGCGCTTACGATTGGTACCTTGGATGGCGCCAATATCGAAATCGGCAACGAAGTCGGAGAGGACAATATCTTTATATTCGGCCTCACGACGGAGGAAATCGCCGAGATGAAAGCGAATGGCTACCAACCTTTGGACTTTTACCATTCCAACGCGGAATTGCGGATGGTACTCGATATGATCGGCTCGGGCTTTTTCTCGCCGGACGAGCCGGATCGCTTTAAACCTGTTATAGATACGCTGCTGCAGCATGGCGATAAATATTTTCTGCTGGCCGATTATGCGTCTTATATCGCCTGCCAGAAGAAAGTTGAAGCCGCGTACCAGGATCAGGAGCAATGGATACGCAAGGCGATCCTGAATGTTGCCCATATGGGTAGGTTTTCCAGTGACCGTACCATTCTGCAATATGCCGATCAGATCTGGGATGCGAAGCCGGTCAAACCCCGCGGTACAGAACTTGATGAAATTGCTTAGGCACTGTTTTTCGAGGAGGAGGTCCGGATTCATGCGGGAATATTTTCCGGACCTCGTGAAAAATGGTTTTTCAATCATCAAGGATATATCATAGTCACGAATATGGATATTCCTTGTAACAAAATCCACCTGCCCATATATCAAGGAATTGGACATGAGGTTCTCGATCTACCGCTTCGATCCGGACAAGGACGAAAAGCCTTATATGCAAAACTACGAAATCGCACTGGAACCGGCGGACAGGATGCTGCTGGATGCGTTGATACGGATAAAAACCGTGGACGACAGCCTGAGTCTGCGACGCTCCTGCCGGGAAGGCGTATGCGGTTCGGATGCGATGAACATCAACGGCCGTAACGGACTGGCGTGCATAACACCAGTCAAAGGTCTCAAAGAACCCGTGGAATTGCGCCCGCTGCCGGGGTTGCCGGTAATACGCGACCTGATCGTCGACATGACCCAGTTCTTCAAGCAGTATCACTCGATCAAGCCCTACCTCATCAATGAAGACCCCCCGCCGGAAACCGAAAGGCTCCAGTCTCCCGAGGAAAGGGCGGAACTGGATGGACTGTACGAATGCATTCTGTGCGCGTGCTGCTCTACCGCATGCCCCTCTTTCTGGTGGAATCCCGATAAATACGTGGGACCGGCGGGGCTGCTGCAAGCATATCGCTTTCTGGCGGACAGCCGCGATCAGGCAACCGCCGAGCGGCTGGATTATCTGGAAGACCCGTACCGCCTTTTCCGCTGCCACTCCATCATGAACTGCACGGATGTATGTCCGAAAGGCTTGAACCCGATGGAAGCGATCGGCCGGATCAAGACCATGATGACTAAAAGAACCATCTGAAAGCAATGAAGGAACGAGAGCGCACCCGCTGGCGGTGCCGGCGCGGACTGCTGGAACTGGATATCGTGCTGCAGCGCTTTATGGACAAGCATTATGCCGCGCTCGACGAAGCGGGCATCCGGCAGTTTGAAACACTGCTGGATTTCCCGGATAACGACTTGTGGCATATGATAGTGCAGAAGGAAGAAGATGAAGGAAAGGCAGGTCTGCAACCGGTATTGCGCCTGCTGCAATCGGTTTAGCAAAGAGTCTCCTGAGTAAATCAAGATAACGGAAAACGGTGGGAAACGACATGGAACACAAACGCAACGCAACCCTCGACCTGGGTGACGGTAATCCGCCACTTGAACTGCCAATCCTGTCCGGCACCATGGGGCCTGATGTCGTGGACATTCGCCCGCTTTATAAGAAAGGCCACGTATTCACCTACGATTCGGGCTTCATGTCCACGGCCAGCTGCAGCTCCAGCATAACGTTCATCGATGGCGACGAGGGGATCCTGCTCTACCGCGGCTACCCTATCGAGCAGTTGGCGAAGCAGTGCGATTTCATGGAAGTGTGCTACCTGCTGATGAACGGGGAACTGCCGAATATCGCCCAGAAGGCGTCATTCGACAAAACCATCAAGGAGCATACGATGGTGCACGAGCAACTGGCGCGCTTTTATACCGGTTTCAGGCGCGATGCGCATCCCATGGCGGTGATGGTAGGGGTGGTGGGCGCATTGTCCGCGTTTTATCACGATGCAATGGACATTTCCGACGCGGCGCATCGTGAGTTGTCGGCCTTCCGGCTGGTTGCAAAGCTGCCGACCATTACTGCAATGGCCTACAAGTACAATATCGGCCAGCCTTTCATGTATCCGCGCAACAACCTCAATTATGCGGAGAATTTCCTGCATATGATGTTTGCCACTCCCGCGGAGGACTACCGGTCGAATCCCGTACTTGCACGCGCGCTCGACCGCATCCTGATCCTGCATGCCGACCATGAGCAGAATGCCTCCACCTCCACGGTACGCCTCGCCGGCTCGACCGGCGCCAACCCGTTTGCGTGTATTTCCGCCGGTATTGCCTGCCTGTGGGGACCGGCGCATGGCGGGGCGAATGAAGCCTGCCTGACCATGCTGGAAGAGATTGGTGATGAGTCGCGGATTGGTCAATACATTGCCCGCGCCAAAGACCCGGACGATCCTTTCAGGCTGATGGGATTCGGTCATCGGGTATACAAGAACTTTGATCCGCGCGCGACGCTGATGCGCGAAACCTGCCACGAAGTGCTGAGTGAACTGGGTTTGCGCGACGATCCTTTATTCAAGCTTGCGCTCAAGCTGGAGAAGATCGCTCTCGAAGACGAATTCTTCGTTGCCAAAAAACTTTACCCCAATGTCGATTTCTACTCGGGCATCGTGCAGCGTGCGCTGGGTATTCCCGTTTCCATGTTCACCGCGATATTCACCATGGCTCGCACTGTCGGCTGGGTCGCACAGTGGAGCGAAATGATTTCAGACCCTGAGTACAAGATCGGCCGTCCGCGCCAGCTCTATACGGGGGCCGCCACGCGCGATGTGATTCCCATCGCCTCGCGCTTGTAGACGGATCGGCAGACGACGAGACCCTTGGCCATGCTGAAGCAGTTACACGACAATTCGCCCCTATTCGGATCAAATGCGTCCTTCGTGGAGGGGCTTTACACAGCATATCTGCAGGAACCCTTATCTGTTTCTGTGGAATGGCGTGAATACTTTGACACGCTTCAAGGGGGGGAGGCACCGGTCGAACCGGGCAGACACGCTGCTCAACCCGCCGCCGTTGCCCAGGGCGTCGAAATGATGCGGGAAGAACGCCTGCTAGCCACCGAGCGCAAGCAGATAGCTGTGCTGCAAATGATAAACGCATACCGCTTCCTCGGTGTGCGCCACGCCGACCTGGATCCTCTCAAGCATTACGATAAGCCGCATGTTCCCGAACTCGATCCTGGCTATTATGGTCTGACCGAAGCTGACATGAACAGGATATTCGGGACCGGCTCGTTGTTCGGTCCACCTCGCGCTTCACTCAGGGAGATCCTGCAGACGCTGCGGCAAACCTACTGCGGCAAAATCGGCGTCGAGTATATGTATATCACCGATACCGAGCAAAAACGCTGGATACAGAACCGCATCGAGGGTCCGCGTGCACAGCCCGATTTCGAACCGGAATATAAACGGCACATTCTGGAACGGCTTACTGCGGCGGAAGGCCTGGAAAAATACCTGCACACACGGTATGTGGGGCAGAAGCGGTTTTCCGGCGAAGGGGGTGAGAGCATGATTCCGCTGCTGGACAATCTGCTCCAGCGCGCAGGCCACATGGGTGTGCAGCAACTGGTGATCGGCATGGCGCACCGGGGCCGTCTCAATGTGCTGGTCAACACGCTCGGCAAGCTGCCGGACGACCTGTTCCAGGAATTTGAAGGCAAGCATGCCCAGGATCTGACCGAAGGTGACGTCAAATACCACCAGGGCTTTTCCTCTGCGGTTTCCACGCCGGGTGGCATCATGGGCCTCTCTCTGGCCTTCAATCCCTCTCATCTTGAAATCGTGGATCCGGTAGTTCAGGGGTCGGTGCGTGCGCGTCAGCACCGCCTGCAGGACAGGGATGGTGATCTGGTACTGCCCGTGCTGCTGCACGGCGACGCCGCGTACTCCGCCCAGGGCGTGGTAATGGAAACACTGAACCTGTCGCAGACGCGCGGCTACGGCACCGGCGGCACGGTGCATGTCATTATCAACAATCAGATTGGTTTCACGACCTCCGACCCCCGCGATGCCCGCTCCACGCTTTATTGCACCGACGTATCGAAGATGATCGAAGCGCCGATTTTCCATGTGAATGGGGATGATCCGGAAGCGGTCGTCATGGTGACCGAAATCGCGCTCGATTTCCGCATGCAGTTTCACAAGGATGTGGTCGTGGACATGGTCTGCTACCGCACGCTGGGCCATAACGAGCAGGATGAGCCGATGGTCACCCAGCCGCTGATGTATAAGATCATCGGCCAGCATCCCGGTACGCGCAAGCTTTATGCAGACAAGCTGGAAGCGGAAGGTGTGATCGACGCCGGCACGGCCGATCGCATGGCAAAAGCATATCGGGATGACATGGATGCGGGGCGCAACCCCAACAAGACCATTGTCTACGGCTATAAATCCCCCAACCTGGTGGACTGGACGCCGTTTCTGAAAGAAACCGCCTGGGATGCAAAAGTACCCACCGGATTGCCTCTGGCCGAACTTCGCAAGCTGGCAGGGCGGCTCACCGGTATTCCGTCGAAATTCAAGTTGCATTCGCGCGTGGAAAAAGTCATCTCCGATCGCCGCCTGATGGGGGAAGGAAAACTGCCGCTGGATTGGGGCATGGCTGAAAATCTTGCTTATGCCGCGCTGTTGAACGACGGATATCCAATCCGCATTTCCGGGCAGGATTCGGGACGTGGTACGTTTTTTCATCGTCACGCGGTCCTGCACGACCAGAACCGTGAAAGGTGGAGTGAGGGGACGTATATTCCATTGCGCCACATCAGGCCGGACCAGCCGGATTTCGTGATAATCGACTCTGTATTGTCCGAAGAAGCAGTCCTTGCCTTCGAATACGGCTATGCCACCGCCGCACCCGATGAATTGGTGATGTGGGAAGCGCAGTTTGGTGATTTCGCGAATGGCGCCCAGGTGGTGATCGACCAGTTCATTGCATCGGGTCAGGCCAAATGGGGGCGCCTGTGCGGCCTGGTGATGATGCTCCCGCATGGCTACGAAGGCCAGGGGCCTGAACACTCCTCTGCCCGGCTGGAACGGTACCTGCAACTGTGTGCGCAATACAACATCCAGGTATGCGTTCCAACCACGCCCGCCCAAATGTTTCACCTTCTGCGCCGCCAGATGGTGAGGCCGCTGCGAAAGCCTCTCGTCATCATGAGCCCGAAAAGCCTTTTACGCCACAAGGAGTCTGTATCCAGCCTGGAAGATCTGGTCAATGGCGGCTTCCGGAACATCATTCCCGATGCGGAAGAGCTCGATCCGAAGAAGGTGCGGCGGCTGATCGCCTGCAGCGGAAAAGTTTACTTCGATCTGGCGGCACATCGGCACAAGAACAAGATCGAGGATGTCGCCATTATCCGAATCGAGCAACTGTATCCGTTTCCCCATGATGATTTTCAGGCCGAGGTCGAGCGCTATCCGCACGCCCGGGACATCCTGTGGTGCCAGGAAGAGCCCCGCAATCAAGGTGCGTGGCATCGCATCCAGCACTACCTGCTGCGTCACAAGCGCCGGGATCAGGTTCTCGGGGATGCAATGCGCCCCTCGTCGGCGTCTCCCGCTGCGGGCTATCTGGTGAAACACAACGAGCAGCAGAACGCACTGGTCGTGGCTGCATTTCGCGAAAAAATCTGAAAACCTGGAGACAGAGGAAGAATATGCGCGTCGATATCAAAGTTCCTGCGTTATCCGAATCAGTAGCTGAAGCGACGCTCCTGTCCTGGCATAAAAAAGAAGGTGAACGTGTTGAGCGTGACGAAAACCTGATCGACCTCGAAACCGATAAGGTCGTAATGGAGTTGCCAGCCCCCGCTACGGGAATACTGGTGAAAATCATCAAGGAAGACGGAGCAACGGTGACTGCCGGCGAAGTCATCGCCATGATAGATACCGAAGCAGGTGCGGTAGAGGGCAAGACGCCGTCAGCTTCAACCGCAGCAACCGGATCCAAAACAACCGAATCCGAAGCAACGCGTTCTGCCGCTGAAGTCAGGCCGGTCAAAAAAGAGGCCGAAGCGGCTCCTCCTTCCGTAACTGCCCCGGCTTCCGCAACTGCTGCGGAAGCTCCGGGGATGATGCCTGCCGCACAGAAGCTGGCCGCACAGGAAAACCTGACACCGGAAGAGATCCGCACACTCAAAGGCAGCGGTCGCGATGGCCGCATCATCAAGGAAGACGTGGCAGCCTATGTAGAGCAAAAACGCTCGACAGCCAATATCACCCCCTCGCCTTCTCCTGCGGTTCCGCAAGCTCCGGCAACTCTACCTGCCCCGCCCGTTTCCCGCGCCCCTGAACCCGCGCCGCGGATGGCTGAAGACAAGGCTGAAGGGAAACGCAGCGAGAAAAGAGTGCCAATGTCGCGGCTGCGCGCCCGCATCGCGGAACGTCTGGTACAGTCGCAATCCACCGCCGCCATCCTTACCACATTCAACGAAGTCAACATGCAGGCGATCATGGATTTGCGCGCCCGTTACAAGGACAAATTCGAAAAAGAGCATGGCGTCAAACTTGGTCTCACGTCATTCTTTGTCAAGGCGGCGGTGGCGGCGCTCAAAAAATTTCCCATCGTCAACGCTTCAGTGGACGGCAACGACATCATCTATCACGAATACTATGATATCGGCATTGCGGTGAGCAGTGCGCGCGGACTGGTCGTGCCCATCATTCGCAACGCGGATTCCCTGTCGCAGGCGGAAATTGAAAGGCAGGTCGCTGATTTTGGCCGACGCGCGCAGGATGGCAAACTGACCATCGAGGAATTGACCGGGGGCACTTTCTCGATCACCAATGGCGGCGTCTTCGGTTCGATGCTTTCCACCCCTATCATCAATCCCCCGCAGAGCGCCATTCTTGGCATTCACGCAACTAAGGAGCGCCCGGTAGCCGAAAACGGCCAAATCGTGATTCGCCCGATGTGCTATCTGGCGCTATCCTATGACCATCGCATCATAGACGGGCGGGAAGCCGTGCTTTCCCTGGTGGCGATGAAGGAAGCGCTCGAATATCCCATGAGTCCCCTGCTTGAGAGCTGAAACTGCGCGGGCACATGCCTGCGCAGCTGGCATCTTTTGATTTTGCATTCCTTTTGCATTCCTTGCTTGAACAATAAAGAGAAAATATGTCCCAATCTTTTGATGTGGCTGTAATCGGCGCCGGTCCGGGTGGTTATGTGGCGGCAATTCGTTGTGCGCAGCTAGGCCTTAAAACCGTTTGTATCGATGAATGGAAAAGTCCGCAGGACAAGCCCAGCCTCGGCGGAACCTGCCTGAATGTCGGCTGCATCCCCTCGAAGGCGTTGCTGGAATCCTCGGAAAACTATGAGCGCGCCGCCCGCAAGTTCTCTGCCCATGGCATCAAGGTGGAGGGCCTGTCCGTGGACATTCCGGCGATGATAGGTCGCAAGGACAAGATCGTTGCAAATTTCACCGGCGGCGTCGCCATGCTGCTGAAGAAGAATAAGGTTACCTCCCTGCATGGGCGCGCAACGTTGCGCAAGCGCGGCAAGGGTGACGAGTCCGACCGCGAACTCTGGCAGATTGAAATCAGGAATGGAGACAAGGTGGAGAGTGTCGGGGCCGGGCATGTCATCATTGCCACGGGCTCGGTGCCCCGTCAATTAACCTTCGCCGCTGTGGACAATGAACGGATACTGGACAATGCAGGCGCACTGGCGCTGGCTGAAACGCCGAAACGGTTGGGAGTGATCGGCGGAGGCGTCATCGGCCTGGAAATGGGAAGTGTATGGCGCAGGCTGGGTGCAGAGGTCACCGTTCTCGAAGCATTGCCCGGGTTTCTGATGAGCGCGGACGAACAGGTAGCCAAGGAAGCGCGAAAAATCTTCACCCGGGAACTGGGCCTGGTTATAAATACCGGCGTCAAAATAAGCGGCGTTACCCTGGGACAGGATAACATTATCGTGGAGTATTCCGATGCCGACGGAAACCCGCAAAAACTCGAGGTGGATAAACTGATTGTTGCCGTCGGGCGTGTGCCTAACACTATCGGGCTGGGTGCGGAAAATGTGGGATTAAAATTGGACGAGCGGGGATATATCGAGGTGGATTCCCGCTGTCGCACCAATCTGCCTGATATATATGCGGTGGGAGATGTGGTGCGCGGCCCCATGCTGGCGCATAAAGCGTCCGAAGAAGGTGTGGCGGTTGCAGAAATGATTGCGGGACAGGCAGGTCATGTGAATCTCGACACAATCCCCTGGGTTATCTATACCTCACCCGAAATCGCCTGGGTGGGCAAGACCGAACAGGAGTTGAAAGCAGCCGGGGTAGAATATAAAGCCGGACAATTCCCCTTCATGGCAAACGGACGTGCACGCGCACTGGGAGAAACCGGTGGATTCGTCAAAGTGCTCGCGGACGCGGGGACTGATCGTATTCTGGGTATTCACATGATTGGCCCCTACGTCTCCGAGTTGATTGCCGAGGCTGTAGTGGCAATGGAATTCGCGGCAAGCAGTGAAGATATTGCCCGTATCGTCCACGCGCACCCTTCCCTGTCCGAAGTCGTGCACGAGGCTGCACTGGCGGTGGATAAGCGGGCGATACATATTTAAGGACCGCCGCTCCGAAGCGATGGATAAGCTCAAGCGAATGCAGGTTCCTGCTTTGCTTATCCTGCCTATCCTCTGCCTATCCTGCTGGCTACCTTCCATAACCCTCCCCGCTCGGTCGCTGTACCGGTGTTGTGGGACGGACCAGCCGAAGTACGGTCAGCCTCCGCAAGACGAAGGTTCCGCGTCTTCCTCTCCCGCCTGAGCTTGTGCATCATGAATGGCGACAGGTCGCTGCCCGGCTCCTGTGTCTGCTGCCGCTCCGTCTGTTCCTGGGCAGCTCTCTCCTGCCACAGGCATTCCAGTTCGGCAATGCGCTTTCTTACCGGCGCCTGTTCCAGCTGAATTCGCGCCTCCACCTCACGCTCTATTTCTTTGACATGTTCGGCAGCAAAATGGACATGCTCCGTCAACTGCAGCACTTCCGTCTCCAATACGGATTTGCCCGACTCGCACTCCCCGAGAAACCGGGAAGGCATCCATCCCCAATAATGCAGTCGCGTTCGAAGCGGGTGAGACAGGCGCCAGTTGCATAACTGGCGATGAGCCGCCCTTGCTTCCGTTTCGGCGTGCCGCAGCTGTTCCGACAGGGATTGGAGCATCTGCCGCGCAGCCAGTACCTGATGCTCACGCTCCACCAGATCGCACACCTCCGGGGGTCTCAGTTCCGCTATCAAGGCCCGCAATCCCGAGCTTGTGAGATGCTCCAGCTTCTGCTCCATTTTTTTGCCTGAAGTTACCATGGATCAATAGTGCCTTCGACCTTAAAAATGCATCTTGATGCTGGCCTGATAGAACTCATTGGATACATCGCCCTTGAGATCGGCGCCAGCGGCGAAGCGCAGGGCGAGGTGCATGGGCAGCGCGAACTCGACGTAAGGACCGATCCAGTTGTAGAGCGTACCGGGACTGCCTTCAATCCGGTCTACGTGAAATCGCAGGTGCTCCCAGTGAACACCGACAGAATTGATCGGGACATTTTTGAAATTGAACAGCGCCGGCTTTATACCGACGTTGACCCAGTTATGGATGAAATCCCTGGCGCGCTCATCACGTATAGCGGCGTAGTAGGCAAGATACGCCTGCCCGGTAAAGAATCCATTGTCATAGTTGAAGGTGATGCTCGGCACTACGCCCTCGGCAGCGCGAATGCCTCTGCCGACGATCCGGCTGGAAAGCAGTGCGCCATTGAGAATACCGAACTGCGGATTGATGCTCAATGTGTCGTTGAAAAGGCGAAAATTCAGACCCATTCCGACTTCAGTCCACAGTCCGTTACCGCCTGCATCCACCTGCATGCCGTTGGGGCCCTCAACTACCCGGCTGCGGCCGAAGTTGGGACTTGTCCAGAGCCAGCTATAGAAAGTGAAGTCGATATTGTCGGCAACTTCATAGCCGGCATCGAGTATGGTCTGGAAACCAAAGAACGAGTCCTGCTTCAAGGTCACGCCGCCGTGAAATTTTTCCTTGTCGAAGCCATGATCCTTGTCATGAGCAGCCTGCCAGCCGCCTTCTGCATGCCCCTTCATATGGACAACGTTGGTTTCCTGGGCTTTCTGGGCTTCCTTGACTTCGGATTTCCTGGGTTCGCCCTCGGTTTGCACAAAGGCTGGATGCGCAACGCCAGGGGACGGCGCCCTCTTCAGGTTCACGCCTCCATGATGCCCCTTGCCGCGTACGTCCTGAGCCTCCTGATTCTCCAGCCGCCCTTCCAGCTCAGCGATTCGCGCCTCCAGCAGTTCCAGTTTCTTCCTGAGTTCGTCTTCTGTTTGCGCCAGTGCCAGTGCATTGGATGACATAAAAGCGGCGCCAAGAAACAGGCAAAGGCCCAGGTACTTCTTTCTTCCCCTTGATACAATTGTGCTGACTCTGCTACTTACTTCCGGTAGTACTGACATTTACAGTTCGCTTTCTTGTTGTATTGACGTTGAATTTTGAACATGTTTGCAACGGGACAGCACGAAGTGTGAACCTCATGTGAACCAAATGTGAAGCTATTGTGAAGAGGGCGTGAAGTATACGTTATGGATATGTGATGATAATGTGGTGTATTTGTGATTAAATTGTGAAGAAACTACCTTGAGCAGAGTTCTGGGAAGTATCCTGGCACTTCATTCGCAACTCATCTGCATCTCATCCTGTTCAGCAATTCCGGAAATTCCGGCTTGCTGGCGTCATTTCCCTGGTTTGCCAGGGTCATTTCCCGGAGCGTGCTGCTGAAATTTCGGGGCTGCCATTCGTCCTTGGATTGTCCGGGAACGGCGGACGGCTTTTGCGGTAAAATACGGCCTTTACGAATTCTCCATGATGAGCATCACCATTGCCCTTTCCAAGGGGCGGATTTTTGACGATACCGCCCCCCTGCTGAAAGCCGCGGGAATTGTCCCGCTGGATGACCCCGAAACGTCACGTAAGCTGATCCTCGGCACCAATCGCGATGATGTACGGCTGATCATCGTGCGTGCTTCGGATGTACCGACGTATGTGCAGTATGGCGCAGCGGACATGGGCATCGCGGGAAAGGATGTGCTGCTGGAACATGGCGGCTCCGGCCTTTACCAGCCTCTCGATTTGAATATCGCCCGCTGCCGCATGATGGTGGCTGTACGCAGCGATTTTGACTATGATTCCGCTGTCCGGCGGGGTGCGCGGGTACGAGTAGCCACAAAATATCTACAGACGGCACGCGAACACTTCGCGGAAAAAGGAATGCATGTCGATCTCATCAAGCTCTATGGGTCAATGGAGCTTGCTCCCCTGGTAGGGTTGGCGGATGCAATCGTGGATCTGGTTTCCAGCGGTAATACGCTTAAGGCGAACAATCTCAAGGCTGTGGAAGAAATAATGCCGATCTCGTCCCGGCTGATCATCAATCAGGCAGCGTTGAAATTGAAGCGCCGGGCAATACAGCCGATGCTGGAAGCCTTCTCGGCTGTAATTACCCCCGTTTCCCCCCTTAACCCTCTATCCCCTTATCCCCTTGGAGCAGCAACCTGAGGGGTGCCTGGAACTGCAACTGCAAGCCATTTCCTCATCCGCTATCGCTTATGATTTCGATAAAGAAACTGACTTCCACTGATACCGAATTCGACAGGGCGCTGTCGGAACTGCTTGCGTTTGAAAGCACCCAGGATGCAAAGCTGGAGGCTGCTGTCGCAGATATTCTCGCGAAAATCAGGGCGCAGGGAGATAAAGCCTTGCTGGAATATACGCTCCATTTCGATCGCCTGGATGCAAAATCGGCAGCGGATCTGGAATTGCCCCGAAAACGTCTGCAGCAAGCTCTCCACAACCTGCCTGCCGCGCAACGTAACGCCCTGGAGCAGGCCGCGGAACGGGTCCGCGTCTATCATGAGAAACAGTTGATGCAATCCTGGAGTTACGTGGAGCCTGACGGGACGCAACTTGGGCAAAAAATCACCCCTCTCGATCGTGCCGGCTTGTATGTTCCCGGCGGCAAGGCATCCTATCCTTCGTCAGTACTGATGAATGCAATTCCCGCCAAGGTAGCAGGAGTACGCGAACTCATCATGGTGACGCCCGCTCCACGGGGCGAAACAAATGACCTGGTGCTCGCTGCGGCGGCCATTTGCGAAGTTGACCGGGTTTTCACCATAGGGGGCGCCCAGGCTGTGGGCGCACTGGCATATGGCACCCGCACCGTGCCCCGCGTGGACAAGATCGTCGGTCCGGGCAACGCCTATGTGGCAACAGCCAAGCGGCATGTTTTCGGTGTGGTAGGCATCGATATGCTCGCTGGCCCTTCCGAAATTCTGGTTATCTGCGATGGCAAAACAAATCCGGACTGGATTGCCATGGACATGTTTTCCCAGGCAGAGCATGACGAACTGGCCCAGGCGATCCTGCTGTCACCCGATCTCCATTTCATCGAGGCAGTCGCTGCAAGTATCGCCCGGCAACTGGAAGCGATGCCACGCAAGGAGATAATCCGGGCTTCGCTCGAAAACCGGAGCGCCTTGATTCAGGTGCGTGATCTGGACGAAGCCTGTGAGCTCGCCAACTACATCGCGCCCGAACACCTGGAGCTGTCTGTAGAGCAGCCGGAAAAATGGGTCTTAAAAATAAGACATGCGGGCGCGATTTTTCTGGGACGCCATACTTCGGAAGCGCTGGGAGATTACTGCGCAGGGCCCAATCACGTCCTGCCCACTTCCCGCACGGCACGCTTTTCGTCGCCCCTGGGAGTATACGATTTTCAGAAACGCAGCAGCATTATTCAGGTATCGGAGCAGGGATCGGCAAAATTGGGCGCGATTGCTTCCATCCTGGCGCATGGCGAAGGGCTGCAAGCCCATGCAATGTCAGCGGAATATCGCTACACAAAAAAATAGCCCTTGAGAGAAATCGAGAACCTCTTCCGGTCATCACGATATTGGACGCCCATGCCCCGGGTCGGCTCCAGGTTCAGGGAACTGTCGACCTCCCGCCTCACAGCGGGGATGAATAAACCTGAGGTAATTAACCCGCCCATGAGGTAGAATTGGCTGTTATGCCTTTTTCCCCCGATCAGATCATTCGTCCCGAAATTCTCGCGCTTTCCGCTTACCACGTGCCCTCCGCACGCGGAATGATAAAGCTGGATGCAATGGAAAACCCCTACATGCTCCCCCCGGAATTGCGCGATGAAATCGCGAGGCTTGCAGGTGATGCGCCGGTCAACCGCTACCCCGACCCCGATGCGGCAGCGCTCAAAGCGGTATTGCGCGAGGCATTGGACATCCCGGACGGGATGGATATCATGCTTGGCAACGGATCGGATGAGATCATCCAGATTATTGCTTTAGCATGTGCGAGGCCCGGCGCGGTATTGTTGAGCGTGGAGCCTGCATTCGTCATGTTTCGCATGATTGCCACTTTTGCTTCGATGAATTATGTGGGTATCCCATTACGCCCGGATTTTTCACTCGACGCGGAGGCAATGCTTGCCGCAATTGCCCGCTACCAGCCTGCGGTCATCTTTATCGCCTATCCCAATAACCCTACTGGCAACCTGTTTGACGCCGCTGAAATCTCACGTATTATTGACGCTGCTCCCGGCATGGTAGTCATCGATGAGGCTTACCACGCCTTCGCCGATGCGAGTTTCATGGACAAGCTTGCGCATCATCCCAATCTGCTGCTGATGCGTACACTTTCGAAGCTGGGACTGGCTGGCTTGAGACTGGGCTTGCTGGCGGGAAAACCGGAATGGCTGAGGCAGCTGGAAAAATTGCGGTTGCCGTATAATGTAGGAATCGTTACTCAACGGATTGCAGAGAAATTACTGGGGCACCGGGATGTCCTGCTGCAACAGGCGGCAGCCATCAAGGTTGAACGTTCATCGATGAGCAGGCGACTGGCGGAATTGGAGGGTATCGAGGTTTTTCCGACCGATGCGAATTTCATCCTGTTTCGCCTGAACCAGGATCATAAAGCAGGTCAGGTGTTTCAGGAACTCAAGCAACGTGGCATATTGGTCAAGAATCTGGACGGCGCTCACCCATTACTCAAAAACTGCTTGCGGGTGACCGTGGGCATGCCCCATGAAAACACGCAATTTCTGGCGGTCCTGCAAACTTTGCTCGTGAAGATTGAAGCAAAAGCCTGACGTCCCTATCCTGATTTCCTTATTGCAGTTTTATTCGATTTATTTCACCTGATTCCTCGCATGCGTCACGCCCAGGTCAACCGTAATACGCTGGAAACCCGCATCAACCTCAAAGTCAATCTGGATGGAAGCGGAAAGGCAGTGCTGGCTACAGGAGTGCCGTTTCTCGATCATATGCTGGACCAGATAGCGCGTCACGGAATGATCGATCTCGAGGTTTCAGCCGAGGGAGATTTGCATATCGACGCTCATCACACGGTGGAAGATATCGGCATCACCTTCGGGCAGGCGTTCACCCAGGCCGTTGGGACCAAGAGCGGCTTGCGCCGCTACGGTCATTCCTATGTGCCGCTGGACGAAGCCCTCTCCCGGGTGGTGATCGATCTCTCCGGCCGGCCCGGAATGGAGTTCAATGTCGAGTTTGTGCGTGCGCGTATCGGCGAATTTGATGTCGATCTTATCAGCGAATTTTTCCGGGGTTTTGTCAACCACGCCATGGTTACCCTGCATATCGACAACTTATCCGGCACAAATGCGCATCACCAGGCGGAAACCATATTCAAAGCGTTCGGACGCGCGCTGCGCATGGCGGTGGAAGCCGATCCGCGGGCAGCGGGCGCGATACCTTCCACCAAAGGCACCCTGTAATTTCCCACATTCATAGATGCGGTATGACTGATATTGCAATTGTTGACTACGGCATGGGAAATCTGCGTTCCGTAGCCAAGGCACTCGAACATGTCGCCCCCGAGGCTGTCATCGCTGTCACCAATAACCCTGAAGTAGTCCGAAAAGCGGAGCGCGTGGTCGTTCCCGGGCAGGGCGCCATGCCGGACTGCCTGTATGAACTGGACCGGCGCGGCTTGCGCGAAGCCGTACGGGATGCGGCTGCAAACAAACCATTTCTGGGTATCTGCATCGGCCTGCAAATGCTGTTCGACAGCACCGAAGAGGGCAATGTATCCGGCCTCGGCGTCGTGCCGGGAAGAGTAAAGCGTTTTCCCGCAAGCGCAATGAAAGATGAAAAAGGGCAGAAGCTCAAGGTGCCGCACATGGGTTGGAACCAGGTCCACCAGGCGGTCGAGCATTCCCTCTGGAAAAACATTGCCAATGATTCGCGCTTTTATTTCGTGCACAGCTACTATGTCGAAACTGCCGGTGCCGATTCGGCTGGCTACAGTGCTTATCCCTTTCCTTTTACTTGTGCGGTGGCAAAAGATAATATTTTTGCCGTTCAGTTTCATCCTGAAAAGAGCCATGCGGCCGGCCTGGCGCTCCTCCATAACTTTGTCCGATGGAAGCCCGTTTGAGAAACGTTAGAAGGTTCGCGCCGCTACGAATTCTGAAACCCGATTCATTTATTCATCCTGATTCAAAATGCTTATCATTCCCGCTATAGATTTGAAAGACGGTCACTGTGTACGCCTGAAACAGGGTGTGATGGAAAACGCCACCGTATTTTCTGAAGATCCCGCCGCCATGGCGAGGCATTGGCTGGATCAGGGCGCCAGAAGGCTGCATCTTGTGGATCTGAATGGCGCGTTTGCGGGCAAGCCGAAAAACGAGCCAGCAATCCGCGATATCGTGGACGCCATTGGAGACGAGATTCCAACGCAGCTCGGCGGCGGCATACGCGATCTGGAAACCATCGAGCGCTACCTCGATGACGGTATTACCTACATCATCATCGGCACAGCGGCAGTAAAAACGCCGGGATTCCTGCACGACGCGTGCAATGCCTTTCCCGGCCATATCATGGTCGGGCTGGATGCAAAGGATGGCAAGGTGGCGGTCAATGGCTGGTCCAAGGTGACGGGGCATGACGTGGTGGATCTTGCGAAAAAATTCGAAGACTACGGCGTGGAAGCAATCATTTATACCGATATCGGGCGCGACGGCATGTTGAGCGGTGTCAATGTGAAGGCGACCATGGAGCTTGCCAGGGCGCTGACGATTCCCGTCATTGCCAGTGGCGGCGTGAGCAGTCTCGATGACGTCAAGGCGCTGTGCGAGATCGAGCCGGAAGGTATTGCAGGTGCAATAACGGGACGCGCCATTTACGAAGGGGCGCTCGACTTCAAGGCAGCCCAGGAGCTGGCGGATGAGTTAAGCAACCAATCAAGCCCCAGGGATACAACAGTTCTCTTTTGATGAAACACCCTATCTCGCGTCATACAAACTGGAGCAGTTCCTGTTTCAAAGCATTCTTTTTTCTTCAGCCACAACTCCCTTACGGAAAAGCCCGACTCTTGCAGATATCTCTACAAATTCGGCCTCTTCATCTTCTTGCGAATCCAGAGTGCAAGGAGGGGCAAACGCAGCCAATCCGCGTAGCGGAGGCTTACAAACTTTGCGGTTTTTAGCGGTATCCAGAGGTGTCTATGGGCCTTGCCAAGCGTATCATTCCCTGTCTTGACGTTACAAACGGACGTGTTGTCAAAGGAGTCAAATTTGTCTCGCTTCGAGATGCGGGAGATCCCATCGAAATAGCGCGCCGCTATGATGACCAAGGAGCGGATGAACTGACCTTTCTCGATATTACCGCGAGTTCCGATGACCGTGATCTGATTCTCCATATCATCGAAGAAGTAGCCGCCCAGGTATTCATTCCGTTGACGGTGGGCGGCGGTGTGCGCAAAGTGGAAGATGTACGCCGCCTCCTGAATGCGGGAGCTGATAAGGTAAGCATCAACACTTCGGCCATACAAAACCCCCAACTGGTTGCTGACGCCGCGGACCGTTATGGCTCTCAATGTATTGTCGTGGCGATAGATGCCAAGCGGGCGGGACAAGGATGGGAAGTGTTTACGCACGGGGGACGCAGGCCTACCGGGCTGGATGCAATCGAATGGGCCAGGAAAATGCAATCCCTGGGGGCGGGAGAAATATTGCTGACCAGCATGGATAGAGATGGTACGCGGGATGGATTCGACCTGGCGCTGACCCGCGCGGTGTCAGACGCGGTGGATGTCCCGGTGATTGCAAGTGGCGGTGTAGGCAATCTGCAGCATCTGGTTGAGGGAATCAAAGAAGGTCATGCCGATGCTGTGCTGGCTGCAAGCGTTTTCCATTACGGCGAATATACCGTTCGTCAGGCCAAGGAATATATGTCACAGCATGGTATTGAAGTACGGCTATAGTAACGTAACAGGATCAATCAAACTCCGGGATATTCATGTCTGACACATGGCTCAACAAGGTGAACTGGTCTGCGGATGACCTGGTGCCGGTCGTGACACAGGATGCAACCAGCAATAAGGTGTTGATGGTGGCCTGGATGAATCCCGAGGCATTGAGACTTACCGCGCAAACAGGGGAAGCCCATTACTGGTCACGTTCGCGTAAAAAACTCTGGCATAAAGGAGAAGAATCCGGGCATGTGCAGAAGGTAAAAGAAATCCGGCTTGATTGTGATGAGGACGTCCTGCTGCTGGTGGTGGAACAAGTCGGAGGGGTTGCTTGTCATACCGGCAGACATCATTGCTTTTTCAACAAACTGGAACAGGGCCAGTGGCTGGTGACCGAGCCTGTCATCAAGAATCCCGAAGAGATCTACGGGCAGCGATGACCGATTCGAATATTCTTTTTCGCCTTGCCGAAACCATAGAAGCACGAAAACAGTCCGATCCCCATGCTTCTTATGTGGCGAAGCTGCTGCATGAGGGACGGGACAAGATTCTGAAAAAGATTGCGGAAGAATCAGCGGAGGTTCTGCTGGCATCGAAAGATGGGGATAGCGCGCACGTAGTGGGCGAGACGGCGGACCTCTGGTTTCATTGTCTGGTATTACTGGCTCATCATGACCTTAAGCTGGAGGATGTGCTGGATGAGTTACGCCGGCGGGAAGGAGTTTCAGGGATTGATGAAAAAGCTGCCCGCAAAGCAGGCGGGATAACGGGACAGGCAGGATAACCAGGGCAAGCGACCAGGACAAGGGAATGGACAGTTGTATTTTTTGCAGGATTGTGCGGGGAGAAATTCCGAGCGAGAAAGTGTATGAGGATTCCCGCGTTTATGCATTCCATGATATCCACCCGGCGGCGCCGGTACATTTCATGCTGATACCCAAACTGCACATCAACTCGCTCGCCGAAGTGGAAGATACTCATAGCGCTTTGCTCGGTGAGATGATGGTGCTGGTGCCCAGGCTGGCAAGGGAACAAGGTTGTACGGATGGTTTTCGTACGATAATCAATACCGGGCGGGTAGGCGGCCAGGAGGTAAATCACCTGCACATCCACATCATTGGTGGCAGGGAACGCCTGCCGGGGATGATTGTTCGCGGGAAGTAAAGGTTAATGAGCGAAGGATAAGGGACAAAGGAGGAATAATGGGATCATTCAGCATCTGGCATTGGCTGATCGTTCTGCTGATCGTTGTTCTGGTATTCGGCACCAAAAAACTCCGTAATCTGGGAAGCGATCTGGGGGGCGCGGTGAAGGGCTTCCGCGAAGGTGTAAAAAGTGCAGATGAAGAGGAGATATCTGCGCATAATCACCCGGAGGCACGGATTATCGATGCCGATATCAAGGATAAGGCTCAGCCGAAATCCTGACTGCCAGCTAGTCGCGCCAGGTCGGTAACGGCTTGCGAGCCTAGATGCAGACCATTCTTGTAAAAAATGTTCGATATCAGTTTCTCGGAAGTTCTGGTCATCGCGGCAATCGCACTGATCGTGCTAGGTCCGGAACGGCTCCCCAAGGTGGCGCGTACGCTGGGACATCTGTTCGGGCGGGCGCAGCGCTATGTCAACGACGTCAAGAGCGATATTCAGCGTGAAATCGAACTGGACGAGTTGAAAAAATGGAAAGCTTCAGTGGAGGAAACGGGCCGTTCAATCGAAAATTCGGTACATACCGAGCTTGATAAGTTTCGGGAAACAGTAGAAGCAGGCGCTGAGGCTTCCGCCATGCCTCCCTCTGCTACAGCCCCTCCTGCGGCAGAATCCACATCTTCGCAAAATTCCTCTCCAACTCCGGTCGGACCTGCGCCGCCGCCGGCGCGATCGACCACGAATTCCAGCGCACACGGAACAGATGGAAATCGCGAGCGCGAAACTGCTGAATAATCCCACCCCCCGGAGGACTTGCTCAGAAATCGATTGAACGAATGTTTGTACCTCATTCCGGCTGTACTTCACCATCGACAGTCGGTAAAGTGTATCGGTCTAACCTTTCCCGCCCACCTTTCATCACATGAGTGCCGACGAAACATTTATCTCGCACCTGGTCGAGCTTCGGGCCAGGCTGCTGCGGGCGTGTGCAGGTATTCTGCTCGGCTTTTTGCCCTGTGCCTACTATGCCCGTGAGCTTTATTCGCTATTAGCGCAGCCTTTGCTCGAAAAACTTCCCCAGGGGGGACAGATGATCGCAACGGAAGTGGTTACACCATTCTTTGTACCCATGAAAGTAGCCATGATGGCTGCTTTTATTATTACCCTGCCCCATACCCTCTACCAGATATGGGCATTCGTCGCCCCCGGATTGTATTCCCATGAAAAGCGCCTGGTACTGCCACTGGTGCTGGTGAGCAGCATTCTGTTCGGCTGCGGCATGGCTTTTGCCTATTTTGCCGTCCTTCCCCTGGTGTTCGAATTCATTACGCATTTTGCGCCGGAAGGTGTGGCAGTGATGACAGACATCAGCAAGTACCTGGATTTTGTGCTGACCATGTTCATCGCGTTCGGCATCACATTCGAGGTACCCATATTCGTTGTGATACTGGTTCGAATAGGCCTTGTTACCATTGAAAAGCTGAAGGCGATGCGCCGCTATGTTCTTGTCGGCGCTTTTGTCATTGGCGCGATATTTACGCCGCCGGATATCGTTTCCCAATTCATGCTGGCGGTGCCGCTCTATCTGCTGTATGAGCTTGGGATATTGGCCGCAGGAATCATCGGACGTTCGGGAACTCTGGCCGTTTATCAGGCTGCGGGCGGTCCTGATATGAATTCCCCTTCCGGGCAGACCGAAACAGGGGAAACAAAAAGAAACTGAGTCACTGCCTGGGGAAAAACAGCACGTTTTCGTTCGGATAATTTCCCAGTCTCATGCATAGTCACTGTGCTGTCCCCTACAACAACCGTCTTATTCCAACTCCTCGGGCTCCTGAAACTGCTCCTGAGGCTGGGGCTTTGGACGTTTTCCAACCTTGATCTCGATTGCCTTCTTGCTCTGGTTACGCATGACTGTAACGGTCGCCATGTTTCCAGGAGGTAATGCCGCTACCAGATTGAGCATGCCGGATGAATCGGTTACTTCTTTCCCCCCCACTCCTACGATAATGTCACCCGGCTTCACTCCGGCGCGGTCTGCGGGCCCTCCCTTGAGCACCCCGGCAATCAGCGCTCCGCTGGTAGTCGGCCGCTTGAACGACTCTGCAAGTTCCGGCGTCATATCCTGCACTTCCACGCCGATCCAGCCACGGATCACACCCCCTGTCCGGATGATCTGCTCCATGATCTGCTTGGCCACGCCTGCCGTAATGGCAAAGCCTATCCCAAGTGATCCTCCCGTTCGGGAGACTATCGCGGTATTGATACCGATCAGATTACCCGATGCATCCACCAGCGCACCTCCGGAATTTCCCGGATTGATGGCGGCATCGGTCTGAATGAAATTTTCAAAGGTGTTGATACCAAGGTGAGTTCGTCCGAGCGCGCTGATAATACCCATCGTTACGGTCTGGCCCACACCGAAAGGATTACCGATCGCAAGGACAATATCGCCGACCAGCGCATTGTCGGAGTATCCGAAGGTTATGGCTGGAAGTCCTTCCATATCCACTCTTACCACTGCAAGATCGGTTTCGGGATCGGAGCCAATGACACGCGCTTTCGTTTTTCTGCCGTCCGCCAGCGCAATCTCGATTTCATCCGCCGCTTCAATGACATGATGGTTCGTAAGGATATATCCTTGCGAACTCACGATTACCCCTGACCCTAGGCTGGCAGCACGCCGGCTTTGGGGTGATTCGAAACGATCCCCGAAGAAACGCCGGAAGAAAGGATCCTCCATCAGGGGGTGGGGCGCAGCCTTGATTTCCTTGGTGGTGAATACGTTCACCACCGAGGGCATGGCCTTTTTCGCCGCGCTACTGAAGCTCCCAGGGGCAGACTCGACCTCTGCCCTGCCTGATTTGTCAGCAGGAGCTTCCTTTATGGTTACGACAGTGCCATTGCCGGATTGCCAGGGTAATAGGTCCGGGCGTAAAGTCGAAACGACAAACAGGGTTGCCAGAACTATCGTGGTAGCTTGTGCGAAAACCAGCCAGAGCTTGTGCATAGGTTGAGACATGTGGGATCAGGGATAAAATAACAGCATTGACTTTAAATCATAGACGAATGCAACGGGATGAGCAGCATGCAAGTAAATGACCTCGAAACCTATTTGAACAAATTGCTCGATATTGCAAAATTTCATGATTATTGCCCAAACGGACTGCAAGTGGAAGGGCGACGCGAAGTGCGGCGACTGATAAGCGGCGTAACGGCGTCGCTTGATTTTCTCGAAGCTGCCATCGCGGCCCGGGCGGATGCGGTCCTGGTGCATCACGGATATTTCTGGCGCGGCGAGAATCCCTGCCTGACCGGAATGAAGCGGCAACGCGTTGCGCTGCTGCTGGCGCATGACATCAGCCTGCTCTCCTATCATCTGCCGCTGGATGCCCATCCCGAACTGGGCAATAACGCGCAACTGTCGTACAGACTCGGTCTGCGGGAAACCGGCCGTTTCGGGGATCAAGGTATCGGCATGTTTGGAATCTTGCCATTGAACATATCGAACCTGAAAGAATTACGGGTAAGTGTGGAACAAACTCTCTCCCGTGCACCGCTGGTGATAGGTGACGACGCACGGCTGGTAAAAAGGGTGGCATGGTGCACCGGCGCTGCCCAGGATTATTTCGGTGATGCCATCGATCTCGGTACGGACGTGTTTATCACCGGAGAAATTTCCGAGCGAACGGTACATCTTGCGCGCGAATCAGGCGTTGCTTTTATTTCAGCCGGGCATCACGCGACCGAGCGATATGGCGTGCAAGCCCTGGGAGAGCATATTTCTGAAAAACTCGGCATCAGTCACCAGTATATCGATATCGACAACCCCGTATGAAGTGTGAAAAACAAACCGGCAAAGGTTGCTTGAAGCTTTGTGGTTGAATACTCGCCTCACAAAACGCTTTTTAGTGGCACCAGAAAGAGTCCCGGTACTGGTGCTACCGGTTTATATAAACCAGCGATACAGTATGACCACAATAATTTTAAGATCGCTAGGGGTATTCCGTCCTGAAATCCGGCTGTTTCAAGGAGCTTGACGTATTTCCGAACAGCAGCAGGCAGGAATTGCAGGTCCAGACACAACAACATCATTACGGAGTAAAGGAGAGAAGCAGATGTTAATGAAGCCTTGGCTGAGGCTGGTTACGCTTGCGTGTGGGGTGCTGTTTGCGGGCGCCACGTGGGCCAACTTTCCCAGCGTTCCCA
>Ga0209941_1000091_pt1 | contig 188351 bp, 183 predicted proteins | sample ThiBiot_300_plan_FD_183945 | JGI IMG/M metagenome (GOLD analysis project Ga0209941, IMG submission 183945) | Wastewater bioreactor microbial communities from Cape Town, South Africa - Thiocy_solids_1 (SPAdes) | ecosystem: Engineered > Bioremediation > Thiocyanate > Unclassified | place: South... | reverse complement strand
TATCAGGTATTCGGCCACATCTACCCGCCGAATCCACAACTTGCGAGATGAATGATGAATCTTCCGATGACTACCGTGCTGGCCCAGGCTGCACCCGCGCAAGCGGAAGGCGGCGGATTGTCGATGATCCTGATGATGGTCGTGCTGTTCGGCCTGATGTATTTCATGATGATCCGCCCGCAGATGAAGCGGCAAAAGGAACATCGCGCGCTGGTGGCGGGCCTGGCCAAGGGTGACGAGGTGGTCACCGGTGGCGGCATCGCCGGTCGCGTGGACGAGGTGGGTGAGACCTTCCTGACCGTCGAGATCGCGCCCAACGTCAAGGTCAAGGTGCAGAAGGGCGCGGTGCAGCAAGTGCTGCCCAAGGGTTCGATCAAGTCCGTCTGAGTGGTTCGCCGGGGCGTGACGAAGTGGCGGCCGCCTGTGGTCTGAATCGTTCCTTTTGCCAATCCTCGCTGCGGTCCCCCGCGACGGTTTTTCCGGGTTCAACGTATGAATGATTTTCCGCGCTGGCGTTATTGGCTGGTAGCCGTGGTGATGCTGTTCGGCGTCGTCTACGCGCTGCCCAACGCCTATTTGTCCATCCCCGGGGTCCAAGTCACGGCCAATCGCGGCGCGGCGCCAGTGGACGATGCCTTGCGGCAGAAGGTGGCGGCGGCGCTGGCCACGGCCAAGATTCCCTCCAGCGGCGTCGAGATCGACGGCGACCACCTGCTGGCCACCTTTGCCGATGCCGATACCCAGCGCCGCGCTGCCGAGGCGCTGCAGACGGACCTCGGCGACGGCTATACGGTGACCTTCAAGCCCAAGTCCACGGTGCCGAGATGGCTGCAGCTGATCGGTGCGCGGGCCATGCCGCTGGGTCTGGATTTGCAGGGCGGCGTGCACTTCGTGATGCAGGTCGACCAGAAGGAGGCGATCGAGAAGCAGGAAGCCAGCTACGCCGATGACATCCGCATCAACCTGCGCGACAAGAACCTGCGCTACCAGTCGGTCACGCACAAGCCCAGCGGCGGCATCACGGTGGTCCTGCGCTCGGCCGAGGACCGCAACACGGCCGCCAACATCATTGCCAACCAGAATCCGGACCTGAACGTGGCCGACGGGCCGAGCACCGGCGACCGCTTCATCCTCAACGTGGTCATCAAGCCGGAAAAAGTACGTGACATGTCGCTCAACGCGATCCGGCAGAACCTTGGCACCTTGCGCAACCGCATCAACGCGCTGGGCGTGTCCGAGCCGCTGATCCAGCAGCAGGGCGACAGCCACATCGTGGTCGAGTTGGCCGGCGTGCAGGATCCGGCCGAGGCCAAAAAGCTGATTGGCGCCACGGCCACGCTGCAGTACCGGCCGGGTATCGGCCAGCCCGGCGACGCCCGGGCCGTGGAGGCCGCACGCACCGGCAGCATTCCGCCGGACGCCAACCTGTATTACATGCGCGACACGCGTCAGCCGGTGCTGGTCAGCAAGCAGATCATTGTTACCGGCAACCAGCTGGTGGACGCCTCCTCCGGCATCGACCAGCAAACCGGCACGCCGAAGGTCGACGTCACGCTGAACGCCGCCGGCGCCAAGCGCATGGCCGATTTCACCAATGCCAACGTCGGCAAGCCGATGGCTGTGGTCTACGTGGAGCGCGTGGTCGAGACCAAGATCGTCGACGGCAAGGAGGTGCGTACGGCCAAGATCACCGAGTCGGTGATCAACGACGCCTCGATCGCCAGCCCGTTCAGCAAGCAATTCCAGACCACCGGCCTGGCCAGCCCCAAGGAGGCCTCGGAGCTGGCCCTGCTCCTGAAGGGCGGATCGCTGGCTGCGCCGATGGACATCGTCGAGGAGCGGGTCATCGGCCCCAGCCTCGGGGCGGACAACATCTCCAAGGGTCTGGACGCGGTGCTGCTGGGCCTGGCCCTGGTCCTCGCTGCCGCAGCGATCTACTACAAGCTGTTTGGCGTGGTGGCGGACATCGCGCTGTTCTTCAACCTGGTGATCCTGGTCGCGGTGATGTCGCTGATCGGGGTCACCCTGACCATGCCGGGCATCGCCGGCATCGTGCTGACCCTGGGCATGGCGATCGATGCCAACGTGCTGATCTGCGAGCGCATACGCGAGGAATTGCGTAACGGCTCAAGCCCGCACGCGGCCATCCGCGCCGGTTACGAGAAGGCGTGGTCCACGATTCTGGACGCGAACGTCACCCACCTGATCGCGGCGTTGGCGTTGACCACGATGGGCACGGGTGCAATCAAGGGCTTTGGCGTCACGCTGCTCATCGGCATCCTGACCTCCCTGTTTACCTCGGTGACCCTGACCCACGCCTTCACCGCAGCCATCCACGGGCATCGCAAGCTCAAGACCCTGTCTGTTTGAATAGTGCGGCCACGGATGGCCGCTTTTCCGGAAATGGACTTCCATAAGAGAACCCACCATGGAAATCTTCAACCACAACGCGAACATCAATTTCCTCGGCATGCGCAACTACAGCATTGCCGTGGCCATCTTCCTGGTGGTCGCCTCGGTGGTGCTGATAGCCACGCGCGGCCTCAACTACGGCCTGGATTTCACCGGCGGCGTGTCCCTGGTGGTCGACTACGAGCAGCCGGTGCAGGTGGCCGACGTGCGCGCGGCGCTGGCCAAGGGCGGCATGGAACACGCCGTGGTGCAATCCCTGGGCGGCACGCGGGAGGTCTCCATCCGCATGCAGCCGAAAGACGACATGGCGGCCATGCAGGAATCCGGTGGCCAGGTCAACCTGGATCGCATCTCCGCCGACGTGATGGGCCGCCTGCAGGCGGCCCGGCCGGACGCGAAGCTGAAGAGCCGGAACTTCGTCGGCTCGGAAGTGGGTTCGGAACTGCGCAGCGACGGCACGATTGCCGCGATCTTCGTCATTCTCGGCATCATGGCCTACCTGTGGATCCGCTTCGAGCGGCGCTTTGCCATCTCGGCCGTGGCCACCGAGGTGCATGACGTGCTGGTGACGCTGGGTGTCATCGCCCTGGTGCAGCGTGAGTTCGACATGACCGTGCTGGCCTCGGTGCTGGCGGTGATCGGCTACTCGATCAACGACAAGGTGGTGGTGTTCGACCGCGTGCGCGAGCTGTTCCGGCTGGCGCGCAAGGCCGAGCCCGAGGAGATCCTCAACCGCTCGATCAACAACACGCTGTCGCGCACCATCATCACCTCGTTGTTCACCGGCATCGCCATGGGCGCGCTGTATTTCTTTGGCGGGCCGGTGGTGCACGGCTTTGCCATCACCATGCTGATTGGCATCGTGGTCGGCACGCTGTCGTCGATCTTCATCGCCAGCCCGATCCTGCTCTGGCTCGGCGTGTCCAAGCAGGACCTGATGCCGGTGACCAAGCACGATCCGGAGCTGGCACGGCGCCCGTAGGCGCTGGATCCCCGCCTAGCTTGCCCGGCTGAGGCTCGCGCGCAAGGCTTCCAGGCGCGCCGGCGTGCCGATGTCGTTCCAGACGCCATCATGCCGCGCGCCGCTCACCTGGCCGCGGCGCATCGCCGCGCGCAGCAGCGGGACGAGTTTGAAGCGCGGCGGCATGGCCGGGTCGATGGGCCCATCGATGACCCCGCGCCAGCCGTCCAGCAAGCTGGGCCGATAGACGCCGATGCCGCTGAAGGTCAAGCGCGGCGTTCCCTCGTCGCGCACGCTGCCGTCCGCGTCGAGCACGAAATCACCCTGGGGGTGCTGGGCCGGATTGTCCACCAGCAGCAGGTGTGCCTGCCCAGCGGGCTGTGCCGGCAACGAGGCCAGGTCCGCGTCACACCAGATGTCGCCGTTGATGGCCAGGAAGCTGCTGCTGCCCAGCAGCGGCAGCGCGTGCAGCATGCCGCCGCCGGTTTCCAGCGCCACCGGGCCTTCGTCGGCGTAGTGGATGCGGAGTCCCCAGCGCGAACCGTCGCCCAGCGCGGGTGGGAATTGCGCCGCGAGGTGGGAGGTGTTGATGACCACCTGCCCGTAGCCGGCCGCGGCGAGTTTCTCCAGGGTCCAGGCGATCAGGGGCTTGCCCCCGACCGGCAGCAGCGGCTTGGGCGTGCGGTCGGTCAGTGGGCGCATGCGCTCGCCGCGCCCGGCGGCAAAGATCAAGGCGTGTTTCATGGGCTGCCGGGCATGCGGAGGTCGCGCGTGCCGACCAGTCGGTGCAACAGCGCCGCGAGTGCCTGCAACTCCACATGGCGACCGGCCACGTCGGCGACATAGGCGTACACGCGCGGCAGGTCGCCGAGATAGCCGGATTTGCCGTCGCGGTAGTGCAGGCGGCTGAAGATGCCCAGCACCTTGAGGTGGCGCTGCAGGCCCATCAGGTCGAACCAGCGCAGGAACCGGGCCGGCTCCGGCATCGCGGCCCCGGCGGGGCCGTCGAGCAGTTGCCGGCGATAATCCTCCACCCATCCCTCGACGCGCCGGCGGTCCCAGGCGATGTAGCAATCGCGCAACAGCGACACCAGGTCATACGTGACCGGGCCGTGCACTGCATCCTGGAAATCGATGATGCCGGGGAGAAACCAGGGTTTGGCAGCTTCGGTACCGCCGTCCTGGGCCGGCACCAGCAGGTTGCGGCTGTGGTAGTCGCGATGCACGAAACAGCGCGGCTGTTCCAGCGCCACCTGCACCAGGGTGGCGAAGGCGGCCTGCAGTACCCCGCGCTCCGCGCCGGTGAGGGTGTGGCCCAGGTGGCGGCCGAGGAACCATTCCGGCATCAGTGCGAGTTCACGCTCCAGGGCGGTGCGGTCGTAGGGCGGCAGGCCGCGCACGTCGACGGCCGTCTGCATGCGCAGCAGCGCCGCCAGCGCGGTGGCATACAAGCCCTCGACGCTGGCCGCATCCAGCACCTCGAGATAGGTGGTGCTGCCGAGATCCTCTATGAGCAGGAAGCCCTGCTCCAGATCGTGGGCACGCACGTCCGGCACATGCAGTCCGGCTGCGGCCAGGCGGGCGTTGACAGCAAGCCACGGCCTGGCGTCCTCCAGCGCTGGCGGTGCGTCCATCACGATCCAGCTCGGTGCGTGGCCGCAGGTACGCCAATAGCTGCGTGCGCTGGCGTCGGACGAGGCCGCGACCAGGGTCAGCGCAGCATCGTCCAGGATGCTGCGGACCCATGCCTGGCGTCGCGCAGCGCGGTCGCCTGGCGGGTTCACGGACGACGCAGTTGCTGGCGGCCGGCCTGGCGGCGCGGGGCGGCCGGACACCCGCAAGACGCGCCTGCCCGGCGCCCGCCGACATTGACGGCGAGGTGGTCAATTAGTACCATTTTGGTCCCGATTGTATCGCCCGATCCGTGTGGACTCATGTTACGCGTCAATCGCCTGACTGATTATGCCGCCGCGGTCATGACTTGCCTGGCGAGCCATGAGGATGAAGTGCTCAGCGCCGTACAGATTGCCGAGGAAACCCGTCTGGAGTTGCCGACTGTCAGCAAGCTCCTGAAGTCACTCGGCCACGCGATGTTGGTGGAGTCGTTCCGGGGCGTCAATGGCGGCTATCGCCTGGCGCGCAGCGCGCGGGACATTTCGCTGGCCGAGATCGTGGTCGCACTGGAAGGACCGATTGCGGTCACCGAATGCGGCATCGGCGCCGGGCAATGCGGCCTCGAGGCGACCTGCGCGGTGCGTGGCAGCTGGCAGCAGATCAGCGCCATCCTGGACGATGCCTTGCGCGCCGTGAGCCTGGCGGACATGAGCCGGCGCATTGGCCACCGGCGACCTGCAGCGGGCGTGCGCTGAGATGACGCTCCTGCCGGCCACGGCCCTGGCGTCGGGGCGGGAAGACCATGGATACCAAGATGAGCAATGAAGGCAACGTGACCACCTTGCAGCAGAATGCGGAAGTTGCCGAGGCGCTGGAGCGCACCTATTCGGCTGGTTTCGTCACCAAGCTGGAAACGGTCAGCCTGCCGCCGGGGCTGGACGAGGGCGTGATCCGCCAGCTCTCGGCGATCAAGGAAGAGCCCGAGTGGATGACCGAGCGCCGCCTGCAGGCCTATCGCCATTGGCTCACCATGGCGGCGCCGAACTGGGCCAAGCTCAGGCTCGACCCGGTCGACTATCAGGCCATCAGCTATTACAGCGCGCCCAAGGCACGGCCAAAGTCCCTGGCCGAGGTCGACCCGGCACTGCTGGAGACCTACGAGAAGCTTGGCGTGCCGCTGCACGAGCGCGCGGCGCTGGCCGGGGTGGCGGTCGATGCAGTGTTCGACTCGGTGTCTGTCGGCACCACGTTCCGCAAGCAGCTGGCCGACGCCGGGGTGATCTTCTGCTCGATGAGCGAGGCGATCCGCAATCACCCGGACCTGGTGCGGAAGTACCTGGGCAGCGTCGTGCCGACTGGCGACAACTTCTTCGCGGCGCTCAACTCGGCGGTGTTTTCCGACGGCAGTTTCGTCTTCGTGCCCAAGGGTGTGCGCTGCCCGATGGAGCTGTCCACGTATTTCCGCATCAACGCACAGAACACCGGGCAGTTCGAGCGCACGCTGATCATCGCCGAGGAGGGCAGCCACGTCTCCTACCTGGAAGGCTGCACCGCACCCAAGCGTGACGAGAACCAGCTGCATGCCGCGGTGGTCGAGCTTGTGGCGCTGGAAGGGGCGCAGATCAAGTATTCGACGGTGCAGAACTGGTATCCAGGCGACGAGAACGGCAAGGGCGGCGTCTACAACCTGGTCACCAAGCGTGGCGAGTGCCGGGGCGACGACTCCAAGATCTGCTGGACCCAGGTGGAAACCGGTTCGGCAATCACCTGGAAATACCCGAGCGTGGTGCTGCGCGGCGACCGCAGCGTGGGCGAGTTCTACTCGGTGGCGCTGACCCATCATTTCCAGCAGGCCGACACCGGTACCAAGATGACCCACATCGGCAAGGACACCAAGTCCAAGATCATTTCCCGAGGCATCAGTGCCGGGCGCAGCAACAACAGCTACCGCGGCCTGGTCAAGATGGAGAAGGGCGCGGAGAACGCGCGCAACTACACGCAGTGCGATTCGCTGCTGATCGGGAAAAAGTGCGGTGCGCACACCTTCCCGTACATCGAGGTCAAGAACCCCACGGCGATCGTCGAGCACGAGGCCACCACCTCGAAGATCTCCGACGAGCAGATGTTCTACTGCCGCTCGCGCGGTATACGCGCCGAGGATGCCACCTCGATGATCGTCGATGGCTTCTGCAAGACGGTGTTCCGCGAGCTGCCGATGGAGTTTGCGGTGGAGGCCAAGAAGCTGCTCGAGGTCTCGCTGGAAGGCGCCGTGGGGTGAGAGCCGGGAATGGGAAATCGGAAGCCGTCAAAGCCCCGACATTCCACCCTTCCCGCCTGCCGCACCGCACCGCTTTCACGATTCCCAACTCCCGATTCCCGATTCCCGGATATCAACATGCTGAAAATCGAAAACCTGCACGCCCGCATTGCCGGCAAGGAAATCCTCAAGGGCATCGACCTGACCGTCAACGCTGGCGAGGTGCACGCCATCATGGGCCCGAATGGTGCCGGCAAGTCCACGCTTGGCAACGTGCTGGCCGGGCGCGACGGCTACGAGGTGACTGCCGGAACCGTCACCTTCCAGGGCGAGGACCTGCTGGGCATGTCACCCGAGGCGCGGGCGGCCGCCGGGGTGTTCCTGGCCTTCCAGTACCCGGTGGAAATTCCTGGTGTCAACAACACCTATTTCCTGCGCACGGCACTCAATGCGCAGCGCAAGCAGCGCGGCGAGAAGGACCTCGATTCCATGCAGTTCCTGAAGCTGGTGCGCGAGAAGCTCAAGGTGATGAAGCTCCCTGACGACCTGCTGCACCGCGCGGTCAACGAGGGCTTTTCCGGCGGCGAGAAGAAGCGCAACGAGATTTTCCAGATGGCCTTGCTGGAACCGCAGCTGGCAATCCTGGACGAGACCGATTCGGGCCTGGACATCGATGCCCTCAAACAGGTGGCCGCCGGCGTCAACCTGCTGCGTGCCCCGACGCGTGGTTTCCTGATGATCACGCATTACCAGCGCCTGCTGGATTACGTGGTGCCGGATTTCGTCCACGTCCTGGCCGGTGGGCGCATCGTCGAGAGCGGCGACAAATCGCTGGCGCTGCGGCTCGAGGAACATGGCTACGGCGGCCTTGCCGAGCGTCAGCCGGCTGGTGCCGGGGCATGAGCGGCGTGGTGCCATCGCCCCTGCTCGACTCCCTGCTGGAAGCCGCTGTGCCCGAGTCGGGCATCGCCTGGCTGGATGCGGCACGGCGCGAGAACCGCGAGGCGGTAGCCGCGGCCGGCCTGCCCGACACGCGGGTGGAGGCGTGGAAATACACCTCGTTGCGCAGCCTGGCGCGCCATGGTTTTGCCGGCGGCGATCCCGGGGCGGCCAGCCGCAGCATCGATCCCGGGACGTTTGCCCTGCCGACCGTCGCCGGTCCGTGCCTGGTCTTCGTCAACGGTGTGTTCCGGCACGACTTGTCCGCCCTGGCTGACCTGCCGCCGGGCCTGGTACTCGAACCGCTGTCGCGGGCGCTTGCACAGGATCCCGAGCCGCTGCGCTTCGTGCTGTCGCGGCACTACCGCGAGGTGGGCGACGCCTTTGCGCGCATCAACGCGGCCAACGCGGTCGACGGCGTGGTGCTGCGCGTGGCGGCCGGGGTCGAGCTGGCGACGCCGGTGCATCTGGTGTTCATCGGCACCCCGGCGGCGGTGAAGCTGGCCTGGCACGCACGCAATGTGATCGAGTTGGGGCAGGGCAGCAGGCTGGCCCTGGTCGAGCAGCACCTGGGCGATCCGGCACAGGCGGACCTGGCCACCCTGGTCAGCGACATCGAGCTGCGCGAGCACGCCAGGCTGACCCACACCGTGCTGCAGTCCGCCGGCGGCAACAACCTGATCCGACGCAACAGCCTGCGCCTGCACGCGCAGGCCCATGCTGTCATGCATGCCATCGAGCTTGGCGGCGCCCTGGTGCGGCATGACCTGCAGGTGGCGCTGATCGGCGATGGCGCGCATTTCGATGGCCGCGGCGTATTCATGCCGCAGGCCAGGCAGCACATCGACACCCAGCTGGCGATCCGCCACGAGGCGCGCGACACCGCTTCCGACGCGCATTGGCGCGGGGTGGCCACCGACCGCGCGCGGGGCGTGTTCCGCGGCGCGGTGCTGGTGGCACCCGGTGCCGATGGCAGCGACGCCAACCTGAGCAACAAGAATCTGCTGCTTTCGCGCGACGCCGAGATCGACACCAAGCCCGAACTGGAGATCTACGCCGACGAGGTGCAGGCCGTGCACGGCGCGACGGTTGGCCAGCTCGACGAACAGGCGCTGTTCTACCTGCGTTCGCGCGGCATCGGAGCGGGCGAGGCCCGCGCCCTGCTGACCAGTGCGTTCTGCCTTGCCGTGCTGGGCGACCTGACGGACGCGGCAATGCGCGAGCATCTGGCGACGCTGCTGATGACCCATCTGCCGGCCTAGCGGGATTACGATCAACCCCTCTTCCGTCATTCCCGCGGAGCAGTCTTCATCGTCATTACCGCGAAAGCGGGAAGTGCTTCACAACACACCAACGTCTGGTCATCCAGTGCATTTTGCCGGTGGCTGCGGAAACACCGGAAGCACCTGATTCCCGCGTCCGCGGGAATGGCGAAAGGGGGGATTCAGATGATGGCGGGAGTCGTACGATGGATGAGCAAGGTGATTGCATGAGTGCACGAACGGCATCCAGCCAGCAAGCCTCCGCGTTCGACGTCGAGCACGTCCGCGCGGACTTCCCGTTGCTGACGCGGACCATGCACGCCCAGCCGCTGGTGTATTTCGACAACGCCAACACCAGCCAGAAGCCGACGGCCGTGATCGAGGCCGTGGCCAGCCACTACCGCGAACACAATGCCAACGTGGCGCGTGCCGTGCACCAGCTTGGGGACGAGGCGACGGCCGCGTACGAGCTGGCGCGGGACAAGCTGGCGGCCTTCATCCATGCGTCATCGCGCGATGAGGTCATCCTGACCTCAGGCACCACCCATGCCATCAACCTGGTGGCCTACAGCTACGCGTTGCCGCGCCTCGCGCCCGGTGACAGCATCCTCACCACGGTCATGGAGCATCACGCCAACATCGTGCCCTGGCAGCTGGTCGCCGCGCGCAGCGGGGCCACCGTGAAGGCGGCGCCGATCGACCAGCGCGGCGTGCTCGACGTCGATGCCTACGTCGGCATGCTGACGCCCGAGGTGAAGCTGGCCTGTGTGACGCACGCGTCCAACGTGCTGGGCACGGTGAATCCGGTGCAGGAGCTGGCACGCGCCTGCAGGCGCCGCGGCATTCCGCTGCTGGTGGACGGCTCGCAGGCCGTGCCGCACCGGCCGGTCGACGTGCAGGCGCTGGGCTGCGATTTCTATGCGCTGACCGGACACAAGATGTTCGGACCCACCGGCACCGGGGCGCTGTGGGCCAGGCGCGAGCACCTGGAGGCCATGCCGCCGTTCTTCGGTGGTGGCGACATGATTCGCGAGGTGCGGTTCAGCGGCACCACGTTTGCGGATGTGCCGCACAAGTTCGAGGCCGGCACGCCGAATATCGCCGGCTTCGTCGGGCTGGCGGCGGCGATCGATTACCTGCACGGGCTGGATCTCGCCGCCGCCCATGCCTGGGAGCAGGAGCTGCTCGCCTACGCCACCGGGCGCCTGGCTGAGCTTCCCGGCGTGCGCATCTTTGGCGCGGCGCCGGACAAGGTGCCGGTGCTGTCCTTCCTCCTGGAGGGCGCGCAGGCCACGGACCTCGCGACCCTGCTCGACCTGCAGGGCGTGGCCGTGCGCTCCGGGCATCATTGCGCGCATCCGCTGATGCAGTTTTTTGGCGTGCCGGCCACGCTGCGCGCCTCGTTTGCGTTCTACAACACCCGTGGGGAGGTGGACGCCTTCGTGGCGGCGCTGTGCAAGGTGCGCAAGCTCCTGGCCTGAGCAGCCGTCCACGCTCCCAGCGGTTATGCTTTGCCTCTCCCGTCGGTATGGATTCCGATGTTCGCTTCGTTGCCTGCGCTGTTGCGCGTGCCCATGGTGCTGCTGGCACTGGCGATCAGCCTGCTGGCGCATGTGCTGCCACTGTTTGCGCTGACCCTGGTCAAGTTGCTCATCCCGTTGCGGTCGGTGCGGCGCGTCTTGTCGCGGGCGCTGGTTCGCATCGCGGAAAGCTGGATTGGCGTCAACAACGCACTGTTCGACCTGTTCACCCGCGTACAATGGGACATCCATGGCCTGGAAGGCCTTGACCGCACCCGCAGCTACCTGGTGCTGTGCAACCACCAGAGCTGGGTGGACATTGCCGCCATGCAGAAGGTGTTCAACCGGCGCATCCCGTTCCTGCGTTTTTTCCTCAAGCAACAACTGATCTGGGTGCCGCTCCTGGGCGCGGCCTGGTGGGCATTGGATTTTCCGTTCATGCGCCGCTACTCGAGCAGTGTGGTGCTGCGCCATCCGGAGCTGCGCGGCAAGGACATGGAAGCGACACGCCGGGCTTGCCGCAAGTTCCGCCATGTGCCGGTATCGATGGTGAGCTTTGCCGAGGGCACACGCTTCACCCCGGCCAAGCACGCTGCGCAGACGTCGCCGTTCCGGCATTTGCTGCGTCCCCGTGCCGGTGCGGTGGCGTACGTTCTCGATGCCATGGGTGACGCCTTGCATGGGATTGTCGATGTCACGCTGATCTACCCGGACGGGCCGTGCACGATGCTGGACCTGCTCCTGGGCCGCCTGCATCGCGTCCACGTGCGGGTACGCGCGCTGCCGATCGGCGAGGAGCTGCGTGGCGACTACAACGAGGACACGACGTTCCGCGGTCGGGTCAAGGCTTGGCTGAATGCGTTGTGGCGCGAGAAGGACGCGTATATGGATCGGTTCGATGCCGCGGCACGCGGCGGCGATGGTACGGGAGGCTGAGATGCGTATCTTGATCCTTGGCGCCGGGGCGACTGGCGGCTATTTCGGCGGGCGCCTGTTGCAGCATGGGCGCGACGTGACGTTCCTGGTCCACCCGCGGCGGGCGGAAGCCCTGCGCCGTACTGGCCTGGTGTTGCGCAGCCCGTTTGGCGACGTGACACTGGCCGAGCCGCCGCTGGTGCTCCACCGCGACCTGGCCGGCCCCTATGACCTGATTGTGCTGAGCTGCAAAGCCTATGGGCTCGAGCAGGCCATGGAGGACCTCGCCCCGGCGGTCGGGCCGAAGACGGCGATCCTGCCGCTGCTCAACGGCATGCGCCACCTGGATCTGCTCGACCAGCGCTTTGGCGCCGTGCACGTCCTGGGCGGACGCTGCATCATTGCGGCCACGCTGGATACCGACGGGGCCGTGCGGCAGCTCAATGACAAGCACACGCTCACCTTTGGTGAGCGCGACGGCAGCGTTACGCCGCGCCTGCGCGCGATCAACACCCAGTTGGATGGCGTCGGCTTCGACGCCCACGCCAGCAACACCATCGTCCAGGACATGTGGGACAAGTGGGTGATGCTGGCCACCCTGGCCGGCGTCACCTGTCTGTTCCGCGCTCCGGTCGGCACCATCGTTGCCGTCCCGGGGGGCAGGGCGGCCACGCTCGCGCTGCTCGACGAGTGCTGTGCCGTCGCTGCACGCGCCGGTCATCCCTTGGCTGACCGCACCCGCGAGACAGCGCAAGCGTTCCTGACCGAAAGCGGTTCCGGGCTGACGGCATCGATGATGCGCGACCTGGTCGGCGGCTATCCCATCGAGGCAGAGCAGATCATCGGCGACATGCTGGCCCGCGCCGAGCCGGCGTGCGACGCGCGACCGTCCGTGCTGGCGCTGGTCGCCGTCTGCCTGCGCGCCTATGAGGCCCAGCGCGTCGCTGCCGGCTGAGCCGGGCGCGGGGTGGCGACATCGGGCGCGCGGGTCTGTGCCAGGTCATGGGCGGTGCCGGCCGCCATTGGCTATGATCTGCGCATGCAGGCAAGCCAATCGCCCACGTTCCGTTATGCCGAAGATGCCGACGTCGAGCGCGTCGTGGCCCTGGTCGAGTCGGCCTATCGTGGACCTTCCGGGGAGCGCGGCTGGACCACCGAGTCGGCGCTGCTCGACGGCCAGCGGACCGATGCCCGGTCCGTGGCGGAATTGCTGCAGCAGCCGGATTGCCATGTGCTGCTGGCTGAACACGATGGCCGGCTGCTTGCCTCGTGTCATGTCGAGCGGCAAGGCGACGCCGCCTATTTCGGCATGTTTGCCGTCGACCCGGAACTGCAGGCGGCAGGAATAGGCAAGCGGATGCTGGCCGAGGCCGAACGCCTGGCGCGCCAGGAGTGGGCCTGCCACGACATGCGCATGACCGTGATCGAGCAGCGCGACGAGTTGATCGCCTGGTACGAGCGGCGCGGTTATCGGCGCACCGGCGAATACCAGCCGTTTCCCTACGGCGACGAGCGCTTCGGCATTCCGCGCCGGCCGGACCTGCGGTTTGTCGTGCTGCTCAAGCATTTCGACGGAGTGGATGCATGGAAGGCTGGGTAGCAGTCGGCACACGCAGCGATTTCCTGCCGGGGGAATTCAAGGTGGTATGGGACGGCGACACCTCGATCGCGGTGTACAACATCGACGGTGCGTTGTACGCCATCGAGGACGTGTGCACGCATGACGGTGGCGACCTGGCCGGTGGTGAGGTGTTTGGCTTCGAAGTGGAGTGCCCACGCCACGGTGCACGTTTTGACGTGCGCACCGGCGCGGTGACCCGGCCGCCCGCCTACATCCCGATTGCGAGCTTCCCGGTACGCGAGGAGGACGGCACGATCTGGACCCGCGACGACCGCTGAGGTTCGACATGGACTGGGCGCGCATTTCGCGGACTCCCGCATGCCGGGTGCGCGCCGCGGTCGATGACGTCCGCCTCAGCCGCCGGCGGCGATACGCTCCACCCGGCGCAGGCCGCGCGGCAGCACGCTGCCACGCGTGGCGCGGTTGCCGCCATATTCGACCAGGTCGGCCCAGCGCAGCGTGAGCTTGCGCTGACCGGCGTACAGCGTCACTTCGCCCTGGCCCTCGGTCACCACGGCAATGCCGGCCACGCGTTCTTCACCCGAGAGGCGTTTCGCGCGCGGAATCTCGATCAGCTTGTTGCCCTTGCCCTTGTCCAGCTCGGGCAGCTCGGCGACCGAGAACATCAGCAGGTGGCCTGCCGTGGTCGCCACGACGATGCGGTCGCGGGCGGGGTCGGCACTGGCCTGCGGCTGCAGGATGCGCGCGCCATCGGTGAGGTTGATGACCTGCTTGCCCGCCTTGTTGCGGCCGAGCAGGTTGGCGTAGCGGGTGACGAAGCCATAGCCGAAGTCCGTGGCCAGGACCAGGCGGGTGTCGTTGTCGGCGGCAATGACGGCGTCGAAGCTCGCCTCCGCCGCCGGCGAGAAGCGGCCGGTCAGCGGCTCGCCGTTGCCGCGCGCCGATGGCAGCGTGTGCGCGGGCGTCGAGTAGCTGCGGCCGGTGGAGTCGATGAACACGACCTGCTGCGTGGTGCGCGCGTTCACGGCGGCGCGCAGGCCATCGCCCTCGCGGTAGGCCAGGCCTTCGGCGTCGATGTCGTGGCCCTTGGCGGCGCGCGCGAAGCCCTGCCGGCTGAGCACTACGGTCAGCGGCTCGCTCGCCACCAGGGCGCTCTCGTCCAGCGCCTGTGCGGCCTCGCCCTCGACCAGGGGTGAGCAGCGCGCATCGCCATACTTTTCGGCATCGGCGGCGAGCTCGTCCTTGATCAGCCGCTTCAGCTTGGCCGGCGACTTCAGCAGGACGTGGATGCGCGCGCGCTCCTCCTCCAGCTCGTCGTGCTCGGCGGTGATCTTCATTTCCTCCAGGCGCGCGAGCTGGCGCAGGCGGGTCTCCAGGATGTAGTCGGCCTGTTCGGTGGAGAGTTTGAAACGTGCCATCAGCACGGGCTTCGGTTCCTCCTCCGTGCGCACGATGCGGATGACCTCGTCCAGGTTGAGGTAGGCAATGCGCAGGCCCTCGAGCAGGTGCAGGCGGCGCTCCACCTTGTCCAGGCGGTGGTTGAGCCGGCGCGTCACCGTGCTGGTGCGGAAGCTGAGCCATTCGCCGAGGATCTGCTTGAGGTCCTTCACCTGCGGCCGCCCGTCCAGGCCGATCATGTTGAGGTTGACGCGGAAGCTGCGCTCCATGTCCGTGGTGGCGAACAGGTGCTGCATGGTCTGTTCGACGTCGATGCGGCTCGAGCGCGGCACGATGACCAGGCGGGTCGGGTTCTCGTGGTCGGATTCGTCGCGCAGGTCCTCGATCATCGGCAGCTTCTTGGCACGCATCTGCGCCGCGATCTGCTCGAGCACCTTGGCCGGGCTGACCTGGTGCGGCAGCGCGGTGATGACGATGTTGCCGTCCTCGCGCGTGTACACGGCGCGGGCACGCAGCGAACCGGTGCCGGTGGTGTAGATCGCGAGCAGATCCTGGCGTGGCGTGATGATCTGTGCGCGGGTCGGGTAGTCTGGCGCGGGCATGTGCCCGCACAGCTCGGCCACACTGGCCTTCGGGTCCTCCAGCAGGTGGATGCAGGCGCTGGCCACCTCACGCAGGTTGTGCGGCGGGATGTCGGTGGCCATGCCCACGGCGATGCCCATCGAGCCGTTCAGCAGCACATGCGGCAGGCGCGCCGGCAGCCAGCTCGGTTCCTCCAGCGTGCCGTCGAAGTTCGCCACCCAGTCGACCGTGCCCTGGCCAAGCTCGCTCAGGAGTGCCTCGGCGATCGGGCTCAGCCGTGACTCGGTGTAGCGCATGGCGGCGAAGCTCTTGGGATCGTCCGGCGAGCCGAAGTTGCCCTGGCCGTCCACCAGCGGATAGCGGTACGAGAACGGCTGCGCCATCAGCACCATGGCCTCGTAGCACGAGGTGTCGCCGTGCGGATGGAACTTGCCGATCACGTCGCCGATCGTGCGCGCGGATTTCTTTGGCTTGGCCGTAGCCGCCAGGCCAAGCTCGCTCATGGCGTAGATGATGCGGCGCTGCACCGGCTTCAGCCCGTCGCCGACAAAGGGCAGGGCGCGGTCCAGCACCACGTACATGGAGTAGTCGAGGTAGGCGCGCTCGGCGTATTCCTTGAGCGGGATCTGTTCGTAGTTGGCTTGCAGGTTCATGCGTCGGGTTCTTGGGGTGATACGCAGCCGTGGTCAGGCCATGCCGTGTCGTGACGGACCACGTCGTGGGAGACTCCGGGGGCTCCTGCGCGGCGGTGCCCGCTTGATCGAGCCTGCCATTCTACCCGGCAGGCGTGGGTCGGACCGCGGCTCGCGGGGTGGATGCTGACGCTGGCGGGGTCAGCGCGGCACGCGATAGCCGCCGGGCACGCCGTGCGGGCTGAGGGTCAGTTGCCACAGCTGGTCGCGCCGGCTGCGGAAAACGGCCGTGGACGTGGCCAGATAGAAGTGCCACATGCGCTGGAAACGTTCATCGTACTTTGCCGGCAGGGATGGCCATGCCGCGTCCACGTTGGCCTGCCATGCCGCCAGCGTACGCGCGTAGTCGGCGCCGAAGTTGTGCCAGTCCTCGACCACGAACAGGTCGCGCAAGGCCGTCGTCACCTGGCTGGCTTCCGGGATCATCGAGTTCGGGAAGATGTATTTCTCGATCCACGGGTCGGGCTGGGAGGGCGCGCTGTTGGAGCCGATGCAATGCAGCACCGACAGCCCGTCGTCCTTCAGGCAGCGGCGTACGGCCTCGAAATAGCTCTGGTAGTTCTTGTGCCCGACATGCTCGAACATGCCGATCGAGTACACGGCGTCGAAGCGTTCGTCGATCTCGCGGTAGTCCTGCAGGCGGATCTCGATGGGCAGACCGGCGCACAGCCGGGTGGCGAATTCCGCCTGCTGCTGCGACACGGTGATGCCGACGCCGCTCACGCCATATTTCTCCGCCGCGTACTTGAGCGCCTCGCCCCAGCCGCAGCCAATGTCGAGTACGCGCTGGCCCGGCTTGAGCTGCAGCTTGCGGCAGACCAGGTCGAGCTTGGCCTCCTGGGCATCATCCAGGTTGTCGGCCGCGGCCCAGTAGCCGCACGAATACACCAGGCGCTTGCCCAGCATGGCCTGGAACAGGTCGTTGCCAAGGTCGTAGTGGGCCTTGCCGATCTCGAACGCGTGCCCGCCGCGCTGCTGGTTGATGAAGCGCGCCTTCAGGTGCGTGATGATCGCGTCGAAGCTGCGCAGCTTGTCGTCCAGGCTGGCCTTGAGCACCTTGGTGAACATGCCGGGAAGGTCCGCTGCGTCCCACCAGCCGTCCATGTAGGCTTCGCCCATGCCGAGCGAGCCATGGGCAAACACGCGTGCGTACAAGCGCTGGTCGTGTACCTGCAGGTCGGTCGGCTCGGGTCCGTCGATGGTGACACCGGCATACTGCAGCAGCTTGTCGGCGCGATCTTTCAGGTTGTCGTCGCTCATGGCTTACCTCGATCCGGCACATGTGGCGTGGCGTGTGGCCAGCCGTTGATTTTAGCCCTGTCAGCGACGGCTTCGCCGCCAGCAGCGCCTGTTCGGGCACTGGCGGAATTCACGCGTGCCGCCACAGGCCGCGTGTGAGCGCGATGCCGAGCAGGGTCATGCCCAACGAGCCCAGAACGTGCATGAGCATGTGTCCGCTGAACCACAGGTATTGCTGGCGCAGCAGCAGGCCGGCCGATTCGGCCGAGAACGTGGAGAACGTGGTGAGGCCGCCGAGGAAACCGGTGAACACGGCCAGGCGCAGCGCCGGGGGCAGGGCCTGGACGTGCTCGAACAAGCCGATGGCACAACCAATCAACAGGCCACCGGCCAGGTTGGCCGCGAGCGTGCCCATGGGCACGGTGGGGAAGATCGGATTGAGCAGCACGCCCAGCCCCCAGCGCAACCAGCAACCCATGGCGCCGGCCACGCCGATGGCGATGAATCCACTGATAGTCACGTTGCCTGCCTCCTGACCCGATCCGTGATCACGCGGTTTTCGCCGGGACAGGCACGCCTGCAGCGCCGGAAACCGGGGTTGCAGGCATCATCAACGTCGTCCCGTGCGTGGTCGACGCGGTTGGCTGCTCCAGGAGCGTGGGCGGTAGAAGCCGTCCGGGCTGCAAAGCCCTCTGCGCGGTCCCGTTTTCCGCCGCTGCTTGACCCATAGAACCACTATGGGCCGGCGCAGCGTCGAAAAATGGTCCTCGCGCACAGGTCTTTTCGCCTCGAACGTTTCTACCGCCCACGCTCCCGGGCAACGGGAGGCATGCCATCTCCGTGCCGGCATCCTAACCCAGAAGCCTGGACGATAGGAACCTGGCGGGTGCGATGGCGCGTCCGACTGCTGATGCTGAAGTGGCGCCGCGCGACCATGTCTGCGTTGCCATGCTTCGGCAACGCCCGGTGGCCGTGCACCTATACTCGGGCGTTTCGTCATCTGGTCCAGTCGATGCCTGGAGTTTCACCCGACACGCGGCGCAGCCTGCCGTGGCTGCTGGCGGCATTGTCGATGGTCGGGCCGTTCTCGATCGACGCGGTGTTCCCGTCCTTCCCGCTGCTGGGCGCGCATTTCGGTGTCGACGCCGCCGCGTTGCAGCAGTTGATCAGCGTCTACCTGGTCACCTATGCGGCCATGAGCCTGTTCCACGGCGCGATTTCCGACGCGCTGGGACGCAAGCCGGTGATCGTGGCGGGCATGCTGGTGTACGCGGTGGCATCCATCGGCGCCGCGCTGGCGCCCTCCTATTCGTTCCTGCTGGTCTGCCGTGCCGTGCAGGGCGCATCCGCCGGCGCCGGCCTGGTGGTGGGGCGGGCTGTGATCCGCGACACCTATGCGGGACCGGCTGCCCAGCGCCTGATGTCGCAGGTGATGATGATCTTTGGCGTGGCACCGGTGCTCGCTCCGATCGTCGGGGCCTGGCTGCTTGCCCTGGGCGGATGGCGTGGAATCTTCTGGCTGGTGGCCCTGGCGGCGCTGCTGCTTGCCGGCCTGCTGGTCTGGCTGCTTGCCGAGAGCCACCCGCCGGAACAGCGTACGCGCTTTGCCCTGCGTCCCTTGCTGGCGAGCTATGTGGCGTTTGGCCGCGACCGGCCGTTCTGGCCTTTGCTGATCTCCAGCTCGGTCAACTTTGCCGGCCTGTTCCTGTACATCGCCTCGGCGCCGCGCATCGTGATCGACCTGCTGCACCTGTCGCCCGCGGGCTTCCCGTGGCTGTTCCTGCCGGTGGTGATTGGCCTGGTCGGTGGAGCGTGGATGTCCGGACGGCTGGCCGAAGCGCGCAGCCTGACCTTTACCGTGAGCCTGGGCTATGCGGTGATGCTGCTGGCGTGTGCGGCGCATCTGCTGCTGGCGCTGCTGCTGCCGGCACCACGCCTGCCGTGGTCGATGCTGCCCCTGGTCCTGCATGGCGTGGGCGTGCAGTTGGCGTTCCCTACCCTGACCTTGCTGCTGCTGGACCGCTTTCCGCACCACCGCGGCGGCATCTCCTCGCTGCAGGCCTGCGCCAGTCTTCTGCTCAGCGCGGTGGTGGCCGGCGTGCTATCGCCATTGCTGTCCGGCGGCATGCTGACCCTGGGCCTGGGGGCGACCGGGTTCACCGTGCTTGGCGTGATGTCCTGGTATTGGTATGGACGGCTGCGGCGCGCCCCGCCCGCGCCGCCGGTGCCACGCGACGTGGCCTTGCAGGCGCAGATCGCGCAACCGCGCTGAAGCGTTCAATCACCGGGGCGATCAGACGGCACGCAGGATGCGGCCGTAGGCGTGCACCTCGTCCACCAGCACGGCCAGGTGGCCGGGGTCGACCTGGGGCGTGATGCCGTGGCCGAGGTTGAACACGTGGCCCGGGTCGGGACCGTAACTGTCCATCACGCGGCGTGACTCACGGCGGATGACCTCGGGACTGGCCAGCATCACCGCAGGGTCCAGGTTGCCTTGCAGGGCCACCCGTCCACCGGTGGCCTGGCGGGCCTGGGCCAGGTCGATGGTCCAGTCCACACCGAGCGCGGCGCAGCCGGTGTCCGCCAGTCCGGCGAGATGCTGATTGGCGCCCTTGGAGAACAGCACCAGCGGCAGGCTGGCGGCCTGCGCATCCGCGCGGAGCGCAGCCGCGACCTGGGCCAGGTAGCGCAGGGAGAACTCGTGGAATGCCGACGGCGCGAGCAGGCCGCCCCAGGTGTCGAAGATCATCAGCACCTGCGCGCCGGCCGCGGCCTGGGCCTTGAGGTACTGCGCCACGGCCTGGGCGAGGAGATCGAGCAGCCGGTGCGCCAGGGCGGGATCCTCCCAGCACATGGCCTTGGGCGCGGCGAAGTCCCGCGAGCCGTGGCCCTCGACCATGTAGCAGGCCAGGGTCCATGGGCTGCCGGCGAAGCCGATCAAGGGCACGCGGCCATGCAGCTCGCGGCGGATCAGGCGCAGCGCATCCATGACGTAGCGCAATTGGCCGTCCATGTCGGGGATGGCAAGCCGGGCCACGTCAGCGCTCGAGCGCACCGGACGGGCGAAGCAGGGGCCTTCCCCTGGCGCGAAGGACAAGCCCAGGCCCATGGCGTCGGGGATGGTGAGGATGTCGGAGAACAGGATGGCGGCATCGAGGTCGAAGCGCGCCAGCGGCTGCAGGGTCACCTCGCAGGCCAGCTCCGGGTGCTGCGCCAGGCCCATGAAGCTGCCCGCGCGCTCGCGCGTGGTGCGGTATTCGGGCAGGTAACGCCCGGCCTGGCGCATCACCCAGATGGGCGTGGTGTCGGTGGGCTCGCGACGCAGGGCGCGCAACAGGCGGTCGTTGCCGGGAACTCCGGGCGTCATCTCAATGCCCATGCGGCCGTTCCTGGCCCTGGGTGAACATGACCTGGAAGCCGCGCTTGATCTGCGCATCACGCGCCTTCTCGAATGCCGCGATGGCGCCGTCACGCTCCAGGAACTGCTCCCGCTTCAGACTGGCGCGGCCGCCCTGGACGCCCGACTCGCGGTACAGCGTCCAGCCGCCGAGCAGATCCTGCTCCAGGGTGATCTGGACATAGCGCGGCGGCAGGTCGCTGTTGCCGGGTGCGGTTTGCAGGTAGAGGCGCATGGATTTCGGCGGCTGTCGGCCAGCAACGGTTCGTGGCGGCGGAATATGCCGGCTATCTTATCGGATGCGCGTGCGCGAGGCGGTCATGGCCGGCCGGACTGATCCAGCAATTGGCTCTCCAGCACCACCGCCAGGCGGCCGCGAATCCGGCAGGGCTTCAGTTGCCGCCGACTTGCTGTCCGGCATGCTCCAGGGTGCCCAGTACCACCGCCTCGCCGACGGTGTCCACGATCTCGACGCGCCCGATGCCGCGCCACAGGATCATGCGCAGCGCGTCCGCGGTGTTCTTCTTGTCCAGGCGCATGAGTTCCAGCAGTGCCATCGGTTCCACGCCCGGCGGCATGGTCACCGGCAGGGAGAATTTCTGCAGCAGTCGCGCCAGCCGGTGCCGGGCCACCGGTGCACTCATGCCCAGATGCTCGGAAAGGTGCGCGGCCAATACCATGCCGATTGCCACCGCCTCGCCATGCAGCAACAGTCGATAGCCGCTGATGGCCTCCAGCGCGTGGGCGAAAGTGTGGCCGAAGTTGAGCAGGGCGCGCACGCCGTGCTCGGCCTCGTCGCGCTGCACCACATCAGCCTTGAAACGTATGGCCCGCGAGATCATCTCCAGCAGGGCGTGGCGGTCGCGCGCCACGATCGCGTCGACGTGGTCTTCCAGCCAGGTGAAGAAGGCCCGGTCACCGATGCATGCGGCCTTGACGACTTCGGCCAGGCCGGCGCGGTATTCGCGCTCGGGCAGGCTCTCCAGCGTACCGATGTCCGCCACGACCGCGCGCGGTTGATGAAATGCCCCGACCAGGTTCTTGCCGGCCGGCAGGTTGACTCCGGTCTTGCCGCCCACGGAGGCGTCGACCATGGCCAGCAGGGTGGTCGGCATCTGCACGAAATCGATGCCGCGCATCCAGCAGGCGGCGCTGAAGCCCGCCAGGTCGCCAACCACCCCGCCGCCCAAGGCCAGCACGCAGGCGTCGCGGGTGGCGCCGAGGGTGGCCAGCGCGCCCAATACACCGTCGACGTTGGCCAGGGTCTTGTGCGCTTCGCCATCGTCCAGCACGTGGCTGGACCAGTGCATGCCGTCCAGGCCGGCGCTGACCCGCGGCAGGTACAGCGGCGCCACCGTGGTATTGCTGACCACCAGCACGTGGCGCCCGCGCAGCATTGCACGCCAACGCGCGTGGTCGGCCAGCAGGCCCGGGCCGACCCATACCGGGTAGCTGCGTTGGCCGAGTGCGACGGTGACGGTGTGCACGTTCATGCCTGGCGTTGCCTCCCGGCAGCGTCCGCCTGCACCCAGTGTGCATCGAGCAGGCTGATGCAGCGGGCACTCACCGTGGCCAGGTTGTCCGCTTCGCAGGCCACGATCAGGTCTGCAATCAAGCGGTACAGCGGGTCGCGTTTGGCCGCCATGGCCTGCAGGCGCTGGCGGCGGTCCCCGCCGTCCAACAGGGGACGACTGCGGTCCATGCGCAGGCGTTCAAGTTGGTGGTCGATGCTGGCCTGCAACCACACCACGAAGCCCCTGGTGGCCAGGTGGTCGCGATTGGCGGCGTCGAGGACGGCACCGGCGCCGGTGGCCATGACGATGCCCTGGCGTCGGCTGCAGCTTTCCAGCAGCGCCGCCTCGCGCTTGCGGAAGCCGGCCTCACCCTCGATGTCGAACACCATGCTGGCGCTGGCCCCGGCGCGCTGCTCGATTTCCTGGTCCAGGTCGATGAATGGACGTCCGTAGTGTTTGCCAAGCCGCCGGCCGAGCGAGCTCTTGCCGGCGCCGGTCGGGCCGATGATGAAGATGTTGCAGGCCGGGTTCATGGGCGAATCGTAGCAGGAGGATATCCGCCGTGGCCGGTTTGGCGACGCGCGAAATGACCCTGCGGCACAATGGGGCCGGTCGATGGCAACGGACGTATGGACTGCTGCTTGTCCTGTCCCGGAGGGGGTGTGGGCGAACGCGTATTGCTGGCTGGATGCGGGGATGTGGGGCTGCGCGTGGCGCAGCGCCTGCGCGCGCGCGGGGACGAGGTATGGGGCCTGCGGCGCCGCGGCCACGCCGATGGTGGTGCCGACCTGCACTGGCTGGCTGCGGACCTGGGCGACCAGGGCTCCCTGCGTGGCTTGCCACGCGGCCTGACCCAGCTGGTGTACCTGCCGGCACCTGGCCGGGGTGATTTGGATGCGTACCGCACGCTGTTTCCGGGTGGCCTGCGCAATCTGCTCGCGGCACTCGACCAGACGGCGTTGCGGCGCGTGCTGCTGGTGTCCTCCAGCGCGGTCTACGGCGATCACGCCGGGGCCTGGGTCGACGAGCTTACGCCCACCGCCCCGCTGGCCGGCAACGGCGAGGCCTTGCGTGACACCGAGCAATGGCTGGCCGGCGCGAGGCCGGACGCCGCCGTGGTGCTGCGCCTGGCCGGCCTGTATGGCCCGGGGCGGCTCGGCCTGCTGGCGCGGTTGCGCGAAGGGGCCGTCGGCGTGCCGCGCCAGGCACGGCATTGGGCCAATCGCCTGCATGTGGATGACGCCGCGGCAGCCATCGCGCACTTGTTGTGGTTGGAGGCGCCACAACCGCTCTATCTCGGCGTCGACGATACGCCGCTACCCCTCGACGTCCTTTACGACGAGCTGGCGCGGCTGATTGGGGCGCCGCCACCAGACGACGGGCCGGCGCCGCCCCAGGTCGGCAGCAAGCGCCTGTGTAACGCGCAACTGCGTGCCAGCGGTTGGGCGCCGCGCTGGCCGGATGCCAGGCTGGGTTATGCGGCCCTGTTCGGCCAGGCGGTCCCCGGCCCGGATACGGTTTGACCGCGGGCCCGGGCGATGCCGATGCTGCCGGCGTGGACCAGGCATGGGTGGGCCTGCGGCTGGGCGGCTCAGGCGTGGCTGAGCGCCGTGACGTGCCGCTCGTCGTCGTATTCGACCACGGTATCGGCAAGGGCCGGCAAGGTGGCCAGGGCGTGCCGGCTGAGGCGCTCGAAATGGGCCAGGAAGCGATGCATGGCCACGGCGTCCATGGCCAATGGCGCGTGCCGTGCCAGCAGCTCTTGCTCCTGTTCGCTGCGCCAGCGCTGGACGATGTCCCAGCTTGGGGCCTGCAGCACGATCAGCGCGTCGAACTTGCGCCACAGCGGCTGGTAGCCGCGCAATTGCTTGTTGACCCACAAGCGCCAGATGCCGTCGGCATCCTCGCGGCGCTCCAGTTCGTTGACAGGCTCCGCCAGCTGCGAGCGCAACTGCGGACGGATGCCCAGCGCCCAGCCTTCGACGATCACCAGCTTGGGCGCACAAGTGATCCGCGGCCAACGCGATGGCGGATAGCGCGTGTCGCGCCCCTTGTCGAAGCGCGGATGGGTCACCGGAAACCTGGCCGAGGCGCGTGGCAGGGCGGCCAGCACGGACAGCAGCAACTCGATCTCGTGGGTCCCCGGCACCCCGCGCGTACGCAGCAGGGGATGGATTTGTTGCGCCAGTTCCTCGCGATCACTCAGCGAGTAGTAGAAGTCGTCGAGGGACAGGACCTGGGTCGGCCAGCCGAGCTGCTGGGCATGCTGCCTCATCACCAGCGCCAACGTGCTCTTGCCGCTGCCCTGCAGGCCGGACAAGCCGAGGACGTAAGGACGGCGTGAACGTGCGATGCGGCCAGCGTACTGATCCAGCAGGTGCCCGGCGAGGGCTTCGTTGGAGGCGTTGCCCGGACCGTTCATGCCGGCGCCGATCCACGGCGCAACGGGCGGCATGGCGGGGGTTGCCAGGCGCGTCTTGCGGCGGCAGGCCGGCGCCATGCACGCGCCCGCCGGACAAGTGCCGGTACGGCCGATGCGGCCGGCGGCGGCCACGCCGATTTGCTGTGGTTGCGGTCGGACATTGGTTTATTATGAACGAGAATTCTGCGCTTCACGCGACGCGCGTTCACTGCAATGTACACGGAAGGTTTTGTCTCCATGCTGAGTCCCGAGCTGCTCGATACGTTTTCCGCTCTGCTCGGGGAGGCCGCAGCCAGCGACGACCGCGAGCCGACGGCCATGAACCTTGCCACGGTCGATGCCGCCGGTCACGTTTCCTCGCGCATGGTGTTGCTGAAGGGCGTCGACGAGCGCGGCTTCCGCTTCTATACCAACTACGAGAGCGACAAGGGCGGCCAGCTCACGGTACATGCGCAGGTGGCGTTGAATTTCCACTGGAAGCAACTGCGCGAGGGTGTGCAGGTGCGCGTGGAAGGCTTGGCGCGCAGGCTGCAGGACGCCGAGTCGGATGCCTACTTCGCCAGCCGCAACCGGCACAGTCAGATCGGCGCCTGGGCCTCGTTGCAATCCCAGACCTTGCCTGACCAGGCCACGTTCGACCAGCGCGTGGCGCGCTACGAGGCGGAGTTCGAAAGCCAGGAAGTGCCCCGCCCGCCGCACTGGGGTGGGTTCCTGGTCGAGCCGGACATGCTGGAGTTCTGGTATGGCGCCGCGTTTCGGCTGCATCACCGGGTGCGTTGGAACCGGCATGGCAAGACATGGACGAGCCGGCTGCTGTATCCCTGATGCACCGCCGTCGGCGGGCTGCGATCACGCATCGAAGTTGCCACTCCGGGGCGTGGCTTCGCCGGCATCACCGCGGTGGTGCCGGTCGGGTCGCGGATTGCAGTGCGGGCACCACACCGGCGCGGCTCAGGCGCCGATGGCCAGCCGGGTGCCGAGGTCGAGCAGGGGCGCGCTGACCAGGATGCGGGCGAGGAACAGGGCGATCAGCACCACCATCGGCGCGAAGTCGATGTTGCCGGCAATCAGCTTCCCGCGCAGCGGTCGCAGCAGCGGCGCCACGATGCACTCGGCCAGGCGCAGCAGCGGCTGACGCCGGTCGGCGGCGAACATGCTGAGCAACGACCAGCCAAAGACCAGCACGATGTAGAACAGCAGTACGAAGTCGAGCAGGTCGGCCAGGGCCAGGAGCAGCAGTCCCGGTACGCGCGGCATGACGCCAAGCAGGGCGAACAGCAGCAGCCGCCTGAGTACCAGCACGACCCAGGCCAGCAGCAGGGCGGCCAGGTTGAGACGCCGCCAGTTCGGCAGCACGCGCCGGATCGGCGCCAGCACCGGATTGGTGTAGCGGTAGATGAGCTGGCTCAGCGGGTTGTGGAAGTCGGCGCGGCAGGCCTCGGCTGTGATGCGCACCAGCAGCAATACCACCACCAGGTCGCAGGCCAGTCCGAGCAGGAAGGATGCGGCATTTGCCAGGTAACTCATAGATCTTGGTCCAGCTGGTCCGAGAGTTCCGCGCCGCGCCGCCTGGCGGCCGCCACGGCGTCGGCCACGATGCCGGCCAGGCCGCCATTTGCCAGGCTGTCCAGCGCCGCCTGGGTGGTGCCGTTGGGCGAGGTGACGCGGGCCCGCAGCAGCGCCGGATCTTCGCCACTTTCGCTGAGCATGCGGCCGGCGCCGAAGCAGGTCTGGGCCGCCAGCATACGCGCTGTCGCGGCGGGCATGCCCTGCGCGATGGCTGCGGCCACCAGGTGCTCGGTGAGGGCGAAGTAGTAGGCAGGTCCGGAGCCGGACAGCGCGGTCACGGTATCCATGAGGTCTTCGTCGTCGACCCAGCAGGCCAGGCCGACCGTGCCCAGGATATGTTGGGCCGAGGCCCGCTGCGCGGGGCTCACGCGGCTGTTGGCGCACAAGCCGCTGGCTCCGGCGCCAATCAGTGCGGGCACGTTGGGCATGCAGCGGATGATTGCCAGGCCGGCGCCGAACCATCGTTCCAGCTGGTGCAGGCGGGCTCCCGCGGCCACCGAGATCAGCAGCGGCCGCTGGCGTTGCAGTGCATCGCGCAGGCCGGCGGTGAGGCTGGGCAGGACCTGCGGCTTCACGGCCAGGACGATGACCTCGGCGTCCGCGACGGCGGGTCCCGGCTCGGCGTAGGTCGCGACGCCAAGCTCGCGGCCGAGCGACTCGCGGGTCTGGGCCGAGGGGTCGGTGACGGTGATGGCCGACGGCGCCATGCCGGTCTTGAGCATGCCGCCAATCAGGCTGCGAGCCATGTTGCCACCGCCAACGAAGGCAATCCTTATCATCTACTCACTCCTGGTCGTGGCGTCGAATGGGCTACCTTAGCCGGAGCGTGCCCGACGGCGAAATGCGGTGGCCCGGTGTGTCGCGGACGGTCCGGAGCGGGCGGAAGCGGTGGCGCGCCCTCGCCTGGGCCGACAGGAAACACGGTCCTGCCGCGCGTGCCCGGTTTTTACCGCCCCGACTCCTAGTACCATCCAGCAAGCTGCATGGGCGAGGCGAAGCGGGTGCGGGCCCGGACATCGGGGGGCGGCCAGCAGCCATGGGTGTGCGACATGGCACGACGCATGCAGGCGCATCATTCCAACATATGGTCAATCAGGGGCTAAGGCGATGGATATTGCTGAATTGCTGGCGTTCTCGGTCAAGAACAAGGCATCCGATCTGCATTTGTCGGCAGGCCTGCCGCCAATGATCCGGGTCGACGGCGACGTACGCCGCATCAACATCCCGGCGTTTGAGCACAAGCAGGTGCATGCGCTCATCTACGACATCATGTCGGACAAGCAGCGCCGCGACTACGAGGAGTTCTTCGAGACCGATTTTTCTTTCGAGATCCCTGGCCTGGCGCGCTTCCGTGTCAACGCGTTCACCCAGAACCGCGGTGCCGGTGCGGTCTTCCGCACCATTCCGGCCGAGGTGCTGACCCTCGAGGACCTGGGTTGCCCGCCGATTTTCCGCACCCTGATCGAGCAGCCGCAAGGCCTGATCCTGGTGACCGGTCCGACCGGCTCGGGCAAGTCCACCACGCTCGCGGCCATGGTCGACCACATCAACAAGACCGAATACGGGCACATGCTGACCATCGAGGATCCGATCGAGTTCGTGCATACCTCGCAAAAGTGCCTGGTCAACCAGCGCGAGGTGCATCGCGACACGCTGGGCTTCAACGAGGCATTGCGCTCGGCGCTGCGCGAGGATCCGGACTTCATCCTGGTCGGCGAGCTGCGCGACCTGGAGACCATCCGCCTGGCGCTGACCGCCGCGGAAACCGGCCACCTGGTGTTTGCCACCGTGCACACCAGCTCGGCGGCCAAGACCATCGACCGCATCATCGACGTGTTTCCGGCAGGCGAGAAGCCGATGGTGCGCTCGATGTTGTCCGAGTCGCTGCGCGCCGTGGTGTCGCAGTCGCTGCTGAAGAAGGTGGGCGGCGGGCGCATGGCGGCGCACGAGATCATGGTCGGCATCCCCGCCATCCGCAACCTGATCCGGGAGGACAAGGTCGCGCAGATGTACTCCTCGATCCAGACCGGGCAGCAGTTTGGCATGCAGACGTTGGACCAGTGTCTGCAGGACCTGGTCAAGCGCGGCGTGGTTTCGCGCCAGGAGGCGTCCAGCTACGCGAAAAACAAGGAGCAGTTCAAATAGCGGGCGCGGTGCCGATATGCTGCAGGACGCGACTTCATCATTCGTACCCCGGGGGTACCACCCATGAGCGATTTCGACTTCACCTCGTTCCTCAAGCTGATGGTGCACAAGAAGGCCTCGGACCTGTTCATCACCGCCGGCGTGCCGCCCTCCCTGAAAGTGCAGGGGCGCATCGGCCCGGTGACACAGAGCCCCCTCAGCGTGCAGCAGGCGCGCGACATGGTGCTCAACGTGATGACGCCGGCGCAGCGTGAGGAGTTCGAGAAGACCCACGAATGCCAGTTTGCGATCAGCGCGCAGGGCGTGGGCCGCTTCCGCGTGTCGTGCTTCTACCAGCGTGGCTGCGTGGGCATGGTGTTGCGCCGGATCGAGGCCAAGATTCCCACCACCGAGGAACTGCACCTGCCACAGGTGATCCAGCAGCTGGCGATGACCAAGCGCGGCATCATCATCCTCGTCGGCGGCACCGGTACCGGCAAGTCGACCACGCTGGCGGCGATGATCGGCTACCGCAACCTCAATTCGACCGGACACATCATCACCATCGAGGACCCGATCGAATACGTGCACAAGCACGAGAATTGCATCATCACCCAGCGCGAGATCGGCGTGGACACCGACAGCTGGGAGAACGCGTTGAAGAACTCGCTGCGTCAGGCCCCGGACGTGATCATGATCGGCGAGGTGCGTACGCGCGAAACCATGGAGCACGCGATCAACTTTGCCGAAACGGGACATCTGTGCCTGTGCACGCTGCACGCCAACAACGCCAACCAGGCGATGGACCGCATCCAGCATTTCTTCCCGGAGGATCACCGCACGCAGCTGTTGATGGACCTGTCGCTGAACCTGAAAGGCGTGGTTGCGCAGGTTCTGATTCCCTCGCCGGACAGCAAGTCCCGGCATGTGGCGGTCGAGATCCTGCTCGGTACGCCGCTGGTGCAGGACTATATCCGCCAGGGGGAGATCCACAAGCTGAAGGAAGTCATGAAGGAGTCGACCCTGCTTGGCATGCGCACGTTCGACCAGAGCCTGGTCGAGTTGTACCAGGCCGGAGACATTTCCTACGAGGATGCCCTGCGCTACGCCGACAGCACCAACGAGGTGCGCCTGCGTATCAAGCTGTCGCAGGGTGGCGACGCGCATACCTTGTCGCAGGGCATGGATGGCATCGAGGTCGAGGAAACCACGGACAACCGCAACCAGGGTGGCAGCCACTCCATGCTCAACCGCTGAACCTCATTTCCCCGCTCCCCCGTTGCCGACGGGAGCGGGGAACGGCGGCGGCCGGCTCAGTTGCGCGACTGCATCTTGGACAGCAGGCGCAGGATCTCCAGGTACAGCCAGACCAGGGTGACCACCAGCGCGAACGCGCCGTACCACTCCATGTACTTCGGCGCGTTGGCGCGGGCGCCGGTCTCGATCAGGTCGAAGTCCAGGATCAGGTTCAAGGCGGCAACGATCACCACCACCACGCTGAAACCGATCGCGATCGTGCTGTTGCCGTTGATGAAATCCATCGAGTGGCCGAAGAAGCCCATGATGAAATTCGCCAGGTACAGCAGGAGGATGCCGCCAGTGGCAGCAATCACGCCGAGCTTGAACTTCTCGGTGGGCCGGATCAGGCCGCTGCGATAGGCCAGCAGCAGGGCCGCCATGGTGCCGAAGGTCAGGCCCACGGCACGCATCACGATGCCGGGATAGCGGGCCTCGAAGATCGCCGACAGCGCGCCGATGAACACCCCTTCGGCCACCGCGTACAGCGGCGCGGTATATGGAGCCCAGGTCTTCTTGAAGATGGTGGCGAAGGCCAGCACCAGGCCGACGATCATGCCGCCGAACATCAGGGGCATCAGCCCGGAAACGCTGGCCGGGCCGGCATATTGCGACCAGCTGTACATGGCGCCGACCAGCACCAGGATGAGCAGGAATCCGGTCTTGTTCACGGTGCCGTTGACGGTCATCGCGTCGCCGCCATGGGCGAGGACGGCGCCGTTGCCTACATCGAGGAACGTATTCTTGTTGAGGGCCGGGTTGCCGCTTTGCATGTTTTCCTCCGCAGGGGTGGCGCGCCGACAGATCGCGTCGGCCGGCACGGTGGTGTCGCCTTGTCAGCTTACTTCATTGTCGTCGCGCTGGTCAGCACGATGCCATCCTTGTCCACGTGCATTTCCGCGTTGATGTCGGCGATGCGCGCGGCCTGCAGCTGCATGGCGGCAAGCTGCGCTTTCGACTGCGCGACATCGGCCGCGATGCTGGCGGCGCTGGCCGCGCTGGCGCTGCCTGCGGGCTCGCTGCTCTTGTTCAGCAGCGCCGCTGCGCCAGCCAGCTTGTCGGCCTGCTGATCCATGAGCTGCAGCCACTGCAGGTACATCGCCCCACTGAGGTGCATGCGTGCCATGCGCCCGGGTTCGCCACCGGGAGCCTTCAGTGCCTGCGTCAGCTTGGCATCTTCCCCGGCACCGACGCCGAGCGCGAGTACCTTGTCGGTCAGGGCCAGCCAGGCCGGCTGGCCAATGACGGTTGCAAGATCCTTGGGCAATGGTTGTGGCGGACCGCCAGCCACGGGCTTGACCCGCGTCAACGACGGTACGGTCATCTGGCCCATGGCAAACAGGCCGGCCGGATTGTTGCTGGCCACCAGCAGACGTCCGGACAGCTTCGGCATGCCACCATCCTTGTCCTGCTGCATGCTGTCCAGCGCCAGGCCAATGCCCTGCAGGTCGCCGAATGGCGGGATGGCGGCCTTCTGCAGCCATTGGCCCAGGGTGGCAAAGCTGTCGTTGAGATCGGTCAGCTCGGGACAGGCAAACGGCTTGGCCGCTACGGCGTCGACCTGGGTCGACCAGAACTCGCGCAGGACGCCGATAGGCAGTGCGAGCGCCACGTCAAACGGCGCCGCGTCGGCACCGTGGCCACCCAGGCCGGGCAGGGCCACTTGCAGCCCGGCGAACGCCTTGCTGATGTCCGCGGCCAGGGCAATGTCCAGGCGGGCGTCCTGGCGTGTGGCGGTGAGCGTGGTGTAGCCGAAGCTGGCCGCCGGCACGCGGGCGGCGATGCGCGTGGCTTCGGCCACGCAGGTCGGACCGGTGTGCAACTGGTTGGCCACCGGTTCGCCGGTCTTGGCCTGGGTGGCTTCGGCGTGGGCGACGTGAACGGCGTGCAGCAAGGGGTCATCAGCGCCGAGCAGCAGCGGCAGCAGGCGCATCATGTCCACTTGGCCGATCAGGTACTTCTGGTAGCCCTTGGCCTTGGCCAGGTCGGTCAGGCGATCGGTGCCCTGCACGCTCTTCGCCGGGCGGTCGAGGCCCAGGGCCCGGCGCAACAGCGGCTTGGCGGCGTCTACCGGCAACAGCGCGAGCACCGCCTGCTTGCCTTCGGTGGCGATGACCAGCTGGGTACCGGAGCTGGTGAAGCTGTGCATGCGATAGCTTTGCTGGCCTTCTTGGCGCACCTCGAGCCGCTGGCCGTAGGCGTTTTCCAGGTTGGCGACGAAAGCGTCGAATGCCTTGGGGTCGTTCAGCGCCAGGCGTGCCACCGGCGCCAGGCCGATACCGTACAAGGCAAAGTGGCCTTCGAGTTCGATCCCGGCTGCCTGGGCGAAGCTTTCGACCGTCTTGCCCTTGAACTCGGCGGCCAAGGCATGCAGCAGTTTGGCGCCGTTCGGGTCTTGCTCCTGCATGCGGTCGGCCATGGCGTTCAGCCGGGCCAGCTGTGATGGCAGTTGCGCGTCGGCCTGCACCAGCAAGGCCTTGCGTGTGCTGCGGTCCAGCGTGTCGACGTTGGCCAGCACGTACGGTGTGTCGGCCGGCGCGAAGGCCAAGGGCGCGTTCTTGTCCTTGGAGGCGCAGGCAGAAAGCAGGGCGCCAGTCAGCGCCAGCATGAGGAGGCGCGTGGTCAGTCGCATGGGGGTTCCAGGATGGCAGTTGTGGCGCCATCCATTATGCCTGCTTTGCCCCGGCCCCCAGGTGCAGGCAGCATCGACCGCTTCAGCGGGCCAGCACCTCGTTCAGCACTGCCATGCGCACGAATACACCGTTGCTGACCTGTTCCAGGATGCGCGACTGTGGCCCGTCGGCCACCTCCGAGGCGATCTCGATGCCGCGGTTGATCGGCCCCGGGTGCATCACCAGGCAACCCTTGGCGGCCAGCGCCAGCCGCCGCGGATCGAGGCCATAGCGCTGGAAGTAGGCGGATGGATCGGGCAAGTCGGTGGCCTGCATGCGCTCCTTTTGCAGGCGCAGCATGATGACCGCATCGACACCGGCAATGGCCTGGTCGAAATCGGCCAGCTGCTGTGCGTCGGGGAACTCGTCCGCCGGAGGCAGCATCGCCGGTGGCGCGCACAGACGGATATCCTGCACGCCCAGCGTGGTCAGCGCGCGCAGGTCGGCGCGGGCCACGCGCGAGTGCTTGATGTCGCCGCAGATCGCGACCTTGAGCCGGGAGAAATCCGGCCGGTGCTGGCGGATGGTGAGCGCGTCGAGCAGGCCCTGGGTCGGGTGCGCGTGCTCGCCGTCGCCGGCGTTGATCACCGAGACGCCGCTCATGGCCAGGCGCACCATGGCCTCGGCGGTGCCAGGCTGGGCGTGGCGCACGATGATCGCATCCAGGTGCATGGCCTCGAGCGTATGCAGGGTGTCCACCAGTTCCTCGCCCTTGCGCACCGAGGACAGCTCGATGTCGAGGTTGACCACGTCGGCGCCGAGGCGCCGTGCCGCCAGCTCGAACGAGGTGCGGGTGCGGGTCGAGGGCTCGAAGAACATGGTCAGCACGGTGCGTCCGGCGAGCACGTCGAGCTTGCGCGTGCCGTGCGCGCAGGCGTCGCGCAGGTGTTCGGCGCTGTCCAGCAGGCGCTCGATGGCGCTGCGGGGGAGGTGATCCAGCGTGGTGAGGTGACGCAGGCGGGGACTCATGGGCAAAGGCCGTCGGGTGGGCTGAGGCGGGTCAGGGTGGAGAGGTTTGCGGCGCGAGGGGTGCGCTGTGCTGCAGCCAGCGTTCCAGGATGACGGCGGCCGCGTCGGCATCGATCGCGGCGCGCTGGCTGCGCCGCCGCGCGCCGGCGGCCCGCGCATGCGCAAAGCGTTGCGCCGCCTCGCGCGAGCTGTCGCGCTCGTCCTCGAACGCCACCGGCAGGCCATAGCGCGCGCCAATCGCAGCGGCAAACTGCCGGGCAGCACGGCTGGCCTGCTGTTCCTTGCCATCCAGGCGCAGTGGCAAGCCGACCACCAGGGTTTCCGGCTGCCAGGATGCGTGCAGGCGGTCGAGCTGCTGCCAGTCGGGGCTGCCATCGCGCATCGGCAGCGTCGCCAGGGGCCTGGCACTGGCGGTCAGGCGGTTGCCGATGGCCACGCCGGTAAGGCGGCTGCCGACGTCGAAGGCAAGCACGCAGCTCACGCATGTCCCGCGTAGCCGGACAGCTGGCGCGGGTCCACTCCCACCAGCCCGGCCGCGGCGCTCCAACGCTCCTCCAACGGGGTTTCGAACACGATCCGGCTGCAGCCCTCGGTGGTGAGCCAGGCGTTGGAGCGGATTTCCTGTTCCAGCTGCCCGGCGTCCCAGCCGGCATAGCCCAATACCATGACCGCCTCGCGCGGCCCCTCGCCGGCAGCCATGGCCACCAGGATGTCGCGCGAGGTGGTCACCGACCAGGCGTCGCCGACGCGGTAGCTCGACTCCCAGGCGCCGCGCTCGCGATGCAGCACGAAGCCGCGTTCCTGCTGCACCGGACCGCCGATCAGTACCGGGGCATCGGCCAGGCCGTCATCGGTACAGTGCAGCTTCATCTGCGCCAGCACGTCGCCCAAACGGTAATGCGACAGCTGGTTGACCAGCAGCGCCACGGCTCCGTCGGCGTCATGCTGGCACAGCAGGGCGACGCCATGGGCAAACGGCGGCTCGGCCTGGTGGGGCATGGCGATCAGGAAATGCCCGGTGAGGGTATGCGATGTCTCGCTGGTCATGCCGGCCATTCTAAGCCGGCCGGCAAGCCTCGCGCAGCCCGTGGCGGCGCTCATTTGTTGCGCAGTACGTCACCCGGCAGGAATTCCCAGGTACGCGTGATGTACAGCTCGTCCACCTTGGCGCTGGCCGGCAGTGGCGGGAACGGGCCGGCCAGGCGCACGATGCGCTCGGCTGCCTCATCCAGGATCGCGTGGCCCGAGCTTTTGATGACGGTGATGCTGTGGATGCTGCCGTCGCGGTTGATGCCCACGGTGAGCAGGAGGTCCCCGTACAGCTTGTTCTGCCGCGCGCGTTCAGGATAGTTGAGGTTGCCGACGCGCTGTACGCGATCCGACCAGGCCCGCATGTAGTTGGCGTATACGTATTCCCTGGTGCTGGCGGAGATGAACTTCTTGACCGGCCGCTTGGCCAGGGCCTCGTTTTGCGCCCGCACCTCCGCGGCCAGCTGGGCAATGGCCGCCTCGCGCTGCAGCTCGGTCGCAGGCGGCGCCGCCTCGGCACGGTGGCGTGCCTGCGCGTTGTCGCTGCGCACCTGGAACGTGCTCTCGCCGGTGCTGGTGACCTGGTGCGATGGCGTGGCCTCCTGCGCCGGCGGCGCGCTGGCCCTGACCGGGTGTGGAAGGATGCCTGGATCGGGCCGCGGCAGGGCCCCGGAGAACAGCTGCGAGGGCCGGGCCGCGTGATCGCTGTCGCCGCCGCCGCGGTTGCTGGCCTGGGCCAGGAAGTCCGCATGCTCGGGCGTCTCGCGGTTTGCCACGTTGACCAGGGTGACGTCCAGCGTCGGTGGCTGCACCCCGGGGTTCGCAAAGTGGAACGTGATGCCCAGCAGCAGCACGCCATGGACCAGCAGGGAGAACAACGCGGTGGCGCTGAGGGGGTTGGGCGCGGCGGCCGTATCGGTCGCCATGCTCAGCCGCTTTTGTGCGTGCTGCAGCGGGGCTCGATCACATCAAACAGTTGTGCGCTGATGTTCAGCCCGAACTGTGCATCCAGCTCGCGCGCGCAGGTGGGCGAGGTGACATTGATTTCCGTCAGGTAATCGCCGATGACATCCAGGCCGACGAACAGCAGGCCGCGCCGGCGCAGTACCGGGGCGACCTGCTGCACAATCCAGCGGTCGCGGTCCGACAAGGCCACGCCTTCGCCGCGCCCGCCAGCCGCGAGGTTGCCGCGGAATTCGTTGCCTTGCGGGATGCGCGCCAGCGCCCAGGGCACCGGCTCGCCGTCGACGACCAGGATGCGCTTGTCGCCGGCAGTGATCTCCGGGATGTATTTCTGTGCGATCGCCAGCTGCGTGCCATGCCCGTGGCCGTCCCCACCGAGCAGGGTTTCCAGCATCGAGTTGAGGTTGTGGTCGCCGGGTTTGACCCGGAAGATGCGCTGCCCGCCCATGCCGTCGAGCGGCTTCAGCACCACGTCGCCCTGTTCTGCGGCGAAGCGGCGCAGTTCCCCGGCATCGCGGCTGACCAGGGTCGGCGCCGTGCATTGCGGGAACTGCAGCGCAAACAGCTTCTCGTTGCAGTCGCGCAGTGCACGTGGATCGTTCACCACCAGCACCCCGGCGCGCTGCGCCTGCTCAAGCACCAGCGTGTCATAGACGAACTGGCTGTCTACGGGCGGATCCTTGCGCATCAGCACCACGTCGAGCTCGCTCAGGTCGCGCCACTGCGCCTGCCCGAGCGTGTACCAGCCGGCGGGATCATCCTTCACCGCCAACGGTGCGAGTCGCGCCCAGGGCACGCCGTCACGCAGTGCCAGGTCGCGCTGCTCCATGTAGTACAGCGTGTGGCCGCGGCGCTGGGCCTCGAGCAACAGGGCAAAACTGGTGTCCTTGGCCAGTTTGATGGCACCGATCGGGTCCATCAGTATGGCGATCGACAACGGCATCATCGCTACCTCGACAGTGGGGCGACGCCAGCCTGGTGGCGGGCGGTGCTGCGGGCTCCATGGTAAAGCGGATACGGTGCCGGGTGCGGGAACGGGCCGGCGACGCATCCGCCCGCCAGCCGTCGCATGCTGCCGCTGTGCGGCGGCTAGTGCCAAAAATCCGGCAGTTGCGCCGTCGTTGCTTGACAGCTTCGCGGGACAGGCGGTACACAGCGAGGACGGTGTGGCTGGTCCGGCATGGGCCTCGGGCGGATATGCCTTTGTGTTTTGGCGCACATATCACTTGGTATGGGTGTTGCATACTGAAATCGAGTCCGCTGTGGACGGATGGTTGGGGAATCGCGTGGATCCAAACTCAAGCACGCAGCTGGCCGGACTGAAGGTCATGGTGATCGACGACTCCAAGACCATCCGGCGTACCGCCGAGACCTTGCTGAAAAAGGAAGGTTGCGAGGTGTTGACCGCGATCGACGGCTTCGAGGCGCTGGCCAAGATCTCCGACCAGAAGCCGGCAATCATCTTCGTCGACATCATGATGCCGCGCCTGGACGGCTACCAGACCTGTGCCCTGATCAAGAACAACCCGCAGTTCCGTGCCACTCCGGTCATCATGCTCAGTTCCAAGGACGGCCTGTTCGACAAGGCCCGCGGCCGCATCGTCGGGGCCGAGCAATACCTGACCAAACCCTTCACCCGCGAGGAATTGTTCGGGGCCATCCGCCGTCATGTGACTGCAGTGGCGGCCTGATCGCGGGCATGCGCCGAGAGACGTCGATGGCCAGCATGATGAGCATCCGCGCTTCACTTGCCGCCCATGGCGCAGGACGTGCGGCGGGCTCAGGCCTGCCCGCACACGTCCAGTTCCGGTTCGGCGATGCACTGTGGCCGCGACATGGCTGACGCTGGCACGCACGACCCGTTTGCCCTGCTGGCGCGCTACGAGCGCCTGGCGCTCGCGCATGCGCAGGGGGCGGCGGAAAATCCGGCGCTGAGCGGCGGGTGGCGTGGCATCGGATTTCGGGCCGGCGAACGCCTGTTCGCCAGCGGGATCGATGAAATCGGCGAACTGCTGGTGGTACCGGAACTGACGCCGGTGCCGGGTACGCAGCCTTGGCTGCTGGGCATTGCCAACGTGCGCGGCAACCTGGTGCCGGTGGTTGACCTGGCGCGCTTCCTGTTTGGCCAGCGCACGCAGCAGGGGGAGCGTACGCGCCTGCTCATGGTGCGCCAAGGCAACGGCAGCGTGGCCCTGATGGTGGATGAGGTGTATGGCCAGCGCATGGTCGACGAGGAGCAGCACCAGGCCGCAGTACCCGAGCACGACCCCAGGCTGGCCAGGTTCGTCGACAGTTGCGTGGGCGAGCCGCAGTTGGCGATCTTCAGCATGCAGCGGCTGGTGCGTGCGCCGGATTTCCGCCAGGCCGCGACGTGAACCGGCGCGGCCTGACGGACCTCGACGCCTGGTCCCGGACTGGCTTGGCCATGCGTGGAATACGAGCACAACTTCGCGCAGCTGCATGCGCGGCAGGGCGGGACCCTGACAGTCGAGGTGAGCATGAGTGCTAAAGGGAGTGTTGGCGGAGAGCATGGGTACACCGCACTCATCGTGCTGTTGCTCGCCGCGATTGCGTTTGCCGCGTTGAACTTCTACGAACTCAACCAGCGCAACGATGAAGATCGCCAGGCCATGGCGCTGACCACACAGGTGCAGGTGCTGTCGCAGCAGGCGGCGCGGTTTGCGCTGGAGTCCACCGGTGCCCATGTGGACGCGTTCACCGATCTGGAAACCACGCGCAATACCATCGGTTCGGCAATGCAGCGACTGCAGCAGGGCGACCGGCAAAGTGGCATGCGCGGCTATGCCGGTGACAGCAGTCCGACTGGCCAGGCTGTGGCCGCCCTGGCCGGTGCGTGGCAGCAACTGGATGGCGACATCGGCAAGATCCTGGGCAACAAGGCGCTGGTGGTCGAGGTCTCGCAGCAGGCCGCGGTCCTGTCGACGCAGATCACGCAGATCAATGCCAGCATGGACCAGGTGGTGAACGGGCTGGTGCAGCGCAACGCCAGCACGGCCGAGGTGGTGGGCACCTCGCGGCAGATGCTGGCGGCGGACCGAATCCTGCGGCGGGTGCAGGAAGTGATCCAGGGTGGGGAAGGCTCCGCTGCCGCCGCCGATGGCCTGGCGCGCGACGCTGATCTCTATGGCAACGTGCTGAAGGGGCTGGTGTCGGGCGGCGGCAACAGCGGCGTGCGCATGGTGGCCGATCCCCAGGCCCGCCGGATCCTCGGCGAGGTGGACACGAACTGGGGCAGGCTGAGCGATGCAGTGGCTGCCCTGGTGCAGGCGGCGCCCAAGCTGGCCAGCGTGAAGACGGCGGCAAACGAGGCCTCGACCGATTCGCAGACCGTGCTGTTGCGCGCGAACGCATTGTCCGAGCGCATCGACGTGGCCGCGACCCACCGCCTGTTCCCGAATGTCTGGTGGGGCCTGTTTGGAGCCGCGGCGGCGGTGGCGTTCGCGCTGCTGCTGGTGATCACCCTGATCGGCGACCAGCGCCGGCGCTTCGCGCGCAGCACCGAACTGAACCGGCGCAACCAGGAGGCGATCATGCGCCTGCTGGACGAGATGGGATCGCTCGCCGAGGGCGACCTGACCGTGACCACCACGGTGTCCGAGGACATCACGGGGGCCATCGCCGACTCGGTCAACTACGCCATCGACGAGCTGCGCTCGCTGGTCACCACCATCAACGAGACTTCCGAGCAGGTGTCGAGCTCGGCGCAGGAGAGCCAGGCCACGGCGCGCAGCCTGGCCGACGCCGCGCAGAAGCAGGCGCGCGACATCAGCGGCGCGACCGCGTCGATCAACCGTATCGTGAGCTCCATGGATGCAGTGTCGAAGGATTCGGCGAAGTCCGCCGAAGTGGCCGAGCAGTCCGTGGCCATTGCCGCACGCGGTGCCACCGTGGTGCGCGAGACCATCGCCGGCATGGATTCGATCCGCGACCAGATCCAGGAGACGTCCAAGCGCATCAAGCGCCTCGGCGAGTCCTCGCAGGAGATCGGCTCGATCGTCGAGCTGATCAGCGATATTGCCGAGCAGACCAATATCCTGGCCTTGAACGCGGCGATCCAGGCGGCCTCGGCCGGTGAGGCGGGTCGGGGCTTTGCCGTGGTCGCCGACGAGGTGCAGCGGCTGGCCGAGCGCTCCACGCGTGCGACCAAGCGTATCGAGGCCCTGGTCCAGGCCATCCAGTCCGATACCGGCGAAGCAGTGAACTCGATGGAACAGACCACGGCGGGCGTGGTGTCAGGTGCGCATCTGGCCGAGGACGCCGGCAGTGCGCTGGGCGACATCGAGCGCGTGTCGCACGACCTGGCCGCGCTGATCCAGACCATCTCCACGGCCGCCAGCGAGCAATCCACGGCCGCCACCGAAATTTCTGCATCAATGAACGCGATCCAGGACATCAGCTCGCAAACCTCGGACGGCGCGGGCCAGACCGCCGACTCGATCGGGACCCTGGCGCAACTGGCCAGCGACCTGCGGCGTTCGGTCGCCCACTTCACCTTGCCGGCGTGAGGACTTCGACGCACTGCCAGGACGCCATGAAAGGGGGACCCCGTTGCTGCTTTGGCTGTCTGCGGTGCAGGGTCGGGACACGCGCATGAGACTTCAGGACCAAATCAGTTTCACCATGCTGCAGTGGGTGAAACCCCAGCTCGACGAGGCATTGCTCGCCGCGCGCGAGGCGCTTGAGGAGTTTGTCGAGCGTCCTGGCGACGGCCAGGTGATGCGCTCGTGCGCGGAACACCTGCGGCAGGTGCATGGCACCTTGCAGATGGTGGAGCTGCGGGGCGCGGCCTTGATTGCCGACGAGCTCGGCCAGCTTGCCGACGCGCTGCGGCAGCAGGCTCCAGCCGAGGCCGAGGAAGCCTGCGCGGTGATGATGCGCGGCCTGATGCAGCTACCGGATTACCTGGAGCGTCTGTCCAGCGGTCAGCGCGACGTGCCGATGGTGCTCCTGCCTCTGCTCAACGACGTGCGCGCCAGCCGGCGGCAACCGCCGCTGGGTGAGGCAGAACTGTTCTATCCGAACCTGGAGTTGCCGCTGCCCGGCGAGGTGCCGATGGCCGCCGCCGACATGTCGGCGCAGGTGCGCCACGACCGGCTGGTCGATCTGCGTCTGCATTTCCAGCAGCAATTGCTGGGCTGGTTCCGGGGCCAGGAGGTCCCCCAGCGGCTGCATGCGATGCGCCGCACCCTGCTGGCCATGGCGGCCTGCTGCACGGCCAAGCAAAGCCGCCGGCTGTGCTGGGTGGCGGCCGGGGTATTCGAGGGCCTCGAGCACGGGCTGATCAAGGGCGATGCGACGGAGATGCGGCGCACCGCCGCGCACATCGACCGCCTGATCCGGCGCATGATCGAGGAGGGCGAAGCCAGCCTCGTCGGCACCGATGTCGACGAGGTGACCCGCAGGCTGTTGTATATCGTGGCGCATGCGCCGCACCTGACTCCGCGCATGGCCTTGTTGCGCCAGACCTATGCGCTGGATGAGCTCGTGCCGGATGTCGGGGAGCTGGATCAGGCCCGCGGCTCCATGGCCGGCTACAACCGCAACCTGCTGGATTCGGTGTCGCGGGCCCTGAAGGAGGACCTGCTGCGGGTCAAGGAAGCGCTGGACATGTTCCTGCGCCAGGGCGATGGCGACCCGGCCCAGCTTGCCGCCTACGGGGAGGTGCTGGAACGCATCGGCGACACCCTCGGCATGCTCGCCTTGTCGACCTCGCGTGGCATCGTGGCCGAGCAGCGTCGGATCCTCGACGAGCTGGCCAACGGCATTCGCGCGGCGGACGAGGAGACACTGCTGGACGTCGCCGGTGCCTTGCTCGGCGTGGAATCGTCGCTTGACGACCACATCCAGCGCCTTGGCGCGGACGAGGAAGCCGGCGCGCAGGACGGCACCACCGGCCTGTCGCATGCTGATGCCATGGTGTTGGTCTCGGCGCTGATGGCTGAGGCCATGGCCAATACCGCCAAGGTCAAGCAGGCCATCGTCGCCTTCGTCGAGTCCGGCTGGCAGCACGCCCATCTTGCCGGCATACCCGCCCTGCTGACCGAAGTCTCCGGGGCCATGCACATGCTGCAGGCGCCGCGTCCGGGCGAGTTGGCGATGGGCATCGGGCGTTTCGTCGAGAACGAGCTCCTGGCCGACCGCAGGGTGCCGGGCAAGATGCAGATGGACCTGCTGGCCGACGCCGTGGCAGCGCTGGATTACTACCTGGAAGCGGCACGGGATCATCGCGGTCACCTGGACAGCACGCTGGAGGTGGCCGAACGGGGTTTGAGGCGGCTGGGATATCTGCCGGTTCCGCCGCCCCGCGAACCTGTCGCCGCGCCGGAGCCGCTCCCCGCTGCGGCGGAGGACGAGCCGTTTGCGGAAGTCGACGCGGAATTGTCCGAAGCGGTCAGCCTGGCGCCCGACTTGCCTGGCGCGGATATCGACCTCGGGGCTGCGCCGGTTGCTGCCGTGGCCGACATCCCGGCGGGGGAGGCGGCTATGGCCGCTGCGTCTGAGCCGGTCGACGCGGACGACGACTGGATCGAGGTCGACGAGGAGGTCTTCGAAGACCTGCCGGTACGCGATGCGCTGGCCGCCCAGGTTGGCTTCAGGACCGACGCCGAGGGCATCGACGACGACATCCGGGACATCTTTCTGGAGGAAATGCAGGAGGAGATCGACAACCTGCACCAGGCCAACGCGGTATGGCAGACCGACCCGAAGCAACGCCCGCCACTGGTGGATATCCGCCGCTCGTTCCACACGCTCAAGGGTTCCGGGCGGCTGGTCGGCGCGAGCGTGGTCGGCGAGTTCGCCTGGAAGGTCGAGAACATGCTCAACCGCGTGCTCGACAACAGCATCGAGCCGCACGGCGACGTGCAGGCGCTGATCGAGCATGCGATCGGCGCGCTGCCTGGCCTGCTCACCGCGCTCAAGGGCGAGGGCACGTCGGACGCCCCGCTCAGCGCGATCATGCAGACCGCTGATCAATTGGCTGCCGGGCAACCGGCCCGCGTGGAGGACCAGGCGCCGGCGGTCACCGAAATGGTGCGCAGGGTGGTTCGTCGCCGCGTGCGGCGCGACGAGGCGGAACGCCGCTTCGGAGCACTGTCCAGCCTGTCGGATGGGCTGGCGGCACCGGTCGCGGCAGAGGCAGTGGAGCCCCCGCCGCAGGATTTGCCGGCCGTGGATCCGGTGCTGCTGGAGATCCTGCGCAGCGAAGTGACGCAATACGTGCAGATGCTGCGTGCCTCCGCCGCGGCTACCGACAGTCAATTGCCTTTGGATGAGGAATCCCTGCGCGCGGTGCATACCCTGCACGGCGCCATCGCCATGGTCGACGTGCCGTTGCTGACGCAGCTCCTGGCGCCACTGGAGACGTTGTTCAAGCGCTTGCGGGGAGCCGACCTGCCGCTGCCGGCGGAAGGCGTGCGCCTGCTGGTGCAGACGCTGGACGTGGTCGATCAGGTCATGGGCCAGTTCGACCGGGACGAACCCACGCTGCCGCAGGTGGACGGGCTGGCTGCGCAATTGGTCGCGTTGTGCGAGCGCTACCGGGACGTCCGTTCCAAGCACGTGATTGCCATTTCCCCGACCGAAGAGGCGGCGCTGGCGACCGATGCCGGCGATTTCGGTGATTCTGGCGATTCCGGTACACCGGCCGAGGCGGTGGCAGCTGCCGCTGCCGCTGCGGCCAGCGTCGATGCCGCGCCGGCAGAGGCGTCCGGCAATGAAGGCAGCACCCGCGATGTGGCGGTGCTGCTGGAGCCGGAGCCGGAGCCGGAGCCGGAGCCGGAGCCGGAGCAGCAGGTGGTGTCGGTGGCATCCGCTGTTGCGCCGCCCGTGGCGCAAGCCGGGGCTGCGATAGACGCCGACGAGCCCATGGTTCGTGAGGCACCGCCGGCGCGCAGCGCGACCACCGAGACTGCCAACGAAATCGATCCCGACCTGCTTGAGGTATTTCTCGAGGAGGCGCACGAACTGCTCGACCATGCCGACGGTGTGCTCGCCGCCTGGCGCGCGGATCCCGAACAAACAGGCTACGTGGTCGAGCTGCGCCGCGACCTGCACACGCTCAAGGGCGGTGCGCGCATTTCGGGTCTTGTCCCGGTGGGCGACCTGGCGCACGCGGTGGAGGCGCTGCTGGAACGGGGCGTGCCCGAGCAGGATCGCATCGGCTCGCTGTTGGACGCGCTTGAGACCAGCTTCGACCAGTTGAACCACATGGTGCAGCAGGTTGCCAACGGTCAGGCAGTCGCTCCTCCGCAAGCCACGCTCGACCAGTTGCATACCCTGACGGGCGTTCCTGCAGCGGGCGAACCGCAAGCGGAAACGGAAGCAAGAACGGACACAGAAACAGAAACAACAGCGGAAGTGGACGCGGACGCCCGCATGGACGCGGACACCGGTGCGGACGCTGGTCCGGACCAGGTGGCTGCCGCGGAATTGACGGAGCCGGCGACGGTCGTGCCGCTCGATCGCGGGCTGCCCGAGTTGCTGCCCGAGGAGCAGGAGGACACTTCGTCGACCCAGGAACAGGTCCGGGTGCGCGCCGGGCTGCTCGACAACTTGGTCAACTGGTCTGGCGAGGTGGCGATCCATCGCGCCCGCCTGGAACAGCAGGTCGCCGGTTGCCGGCACAACCTGGTCGAATTCGACCAGACCGTATCGCGCCTGCGTGGCCAGTTGCGCATGCTGGAAATCGAGACCGAGGCCCAGATCATCGCCCGCTTCCAGCACGAGCACCGCGAAAGCGGTCAGGTCAAGTTTGATCCGCTCGAGCTCGACCGCTATTCGCAATTGCAGCAATACTCCCGTGCGCTCGCCGAGTCGGTCTCCGACCTGGCATCCATCCAGACCACCCTGGACGGCTTGACCCGCCAGGCCGAGTCGCTGCTGGTGCAGCAATCGCGCGTGGCCGCGGAACTGCAGGAGGGCCTGCTGCGCGCGCGCATGCTGCCGTTCGACAGCATGGTTCCCAGCCTGCGTCGCACCTTGCGCCAGGCCGCGCGCGAGCAGTCCAAACGGGCCCAGTTGCGCGTGGATGGCGCCCATGGCGAACTGGACCGCAACCTGCTCGAACGGATCAAGGCGCCGTTCGAGCACATGCTGCGCAACGCCATTGCGCACGGCATTGAAACCCCGGCCGAGCGGACCAAGGCGGGCAAGCCCGCCGACGGCTCGGTGCATATCGAGGTGGCGCGCGAAGCCACCGAGATGGTCATACGCGTCAGTGACGACGGCCGCGGCCTGGACCGTGCGGCCATCCGCGCCCGCGGCATTGCGCGTGGCTTGCTGGCGCCGGAGGTTGAGCCCAGTGACGAGCAACTGCTGTCGCTGATCACCCAGACCGGCTTTTCCACCGCCAGCAGCGTGTCCCAACTGGCTGGCCGCGGCGTCGGCATGGACGTGGTGGCCAACGAGATTCGGCAGCTCGGCGGCTCGCTCGCCATCGAGTCGCAACCGGGTCGGGGCACCACCTTCGTGCTGCGCCTGCCGTTCACCTTTGCCGTGACCCACGCCATCCTCGTGCAGGTGGGGGACGCCACATTCGCGATACCCATGACTTCGGTGCAGGGCGTGGTCCATGTTGCCGCGGCCGACCTGGTGGCGATGCAGGCGTCAGGCGAACCGTCGTACCGGCGTGAGGGCGAGGAATTTGCCGTCTACTCCCTGGCGCAACTGCTGGGCTTGCCGTCCGGCCAGCCGTCCGCAAGCGAGGCTCCGCCGTTGTTGCTGGTGCACGTCGGCGACCTGCGCGCGGCCGTACGCGTCGACAGCGTGCTGGGCTCGCACGAGATCGTGGTCAAGGCTGTGGGGCCACAGGTCAGCTCCGTGCCCGGGCTGATCGGCGCCACGATCATGGCCGACGGTTCGGTACGGGTCATCCTGGACCTCGCTCCGCTGGTACGCCATGGCATTGCCAGACGACAGCAGCGGGTCGCCGAGGGGCTGGATGCCCTGGACGTGCCGTTGCGCGAAGCGCCGCCGGTGCGCCCGAGTGTCATGGTGGTGGACGATTCGATCACCGTGCGCAAGGTCACCGGGCGCGTCCTGGAGCGCAACGGCTACGACGCCAGCGTGGCCATCGACGGTGTCGACGCGCTGGAAAAGCTGCGCGAGCACGTGCCTGACCTGATCCTGCTGGACATCGAGATGCCGCGTATGGACGGCTATGAACTGGCCACCCACATGAAGGCGGACCGCCGCCTGCGCAACGTGCCGATCATCATGATTACCTCGCGCAGCGGCGACAAGCACCGCCAGCGCGCGTTGAACATCGGCGTCGAACGCTATCTGGGCAAGCCGTATCAGGAAGCCGACTTGCTGGTGCAGATTCGCCAAGTGCTGGAACAATATGCGATGGAGTCGGGCCATGAGTGACACCACCCCGTCGATTGCCCTGCTGTTCGACGATACCGCGCTGGTCGCGACGCTGCGCGAAGCCTTGGATGCATGCGGTGCCCGGATCGTGCATGAGGGGCCGGTCACTGGCGTCAACCAGGACCTGCTGCAGGAGCTGGACGCCGACGTCCTGGTGATCAACCTCGATGATGCCGCCGCGGATGCGCTCGATCGTCTGTATGCACTGGTCGATGGCGAGCGGCCGCGCCTGGTGTTCAACGACGCCGCGGCCAGCGCGGACCTGGTCGGTTGGGATCGTGCACGCTGGGCGCGCCACCTGGCAGCCAAGGTCCTGCAAAGCGGGGATGTCGATCCGCCACGGCCGGGGCCGTCACAGGCGCGCGATGTGGAAGTGCCGACCGCACTGCCGGGGGCGTTTCCAGTGGAGGCTGGCGGCGACAACGGCCTGGTTGTGCCGGCGCCGGATCGGGCCCACCCGTTTGCCGGATCATTGCCGATGGCCGTCGACGAGACTGTCGATGCCACCAAAGACGACGAAGTTGAACGCAGCCGCGGCGATACCGAGGCGCTTTCGGCCGAACTCGAGGCACTGCTTGCCTCGGCGGAACTCGCGGATAACGAAGATGAGGATGTCACTGGAGACGCTGGCATGCTGGCGCCCGATGGCTCGGCCTCGGCACAAGCCGCGTCCCAGGTCGACTCGCCGGATATGGGCCTGGACCGGCTCCTTGCCGACCTGGGCGCAGGGCAAGATCGGGCTGGAGCTGGACAGTCGTCCGGGCAGTCCATCGAACCCGCGGTTGTCGACCCGCCAGGCATGGGCCTGGACGAGCTGGTCAATGACCTTGGCGCAGCGACCGATCAAGCCGGGGAATCGCTGGAGCCACCAGGCGAACCCGCGGTCGTCGGCTCGCCAGCCGCGAGTCTGGACGAACTGCTCGATGATCTGGGTGCTGAGGACGATGCAATGAAAGATTTGCCCGAGCCACCCACCGGGCCCGCGGCTGCCGCAACGTCGGCAATGGGCCTCGATGACTTGCTCGATGGTCGCGGTGCGCGGGACGGAGCGGCGGAAGCGCCCTCCGAGCCTGCCAGGCCGGTGGTTGCGCCACCGGCGATGGGGCTGGACGACGTGCTTGGCGGCATGCGGCTGGTGGGGGACGACGTGCCCAACGCACAGGCGTCTGGCGTCGGCACCCCGGCGGCCACAGACACGCCCAAGGCCGCGCCGGTCCTGCCCAGCATTCCCGACGACTGGGCCCTGGTCGACGACGATGCGCTCAGCCCGGCCACTTTTGGAGTGGAGAAGCAGTCCGCCGCCGACTTCCTGGCGCCAGAGGCCGACACCATGGCGCTGGACGACGAACCGGTGCTGAACCTGGAGCTGGTGTCGATGGAGGAGGCGGTCGCGCCGCGACCCGCGCCGGTTGCGGTGGAAATGCACCTGGATGAGCTGCAGGTGGCGCTCTCGCGCCTGGTGCTGACTGGTTCGACGCTGGGCGGTTCGGGGTCGGCGATGGCGTTCTACGCCGCCTTGCCTGCCGATGCGACCATGACCTTCCTGCATGCCCAGCATTTGCGCGGACAAAGCGTGGCCGAACTGGTGGCGCAATTGGGTGCCGCCTGTCCCTTGCCCGTCGCGCTCGCGGCAGATGGTGTGCCCACGCGTCCCGGGCAGGTGCTGGTGGTGCCGCCCGGCTATACGGTACGCATCCATCGCGACGCACGGGTGGATGTGAAGTCCACCGGGGAAGAGGAGCCGGAGACGTCCATCGACGACAGCTTCACCAGGGCCGCCGAGATATTCGGGCGCGATGCGCTGGCCATCGTGTTCTCCGGCCACAACACCGACTCGATTGCCGGGGCCAAGGCGTTGCATGCGGCTGGCGGGCGTGTGTGGGTGGAAACTGCGGCAAACGAATATGCGGACATGGTGCACGAGATAACCGCTGCCGGCGTGGTGGAGTATGCCGGTACCCCGCAGGAGCTGGCCGCCCGCCTGGCGGAGAAGCAGGCATGAATGAGGCGCTGCCGCGCGAGGTCCGCTGCGTGCTGATCCCAGCCGGCAGCCTGCGCCTGCTGCTGCCCAACTCGCTGATCGCCGAGGTGATCGCCCAGCCCCCGGTGGAGCCTGTGGGCGGGAAGCCCAAATGGGTTCTGGGTAGTGTCAAGTGGCGCGGGCAGCAGGTGCCCCTGGTGTCATTCACCCGCCTCGTCGGCGCCGGCGACCGGGACGCCACGCTGAGCATTCGTGTGGCGGTGCTGCGCACGGTTGGCGGAGACCCGCGCCTGCCGTTCTTTGCCTTGATCACGCAGGGCTTCCCACGCCTGACGACGTTGAATCCGGACCTGCTGATACCGGTCGACGACGGCAAGCGCCTGCCTGACGGTGAGCGCGCGCGCGCGCTGGTGGGCGACGACATCGCGGTGATCCCGGATCTGGAGTGGATCGAAGCGGCACTGCTGACGCAGCTCCCCGACGCCCCAGGCTCCTAGCAGTCACCATGCAGCGCCTGCAGCGCGGCCAGTGCGGCCAAGCCGGCGGTTTCGGTGCGCAGGATGCGCGGGCCGAATGCCACGCCGGCATAGCCGGCGTCGTGCAAACCCTGCAGGTCGCCCTCGCTCAGTCCGCCCTCCGGACCGACGACCAGGGTGGCGCGCGGGAGGGCGAAATGCAGCGTGCGTATCCGCGAATCCACACCCGGCTGCAGGGTCAGGCGCAGGCCGGGCTCCGCCGTGGCCTGCGCCAGCCACTCCGGCAAGGTCAGCGGCGCCATGACCTCGGGCAGCAGCGCGCGACCGCTTTGCTCGCAGGCGCCGACGGCCACCGCGCGCCAATGTTCCACGCGCTTGCGTGCGCGCTCGGCGCCAAGCTGCACCTGGGTGCGTTCGGTCAGCAAGGGCACGATCCGCACCACGCCCAATTCGGTGGCCTTCTGCACGATCCAGTCCATCTTCTCGCCGCGGCCGATGGCCTGGGCCAGGGTCAAGGCCAGGGGAGACGGTTTGGTGGCGTCCCGTTCGCTGTCGATGGATGCCGTCACGCCGCGTTTGCCGGCCGCCAGGATCGTGGCCTGGTAGTCGCGACCATCGCCGTTGAACACGGTCAGCGCGTCACCGGCCGCCATGCGCAGCACGCGTGCCACGTGCTCTGCGGCCTGCGGGGGCAGGGTCAGCGCGTCGCCGACCGCCAGCGGGAGTTCGACACAGATACGGACGCTGCGCATGGCCGCGACGAGTGCAAAGATGCCAGCATAACCCAGGGCTGCGTGGTCGACCGTACGGCGACGGCTTTGCAAGTGCGGCGGATTTTGGGCAAGCTGAATGCCACCACCCGGTGCCGCCGAAACCGGCGCACAAGGGTGGTCGCCTCGAAACTTGAGCAGCCGAAAGTTGTCAACGTGGTATGGAGGGCAAGACCATGACCAATCTGACCCACACTCTTGTATTGACTGCCTTGGCGTTTGGCCTCGGGGCCAGCGGTGTCTTTGCGCAGCAGGCCACGCCGGCCGCGGCGGGCCAACAGTCCGCGCAGACAGCGTCCACGGCGGCCGCCACGCGCACCGACGCGGCGGTAATCAAGCCAGGTGACCGCGACTGCATCCGCGACACCGGCAGCCGCATCCGCGCCAAGGCTGGCCATTGCCTGCCGGTGGTGGGGCGCAGCTACAGCGGTGCGGAATTGCGCCGCACTGGCCAGATCGACACTGGCCGGGCCCTGCAGATGCTTGATCCGAGCATCCGCATCGGCCAGTAGTCCGCGGTCGTCGATGGGCACCAGGTGATGGAGCGTAGGCGCCTGTCGATGGGCGATGCCCTGTGGCATCCAGATCCGTGGGGCATCGTTCGTGGGTGGGCTCAAGGCTGCCTCGTCCAGCGTGCCGATGGATGAGGGCTCTGTGGGACGCGGGCGACGATGGCGAGTCATTTCGCTGGGCGCATTCGTTGCGGTGCTGGGCATGGCGGTGCTGGCAGCCTGGAATCTACCGGCGCGCTGGGCATTGCCATGGATCGCACCGCGCCTGCATGGCGTCCAGCTGCAGGGCGTGAGCGGTTCCCTGTGGCATGGCCAGGCCGAGCACGTGGTATTGCCGGATGGCCGCACGCTTGGCCGTGCCGCCTGGGAGGTGTCGCGGCGGGCGGTGTATACGGCCACGCCGGTACACGTGGAACTCGATGGAGAGCAGTTGGCATTTTCCGCGGCCGTGCGCGCGCTGCCGGGCGGACGGGCGGAATGGACGGACGTGCGCCTGCGCGCCGATCTCGCCGCCTGGCCGATCGGTCGGGTGGCAGGCCTGGGCCAGCCGCTGGGTGAATGGCAGATGACAGCAGGCCGGGTGCTGCTGCAGGGCGGCTGGCCATTGCAGTTGGACCTGCGTGCGCGGTGGCGCGATGCGGCGCTGCGCACGCCATCGGGGCTGCTGCCCCTGGGCGAGTTGGTGTGGACGGGCGCCGCGCATGACGGGGTAATCGATGTGCGCATCCACGATGTCGGCACGGGCCCGCTGCGGGCCCAGGCACAGTTCCTGCTCAGCCCACTCGGTTGGCGCCTCGATGCGCAGTTGCGCCAGCGTGGCTCCAATCCCTTGCTGAGGCGCTGGCTTGCAGGCCTCGGCGCTGTCGACGCAGCGGGCGTGGTGCACGTGCTGCGTCACGGTGGGGTAGTGTTGCCGCCGCCCGCCGCCGCCGGCCAAGGCGCGGCAGTCGGTGCGGAGCATGGGCGTTAGAATGGCCGCATGCGCACGCCACCCATCATCCATGCCACCCGCGAGGCCGACTCGGCCCGCTTTCTCAGCGTGGAGCAGGTCGACCTCGAGTTTTCCAACGGCCAGCGGCGCACGTTCGAGCGCATGAAGCCCCACGGGCACGGCGCGGTGATCGTGGTGCCGATGCGCGATGCGGGGACTGTGCTGCTGGTGCGCGAATACGGCGCCGGCGTGGGTCGCTATGAGCTTGGCCTGCCGAAGGGGCGCTTGGAGCACGCCGAGACCGCGGAACAGGGTGCCAATCGCGAGCTCAAGGAAGAAGTGGGTTTCGGCGCGCGGCGCCTTACCGTGCTGCACAAGCTCGCCTTGTCGCCGTCCTACATGGCGCACATGGCCGACGTCGTGCTTGCGCAGGACCTTTACCCGGAAAAGCTGCCCGGAGACGAACCCGAGGAGCTGGACATCGTGCCCTGGCGGCTGGACGAGCTGCACCTGCTGCTGGGCCGCGAGGACGTCACCGAAGGCCGCTCGATTGCCGCCCTGTTCATGGCGCGCGAGTACCTGGCAGGTCGCTTCGTGCGCGCATGAGCATCGACCTGGCCGCAGCGCGCAAGGTCGGCGACATCGCCCGTGTGGCCGCAGACGCGATCCTGGCGGTCTACCACAGCGACTTCAGCGTGCAGATCAAGACCGATGCCTCGCCGGTCACGGCCGCCGACCTGGCTGCCCAGCAGGTGATCCTGGAGGGACTGCGGCAATGGTCGCCGGAGCTGCCGGTGCTGTCGGAGGAAGCGCGCGCGGCCGACTGGTCGCAGCGCCGGCGCTGGTCACGCTACTGGCTGGTCGATCCGCTCGACGGCACCCGCGAGTTCGTCAAGCGCAACGGCGAATTCACCGTCAACATCGCCCTGGTCGAGGATCACCGCAGCGTGCTTGGTGTGGTGCTGGCACCTGTCAGCGGCGCGCTGTATGTCGCCGCCGAAGGCGCCGGCAGCTGGCTGCAGGCGCAGTCCGGCGCACCATGGCAGCCCTTGGCGACGCGGCCGCTGGCCCGCCCGGCGGTGCTGGCCGGCAGCCGCTCGCACGGCAACTTGCCGCCGGCGGCGTTGGACGCGCTGCTTGGCGCCGACCACCAGCGCCTGGCGATGGGCTCCTCGCTGAAGTTCTGCCTGATTGCCGAGGGTCGCGCGGATGCGTATGTACGGCTGGGCGCCACCAGTGAGTGGGACACGGCCGCGGCACAGTGCGTGCTGCGCGAGGCCGGTGGTGCGTTGCTGGATTTGCACGGCCGGGCGTTTGCCTACAACCGCAAGGAGTCGCTCATCAACCCAGAATTCATCGCCGTCGGCGATCCCACGGTGGACTGGGTTGCGCGCCTGCGGGGTGCCGGCCTGTGAGCACGCGCGGGGCCTCGGCTGCCGATGGCGCAGGCGCGCGGAGCGCGCTGGACGGCGTTGTCACCGGCCTGCCCGCGCCGCTGCACACCTTGCGGTTGCTGGAGCGTGCTGCGCGTACCGGCTTCGACTGGGCCGACGCCCATGACGTGTTGGCCAAGCTGGTGGAGGAAGTGGACGAGGTGCGCGCCGAGTTTGCCCGCAGCAGCGGTGCCGGTCGGCTGGAAGACGAGATTGGCGACGTGTTGTTCGTCCTGGTCAACCTGACCCGCCACGCCGGCGTGGATTTCTTCGCCGCGCTGGATCATGCCAATGCCAAGTTCGAACGCCGCTTCCGGCAGATGGAGCAACTGGCCCGGGCCGACGGTGGTGATTTCGCCGAGCTCGACCTGGCGGCGCAGGAGCGGCTCTGGCAGCGCGTCAAGCAGGCCGAACGCTTACCGTCGCCCTGAAGCGCTGCGCCGGCGGTCGTGCCGGTGAGTACGACTTGCCGGACCGGCGAGGCAATCGACGCGCCAGTCCATTGGCGCTGCGGCTGTCGGAAGCGCGGAGGGCTGCGCTGCATGGATTGACTCCGCGGGTTGTGGGATGATCGGGACGCTTCCGGCGCGGGGCTGGTAGCGGCCTGCAGATTCCTGCCGTGCCCGCAATGCCTTGCATCCCTGGCATCGAGCCGAGCCGATCATCCGAGGAGACCCCCATGCGCCGTCTTTTCATCGCCGCCGTGCTGTCTGCGCCGTTCGCCGCGTTCGCCGCCGGATCGTGCAAGTTCGAGGCCCCGCGCAACCTGCAACTGGACCTGGCCGGTGTGCGCAGCGTGCAGATCGACGTCAACAGCTATGACCTGCACCTGATTGGCGCCGCCGGTACCCGGGGCCTGACCCTGGTCGGGCGCGCCTGCGCTTCGGAGCAATCGGCGCTGGATCGACTCACCGTCACCCAGCGGCGCGACGGCGACCAGCTGCTGATCGATATCGGTGGTGACCGCAAGGCCTCGGGCTTCAGCCTGTTTGGCGGGAACTCCCACACGAGCCTCGACGTCACCGTGAACCTGCCAGCCGGCCTGCCGGTCACTGTGCGCGTGGGCTCCGGCGATGCCGACGTCCGTGGTGTGCGGGAGCTGCGGAGCACCGTGGGTTCGGGCGAGCTGGACGCGCACCAGATCTCCGGCAAGTTCACCACCAGCGTAGGCTCGGGCGATATCGAGGCCAGCGACATCGGCAGCCTGCAGCTGGGTTCAGTGGGCTCAGGTGAATTCAAGGCCGATGGCATCAAAGGTGATGCCAGCATAGGCAGCATCGGTTCGGGCGAGGTCACGCTGCGCAACGTGGGTGGCAGCGTGCGCGCCGACACGCTCGGTTCCGGCGAGCTGAGCGTGCACGATGTCGGCGGTGATTTCTCGCTCGGTGCCAAGGGCAGCGGCGACGTCGACCACTCCGGAGTCAAGGGCAAGGTCAGCGTGCCACACGCCGGCGATTGATCAGGCAGGCATCAGCAGGAGCCCGCACGCGATCGTGGCGGGTTCCTTCCTTGCGGCGGGCGTTGCCCGGGCGGTTGTGTGTCCCGCATGCCCGCTACCCGCACGCGCGTCCTCGCGCTGCAGCTGCAGTGGTGCGCCGGCAAGCATGCCGGCGCACCGCAAGTCGCCAGATTCAGCTGGTCGGGCCGGTCGAGGTGGCCGGCGTGCCGGTGCCCTGGCGCTGCTGCTGCCATTTGCTGCGCATCTGCTCCCGCTCGCTGCGCATCTTGGCGGCGTTCGCCAGGTTCTCGTCCAGGCTCTTGCGCAAGGTGGCAATGGCCTGGTCGACATTGGTCGGGCGGGCCTGCAACCGGGCCAGGCGGTGGTAGACGTAGTTGCGCACGCGCGGATCCTGCGAGCGGGCCAGGACGTCGTTGTATACCGCAGTCAGGTCCTTGCTGCGGCCGGCCTCCATGTACAGGCGCTCCAGGCTGCGCAGGTCGCTGATCACGCCGCTGCGTCCGTGGCCGGCGCCCTGGCGCCATGGATGGTGGAACGTTCGCGCCATGGACCCGGCATGCGGGCGTGGCGTGGTCTGTCCCGCACTCGCGCCTGCATTCGCGGTCGGTGCAGGCGGCTGGGTCTGGGCCATCGCGAACGACGTCGCGCCGGCAAGCAGGGCGGCGAGGGCAGCGGCAAGCAGGGTGGTGCGATGCATGTTCGATCTCCGTGGGATGCCAATGCTGGCTTGGAGGAAAAACGTGTCCGCACTGCAGACGTTGACCCTGCCGGTTACGCACGCTTCAGTTCCAGCACACCCGCCAGGTGACCGTTCAGGCCTGCCGAAGCAGCCGTATCGGTGGTGTGCGGCTGGCCTTGCGCGTGCCTGCCAGGCCCACCAGCATGACCAGCACCGCGGCCCCGGCAGTGGCACCGACCAGCGGCCACAGCGGCGGCACGAAGGCCTCGACATGGAAGACGGCCTGGGCCAGCCACAGGCCGGTACCGACCGCGCCGCACGCGGCGGTGAGTCCGGCCACCAGGCCGAGCATGGCGAACTCGCATGCCGCGGCGATGCGCAACTGCACGCGGCTGGCGCCCAGGGTGCGCAGCAGGGCGGCTTCGTGCTGGCGTTCGGCCGCGCTGGCGGCCAGTGCGGCGGCCAGCACCAGGGCGCCGGCGAGCAGACTGAAACCGAGGATCCAGCGCACTGCACTGCTGACCCGGTCGACGATGCCGCGTACCTGGTCGAGCAGGGAATCGACGTCGATCAGGCTGAGGTTGGCGTACTCGCGCGACAAGGGGGCCAGTGCGCCGGCGCGGCCGGCCGGCAGGTGGAAGCTGGCCAGCCAGGTGTGCGGCAGGTCGCCGGCGTGCGCGGGATCGAGCAGCAGGAAGAAGTTGACGCGGAACGAACTCCAGTCGACTTCGCGGATGCTGCCCACACTGGCCACCAGCTGGCGCTCGCCGACGTCGAAGCCGAGCCGGTCGCCGAGATGCAGGTCGAAGCGATCGCGCCAAGTAGTATCGATGGAAACCTCGGCTTGTGGCGGGTCGGCCCCCGCCCAGACGCCGGCCACGACCTGGTTGGCCGGCGGCAGCTCGCCAGTCCAGGACAGGCGCAGCTGGCGGTCAGCCCATTCCTTGGCGCGTGGGTCGGTGAAATCCATCTGGTCGACGGGGCGGCCGTTGATCGTGGTGAGCTTGCCCACGGCCAGCGGCAGCATGTTGAGCTGGTCGGCTCCCAGCGCGCCAAGTGCGCGCGCAAAACCTTCGCGCTGGTCGCTCTGCAGGTTCAGCGCGAACCAGTTCGGCGTGTCCGCCGGCAGCTCCTGGCGCCAGCCCTGCAGCAGCGCCGGGGCGATGATGGCCAGCACCAGCAGCGCGCACAGACCGAGGCTCAGGGCGGTGGCCTGGATCACGCTGAGCAGACGCCGGCGGGACAAGGCCGCAAGCCCCAGGCGCAGGGCTGGATGGGCGCCTGGTGCCGCATGCCGCGCCAGCCACAGCAGGGCGGCCGCCAGCAGTGCCGCGCCGATGGCGACGGCGGCCAGGCTGCCGGCCAGGATCGCTGCCAGCTTGAACGAGCCGCTCTGCTTCCAGATCAGGGCCAGGGCCACCAGCACCGGCAGTGCGTACCAGCTATCGAAGCGTCGCGACGGGCGGCTCGCGATCTGGCGGAATACGGCCATGGGTGGAACTTGCGCCAGGCGTGCCAGTGGCGGCAGGGCAAAGCCGACCAGTACCGCCACCCCCAGGGCCGCCGCGGCCACCGCCGGCAGCACCGGCAGCACGGTCGGCAGCGCCCCGAACAAGGTGCTGGCGAAGTGCCAGGCGAACCCTGCTGTGGCAAGGGCGAATACGATGCCGAGTGCGGCCATGGGTACGGCCATCAGCGCCAGCGTGCCCAGCACCAGACCCAGCACCTGCCGGCGCGAGGCGCCCATGGCGCGCAGCAGGGCAATTTCAGGGGTCTTGCGGCGGGCATAGCGCTGCGCGGACAGCGCAATCGCCACCCCGGCAAGCAGCGCCGACAGCAGTGCGGTCAGGCGCAGGAACGCGCCGGCGCGGTCAAATGCGCTGCGCATACGCTGCTGGGTTTGCTCCGGGGTCACCAGTTCGGCGCCCTGCGGCAGGTTCGTTGCCTCGGCCCAACTGCGCCAACTGCGCACCGCATCAGGTGCGCCGGCCAGCAGCAATTGGCGGCGGACCCGGCTGCCCGCGCCGAGCAGCCCTGCCTGCTCGGCATCGGCCAGGCTCATCATGGCGCGCGGGGCCAGGGCCAGCAGCTGCCCGCCGTCCGGCTGGCGCAGCAGCTCGGCGCCGATACGGAGCTCCATGCCGCCGAGCTGCACGGCCTGCCCGACGCGCAGATCCAGCGCCACCAGGGCGCGATGGTCGAGGTAGACCGTACCGGCGGTTGGCGCGCGTCCGGCCAAGTTCTGGCCGGCGGTGCCGGCCAATTCCAGCTTGCCGCGCAACGGATACGCAGCGTCGGTGGCCAGCACGTCGAGCAGTTGGGTCTGCCCATGGGCGAAGGCGACGCTGGGGAAACTCGCCGTCCACGCTGCGCGCAATCCACGCTGTGCAGCCGCGTCGGCAAAAGCTGCGGGAATCGTCTGGGGCGAGGAGACACCGATGTCGCCGCCGATCAGCTCGGCGGCGCTGGCCAGCATGCCGCGCTCGATCCGCGCGCTCAGCGTCGCCACCACGCCGAGTGCCACCACGGCCAGCAGCAGCGAGGCGGCCAGCGTACGCAGTTCGGGGAGGTGCCATTCGCGCCGCAGGGTACGGAAAACCAGCAGCAGCATGCTCACGCCACCCTGGCTTCGGCATCCAGCCGGTGGCCGGCTTCCAGCTCCATGTGCCGCGTGCAGCGCGCTGCAAGGTGCTGGTCGTGGGTCACCAGCACCAGGGTGGTATGGCGCTCGCGGTTGAGTGTGAACAGGAGTTCGCTGATGTGCTCACCGGTGCGCTGGTCCAGGTTGCCTGTGGGCTCGTCCGCAAACAGCACGCGGGGACCATGGACGAAGGCGCGGGCTATGGCCACGCGCTGCTGCTCGCCGCCGGACAACTGGGCCGGGTAATGCCTGCGCCGGGCGCCCAGGCCGACGGCCGCCAGGGCCTCGCTGGCCCGAGGGCGGGCCTCGCGTTGGCGCTCCAGTTCCAGCGGCAACATGACGTTTTCTTCCGCGGTGAGGGCGGGCAGCAGGTGGAAGGACTGGAACACGAAGCCCACCAGGCGCCGCCGCAGACGGGCGCGGGCTTCCTCATCCAGTTCCTGCAAGGCCTGTCCGTCCAGCTCGATCTGCCCGGAGCTCGGCAGGTCCAGCCCGGCGAGCAGGCCGAGCAGGGTCGTCTTGCCCGAGCCGGAGGCGCCGACAATGGCGAAGCTCTCTCCGCGCCGAACCTCGAGGCTCACTCCGCAGAGAATGTCGAGCACGCCCTCCGGGCCGCTGACCGACTTGCTAACATCGCGGGCTGCGAGCAGCAATTTGGATGGATCGCTCATGCGCGGGTGCCTGGTCTGGTGGTTGGGTTGCATCCTGCTGGCGCTGGCCGGTAGTGCCGGCGCAGCGGTGCCGTCGCCCGCGACGACGTCCAGGACCGTTCTGGTACTGGGCGACTCGCTGTCGGCGGCGCACAACATTCCATTGGCATCCGGGTGGGTGCACTTGCTCGATGTGCGTCTTGGCAAGATGGTACCGGAGCGGCGCGTGGTCAATGCCAGCATCAGTGGCGAGACCTCCCTGAGCGGCCGCAACCGCCTGCCGACCTTGCTTGAGCAATACCATCCGGCCGTGCTGGTGCTGGAACTCGGTGCCAACGACGGCCTGCGCGGCCTGCCGCTCGACCGTCTTCGCGACAATCTGGCGGCCATGCTGGACATGGCGCAGCAGGCGCACGTCCGTGTGCTGCTGGTGGGCATCGAGTTGCCGGTCAATTACGGCCCCCAGTACCGCGACGGCCTGCGCGCGGTATATGCGGACCTGGCCCGGCAGCGCCATGTCGCCCTGGTGCCCTTCCTGCTCGATGGCATCGCCCAGGACCCGGCGCTGATGCAGGAGGACGGCCTGCACCCGACTGCCGCCGCCCAGGGCCAGGTACTTGGCGTGGTTTGGCCTCATCTTCAGCCGCTGTTGCAGCAAAAGCCTGCGGATTCACGCTGACATCACGCACCCTTGCCTAGTTTTCACAAACGTGAAGACTGGTAGTGGAGGACGTCATGACCGTGCATGAAGAGCAAGCCGGGCTGATCCTGTTGATCGAGGACAACAGGAGTATCGCTGAAATGGTCGGGGAGTTCCTGGAAGATCAAGGCTATTCCGTGGATTACGCCGCAGATGGCGTCAGTGGCCTGCATCTGGCGGTGGCCAACAGCTATGACGTGATCGTGCTGGATTTGATGCTGCCTGGCCTGGACGGGCTGGAAGTGTGCCGCAAATTGCGCCGCGAGGCGAAAAGCGCCACGCCCGTATTGATGTTGACCGCGCGTGACACGCTGGAAGACAAGCTGGTGGGCCTGGAAGCTGGCGCCGACGACTATCTGGTCAAGCCCTTCGAGGTACGCGAACTGGAGGCGCGCCTGCGCGCCCTGATCCGCCGCGACCGGCGCCAGGTTTCCGCCGGGCTGCTCACCGTGGGTGACATGAGCCTGGACACGGCGACCCTGCGCCTGACCCGTGCCGGCCAGGAGCTGACCGTATCGCCGATCGGCCTGAAGCTGCTGGTGATCCTGATGCGTGAGTCGCCGCGGGTGGTGAGCCGCCGTGACATCGAACGTGAGATCTGGGGCGACATGCTGCCCGACTCGGATACCTTGCGCTCGCACCTGTACAACCTGCGCCGGGTCATTGACAAACCCTTCGCCCGACCTTTGCTACACACCATCCATTCGGCAGGCTATCGTCTGGCGGATCTCGATGCGGAGGCTGCGGCCACCGCGGAAGCTGTCTGACCTCCAGCGGGAAGCGTCATGCACAGAGTGCGCGCGAAACAAGCCGTGAGGCGCACTGGATTTTTTCATGTCCGCAGTGCCTGCGTCTTCCTGCTGCTGGGCGTGGCCGTCATCAGTGTGAGCCTGCTCGGCATTCGCGGACAGGCGCCGGCGGTGGCGGTAGTGGTGGTCATCCTGTTCGCCGTGTGGCTGGCCTGGCTGGCGGTTTCGCGCGAGTGGCAGGCCGTGCGCCAGCTGGCCCGGGCGGTGGGGCACCTGGAAGCCGGACGTCCGGGTACGACGACATCCGATCTGGACGCCCTGTCGCGGTCGACCGACACCGACATTGCCACCTTGGCGGGCGGGGTGCATGCACTGGCAACGCGCGTCGTGGACAGTACCCAGCGGGAACACCAGTTCACCCGTGACGTCAGCCATGAGCTGCGCAGCCCGCTCACGGTGGTGAAGATATCGGTGGATCGCTTGCTCGATTCCCCGCAGCTCGGGACCGAGGATTTGCGTGCTGCACGCAACATCCGCCAGGCCAGCCTGGAGCTGGAGGTCATGGTGGAAGCGTTGCTGGCGCTGGCCCGCGGTCCCGACTTGCGGGTCGGTGAAGAGCGCTTCGTGGCCAATGAAGTGGTGCATTGGGTGGTGGCGAATGCCCGCGAGCGCCTGTTCGGCCGCCCAGTGGAACTGAGGTTGGACGAGTCGGCGCGTTTCGCCCTGGAAGGTTCGGCCCGGGGCTTTGCGGTGTTGTGCGGTCAGCTGATCCGCAATGCGTATCAGCAGACCGACAGCGGCTTGATCGAAATCCACCTGAGCCCGCAGATGCTCAGCGTAAGCAATACGGTCGCGCCTCCGGTGACCCAGGCAACCCGTTCGCACCAGGCTCGCGCGGCAAGCCGGCACGGTTTCGAGCTGAGCATTGCGCATCGCATCAGCGACCGCTTTGCCTGGCCGCTCGAGCTGGACAACGAGGGCGACGAATCGCGCAATGTCGCGCGGATCAGCTTTTCCCGCTGGTTTCCGCCCGAGTCCGTCGACGCCCCGCTGCAAGACAGGATGAAAGTGGCGAATTGAACGGCGCTGCCGCGGTTCCATCCACCGCGCCCGTCCCCATGGCTTGGTTTGCCGCGTCGCCGTTATTTTTGCCGCCGAACCTTCATTTCAAACCCACGGTGAAGGCGCAGCCGGTCTTGGCCCGCACGTCCTCCACGCTCACGCCGTCGTTGAGTTCGATGAGGGTGAGGCCGCGGCCCTTGTCGACCTCGAACACGCACAGGTCGGTGATGACGAGGTCCACGACCTGCTTGCCGGTGAGCGGCAGGTCGCAGGCGTCCTTGATCTTCGGTGAGCCGTCCTTCGCGCAGTGTTCCATCAGCACCACCACGCGCTTGACGCCGCTGACCAGGTCCATGGCGCCACCTGGCCCCTTCACCATCTTGCCCGGGATCATCCAGTTCGCCAGGTCACCGCCCGCCGAGACCTCCATGCCGCCCAGGATGGCGAGATCGATGTGGCCGCCGCGGATCATGGCGAAGGAATCCGCGCTGGAGAAGAATGCCGAGCCGGGCAGGGTGGTGATGGTCTGCTTGCCGGCGTTGATCAGGTCGGGATCGATCTGGTCCTCGGTCGGGAAGGGGCCGATGCCGAGCAGGCCATTCTCCGACTGCAGCACCACGTTCACCCCCTCGGGGATGTAGTTGGCCACCATGGTCGGGATGCCGATGCCGAGGTTCACGTAGAAGCCGTCCTGCAGCTCCTGCGCGGCACGCTTGGCCATCGCCACGCGCGTTGGGTTTTCCTTGCCGGCAGGCACACCGGACAGGGTGCGGAACTCGATGCGCTTCTCGTACTTTTCGCCCTGCACGATGCGGTCGACGTAGATGCCGGGCACATGGATGTTGTTCGGGTCCAGCTCGCCGACCGGCACCAGGTGCTCGACCTCGGCCACGCAGGCCTTGCCGCAGGTGGCGATCATCGGGTTGAAGTTGCGCGCGGTCTCGCGGAACACCAGGTTGCCGTGGGCGTCACCCTTCCACGCCTTGACGATGGACAGGTCCGCGTGCAGTGCCTCTTCGAGCACGTACTCCTTGCCGTCGAAGACTTTGGTTTCCTTGCCCTCGGCAAGCTTGGTGCCGAACGCCGTACGCGTATAGAAACCGGGGATGCCGGCGCCGCCGGCGCGCAGCTTCTCCGCCAGCGTGCCCTGCGGGATGAGGTGCAGGTCCAGCTCGCCGGCCAGGGTCTGGCGCTCGAATTCCTTGTTCTCGCCGACGTAGGAGGCGTACACGCGCTTGACCTGGTGCGTCTTCAGCAGTGGCCCCATGCCAAAGTCGTCGACACCGGCATTGTTGCCGATGATGGTGAGGTCCCTGGTGCCGGCCGCGAGCAGGGCGCCGATCAGGTTCTCCGGAATGCCGCACAGGCCGAAGCCACCAGCCGCAATGGTCATGCCATCGGACAACAGGCCCTCCAGGGCCTTGGCAGCGCTGGGTTGAACCTTGTTCATGGCATATCGTCCTGTGCGAAGAATCAGCCCCAAAGCATACGCCAGATCGGCTGTGGCAGCCTCGGCGTTGCGGCCGTTGGCGAAGGCTGTGGGTCCGAGGACGAGAGCCTAGCGCAGCTTCTTCAGCTGCGCGGGGGTGAGCTCGCCGCTGATGCCGATACGGCTGCCGTCGGCACGGATCAGCAGCACGCGCGGAGTCTCGCCGCCCCAGTTTGGGTCGATCAGGAAATTCAGGCGCTCCGGCGCCGGCTCGGCATAGGCGTAGGCGGGATAGCTGGCAACACCCGCCTTGCGCAGCCGCGCCAGGATTGCGGCGCGCGCAGTGACCGGATCGGTGGCCACGGTGACCAGCTCGAAATCGCCGGGATGGGCGTGCTGCAGCGCGGCCAGCGCGGCGAGGTTGGGTTCGCAATAGGCGCAATCCAGTGCCCACAGGGCGAGCAGGCGCGCGCCATGGGCCGGTGGCGCAGTCAAGGCCGCGATCCCGCTTGCGCCCAGTGACCGCAGACCAGCGGCCGCCTTCGCGGACGCGTTGCCCGTCGAGGCCTGCGCCGACGCCACGGCGGTCGCGGCGACATCGGGCGCAACCGGCCAAGCCGTACCGGACAAAGCCCAGCACCCAAGCAATGCGGCAATCACCGCCGGCAGGCGCTTCATGGCGAGGCCGGGACCAGACGGAAGCCGCCCATGGTGTTCCAGGCGACGAACGCCTTGCCGTCCCTGACCAGCAATTGCGGCGAACCGACGGCCTTGGCGCTGTGCGCGATCGTACGCGGCGCATCGAAGTGCAGGCCGTCGTCGCCGGAACGACGCAGCATCAGTGCATAGCCGTCCGCGCTCACCTGGTTCCAGGCAATCCACACTGTGCGTCCGCTGACGGCGACGTCGGCATGGCTGGCGCCTGCGCCGGCCACCTCGAGCGTGTGCCCCGGCGCGTGTCCTGGATCGAGCTGGCCATACCAGATGGTCGGCTTGCCGTTGGCCTCGAACCATACCGCGTGCCGGATGCCGTCGCTGCCGATTGCCAGGCCCGGCCCGTGGTGCGGACAGGCCGCGATCTGCCAGTCGTCGAACGTGGCCTGCTCGACCTTGCTGGGCTGGCCGTCGGTGCGCAGTACGGCGTAGGCGTGGTCGCGGATGTTGTCGCCGCGGATATTGCGGAAGAACGCGGCGATGTCGCCGTCCTGCGTGCGCGCCAGCGCGATGCGGCAGCACTCGCAGCTCTGGTCGAGCAGCTTGTGCTCGGCGATGAAGCTGGCACCACCATCCGTGGACCAGTTGTAGTAGATCGCCGCGCCGAGGTAGGGCTTGCCTTGTGCCTTGGCGGCTTCCTGGTCGCGCTTGTCGATCCAGGCGATGACGATGCGGCCCTGGCCGTCGACTGCCAGCGCATCGAAGCGATGGGTGATTTCGGCGCGGTCGTGCTGCACGGTCAGTGGCGCACTGAAATGGACGCCGTGGTCGAGCGAGCGTGAGAAACGCACGAAGCCGGTGTAGAGCCTGGCACGCGGCTGCGACCAGCTCACGTAGATCTCATCGTGCGGTCCGAATGCGATCTTGGGCCGGTTTTCGCCCTCGTCGTAGATGCGTTCCGGTGTCGGGTTGACGATGACGGGCGGTCCGAGCGTGGCGCCGCCGTCGGTGGACCGGCGCACGCGGATATGGCCGTCCGCGGCGTCGACCACCCACAGCTGACCGTGGCTGTCGAAGGCGGCGCTGGCGCCGAGCGCCGGCGCGTGCTCCTTGCCCATGTGCATCTGCATGCCGTCGTGCGCCAGTGCCGCGGTGGCGAGCAGGCACAGCAGGATGATCAGCAGATGGCGCATGGCGTCGTGTTACCTCGGGTGGACATGGATCGCGCCGGGATGGCGCCGCGGATATCGTCGCATGGTCCGCGTGGCCGGCGCAGCGTGCCGGGCGGCCTGCGGAAGCATACGCGGCAGCGCTTGGCGAGGCCGGCGGCACATTGTCGCAAGCTCACCGCCGCGCGGCGCGCGCCACCCGCGTCGTGCCGTCCACATGCCGATCAGACGCAGCGGACGCCGAATGGTTCCGCATTCGCATTCACCGGCGGTGGCTGGCAGCCATCCAGCCATCCGCCTTCCGCGTTGGCACAGCCACTGGAAGCTCAGTCTTCGCTGTCCGGGCGCTCGCGCACAGGATGCTTGTTCAACTTGCGCTGCAGCGTGCGACGATGCATGCCGAGCCGGCGCGCGGTGGCGGAGATGTTGCCGTCGCATTCGGTGAGCACGCGCTGGATATGCTCCCACTCGATGCGGCGCAGGGCGAGCGGCTGCTCGGGAGCCTCGGGTGGTTCCAGGTCCGGATTATCATCCTCATCTTCCAGCAGGGCGCGGACGATGGCGTCGGCGTCCACCGGCTTGGCCAGGTAATCGTGGGCGCCGCGCTTGATCGCTTCCACTGCCGTCGCGATCGAGGCGTAACCGGTCAGCAACAGGATGCTCATGTCGGGGACCATGTTGCGCAGGTCGGGGATCAGCGCCAGGCCGTTTTCCTCGCCCAGCTTCAGGTCCAGTACGCAGTAGCGCGGATGGGTGCGGCGGGCGAGCGTACGGGCTTCGGCAAAGTTGCTGGCACTGACAACTTCGAAGCCACGCGAGGTCAACGCGCGGGTCAGCACACGGACAAAGGTTGCGTCGTCATCGACCAGCAACAGCGGGCGTGCGGCGGGAGCGGATGGCTTGTCGGTCATTGCATGGCATCCTTGGATTCAAAGGGCATGAGTCGTGGCCTGGCGGGAAGGTTGCGCCGCCATGTCGGGTACGCGGGAGAACGGGCGGGCGTGCCGATCATCGTTCGGCGACCGCCAGCATGGGCAGGCGCAGGCAGACTTCCGCCCCTTGCGAGGTGTCATCGGTCACCAGTTCGCCGTCGAGCCGCTCCGCCGTGGCTTCGGCCAGGGCCAGCCCAAGCCCGAGCCCGGCCTGCTTGCGTGAATGTCCAAGCCGCATCGAGGCCATGCTCTGGCCGAAGCCGGGCCCATGGTCGCGCACGCACAACTGCAGCCACGTGCCGTCGCGGGACACTTCGAGGATCACCACGTTGGAGTTGCGGCTGGCGGAAGCGTCGACGGCGTTGTTGAGCAGGTTGATCATGGCGTGACGCAAACCCGGCGGCACGCGCAGCATCAGGTGTGCCGTCTCGGTATCGAGGTTCACGGTCAGCGCGGCGTCGGGGCGCAGCAGTTGGAAGCGCTCCACGCAACTGTGGATGAAGTCCTGGGTGCTGAGTCGCTCCGGCACCTGCGAGAGCTGCGCCTTGCCGAAGGCGACCATTTCGCGCAGGATCGTGCGGCAGCGCTCGACCTGGCTGGCCAGCAGGTCGAGGTCCTCGACCAGGGCCGTGTCACCGGCGCGCTCGCGGCACAGTTCAGGCAGCAAGGTGCGCATGGTCGACAGCGGCGTATTGAGCTCGTGCGCTGCGCCGGCAGCCTGGGTGGCAATGGCCAGAATGCCTTCGTCACGCAGCGCACGTTCGCGTACCCGCTGCACCTCGGTTTGCTGCACGCGCAGGGCGTGCGCCAGCCGGTTGATGAAGAAACCGAGCAGCACGGCGGTGATCACGAAGTTGACGCCCATGCCGACGATGTGCAGCGTGTAGCGCCCGGAGAACGCGGCGTGCAGCGGCACCGGCAGCGGCAGGTACCAGTGCAGCAGCACCAGGTAGGCGATGCCGACCAGCCCGCATACCAGCAGGATGGCACGTACCGACAGCGCCGCGGCGCTCAAGGCGATGGGAATCAGCAACAGGGTGATGAACGGGTTGCTCGCTCCGCCGGTCAGGTACAGCAGGTAACCGAGTACCGCGGTATCCACACCGATGTGGCAGATGGTCTCCCATTCGCGCAACGGCCAAGGCCGGCGCAGGCGCCACGAGGCAAAGGCGGCGAACACCGCCAGCACCCCGATGCCTGCAAGCAGGGCCAGCAGCGGCAGCTCGAGGCGCAACCATGCGGTGCAGAACAACACGGTTGCGGTCTGTCCGGCAATCGCGCACAGGCGCAGCCAGGCCAGGGCCTGGGCCAGCGCGAACGGACCGGATTGCTGCCGGGCGAAGGTAGGAGCCATGCGTATACTTTAAGGTAAAGGCAGTAAGGGAAAGGGGACGGGGCAATCAAGTTGCTGCCTGGATTGCCCCGTCCCCCTTACCATGCCCTTTACACCCTCATCCGTCGCAAGGGGTACGCACATGTCGGCACCAGGGTTCCGCGGGCCGCGTCAGTTGTGGGGTGCCCTGTGCTGGTCCCTGCGTGGTCTGCGCGCGGCGTGGCAGCACGAATCCTCGTTTCGGCTCGAGGTGCTCCTGGCGATCGTCCTGGTTCCCACCGGGCTGTGGCTCGGCAATGGCGCGCTGGAACAATTGGCTCTGGTCGCCCCCGTCGTGCTGGTGCTGGTCGCGGAACTGCTCAATTCGGCCCTGGAGGCCATCGTCGATCTGGTCAGTCCCGAGTACAACGAGTTGGCCGGGCGCGCCAAGGACCTGGGTTCGGCGGCTGTCTTCGTGCTGATGCTGCTGGTCGTGCTGAGCTGGGCCCTGGTGAAGGGAGCGTGGTTGGTCAGGTTGCTTGATTAGCCACCTCCCCTTGGCGTCCCGCTAAACTGGACGCTTTGCCAGCAGACTGTCGCAATGAGCCATCCCTTCGTCGTCGACATCGACCCCGTGGCCTTCCATCTCGGTCCGGTGCAGGTGCATTGGTATGGCCTGATGTACCTGCTGGGATTCTTCCTGGTGGCGGTACTGGGCGAATACCGGCGTCACCAGGGGCGGCTGCCTGTGGGTCGTGAGGCCCTGAGTGACCTGCTGTTCTATGGCATGCTGGGGGTCATCGTCGGCGGCCGGGTGTGGTACATGCTGTTCTACTACGCCGGCGGCCCGAGCTGGATCTGGCACGAGCCGCTGGCGTTGTTCAAGGTGTGGGACGGCGGCATGAGCTTCCATGGCGGCCTGCTCGGCGTGTTGGCCGCAGGCTGGTACTGGTCGCGCCGGCAGCGCCTGCATTTCTTCGACACCATCGATTTCGTCGCCCCGCTGGTGCCATTGGGCCTGGGCCTGGGCCGGCTCGGCAATTTCATCAATGGCGAGCTGTGGGGCAAGCCCACCAGTTTGCCGTGGGGCATGGTCTACCCGAACGCGCACGCCGACGATCTGGCCTACGTCGCCAGCCATCCGGCGCTGGTGCCGCAGTTGCAGGAGCTTGGTGGCCTGGTGCGGCAGCCTTCGGAGTTGTATGAAATGCTGCTCGAGGGCCTGGTGCTGTTCCTGGTGCTGTGGCTGGTGTCGCGCCGGCCGCGGCCGCGCTACCTGGTGTCGGGGTTGTTTGCGCTGCTGTATGGCTGTTTCCGCATCGCCATCGAGTTCGTGCGCCTGCCGGACCCGCAGCTCGGCTATCTCGCCTTCGGCTGGGTGACGATGGGGCAGTTGCAGTCCTTGCCGCTGGTCGTCATTGGCGTGTGGCTGATCTGGCTGTCCCGGCGCGCCCCGACCTTGCCGCTGGCCAAGGCCGGCGTGGAGCGCTGAGTCATGCGCGCCTATCTGGAACTGCTGCGCGAGGTGCTGGAGCATGGCAACCCCAAGGGCGACCGCACCGGCACCGGCACGCGCAGCCTGTTCGGCCGCCAGCTGCGCTTCGACCTGGAGGCCGGCTTTCCGCTGCTGACCACGAAGAAGCTGCACTGGAAATCCATCGTGTACGAGCTGCTGTGGTTCCTGCGCGGCGAGACCAACATCGCCTACCTCAAGCAGCATGGCGTCGGCATCTGGGACGAGTGGGCCGACGCGCAGGGTGAGCTGGGTCCGATCTATGGCCGCCAGTGGCGTGCCTGGGCCACGGCCGACGGCACCAGCATCGACCAGCTCGCCCGGGTGCTGGCCGAGATCAAGCGCAATCCCGATTCGCGGCGCCTGGTGGTCAGCGCCTGGAATGTCGGCGAGCTGGCGCAGATGGCGCTGCAGCCCTGCCACGCGCTGTTCCAGTTCTACGTTGCCGACGGCCGGCTGAGCTGCCAGCTGTACCAGCGCTCGGCCGACATCTTCCTCGGCGTGCCGTTCAACATCGCCAGCTATGCCCTGCTCACGCACATGGTGGCCCAGGAATGCGGCTTGGGTGTCGGTGACTTTGTGCACACGCTGGGGGACGTGCACCTGTATGACAATCACCTCGAGCAGGCGCGCGAGCAGCTGCAGCGCACGCCGCGCCCCTTGCCGCGCCTGCGCCTGAACCCGGAGGTGCGCTCGGTGCTGGATTTCCACTACGCGGACGTGGCGCTCGAGGGCTACGATCCGTACCCTTCCATCAAGGCGCCGGTGGCCGTATAGCCGTCGCCCCCGCTGCCGTGGGCGCAGCGTCCATAGTATGGTGTGTATCCATCCTGGTGCGGAGTATCCATGGCCATTTCGCTGATCGCGGCGCTCGATGAAAACTACGCTATTGGTCATGGCAACAAGCTGCCGTGGCATCTACCCGACGATTTGCGCCGGTTCAAGGAGCTCACCCTCGGCAAGCGCGTCCTGATGGGCCACAACACTGCCCTGTCGATCGGGCGTGCATTGCCGGACCGGATGAACATGGTGCTCACCCGGCGGCACGACGCACCGTATCCAGGACAACTCACCGTGCGCTCACTGGACGAGGCCTTGGGTGGCGACGAGGACACGGACCTGATGGTGATCGGTGGCGCGATGGTATTTGCCGAGGCCTTGCCACGTGCCCGGCACATGTACCTGACCTGGGTGGCCACGGTGATCGAGAGCGCGGACCGGTTTTTCCCCAGCGTGCCCTTCCGTGAATGGGCCGAGATGAGCCGCGTGCACCATGCGGCCGACGCCCGCCACGCCTACGCGTTCGACAGCGTCCAATATTTGCGCAAGACCTGACCCCGCGGCAAAGCCTCGTTCTCCTCATTCCCCATCGTCGTCATTCCCGCTTGACCAGCTTCGCTGTTGTGAAGCTAATCGCGGGAATGAGGAGGGAATGGCCGCCCTTCCGCCAAGGCGAGGTAGCGCTCGTGCAGCGCGGCGACGGCCGTGGCCAGGGCAGCTTCCCCACCGCTGTTGTCAATCACGTCGTCGGCCGCGGCCAGGCGCTCGGCGCGGCCGACTTGCTGCGCCAGCATGCGCTGGGCAAGATCCGCGTCGATCCGGTCGCGGGCCATCAGGCGTTCCACACGCACCAGCTCCGGGGCGTCGACGACCAGGATGCGGTCGATCCAGCGGTAGTCCGACAGGTGCTCAATCAGCAGGGGGATGGCCAGCACGCCGTAGCTGGTGGTGGTTGCCTGGGCCCGCTCGCGCAGCCATTGCCGCACACGCGGGTGGATGATGGATTCCAGCGCCTGGCGCGCCGCCGGGTCGGCAAACACACGCTCGCGCATCGCGCCACGGTCGAGGCTGCCCGTGGCATCGAGGGCGCCGGGACCGAAGCGCCCGGTGATCTCCTGCAGGCCCGAGCTGCCCGGCGCAACCACTTCGCGCGCCGCCAGGTCGGCGTCGTGCACCGGGACGCCGAGGGCGGCAAACTGCTCCGCGACCGCGCTCTTGCCTGCGGCGATGCCGCCGGTCAGGCCGACAATCAGCGCCGGCCTGCTCATGCCAGCCCGGTCAACCGCAGATAGCCGCGCAGCAACGTGTCGCCGGCGACCAGCCACACCCAGCCGGCGGCGGCGAGGAACGGGCCGAACGGGATCGGGATCTGGGCCTGATGCCGGCGCGCCAGGATCATGCCGCCACCGACCAGGGCGCCGATCAGCGAGGACAGCAGGATCACCGGCAGCAAGGCCAGCGGCCCCATCCAGGCGCCCAGCGCGGCCAGCAGCTTGAAGTCGCCGTAGCCCATGCCTTCCTTGCCGGTCAGCAGCTTGAACAGCCAGTACACGGTCCACAGGCTGAGGTAGCCAATGGCCGCGCCGAGGATCGCCGACTTCGCGCCGACGAAGAGCGGGACCAGCGCCAGGATCAGGCCAAGCCACAGCAGCGGCAGGGTCAGCTGGTCCGGCAACAGCTGGGTGCGCACGTCGATGCCGGCGCAGGCGATCAGGGTCCAGGTCAGCAGCAATGCGCCAGCTGCGGCCCAGCTGGGGCCGAACTTCCACATCACGATGGCGCTCATGACTCCGCCGAGCAGCTCCACCAGCGGGTACTGCACGGAGATGCGCGTGCCGCAGTAGCGGCAACGCCCGCGCAGCGAGAGCCAGCTCAGCAGCGGAATGTTGTCCAGCGCCGACAGGCGGTGCTGGCAGTGCAGGCAATGCGACGGCTCGCGCACGATCCCGGGCGGCAGCGGCGCCTCCTCCGGCGCCAGTTGCAGGATTTCCCGCGCCTCGCGTTGCCACGCGGCCGCCATGCGCGCGGGCAGGCGCAGGATCACCACGTTGAGGAAGCTGCCGATCAGCAGGCCAAGCACGCCGGCCAGGGCGATCCATGCGGCAAGGGGAAGTTCAGGCATGCGTTGCCTTTTTCATAGCCCCTCCCCCGTCGGGGGAGGGGTTGGGGAGAGGGTGCGGCTTCGAGCGAAATTGAGAATCGCCTCAAGGACCGCATCGGTTTCTCGCAACACCTGATTGTCCCAGAATCTCAGGACAAACAAGCCTCGGCGCAGCAGTACATGTGTACGTGTCGAGTCGCTCTGTTCATTGTGCTGCGAGCCGTCCAGTTCGATGACCAGACGTAGTTCTTCGCAGTAGAAGTCTGCGACATACGGCGGCATGGGGTGCTGGCGGCGGAATTTAAGTCCACCGAGGCGCTTTGCGCGCAGGTGGTACCAGAGTTTGGTTTCGGCGTCGGTTGTGGCGGTGCGTAGAGCCCTGGCTGTGCCCAGGGTGAGGGAGGGCAGGGGTGGTTTGCGGATCATCGCTTTGTGCATATCTCTCGCCGACCGTACGTTCGCCCCGCTTCCCGTACCCTCTCCCCAACCCCTCCCCCGGCGGGGGAGGGGCTTGGCGGCTAGAACGTGCCGGCGAGTTTGAAGATGGGGAGATAGAGCGCCACGACCATGCCGCCGACGATGGTGCCCAGAACCACCATGATGATCGGCTCGAGCAGGGTGGACAGGGTGTCCACGGCGTTGCTCACTTCTTCCTCGAAGAACTCCGCCACCTTGAACAGCATGCTGTCCAGCGAGCCGGATTCCTCGCCGATCTTGGTCATCTGCACCACCATGTTCGGGAACAACGCGGTCTGCCGCATCGCCAGCTGCAGCTGGTGGCCGACCGAGATGTCCTCGCGCATCTGGCGCACGGCATCGCCATAGACGGTGTTGCCGGTGGCGCCGGCCACCGCGTCCAACGCTTCCACCAAGGGCACGCCGGCATGGAAGGTCACGCCCAGCGTGCGGGCAAAACGCGCGATCGCCGAGTTGCGCACGATGCTGCCCATGACCGGCATGCGCAACGCCATGCGGTCCAGGAAGTGGGCGAACTTCAGCGAGCGCTTCTTGAAGTAGATGAACGCGGTGATGCCGATGACGATGACACCGATCACGATCCACCAGTAGCTCTGCATGAACTGCGAGGCGGTCACCAGCAATTGCGTCGGCGCCGGCAACGCCGCGCCGGCGTCCATGAAGGTCTTGGAAAACACCGGCACCACGAACAGCAGCATGATCAGGATGACCAGGAACACCACTGCCAGCACCATCATGGGGTAGAACAGGGCCTTCTTGATCTTCTTCTTGATCGCCTCGGTGCGCTCCTTGTAGGTGGCCACGGTGTCGAGCACGGTGTCCAGCACGCCGGAGGTCTCGCCGGCGTGCACCAGGTTGCAATACAGCTCGTCGAACTGCACCGGGTAGCGGCCCAGCGCCTCGTGCAGCGAGGAGCCACCCTCGATGTTCTGCTTGATGTCGACCAGCATGTTCTTGAAGCGGATGTTCTTCTGGCCGTCGGCAATGATGTCGAAGGCCTGCACCATGGGCACGCCGGAGGCCATCATGGTGGCGATCTGGCGGCTGAATACCGCCACGTCTGCGGGCTTGACCGTACTGCCGGTGGCCCCGAACAGCGGCTTGGAGCGCTCGCGTACGGTTTGCGGGTTCATGCCCTGGCGGCGCAGCTCGGCCTTGACCAGCGAGGCGTTCTTCGCCGGCATGTCGCCCTTCATGCGCTTGCCGCGCTTGTCCAGCGCTATCCAGTCATAGGTGGTCAGCCGGCTGACATCGGCGCGCTTGGCACCGACCGCGCGGGCATTGCTTGTTGTAGTACGTGCTGTAGCGATCGCCATGCGATGTGTACCTCTTGAATGTCCGCCGCGCGGGCCCCCTCGACTGCGCCTGCGCGGACGCTGATGCAGCTCCTGCCTGTCCCCGTGTCGCCAATCTGCCGCGGCCTGCCGACCGGGCGGTCAGTGGCCTGGCTCGCGCCTCATTCCGTGATGACGCGGTTGATTTCGGTCAAGCTGGTGACGCCCTGCTTGACCTTGCGCAGCGCCGACTCGCGCAAATCCCTTATGCCTGCCCCACGGGCCACGTCGGCAATCTCCAGCGCGTCGCCACCTTTCAGGATCACGCGCTGGATTTCCTCCAGCATCGGCATCACCTGATAGATGCCCACGCGCCCCTTGTAGCCATCATTGCACGCTGAGCAACCCACGGCCTCATACAGGGTGAAGCCTTCATCGATGTCGGCCTGGCTGAAGCCGATCTTTAGCAGGGCCTCGGGTGGCAGGTGCTGCGGCTTCTTGCAGTCGTGCAGGCGGCGCGCGAGGCGCTGGGCCACGATCAGGCTCACCGACGAGGTGATGTTGTACGAGGCGATGCCCATCTTCATCAGGCGCGCCACGGTCTGCGGCGCGTCGTTGGTGTGCAGGGTGGACAGCACCATGTGTCCGGTCTGTGCCGCCTTGATCGCAATCTCGGCGGTTTCCGTGTCGCGGATTTCGCCGACCATGATCACGTCCGGATCCTGGCGCAGGAAGGCGCGCAGCGCGCGCGCGAAGGTCATGCCGCGCTTCTCGTTCTGCTGCACCTGGTTGATGCCGTCGACGCGGATTTCCACCGGGTCCTCCACCGTGGAGATGTTGCGCTCCTCGGTGTTGAGCATGTTCAGCGCGGTGTACAGCGACACGGTCTTGCCCGAGCCGGTGGGGCCGGTCACGAGCACCAGCCCGTACGGCTGGTGGATCGCGTCGACGTAGAGCTTCTGCTGGTCAGGCTCGTAGCCCAGCTTCTCGATGCCGAGCTTGGCGGACGAGCCGTCCAGGATACGCAGCACGATCTTCTCGCCGAACAAGGTGGGCAGCGAGCTGACGCGGAAGTCGACCGAACGCGTCTTGGACAGGTTGAGCTTGATGCGGCCGTCCTGGGGCACGCGCTTTTCGGCAATGTCGAGTTGCGCCATCACCTTGAGGCGCGCGCCGATGCGGGGAGCCATGCGGGCCGGCGGGCTGACCATGGAGCGCAGGATGCCGTCCAGGCGCATGCGTACGCGGTATTGGCCCTCGAATGGCTCGAAATGGATGTCCGAGGCCCCGCGCCGGATCGCCTCCACCAGCACGCCGTTGACGAAACGCACGATCGGCGCCTCGTCGGCACCGGCGGCATCGATGCCGGTGGCCTCGGCCTCCTGGTCGGTGTTGTCGAGCTCGAGGTTGTTGAGATCCTCGGCGCCCAGCGCCGGGGTATCGTTGCGCACCACAGCCAGTGCGTTGTCGATGGCGCGCTGCAGGACGCCGCGCTCGACCAGCACGGTCTCCACCGCGCAGTTCGAGTTGAAGCGGATCTCGTCCAGCGCGTGCGAGCGGGTGGGGTCGAACACCCCGACAAACAGGCGCTTGCCACGCACGTACAGCGGCAAGGCCTGGTGCTTGGAGATCAGCGCCTCGCTCAGGGTCGACAGCGGCATCAGCGCCGGATTCAGCGCCGTGACGTCCATCATCGGTATGCCGAACTCCATCGACGCGACCTGGGTCAGTTCGGCGCTGTCGACAAGGTTGTGGTCGAGCAGCCATTCCATGAGCGTGGACTTGTCCGTCGTGCTGTCGGTGACCGCCTTGCGCACCTCGGCTTCGCCAAGTACACCCTCGGCCACGAGACGGCGTGCAAGCCCTGGCAGTCCGGCTGCGGGTGGCGACATTTGCGTTGCCGTGAACTGGTTCAAGGGATGCTCCGCATGTTGCTGAATCTAACTTAGATTGAAGGTGAGGTCATCCGGCGTTTGGGTCGATGTTTCACCGATGTGATGCATCGCACGCTGCCGCGGGGCCGCTGCCGACGCGGCGGCCATTCCGTACCCGGCACGGTGGTTTTTTCCATGTGGCAAGGCAGTATCCGTTGCTCCCGACAGCGCCACGGCGGTGATGACAACTTCCCCACCGCGAGTGGCATTGATCCAACGGAAAGCAAAAATCACGCCGCATGTCCGGTTTTTCGTCATTTCTGCCCCATCCAGCGTGCTTCGCGTCAGCCACATCGGTCATGTGGTGCCTTTGCTGTTGCGGTGCAGCGCCTTCGGGCGTCGATTGGGCGGTATCGCCCCTGCAGCATAACGCCAGCTCGTGTGGAGCGAGGGGCATGAGGTGTGGGCGTGGGGCGGCAGCGACGGTAGTGGATCGACGACAGACGGGTGTCAAGAACCCGCTGGCCCGGCAAATTTTTGTCACTGTGTGACAGTGATGGAGGCGCAACGTCAGTCCCGGACGTCGAGCGCCACTCGTTTCTTGGCGATAGATTCCATTGTGGGCGGGCGCTGCCTGCGCCGGCGTGCCTACCCGCAACCGGCACCCACCGTGCCGACCACCGGCCGCCCCGCTTTCGGGTTCACGTTATGATTCCTGCTCCATCAGGGGGCCGGCATTGAACCGTCTGAGCATCATCCTCCCAGCCAGGAACGAGGCCGCGGCACTGGCCACACTGCTGCCGACACTGCGTGCTGCCCAGCCCGGAGCGGAGATCATCGTGGTCGACGACGGTTCCACCGACGACACCCGGGAGATCTGCGCCAGCCACGACGTCGGCTGCCTGTCCTCGCCTTATTCCATGGGCAACGGCGCGGCAATCAAGCGCGGCGCCCGGGCGGCGAGCGGCGACATCCTCGTGTTCATGGACGGCGATGGGCAGCATGATCCGGCGGATGTCGCGCGTCTCCTGGAGAAGCTCGAGCAGGGTTACGACATGGTCGTCGGTGCGCGCGACTGGAGCGGCCAGGCCGGCGTCGGACGCGGCGTCGCCAACGGTCTGTACAACTGGATTGCCACGCGCATGACCGGCCACCAGGTCGCCGACCTCACCTCCGGCTTCCGCGCCGTGCGCGCGGACAAGTTCCGCGAGTTCCTGCACCTGCTGCCCAACGGCTTCAGCTACCCGACCACCAGCACCATGGCGTTCTTCCGCAGCGCCTACGCTGTCGCCTATCTGCCGATCAAGGCGGCGCAACGCGTCGGCAGGAGCCACATCCGCCCCCTGCGCGACGGCCTGCGCTTCCTGCTGATCATCTTCAAGATCGCCACCCTGTATTCGCCGCTGAAGCTGTTCGTGCCAGCCAGTGCGGTGTTCTTCCTGCTCGGCTGCGCCAACTACGCCTGGACCTTCATCCACACCGGCCGCCTGACCAACATGAGCACCCTGCTGTGGAGCGCCGCCGTCATCGTCTTCCTGATCGGCCTGATCTCCGAGCAGATCACCGCCTTGACCTACCGCCGCAATGTCTGAGGCGGGTCCGCTGCCGACCGGACTGGTTGCGGGGCGGGTCACCTCGCCGATCCGCCGGGAGAGAAGCTGACTGTGCGCGCGCAGGCCATACGGCGCTGGATAGGCACTTTGCGCCACAGGCCCGTTCATCCGCAATGGTTGATCGCCGGCACGTTCATGCCCGCGTTCTACCGGGTGCTGGCGGCGCGCGAGCCGCGGCTGCCGGGAGGCGTGGTGTGATCACGGACCAGGTTGCGCAGGAGCGCAAGCCGACCCTGCTGGTGCTGGCGTCGACCTATCCGCGCTGGCGTGGCGATCCCGAGCCGGGCTTTGTGCACGACCTGTGTCGGCGTTTGACCGGCCGTTTCGAGGTCATCGCGCTGGTACCCGACGCACCCGGTGCCGACCCTGACGGCCCACTCGACGGCGTGCAAGTGATCCGTTACCGCTACGCCCCACGGCCCCTGCAGACCCTGGTCAACGCCGGCGGCATCGCCGCCAACCTGCAGCGCCACGCCTGGAAGTGGCTGCTGCTGCCAGGGTTCCTGCTCGGCCAGTACCTGGCGGCGCGGCGCGTGCTGCGCCACCGGCACGTCGACGTGATCCACGCGCACTGGCTGATTCCCCAGGGGCTGGTCGCCTGGCGCCTGCGGCAGCGGATGCACACGCCGTACCTGGTGACCTCGCATGGCGGCGACCTGTTCGGACTGCGTGGCCGCTGGCCCACCGCCCTGAAGCGACACGTCGCCGCCGCATCTTCGGCCATGACCGTCGTCAGCAGCGCCATGCGCGCCGAGGCCGTCCGCGTCGGCCTGCATCCGCCACGGCTCGAAGTGCTGCCCATGGGTGTCGACCTGCGCGAGCGCTTCGTGGTCGATCCGGGCATCCCTCGCGCGGACGCCGAACTGCTGTTCGTTGGACGCCTGGTGGCGAAGAAGGGCCTGGTCCACCTGCTCGATGCGTTGCCGGCCGTGCTTGCGCAAAATCCGCGGGTCGAGCTGCGCATTGCCGGGTTCGGGCCGGAAGAGGCCGCGCTGCGCGCGCAGGCGCAGCGGCTCGGCATGGCCGGGCGGGTGCATTTCCTCGGGGCCGTGGCCCAGGCTGATTTGCCCGCGCTGTACCGCCACGCCAGCCTGTTCGTGGCGCCCTTCGTGCGCGACGCCCACGGCGACCAGGAAGGCCTGCCTGTGGTGCTGATGGAGGCGATCGGCTGCGGCTGCCCGGTGCTGGTTGGCGAAGTGGCCGGCATCCGCGACCTGCTTGGCGCCGCCGGCGCGGAAGTGTGCGTGCAGCCGGCGGATACCGCGGCCCTGGCCGCAGCCATCGTCAGGACGCTCTCGGCACCCGAGCAGGCGCAGGCCCGTGCCCAGGCCATGCGTGAGTCCGCCGCCCGCTGGATCGACTGGCAACCCATCGCCGACGGCTACGCCAGATTGCTGGGCACCTGCGTGGACGGCGGCATGGTCGACCGCCGCGGGCCACCGCTGTCACCCCAGGACTGATCCGCACCCCCGGGTCCCCACGTACGTGCAGGAGCCCGCCTTGACCGAAGGGAACCCCATGTGGGTGCGCGATTCTTCCGTGCAACGCCTCATGCAGGCGCGGCGTGGGCACCTACCAGCACACGCAAATGGCCATCCAGGCGGCCGATGAGCTGGGACCAGTCGTCGATGGGGACTTGTGCGATCTGTGGGTGGGTGAGCTGGACAAGCACGGCACGGGCCAGGTCGGCGGCATCGTCCGCGTGGTAGAGACCATCCGGCGTGGAGGCGAGCAGCTGTGGCATCACGCCGATCCGCGCAGCCACGATGGGCAGGTGGCAGGCCAGCATTTCATAGGCTTTTTGCGGGAAGCAGTAGCGGCCGAAGGCCGTGTCGCGCAGGTAGATGACGCCGACGTCGAGCGCATTGAAGAGCTCGGCAGTGCGTGCGTGCGGCAGCTCGCCAAGGTAATGCACGCGCTCGTCGGCGGGTGGCGGGAAGGCGCTGTCGCTCGGCCCCGCCAATACCAGATGGGCATCCGGTGCGGCGGCGGCGATCGCCGGCCACGCGGCGTAGAGCGTATCCACGCCCTTGTCCCGATGCAGGCCGCCGGCGGTGCCGACCAGCCGCGCACCTTCCGGCAGGCCGAGCGAGCGTCGGCATGTTTGCCTGTCCAGAGGGCGGAACACGGCCTTGTCGACCGTGCTCGGCATGGCGAGCACCTTGCCGCGCGCGCGGTAGGTGTCGACGACCAGCTCGCGCAGCGGTTCGCTGGTGGTGGTGACCAGATCGGCGCGGCGCACGGCACGGCGCAGCAGGGACACCATGCCGGGAAGGCGCGCCTGGCCGAAGCCCTCGAAGTTGTCGTACAGGTCCGCCGCGTACGGCACGTGCAGACGCCGGGCGAGCCATGCGCCGAGCGCGACATGCGGGATGTCCGAGGCGGCGATCAGCACGTCGGGCGCAAAGGCGCGCAACTGCCGCAGCAGGTGCCGCGGATAGGTGGCGAGCGCCGGCAGCACGGAGCGTCCTGGCGACCGCGACTCCCAGGTGAGCTGCCCGGGCTCTGCCTCGTGCGCCCAGACGCCTTCCGCATCGCCGTGGTAGCTCAGGCAGAACCCGCGCACCACGTGGCCCCGCCGTGCCAGCTGGTAGGGGATTTCGTATAGCCGCGCGTAACGGTCGAGGATCACGTCCTTGCCCATGTAGCGGCGTTTGCACAGGAAGGCGATGCGCATGGCAGACCCGGGTTCCGGCTGGCGTCACGTGCGCACAGTGTAGGTGCAGCACTCCGGTGCGCACATGGGGCGCAGCCCCCGAGGCAAGGGTCGCGTGGAGTCCGCGAGCGGGCGATTGACCGCCACGGCCGGCATGCCAGCCGGCTCATGCACGGTAGGGTGCGTGGACCAGGCGTTGCGAGACCCACCAGATGTTGCCATGTGGGTCCCGTATGCCACCCTGGCGGTCGCCATAGGGCATGTCGCCGACCGCCATTTCCTCCGTGCCGCCGGCAGCCAGGGCATGCGCCATGGCCTGGTCGGCGTTCCCGACATACAGATAGCAGGCCGTGGGCATCGGCGGGTAGCGGTCAGTGGCCTCGCTGGCCATGATCGTGGAGCCGCCCACGCGCACCTGCACATTGGCGATGCGGCCGTCGGGGCGCAGACTGCGCAGCACTTCGCGGGCGTCGAAGGCGCGGACCAGGAAGGACACGAACTGCTCTGCATCCTTGACGAAGAAATACGGGGTGACGGTGCCGAATCCGGGCGGGACATACATGCGCGCGCCTCCGTTGCCTGGCCACAGGGTAAGTCATCCGGGGAATGGGGGTGATAGCCCCCGACAACGGAATTTCCCGCTCAGGCGAGGAGGTGCCTGGCGGTGACCAGCGCGGCGCCGACCACCTGGTCCATGTTGTAGTAGCGGTATTGCGCAAGGCGGCCGACGAAGGTCACGCCACCCTCATGTTTCGACAGCTCCTCGTAGCGCTTGAACAGGGCCTCGTTCTCTGCGCGCGGCACGGGGTAGTACGGATCGCCCTCGGCCTGCGGGTATTCGCGCACGATCGAGGTGCCGGCGTGCTGCTGTCCGGTCAGGTGCTTGAACTCGGTGATGCGCGTGTAGGCATGGTCGTTCGGGTAGTTCACCGTGCCCGTATCCTGGTACTGCGCTACGCCGGCCAGGTGTTCGTGCTCGAAGCGCAGCGAGCGATAGGGCAAGGGGCCGTAGCGGTGGCCGAAATAGGCATCGATCGGCCCAGTGTAGACCACGTGCCCAAAGCCGCCGCGTCGGCGCACGGCGGCAAAGTCCACGCCGAGTTCCACCGTGATCAGCGGATGGTCGAGCATGGCCTCGAACATCTTCGTGTAGCCGTGCAGCGGCATGACCTGCCAGGTGTCGGTGAAATAGCGGTCGTCGCTGTTCGTGCGCACCGGGATGCGCGCGGCCACACCGGCCTTCAGCTGCGACGGGTCCAGTCCCCACTGCTTGCGCGTGTAGTTGAGGAAGAACTTCTCGTACAGGTCGCGGCCGACCGAGTTCAGCACCACGTCCTCGCTGGTCAGCGCCGGCTCGCGCGGCTCACGCACGCGCTCGAAGAACGCCGCCGCACCCGCCTCATCGAGCTCCAGCCCGTACAGCCGGTTCAGGGTGTCGCGGTTGATCGGGAACGGGTAGGCCACCCCGTCCACCACGCCACGCACGCGGTGCTCGTAGGGTCGCCACGCAGTGAAGCGCGACAGGTACTCGAAGATGCGCTGGCCGTTGGTGTGGAAGATATGCGGGCCGTAGCGATGCACCAGGACGCCGTGCGCGTCCAGCTCGTCGTAGGCGTTGCCGGCGATGTGCGGACGCTTGTCGATGACCAGCACCTGCCGCCCGGCATCGGCCAGCTCACGCGCCATGACGCTGCCGGCATAGCCGGCGCCGACGACGAGGGTGGTGGCTGGGCTCATGCGGTCGTCATGCAAGTTCGATCCGGAGGGTGCGTGCGATTGTCCCCAGTATTGGCAGCGTAGCAAAGCATGCCAGATCGCGATCACCACGTGGGCGGTGAGGCGGCCATCATGACGGTTTCAGCTGCCGCAGTTTAGTGGCGTAGAGCGCACGCTGGTCATCCGTGGTGGCGTTCCTTATCGCCACCTGCAGTTCCTTGCGCGCCTGCGACACGTCGCCCAGGTGCATTGCGGCCATCGCGAGTCCGTAGTGCGACTGGCTGTCATAGGGCCGCCGGGCCAGGTCCTTCTTGAATTGCCGCACTGCATCCGCGAAGTCCTGTGCGCGCAGTGCCCGCATGCCCAAGTCATAGAAATAGAAGGGTGGGTAGCGCTGGGCCTCGGCCAGTTCCTTCGCCACCGCCTGCGCCTCCGTGGTACGCCCCTCGGCATCGAGCATCTGCACCAGGTTGGTCAGCGCCGGCACGTTGTCGGGTTCACGCTCCAGCGTGAAGCGCACCGCCTGCTCGGACAGTGTCTTCTGGCCAACATTCCAATAGATGACGCCCAGCGTGTTGGCGGCAGCGGTGAACGTCGGATCGGCCTCGAGCGCTGCGCGCGCGAACCAGTAGGCGCGGTCCGCCTGCCCGGCGGCCAGCACTTCGGCCGCGCGGTTGTTCATGTACATCGCCACGATGGTCTGCTCGGAGATCGGCTTGGTTACCGCGCCTGCCGCCTTCCTCGGCGGCACGAAGTCGACGATCAACGGTGTCTGCGCGCCCGACTCCACCCAGAGTCTCGATTGTGGATGGCCGAGTACGAGGTTGACGTGCTGGCTGAGGAAGGACAGGCCGGCGTGCCGTTGCCAGGTGTCGAACCCGTACACCTCCTGGAAGGTCACCCGTATCCCGAGCTGCCTGGCGAACGCGGCGGCCATGATGACCAGGGACAGGCAATTGCCTTCCCGGGCAGCGAAGGCTTGCGCCGCCGTGCGCGTCTCTTCCGCGTCGTAGTCGAGCCGCAGTTCCCCCGCCAGCGCGTCGAGCAGCCTGCGGCGCTGATCCCTCTCTCTCGTTTGCGGCGCGATCTTCTGCGCAAGGAAGCGCCGCATGGGGGCGTCGAGGGCAAAAATCGCCGTACTGTCGACCGGTATGGCAGGCCGCTTGAACAGCGCGTCGTGGAACAGCGGCGCGACATCACTCGATCGGGTCGTCGCGGCGGGCGCGCAGGCGGTCAAGGCCAAGGCCAAGGCCAGCGGCATGGCGCTGGTCCGCAGGAGCAGAAGGAAGGACTTCACCTTCGCCTCCGCAGCGGGTCTGCATCCGCGGGACGGGCATCCAGTGACCCGCTGCAACGCCATCTTACCGCTTGGGCCGGCCCCGGGCGATGACGGGTTTACCGCGACGCTCCCCACCTGCCCTGATGGCCGTCAGAAGCGGGATTGCACGACAAGTGCCGGCTCTTGCATCGGTGTAATGCCGCCGAACGCCATGTTCGGAGCGTTCGTGGTTGTACGTCCAGGGTCAGCTGGGTGGATCCCGCTCCTGCGATCTCAGAGGGCGACAGGGGCAGTCGCGTCGATGGCGACGATCGCAGTGCAGGCAGCCAGCGAGGCCTGCTTGTGCGCGATGATCACGATGGTCTTGTGGCCGGAGAGCTGGCCGATGGCGTCGTTGAGCGCCTGCTCCGTTTGTGCGTCCAGTGCGCTGGTCGCCTCGTCCATGAACAGCACGGGCGGATCGCGGTACAGCGCGCGGGCGATGCCGACGCGCTGGCGCTGGCCGCCGGAGAGGCGGATGCCGCGGTCGCCGATGGCGGTGGCGTAGCCGTCCTTCAGCTCGCCGACGACGAACTCGTGGATCTGCGCGGCACGGGCGGCGCGTTCCACTGCCGCCATGTCGATGTGCCGGGGCGGGACACCGAAGGCAATGTTCTCCGCCACGCTGGCGTCGGCCAGGTAGATGTGTTGCGGCACGTAGCCGATGGCGCGCTGCCAGGCCGCGGCGTTGCCGGCCTGGATCGGGACCCCGTCCACGCTGAGGGTGCCGGATTGCGGCTGCAGCAGCCCAAGCAGAATATCCATCAGCGTGCTTTTGCCGGCGCCGGTGCGGCCGACGATGCCGATGCTGCTGCCGGCCGGAATCGTGAGGTCGAACCGGTCCAGCACCGGTTTGTCGGGCGCTGACGGGTAGGCGTAAGTGACGCCTTGCAGACGGATTTCGCGGTGCGGCGCCAGGGCCGTCGCCGCCGCGGTAGCGGATGACTCATCGGCGGGGAGTTGCAGGTCGGCATGGATGGCGTCGAGCGCGGCCGAGGAGAAGCGCAGCTTGGCGAAGCCGCGGTACATGATCTGCGCCGAGGGCAGCATGCGGTAGGCGGCGAAGCCGTACAGGCCCAGCGCGGGCAGCACGCGTGCGACGTCACTGCTCTGGGTCATCAGCACCAGCGCCATCAGGATCAGGCCGCTGTAGCCCACGGCTTCCACCAGGTACAGCGGCGACTGGCTCAGGGTGTCGCCGGTGGCCAGGTGGCGCGAGAACAGCCGCGAAGCCTTGTCGAAGCTTTCCTGGTAGGCGGCGGCGGAGTGGGTGACTTTGACGTCCTTGATGCCGTCCAGCACTTCCTTGCAGGCCTGGAAGCGGCGGGCGTTGGCATCCTGCCGCTCGGCGCCGATGCGCGCCAGGCGCCGGCGCACCAGCGCATAGATGACGGCGTACAGTGCGCCCACCACCACCACGAACGCCACGGCGGCGAGCGGGTTGTACAGGAAGATCAACAGCACCATGGCCAGCACCACCGCACCCTGGGCGACGAGCTGGGACAGCGGCTGGATCAGGTTGAACAGCAGCTGGTCCACTTCGGAGAGCACGTTGCGGCTCAGCACCGACGGGTTGTGCTCCAGGAAGAACTCGTAGGGCTGGTGCAGGTAGCGCCCGAGCAGCCGCGAGCTGATGGTGTGCCGCAGCAGGTGGATGAAGCGGTTGATGACGTGCTGGGTGATCGTCTTGAACACCGACGAGCCCAGCACGATGGCGATGGAGACCAGGCCCAGCGCCACGATGAAGGAGCGCCGGTCGGCGAAGCCGAAGCCGGTGTAGAGCGCGTGCAGCCAGGGATTGTCCTGGATGATGTTGGGCCGGCCCAGCACCGACAGGAACGGCATGATGGAGATCACGCCGCCGGTCTCGGCGATGGCCATCAGCATCACCAGCACCAGCATGCCCACGGACTGCCGCCGCTCGGCCGGCGAGAGGATGCCCCAGATCTTCGTGAGCTCGCTGGTCATGTGGTCATCATAAAGGGACGTGGCGAACTAATGATTTGCCGCGTCCCTTTTTTTGGCGTTCAAACCGCGGTGGCGGGGGCGCGGCTGGGGCGGGTCATGAGTACGGTGGTGGCGACCGCTGCGGCGCAGGCCAGGGCCACGTACCACACCGGGGACATGGGGTCGCGCACCATCCACAGCGTCACCAGGAGTGGGGTCAGGCCGCCGGAAATCGCGTAGGCGATGTTGTACGCAAAAGAGATGCCGGAGAAGCGGATCGCCGGCGGGAACAGCCGCACCATCAGCACCGGCACCACGCCGACCACGCCCACGGCGAAGCCGGCCAGCGCGTAGGCCGCGGTGAACCAGCCAGGCAGCGTGGTCAACGCGGCGTACAAGAGCAGATTGCTGATTGCCAGCAACATGGCGCCGATGCCGATCGTGCGCCATGCACCCCAGCGGTCGGCGGCCAGGCCGTAGGCGGCGCAGCCGAAGGTGAGCATGAGGGTTGCCAGGCTGTTCGCGCGTTGCGCGTGCACGGCCGCCACGCCAAACGCGGACTGGGCGAAGGTCGGCGTCATCAGGATCACCACGACGATGCCGGCGGTCAGGAACCAGGTGAGCACCATGGAGACGGCAATCGCTCGGCCGTGGCCATGCAGCACCTGCTTGATCGGCAGGCCACGCGCCAGCGCGTTGCGGGCGCGCATGGCCTCGAACACCGGGGTTTCGTGCAGGTAGGCACGCAGCCATACCGCGAGCAGGCCGAATGCGCCGCCAAGCACGAATGGCAGGCGCCACGCCCAGGCCAGGATTTCGCTGCTGCTCCAGAGGCTGTTGACCGCGGTGGCCGCCAGCGAGCCCAGCAGGATGCCCAGGGTCAGCCCGCCGGTGAGCACGCCGCAGGCCAGGCCCACGCGGTGCGGCGGTACGTGTTCGGAGACGAACACCCATGCGCCGGGTACCTCGCCGCCCACCGCCGCGCCTTGCAGCAGGCGCAGCAGAAGCAATAACAGCGGCGCCCACAGGCCGGCGCTGGCATAGACCGGCAGGAAGGCGATGGCCAGCGTGGGCACGGCCATCAGCAGCACGCTCAGCATGAACATGCGCTTGCGCCCGGCGCGGTCGCCGAAGTGCGCCATGATGACCCCGCCGATCGGCCGAGCCAGGTAGCCGGCGGCAAAGATGCCGAAGGTCTGCAACTGGCGCACCCACTCCGGCAGCTCGGGGGGGAAGAACAGCTGCGCCATCACCGCGGCAAAGAACACGAAGACGATGAAGTCGTAGAACTCGAGCGCCCCGCCCATGGCGGACAGGACGAGCGTGCGCAGCTCGCCGCGTGTCAGTCCCCTCGTGCCCGCTCGTGTCATATGCGCCGCACTTTAAACGGTGTCGGGGACAAATGGCAGCCCGACCGGGTTCGAGTGCCGGATGCGGCGGCCGCGCGGTGTTACAGTGCGACGCGACTTCCGCGACTGCCTCTTCCACCGGCATCATCATCGATGACGATTTCCGCAGCATATCCCGTCGGCACCCCTGGACATCCCTGGGGTCCGGACGAGGTGGCAGCGTGGCGGGCGCGGCAGGTGCGGCGGCGAAGCTATGCCGCCGACGTGGTGGATCGGATCGAGGCGCTGCGCCCGCGCTACGAGGTGCTGCAGTATGGCCGCCTGGATTACCAACCGGACGGCTATCCGTTGTTTGCGCTGCAGAGTCGTACCTGGCGTGACGGCCTGCCCGTTGCCCTGGTCACCGGCGGGGTGCACGGCTACGAGACCAGCGGCGTGGCCGGTGCCCTGGCGTTTGCCGAAATGCAGGCTGCAATGTTTGCGGGTCGCCTCAACCTGGTCGTGGCTCCGTGCGTGAGCCCCTGGGCCTACGAGCACATCCAGCGCTGGAATCCGCACGCGCTGGATCCAAACCGCAATTTCCGTGCCGGCAGCGCGGCGGCGGAGTGCGCGGCGTTGCTGGATCTGGTGGCACGGTGGTACGGGCAGGTGCTCGTGCACATCGACCTGCACGAGACCACCGACTCGGACGAGACGGAGTTCCGTCCCGCGCTGGCTGCGCGGGACGGTGTCACGTTCGAGCCGGGGACTGTTCCGGACGGCTTCTACCTGGTGGCCGACCGTGCCCGGCCGCAACTCGGCTTCCAGCAGGCAGTGCTCGATGCGGTGGCCACGGTCACGCACATTGCACCGGCTGACGGGCGGGGCGAGATCATCGGTTCACCGCAGCTTGCCCCTGGTGTCATCGCCTATGCGTTTGCCGAGCTGGGCTTGTGCGCAGGTATCACTGGCGCGCGTTACCAGACCACCACCGAGGTGTATCCGGACAGCCCGCGCGCCACCCCGGAGCAATGCATCGCCGCCCAGGTCGCTGCCGCTGGCGCCGCGCTTGCCTATGCCCTGCGCTGAAGCGGCGTGCATCTCAGAGGTGGTAGACGAAGGCCACGGATTCGGAGAGCTGGTTGCGCGAGCCGAAGCGTGTCACCAACGGGCTTGCCGCCGCGCCGCCCAGCAGGCGTCCCCAGCTGATGGCGGCAGCCAGCCCGGTATGCTGGCTGGTGGGCAGGAACACCTCGTATTCCAGTTCGGCGAGCTGGCTGCCCGCACCGGGCTGCCAGGCCTCGACCGCGAGCGTCTCCGCCTGCGCCGGGGCGATGCCGAAGTAGCGACGCATGGCCGCCCGGTTCATCGCCTGCCAGCTCACCGCGATGGAGTGCTGCAGCAGGCCCATGGCGGGCAGGTCGAATTCGGCATAGAGGCGGAAATATGCGCCGGCCCCATTGATATCGTGGCTGAGGTCGCTGCCGGCGTCCATGCGCTTGGTGAGCTGCCATTCGAGGTAGCCGCCCAGGGTCAGGCGTGGCGCCAGCGTCGCGATGTGGCCGCGCAGTGCGCCAAGGTCGTCGCTGTCGCGGCCCCACTGATAGTTGCCATAGACGCCGCTGTGCAGCGCCCGGCCATCGACCAGGTCGACGTGCAGTCCGTCCTGGGTGGACAGGCTGACATGTCCGGGCCACTCGAAATCGAAGTAGGGCACCGCAGTCTGGCGATGGCTGCTGGCGCCAGGCCAGCTCGGCATGCGCTGCACGCCCGCGCCCAGGGCCAGGACCACCGGCTCGGTGGCGGCGCGGCCGGGTTGCGGCCAGGCGACGCAAGCCACGCAACCGGCGCCGAGCAGCAGGTGCCATGGCAGGAATGAGGGTCGGTGGTGGCTCATGGGGTGGCAGCATAGACCATGGCCGCCGCCCTATCGGCGCTGCTGCCCGCGCTCGCCGTTCCCAATACCAGTGGGTGCCCGCCGACTCGCGTCCCCTTGGCCGGCATTCCTCTGCACGAGCGGGCCCGACGACTTCGCCATGTCATGGGGCACGCTTCCGCGACCTGGTCGCGCCGGGCCCGGCACGACGGCGGGGTGCCACTCCGGCGCTGGTCGGGTGCGCATGGTGGCGCCAGGTGGCCGGCGGGACGCCGAAGTGGCGTTTGAAGGCGCGCTGGAACGCGGCGCTTGAGGCGTAGCCGACTTCCCTGGCCACGCGGTCCATGCTGCAGTTGCGGCTGACCAGGTAGAGCGCCGCGCGCTGCATGCGCAGGCGGGCGAGGTAGTGCATGGGCGGCTCCTCGAGCACTTGGCGGAAGCGGCTGGCCAGGCTGGAGCGTGATGAGTCGATGTCGGCTGCCAGTTTCTCCACCGACCAGGCGCGGTCCGGCGCTTCGTGCAATGCCTGCAACGCGCGCCCCACGACTGGATCGCGCAATCCCGCCAGCAGGCCGGTGGCGCTGGGCGGCAGGGCCTGCATGTACAGGCTGAATGCCTCCATGAGCAGCAGCTCTGCCGTGCGCACGCGCAAGGTGCCGGCACCTGGACGTTCCTCCAGCGCCTCGTTCGCGGCGTATTGCAGCAAGGCCTTGCTGTGTCGCTCGATACCGACCGTGAACAACGCCGGCAGTGGTCCGAACAAGGCCGCGAATGCCCGCCGGTCGCAGCCGAGGAAGCCACACAGGAGACTGCAGCGAGGCCCCGGCCCGGACCCATAGCATTCCCGGCGCAGGTCGAGCAGGGAGCGGCCGCCCAGGGTCTGCTCGAACGGAATGGTCATCCGGCCGGGGCGGTCGACCAGCTCGTGCCGGTCACCGTGGGTCAGCACCACGGCATGTCCGGCCTGGAGGCGGAACCATTCGCGGGCGGCAAGCCGGCACCAGCATTCCCCTTCCAGGACGACATGGAAGATGATGATGTGGTTGGTCACGGGCGGCAGCGCATGGGCAAGCTGGGCGTCCGAGGGCGGGGACAGCACGCCCCACGGCGCCTGGGCGTCGATGCGGAAGATCGAGGCGCCGGTCAGGTGCGACATGGCCAGGGCGTCGGACAGCGGATCGAAGGCCATCGCTCTGCGCCTCCACGGCGTGGCGAGCATGGATGGTGGAGCCTGGGTCATGCCGGCGCTGCGCGGCAGGTTCGACAATCGCTGCCGTCGCCGCCGCGCCGCAGGGGATCACACCCATGAGAAGTATAGGCATACTCGCGTACGGCGTCGCATGCTACCTGGTGTTCCTGCTGACGTTCCTGTACGCCATCGGCTTCGTCGCCGACGTGCTCGTGCCCAGGACCATCGACCGCGGGCCGGTCGCCCCGACCGCCACGGCCCTGGCCATCGACGTGCTGCTGCTCGGGCTGTTCGCGCTGCAGCACAGCGTCATGGCGCGGCCGGGCTTCAAGCGCTGGCTGACCGGCTGGCTGCCCGAGCCGATGGAGCGCAGCACCTATGTGCTGGCATCCAGCCTGGTGCTGCTCCTGCTGTTCTGGCAATGGCGACCATTGCCGGCAGTGATCTGGGACGCGCAGGCGCCGTGGGCGTATTGGCTGCTGTACGCATTGTCGGCACTGGGCTGGCTGATCGTGCTCACCGGTACCTTCGCGATCGACCATTTCGACCTGTTCGGCCTGCGCCAGACGTGGCATGGCGCGCGGGGGAGGCAAGCCCAGCCGGCGCGCTTCGTCGAGCGCTACTACTACCGGCTGATCCGCCACCCGCTGATGCTGGGCTTCATCATCGCGTTCTGGGCGACACCGCGCATGAGCACGGGGCACCTGCTGTTCGCGATCGCCACGACCGGTTACATCCTGGTGGCGGTGAAGTTCCTGGAGGAGCGCGACCTGGTGGCGGTGCATGGCGATGCGTACCGCGACTACCAGCAGCGCGTGCCGATGCTGTGTCCCTGGCCCCGGCACCGGTCCAGCCAGGATACGCACTCCGGGCCCACGCCAGCATCCGGTGCGGCGAACGCTCGATAGCTTTCACCCTGCCGTGCGTGATGCCGGCGCATGGGCCACGGCCCGATCGCCCACCTGCTGCACGCCTGATCAGGCGTCAGGCGCCCCATCCCTATCGCCATCTGGGCGCGGCTCGCCGTCCTTGCTTGCCAGCCTGGAGGTGACGCTGAGCGCGGGCGTGCACCTGGTTGCCCTGCTGAGTGCAACCACCGCTGGCAACGGTGCCTTGAGCCGCCTGAGCTTTACCCGGCATTGGCGATCACGGGTCAGCTGACGCCGCACGATCGGCAGCGTTCGCGACTGGCACCTGGTCCGTGGCCTTGCGCAGCAGCCGACCATCGATTGGCTGCCCGGGCCCGCTGATCTGCATCAGCGGCATGGTGCCCCCGCTCAGGCATACTGCCCGATTGGAATACTCGCGAACGACATGGCATGAGCGCCGACGAAGCTTTGGTGCGCCGCATTCTCGGCGGCGTGGTTGACGAACACACCGACCGGCCGCTGGCGGAGGTGACCCGCGCGGTGGGCGTGGATGGCGACAAGGTGTCGGTGGACATCCAGTTGGGCTATCCGGCGGCGGGCATCATCGGCGCGCTGACCGGGCGCGTGCGCGCGGCGCTGGAGGCGGACCCGGCGATTGCCGCAGCGTCGGTATCCATCGCCACGCGCATCCACGTGCACAAGGTGCAGGGCTCGCTGGGGCCGCTGCCGACGGTGAAGAACATCATCGTCGTCGCCTCCGGCAAGGGCGGCGTCGGCAAGTCCACCGTGTCGGCCAATCTGGCCCTGGCGTTGATGGCTGAAGGCGCCAAGGTCGGGGTCATGGATGCCGACATCTACGGGCCGAGTCAGCCCACCATGCTCGGTGTGCACGGCAAGCCGGCCTCGCCGGACGGCAAGAGCATCATGCCGATGGAAGCCCACGGCATGCCGGTGATGTCGATCGGCTTCCTGGTGGAGGAGGACACGCCGATGATCTGGCGTGGGCCGATGGTCACCCAGGCGATGATGCAACTGCTGGGCGACACGCGCTGGGGCCAGCTCGACTACATGGTGGTCGACCTGCCACCGGGCACCGGCGACATCCAGCTCACCCTGGCGCAGAAGGTGCCGGTGTCCGGCGCCGTGATCGTCACCACGCCGCAGGACATCGCCCTGCTGGATGCGCGCAAGGCGCTGAAGATGTTCGAGAAGGTCGAGGTGCCCGTGCTCGGGATAGTGGAGAACATGGCCACCCACATCTGCTCGGTGTGCGGCACCGAGGAGGCCATCTTCGGCGCCGGCGGTGGGACCTGGATGTCCGAGAAGTACCACGTGCCCTATCTCGGCTCGCTGCCGCTGGACATCCGCATCCGCGAACAGACCGATGGCGGCAACCCGAGCGTGGTGGCCATGCCCGACTCGGAAATCGCCGCGCGCTACCGGCTCATTGCGCGCAACACCACCGGGCGTCTGTCGCTGCAGCCGCGCAACAAGTCCCTGGGCTTCAGCAAGGTCTCGGTCGACGGCATGCCGCAGATCTGAACCGCCGTCGTCCTGTCCGCTGTCGTGGGAATGACGACAAGGGGAGTTTCGCGGGGGCGACGCTGAATGCAGGTGTCACTCCACTCCGACCCTGGTCTTCAATAACGCATAATGCGTGATCGACCCGACCGTGGAGCCCGCATGAGCATCAAACCCGACCATTGGATCCGGCGCATGGCCGAGCAGCACGGCATGATCGAGCCGTTCGAGCCGGGGCAGGTCAAGCTGGCCGGCGAGCGCAAGCTGATTTCCTACGGTACCTCCAGCTACGGCTACGACGTGCGCTGCGCACGCCAGTTCAAGATTTTCACCAACATCAATTCCACCATCGTCGATCCCAAGGCCTTCGACCCGGAAAGCTTCGTCGACATCGAGGCGGACGTATGCATCATTCCGCCCAATTCCTTTGCCCTGGCCTGCACGGTCGAGTATTTCCGCATCCCGCGCAGCGTGCTGACGGTATGCCTGGGCAAGAGCACCTATGCGCGCTGCGGCATCATCGTCAACGTGACCCCGCTGGAGCCCGAGTGGGAGGGCCACGTCACCCTGGAATTTTCCAATACCACTCCGCTGCCGGCGAAGATCTACGCCAACGAGGGCGTGGCCCAGCTGCTGTTCTTCGAGGCCGACGAGGTCTGCGAGGCCAGCTACAAGGACCGCGCCGGCAAGTACCAGGGGCAGACCGGCGTGACGCTGCCACGCGCCTGACTGCCCGCTGGCTGAATGCCGCGCAGACCGCAGCTGTCGTCATTGCGGCCAGGCGGTTAAACTCCTGTGTTCGACCGGTTGCCGCTGCGGAAAATCCATGATGCGCTTTGCCACACTCCTCAAGGGTACGCTGACTGTCCTCATGCTCGGTGCGACCGTGGCTCTGGTCGGCTGTTCGCTGTTCGGCGGCACGAAGAAGAACGAAGTCACCACCGCCAGCATGAAGGGCCAGTTCGATACCGTCATCAAGGCCTACAAAGACGGGCAATTCATCGTCGACGGCGGGGTGCTTTCGGCGATAGACACCGGCAGCCACTTCGCCTACCTGAAGGACCAGGGCAAACTGCCCAAGACCGTGCTGCTCGAGCCCAGCGACGATTCCAAGATCCGCAAGCAGCACCTGCAATACCTGGCGCGCATGCAGCTCGATTACGGCTTCCGCGCCTACTATGATGACAAGGGCACCCTGGTGGAGATCAATCCCCAGGACACCAAGGCGCGCGCGCTGCAGGATGCCACCCCGCGGCACAAGGTCGGTGACCAGGGCGGCGAAGGCCTGCCAGGCGCCGACGGCAAGCCCCTTATCCAGTAGACACCCTGCGGGTGTGTGATCCGGTTTCCGCCGACACGTCAGGAAAGTGGGCGAAAGCGCGGCGATAGCGGGGGCATCAGTCCGGCGGGGCGGCAAACGCCTGGCGCAGCGCCTCCAGCCGCACCGACAGCGCGGGTTCGGCATAGGGTTCGGCGTGGCCGCACCCCCACACCGGCCTGGGCCATGCGGCATCGCCGACGCGGCGGGCAACGACGTGCAGGTGCAGCTGCCGCACGATGTTGCCGAGCGCACCCAGGTTGAGCTTGTCGCAGGGCGCGACGCTGCGCAGCGCCGCCGCAGCGAGCGCGCATTCGCGCCACAGCGTGGCCTGGGCAGCGGGGTCGAGGTCGGCGACCTCGACCAGGCCCGCGCGGCGCGGCACCAGCAACAGCCAGGCATAGCGCGCATCGTTCATCAGGCGCACGGCACACAGCGGCAGGTCCAGCACCGGTACGCTGTCGGCGCGCAGGCGCTCGTCCAGGGCGAATGCAGCGCTCATGCGCCGGCGAGGTGGCGGTCGAAGAACGCGAGCGTGCGCTGCATGGCCAGCCTGGCGCTGGGTTCGTGGTAGCTGGCGCCGACGTCGCGGTTGAAGCCGTGGTCGGCATGCGGATAGGTGAAGACTTCCATCTGCGGCAACGCGGCGCGGTGCTTGGCCACCATGTCGGGCGGGATGTTCGGGTCCCTTTCGCCGAAGTGGAACATCACCGGTGCCTGCGGCACCTCGTGCAGGAACGGCAGGTTGCGCGCGCCGTAATAGCTCACCGAGGGTAGTCCAAGGCGCATCGCGGCGAGCAGGGCCACCGTGCCGCCCCAGCAGAACCCAACGGCGCCGATCCTGCCGGCCGAGGAGATGGCTTCGGCGGCGCTGGCCACGTCTTCCAGCGCCCGTTCCAGGCCGAGCTCTGCGGCGAGCTTCCTGCCCTTGGCATAGTCGCCGCGCGTGTAGCCCAGCTCGACGCCGCTTTCCAGATGATCGTAGAAGGCCGGGGCCACGGCGGTGTAGCCGTGTTCGGCAAGGCGGTCGGCGACGCTGCGCATGTGCGCATTGACGCCGAAGATTTCCTGGATCACCACCAGGCCGCCTTTCGGCGTCCCGGCGGGTTTGGCAAGATAGGCGCCGATGCACTGCATTCCCGTGGTGTTGAGATTGATCGCCTGGCCCATGCGCGCTCCCTGTTGCCGAAGCCGTTGCCGAAGCCCCAAGCTTACCCGCCTGGACCGATGCCGGTGATGGGCGTGACGCGGTGGCTGCCCGCGCGCATGGTGGTGCCGGGCATCGTGTGCGGCGCGTGGCGACGCTGCCCGCAGTGGGCGGCGTGGTCCGCGCGGCGGGGAGCCTGAGCCCTGCGCTATCGCGCGCCAGCCCGTGATGTGGTCAGCGCCGAGGTCTTCGCGCGCCCGCCCCTGTTGGCCTGGCGCGAATACGCCGATTTGCTGCGTAGCCCCGGCTGGCCCGATGTCGATGCGCTGAACGCCTTGCTGCCGGCTGGCGGCGCATACCGTTTCGCGGCGCAGACCACCGCGCTGCTCGCCGACGGCCTGCACTACGAGCAGCGCATCGCCGAGCGCGGCCTCATCGCCACCCGCGAGGACAACTGGCACGACCTGCTCAACGCGCTGGTCTGGCTGCGCCATCCGGATTTGAAGCTCGCGCTCAACGCCATGCAGGTGGCGGAAGTGTCGCGGATGGGCCCCAAGCGACGCTCACGCGCGCAATACGCCCTGACCCAGTTCGACGAGAGTGGCGTGCTGGTACTGGTGCGCGATGCCGGCCTGCTGACGGCCTGGGATGCGCATGACTGGTACGAGCTGTTCTGGACCCGGCGCGCGGCGTGGTGCGACGGCTCGATCGAAGTCGCGGTGTTCGGGCATGCGCTGCTGGAACTGGCGTTGACACCGGAGCGTCTGCTGGTCGGCAGGGCCATGCCGCTCCTGGGTTCGGCCAGGGTCGATCTGCGCTCGGTGGTCGCGGCTTGTGCGGCGGGCATTGCCGACGGCAGCCTGTTGCGCGATCCGCAAGCGTTGCGGCCGCTGCCGCTGTCCGGGATACCGGGCTGGCGCGAGGACAATGCGCACGCTGCGTTCCACCGCGGCGCCGCGTGTTACCAGCCGTTGCGCGCCGGGCGGTGCTATCCGCCGGTGGCGGGCATCACCGACGTGGTCGGCGGGACGGCGTAGCGCGGCACTGCCGGTGATGCCGTTGCCGGAACCGTTTGCGGGCGGCGCGTTTCGCCGATTGCGCCCCCAGGTATCGCCCGCGGGCGGGCTCCCGCAGGTTGGCGCCATCAGCTGCCGGGCCGGCTCAGTGGCTGGCGGCTTCGGCCAGCAGCTGGCCGGCTTCGGCGGCCAGATCCTCGACGCAGGCCTGCATGTGCGCGCGGCGGGTGCGGAAGCCCAGCACACAGACGCGCCCGACGTAGCGCTCGCCAACCTGCGCCCCGCTCAGCATGACGCGGCCGCGGCGCGTGACACGCTCCATCAGCGCCTGGGTCGCGGCGTTTTGCGCCTCGAGCGTGGCCAGCGCCGGGCTCTCCAGGTGAAACGCGAACAGTGACAGCTGTGGCATCGCATCCATCACCACGCCTGGAATCAGCGCCACCTGCTCGGCCGTCCAGACGGCTAGTTCACGCTTTTCCGCCAACGCGGCGCGGTAGCGGGCGGCGCCGTAATACTTCAGAGTCAGCCAGATGCGCAGGCCAGGGAAGCCGCGCGACAGGTCCGGGCCGTATTGGGCCGGGTCGTAGAACTCGTTTTGGTTCTGCGGCAGGTAGCCGGCCGTGGAGGAGTGCAGCGCGCGCAGCGCCTCGCCGTCACGTACCAGCAACGCGCCGGTGCCGTAGGGCATGAACAGGCCCTTGTGCGGGTCCAGCGTCAGCGAATCGGCGCGCGGCAGGCCGGGCAGCAGCGGGCGCAGCCCGGGCACCATGTGGAAGAATCCGCCGTACGCCCCATCGACGTGGTGCCACAGCCCCTGGTCAGCGGCGAGGTCGGCAATGGCGTCGATCGGGTCGACCGCACCGGTGTTGGTGGTGCCGGCCGTGGAGAACACCATGAACGGCCGGAGCCCGGCAGCGCGGTCGGCGGCCACCGCCTTGGCCAGGGCGTTGATGCGCATGCGGAACTGCCCGTCGACAGCGATGACCCGCACCCGGTCGTGCGCGATGCCGGCGAGCTTGGCCGCCTTGGTCACGCAGTGGTGGGTCTGCGAGGACACGTACAGGGTGCCGGAGCGGATGTCATCGCCGAGCAGCTTCTCGCGCGCGCAGGCGATGGCGTTGAACATCGCCATCGAGCCGCCTGTGGTGAACAGGCCGCGGGTCGTGGTGGGGAACTGCATCCAGTCGCGCAGCCAGTCCAGCGCGTTGGCCTCGAGCTGGACCAGGGCCGGCGCGGCCTGCCAGACGCCGGTGAAGCGGTTGCTGGTGTCGGCGATGAAGTCGGCCAGCGCTGCGGGGAATACGCCGCCGCCTGGTATGTAGGCGAGATAGCCTGCGCCCGGGGCGTTGAACGAGCGCGGTATCCAGTCCTCGAACAGGGGCTCGAGCAAGCTTGGCAACTCGCTGCCCTGTTCCGGTGCGGGTTCGCGCAGGGACCGGCACAGCGCCTCGATGCCAGTGTAGTCGCCGCGGCTGGGCATGGCGGGCAACGCGGCCAGGTGCGCCACGGCCCGTGCCATCACCGCATCGCCCATGGCGCGCATCTCGGCGGGAGACAGTTCCAGGTTCGCGATATCGTCCTGGGCGTTTTCATGCGGCATGGCGACCCTCATGGTCTTTGCGCGTGCGTGGTGGGCACGGGTAATGGATGGAATACCTACCATGCGGCCATGGCGGGAATCCTGCGTTGACGTCAGTCATGCGGATTCGAGACGCCGTGGCGGCGCCGCACCGGGGTGGGTATCGGCTGCGAGCAGGGTGTTGGCTCCCGGCGGCAGTGCGCGGCCGTGGATCTGCCTGAGGGCAGCGATTGCCAACTCCCGCGGCAGCTCGATGGCGACGCCGGGGGCGCGCCGGAGCTGCAGCCCGATCGTGGGCCCGGGCGATCCGTGGCAGGGCTCGAGCCCGTCGATTTCCGCCCATGGTATGAACAGCGAACGGTGGCTGAAACGCAGTGGCAGCCACATCGAGATGTGGATGCCGCGCGAATCGGCGCCCAGCGTCAGGCATTGGCGATAGCCAACCGGCCCCAGCCGGGCACTGATGAAGTGCCGGCGCAGGCCATGGTCTGGCACGCTGCCGCCATAATAGAGGGCCACGGTGCTCCAGCCGCTCCATCGCGCCAGGCCAAAGCCGAGCGCGATCCACAGCGCCACCGCCAGCAGCAGGACGAGGACAGGCATGGAATACATCTACTTCTGGTAGCCGACTGCGTGCACGACGAAGCGTGCCGGGCCTGCCGGCAGTTCGCAGAAGAATTCGTCGCCCACGCGCTTCTTCAACGCGGCGCGGGCGAGCGGGGAATCCACGCTGATCCAACCCAGGCTGGCGTCGATCTCGTCCGGGCCGACGATGCGACAGATGGTGGTTTGTCCAGTATTGAAGTTTTCCACTTCGACATGCGCACCAAAGTAGATGGCGTCCTGGTCGGCCGGCAGTGCATCCACCACCTTGAGCTGCGGGATACGCTTGCTCAGGTAGCGGGCGCGGCGGTCGATCTCGCCCAGTTGCTTCTTGCGGTAGGTGTATTCGGCATTTTCCGAGCGATCACCTTCGGCCGCGGCCGCAGCCAGGGCCTTGACCACGCGTGGCCGCAGGGTATGCCACAGGTAGTCCACCTCCGACTTGAGCTTCTCGAAGCCCTCGCGCGTGATCAGCGCGGTCGAGTTCGGCTGTGGCGCGCGCCAACGTGTCATGCCGGGCGTGCCGCGTGCAGACAGCACGGGTCGATTGGGGTGTCGTTCATGGATGGTCAACCATTGCTGATCACCGCGATTGTAGCGAACGCGGCGAGCTTGCCACGTCCCACAGTGCAGGAGCCGTTGAGCCAACGTCCGCTGACGGCTATGGTTGAGCTTTGTGCCAAGTGGATGTTCGATGTCTGGCTTCCTTGCCCATTCCCTGGTGCGCCAGGTCTTGTTCGCGGCGGCGGCGGTAGCGTTGGTGGCTTGCGCCAGCAGCGCCGGCCCGAAGCCGACTGGCAGCGCCGCGGATCAGCTGTACGCCCAGCTAGACGCTGCCAGTACGGCCTACGCGGACGCGCTCGAGCAGGCGGCCGAGCAGGGTGCCGACGCCGACGCGGCCCAGGCCAGCCTGGGCCATGCCATGGACCAGCTGCAGCAGGCTTCGACCAAGTGCCTGCATACCGCAGGTTGTGATCCGCAGCGATTCTTCACTGGCTTCGAGCGCCTGCTGCACCTGAGCAGCGCTGGTCCCGCGGATGCCGGCACCGACAGCGTCGAGGCCGAATCCGTGCCATCCGACGCTGCCGTGGCCGGAGGCCAGGCAGCACCCCAGTTGCCGGCCGAGGCGCAACGCAGCGTCACCCTGTTGCGTGGCCAAAAGCTCTCCGAGCTGATTGCCATGAACGGACCGGTGAAATCGGCGCTGGAAACCTGGTTGACGCAGTGGCGGCCGGCGCTGATGGACGCGTACGTCAACTACGAGTACCTGCGCACCCAGATGGAGCCTGCGTACAAGGAGGCGCGCCTCCCCGAGGCCCTGTTGTTCGGCATCCTGGCCAAGGAGTCCGGTGGCAAGGTGCACGCGGTGTCACGTTCCGGTGCGGCTGGGCCGCTGCAATTCATGTATGCCACCGGCCTGCGCTTCGGACTCAACAATACCGACGGCTTCGACCTGCGCTTCGACCCGGCCGCCGCGGCGCGCGCGAATGCCGAGTACATCGACGAGCAGTTGAAGATCTTCAACAACAACCTGGAAATCACCCTGGCCGCCTACAACGCCGGCGAAGGGCGGATGCGCCGCATGGTCGGCGACGACCCGTCGGTCAGCTTCTACGATCCGAAGATCTACGATCAGCTGTCGGCGGAAACCCGCGCCTATGTGCCGGCGGTGCTGGCCGCCGCCTGGCTGTTCCTGCACCCCGACAGCTACAACCTGAACTTTCCGAAGGTCGACGATACGCTGACCACGATCACGCTGCAGCGGCCGGCGTCGCTGACCGAACTGACCGTATGCCTGGGTTCGGCCGAGGGCATGCACGAGGGCTGGTTCCGCACCTTGCGCAACCTGAATCCGCGGCTGGACCCGCAGGTCGAGCAGCCCGCAGGCTCGACCCTGCAGTTGCCGGCGATCCTCAAGAACGCCTATGGCTCCCGCTGCGTGACCGGGCCGTGGCCGATCCTGGCGTCCGACCTGCACGGGGCCACCGAGGCCCTGGCCAGCGCGGCAGTCGAGGCCAAGGCTGCCAGGTCGAAGCGCACGCGCAGCTACCGCGTGCGCAGGGGCGACACCCTGATCGGCATCGTGCACAAGCTGGCCTGTTCCGACGTGAAGGAAGTGGCGCAGTTGAATGACATCAAGGATGGCCATCTGCGCGCCGGGCACACCATCAAGGTTCCGGCCTGCTAGACATCGTGCCAGGGCGCCGGAACATCGCCCCGCGCTCATCCCTGCTTGACCACCCCCGCTGTTGTGAAGCTCCTTGCGGCAATGACCAGGGCGTACGGGGATCAGGCGGGGGTTGGCGCCTCGGGCGCGAAGTGTTGCCGCAGGTTGTCCTGGCAGTGCTTGATTTGCGCCGATGTATGGCCGCCGGGCCATGCCGCGCCAAGGTCGACATCGGGCGGCAATACCTCATGGCTGCCCAGCACCTGGGCCATGGCCACCGCGTCGGCGACTTGCAGCGCGCCGCCCAGCCTGGAGTCGGCGCCATCCGGCGCGTGCTGGTTTTCGTCCAGCGCGGCGATCACGCGTTCCGGCAGCTCCCAGTAGCATGCGGCCTGCAATGAGAGCCGCGTCCCCAGCGCGGCACACTCGATGATGAAGGCGGAGTCCAGGGCCTGGGTCGGGGCGTCGGCCAGCAACTGGCGAAGCAGGCGTACCACGGCGCCGGTGCCGGTATGGCTGACCACGCCGGCGAGATAGGCCTCGAAGGTGTCGCCGCCGTCGCTCTTGGTAAGCCAGGCACAGGCGTGGGCGCAGCGCTCCGCATGTTCCCACAGGAGTTCGCCGGCGTGGGTCGAGTTGCCGGTGCTGGCCTGCAGGATGGGCATCATGGCCAGTTGCGTGACCACCCGGTGCAGGCCTTCCTGGCCCAGCAGGATCACCGCCTGCCGCAGGCTGCCGATGGGTTGGGCGGCGCGGTAGTGGACGCTGCTGGTGACGCGCATGACCTCACCCACCATCAGCGGGTCGCGACCGACCAGCTTGGCCAGCTCGGCGCCGGCGGCGGTATCGTTCTTGAGGGTGCGCAGCAGTTGCGGCAGCACAGCCGGCAGGCGGGGCAGGCTACGCACGTCGAAACGCGTGCTGAGCAGCTCGAGTCGCTTGAGCATGGCGCGCCCCGACGAGGTCGCGGTACCCTCGGTGGCGGCCGGCAAGGCAAACAGCAGGCGGTGGAAGCTCTCGCTGATTTCCGCGGGACTGCAACTGGACGCGCAAGCCGCGGCTGCCGGTGACTCCGGGTCCGGCGTTGGCGCGGGGGGCCGTAGTGCTCCCGGGCGGGCTGCCGGGGGTTCGGGATTGGTGGCGCCGAAGTGGCGGCCCCAGAAAGTCGTCATGACGCCAGCTCCTGCCTTTCTGCAACACGTTGTCGAGCCAAGGAAGGTATCGGCGGCGCGCACTGATCATTGAGGGGCGGCCGGAATTGCCCGTGGTGGCGCTGCCGCGACCGCTGCGCACGAACTCCGTGGCGCCGGGTGCCCGAGCCCGCAAGACGCAGGTTGGACCTCCCTGTCCGGACAGTGGCGTGGGGGCGCGCCGCGCGGCACGCCCCCCGCGGCGGCTCATGACTGCTTGCGCTTTTCCTGCTTGGCGGCTCGCTTTTCCTTCAGCGACTTGGCCGGTTTCTTCATCTCGGTTTTCTTTGCATCCATCCCTTTGCTCATGAGGCTCTCCTCTCTGGGTTTGGCGCCATCGCGCCGGGTCGTGACGGCCCGCTGCCGCGGTGTTGCACAGGTTTGGCCACCGGTCCGGATCGGACGCCGGGTCGTCGTTGGGTCAATATGGCCTGCGCGCGGGGGAAAGGGAAGAGCCTGCCGGTGGTGTGGTGGCAGGCTGGCATTCGACCCGGTTGCCCCCATCTCGTGAAGATCGCCCCTGACGGGAACAACGCGTGATTGCCCATTCGATCCTTGACCTCGCACCCGTCACCGTCGGTGGCGACGTGGCGCAGACTTTCCACAACACGCTCGACCTGGCGCGGCATGCCGAGGAGCTCGGCTACCGGCGCTATTGGCTTGCCGAGCACCACAACATGCCGGGCATTGCCAGCGCGGCCACGGCGGTGCTGATAGGCCACGTCGCCGGGGGCACCACGAGCATCCGCGTCGGGTCTGGCGGCATCATGCTGCCAAACCATTCGCCGCTGCAGGTGGCCGAGGCGTTCGGCACGCTGGCTTCGCTGTACCCGGGGCGCATCGACCTGGGCCTGGGCCGCGCGCCAGGCACCGACCAGGCCACGGCCAAGGCGCTGCGTCGCTACTTTTCCAGTGCCGAGGCGTTCCCGCGCGACGTTGCCGAGCTGCTGGGCTACTTTGCCCCGGCCGCGCCCGGGCAGGCGGTGCGCGCAGTGCCCGGCGCCGGCATCGAGGTTCCGGTCTGGCTGCTCGGCTCGAGCTTGTTCAGCGCCACCCTGGCGGCCCGTCTGGGTTTGCCGTTTGCGTTCGCCTCGCATTTTGCGCCCGATGCCATGGACGATGCGCTGGCCATCTACCGGCGTGAGTTCACCCCGTCGGTGGCCTGGCCCAAGCCCTACGTCATGCTGGCCCTGAACGTGGTGGCCGCAGCGGATGACGCGCTGGCGCGGTACCTCTTCACCACCCAGCAGCAGGCCTTCGTGACCCTGCGCCGCGGGCAGCCCGGGCTGGTGCCACCACCGATCGACGACATCGAGGCGTTCTGGACGCCGATGGAGAAGCGCGGCGTCGAGCACGCACTGGCGTGCGCGGCCGTGGGCTCGCCTGCGACCGTGCGGCGGGCGATCGCCGATTTCGTGGCGCGGCACCGGCCGGATGAGCTCATGCTCACCGCAAACATCTTCGACCACGCCGCGCGGCGGGAATCCTTCGCCTTGGCGGCCGAAGCCTGCCGCCAGCTCACTCCCTGACGGATCGAGTGGGAATGTGGCAGCCCGCCCGCGGGCGATGCCCTCGTCTCGGCGCGCGCCCAAACGTCTTGGATCAAGAGCTCTCGTGCGCCTCCGGCGCGCGAAAGCTCTTGGTGGCTAGGCGGGCGCGTCCTCGAGGAGCTGGCGGAGCACGTAGGGCAGGATGCCACCGTGGCGGTAGTAGGCCGCTTCGGCCGGGGTGTCGATGCGCACATCGACCTCGAACTCCGTGGTCTTGCCTGCCGGGCTGGTGGCGTGCACGCGCAGCCGGCGTGGCGGCGTCTCCACGCCGGCAAGGCCGGCAATGTCGAACGTCTCCTCCCCGCCCAGGCCGAGCGTATCGGCATTCTGGCCGTCCAGGAATTGCAGCGGCAGCACGTTCATGTCGATCAGGTTGGAGCGGTGGATGCGCTCGTAGGACTGGGCGATGACCGCGCGCGCGCCGAGCAGCGCCGTGCCCTTGGCCGCCCAGTCGCGCGAGGAGCCCGAACCGTATTCCTTGCCGGCCAGGATCACCAGCGGCGTGCCGGCCGCCAGGTAGTTGACCGAGGCGTCGTAGATCGTGGCGACCGGGCCGCCGGCCCGGGTGAAGTCGCGGGTGAAACCGCCCTCGGTTCCCGGTGCGAGCTGGTTGCGCAGGCGGATGTTGGCGAACGTGCCGCGGATCATGACCTCGTGGTTGCCGCGGCGCGAGCCGTAGGAGTTGAAGTACTTGCGTTCCACCCCGTGCGCCGAAAGATACTTGCCGGCTGGCGAATCGGCCTTGATCGCGCCGGCCGGGCTGATGTGGTCGGTGGTGACCGAATCGCCGAGCTTGGCGAGCACGCGGGCGCCGACGATGTCAGTCAGTGGTGTCGGTTCGCGGCCGACGCCGTCGAAGTACGGCGGCTGGCGCACGTAGGTGGAGTCGGCCTTCCACTGGAAGGCGTTGCCCTCGGGCACCTGCAGGCCGCGCCAGTTGGCATCGCCGGCAAACACGTCGGCGTAGCCCTTGGTGAACATCTCGGCCTGGACGCAGCGGTCGATCACGTCCTGGATTTCCTTCACCGACGGCCAGAGGTCGCGCAGGTACACCGGCTTGCCGTCCTTGCCGTTGCCCAGCGGGTCGCGCAGCAGGTTGGTCTGCATGGTGCCGACCAGCGCATAGGCCACCACCAGCAGCGGCGAGGCCAGGAAGTTCATGCGCGACTGTGGGTGGATGCGGCCCTCGAAATTGCGGTTGCCGGACAGCACGGAGCACACGGTCAGGTCATGCTCGTCGACGGCTGCGGCCACCTCGGGAATCAGTGGTCCGGAGTTGCCGATGCAGGTGGTGCACCCGTAGCCAACCAGGTTGAAGCCGAGCTGGTTCAGGTATGGCGTGAGGCCGGCGCGGTCGTAGTAGTCGGTGACCACGCGTGAACCAGGTGCGAGCGAGGTCTTGACCCAGGGCTGGCGGACCAGACCCTTCTCCACTGCGGCCTTCGCCAGCAGTCCGGCGCCGATCATCACCGATGGGTTCGAGGTGTTGGTGCACGAAGTGATCGCGGCAATCACCACGTGGCCGTTGTCCAGCACCGCCGTGCTGCCATCGGCCATGCCTATTTCCGTCCGTGCATGTGGCCATGGGTGGTCGGGATCGCTGTGCGCGGGCGCCGCCGGCGGGCGTGGCTGACCGCTGGCGGGCGCCGAGACCGGATCACTGGCAGGGAACGTGGCGTCGATCGCGTTGTCCAGGCTGGACATGGCCTTCTCGTAGGGCTGGCCGGCCAGCAGGGCGCCGACGGCACCCGGAGCGACGGCGACCGGGATGCGGTCCTGCGGCCGCTTTGGCCCGGCGATCGAGGGCACCAGGGTGCCCAGGTCCAGCTCGACGACTTGCGAGTATTCGGCATCGCGCGCCGGGTCGTACCACAGGCCCTGTTCCTTGGCGTAGGTCTCGACCAGGCGAACCTGATGCTCGGAGCGGCCGGTGAGCCGCAGATAGGACAGGGTTTCGGCGTCGATCGGGAAGATCGCGCAGGTGGCGCCATACTCGGGACTCATGTTGCCGAGCGTGGCGCGGTTGGCCAGCGGGATCCTGGCGATGCCCGGGCCGAAGAACTCCACGAATTTGCCGACCACGCCGGTGCGCCGCAACAGCTCGGCGACCGTGAGCACCAGGTCGGTGGCGGTGGTGCCGGCGGGAAACTCGCCGGTGAGCTTGAGGCCGACCACCTGCGGTATCAGCATGCTCATCGGTTGGCCGAGCATGGCGGCCTCGGCCTCGATGCCGCCGACACCCCAGCCGAGCACGCCCAGGCCGTTGACCATCGGCGTATGCGAGTCGGTGCCGATCAGGGTGTCCGGGTAGGCCAGCATGCCATCCGGGGTTTCCCGCGTGAACACGACGCGGGCCAGGTATTCCAGGTTGACCTGGTGGCAGATCCCGGTGTCGGGCGGTACCACCTTGAAGTTGGTGAAGGCGTGCTGCGCCCAGCGCAGGACCTGGTAGCGCTCCGCGTTGCGCTGGAATTCCAGTTCCGCGTTGGTGGCGAACGCGCCATCCTGGCCAAACATGTCGACGATCACCGAGTGGTCGATGACCAGCTCGCCGGGAATCAGGGGGTTGATACGCTTGGGGTCGCCGCCGAGCGCGATGATTGCGTCGCGCATGGCCACCAGGTCGACCACGCAGGGCACGCCGGTGAAATCCTGCATCAGCACGCGCGCCGGGGTGAACTGGATTTCGCTCGATGACGTGGCGTGCGGCTGCCAGTTGGCCAGGGCCTCGATCTGCTCGCGGGTGACCAGGCGCCCGTCCTCGTTGCGCAGCAGGTTTTCCAGCAGCACCTTGAGGCTGTAGGGCAGGCGGTGCGCGGTCTTGAGCCGGTCCAGCCGGTGGATGTGGTAGGTGGTGTCGTCGACCTTGAGCGTGTCGTGGGTGCCGAAGCTGTTGTTGGCCATGGGGTTCCTCCGCAAGCGTGGCGCTGCCGTCCCCGATCTTGGTGGCGGCACGATGCCCCCACCATAACGCGGCGGGGCGACACTGGCATTCACTCATTCTTGCGCCATCCCCGGCATGGCCGGTTGTCACGGATCAATTCGGCGGCAGAAGCCCGTTGCTGGCCGTGGGGGCAGGCCTGCGTGCTAGCGCCCGCGTCGGACCCGCGGTCTGCGTGGCTTGGGATCGGGCAGTGCCTGCGCCGTGTGCACGATGAGCGCGCGAATCGCCGCCGCGTCATCGAGCAGCTCGTCGGCGACCGGGTAATCCTTGGCTCCGGGAAAGGGTGGCCGTTGCGGCAGCTGCGGCAGCAGATGCGTGGTGGCCGTGGATGGCTTCACGAACAGGCTGTCGTCACAGGCAAAGGCCACGACCTTGCCGTCGAGATACAGCGCGTATTCGCCGAACATGCGCTTGCAGCTGAGCCGGTCGCCGAGGTCAAGCTGCTCCGCGACGTAGTCGACGAACTCGCGATGGGTGGCCATGTGACGTGTCCCGCGTGCCGAGATCGGCGGCGTCATCTTTCCAAGCTTTTGTCCGATTTGCCAGGCCGTAGTCTGGTGGCGGAGGGTATGGCTTCGCTACAGTTGGGGCTCCTCCTGAGGAGTAGGTGCGATGCACAAGCTTGGACGATCGGTAGTAGTGGCGGCCTTCACCCTCGCGGTTTCCGCGCTCGGCGCCGTGGTGGCGCAGCCTGCGGATGCGGCGCACACGGCGGTGGCCGGGATTGCGGGCAGCAGCCAGTTCAAGACCGCGGTGGCGACGTTGGATGCGCAATACGACCGCTTCGTGGCCGAGCTGGTGCAGCTGACCGAGATCCCGGCGCCGCCGTTCAAGGAGGCGGAGCGGGCCAAGACCTATGCGGGCATGTTCAAGGCGCTCGGCCTGAAGGACGTCAGCACCGACGCCGAGGGCAACGTGCTCGGGCTGCGTCCGGGCAGCGACCCCAAGGCACCGCTGGTGGTGATGGCCGCGCACCTGGACACCGTGTTTCCGGCGGGCACGCCGGTCAAGGTGCGCCGCGATGGCACGAAGCTGCACGCGCCGGGTGTGGGCGATGACACGCGCGGGCTGAGCACCCTGCTCGCCTGGATACGGGCAATGGACGCGGCGCACATCACCACGCGGCATTCCATCCTGTTCGTTGGCGACGTTGGCGAGGAGGGTGCCGGCGACCTGCGTGGCGTGCGCTACCTGTTCACCAAGGGCGTGTACAAGGATCGCATCGGCGCGTTCTTTTCCGTCGACGGCAGCAATCCGGCCCACATCGTCAATGTCGCGGTGGGTTCGCAGCGCTACCACGTGACCTTCCACGGGCCGGGTGGGCACAGCTATGGCGCGTTCGGCATCGTCAACCCGATGGCGGCGATGAGCCAGGCGGTGACCGATCTGTATGCGATCAAGGTGCCCACCGAGCCCAAGGTCACCTATTCGGCCAGCGTCACCGGCGGCGGTACCTCGGTGAACGCCATCCCGCGCGACGTATGGATGGACTTCGACATGCGCTCGGCCGATCCCGAGGCACTGGCCAAGCTGAACCAGCAGTTCCTCGATATCCTGCAGAAAGCCGCCGACCACGAGAACCAGGCGCGCTCCACCAGGGACGGCAAGATCACCGTCGAGCCAAAGTCGATTGGCGTGCGGCCCGCGGGTTCGACCAAGCCCGATGCGGCACTGGTGCGCAGCACGGTCGCTGCGGTCAAGGCGCTTGGCTACAGCCCAGTGCTTGGTGCCTCGTCGACCGATTCCAACCTGCCGATCAGCATGGGCATCCCGGCGGTCACCATCGGTTCGGGCGGCACCAGCGGGCGCGCGCATTCGCTCGACGAATGGACCGACGTGGCCAAGCCCGAGGGCCTGCGTGGCATGCAGGTCGGTCTGTTGGCCCTGCTGGCCGCAGCGGACATGCAGCTGCATTGAGGCGGCGCCGGCAGCGGCGCGCGGCGGCGAGCCGCGTGGTGGGCGGGACGAGGATTGGACATGGACACGAAGGCGGATGTGCTGGTCGTTGGCGGGGGCTCGGCCGGCCTGGCCACGGCGATCAGGGCAGCGCAGCACGGCGCGGCGGTCACCCTGTTCGAGCCGCGCGAGCTGGGCGGTACCTGTGTCAACCGCGGCTGCGTGCCGAAGAAGGCCATGTGGCTGGCGGCCGGCCTGGCCGAGGCGCAACAGCTGGCTGTCGCGGTCGGTTTCGACATCGAAACCGGCGACTTGGACTGGGCGAAATTCATCACCCGCCGCGAGGCCTACGTGGCGCGGGCACGCACGTCCTACGGTGATCACCTGGACGCGCTGGGTGTCCGTGTGCTGCGCCAGCCGGCACACTTCGTGGATGCGCACACTTTGCGCGCGGACGGCATCGATTACCGTGCGCCGCACGTGGTGCTCGCCACCGGCTCGCGCGCCCGCACCACGCGCATGCCTGGCGGCGGGCTGGCCATCGACTCGGACGGCTTTTTCGCGCTGCAGGCCAGGCCGGGCCGGGTGGGTATCATTGGCGGTGGCTACATTGCGGTCGAGCTGGCCGGGGTGCTGCGGGCGCTGGGCGCGCACGTGGAGCTCATCTCGCGCAGCCGCCTGCTGGCGCACTTCGATGCCGACCTCGGTCATGCACTGTCGGCCCTGATGCAGGGCCAGGGCATCGTGCACAAGCAGGGTTGCGCCGTGCGTGGCATCGGGCGGCGCGCCGACGGCCTGTGGCTGGATTGCGCGGATGGCGAACTCTATGGCCCGTACGACCGCGTCATCAGCGCGATTGGCCGGGTACCCGACGTCGCCTCGCTGGGCGTGGAGCATGCCGGCATCGCCCTGGGCGAGGACGGCGAGGTGGTCACCGACAAGTTCGAGAACAGCTCGGTACCGGGCGTGTACGCCTTGGGCGATGTGAACGGCAAGCGCGCCTTGACCCCGGTGGCGATTGCCGCCGGCCGGAAGCTGGCCGACCGATTGTTTGGCGGCGAACCCGATGCCCACCTGGATTACGCCTGCGTGCCCAGCGTGGTGTTTTCGCATCCGCCAATCGGCAGCGTGGGTTGTTCGGAAGCGGCGGCGCGCGAACGCCATGGCGACGAGGTGCGCGTGCACCGGGCGCGCTTCACGCCGATGCTCTGGTCCCTGGCCGGGCGCGAGGGGCAGACGCGGATGAAACTGGTCTGCGTCGGCGCGGAACAACGCATCATCGGCCTGCACGGCATCGGCCCGGGCATGGACGAAATGCTGCAGGGCTTTGCCGTGGCGGTGCGCATGGGTGCGCGCTATGCAGACTTTCTCGACACCGTGGCCATCCATCCGACCTCGGCCGAGGAATTCGTCACCATGCGCCAGGAGCCTGGGTCGTAGAAACGTTCGAGGCGAGAAGACCTATGCGCGAGGACAGTTTTTCGACGATTCGCCGGCCCATAGTGGTTCTATGGGTCAAGCAGCGGCGGAAAAATGGACCGCGCAGAGGGCTTCGCAGCCCGGACGGCTTCTACGGCCCAGGCTCCTAGGCGCGGCCATGGCCGCGTTGTCGATCCTCGCCCTGCATCTGGCGGTCATTGCCTTCAACGTCGCGGGCTGCGTGTTGATTCCGGTCGGCGCCTGGCGCGGCTGGCGCTGGGTGCGTGCCTGCTGCTGGCGGCTGGTGCACCTGCTCAGCCTGGCGGCAGTGGCGCTGCAGGCAGCCTTCGGGCGCGCCTGCGTGTTGACCATCTGGCAGGATGAGCTCAGCGGTCGGACGCCGGCGCAACCATTGCTTGCCGGCTGGATCAACCAGCTGATCTATTGGCCGCTGCCGTTGTGGGCGTTTGCCGCGGGTTACGTCCTGGTGTTCGCCTACGTCGTTGTGCTGTGGTTCCTGGTGCCTGCGCGCCCGTGTCGATTGGGCCACAGGTCGGAACGGTAGGCCGGTTTGCCACTCAGACGCGGCCGACCACCGGAATCAACGCGCCGGTGATGGCCGAGGCCTGGGGTGAGAGCAGGAACATGATGATCCCGGCCAACTGTCCGGGCGCCACCCAGCGGCTGAAATCGGCCTTGGGCATGTCGGCGCGGTTGGCTGGGGTGTCGAGGGTGCTGGGCAGCACGGCGTTGACGGTGATGTCGCGAGCCTTGAGCTCCTCGGCCAGAGCCTCGGTGAGGCGCATCACTCCGCTCTTGGAGGCGGTGTACGCGCCCATGCCGGCGCCGGCCTTCAGGGCCGCATTGGCGCCGATGTTGACGATGCGCCCGCCGCGCGGCAGGTGGGCCAGCGCCGCCTGGCTGGCGGCCACCGCCGTGCGCAGATTGACGCGGTAGAGCAGGTCCCAGGTGTCCACGCTGCCGTCGGACACGGTCTCATAGCGGAACGTGCCGGCAATGTTGACCAGGGCGTCGAGCCCACCAAGTGCCTGGGCGGCGGCATCCAGGGCTTGCCTGGCGGCCACCGCATCGGCCAGGTCCACTCCGCCGATGCAGGTTGCCGGGCCGATGCCGCCGGTCGGTGGCGCGGCCCGGTCGATGGCTGCCACGTGGGCCCCCGCATCGAGTGCCGCACGCACGGTTGCGGCGCCGAGCGCGCCGAAACTACCGGTGACTGCCACGCGCAAATTCTCCAGTTGCATGCTGATTCCAGGGTTGTCCTCAAGGCTGCCTAGCATAGGCCGCGCGTGGCATGCCGGGCCAGTCCGGACAGTCCGGGGCGCCTCCCGTGTCCTGCAGTGCCATGCCGCTGTGGATCAGCTCGGCGGACGACTTCATCAACCCACCGCATCTCGGCATCGCCGGGCGCGATCCATCGGTGTGGAGCCACGTCGCCGCACAGGCCTGCCGCTCCACGATGCTGCGCTGCATGCTTCGCTGCCTCGGGCCACACGGCATAATGGGCCACCCCGTGCAGACCTAACCCCGATGAGTGACGCCGTATCGATTGAACGCTTGCGCCGGATCGGCTGGCGCGGCGAGGCGCTTCCCGCTTCCGGATTGCGCGTGGCGCGGGTGGTGGCCCAGCACCGGGCAGGGTATGAACTGCACGATGGCGAGCACGTGTTCGGCGCGCAGCCTGATGGCCGCTTCCTCAAACGTGGCCTCGATCCGGCACTGCGACCGGTGGTGGGCGACTTTGTCGAGGTGGAGGCGGGCACGCCGCCGCACATCCGCAACGTGCAACCGCGGCGCACGGTGTTGTCCCGGGCGGCCGCAGGCGAGCGCTACCAGCAGCAGATCATCGCCAGCAACGTCGACTACGTGTTCGTGCTCACCGGCCTGGACGAGGATTTCAATCCGGCGCGGATCGAGCGCTATCTGTCCCTGATCCAGGGCTCGGGAGCGCAGCCGGTGGTACTGCTGAGCAAGGCTGACAGTGCCGGGGATACGGCGCCGCGTGTGGCGGCCGTGCGCCAACGCCTGCCTGCCGGTATTCCGATCCACGCGCTCAACGGCAAGGATCCGGCAGGCGTAGCCGTGCTCGCGCCGTACCTGGGCCTGGGCGACACGGCAGTGCTGGTCGGCTCCTCCGGCGCAGGGAAATCCACCCTGACGAACACCTTGCTGGGCGAGGCGCGCATGAGCACCGGCGCCGTGCGCAGCGGCGACGATCGCGGTCGCCACACCACCACGCGGCGCGCCTTGCTGCAGCTGCCTGGCGGTGGCTGCCTGATCGACACCCCGGGCATGCGCGAGCTCAAGCTGACCGGCGGCGAGGATCTGGATCTGTTTGCCGACATCGCCGCGCTGGCCGAGCGCTGCCGTTTTGCCGACTGTGGCCACGGCAGCGAGCCGGGCTGTGCGATCCAGGCCGCGCTCGACACCGGTGACCTGAGTGCCGAGCGCTGGCGCAATTATCTCAAGCTGCACGACGAGCGCGAGGAGCAGGCGGCGGCCCTGGAGGCGCGCCTGAGTCGTCAACGTGGGGGGCGCCTCCCGGAGCGGCCGCGGCGAACCCGCGATTCTCGCGATCGCGAGTAGGCACGCAACACACGGCTCCGTATGCCGGACGTCCGGGCGGCTCGATGGCCGGCGCGGGCGGCCAGGATTGTCCGGGCATCGCCGGTCGGCGGTGCTAACATCGTTGCCGGGCGCAGCCTGACGGGCATGCGCACCGTTCCCTCCCACCCAAGTCTGTGTCCATGGCACTTTCCGAAGAAATGCGTCTGGCGGCCCTTGAATATCATCGGCTGCCGCATCCGGGCAAAATCAAGGTCACGCCCACCACTTCGCTGTTGACCCAGCGTGACCTGTCGCTGGCCTACTCGCCGGGGGTGGCGGCCGCCTGCGACGCCATCGTCGCCGATCCGCACGCCGCTGCCGAACTCACCGCGCGCGCCAACCTGGTGGCGGTCATCACCAATGGCACCGCCGTGCTCGGCCTTGGCAACATCGGCCCGCTGGCCGCCAAGCCGGTGATGGAAGGCAAGGGCATCCTGTTCCAGAAGTTCGCCGGCATCGACGTCTTCGACATCGAGATCGACGAGCGCGACCCGGACAAGCTGGTCGACATCATCGCCAGCCTGGAGCCGAGCTTCGGTGGCATCAACCTGGAGGACATCAAGGCTCCGGAATGCTTCATCGTCGAGCGCAAGCTTCGCGAGCGCATGAAAATTCCGGTGTTCCACGACGACCAGCACGGCACCTCGATCATCGTCGGCGCGGCGGTGATCAACGCGCTGCTGGTGGCCAACAAGCGCATCGAGGACGTCCGCGTGGCCACCACCGGCGTCGGCGCCGCTGGCGTGGCCTGCCTGGACATGCTGGTGGCGCTGGGGGTGAAGCCCGAGCACATCCTGGCGCTGGACGTCAACGGCGTGCTGCACAGCGGGCGCACCGACCTCGATCCAGGCAAGCAGCGCTACGCACGCGACACGCCCAAGCGCACGCTGGCTGAGATCGTGGACGGGGCGGACATTTTTCTCGGCCTTTCCGCCGGCGGCATTCTCAAGCCCGGGATGCTGGCCAGCATGGCCCGCGATCCGATCATCTTCGCGTTGGCCAACCCGAACCCGGAGATCACCCCGGAAGAGGCCAAGGCGGTGCGTCCAGACTGCATCATGGCCACCGGACGCTCCGACTATCCGAACCAGGTCAACAACGCGCTGTGCTTCCCGTACCTGTTCCGTGGCGCGCTGGACGTCGGCGCCACTGTGATCAACGAGGCCATGAAGGTCGCCTGCGTCAAGGCCATTGCGGCACTGGCGCGGCGTGAGTCCTCGGACGTCAGCGCGCGGGCCTATGGCGGCAGGCCGCCAAGCTTTGGCCGCGATTACCTGATCCCGCAACCCTTCGATCCGCGGTTGCTGCTGCAGCTGCCGCCGGCCGTGGCCCAGGCGGCCATGGATTCGGGCGTGGCCCAGCGACCGATCGAGGACTTTGCCGCGTACAGCGACAGGTTGAACAGTTTTGTGTTCCGCACCGGCCTGCTGATGCGGCCGGTGTTCGAGCGCGCCCGCGCCCACCCGCGCCGCGTGGTGTATGCCGAGGGCGAGGAGGACACCGTGCTGCGCGCGGTGCAGGTCGTCGTGGACCAGGGCCTGGCCAGGCCGATCCTCATCGGCCGGCCCAAGGTCATCGAAAAGCGCATCCGCCGTGCCGGATTGCGCATCAAGCTCGGGGTGGACGTGGAGCTGGTCGACATCCACGACGACCCGCGCTTCGACGACTACTGGCAGCACTACCACCGCCTGATGGAGCGTCGCGGGGTGACACCGGCGATGGCCAAGGCGGTGGTGCGCTCGCGCGCCACCGTGATTGCCGCGTTGATGGTCGAGCGTGGCGAGGCTGATGCGCTGCTGTGCGGCCTGGTTGGCCTGTACCAGAGCAAGCTGAGCTACATCCGCGACATCATCGGCCTGGACGCGGGTGTCAGTGCGCCCTCGGCAATGGCTGCGGTGTCAACCGAGAAAGGCACGTTCTTCTACCTCGACACCCACGTGCAGGACGATCCCAGCAGCGAGCAGATTGCCCAGGCTGTGCTGCAGGTGTCCATCCGCCTGAAGCTGTTCGGCATCACGCCCAAGATCGCCCTGCTCTCGGCCGGCAACTTTGGAAACCAGGACACCTGTGGCGCGGTGAAGATGCGCAAGGCACTGGCCCTGATCCGCGCCCGCGCGCCGCGCCTGGAGGTCGAGGGCGAAATGCAGGCGGACACCGCGCTGATGCCCGAGTTGCGCGAGCGCATGTTCCCCAACTCGCAGTTGCAGGGCAAGGCCAACGTGTTCGTGTTTCCGAACCAGGATGCGGCCAACATCGCCTACAACATGACGCGCATGCTGAGCGACGGCGTGGCCATTGGCCCGATCCTGATGGGCATCGCCAAGCCGGCGCATATCCTGACGCCGCAGTCGACCGTGCGGCGCATGGTCAACATGACGGCGGTTGCCTGCGTCGAGGCACAGATTCGGGCCGACATCCGCTCCTGACACCGCGGGCGCAGCAGCGCCCGCGGCGGCGATGGCGACTGGGAGGCCGTACCGTTTCAGCGTCATTCCCGCGTGGGCGGAGATCCGGCGTGTTTCTGCGGTCGTCGGTCACTGCATCCACACTTGACCAGCTTCGCTGTTGTGAAGCTCCCCGCGGAGATGACGACGAAGCGGGGGTCACGAGGTGGGGATGGCAAGTGCTGGGCGGGATGGATCTGCCGCTCGGCGGCACGGCGTTGGCGCGCTGCGCTGCAGGCACATTGGCGAGCTTGCAGGCTGCCGGCTAAACTGCGGTTGTCGGTTCCGCCGCACCTGCGCTGGCGGCTCACCTCGATCCGGCGCTACCTGGCGTCATGGAGAACTAGATGGATATCGTTCAAGACATCGTCGACCAGGACGCCGATCCGGCCGAGACCCGCGAGTGGCTGGAATCGCTGCGTGCGGTGCTCGACCACGACGGCACCGAGCGCGCGCATTTTCTGCTCGAGCGCATGGTCGACGAGACCCGCCGTTCTGGCGGCTACCTGCCGTTTGCGCCAACGACCCAGTACGTCAACACCATCCCGGCCGGCCAGGAGGCGAAGAGCCCCGGCGACGCGGCGATGGAATGGCGCATCCGCTCCCTCATCCGCTGGAACGCGATGGCCATGGTGGTGCGGTGCAACCGCAAGCCGGGCAGCCTGGGAGGACACATTGCCAGCTTCGCCTCCTCGGCCACGTTGTACGACGTCGGCTTCAACCATTTTTGGCGCGCCCCTTCCGCCGACCACCCCGGAGACCTGATTGGCTACCAGGGCCATTCCAGCCCCGGCCTGTACGCTCGCTCGTACCTCGAGGGCCGCATCAGCGAGGCGCAACTGGAAGGCTACCGGATGGAAACCCGCGGCCTGCCGAGCCTGCCCTCGTACCCGCACCCGTGGCTGATGCCGGATTACTGGCAGATGCCGACCGTGTCCATGGGCCTGGGGCCGATCCAGGCGATCTACCAGGCCCAGTTCATGAAGTACCTGGAAGCGCGCGGCATGGTGCCGAAGTCCGACCGCAAGGTGTGGTGCTTCCTGGGTGACGGCGAGGTCGACGAGCCGGAGTCGCTCGGCGCGATCTCGGTGGCCGGGCGCGAGCACCTGGACAACCTGATCTTCGTCATCAACTGCAACCTGCAGCGACTGGACGGGCCGGTGCGCGGCAACGGCAAGATCATCCAGGAGCTGGAAGGGGTGTTCCGCGGTGCCGGGTGGAATGCAATCAAGCTGATCTGGGGCTCGTACTGGGATCCGCTCCTGGCCCGCGACAAGGATGGCGTGCTGCGCAAGTTGATGATGGAAACCGTGGACGGCGAGTACCAGGCCTGCAAGGCGTTCGGCGGGGCGTATACGCGCGAGCATTTCTTCGGCAAGTATCCGGAAACCGCGGCCATGGTGGCCAATATTTCCGATGACGACGTGTGGCGCCTGAACCGCGGTGGCCATGACCCGCACAAGGTCTATGCGGCCTATCACGCGGCCGTGCACACGGAGGGCATGCCCACGGTGATCCTGGCGCAGACGGTCAAGGGCTACGGCATGGGTGCGGCCGGCGAGTCGATGAACATCGCCCACCAGGCCAAGAAGATGGACCAGGCGGCGATCAAAGTATTCCGCGATCGCTTCCAGATTCCGATCGACGACAAGCAGCTGGAAGGCGATGGCGTCGATTCCGTGCCCTATTACCACCCCGGTGCCGATTCGCCGGAGGTGAAGTACATGCTGGAGCGTCGCCGCGAGCTTGGAGGCCACCTGCCGCACCGGCGCGAGAAGTCCAGCCAACCCCTGCCGGTACCCGGCCTGGATGACTTCAGGCAGATCACCGACGGCACCAAGGGGCGCGAGATCAGCAACACCATGGCTCTGGTGCGCGGCATGAACCTGCTGCTGCGCGACAAGCAGATCGCCCCGTACGTGGTGCCAATCGTCGCCGACGAGGCGCGCACCTTCGGCATGGAGAGCATGTTCCGCTCGATCGGCATCTATGCGCCGGGCGGGCAGAAATACCGGCCGCAGGATGCCGACCAGTTGCTGTACTACCGTGAGGCGGAGGATGGCCAGGTGTTGCAGGTTGGCATCAGCGAGGCCGGTGGCACGTCGGCGTGGATTGCCGCCGGCACCAGCTATTCGGTGTCGGACCGGCCGATGCTGCCGTTCTTCATCTTCTACTCGTTCTTCGGCTTCCGCCGGGTCGGCGACCTGATCTGGGCCGCCGGCGACCAGCACTGCCGCGGCTTCCTGATCGGTGCCACCGCGGGCTGCAGCTTTCCGGGCGAGGGCCTGCAGCATTCGGACTGCGCCTCGCACGTGATGGCGGCGACGGTACCGAACTGCAAGGCCTACGATCCGACCTGGTCCTACGAGGTGGCGGTGATCCTGCAGGACGGCATCCGGCGCATGGGCCATGAGCAGGAAGACATCTTCTACTACATCACCGTGACCAACGAGAACTACGCCCACCCCGACATGCCGGAAGGTTGTGCCGAGGGCATCATCAAGGGCATGTACCTGTTCCAGGCGGCAGATGGCAAGGCCAAGGGAGGCACCCCCCGGGTCCAGCTCATGGCTGCCGGCGGCTCGCTGCGCGAGGCGATGGCTGCGGCCGAGATGCTGGACGCGGAGTTTGGCGTCAAGGCCGATGTGTGGTCATGTCCGAGCTTCATCGAGCTGTCCCGCGACGGCTTCGATTGCGAGCGCTGGAACCGCCTGCATCCCAAACCCAAGGACCACCGCGTGCCGTATGTCACCGCATGCCTGACCGGCCACGACGGCCCGGTGGTGGCGGTCAGCGAGTATGTGCGGGCGGTGGCCGACCAGGTCCGCGCCTTTGTCCCGGAGGGGCGGCGCTTTGTCGCCCTGGGCGCCGACGGCTACGGTCGCAGCGATACTCGCGACGCGCTGCGTGCCTTCTTCGAGGTCGATGCGCGCTGGATAGCGCATGCGGCAGTGGTGGCGCTGGCCGCGGATGGCGTGCTGAAGGACAAGGACGTGGAACGTGCCATCAAGACCTGGAAGCTGGACGCCGACAAGCCGAACCCCATCGACGTCTGAACCGTACTCCGCATGGACCCGCCTGGGGTCCTGCGGAGACGCCCGCCGGCGGCATTGGGGAGTCCCTTGTGGGTGGGCGTCGCCCTTGCCGTGCGCAGGCTGCCACGTCGGTAGATCAAGAGCATTCCGCGCGCCGAAGGCGCACGGAATGCTCTTGATTCGAACCCCAGGATAGCTGACGGCGCAGACCGGTCAGTCTTCCTCACCCGGTCCGCGCAGCAGGCGCGTGAGCAGCAGGAAGGCGCCGATCGTGCCGGCGACGATCGCCACGGTGGCGACCGGATGCCGCGCCACGTGCCGGCGCGCCCTACGATACTGGTAGCCCGCCTCGTCGGCCAGATCCTCGGCCTTGTGCACCAGTTGCCGGCTGTAGCGGTTGCCGCGCCGGGCAAAGCGCTCACCCAGATCGTGGCCGCGCTCGGCCAGGCTGCGGGCACCATTGCTGGCGCGGTCTGCGTAGTAGCGTGCGCGATCAGCCGCGCGCTCGCCAGCTTCTTTGACATGGTTCTCTAGATCATGTTGACGCATCTCGGTTTTGCTCCATGGCAGGTGTGGGGCATCGGTGGCAGTGACGCAACCGGCTCGCGGCATTGGCTGTAGCGCGCCTTCGCCGGGACCATTATCGCGGATCAAGCTGAATGCCTGCGGTCGCTGCCGGCGTGGGATGCCGGCATGCCATCAGTTTGCCTGGGATGGCGTGAGCGCAGCGTCGAGGGTGGTTGCCGCGGCGGGTGCCCACGCATCCGGAGTACGGGATGGACGCAACGTCAATAGATCTCGGCCACGCAACAGCGCAGGCTGCCGCCGGCCTTTTCGATCTCGTCCAGCGCGGGTGTGCCGAGCGCAAAGCCTGCCGTGGCGAGGGTCTGCCGCTGCGTGTCGTCCAGGGCGTCGGCGGCACGCTGGCTCATCCATACGCGCTGCCCGTTCAAGGTGATGGCGTTGCCGGCAAAGGCGCGCTTTTGCGCGGGGGTGAGCTGGACCACGCAGTCCGGATAGGCCAGGGCGATGGCCGCGGGAACGGCGGGATCGCGAAAGCCGTCGGCGGCGATGATGACGCCGCGGCCAGCGAGCAGGGACAGCACCACGTTGGTGTGATATTCGCCCGCGGCCAATTCGAAGCAAAACACGAAGCGCAAGCCGAAGGCCTCGGCCATCGCCGCGGCACCGGCCAGGTCGCAGCGCTCGCTGAGCCCGCAGTAGCCGATGCGGCGGCCGCGATCGATGACCAGGGCGCCGGTGAGCTCAGCCACCAGGTCGCTGCGCTGGGACAGATCGACTTCAGCGTAGCCCAGCACATCGCGAAAGAAGGCGCGGATGTCGTCGCGCCCGGCTTCGGCGCGGCGGACGGCATGGCGCATGCGACCGATGATCAGCCGGCCCGGCGTGGTGGCAAAGACATTGTTCGGGAAGATGGCGTCCGGCGTGGCGGCATCGCCGGGAAAGCTGATCACCGGGCAATCCGCGCGCAGTGCCTGCGCCAAGGCCTGGTGCTGGGCCAGGGCGCGGCCTGGATCGACCTGCGCGTCCAGGCGCATGTAGGCGTTGTCGGTGGCGGATTCCGCCGCCAGGGCATGCCCGGCTGGCGCGACCAGGAAGGCGGCGCGTGCCGTCGCCGGGTGCGCGGGTGGCGGCAAGGCGGCAAAGGCGGTGGCAAATTCCGTTGCTGACTGGATGATCATGGAGCCGTCCGCTGGTACATTGGCGTTTTCCATCGTGCCGGATGATTTTGGCGCGATCAGCCTAACGCAATGGATGGACGGACGACATGGGCCAGCTGGCACCGCGGGTGTGTACGGATGAGGCAGAGATCCAGCGTCTGCTGGGTTTGATCACGCGCTTGCCGGCGCACGGCCGGGTCGTGCTGCACATGGGCGACGGCACCAGGCATGAAGGGGTGGTGAAGGTGCGTACCAGCGCCCAGATGTTCCGTGACCCGCAGCGGCGCGAGGGCACCAACGCCGTGGTGAGCATGGAGCGTGCGGGTAGCCCGGGCCAGGTCGATCGCATCTGGCTGGACCAGGTGGCGCGTGTGGACTACGTGGGACCAGCGGCGGCAGCGGAAAACTGAGCGGACCGCGCCTGCGTGCCACACCGCGGTTGCGCTGGGTGGGGTGCTCGCGGCAAGCTTGGGGCTCCGTATCATTGCTGGCGAGCTGACATGCATTTGCTGCGCACGTATCTGGCAAGCACGGTCGTTGGCCTGGCCCTCGTCCTGGGCGCCTGTTCGCAACAGGCTTCCGGACCGTCCCCGCAGCAACTCCAGGCCCAGGCCGACGCCGCCAAGGCCGAGAAGGACCTCAACACCTACCGCGAACTGCTGCGCATCAACAACGATGCGATGGCGGTGACCATGGGCAAGAGCATCGTCGAGCATTTCCCCGACAGCGCCGCCGCCACCGAGGTGCAGCAGACGCTGCCGGAGATCGAAAAGCGCTATCGGGAGAACAGCGAGAAGAACCGCCTGGCAGCGCTCTGGCAGTACCAGGTGGCGCCGATGGCCGGTGGTACGCAGTCCACGGCCACCATCCTCAACAGCCAGCCGGTGACCGGCGAGCGCGTGAAGCTGGTCCTGCGCCGACACACCAAATGGGGCGAAAACGTGTTCCTGTTCGGCAGCGGCAAGGGCTTCGTCTGCGGCAAGGCCTGCACGCTGAAGGTCACCGTGGACGGCAAGCTGCACCGGGTGAAGGCTTTCGCCCCGCCCACCGGGGAGCCGGCCTTGATGATGAGCGACGACAAGGGCTTCCTGAAGCTGCTGTCGGGCGCGCAAAAGGTCGAGATCGAGGTGAGCCCGGCGTCGAGCAAGCAGCCGGAGACGCTGGTCTACGAGGTGGGAGGCTTCGACCCCTCGCGCTGGAGTCAGCTGGATAAACGCAAGAAATAGCGCCGGTAAACCCCGCGCCGACGCGCCACGTTGGTCCTACAGAACGCGACCAATACCGCGCAGCATCCGGGAGGCGTCATGTCATACATCCGATCGATCCTGGCGGTGGCAGCCGTGCTGCTTGCCGCCGCCTGCAGCAGCGTGCCATACGCCCAGCGCCAGGCCCAACTGGTGGCCGACTACACCGCAGCGGCCGGGGCGCCGGTGTCCAGCTTCCGCTTTCTCTCGCTGTATTCCTGGGTGCCGCTGAGCGCCACCGAACTGGTGGTGTACACGCGTCCAAACGAGGCTTGGCTGCTCGACGTGGATGGCGGCTGCCCGGCGCTCACCTACGTGCCTTCCATCGGCATCACCTCGTACCTGCGGCAGGTGTCGACCAACTTCGACAAGGTGCTGACCGGGCGCAACAGCTATCCGTGCACGATCACGGGCATCCGGCCGCTGGATGTCAGCCGGGTGAAGGCGGCGCAGAAGATGCGGCGGGAGATACACACGCAACCACGACCCGGCCAGGAGGCCCAGCCAAAGGGTTGACGCATGGGTTTGCCGGCCGCCGCCGCTCCCAGCGGCTGCTCAGGGCACGACGGTGACCGGCACCTGCGCCCGCGCCAGGAGGTTGCTGGATACCGAGCCGAGCAGCCAGCGCGCCAGCGCGCCGCGGGCCGTGTGCCCGATGACCAGGTGGTCGATGTTGTACTGCGCCACCTGACTCAGCAGCACGTCGCCCGGGCTGCCGTGCACGATTTCGAGATCGACGAGCTGTGCCGCGTCCGGGACGATGGCGGCGAGCTCGCCCAGCAGTTCCTGCAGGCGTTCGGTGCCGGAATCGGCCATCAGCAGGGCGCAGGCGTCGGCCCCGGCCTCGGTGACCTGCAGTACCGACACCACGCGCACGCGGCCACCGCCGCAGCGCGCCAGGTCGACGGCAAACTGGAATGCGCGCCGTGCGGCGTCCGAGCCGTCGTAACCCACCAGCGAATACTTGACCATCGACTGCCTCTGCCCGCGCGTCATTGCCTTGGAGTCTAGGCGGCCGGGCGGCAGAAACCAAGCGCGTACGGCGCGCGTCCGCGACGTGCACGCCTCCATCACAAACCCATGGACATCCTGCGCAAAACTGCACGAGCATGCCGCCCCGGTTACCACAATTGGGACGTCCTCAAGGAGAAAGCTGATGAACAAGAGTGTGTTGGCCACGGCAGCCCTGGTTTTCGCGGGTGTGCTGGCCGCGTCGGTGCTGCCTGCGGGTACCTCGCAGGCGGCGGAGCCCACGGTGAAATGCCATCTCAGGTACAACTTGTCCGGCTGGTCGCTGTTCTACAAGCGCGCCGAAGGCAGCGGAACAGTCACCTGCGACAACGGCCAGACCGCGGCGGTGAGCATCCAGCTTGTGGGCGGCGGCCTGACGGCCGGCAAGTACCGCATCGAGGATGGGCGCGGCGAGATCACCACCGTGCACGGCATCAGCGAGGTGTTTGGCGATTACGCCCAGGCCGGCGCGGAGGCCGGCGTGGTCAAGAGTTCCCAGGCGCAGATTCTGACCAAGGGCACGACCTCGCTGGCCCTGGCCGGTACCGGCCAGGGCGTGAACCTTGGCGTATCGGTCGGCAAGTTCACCATCTCCCGGCGTTGAGCCGCTGGGCTGGCGCGTGCCGGTCCAGCATGTACGCTCGGCGGAGCACGTGGCCTGATGTGGTGGCATGGGCCCGCTACACTTGCCGGGAGCACACAGGAGATGGACATGGGTTGCCGGCAAGCGCTGCGCGGGATGGATAGGCGTTGCCCGCGTGGAGCGCAGGCCTGATGCCACCGGCGCGCCTGGCGGCAACGACGCCTGCCTTCGCGGCATGGCGTGTGGTGGTCTGGCTGCTGTTGCTGCTGGCGGCATTCGGCTGCGCACAGTATCTGCGCCATGCCAGTCTGATGCGGACGCAGTTGCGGCAGTTGGCGCCCGGCAGCGGCGACGCGGCTGCGATGTTGCGGCACATGCTGGCCTGGGACGTCGTCTACCTGCTCGCGGCGCTGGTGCTCATCGTGTTGTGCGCCGCTTGCATCCTGCGCCAGGGCTGGGCGCGCGTGCCCTTGCGCGTGGCGTCCGGCCTCCTGGCCGTCTGGGTGGCCGTCACCGGGGTGATGCTGTTGCTGCAGTGGTGGCAATTCGACCGTGCCAGCATCGAGGCCCTGGTGCAGCTGCGTGCCGACCCGGTTTTGCAGCAGGCAGTCCAGCATGCGCGGCGCAGCTACCGGCTGGCGCTGGCGTTCAAGGTCATCGCGGCACCGTTGTTGCTGTGGCTGGCCTGGCGCCTGGGTGCGCCTGGCGTACGGGCACAGTTCCGCGTGCGCGGCTGATTGTCCGCGACCGCGTTCAGCGCAGTTTCCGGCAAGACAGCTATGGTCCGCAGAACTTTCCTGCGGAGCGCATGCGATGCGTCCATGGTTGTCTTTTTCCTTCCTGTCGCTGGGTCTGCTGTCCGTGGGCCTGGGCTTGCCTCTGCACGCGCAGGACCTGGCGGCAACCTGCCAGGCCAGCAGCAGCTACGACCTGACCTTGCAGCCACGGCAACTCGTGTTCGAGCGTACGACGCCCGAGCCTGCCCGGGTGGTGATGAGCGAAGGGACGCTGCGGGTTGATGGCGTGCTGGTCCACGGCGTGGGCGGGCAGCAGGAGCGGGTGCGGGCGTTCGAGCGCGAGGTGCGCGCCCTGGTGCCGGAGGTGCGCGCGGTGGCCGAACGCGGCGTGGATCTGGCGACAGGGTCGGTACGCGAAGAAGTCGCCGGCCTCGGCTTGGAGAGTGACAGCCGCGACGAGCTGGACCGCCGCCTGGCGGCGCATGCCAGCAGCGTGAAGCAGCGCATTGCCACCAGCCAGAGCACCAAGGATTGGCATGGCTCGGCCTTCGAGCAATACGCTGCGGAAGTCAGCGCCGATCTGCTGCCTGCGATTGGCACCGATCTTGGCCAGCAGGCCCTGCAGGCCATGGCCAATGGCGATGCCCAAGGGGCGCTGGCGCTGCGTGACAGGGCGGTTGGGCTGGCCGCCGGCCTGCAGGCACGCATGCGTCAGGACCTGCAGACCTTGCGTCCTGCAGTTGCCGCCCTGTGCCCCTCGGTGCAGCGGCTGCTGGAATTGCAGCGGGGTTGGCAGGATGGGCAAGGCCGGCCGCTGCAACTGCTCGAGCGCAATCCCTGAAGACGGTGCAGCTGCTTCGGCGCACCCGCGGTATCCGCTGACAGGCGAACGGGGGTGCGCCCGCGGGCGCACGGCGCCCCTGGCCTTGGCTCACGTGCGCGGACTGGCCAAGCTCACCGCTCGGTTTGCGGCGGCCGGCTGGCGGGGAGCGGGGTCATGCACAGGCAATGCTGGGTCTGGTTGTTGCTGCTGGCGCTTGGCCACGCAGGCGTAGTGTGGGCGTCGGGCACCTTGCGCGTCGGCAGCCAAGTGCTCACCACGGGTGACAGCGTCGTACGGGTCGTCGAACTGCTCGGCAAGCCGTCGCGAAAATTCCGGCCGCGCAACCCTTCCTCCGCTGCACGGGGGCGTGGCCGCGTCCGGGTGATCACCCCGGATGATGGCGGTGAACGTTGGCAATACCGGCGTGGCGACCACGTCACCACGATCACCATCGTGGACGGTCGCGTCCGTGACATCCAGGATCGGCGCCAGTAGTCGCACCGCGCCCGACGGGTGCGGCCCGGGCGCAGGTTTGCGTTCCCCCCGCTTCGCCTTCTAGGCTTGCAATCACCATCAGCGTGTCGGGCCGCGTCGTGACTCGCGGGCGGCGACGACTGGCGGTGTGTCCGACCGACGTGGAACTGGCGCTGGCTTCAAGGCGCAGGGGCGTGGCTCCGCGCTGGCGGGCTCACGTTGCGCCTGTTGCGGGAGCAGTTGGCCGAAGCCGGTCGCCAGGCGTTCCAGCTGTCTGCCGGCACTGTACCCGGCAGGCCCCTCCACCCATTGGCACGAGGAGAGCGAAGCAGCATGTTCCGTTGGCTCGAGCACACCATGTTTGCCGGCAATTCGCTGCTGATGTGGACGGTCGCGCTCGGTGGTGCGCTGTTGGGCTTCATGCTGCTGGCTGGCCTGCTGCGCCTGCTTTCCGCGCGTGTGCGGCGTCGGCATGCCGAGACGGGGCGGCCGGCGCTGGCCTTGCTGCTGGCCTTGCTCGGGGCAACCCGTTACTGGCTGCTGCTGCTGCTGGCGCTGGCGATTGCCTGCAGGTCCATGGACACCAACGCGACGGCCAGCGCCTGGCTCGAGCACCTGCTGTTTGCCCTGAGTGGCCTGCAATTGGCGTTGTGGGCCAATGCGCTGATCCGTCATTGGCTGCAGCGCGCTGGCAGCAAAGGCGGCAAACGCGTCAACCCGGTGTTCCTGAACGTAATCACCTGGGGCGCACAGACCCTGGTCTGGTCCATGCTGCTGCTCGCGTTCATGGCCAACGTCGGGATCAACATCACGGCTTTCGTGGCCAGCCTCGGGGTGGGCGGCATTGCCGTGGCGCTGGGGTTGCAGAACATCCTCGGTGACCTGTTTGCCTCTGTGGCGATCGGCCTGGACAAGCCCTTTGAGGTGGGTGATTCCATCGCCTTTGGCGACGACTCTGGCACGGTGGTCGACGTCGGGGTGAAGACCACGCGGATCGCCGCGACGTCCGGCGAGCAACTGGTGATTTCCAATGCCAACCTGCTCAAGGAGTTGATCCACAATTTCAGTCGCATGTCGCAGCGCCGCGTGGTATTCGGCTTCCGCGTGCCGTATGGCACGCGCAGCGACCAGGTGCAGACCATCGTCGCCAGGACGCGGGAGTTCATCCAGGCGGAGACGCGGGTCCGCTTCGACCGGGGCCACCTGACCAGGTTCGGCGAGTACGGCTACGATTTCGAGTTCGTGTACTACGTGTTGTCGCCGGATTACACCTTGTACTGCGACATCCAGCAGCGCGTGAACCTGCAGATCATGGAACTGCTCGAGGCCATGCAGGTGCCGTTCGCGATACCGGCACGCAGCGTCTTTCCGCACCCTGGCACACCCGCGGCCGAGCCGGTCCCGGAAGTCGGGCCGGATTGACGCTTGGTGCCGCAGGCAACGCTGGCCACTGCCTGCGGCCTTTTTCCAGGCGCGGCGCCGGCGGCTTCGCTATGATGAGCACGGTGTCGTCTGCCCATGGGCCCGATGGCCGCCGGGCCGGTGCGTGCAAGGTGTCGCTGCCCGACACCTTGCAGGCAGCCGGGGCGCCGGCATGTTGAATGCCGCCCGCCGGTGCTTTCGCGACCGGGTGTGATGACCCCAGTTTGCTGCCGCCGGCGCGCGGTGCGCCAATGCCATTGCAGGAGTGTTTCATGGCTGAACTCAAGCAGGTCACGGTTCCCGATGTAGGACACGCCGATGTGCCGGTCATCGAGGTGATGGTCAAGGTCGGCGACCACGTGGATCGCGAGCAGGGATTGATCACGCTGGAATCGGACAAGGCGACCATGGAGGTCCCGGCACCGGTTGCCGGCGTGGTCAGGGAGGTCAAGCTCAAGGTGGGCGACACCGTCTCCGAGGGCACGCTGATCGCCGTGATCGAGGCCGAAGGCGAAGGTGGCGCTGCCAAGGCAGCGCCGGCGCAACCGACCGCGCCGGCGGCACCCCCAGAGTCCGCCAAGGCCGCTGCGGCCGGGACCGGTAGCGCGGCGCCTGCCGCGCAGCCGTCGGCGGGCCAGGCTGAGCCCGTGGCCGCAAAGCCGGCACCCGCCGCGGCGCCGGAGCAGCGTGACGAGGCGCCCCATCCCCGCCCGCCGTTCGATGCCACCATCGTCATGCCGGGGGACGTGCCGTACGCCAGTCCGGCGCTCCGCGCATTCGCACGCGAGCTGGGCGTGGACGTCACCCAGGTCAAGGGCTCGGGGCGCGGCGGCCGCATCCTGCGCGAGGACGTCAGTGCCTATGTCAAGCACGCGCTGGCCTCGGGGGCCCGGCCGCAGGCCGGTGTGGTGGCAGGAGGCGCAGGACTGAACCTGCTGCCCTGGCCGCAGATCGACTTTGCCAGGTTTGGCGAGATCGAGGAGCGGCCGCTGTCGCGCATCCAGAAGATTTCCGGCGCCAACCTGGCGCGCAACTGGGCGATGATCCCGCATGTCACCCAGCACGAGGACGCCGACATCACCGAGCTGGAGGCGTTCCGCAAGCAGCTCGGCGCCGAGCATCCGGAACTGAAGATCAGCCCGCTCGTGTTCCAGATCAAGGCCGTGGTGGCGGCGCTCAAGGCCTACCCGCAATTCAATGCCTCGCTCGATGCCAGCGGCGAGCAGCTGATCGTGAAGAAGTATTTCCATATCGGCATTGCCGTGGACACGCCGGATGGGCTGGTGGTGCCGGTCATCCGCGACGCCGACCGCAAGGGCCTGCTCGAGCTGGCGCAGGAACTGGGTGAGATTTCGAAGAAGGCGCGTGACAAGAAGCTCGGCCCGGCGGAAATGTCCGGCGGCTGCTTCTCCATCAGCTCGCTCGGTGGCATCGGCGGCACGTATTTCACGCCCATCGTCAATGCGCCGGAAGTGGCCATCCTTGGCGTCAGCAAGGCCGCGCTCAAGCCGGTGTGGAACGGCAAGAAGTTTGCGCCGCGCCTGGTCTTGCCGCTGTCGCTGTCGTACGACCACCGCGTCATCGACGGTGCACTGGCGGCGCGCTTTGCCGTGTTCCTCGCGGCCAGGCTCGGTGACATCCGCCGCCTGCTGCTGTAATGGCCGGCGCGTGAGTTTTTCGGCCACCGCCAGCCTCGCCATGGTTCTGGATCCGCCGGTTGCCGTGCAACGCGCTGTCGGCCGTGTGGAAAGCTGGCTGGGTCTGGGGTTCAGGGTCGGTGGCGCCGAAGTCACCATTGGCTCCGTGCTTGGCGCGGTGCTGTTGTTCGTGCTGTTCCTGCTTGGCATGGCGCTGTCCAAGCGCCTGTTGCGGCGCTTTGGCGAGCGCAACGGGCACGTGAACCAGTCCACGCTGTACATGGTCGAGCGCACGCTGCATTACCTGCTGTTGGTGGTCGGCGTGCTCTGGGCCTTGAGCGTGGCCGGCATCCCGATGACGCAGATGGGCTTGTTTGCCGGTGCGCTTGGGGTCGGGCTCGGCTTCGGCCTGCAATCCATTTTCAACAACTTCGTCTGTGGCCTCATCCTGCTGTTCGACCGCAGCCTGAAAGTCGGCGACTTCGTCGACCTGGCGTCCGACGTGCATGGGCATGTGCGTGAGATCCGCATGCGCGCCACCTTGATCAGCACCAACGACAACATCGACATCCTGGTGCCGAACTCGGAGTTCGTGAACGGGCGGGTGGTCAACTGGACCCTGCGCGAGGTGGCGCGGCGGCAGCGCATCCCGTTCCGCGTGGCCTACGGCAGCGACCGCGAGCGGGTCAAGCAGGCCGCCCTGGAGGCCGCCGCGGCAGTGCCGTACACCGTGACCCTGGAGGGCGCACGGGCGCCCGACGTCTGGTTGACCGGCTTTGGCGAGTTCTCCCTGGACTTCGAGCTGGTGGTCTGGCTCAATCCCACCGCCACGCGGCGGGTCGGCCGGGTGCTGGCCGCCTATAATTGGGCCTTGCACGTGGCGCTGGAGAAATACGGAATCGTGATACCGCTGCCGCAGCGCGAAGTGCGCGTCACCCGTTGGTCCGCCGGTGGCGACGCGACATCCGTGCTGGTCGCCGGCAATCCCGGCGATCGCGCGCCTTGCGACGCAGTTGCGACCACGGGGCCGTCATCGACAGCGCGGCAAAATCCTACCCGCCAGGCGCCGGATGCCTCGCGCTGACATCCGCCGCAAAGGAGACAAGCATGTCCAGCACCATTGAGATCAAGGTTCCCGACATTGGCGGGCACAGCAAGGTGCCGGTCATCGAGGTGCTGGTGAAGGCTGGCGACACGGTGGAGAAAGAGCAGGGACTGGCCACGCTGGAGTCGGACAAGGCGACGATGGAGATTCCATCGAGCGCGGCGGGCGTGATCAAGGACGTGCGGGTCAAGGTCGGCGACGAGGTTGACGAGGGTACGGTCATTGCCGTGCTGGAGACCACAGCGGAAGCGGCGCCGGCCCAAGCTCAGGCGTCGCCACCCCAGCCGGCCGCCGGGAAACCAGCACCAGCTGCTGCGGCACCGCGCCCGGCAGCGACATCGGCACCGGCGGCCACGCCAACGGCGCCCACGGCTGCCGCGGCCTCCGGGCGCGAGGCCGACTTCGAGTGCGCCCTGGTGGTGCTGGGTTCCGGCCCGGGGGGCTACAGCGCTGCATTCCGCGCCGCGGACCTGGGGGTGGACACCGTGCTGGTCGAGCGCTACGCCACCCTGGGCGGGGTGTGCCTGAATGTCGGTTGCATTCCCTCCAAGGCCTTGCTGCACGCCGCCGAGGTCATCGACGCGGCGGCAGCGATGGCGGCGCATGGCGTCAGCTTCGGCAAGCCCAAGCTCGACCTGGACAAGCTGCGCGGGTTCAAGGACGAGGTGGTCGGCAAGCTCACTGGCGGCCTTGCCGCGATGGCCAAGCAGCGCAAGGTGCGCATCGTGCAGGGTGAAGGCCAGTTCGTCTCGCCGCACGAGCTGGAAGTCCAGACGGCCGAGGGCAAGAAGCTGGTGCGCTTCGGGCACGCGATCATCGCGGCCGGTTCGCAGTCGGTGCGCCTGCCGATCTTCCCGTGGGACGACCCGCGCGTGGTCGATTCCACCGGTGCGCTGGAGCTGGCGGACGTGCCGGGCAAGCTGCTGGTGGTCGGCGGCGGCATCATCGGCCTGGAAATGGCCACCGTCTATGCCGCGCTGGGCAGTGCGGTGACCGTGGTCGAGTTCATGGACCAGCTGATACCGGGCGCCGACGCCGACCTGGTCAAGCCGTTGGCGCAGCGCCTGGGCAAGCGCCTGAAAGGTGTGCACCTCAAGACCAAGGTCGTGGCCGCGAAGGCGACCAAGAAGGGCATTGAAGTCGAGTATGAAGGTGCCAGCGTGCCGGAGGACAAGGTGTTCGACCGCGTTCTGGTCAGCGTCGGGCGGGCACCCAACGGCAAGCGCATCGGCGCGGAGCAGGCCGGCGTGGCGGTGGGCGAGCGCGGCTTCATCGCCGTCGACACGCAGATGCGCACGAACGTGCCGCACATCTACGCCATCGGTGACCTCGTGGGGCAGCCCATGCTGGCGCACAAGGCCACCCACGAGGCGCACGTCGCTGCCGAGGCGGTGGCCGGCCTGAAGAGCCACTTCGACGCGCGGGTCATCCCCTCGGTTGCCTTCACCGATCCGGAGGTGGCCTGGGTGGGCGTGACCGAGCGTGAGGCGAAGGACAAGCAGCTCAACGTCAAGGTGGCCAAGTTCCCGTGGGTCGCGAGCGGACGCGCGCTGGGCATGGGCCGCAGCGAGGGCTTCACCAAGCTGCTGTTCGACGCGGAAACCAACCGCGTGGTTGGCGGCGGCATCGTCGGCGTGCACGCTGGCGACCTGATTTCCGAGGTCGCCCTGGCCATCGAAATGGGCAGCGAGGCGGCCGACATCGCGCTGACCGTGCATCCGCACCCCACGCTGGGCGAGTCGGTGGGCATGGCCGCGGAGATCCAGGAAGGCAGCATCACCGACTTGTACCTGCCGAAGCGGAAGTAGACGGCATGGCGCCGGCGGTGGCTTGTTGCCGGCGGGAACACGCGCTGAAATGGGCTCGAATCCACGGCCGGGGCGTGGCGCACCACCGGCCGCGACATCCTGGGTGACGCGAGGTGGTCATGTCCCTGAAGGTATGCATCGCCGGTGCCACCGGCTGGGCGGGTTCCGCCCTGGCCCGTGGCATGGCGGCGGCCCCGGATCTGGAACTGGTGGCCGCGGTCGGTCGGCGCCACGCCGGGCGGCAGCTGGCCGAGGTGCTGGTTGAGCCGCGTCTGCACGCATCCGTATTCCCCAGTGCCGCCGAGGCGCTGGCTGCCGTGCACTGCGATGTCTTCGTCGAATACACCGGCCCGGACAGCGCCAAGGCGAACATCCTGGCTGCGCTCGGGCATGGCACCCACGTGGTGGTCGGTACCTCGGGCCTGAACGACGCGGACTATGCGGCCATCGATGCGGCGGCACGCGAGCGTGGGCTTGGCGTGCTGGCCTGCGGCAATTTCGCGCTGACCGCGGTGCTGCTGATCAAGTTTGCGGAAATGGCGGCCAAACTCATCCCACAGTGGGAGTTGATCGACTACGCCTCGGCCACCAAGCCGGATGCGCCCAGCGGCACGGTGCGCGAGCTGGCGACCCGCCTCGGCCGGGTGCGCCAACCACAGCTGCAGGTTCCGCTGGAGCAGACCGTGGGCCTGCGCGAGACGCGCGGCGGCACCCTGGCCGGCAGCCAGGTGCATGCAGTGCGCCTGCCGGGTTTCGTGATTGGTGCCGAGGCCATCTTCGGGCTGCCGGACCAGACGCTGAGCTTGCGCCACGTCGCCGGCAGCAGCGCGCAGCCCTACGTGGACGGCGCGCTGCTGGCGATCCGCAAGGTGTCCGGGCTGCTCGGCCTGCGGCGTGGGCTGGACACGGTGCTGGAATGGTGAGCCGCGCCAATGAATGAGCGCGTCCTGTTCGAGCTCGTCGATCTCGCCGGTACGTTTGCGTTTGCCATCAGTGGCGCCACGGCGGCGCGGCGGCAGGGCCTGGACCTGTTCGGCGTGCTGGCCATTGCCTATGTCACCGCCTGCGGTGGCGGTGTGGTGCGTGACCTGTGCATCGGCGCGATTCCGCCGGCCGGCCTGTCCGACTGGCGATACCTGGCCACCGCGGTATTCGCCGCGCTGCTGACGATCGGTGCCTATCGGTGGGTGGAGCGCCTGGCCTCGCCGGTACGGCTGTTCGATGCCATGGGCCTGGGTCTGTTTGCGGTCTATGGGGCGCACAAGACCCTGGAGTTCGGCCACAACGCCGAGGTGGCCATCCTGCTGGGTGTGGTCACCGCCATTGGCGGCGGCCTGGCGCGCGACGTGCTGCTGACGCGGGTGCCCGTGGTGCTGCAACAGGAAATCTACGCCAGTGCCGCGCTGCTGGGCGCGGCGCTGGCAGTGTTTGGCGAGTACGCGCACTGGCCGGCGCTGTGGGCAATGTGGCTGCCGATCGCGGTATGCATCGGCCTGCGCGTGCTTTCGCTGCGGTACCACTGGAACCTGCCAAGCTTCAAGGGGGACGGGGCAACTTGAGTTGCGCCGCAAACATCAGGCAAACAGCCCGTGCTGCAATTGGTAGTGATCCTCGTCCACGAAGCCGCCCAGGCCCACGCCGACCAGGCGATAGCGGCAATCGGCGGGTCGTGACACGCGCTCGCGCAGGGCGCAGGCAATATCGCCAAGCTCGCTCGCCGAGGTGGGCGCGGCCGCCAGCGTGAGGCTGCGCGTGAGGATGTGGAAGTCCGCGGTCTTCAGCTTCAGCACCACAGTGCAGGCAACACGCTGGCGTTCCTTGCGGTAGCTGGCCCAGGTGTGCTCGGCCAGCTGGCGGATCATCGGTTCCAGGGCGTCCAGCGGCAGATCCTGCTCGAAGGTGTCTTCGCTGGAAATCTGCAGGGTCGGACGGTGCGGTTCGACCGGGCGCTCGTCCAACCCCTGGGCCAACTCATGCAGGCGCTGGCCCCAGCGGCCGAAGTGCTGCTGGAGGCTGGCGCTGCTGTGCCGACGCACGTCGGCAACGGTGTCGATGCCCATGCCGTGCAGCTTGGCCTCGGTGACCTTGCCCACGCCAGGCAGACGGCCGACCGGCAAGGGGGCGAGGAAGGCGTCGATCTGGTGCGGACGGATCACGCACAGCCCATCCGGTTTGTTCCAGTCCGAGGCAATCTTGGCCAGGAACTTGTTTGGCGCCACGCCGGCCGAGGCGGTCAGACCGGTTTCCGCCCGGATTGCCGCGCGGATCGCCATGGCGGTGGCGGTAGCCGAGGGCAGGCCGCTGGCCAGCGTGGTGACATCAAGGTAGGCCTCGTCCAGCGACAGCGGTTCGATCAGTGCCGTATGCCGGGCGAAGATGGCGCGGACCTGTTGCGACACCGCGTGGTAGCGGGTGAAGTCCGGCGGCACGAAGACCAGCTGCGGGCACAGGCGCTCGGCACGCGCCGAAGGCATCGCCGAGCGCACGCCAAACTTGCGTGCCTCATAGCTGGCGGTGAGCACCACGGAGCGCGTGCTGCGCCAGGCCACCGCGATCGGCTGGCCGCGCAGCGCCGGGTCGTCGCGCTGCGCCACGGCGGCGTAGAACGCGTCCATGTCGATATGCAGGATCTTGCGCGTCGGTGCAGCCACGGGACAACCAATCAAGCCGTTGGTCCGATTCTAGAAGCTCGCGCGTGGGAAAGTACCGGTCCCCGTGGCCAGGCCGGCCAGCGCCCGGCACTCAACGCAGCGTGTCCGCAAGATGCCGGGCCAGGCGTTCGGCCGCCGCCGGGCATCCGGCCAGGTACAGGGAGGGCTCGAGCAGCTCCAGCTCCATGATCAGGAACTCGCCCTGGCTGGGCACGCCGTCCACCCGCGCATAGCTGTGCCCGGCATGGCCGAGGGCCGCCAGGGTGGCGAGCGCGCGCTCAGCCGCGGCACATATGGCGGGCGGCGGCTCGGTGGGCAGCGCGCTGCCGCCGTGTTCCTCCTGCACGCGGTAGTCGCCATGCGCCGGCCGCTTCAATACGGCATGGCTGTAGCGGCCGGCGATGAACACCAGCGACCACTCGCCGTAGCTGGCGACCTCGGCCACGAAGGGTTGCACCAGGTAGGTGAGGTCGGCTGGCAGCGCGGCAATCGCGTGGTCGAGCGCTGCCTCGCCGGCGACACCGCGCAACGTATGCCAGGCACCGCCGCTCACCGTCGGCTTGATCACCACCGGCTGGCCGTGCAGGTAGGTGAGCACGTTGCCGATCTGGTCGGCAGCGGCGACGTGGGTGGGGATGACGGCGACGTCGCCACCGGCCAGGTCGAGCAGGTAGCGCTTGTCGCTGTTCCAGCGCAGCAGCTGGCTGTCGTTGATGGTGCGCACACCGAGCCGGTCCAGGCGGTCCAGCCAGGCCAGGAATTCCGGGTAGCGCTTGAAGTAGTCCCAGATGGTGCGGATCAGTACGGCGTCGAATGACGACCAGTCCACGCCGGGATCGGTCCACACGCAACTGACAGGCACCACGCCTTCGCCTTCCAGGCAATGCGCAAGATGGGTATCGTCCGGCTGGATGGCCGGCAGGTCGGCGCAGGTGGCGAACGCGATCCGGCGCGGGCGTGGTGACATGGACGTTGTGGTTTCTCCTGGTGGTGCTGCCGGAGCGCCGGCTTTGTTGCAGGAGCCCGCTTGCAGTCAGTGCTTCCCGTCGGATGACCGAAACGGATTGCCCGCCAGCAGGCCACTGCACCCGCGGTGACCGGGTCGCCGACGGGTTGGGACCGGGTACCGATGTGGACTGGCAGTGCCGATATTAGCAGTCGCCTGCGCGGCCTGTGATCCATGGGACTGGCGCGGTGACCATGCGCAATGGCAAGGTAGCCGCCATGCCCGATCAAGCCGACCAGCAATACGCCCGCCGCCTGAACACCTGGGATGCGGCGATGATCGTCGTCGGCGGCATCATCGGCGCCGGTATTTTCCTGACCCCGTCCACGGTGGCGCAAAACACCGCCTCGGCGGCCGAGCTGCTCGTGCTGTGGGTGATTGGTGGCCTGCTGACCCTGGCTGGCGTGCTGGTCTACGCCGAGCTTGGCGCGCGGCGTCCGCAGGCTGGCGGTATCTACGTCTATCTGCGCGAGGCGTTCGGCTTGTTGCCGGCGTTCCTGTTCGGCTGGGCCATGGCGCTGGTCAACTATCCGGGCAGCGTTGCCGCCGTGGCCACCATGTTTGCCGAGTACCTGAGCGTCGCCCTCGGCCTGCCGCCGCTGGTGTTCGCCAAGCCGCTCGCCGTGGGCGCCATCGTGTTCATCGTCGGTGTCAACCTGTTCGGCATCCGCGCCGGCGCCACCATGCAGAACCTGTTCACGCTGCTGAAGATTGCCGCGGTGGCGTTGCTGGTGATCGCCGGGCTGGTGCTGGCCGGCAAACAGCCAGGCCTGGCCTGGGCGCCGCCGACTACGCCGGTTTCGCGCTGGGCGTTCGCCGGCGCGCTGCTGCCGGTGCTGTTCTCCTACGGTGGATTCCATTATCTCAACGACCTGGCGGGCGAGGTGCGCAATCCCCAAAAGGTGTTGCCGCGGGCATTGGGGCTCGGCTTGACCGGTGTGGTGGTGTGCTATGTGCTGGCCAATTTTGCCTACCTGTCCGGGCTGGGCATGGATGGCCTGGCGGCCAGCACGGCGCCGGCGGCGGATCTCATGCGCAAGCTGCTGGGCGAGCGCGGGGCCACCCTGATCGCGGTCGGCATCGCCTGTTCCACCTTCGGCTACTGCACCATCGCCATTGCCGGTGGCGCGCGCGTGCTGCAGACGATGAGCGCCGACGGCGTGTTCTTCCGCGCCGCCGCCCGTATCGACCCACGTACGCGTGCGCCGCAGGTGGCGCTTGTCGTGCTCGGCTTGTGGGCCATCGTGTTGACCCTGTCCGGGAGCTTTGCCCAGTTGCTCAACTACTCCACGGTGGGCGAGTGGCTGGGGCACATCTTTGGCATCGGCACCATCTTCTGGTACCGGAAATATTGCCGCGACGAGCCGGTCAGCTACCGTGTGCCGCTCTATCCGCTGCTGCCGGTGATCTTCATGCTCACCGTCTGCGCGGTGATCGTGGCCAGCACCTGGCATGCACCGCGCGACGCCGGCATGAGCCTGGTGATCATCGCCCTGGGCGTGCCGGTGTATTACGTCTGGCGCTGGATCCGGCGTCGCAGCTGAGGTGGGATGGCGCGTCAGGGGGCTCGACGATGACGCGCACGTCCCGATTCAGCGTCGCGCCGCATAATGGGTGCATGTGGCAGCAAGGAAAGTGGTGGCGGCGCAGCGCGCATGGCGTCGGGCTGTGGCTGCTGGTGCTGACCACTGCCCACGCCGCCGACCCGCCCGTGATGGACCTGGCGTCCGCGGATATTGGCGCGCGCCTCCGGCTGGAGCAGGTGCAGCGCGCCGGCGCGCTGGAGCACGCCGCCGATGGCGTGGCCCAGCGTCGCTACACCTTCGCGCCGGCGGCACGGCCACGCGTGGTGATCGAGCCGGAACGTGGGACTTGGGATTGGTCCGCCCAGGGTGAACTGCACCTGCGCGTACAGGACGCCATGGCCTGGCCGGTCACGCTGGATGTGGTGGTGACCGATGCTGACAAGCGCCAGTTGCAGGCGCGCGTGGGTGTGGCCCCGGGCCCGGCGCAGACCGTGGTGGTGCCGCTGCACGCCACCTCGCCACGCAGCCAGGGCATGCAGACGGCCCCGCCAATGCCCTTCATCGGTCAGGGTCGGCCCGTCTTGCTGGCCACCAGCGTCAGTGGGGCGGTCGATCTGCGCGCGGTGCGCTCGGTGCGCCTGGGCATGCCAGCGCCGACCGCGCCCCAGACTTTGCTGTTTGGTGGCATGCGGACGGTCGCGGGCGAACCGATGCTGCGCGCCGCCTATACCGCCATCGTCGACCCGTTTGGACAGTTCACCCGCGCGCAGTGGCCGGAGAAGGTCGACACCGCCGAGGCCTTGCGCGCGGCCCAGCGCACGGACCTGCTTGTGCTGGAGCAGGATCGCGGTGGGACGCCGCGGCGGGATGCGTATGGCGGACGGCTGGACGGCCAGGCCTTGACGCGGACCGGATGGTTCCATACCCAGAAGGCTGCAGGGCGCTGGCAGCTGGTGACGCCGGACGGCCATGCGTTTTTCTCGCTGGGCGTGAATGCGGTGGCCGCCGACGGCGGACGCAGCTATGTCCAGGGGCGCGGGTTCATGTTCACCGGATTGCCGCCGGACACCGGTGACTGGGCGGCGTTTTATGGCAACAGCGACAGCCGCGCGCCGGACCAGGCGGCGAGCCAGGGCATCGGCTACAACCACGGGCGCTGGTTCGACTTCTATGCGGCGAACCTCTACCGGGCCGATGGCCAGGGCTGGCTGGCTGCCTGGCGCGATCGCACCCTGGCCCGCCTGCAGGCCTGGGGCTTCAACACCGTCGGCAACTGGAGCGACCCCGCCCTCGGGCTGGCGCATCGCTTGCCGTATACGCGCTCGATCAACATCGCCGGGGTATATGCCAACGTCGCAAGTGGCTACGACTACTGGGGCCGCATGCCTGATCCGTTCGATCCGCGCTTCGTGCAGGCCACCGAGGCCGCCGTCATCCAGGCCACGGCCGGCGTGGTGGATGATCCGTATCTCCTTGGCTACTTTGCCGACAACGAGCTGGCGTGGGCCGGCGCGGGGCCACAAGGGCGCTGGGGACTCGCCGTGGGAACGCTGGCCGGCGACTCCCGCAGTCCGGCCAAGCAGGCGTTCATCGCCGCGCTGCGCAAAAAGTATGTCGCGCCGGAAACCCTGGGCGCGGCGTGGGGCATAGCGCTGGGTTCCTGGCGCGCCCTGGAGGCCACCGGCTTTGCCGCACCCGAGCCGGCGGAGGCGTATCCGGCGATTGCCCAGGACTACAGCGCGTGGCTGCGGCAGTACGCGGATACCTATTTCCGCACCGTGCGCGAGGCCTTGCGCCGGCATGACCCACATCACCTGTTCCTGGGCGGCCGCTTCGCGGTGAACACGCCGGAGGCGGTGGCGGCCTGCGCGCAGTATTGCGACGTGGTGAGCTTCAACGTGTACGCCGACCTGCCGCAGCATGGCTTCGACACCGCTGCCTTGCGCCAACTGGACAAGCCGGCCCTGATCAGCGAGTTCCATTTCGGCTCGACCGACCGTGGCCCGTTCGGTGCTGGCGTGGTCGCCGTGGCCAACGAGGCCGCGCGTGGCCCGGCCTATGCGCGCTTCGTCGCTGCCGCCGCAGCCAATCCGGACATCGTTGGCGTGCACTGGTTCGGGTATGTCGACCAACCGGTCACCGGCCGGCTGCTGGATGGCGAGAACAGCCACGTCGGCCTGGTCGGCATCACCGACCTGCCGTTCACCGGCTTTGTGCGTGCGGTGCGGGCGGCCAACCGCGCCACGGTCCATTGAGCGTCCGACGCCGGCAACCTACGCCAGGGTCGTGGCGATGCCGAAGCCGACGGCGGTGACCATGGCCACCGCCATGCAGGCGCTGCCCAGGCGCACGCGGTGCGCATCGATGCGCGGCGTGAGGCGCCAGACCAGTACCGCGCCGATCAGCATGTTGAGTACCAGCATCCAGCGCAGCAGTCCGGAGCGCAGCAGCGCGCCATAAGGCGGCTGCAGATGGCCCTCCACGGCGGCGGCAATGGCGATCAGGCCCAGGCCGACCAGGCTCCACAGCAGGCAGGCGAGGTACAGGCGGTTGAACACCACGCCGCCACGCTCGGCCCAGCGCAGCACGCACCAGCCGATACCAGCCGCCGCCAGCGCCACCACGGAGCTGTACAACACCCACCACAGCAAGGTGCTGAGTATCGTGAGCGCGGTGGTCACAAGGCCAGCCGTACGCCGAGCCGGCGCAGCAGTTTGGCCATCAGCCAGGCCGGCCCGATGAGCAGGTAGGACAGGTCGGTGAGGAAGCTTGGCCGGCGCCCCTCGAAGTGGTGGCCGATGAACTGGCCGACCCAGGCCACCACGAACACGACGATGGCTGCGCGCAGCAGTGTCGCCATGCCGAACTCCGTCGCCAGCAGGTGGGTGATCAGCGCCAGGATGGCAAACACGACCAGCAGGGCCACGGCCAGGCGGTGCGACCGCTTCCAATACCAGTAGAACGACAGCACGATGACCATGACCGCCCAGGCGCCGGGGCGCAGCTGCGATTCGGGTACCGGCACGGTCCACAGCATGGCGATCACCGCCCACACGATCGGCGGCACGCACAGCCAGTGCGCCACCTGGTTCACCGGGTTGCGGTGGTCGGCGCTGTAGCTGTCCAGCCATTCCTGCATGCTGCGCATGGCTTCATTCCACCGCGGTGGCCGGAGGGCGTCAATGGGCGCCGGAGCGCGAGAACAGGTTCAGTACCAGCACCCCGGCGACGATCAGTGCAATCCCGCACACCCCGGCGGGGTCCAGCTTCTGGCGGAACACGGTGACGCCGATCAGGGCGATCAGCGCTGTGCCGGCTCCTGACCATACCGCGTAGGCGATGCCGATCGGGATGTGGCGGAGGGTGAGGCTGAGAAAGTAGAACGCCACCACATAGCCGATGACGACCACACTGCTCGGCGCCAGGCGGGTGAACCCCGCGCTGGCCTGCAGCGCGCTGGTGGCCACCACTTCGGCGCCGATGGCCACTGCCAGGTTCAGCCAGGCGTTCATGCCGCCAGCTGGATGCCGGCCAGCCGCTGCAGTGCCTCGGCGTACTTGGCTGCGGTCTGGGCGACGATCCGGTCGGGGATCACCGGGCCCGGCGCAGTCTTGTTCCAGTCCTGGGTCTCCAGCCAGTCGCGCACGAACTGTTTGTCGTAGCTCGGCGGGCTGATCCCCGTGCGGTAGGTCTCGGCGGGCCAGAAGCGCGAGGAGTCGGGGGTGAGCATTTCGTCCATCACGTACAGCTTGCCTTCGGCGTCGGTGCCGAACTCGAACTTGGTGTCGGCAATGATGATGCCGCGCTCGGCAGCGTACGCCGCCGCCCAGCGGTAGATGGCCAGGGTGGCGTCGCGGACCCGAGTCGCCAATTCGGTACCGATTTCGGCTGCCACCTGGCCGAAGCTGACGTTCTCGTCATGCTGCCCCGAGGCGGCCTTGGTCGAGGGGGTGAAGATCGGCTCGGGCAGCTGCTGGGCCTGCTGCAGCCCGGCCGGCAGGCGGATGCCGCACAGCGCGCCGCTGGCCTGGTAGTCCTTCCAGCCTGAGCCGATCAGGTAGCCACGGGCGATCGCCTCCACCGGCAGCGGGCGCAGGCGGCGCACCACCACCGAACGCCGGGCGTAGAGGGCACTGTCCGCGCTGGCCGGCAGGACTTCCGCCAGCGGCACATCGAGCAGGTGGTTCGGCATCAGGTGCGCGGTGTGGGCGAACCAGAAATTGGAGATCTGCGTCAGCATCTCGCCCTTGCCGGGGATCGGGTTGGGCAGCACCACGTCGAACGCCGAGAGCCGGTCGGTGGCCACCATCAGCAGGCGCTCGCCCGGCAGCGCATAGACGTCGCGGACCTTGCCGCGATGGAGCAGTTCGAGCTCGGGCAGGTTTGATTGCGGCAAGGTGGTGGTCACGTCAGGGGTATCCGCGGGCTGGAGCAAGCCCCATTCTAACCGCGGCGGCGCGGGACCATGCTGCGGCGCTGCTAGAATCGCGGGTTTCCGCGGCTCGTGTTGCCCGATGCGCATTTCGATCTTGGTGGCCTGCTGGATGTTGGCTGCCGCCCCCCTGTCCATGGCGCAGGCCGCTGCGCCGGCGCCGCCGAGCCGTCTTGGCCTGTGTGCGGCCTGCCACGGCGCGGAGGGCCAGGCACGCCTGCCCGGCGTGCCGAACCTGGCCGGCCAGCGCCTGGACTACCTGCGCGACGCCTTGCGCCAGTATCGTGATGGCCGGCGCAGTGCGCCGGTGATGCGCACGGCCGTGGGCCCGCTGAGTGACGTCGAGCTCGAGGCGCTGGCAACCTGGTACAGCGACCAGGCCCCGGCGGCGCGGACCCGGCCATGAGCTTCGGTTACACCTTGTGGTTCGCATTTTTCGGCCTGATCATCGGCCGGCTGCCTGGAGCCGTCACCGGCGCGATCATCGGCTTCATCCTGGACAACCTGCGTCACAGCCAGCGCAAGCGCGCGATTCCGGAAGCCGGCGGCTTTGTCGGCCCGCTGTTCACCCTGCTGGGTGCGGTGGCCAAATCCGATGGCCGGGTGTCGGAAGCCGAGATTGCCGTGGCCGAGCGCCTGATGACGCGCATGGGCCTGCGCCCCGAGCAGCGCCAGCAGGCGGTGGCCAGCTTCAACCGGGGAAAGCAGCCAGAGTTCGATGTCACCGGCACCATCGACGAACTGCGGCGCTGGGTCGGCGTGCGCCGCGACCACGCCTTCCCGGTGCTCGACGTGGTGATCGAGACGGTGCTGGCCGAAGGCCGTCCGTCGCCGGAAAAGATGGCGATCCTGCGCCAGCTGGCATTTGCACTGCGGGTCAGCGACATGGAGTTGATGGCACTGCTGGCAATGAAGGGCTATGCCTGGAATGCCGGGGGGAATGCGCGCGGCCGCAGCGGCAGCTGGGGGCCTGGGAGTGGCAGCGGCTACGTGCCGCCGCAGCGCAATACCCAGGGCCCGGATCCCTATACCGTGCTGGGCATCGATCGCAATGCCGACGAGCGCGCCGTCAAGCGGGCCTACCGCAAGCTGATCTCCGAGCACCACCCCGACCGCCTGGGCGACCTGCCCGAAGACATGCGCCGCCAGGCCGAGTCGCGCGCCAGCGAGATCAATGCCGCCTACGACCGCATCAAGGAAATGCGCGGCTTCCATTAGGAGCGGGGGCGCTGCGATGACGCACCGGGAGTGGCGGGCCGTGCACATCGTCCCTGGGCGGTCGCCTACAATACGGGACTCCTCTCAAGCTGGAAGTCCCATGTCCAGGCAAGCAGCGATCATTGCCCCGTCCATTCTGTCGGCCGACTTCGCGCGGCTGGGCGAGGATACGGCCGCGGTGCTCGCCGCCGGTGCGGACTGGGTGCACTTCGACGTCATGGACAACCACTACGTGCCGAACCTGACCATGGGACCAATGGTATTGGCCGCCTTGCGCCGTCATGGCATCGAGGCGCCGATCGACGTGCACCTGATGGTCAAGCCGGTGGACCGCATCGTGCCGGATTTCGCCAAGGCCGGCGCTACCGGCATCAGCTTCCACCCGGAGGCGACCGAGCACATCGACCGCACGCTCGGCCTGATCCGCGATTCCGGTTGCCGCGCCGGCCTGGTGTTCAACCCGGCCACGCCGCTGGATTACCTCGACTACGTCATGGACAAGCTCGACCTGGTGCTGATCATGTCGGTCAACCCCGGCTTCGGTGGGCAGAAGTTCATCCCCGGCACGCTGGACAAGCTGCGCCAGGCCCGGGCGCGCATCGATGCCAGTGGCCGCCCGATCCGCCTGGAGGTGGATGGCGGGGTCACCGCCGACAACATTGGCGCGATCGCCGCGGCCGGCGCCGACACCTTCGTCGCCGGGTCGGCAATCTTCAACGCGCCCGATTACGCCGGCGAGATTGCCGCGATGCGCCGGGCGATCGCGTGAACCGACGCGGATTGCGTGCTGCGTCCCGCCCGGCATGGCGCATGCGGTGGCTCGCGCTTGGCCTGGCGGTACTGGCGCCGCTGGCGATGGCCGCCGCACCCGGCGAGCGCCCGGTCGCGGCGCACGGCGCGCGCGATGGCACGATCCCGGCGTGGACGATTGCCACGCTGGCGCCTGCCGGCTGGACGGACGACTGCTGCACCTATGCGGCTGCGATCGGCGTCAACTTCGTGCTCTACCAGGGCGAATGGACCGGCAAGCCGCAGCGCGTGATGGTGCTGAACGTGTGGCCGCGCAAGCTGCCCTCGCTCGCGGCCGAGGTGCAGGCGGACCGCAAGCACTACCGTGAGCTCGATCCGGCAGGCAAGGCCGATGACCTCGTGCTGCATCACCGCGGCATGGCCTGCAGCGGCACGGTGTATGCCGGCAGCGACAAGATCGACGACGTGGTGGTGTTCTGCGATCCGGGCGCGGCCAGCGGCATCCGCCTGAGCTGGTCGCTGAGCTTCGACGCCGGCGACGCCGGCAAGCGGGCCCTGCTCGACGCGTTCATGCGCGTGGTGGTCGCCTCGCGCTACCGCGCCGGCACGGCGCCGGCCGCGCCATCCGGCGCCTGATCGATACGCGGCGGCGCCGTGCCGCGCCGGGGCGCCGGCTCGACACACCGGCAACGCTGTTATCGTGGGCGTTTTGCAGACTTGGACGGCCCGTGATTTCCCGTGATGAATTCGATGCGTTGGCGGCACAGGGCCATACGCGCATCCCCATGGTGCGCGAGGTCTTTTCCGACCTCGATACGCCGCTCTCGGTCTACCTGAAGCTGGCCGACGGCCCCTACACCTGCCTGTTCGAATCGGTGGAGGGCGGTGCGAAGTGGGGCCGCTATTCCATCATCGGCCTGCCGGCGCGGCGCGTGTACCGGCTGCGCGCGCACCGGCTCGAGGTGGAGGATCGCGGCGAGGTCGTGGAGTCGCGCGAGGTGGCCGATCCGCTGGCGGAGATCGAACGCCTGCGCCAGCTGTACGCGGTGCCGCGGCTGCCCGAGCTGCCGGCGTTCAGCGGCGGCCTGGTCGGCTACTTCGGTTTCGAGACCATCGGCTACATCGAGCCGCGCCTGGCGCAGTGGGAGCGCACCGACGAGCTCGGCATCCCGGACGTGCTGCTGATGCTGGCCGAGGAGGTGGCGGTGTTCGACAACCTCAAGGGCCGCCTGTACCTGATCGTGCACGCCGACCCGGCGCAGCCACAGGCCTATGCAGCGGCCCGGCGCCGCCTGGACGCACTGGTCTACCGTTTGCACCAGGGCGGCTCGGCCTATCCGCAGCTGCTGCACGGCGAGGTGCTGGACGAGGACGACTTCACTTCCTCGTTCACCCGCGAGGGCTTCATGGCCATGGTCGAGCGGGCCAAGGAATATATCCGCGCCGGGGACATCTTCCAGGTGGTGCCATCGCAGCGCCTGAGCGTCGGCTTCCACGCGCGGCCGGTGGACGTCTACCGTGCGCTGCGGGCGCTGAATCCCTCGCCATACATGTATTTCCTCGATCTCGGCGACACCCAGATCGTCGGCTCCTCGCCGGAGATCCTGGCGCAGTTGAACGCCGGCAAGGTGGTGGTGCGGCCGCTGGCGGGCACCCGCCGCCGCGGTGCCGACGAGGCCGAGGACCTCGCGCTGGAAACCGAGCTGCTGGCCGATCCCAAGGAGCGCGCCGAGCACGTGATGCTGATCGATCTCGGCCGCAACGACGTCGGCCGCATCAGCGAGCCGGGCAGCGTGGAGGTGAGCCAGTCCTTCGTGGTCGAGCGCTACTCGCACGTCATGCACATCGTTTCGCAGGTGCAGGGCACGGTGCGTCCCGGGGTCAGCTACATGGACGTGCTGCGCGCGACGTTTCCCGCCGGCACGCTGAGCGGCGCGCCCAAGGTGCGGGCGGTGGAAATCGTGCAGGAGCTGGAACCCACCAAGCGCAACATCTACGGCGGCGCAATCGGCTGGATCGGCTGGTGGGGCGACGCCGACACCGCGATCGCGATCCGCACCGCGGTGATCCACGGCGGCCGCCTACATATCCAGGCCGGCGCCGGCATCGTCTACGACTCGGATCCGGCCGCGGAATGGGAGGAGACCATGAACAAAGGCCGCGCCCTGTTCCGCGCCGTGGCCCAGGCCGCGCAGGGACTGTGACGGCCGCGCTCCCGCCGCGCGCTAGTGCTGGCTGGTCGATGTCGGCGCAGGGCAGGCGCCGATGCGCTGGAAATGCAGGTCCTCATAGTCGGAGCTGAAGTCGGCCAGTGGATCGACCTTGGCCATGCGCAGCGTGATCGGCGCGCTGCCAGTCGCGGCCTGGAAGTCCAGCCAGGCGTCCGGATAGACGCCTGAATCGGCCCAGTGCACCAGCAGGCGACCGCCCAGGCGCATGATCGGGCCGGCGAGCCGTGGCGATTTCACAACGGCGAGCCGCACGGCCTCACCCTGTGGGCAGATCGACATCTCGCCCAGCCAGGGATCGCGGTAGATCCCGGTCCACGCCGCGACCTCGCCCGCGGGCACCGCCGTGGGCGTTTCCGTCGGTGCCTTGGCTGCCGCCACGCGTCTGGCGTTGGCCTGGTCCAGGGCATCGGCATACCAGGCCGCGTCATGCGTATCCGCGGGCTTGGTGAAGTGCTTGGTCAGCACGTCGCCGAGCACTTCGCGCGCGGCGCCGCCGTTGCCGTTGATCATGAACACGAAGCCGCCCTGCTGGTCGGGAAACAGCGCCAGCATCGAATACATGCCGCTGAGCGTGCCGGTATGCCAGACCATCCAGCGGCCATCGACATCGGCCATGCGCCAGCCGTAGCCGTAGGCCATGACGTGGGTGTCATCGCGCAGGCGGCGCTGCGTCGACACCGGGATCAGCATGTGCGGCGCCTGCAGCACGTCGCGCTGTACCGGCGACAGCCACTGCAATTGCGCGTGGCTCGGCACCAGCCAGTTGCGTGCCCATTGCAGCATGTCGGTGAGGTCGCAGCGGATGCCGCCGGCCGGATCCGAAGTGAGTGCCGGGATCACCGCGCCGTCCTCGCCGAGGGGAATATTCCGGCCATCCTTCAGGTAATGCGGCTGAGCCACGTCGCCGACCGCGTCGCGGTTCCAGCTGCCGACCTGGCAGCGGTCCAGGCCCAGTGGCGCGAACACCTCGCGGCGCATCAGCGTGGCGTATGGCGCGCCGCCCGCCGCCGCGGCCACGGCGCCGGCCACCACGTACAGCAGGTTGTCGTATTCGTAGCGCGAGCGGAAGCTGTAGGCCGGCGCGATGTAGCGCAGGCCGTGGATGATGTCCGCGGCGGTGAAGGCGTTCGGCTCCGGCCACAGCATCAGGTCGCCGCCGCCGAGCGGCAGGCCGCTGGAGTGGGTGAGCAGGTCCGCCACACGCATGTTCGCGGTCACCCACGGATCGTGCATCTGGAACTGTGGCAGGTATTTGGTGACCGGGTCGTCCCAGCGCAACTTGCCCTGGTCCACCAGGCGGCCAAGCAGGGCGGTGGTCATGGCCTTGGAGTTGGAAGCGATCTTGAACAGGGTCCGTGCGTCGATGGCCTGCCCTGAGCCGGCGATGCGCTCGCCGACGGTGCGCGTGTACACCACCTGGCCATGCTCGATGACGCCGACGGCGATGCCGGGCAGGGTGTAGCGCGCCATCACCGTGTCGACGGCCTGGTCGAGTCGGGCGCGCGTGGCCTCGGGCAAGGCTGGTGCGTGCACTTGTGCCGGCAACGGCTGGGTGGGCAGGGTGAGCAGCGCGAACGCCAGCAGGCCGAGCCAGCGCGGCGCGTGGCGCCTGTTCAGCGCCGGCAGCGTTGCCGCTCCACCGATCGGGTCTGGCGTGCCACGCCTGCGGTACAAAGGGGCGTACCACCCGGCGGTTGCGCCCGTGGTCGATGCTTGCCCGAGGTGTCGTTGCATGTGGCTCCGTCCCTTCCATCGCCGGGTTCCCGGCACGCCGCCGTGCTGAATTCGCGGCGTCAAGCAGTTACGCTGCCTGCCTTGGCGCCATGCCGGCGGCTCTCGGTTGGGGATCATGCATGTATTTTCCGTTTGATGCGAACGCCCGGTGCGGGTGTCTGCGACCCGGAGTGGCGCCGGCATGAGGATCAGGATGAACGCCACCTCGCGGGTACTGCTTGGCCTGGCCCTGGGGGCGGTGGCCGGCTTGCTGTTGGCCGCCTATGACCCGGTCACGGCCGCGCAGGCCGCGCACGCGGTGCATCCCATCGGCGTGCTCTGGCTCAACGGCTTGCAGATGACCGTGGTGCCCCTGGTGCTGGCGCTGATCGTGATTGGCGTCAACACGGCATCGGACGCCGCGGCCTCCGGCCGCGTGGCGCGGCGCGCCATCGTGGTCTTCATCGTGCTGTTGACCGGCGGCGCGCTGTTCACCGCGGCCGTCGCGCCGAACGTGTTCTCACTGTTTCCGCACGATCCGGCGCTGCGCGCGACCCTGGACAGCGCCGCCGGCGCGGTGACCGCAGGTGCCGCGCCGCTGGACTGGACCGAGGCGGTGAGCGCGATCATTCCCAGCAACGCGATCATGGCGGCGGCGCAGAGTGCCATGCTGCCGCTGGTGGTGTTCGCGCTGTTCCTTGGCTTTGCCTTGATGCGCGTGGCGCCCGAGCGGCGCAAGCTGCTGCTGGATTTCTTCCAGGCCATCGCCGACGCCATGATCGTCATCGTGCGCTGGGTGCTGGCGGTGGCGCCACTCGGCGTCTTCGCGCTGATCTTCTCGGTCTCGGCGCGCTCGGGCATCAGCATGCTGAGCGCGCTCGGCGTGTACGTGCTGGTCGAGTGCCTGATGTACCTGGCAGTGACTGCGCTGATGCTGCCGGTCGCGTTGCTCTGGGGCGGCGAGCGCCTGCGCCGCTTCGTACCGGCGCTGGTGCCGCCGCAGGTGGTGGCGTTCAGCACGCAGTCCTCGCTGGCCTCGCTGCCGGCCATGCTGGAAAGCGCGGACGAGCGCCTCGGCTACCCGCGGCAGGTGACCTCGCTGGTGCTGCCCATGGCCGTCACCCTGTGCCGGCTGACCAGCCCGGTGCAGTACGTGACCTCCGCCGTGTTCATCGCCTGGGCCTTCGGTATCGACCTCACCTCCACCCAGCTCATCGGCGGTGCCTTGCTTGCCGTGGTCATCAGCCTGGGCTCGGTGGGTCTGCCGGGCGCGGTGGTGTTCATGGCCACCAACCTGCCGGTGGCCCAGGCCATGGGCGTGCCGGTGAGCCCGCTGGGCCTGATGCTGGCGGTCGACACCTTGCCCGACACCCTGGCCACGCTGGGCAACGTCACCGCCGACATGACCGCGACCAGCGTCGTCGTGCGCCAGTCACGCAGCGACGCGGCGTAGCTGCCGACGGCGCGCGGTCCGTCGGCCGCGAACGGATGGCTATAATGCGAGGTTCCGCGGAAGCGTCTCCGTCGCCCAGGGTTCGCCATGTTGTTGATGATCGACAATTACGACAGCTTCACCTACAACCTGGCGCAGTACTTCGGTGAGCTGGGGCAGCAGGTGCAGGTGGTGCGCAATGATGCGATCGACGTGGCCGGCATCCGTGCGCTGGCGCCGTCGCATATCGTGATTTCGCCCGGGCCGGGCACGCCGGATGATGCGGCGGTGTCGCTCGACGTGCTGCGCGAGCTGCCTGGCGAGGTGCCGATCCTCGGTGTGTGCCTGGGCCACCAGGCGCTGGGCCAGGTATTCGGCGGCCGGGTGGTGCGCGCCAAGCAGATCATGCACGGCAAGACCTCGCCGGTGCACCATCGCGGGCAGGGCGTGTTTGCCGGCCTGCCTGATCCGTTCGAGGCCACGCGCTACCACTCGCTGGTGGTGGAGCAGGGCTCGCTGCCGGCGTGCCTGGAGGTCACCGCGTGGACGGAAAACCAGGATGGCTCGATCGACGAGATCATGGGCCTGCGGCACCGGAGCCTGCCGGTCGAGGGCGTGCAGTTCCATCCAGAGTCGGTGCTGACCGCGCACGGCTACGACCTGCTGCGCAATTTCCTTGGCCTGCCGTTGCGGCTTGCGGCATGAGCGGCGGCGAGCGCCTGGCGATCACGCCACAGGAAGCCCTGCAACGCACGATCGAGCATCGCGAAATTTTCCAGGACGAGATGATTGCGCTGATGCGCCAGATCATGCGTGGCGAGGTCAGCCCGCTGATGACCGCGGCGATCATCACCGGCCTGCGCGTGAAGAAGGAAACGGTAGGCGAGATCACCGGTGCCGCGCGGGTCATGCGTGAACTCTCGGCCAAGGTGGCGGCGCCGCCTCATCCTCACCTGGTCGACATCGTCGGCACCGGCGGCGACGGTGCCTCCACATTCAACATTTCCACTGCCTCGAGCTTTGTGGTTGCCGCCGCGGGCGGCTGTGTGGCCAAGCATGGCGGGCGCAGCGTGTCGTCCAAGTCCGGCAGCGCCGACGTGCTTGAGGCCCTGGGTGCATCGATCGACCTGAATCCGGCACAGGTCGCGCAGTGCATGGCCGAGACCCACATAGGCTTCATGTTCGCGCCAAATCACCACCCGGCCATGAAAATCGTGGCGCCGGTGCGCCGCGAAATGGGTGTGCGCACGCTGTTCAACATCCTCGGCCCGCTGACCAACCCGGCAGGAGCGCCCAACATCATGATGGGCGTGTTCCATCCCGACCTGGTCGGCATCCAGATTCGCGCCCTGCAGGCGCTCGGCGCCCAACATGCGCTGGTGGTATGGGGGCGCGATGGCATGGACGAGATTTCGCTCGGCGCCGCGACCCTGGTCGGCGAGCTCCGCGACGGTGAGGTACGCGAGTACGAGGTGGAGCCGGAGGACTTTGGCCTGGCCATGGCCTCCAGCCGCAACCTGCGCGTGAACGACGCCCAGGAATCCAGGGCGATGCTGCTGCAGGCGCTCAGCGCCGAGCCCGGTGTCCCCGGCGACAGCGTGGCGTTGAACGCAGGCGCCGCGCTGTATGCAGCCGACGTGGTCGACTCGGTTGCCGCCGGCATCGACCTGGCCCAGGCCACCGTGGCCAGCGGCGCAGCCCTGGCGAAGTTGCACGAGTTTGTCGCCGTCACGCGTAGGCTCTCGGCGTAATGGGCCGCTGCGCGTTCCAGGGCTGCCGTACGTGCAGGCCGGCGCGCCGGGGTACGGCGGTGCTGCAGCCCTCTGGCATCATGTGTCGCACGACCTGAAGCCCGCGGCGAGCTCGATCATGACCGACATCCTTGAGCGCATCCTGGAACGCAAGGTGGAAGAGGTGGCCGAGCGCCGCCTGCGTGTGCCATTGGCCGAGCTGCAGGCGCGCAGCGCCGCGCTACCGCCGACGCGCGGCTTCGTGGCGGCCATCGAGCAGCAGGTCGACGCTGGACGCGCTGCGGTCATTGCCGAGGTGAAGAAGGCCAGCCCGAGCAAGGGCGTGATCCGCGCGGACTTCGACCCCGCTGCCATTGCCCGCAGCTATGCCGCGGCCGGCGCGACGTGCCTGTCGGTGCTGACCGACCGGGATTTCTTCCAGGGCAGCGAGGCCTGCCTGCAGCAGGCCCGTGCGGCCTGTGCACTGCCGATACTGCGCAAGGATTTCATCGTCGACCCGTACCAGGTGCACGAGGCGCGCGCGATCGGTGCCGACTGCATCCTGCTCATCGTGGCCGCGCTTGACGACGGTCCCCTGTTGGAGCTGACGTTGCTCGCGGCGGAACTGGACCTGGACGTGCTGTGCGAGGTGCACGACGCCGACGAGCTGGAGCGCGCGCAGGCCTTGCCGGTGCGGCTGATCGGGGTGAACAACCGCAACCTGCGCAGTTTCGACACCTCGCTCGACACCTCGCTCGATTTGCAGCAGTTCGTCGAGTACGACCGCATCGTGGTGGCCGAGTCGGGCATCCGCGGCCCGGACGACGTCGCGCGCCTGCGCGCCGGCGGCATCAACGCGTTCCTGGTCGGCGAGGCGTTCATGCGCACCGACGATCCGGGGCGCGAATTGCGCCGGCTGTTTGCCGAGCCATGAGGAGCACGCCGGCGGTGGGCGGATTGGTGATACCTGACGCGGCCGGCGGGGAGGGCGTGTCGGCGCGGCCCGTGGTGCTGTTCGGTCTGGACGATGTGCTCTTGTATGGCGAGCCAATGCAGGCCTTCCTGCGCGCGCGCCTGCGCGCCGGGTCGTGGCGCTGGCCGCTGCTGCTGGTGTGCCTGCCCTGGCTGGCGGTGCGGGCGCTGATGTCACGCGCCAGACTGCGCGCCACGCTGGGGCGCCTGGCTTTGCTCGGCGTACATGAGGTCCGCTACCAGCAACTGGTCGAGGACTTTGCCGCTGCCTTGGTGCGCCGCTCGCGCAGCTGCAGTCGCGACGGCCTGCGTGCCCTGCGCCACTGCATGGCCGAGGGCCAGCGGGTGCTGGTGGTCACCGGCTGCGAACAGCGCCTGACCCAGGCCATCTTCCGTGAACTTGGCCTGGCCGAGGTCGAGGTGCTGGCGTCGAGCTGGCGCGACGGCTGGTCCGGGATGCGCCAGGCGCAGGCCAACCACGGCAGCGAGAAGGTCCGCTTGCTGGCACGGCACGGCCTGCAGGACTGCGTGGCCGCCTACAGCGCCTCGCTCCTGGATGTGCCGATGTGGCGTCTGGCCGCGCAGGCGGTGCTGGTAAACGGCACGCCGGGGCAGTGCCGCAAGCTCGAGCAGGCGCTGGGCCATGCGGTGACCCGGGTGGCCTGGTATTGAACGCGGGCTGCTGCGCGGTGTGCCGGCTGGGCCGGCACGGTGCCGGATCAGCGCGCGCCGCGCACGACGATGGTCTTGCCAGCCACGTCGATCAGGCGCTTTTCCTCGAGCTGCTTGAGCACGCGCCCCACCATCTCGCGTGAGCAGCCGACGATGCGGCTGACTTCCTGGCGCGAGATGCGGATCTGGGTGCCGTCAGGATGGGTCATGGCATCCGGTTCCTGACACAGGTCGAGCAGGGTGCGGGAGATGCGGTTGGTCACGTCCATGAAGGCCATGCGGCTGACCTGGCGCGAGGTGCGCAACAGGCGGTTGGTCAGTTGCGCGCCGATGGCGAACAGGATCTTCGGACCTTCGTTCTTCAGCGGTCCGTCCATCAGGGTGAACAGGCGCTCGTAGCTGATCTCCGCCATCTCGCATACCGAGCGCGTGCGCACCAGGGACTCGCGCTGGGCCTGCTCCACGAACAGGCCCATCTCGCCGATGAACTGGCCGCGACCGATATAGGCCAGGATCAGCTCACGGCCCCTTTCGTCCTCGGTGCACACCGCCAGCGAACCGTCGACGACGTAGTACAGGGTGTTGGCTGGATCGCCGGGACGGATGATCGCGGTCTTGCTCGGATAGCGGCGACGATGGCACAGCGCCAGGAAGCGCTCCATGGAAGCCGGGTCCGGTGCCAGGCTCAGCGGCGCCTGCGAGCTCTCGAATGCCTGCTGCAGCTGATACTTGAGTTGAGCCACGTTCACCCCCAAGGTGATACGCCATCGATACGCGAGAGCGCAGATCGCCGCTGCCACCCGTGTTTCATTATGACAAACGCGCGGGCTAAGTGTAGTTTCAGTTTCGCCCCGGCTTATCGCATACTCTGCGCCTTTGTTGGCGGCGCCCTGGCCGGACTGGCCGGGTGGCCGGCGGCCTGAGCGGTACCAGCGCCGCGGGTTCCGTTGCCACTGACATCACCCGAGGCCTGGCAGGCTGTGTGCCACCGCTTCGGTCGTGGAGATTCGATCATGATGAAATCGTTGCCGCGCCTGCGCCTGCAGGGCTTCAACAATCTGACCAAGGCGCTCAGCTTCAACATCTACGACATCTGCTACGCAGTGTCCGAGGACCAGCGCCGGCGCTACATCGAATATATCGACGAGCAGTACGACGCCGACCGCCTGACCCAGATCCTCACCGACGTGGCCGAGATCATCGGCGCGAACATCCTCAACATCGCGCGCCAGGACTATGATCCGCAGGGTGCCTCGGTGACCATGCTCATCTCCGAGGAGCCGGTACTGGCCAAGCTTGGCCGCGACACGATCTCGGGTGCCGTGGTCGCGCACATGGACAAGAGCCACATCACCGTCCACACCTATCCGGAGACGCATCCGCACAACGGCATCGCCACGTTCCGCGCCGACATCGACGTGGCCACCTGTGGCGTCATTTCCCCGTTGAAGGCGCTGAACTACCTGATCGACAGCTTCGAGTCGGACATCGTCGTGTGCGATTACCGCGTGCGCGGCTTCACCCGCGACGTGAAGGGCAAGAAGCACTTCATCGACCACAAGATCAACTCGGTGCAGGACTACCTGGCCAAGCACATCCGCCAGAAATACGAGATGTTCGACGTCAACGTGTACCAGGAGAACATGTTCCACACGAAGATGCACATCAAGGAATTCGACCTCGACACCTACCTGTTCGAATCGAATGCCGAGGACCTGTCGTTCAAGGAGCGCAAGCGCATCGAATCGCTGGTCAGCCGCGAGATCGAGGAGCTGTTCCACGGTCGCAACCTGATGTGACGAAGACCCGCCGCGGGGCGGGTTTTTCGCATTCCGTGTTCCTGCGACGAAGCCACGCCAAACCGCATGTCACACGCGGTAGGCGACGGTCTTCATCACCATGGAGCTCAGGTGCATGAGCTTCGGCAGCGGTTGGGGCAGTTCGCCGCCGCCGCGCGCCTGCGCCGCCTGGGCATGGCGCACCTCATCGGCCTGCATCTGGGTGAGCACGGCGCGCGAGCGTCCGTCCTGCACCGGCAGGCGCTCGATGTGCTGGGCGAGGTGCGCCTCCACCTGGCGCTCGGTCTCGACCACGAAGCCGAGGCTGAGTCGGTCGCCGGCGAGCGCGGCGACGGCGCCGATGGCGTAGCTGCCCGCATACCACAATGGGTTGAACAGGCTGGGCCGGCTGTCGAGTTCGCGCAGGCGCTGCGCGCACCAGGCCAGGTGGTCGGTTTCCTCGTCGGCGGCATGCAGCAGGTGCGCACGGTTGTCGGCATGCCGGGCCAGGACTGCCTGGCCCAGGTACAAGGCCTGGGCGCAGACCTCGCCGGTGTGGTTCACCCGCATCAGCCCGGCGACTTGCCGCCGTTCGGCGGCATCCAGTTGGACATCGGCCACGTCCTCGCCCGGGAACGGCCGGGTTGCCGCCGGCGATCCGGCGACCGCCTCCAGCGCCTGCCCGAAACCGGTCAACAGTCGATCCAGGGGGGACAAGCTGCGGACGGACATGGGTTTGCGTACCGGTTGCGGAAGGAATGGGGCTGCTGGCTTGCGCCGGCGAGACGCTGCGCAGCGAACCTGCCGCATGCTATCATTCGCAGCCGGCCCAGGGGGATACTCCTCTTGCGCCTGCGGCAAAGGCTCCGTTATCATTTCGCGCTTTGATTCACTCAAAAGCGCCGGCCGTCCATGGCGGCACATCAGGTATACCGCAATGAAGACCTTCAGCGCCAATGCTGGCACCGTCAAGCGCGACTGGTTCGTCGTCGACGCCACGGACAAGACTCTCGGCCGCCTGTCGAGCGAGATCGCCCGCCGCCTGCGCGGCAAGCACAAGCCCGAGTACACCCCGCACTGCGACACCGGCGATTACATCGTGGTGATCAATGCCGAGAAGGTGCATGTCACCGGCGCCAAGCTGGATGACAAGAAGTACCATCGTTTCACCGGCTACGTCGGCAACCTCAAGACGTTCAGCCTGAAGGAAATGCTGGCGACCCATCCGGAGCGCGTCATCGAGATCGCGGTCAAGGGCATGTTGCCGAAGAATCCGCTCGGGCGCGACATGTACCGCAAGCTGAAGGTGTATTCCGGCGCTGCGCATCCGCATACCGCGCAGCAGCCGCAGGCACTCGAGATTTGATTCGACGCGTGCCTGGCACGCATCCGCTGAATCGGGCCTTGGGGCCCGTTCCCATCGACAAGACATCAGGCGACAACGGCATGGCGACTCAACAAAATTACGGCACCGGGCGGCGCAAGACTTCAGCCGCACGCGTGTTCCTGCGGCAGGGCAAGGGCGGCATCACCGTCAATGGCAAACCGCTGGAGACCTTCTTTGGCCGCGAGACCTCGCGCATGATCGTGCGCCAGCCGCTCGAGCTGACCGAGAATACGGACAAATTCGACATCAACGTCACGGTTTCCGGTGGCGGCATGACCGGCCAGGCCGGCGCCATCCGGCTCGGCATCGCCCGCGCCTTGATCGAATATGACGAGGGCTTGAAGCCATCGCTGCGCAAGGCCGGGTTTGTCACCCGCGACGCGCGCGAGGTCGAGCGCAAGAAGGTCGGCCTGCACAAGGCACGTCGCGCGACCCAGTTCTCCAAGCGCTGAGTTTTTCCTGCATTGCTACACTCGCTTTACGGCGCAGTACCACAAGGTCAGAGCGTACTGTTCCGCGCGCCATTGGGAGATCGTCTAATGGTAGGACAACAGACTCTGACTCTGTTTATCTAGGTTCGAATCCTAGTCTCCCAGCCAAAACAAAAAGGCCCACCCTCGCGGTGGGCCTTTTTGTTTTGGCTGGGCGGCAAGGTCGAACCCTCGTTCGACGATTTTGTCAGGAACAAAATTGGACAGCCGCAGGCTGGCCCCGAGCGTAGCGAGGGGTGAGTCCCAGGATGGGACGAACAATCCCGGTTTTCGACCAACCATCATCATTGCCCGAGGTGGATGAAGGTTCTGCCGAAGTGCGCGACATCCCGGCGTGCCCGCACCCTCACCCCATCCCCTCTCCCGATGGGAGAGGGCTCAAGCTCCGGCAAGGGAAGTGGCACGCGTCGCCGGGACAGCCATCATCCCATGACCTGCGAGCCAACCAGCACCACATCCGCCCTCCGCCTCGCGAACAGCCCCACCGTCACCACGCCGGCAAGCTGGTTGAGTTCGGTCTCCAGCGCCACCGGATCGGTGATGCGCAGGCCGTGCACGTCAAGGATCCAGTTGCCGTTGTCGGTGACCACGCCGTCGCGCCACACGGGCTGGCCGCCACGCCTGGCGATCTCGCGTCCGACCAGGCTGCGCGCCATGGGAATGACCTCGACCGGCAGCGGGAACTTCCCCAGTACGTCGACACGCTTGCTGGAGTCGATGATGCACACGAACTTGGTCGCTGCGGCGGCGACGATCTTCTCGCGCGTCAGCGCCGCGCCACCACCCTTGATCAGGTGTCGGGACGGGTCGCATTCGTCGGCGCCGTCGACGTACAGTGTCAGCGGGCCGACCGCGTTGAGGTCGAGCACCGGTATCCCGCGCTCGCGCAGCAGCGTCGAGGATTGCTCCGAGCTGGAGACCGCACCCTGGATCCGGTTTCTCAGATCCGCCAGGGCGTCGATGAAATATGCCACCGTTGAGCCGGTGCCGACACCAACGATGGCGTCTTCCTCGACGTAGCGGATGGCCGCCTCACCGGCCTGACGTTTTTCGCTGGCGTGGTCCATGTGTCGCTTTTCCTGAAGGTGGACGCGGATCGGACGGGGCAGTGGCAGACTCGAGACCCAGGATGTACTTCCAGTGCGCCGGGGTGACCGGCATCACCGACAGCCGGTTGCCCTTGCGCAACAGGCCCATGTCGGCCAGCACCGCGTGCCGCTTGAGTTCGTCCAGGCTGATGGTGCGCGCGAGCTTGCGCACGAAGCGGACGTCGACCAGCACCCAGCGTGGCTGGCCGCGCGTACTTCCCGGATCGAAGTGCTGGCTGCGTGGGTCGAACTGGCTAGGGTCCGGGTACGCGTCGCTGGCCACCTCGGCGATGCCGACAATGCCCGGCACCGCGCAGTTGGAGTGATAGAAGAAAACACGATCACCCATGCGCATGGCGTCGCGCATGAAATTGCGCGCCTGGTAGTTGCGCACACCGTCCCACGGCTCCTGGCCCTTGCGCGCGAGGTCGTCGATGGAGAATGCGCCAGGCTCGGTCTTCATCAGCCAGTGGGCTGCCGCGTGCGTCATGCGCTTTTTCCGTTGTCCGCCGTGACGGGATGGCAATCGATGAGTTCATGGTCGGTGGCCACGAAATCGAGCGGAACATCCCAGTCCTCGGGCTTGATGTGCGGCAGCTCCTGGAACGCGTACGCGATGCCGACCAACAGCGGTTCGGTTGGTCGCTTGCGTGACTGCAGGAAGCCGAAGCTGCGGTCGTAATACCCGCCCCCGTAGCCGATGCGGTTGCCGCGGCGATCGAAACCGAGCAATGGCATCAGCACCAGTTCGATTTCCTCCGGCGCGCGCGAGGTGACCGGAGCCACCGGTTCAGGGATGCCGTAGCGGTTGGGTTCCACCGGGTCCCCGGTTTGCCAGGGCGCAAACAGCAGTTGCCGGTCCGGCTGGAGCACGGGCAGCAGGAACTGCTGGCCCCGCGTCGCCAGTGGCGGGATGGCCAAGTTCAGCGGCAACTCGCCGTCGATGGCCCAATACCCGGCGACATGGCGGTCGGTGAAGTACTCGGGCAATCGCTCCAGCATGCGCCTGAGCCCCTGGGCGGCGGCGAGTCGGGCGGTGGCAGGCAAGGCGCGGCGTCGGGCGGCGAGCTGCTGGCGGAACTCACGGCGCTGGGCGACTGCGTCCACGACCATGATCTCCGGCAAGAAGCGCTGCACGTCGCGGCACATGCAGCAGGAATAGTGGCGTCACCGCGGTGCCGCTGCCCACCGAACGACCTTGATCCAGAGGGATCAGGTGGGAGGGCTCCATGGCTGACCAGGCTTTCCGCTCATGGCGGACATGCACAACAACCATGATGAACCGACCCGGGGTCGTATTTAGGAACAAGGCAAATGTCACAGTGTGCTGGCGCACACCGCAGAAACGCCGACTTCATTCTAGGCGCCGGGTCGGCAGAAACCAAGCTGCCGGGAGCGGGGCCGTTTTGCTGCCGTCCGGGGTTGGCTCGCCACGCCGGCCGCCCTCCGGGCCGGTTCAGGACGCGGGAGGTTCCTCGCCCAGGGCGGCCTGTACCTTGAGGCGCAAGGCAGCCAGGTGGTCGCCCAGCTGCCGCTCTTCGCCCGCATGCCGCTTGCGCAGGGCGATCAATTCATGGGTGACACTGATCGCTGCCAGTACGGCGAGGCGCTCGAAGCCGAAGGTCTTGGCGCTGCTGCGCAGTTCGCGCATCTTGCGTTCCAGGTAGACCGACGCGTCCAGCAGGTCGTCGCGTTCCTCCGGCGCACAGGCGATCAGGAACTCGCGGTCGATCAGGCGTACGGTGACGGGGTCAGCTGCTTGGTCTGGCATGGCGGGACGCTGCTTCGGCTTGGGAACCCGGGCGGAAATGGATGGCCTTATGGCCGAGGCGGGCACCGTGCCTTGCCATGAAGGCCACGGACGGTGGGGTGCTCATGGACTGCGGCTGCTGGCTTCCAGCGATTTCAGGCGCTGGATCATGGCCTCGACGCGGCTGCGGGCCTGTTCGTTGCGCGCCAGCAGACCGGCGCGTTCACCGCTCAGCTGGTCCTGCCGCTGGCGCAGGCTGAGGTTCTCCGCATTGAGGCGACGCACCGTTTCCACCAACCGCTCCAGCTGCGCCGTGAGCGCCGCGACTTCATGCTGTACCGGATGGGTGTTGTCCATGCCGGAAACTATACCAGCACGGATTGCGGAGTCGACGCCTGGCCAGGCCGGGGTGGCTGGCGCGCCGAACCAGGACTTGCCATGATCTGGCGGCAGCATGTCACCCGGCAAAACCACGCGGAGCGAAGATGGGACCACCCGAACAAGCCGGATCTGGCGACGACCAACAGGTCGAATACGAGGAACTCGATGAGCTTGCCGCGCGATTGCACCTGGCGGTCAGCGCGAGCGAACTGCACGGCTCGGTATGCGGCTTCATTGCTGGCGGGGGCAGCACCAGCGGCGGGAGCCTGCTCGAGCAATTGCAATTGCAGGCGGACACGGCGGGCGGCACGCTGGACCCGGCCGGACGCGTGGTGCTGGTGCGCCTGGTGCAGTCCTGCGCGGCGGCGCTGGCTGATTCGGAATTGGGCTTCGAGCCCCTGTTGCCTGCCGATGACCGCCCGCTGGCTGAACGCGCGGAGGCCACCGTGGAATGGTGCAGAGGTTTTCTCGGCGGCTTTGGCTTGACCGGAGCGGCCAGCCATGACCGGTTGTCTGATGAAGCCAAGGAGATGCTGCACGACTTGGGCGCCATTGCCGGTTCCAGCTTCGACTACGGCGACGCGGCCGAGGACGAGGACGCCTTGATCGAGGTGCACGAGTTCATGCGCGTGGGGGCCCTGTTGCTGCATGCAGAATGTGCCGTTCCCCCTGCCGGGGCACGTGGAACGCTGCATTGAGCGTCGGCCTCGACGAGTTTGCCCGGCGCCGGCGGCAGTTGATGCGCATGGCCGGCGAGAGCTCGGTCCTGCTGGTGTCGGCCGCGCCGCGGCGGCTGCGCAATGCCGATTCGGCGTGGCCGTACCGGCAGGATTCGGACCTGCATTACCTCACCGGGTTTCCCGAGCCCGACGCCGTGCTGGCCCTTCTGCCGGGCCGCGCGCACGGCGAGGCGGTGTTGTTCTGCCGCGAGCGCGATGCCGCGCAGGAGCGCTGGCATGGCGCGCGCTTGGGGACCGAGCGCGCGCTTGCCACCTACGGCGTTGACGACGCCTTCCCGATCGACGACATCGACGACATCCTGCCGGGCATGATCGAGGGCCGCGCGCGGGTTTATTGTGACTTCGGGCGCGAGCCGGACTTTGATGCCCGCCTGCTGGGCTGGATGCGTCGGCTGCGGCAATTGCGCGGCGGCGGCGTGGTGCCCAAGGAGTTCGTCGCGCTGGGACATCTGCTGCACGACCTGCGCCTGTACAAGTCGCGTGCCGAGCTGAGCCTGCTGCGGGAGGCGGCTGCCATCGCGATCCGCGCCCACCGCGCGGCGTGGCAGGTAGCCTTGCCGGGATCGCGTGAGTACGAGATCGAGGCCGAGTTGCTCAAGGTCATGCGCGGACAAGGCGCGGTGCCCTCGTTCGTGCCGACCGTCGCAGCCGGGGCCAATGCCTGCACCATGCACTACCAGGGCGGCCGCAGCGTGCTGCACCAAGGCGACCTGCTGCTGGTCGATGCGGGCGCCGAGTGGGAGTGCTATGCCTCGGACATTTGCCGCACGATCCCGGTGAGTGGCCGCTTCAGCGGCGAACAGCGCGCGCTGTACGAGCTGGTGCTGGCGGCGCAACAGGCGGCGATAGCCGAGGTGAGACCCGGACGTGCCTTCGCGGCCGCGCATGAGACAGCGGTGCAGGTCCTGGTGGAGGGCTTGTGCGTTCTGGAATTGCTGCGCGGCGATCCGGGCGAGATCGTGGCCGCAGGCGGTTACCGGCGTTTCTTTCCGGCCAAGACCGGACATTGGCTCGGCCTCGATGTGCATGACGTCGGCGACTACCGCGTCGACGGCGAGTCGCGCATGCTGGAGCCAGGCATGGTGCTGACCGTGGAGCCGGGTCTGTACGTGGCCGTGGACGACTCCACTGTGGACGCGCGCTGGCGCGGCATCGGCATCCGCATCGAGGACGACGTGGTGGTGACGAAGGAAGGCAACGAGGTGCTCACGGCCGCCATGCCCAAGGAGATTGCCGACATCGAGGCGCTGCTGACCGCGCGTTGAGGCACATCGGCTTGGGGCGGTGGCATGGCGCCGCGACGGATCGCCACAGATCACGTGGAAATGACGTGATGACCTTTAGGCTCGACCGGCCAGCCCGAGGAGTCGACGTCGATGACGGCCGAGTTTCTGTCGCGGATCCAGTTCGGCTTCGTGATGTCCTTCCATATCCTGTTTCCGGCGTTCACCATCGGCCTGGCCAGCTGGCTGGTGTTCCTCGAGGCGCTGTGGCTGCGCAAGCGCAGTGACATGTTGCGCGACCTGTATTTCTTCTGGATGAAGGTGTTCGCCGGCTCGTTTGGGCTGGGCGTGGTCTCCGGTATCGTCATGAGCTTCCAGTTCGGCACCAACTGGGCTGGCTTGTCGACCGTGGCCGGGAATGTCCTGGGGCCGCTGCTCAGCTACGAGGTGATGACGGCGTTCTTCCTGGAGGCCTCGTTCCTCGGCGTGATGCTGTTCGGCTGGAACCGGGTCGGCCATCGCACGCATTTCCTGGCCACCTGCATGGTGGCGCTGGGCACGCTGGTGTCCTCGTTCTGGATCCTGGCGGCCAACAGCTGGATGCAGACGCCGCAGGGCTACACGCTCGTGGACGGCGTCATCGAGGCCTCCGACTGGTGGGCCGCGATCTTCAACCCCTCGTTCCCGACGCGCCTGGTGCACATGGTGCTGGCCTGCTTCCTCAGCACCGCGCTGGTGATCGGCGGGGTCTCGGCGGTCTATCTGCTGGCTGGCCGCTGGCAGGACAAGGCGCGGCTGATGCTGCGCTGCGCGCTGGCCTTCGTGGCCATCGTGATTCCCCTGCAGATCATTGCCGGCGATCTCTCCGGCCTGGTGGTGCGCGAGTACCAGCCGGCCAAGCTGGCCGCGATCGAGGCGCGCTGGACGACGGCGCACAATGTGCCGCTGACCCTGTTTGCCTGGCCCGACGAAAGCGCCGAGCGCAACGTCGCCGCCGTCGACGTGCCGCACCTGGGCAGCCTGATCCTCACCCACAGTTGGAGCGGCGAAGTAAAGGGCCTCAAGGACTTTCCGCGCGCCGATCGGCCGCCGGTGGCGGCGCCGTTCTTCGGCTTCCGCGTCATGGTCGGCCTGGGCCTGCTGATGCTGGCGCTGGCCGCCGTCGGGTTGTGGCTGTGGTGGCGGGGCCGCGTCTATGCCAGCCGGTGGTACCTGCACTGCTGGGTCGCGATGATGCCGGCCGGCTTTGTCGCCCTGCTGACCTGGTACACCGCCGAGATCGGTCGCCAGCCCTGGGTGGTGTACGGCGTGCTGCGCACAGCCGACGCTTCCAGTGCCGTCACCGCCGGCGCAGTGGCGGGGTCGCTGGTCACCTATTCCGTGGCGTACGCCATCCTGTTCGGCTTCGGCAGCTGGTACCTGCTGAAGGTGCTGCGCGACGGACCGGGTTCTGCGCCGCAGCGCTTTCCGCGCGACATGACCCCACAGCGGCCCCTGGCGGGACTGGGTATCGGCAAGGAGGAGAACCCGTCATGACTTTGGCTACCGCACTGCCGATCGTGTGGTTCTTCATCATCGGCTTCGCCATCATGATGTATGTGCTGCTGGATGGCTTCGTGCTCGGCATCGGCATCCTCGCGCCATTCGCCGACGACGAGCGTCAGCAGGAATTGATGATGAACACCGCCGCGCCGATCTGGGACGGCAACGAGACGTGGCTGGTGATGGGCGGCGCCGGCCTGATGGCAGCGTTCCCCAAGGCATATGCGCTGATCCTGCCCGCGTTGTACGTGCCGGTGCTGGCACTGCTGATTGCCCTGATCTTCCGCGGCGTGGCGTTCGAGTTCCGCTTCCGCGCCGAACGCAGCCGGCGCATCTGGGGACTCGCATTCTGCGTGGGGTCGGTCGTGGCGGCGTTTGCACAGGGCGTGATCCTGGGCGCCATCGTCGAGGGCACGCCGCTCAAGGCAGGACAGGCCGTGCATCGTACGTTCGACTGGTATGGCCCGTTCCCCATGCTGACCGGCGTGGCGCTGGTCTTCGGCTATGGGCTGCTGGGCGCCACCTGGCTGGTGCTGAAGACGGAAGGGCGGGCGCAGTCCGTTGCGCGGAGCCTGGCGCGGCCGCTGATGCTGGCGGTGATTGCCTTCATGGGCCTGGTCAGCGCCTCGCTGCCGTTCCTGGATTCGCGCCTGATGACACGCTGGTTCAGCTGGCCCAACATGCTGTACCTGTCGCCGCTGCCAATCGCCACCCTGGTGGTGGCGGCATTGCTCTGGCGCTCGGTGATGACAAGCCGCGACGCCCGGCCGTTCGTGCTCGCGCTGGTGTTTTTCGCGCTGGGCTTCCTTGGCCTGGTGGCCGGCATGTGGCCAAACCTGGTGCCGCCGTCGCTGAGCATCTGGGACGCGGCCTCGCCGCCCTCCAGCCAGGGCTTCGTCCTGGTCGGTGCCGCGATCATGCTGCCGGTGGTGCTGCTGTACACGGCCTACTCGTACCGGGTCTTCCGCGGCAAGGTCCGGGCAGGCGAGGGCTACCACTGAGGCTGCGCGCATCGGGCAGCGGTGCCTTGCCCTCGCCGTGGCGCGGGTTCAGCCTGCCGCCAGCCAGCGGTGCAGTTGCGCGACGTCTTCGTCGCTGATGGCCACGATGCGGTAGCCGGCCCAGGTCTGGCCGCTTGCCGCAGGCTCGTGCCATTGCTCCTGGATGCCGAGTGTGATGGCGGCGCTTTGGCCACGCAGCGAACCGACGCCAGGCAAGGTCACGCCAACCTGGTACAGCGCCTCGCTGTGCGGGGGCTGATGGCCGATCAGCAGCATGCCCGTGCTGGAGAGGTTGCCGACGCGGCCCATGGCCTGGCCGCTGATGAGGTCGGTCACGGTGGCCGTTGGGCTGGCCAGCTTGCGCGCGGCTTGGCGCCGGTTGCCAGGGACGTTGCTGGTCGCTTCGTTCATCGGCGCACCGCCTGGCTGGCGTCCTGCGCGGCTTCCGGTGCCTGGCGCAGGAGCGTGGTGAGGCTGCGCCAGGCGCGGTCGAGCAGGCTTTCGCGCTCAGCCGGAACCTCGCGCACCCTTCCACAGGCGATTTCGTGTGCAAGTTCGCTCAAGCTCGTCTCCCCCGCGCGCTGGCCGCGTCGCGTCAGCAGCAGGCAGCGCCCGGACATCGGTGAGTACCAGGCCAGCTTGCGCCGGGTCGGAGCTTCGCCGGCCACGCCGTCAAACTCGAGCCAGGTACCGAACGGCAATCCGCGCAGGCGCTCGCCGACCGTGGCCTCGTGGGGCAGGGCTGGCTCGTTGGCGGCGGTCGCGAACAAAGGCACCACGGCAGCGTCGACGCCAGCCGATTCGCCGAGGCGCTGCCGCTGCCGGAGCCGCTGCGTCAGGTCGGGCGTGCTGGTTTGCCGTGCGCCGGCAGCCGTGATCTCCGGGGCACCGAGCAGGCGCTGGGCCACCTGCAAGGCCTCCTCGGTATGCATGCCGATCTGCTGCAGCCCGGCCTCGACGTCATGCTGCAGCTGCGTCCGGTCGGTGATCGGCAGGCGGCCCAGCAGCTGGTCGGTAATCGCCAGCTGCACCGCAAAGGCGTCGCTGTCCTCGCCGTGGCGCAGCAGGGTGATGGCCAGCACGTCGGACCAGGCCCGGTCCAGCAGAGCGCGCAACAGCCCACGCGGCGGTATGTCGGCAAAGCGCGCGGTCATCAGTTCCTGGGCACGCCGGCGCGCCTGTTCCAGGCGTTCGCGCCCCTCGGCCGCCTCGACGTGGCGTCGCTCGGCAGCCTGGGCCTTGCGGTTGAGCAACGCGACCTGGTGCTCGATGTCGGCCAGCAGGACGGCATACAGGCTGCTGCTTGGCGGCTCGTCGCTGGCGCGGGTGACCAGCTGTTCCAGCTTGCTGGCAAGCAGGCGGTTGGCGTCGTCGTCGGTGCCGTCCAGCCATTCGTCGGCAGCCGTCGCCACGGTGTCCAGCAGCTGGCGGGCCGGATGGCTGCGTTGCTCGAAAAAGCCCTGGTCGGCAACGGCCATGCGCAACACCGGCAGTTGCAGGCCGCCGAGCAGGGACTTGGCGCTGCCGCCGCGGTGCAATTGGCTGGCCAGTTGCTCGAACAGGTTGGCGACCAGCTCGACCGTGTCGCCCTGCTCGCTGCTCAGTTGGGTGCGCGGTGCGTCGGCGCTCTTGCCGGCGTTGAGCTGGGCGACGAGTTCCTCATGCAGACGGGCTGCGCTACGCAACTCGCGGCTGGCCCGGTCGGTGACCTGGGCCAAGTGCTGCTGCAGCGCGCCCAGCGCCCCCTGCAGTTCCTCTGTGGATGCCGCGTGCGCAGTCAGGTTGCCAGGGCCGCCAGAACCACGCAGGTCGGTGGCGCGGCGCTGGGCCAGGAGGTCGCGCAGGGATTCCAGGACCTCGATCGGCGCGCTGGCGGGAGCCGTTGCCGGCGCAGGCCCGGGAACGCCTGCTGGCGCCATCTGTGGTTCCGCGGCCGTGGCAGCAGGCAACTGTGGGCGGGGTGTGGCGTGGCGCAGGAACGGTGCACTGCGCAATTGCGGCAGGATGCCGGCGTTGCACAGGGCCGTGTTGGCGGCCGCGTAGATCGGCGCCAGCACACGGATCAGGTTGCGGTCGGCGCTGCGCAGCAGTTGCACCTGGTCGTCCAGCGACAGTTGCAGCGGCAGGGTGGCGGCGTGGAAGGCCCGGATCAGCATCTGCGGGCTGACCGGCAGGCTTTCGCCCTCCAGCGGTGGTGCAGCGACCAGCACCGCCAGGCGATAGCCGAGATTGTGCAGCGCTTCCGAATGCAGGCTTTCGCCGCGTGAACCGATCTGGTCCAGCGTGGTGGCCAGCTCCTGTTCGGCCGGATCGACCAGGGCCAATTCGTGCCAGTCATTGCTGGCTGCCGTGGACGCCGGTGCGGGCAGCATGCCGATGTGCTCGAAGCGCTGCCTGATCTCGGCAAAGCAGCGCGCTTCCAGCACACCCAGTTGTTGCAGAAGTTGTTCCCGGCAATTCATCAGGCGCTGCTGCTCGAACGGGCTGTGGGCGCGATCGGCCTGATCGAAGAGTTGCTGGGCAAACTGGTTCACGCTGGCGCGCAGCGGATCGTGCAAGCGCTCTGTGCACAGCCGGAAGCTGGCTTCCAGCAATTGCGCGCTGCGCACGGGCCACGGCGAGGCCGGGGCGAGGCGGTGACCTGTGTGGGGGGGCGAACCGGGATGGTCCTGTCCGGGCTGCATGGGCGTGTCCGCTCTTCCAGGTGGCCAAGTGTAGGCTGGTTTGCGTGGAAAAGTGTTGATTTCGGGTACTCGAGGCCGGGCGCTTCAAGACATGAAGCTGACGATCACATCATTGAGGAAGCGCTGGCCCAGCGCGGTGGTGTGCAATTGCCGGGCATCGCCGTCGAGCCAGCCGCGTTGCCGCGCCTGGGCCAGCTCGGGGGCGATGCACGCCGGATCGAGCCCGGTGCGTTCGGCAAATTCTCCCGCAGCCACCCCGTCGACCAGGCGCAGGGCGTTGAGCATGTATTCGAATGGCAATTCGCTGGCGGCAATGGCCTGGTCGCCGGCCACCCGCGCGGCATGGCTGGTTGCCGCCATGTAGCTGCGCGGGTTGCGGTCCTTCCAGCGCCGCCTGATCACGCCACTTGCCGGGTCGCTGAGCTTGCCGTGCGCACCGGCGCCGATGCCGAGATAGTCGCCGAAGCGCCAGTAGTTCTGGTTGTGCCAGCAGCGGTAGCCCGGCCTGGCATAGGCCGAGATCTCGTACTGGCCGTATCCGGCGGCGGCCAGGCTGTCCTGGCAGGTCTCCTGCATGGACCAGGCCTGGTCGTCATTCGGGAGCGGTGGCGGATGACGCGCAAACACGGTGTTGGGTTCCAGCGTCAACTGGTAGTGCGAGATGTGCTGGGGCGCCAGCGCGATGGCCTGGCGCACGTCTTCCAGCGCGCCATCCAGGGTCTGCGTCGGCAGGGCATACATCAGGTCCAGGTTGATGTTGGCGTAGCCCTCGTCCTGGGCGGACTTGACCGCGTCCGCGGCCTCCCGGGCGTTGTGGATGCGGCCCAGACGGCGCAGCTTGTCGTCGTCGAAGCTTTGCACGCCGAAGGAGATGCGGTTGACGCCGGCGGCAAGATAGCCGTCGAAACGCCCGTGCTCGACGGTGCCGGGATTGGTCTCCAGGGTGATCTCCGCCTCGGCGGCAACCGGCAGGCGCGCGCGCACGCCATCCAGCAGGCGGTCGATCAGTTCGGGTGCGAACAGGCTGGGTGTGCCGCCGCCAAAGAAGATGCTCTGGATCGGCCGGCCAGCCAGGGCGGAGGCAAAGTCCTCACGGTCACCGTCCAGGTCGGCCAGCAGGTCGTCGATGTACTCGGCATAGCGTGGTGGACTCTGGCCCAGGCCATGCGAATTGAAATCGCAGTACGGGCACTTCTTTACGCACCACGGCATGTGCACGTAGAGCGCCAGCGGCGGGGTGGTCAGGGCCACGGGTTGCGCTCAGGCACCGAGCCGCAGGCGCAGTTGCGCCAGGGCCTGGCCGCGATGGCTGAGGTGGTTCTTCAGCGCCGGCGCAAGCTCGGCCGAGCTCTGCTGCTGGCCGTCCGGCAGGAACAAGGGGTCATAGCCGAAGCCGTGGCTGCCACGGGCCTGGCGCAGGATGCGGCCATGCCAGCGGCCCTCGACGATGAGCGGGGTGGGATCGTCCGCGTCGTGCAGCAGAACCAGGACGCAGATGAAGAACGCGCGGCGGCCGGCATCGGCAATCGCGGACAGCTCGCGCAACAGCATGGCGTTGTTGGCTGCATCGTCGCCATGGGTGCCGGCATAGCGCGCAGAGTGCACGCCTGGTGCACCGTGCAGGGCCGGCACACACAGTCCGGAATCGTCTGCCAGGGCACCGAGCCCACTGTGGCGCGCGGCGTGCCGGGCCTTGAGCAGGGCGTTCTCGACGAAGGTGCAGGCGGTTTCCTCGGCGTCATCGATGCCGAGCTCGCCCTGGGCCACGATGTCCAGTCCGGAGCTCGCCAGCAGGGCCTGGAATTCCGCCAGCTTGCCGGGGTTGCTGCTGGCCAGCACGATACGTTGCATGGGCGCCTCAGTGGCCCTGGCCGAGGGCCGCGCGTTGCGCGGCAACCAGCTCGGTGATGCCTTTTTGCGCCAGTGCCAGCAGCGCATCGAGCTCGTCGCGGCGCAGGGCATGGCCTTCCGCGGTGCCCTGGATTTCCACGAAACCGCCACCGTCGTTCATGACCACGTTCATGTCCGTGTCGCAGCTGGAATCCTCGGCATAGTCGAGATCAAGGATGGGCTGGCCGCGATAAATGCCGACCGACACGGCGGCAATCGCGCCCACGATCGGATTGCGCTTGAGGTGCTCGCGGGCCATCAGCGTGGCGACCGCGTCGGCCAGCGCCACGTAGGCTCCGGTGATGGCCGCGGTGCGGGTGCCACCATCGGCCTGCAGCACATCGCAATCCAGGGTGATCACGCGCTCGCCCAGGGCCTCGCGGTCGACGCAGGCGCGCAGGCTGCGCCCGATCAGGCGCTGGATTTCCATGGTGCGCCCGCCTTGCCCGCCGCGAGCCGCCTCACGCGGCATGCGCGTGTTGGTGGCGCGGGGCAGCATGCCGTACTCGGCCGTGACCCAGCCTTCCCCCTTGCCGCGCAGCCACACCGGACAGCGCTCCTCGATGCTTGCTGTGCACAACACCCGCGTGTCGCCGAAGCTGGCCAGTACCGAACCTTCGGCATGGCGGGTGTAGTGGCGTTCAATGCGGATCGTGCGCAGCTCATCGTTGGCGCGACCGCTGGGGCGGGCGAAATCATTCATGCAGGGCGGGTGGGCAAGGGCGAATGGGACAGTTTACCATTGCCTGGTTTTCCGCCTTCCGGAACGAGCCATCGTGATCTGCAGCATGACCGCCTATGCCAGTGCCGAGGCCAGCACGCCGACGGGCACGTTGGTCTGCGAGCTGCGCTCGGTGAACCATCGCTACCTGGAGGTCGGCGTGCGCCTGCCGGAAGAGCTGCGCGCGCTCGAGCCGGACATGCGCAAGGCCGTAGGCGGTGTGCTGGCGCGCGGCAAGGTTGAGCTCAGCGTGCGCCAGGGCGGCGCACGGGACGAGCAGTTGCACGTGGACGAGGCCATGCTGGATGCGCTGGCGAGCCTCGCGGCCCGCCTGGATGGGCGTTTTCCCCGGCTCAAGGTGGACCTGGTCGAGCTGCTGCGCTTCCCCGGCGTACTGCAGGCGGCGCAGCCCGACACCCAGGGCCAGGCCGCAACGGTATTGGAATTGCTGGGTCGCGCGCTGGCCGAGCTGCATGCCGCGCGTGCGCGCGAAGGCGCCAAGCTGGCCGGCGTGCTGGTGGAGAAGCTCGACGCCATCGAGCATTTGCTTGTCGAGGTGCGTGCCTGCGTGCCGCAGATTTGCACGGCCCTGCGGACCAGGCTGGAGGCCCGCCTGACCGATCTCAGGCAGGAAGCGGACCCGGCCCGGCTGGAGCAGGAGCTGTTGCTGCAGGTCACCCGCGCCGACGTGCAGGAGGAGCTCGACCGCCTGGATGCGCACGTCGGCGAGATGCGGCGCGTGCTGGCGCTGGATGAGCCCGTCGGGCGGCGCCTGGACTTCCTGATGCAGGAGTTCAATCGCGAAGCCAATACCCTGGGTTCCAAGTCGGTCGATACGCGCAGCACCAAGGCCGCGATCGAACTCAAGGTGCTGATCGAGCAAATGCGCGAACAAGTGCAGAACATCGAGTGAACACGTTGCCGCCAGCTGCCTCCGGCCCCGCCGGTACCCTGTTCGTGGTGGCCGCACCATCGGGAGCAGGCAAATCGAGCCTGGTTTCCGCCCTGCTTGAGGTCGACCACCAGATCAGCCTGTCGGTTTCCCACACCACGCGCCTGCCACGGCCGCACGAGGTGGACGGACAGCACTATTGCTTCGTCGGGCGTGCCGAGTTCGAGCGCGACGTCGCCGCCGGGATTTTCCTGGAGCACGCCGAGGTGCATGGCAATTGGTATGGCACCTCGCGGGTGCAGGTGGAAGCACTGCTGGCGGGTGGCCGGGACGTGTTGCTGGAAATCGATTGGCAAGGCGCCGCGCAGGTTCGCCGCAGCATGGCCAACTGCGTGGGCATTTTCATCCTGCCGCCCTCGCGCGCCGAGCTGGAGCGCCGCCTGCGCGGGCGTGCCTCGGACAGCGAGGAGGCGATCGAGCGGCGGCTGCGCAATTCGCGCAACGAGATCGTACATGCCCGCGAGTTCGATTACCTCATGGTCAACGACGTGTTTGCCGACGCCGTGGCGGACCTGCAGGCGATCGTGCGCGCGGTGCGCCTGCGCAGTGCCTCGCAATTGCAGCGCCGTGCGGCCCTGCTTGCGGAGTTGCTCGAGGATCGTGCGTGAGACTGCCCCGCTGCGGCCCGGTGCGCGTGGCCAAGGTTTTCCGCTTCGGCTACTGTGTGCGGATGCACCGAGCGTTGCGCAGCCATGACCGTTGACCCTGCCGATACCCACACCGACGAAGCCCTGGTACAGATTCGCGGGTTGACCACGGTGCTCGGCGGGCGGGCTGTGTTCGATGCGCTGGACCTGGACATCCCGCGTGGCCGGGTCACCGCGATCATGGGCGCCAGCGGCACCGGCAAGACCACCCTGCTCAAGCACATTACCGGGCATATGCGTGCCGACGCGGGCAAGATCCTGGTGGACGGACACGATGTCGGCGCCTTGTCGCGGGAAGAGCTGTATGCGCTCCGTGAAGGCATCGGCTACCTGTTCCAGAACTCGGCCCTGCTCACCGACTACGACGTCTTCGAGAACGTTGCCTTCCCGCTGCGCCAGCACACCCGCCTGCCCGAGGTGCTGATCCGCAACGTGGTGCTGATGAAGCTGCAGGCAGTCGGCCTGCGCGGCGCGGCACGCCTGATGCCGAGCGAGCTCTCTGGCGGCATGGCGCGTCGGGTGGCCTTGGCTCGGGCGATCGTGTTCGATCCCGGGCTGATCCTGTACGACGAGCCGTTCGTCGGTCTGGACCCGGTGGCCTTGAACCAGATTCTGCGTCTGATCTCGACGCTCAACCGCACCCTGGGCATCACCAGCGTACTGGTCGCCCACGAGTGGGCGGCGGTGAGCCGGATTGCCGACAACGTCGCCCTGCTCGCCACCGGCAAGGTCGTGGCGCAGGGCAGTCCGCAGGCGATCGCGGCGGACGGCTCGCCGTGGACCCGGCAGTTTTTCGGCGGTGAGGCCGACGGACCGGTACCGTTCCAGTATCCCGCGCGGGATTTCGCGGCCGAGCTCGGTTTTGCCGGAGTGGCGCCATGAGCCGTCAGCGCCCCGCTTCCAGCGGCCTGGTGGCGGGTACGCTGACCCAGATCGGCGCCTGTGGCCTGTTCCTGCTGACCCTGCTGGCGGGCATTCCGCGCAGCGGGCGCTATCTGCGCGAGACCATCCGCCAGATCTGGTTCGTGGGCGCGATGAGCCTGACCATCATCATGGTCTGCGGCTTGTTCGTCGGCATGGTGCTGATGCTGCAGCTGTACCACGTGCTGTCGATCTTCGGCGGCACCTCGGCCGGCGGCATGGTGGTGGCGCTGTCGGTATATCGCGAACTGGGTCCGGTGGTGACGGCACTGCTGTTTGCGGGGCGGGCCGGTACCTCGATCACCGCCGAGATCGGCCTGATGCGCGCCACCGATCAGATCGCCGCGATGGAGATGATGGCGGTCGACCCGATTGCCTACGTCGCCACGCCGCGCTTCCTGGCTGGCGTGATCGCCATGCCGCTGCTGTGCTGCGTGTTCTGCGGTCTGGCCATCTTCGGCGGCCACCTGGTGGGAGTCACCTGGCTCGGCATCGACAATGGCACGTTCTGGTCCAACATGACCGCACAGGTGGACCTGCGCACCGACATCGTCAATGGCGTGTTGCTGAAGAGCCTGGCCTTTGGCGCGGTGGTCACGCTGATTGCCGTGTACCAGGGTTTTGCCACCGCCGCCACCAGTGAGGGTGTGGCGCGGGCAACCACGCGTACCGTGGTTGCCTCATCCATCGCCATCCTGGCGCTGGACTTTGTACTTACGGCGTTCCTCATGTAAGCGCGGCGCCGTGCGGCGACATGCCAATGGCGGTCGCCTCGATTGTTCACCTGGATTTCCGAGGATCGTGCCGTGAGTCAACCCCGCAGTTCCTACGCCCTGGGCACCGGCTTGTTCATCGTGCTTGGATTTGCTGCCTTGGCGTATCTCGCCACGCAGACCAGCTCGATTGCGAACGTGCATCAGGGAGACACCTATGCCCTGGAGGCGCGCTTTGCCAACATCGGGCAGCTCAAGGAGCGCGCGCCGGTGAAGATTGCCGGCGTGCGCATCGGCCAGGTGCAGTCGATCGCGCTGATACCGGGCAGCGATGTGGCCGACGTGAAGCTGGCGATCGACCGCAAGTACCAGGACATTCCGCGCGATTCGGTGGCTGCCGTCTTCACCAGCGGCCTGCTCGGCGACCAGTACATCGGCATCGAGTACGGCACGGCCAAGCAGGCGCTGGAGCCCGGCGGCACCATCGCCCTGACCAAGCCGGCACAGCAGCTGGAGGAGATGCTGGGCAAGTTCTTTGGCGCCGGCGGCGTGGCCGACAACCTGGGTGGCACGTATACGGTCAGCGCCAGCTTCACCAATGTCGGCGCACTCTCGCCCGGCGCGCCGGTGAAAATGGCCGGGGTGCCGATTGGCGTGGTGCAGTCGGTGCGGGTCGATCCGCTCAAGCTGGACGCCAAGGTGATCCTGGCCATCGACAAGCGTTATGACCACATTCCGGACGATTCGGCCGCCGCGGTGTTCACCAGCGGTTTGATTGGCACCCAGTATGTTGCGATCCAGCCGGGCGGTTCGCCCGACATGCTGGTCCAGGGTGACGAGATGATCCTCACCCAGTCGGCGATGCAATTGGAAGACCTCATCGGCAAGTTCCTGGTCAATGGCGCACCTGGCGAGAAGCCTGCAACCGGCGCCGGGAAGACTGGCAGCCGCCAGCATTGACCGACGGGTGGGCTTCATACGCTTTTCAAGGAGTGTCCCATGTCAGGTAAATGGTTGTTGATTGCGGCACTGGCCACCGCGGGCGCGTTTGGCATACCGGCATTGGCCCAGGCGGAGCAGGCGGCACCGGCCGAGGCGACTGCGGTGCAGACACCGGTGCAGGTCGTGCAGTCCATTGCCGACCAGCTGGCGACGGCGATCGACGGACATCGTGCGGAGTTGAAGGCCGACAAGGAGAAGCTGATTGGGGTGATCGATCAGATTTTCCTGCCGCATTTCGACATCGACTACGCATCGATCCTGGTGCTTGGCATGCATGCGCGGGAAGCGACGCCGGAGCAGCGCGACCAGTTCGCCAAGGCGTTCTACAACTCGATCACCCATCGTTACGCCGAGGGCCTGCTCAACTACACCAAGGGCAGCGTCAAGGTGCTGCCGTTCAGCGGCAGCCTGAACGACAAGCGCACCGTGGTGCGTACCCAGGTCGTGCTGGACGATGGCAAGACCCTGTCGGTGGACTACGCATTCCGCAAGAGCCGCAGTGGTGACTGGAAAGCCTACGACGTGATCATCGAGGGTATCTCCTACATCACCAACTATCGCAACCAGGTCGATGCCGAGATTCGCAAGGTGGGCATCGCGCAGCTGATCAAGAACCTGCAGACCCAGGGTGCGAACGCGCTGAAGGCGATGGACGCCGAGGGCGTCCAGGGCAAGTGAGCACGTCGCAGCCGACGCCCGGCTTTGTCGTCGAGACGCACGCGTCCGACACCCTGGCGCTGCGCGGAGTGTTGGGCTTTGCTACCGCCGGACAGGCCTTGCTGGCGCTGCAGGCGGCCTTGTCTGCCGGCCCGCAGCCCGGCACGCTGGACTTGTCCGGTCTTGCCCACGTGGACAGCGCCGGCTTGGCCTGCCTGCTGGTGGTACTGGGTGAGGCTTCCACTGCCGGACGGGAGCTGCGCCTGGCCCATGCGCCGGATAATATGCGTACGTTGGCCCAGGTCTGCGGCGTGGATCACCTGCTGGCTGCTTGAACCAGTGCCGGCATCGGCTACGGCACCCAGCCCCAGGCAGCCATGATTGCCTCGAGGATGGCGGCGTTGCTGGCGTCGCTGGCGCCCGGGCAGGTTCTGAGATAGCTTCCGCGCCGTGCAGCACTGGCTGGCGGATTGAACAGCGGGCTGTACACGGCCAGCGCCACGTGCCAAAAGGCCAGCGCCGGCGCGCAGGCCGGACCGCCGGTGGCCCCTGCGCCGGAGACGCCGGCCATACAGGTATACACCGTGCATGGATCCACGCCTTGCGCGCGGAGCGGGGCGATGACCATGAGTGCAGCGATCGCCGCACCCAGCGCGAAGTCGAGGACGCGCACGCGCATGGCGTGCCTGCGGATGGTGCATGGCGTGCGGCGGGTATGCATGGCGTGGCGTCCTCAAGCGCGGTATTTGATGGCGTCGGGGTGGCTGGCGGGGGGAGCAATGGCGCCACGCATGCCGTGGTTCATTTGGCCTGGCACGGCATTGCTGGACGCTGTGCCGAAGCTGCCAGTCGCTATGCTTGCCGGCGACTGCGTGCGGTTGTAGTCGGCATAGCTGCCCGGCGGTTGCCCCTGCGGGCCGGGGCGGTTTGCCGCGCCGCCGCCAAAGGCCGAGAAATACATGAACTGCCCCAGCGTCCCCTGGAAGAACGTTGCCGCCATGGGCGGTACCGAGATGATCAACACCGTCAGCAGCAAGCCGACTCCGCCTTGCTGCAGCGCCTGGGTGGAGTAGCCCTCGGCCCCGAGCCCGGTGACGGCGTTGACGATGTTGGCACTCCACAGTGCGGCGGCCACGCGCAGCGACAGCTGCAGCACCAGCGAGCTGACGAAGGCCAGCACGGCCATGGAAAAAAGGGTGCCGATGCCGTACAGCAGCCAGCGCTGGAACAGTGATCGGGTCTGCTCGAAGATCAGGCACAGGATGAAGAGCGGTCCGAGCCCGATGAACAGGGCGAGTGCGAACTTGTACAGGAGCAGCATCGCCGCGGCCGCCATGGGCGGGCTGGCGGTGCCCAGTCCGGCCATCAGCAGTGCGTGGCTTTTCTGGGCGATGGTTTCGGTGTCGCCGGGTGCGGTCTGCACGGTATCGATCGCCGCCAGCGCAAGCTGGGACCAGGCCAGGTTGTCATCGATGGTCTGCGCGGCGGTGCTGTTGTCGCCGGTGAACATCTGGTTGATGCCGGTGCTGAGCTCGGTGCTGAACAGGTCGAGCAGACTGGTACCGAAGATGCTCATGGTGGTGGCCACGCTGACGATGATCGCCACCCGGGTCATGCCCAGTACCAGCGCCATCATCGATTCGCGCGATTGCCCGGTGATCATGCGGTAGCCCTGGGTCAGGATCCACAGCGTCACGAACACGAGCGCCACGGCGCTGGCCCAGGTCATGAACGTCGCCATCAGACTCATGCCGAACGTGTCGATGCGATCACTCAGCCAGTTGTAGATCAGCACGAAGTAAACGAAGCCCATGGCAGCTCTCCTGGTTGCGGTGGCGGTCGACCGGCTTGCCGTGGACCGCCGCGCCGGTCAGTTGAACGCGGCGGCGAAAGCCGCCGCCTGGACGACGTTGCCGAGGACGGTGTTGCTGCCCCTGAGTGCCAGGTGGCTGAGGATCGCCTGCTGGCTTTGCAGTGTCGCGATGACGGCGTCGTCGGCCTGCATCTGCGCCTGCCAGTCCGCCATCTCGGTGTCGAGGGCGCTGGCGTACTTCTGTACCTGGGTGGACACGCGCCCGGTATCGGCCAGCGTGCTGATGGCGTTGGCGAGATCCTCCACCTGCTGAAACTGGCCGGCGTAGCCGTGCAGCCGGGCGAGCAGGTCGACGGTCCGGTTGTACTTGTCGATCTGCATGCTGACGATCTGTGCGCACAGTGCCTGCTGGGTCCCGCTGATGGGCTGGGTGAGCAGCGAGGACATGCTGTCCATGAGGCTGCTGACCAGGCCGGACGGACTCGCCGCGCCGGGACACTTGCCCTGGATCAGCGCGGCGGTATCCGTGACCGGTTGCAACTGGCTGGGGGCGAGCGACAGGCCATTGCTGAGGCTGCCCACGCTGGACAACAGCTGCTGGTATTGCTGCAGCTGGGTGGCGTACTGCTGGACTTGCTTGGCGTATTGTTCGATGGTCTTGGCCAGCTGCGTGGCGAAGCCCTGTTGGTTGGAAGCGACGCTCGTGGGGTCGGCGACGAGCACCTGGGCGCCGGCGGTACCAATGGTTGCGATGGTGGCTGCCAGACCGAGCGCAAGCAGGCCGCGGGGCATGAATCGTGCGCGGGGTGTTGCCCATGGGGCGGCGGGGTGCATGGCTCCTCCGGGTCAATGGCCGGCAGCGTACGCTGCGCGAACGGTCGGCATTCTGGTTGGGTCGGGCGTTTCGGATGCCTGCTTGCCGCTGCCCTTGCGACTGGCGTAGAACCGCGGCAGCCATTGTCCGGGCTGCAGCTCATCGATCGCCACGCCGTTGGCGTCGGCGCATGCGGCCAACACCTGGTGCAGGATCGCGATGTTGTCGGTGGAGGCGGCGATCACGGCCAAGGCGTCATCCAGGCCGTGCAGGTTCAACCTGCACAGCGCGCTGGCGTGGCCCTGCTTGACCAGGAAGCAGCGCGAGCGCTCGTCCAGGCTGGCGACGACCTGGTATTCGGCCTCCGTCAGCTTCAGCCCGTCGACGTAGTGCGCCCGGCTGGCGTTGGGGTTTGGCAGCAGGATCATGGTGGCGGTCTGCTCGATGAGCGCCGCGGCAATATCGCTGGCCAGTGCATCCTCGGGACTTTGGGTGGCGAAGATGCCCAGGCCATTCTGCTTGCGGATGGTCTTCTGCTTGTTCTTGGCGAACTCCTTGAGCCCGTCGCCCCCGTCGAGGATCTTCCAGAACTCGTCCATCACGTAGATCAGCCGGCGTCCGTCGATCAGGGCCTCCAGCCGATGCAGCAGGTAGTGGACGACTGGCACCCGTACCTCGGGGTTGTCGATCAGCTCGGTGTAGTCGAAGCCGATGATCGGCGCCCTTCCCAGGTCGATGCCGTCGACTGGGTTGTCGAACACCCAACCCAGCGCATTGCCCGCGGTCCACTTGCGCATGCGGATGAACAGGCCATCGTCGCCCATGTTCGGCAGGCTCTTCTGGAAATTCGTCATCGAGCGCAGGGGTGCCGGCGTATCCAGCATGTTGCCCACAGCGCGGAAGATGTCCTCCTCCTCGCGCGCGCTGTAGCGGTCCTTGCCGGCCAGCAGCTTGACCAGCTCGGCGAGGAATTGCCGGTCGGCTTCGTCGCCTCGGCACTGGAACGGGTTGAACCCAGTGGGCTTCCCATTCTCCAGCGCCAGGTAGTTGCCGCCGCAGGCGCGCACGAAAATCTCGGCGCCGCGGTCCTTGTCGAAGACAAAGATGGTGGGAGCGGGGTCGAACTTTTGCGTCTGGCTGAGCAGGAAATTGATCAGCGCCGTCTTGCCGGTACCCGATTTGCCGATGACCATGGTGTTGGCGAGCGCCTTCTCGCCCAGCGCGTTTTCCGCCGCTTGCGTGGCGTGGAAATTGAAGTAGTAGGCCTGGCCATTGGTGGTCTGCAGTGTGGTCACGCAGGGACCCCAGGGGTTGTCCCGTTCCTTGCCAGTGGCGAAATTGTGCAGCGGCGACAGGCCGAGGAAGTTCAGCGAACTCAGGTTCGCCAGCCGCGTGCGGCAACACCAGTTGCCGGGGAATTGGGCGTAGAACGCTGCGGTGACGGCGAGGTCCTCCTTGACCGAGACGAAGCCGGCATTGGACAGCTCGGCCCGGGCGCTCGCGATATGTCGCGCGAGGGCCTCCTGGCTGGCCGCATGGACGGCCATGGAAAAGTGGTATTCGCCGAGCACGAACTCACCGGAGGCCAGGTGGTCCATGGCCTGGTCGAGCTCGGCGATCTGGCTGAACGCCTTGTCGCCGGAGGAGATCATCATGCCCTTGGTACGCTCCAGCGCCTTGAGCGCGTCCTGCCGCCCCATCGGGCTGAACGAATGGGTGATGACGTACTCGAAATCCAGGTACTTGAGCCCGTTGAGGATGCCCGGGTAGGTGCCGTCGGTGTACTCCTTGATGTTGAGGATGGCGCCGAACTGGTGGCTGCCGTCTGGAGCGGTGATGACGTAATCGCCGGTGCTGGCGGAGAACCGCTGCCGGCTCACCGGCAGGTAGGCATAGACCGGCGCGGCAAGTACCGGCACGGGTTCGTCGACGCGGTTGAGCAGGTAGCCGAACAGCTCCAGCGTCTCGGAGAACACCACGCCGTTGGCGCCTTGGTACATGCCGAGCCGGCTGGGCACATAGTCCTTGAGTACGGCCTCGACGTTGCCGGCCAGTTCCAGCACGGTGGCCACGGCATCGCGCTGCTCGGCTTCCAGGCGGGCGAGGTCGCGCGATTTTTCCATGAAGTGCCTGCCACTGGTCACGGGCCGGTAGAGCAGGGTGAGGTACAGCTCGTTCTGCATCAGTTTCTGCGCGCCCAACTGCCGGTAATAGGCGTCGGAAAGCTGCTGACTGAAGTCCTGGGCGAACCGGCTGCAGTCGACCAGCCGGCGCCGCCGGCGCACGTCGTGCACCCAGAACGCGACATTGACGAAGTCCGGGGCGCGCAGGGTCTGCAGCATGCGGTTGAAGGTACGGTGGCGATGCTCCAGATCCCATTCCTCGCGGCCCACGAACGGCAGGCCGCCCAGCCGCCAGGTCAACAGGAAATCACCGCCCGTGGTCTTGAGCACGGTGGGCGACACGTGCGTGGAGATCGGGATGAACGTGCTGACTGGCGTATCGGGACGGTAATCGGTGCTTGGCATGGGCTGCGTCCTGGGCGTTGCCGGCGTGGCCTGGCGCCCCTAGTGGAGTCAGGAGCCTGTCGTCGCGCGATCGCGGTAGGCGTTGGGGCTGTATGCCCACGAGCCGTCGTTGCGGCGCACGTTGCGGGTATGCAGCCGGAACTGCCAGCGCAGGCCCAGCAGGCGGAAGATCATCTCGTCCCGGTGTGCCATGTGCCGCATCAGCAGCATGGCCGGCGGGATCAGCAGCAGGAAGAACAGGTTGAAGTACATCGCCAGCAGCAGGCAGCCGCCGGCCGCCAGGAAAAACGGCGCGTAGGGCACGCCCATGAACATGGCCGGCCGGGTACAGCCCCGGAAGAGCGCACTGCTATGCATGGAAATCTAGCAGCGTGCCGATCACGCTGGCCGTGCAGGCGGCGGTACCGGCCGCCGAGGTGCTGCCAGCCAGGAACATCTTGGCAATCTGGCCCGCCGCCCCGATCAGGATGGCCCCGACCAGCACCGGGGCGACGTCGCCGATGCGCTTGTGCGCATAGGCGATCTGGTAGCCGGCAAAGACCACCGCAATGGTGACTACGACGATGGAGATGGCGTTCAGGATCTTGTTGACGTTGCTGGCAAAGGTGCAGGCGGTATTGATGGTGTCGGTGGCGTCCTGGCCCAGTGCCAGTTCCGGCAGCAGCAGTGTGGTGAGCATGGCGAGGTAGAGGAATGCCGCCCAGCGTGCGCGCGGGTTGCGGATGAGGGTTTCGACGAACGATGGATTGGGGATCATGGCGGGGTTCCTTGGGCTGGGGCGCCTGGCGCTGCCAGGTCCGTGCTTGGCGCGAGGCAGTGCCAGGGGGGTGAACGGGCGTGCACGGCTGCCTGGGGCAGAATTTGCTGCGTGCGGCCGGCGGCAGACATTTCAGAAGACGAACGCGGCATCGCGATGCTCCGCAAGCGGGTTGGGCCGGCCAGTGCCTGTCGTGGCGGGCAGAGGCGGCGGTGAGTCACGGTCGACTGGTACCGGTGCAGGATCGCGTGGGCCGCGGACTCGCGGCACGAACGGCCCGGTGGCTGCCTCGCCGACGCCTGGGTTGGTCGAGCCGGCCTGCCAACCGGCATGCACGTTGCCCCAGGCCTCGGCGTGCGGGGTGGTTGCGGATGTGGACTCGGGCTCCTGCAATCCACTGTCGGCCGTGGCAGGCGTGCTGGCGTGGTTCGTGGTGCTTGCCTGATCAAGCGGCGTGCTGCGGATGGCCAGGCGCCTGGCGCGATCTCCCGGTGTCGGTTGGCGGGAGTGGACGGTCGATGTTGCGGGTGCCACGTTGCGCATTGTTGACGCCGACGCGGTGCTGACAGCGTCCGTGGTGCCGTGCGGCATGGCGGCGTAGATCTTCTGCACGTAGCCGTCCCGGAAGCCCGTGACCGGGTTGCCCGAGTAGTAGCAGCTGAACGCCTTGCCCCAGTCCCGGTCGAAGCGTGCATAACAGTCGGCGAGGATGCGCGCACCGGCAGCCACGTTCGCGCATGGCGTGAACGCCTGCCGGTACGAATCCAACCCATAGGGCTGCAAATTGGCCCGGTGCACCTGCGCCATGCCCAGCGAGTAGTCATGGCCGCCGGCATCGAGCATGTGCACGGTGGCCAACGCGTCGGCGAGGTTGTGTGGCTGGCGCAGCAGACGCGCGCCGACCACGCCGATGGCGTACGGGTTGCCATGGGATTCCACCTGCACGACGTGCTGCATCACCTGGGCGGGAACCGCGAGATCGGGACAGGCCATCAATTCAAGTCCGGTGAACATGCACCAATCCTCCTTTTCAGCCGCCGTGATGCGGGCTGTTGCTGCCCACCCAGGCTTCGGCCCGGCTCGAACTCGATGCCGCTGATGCGTCGGCGGCCCTCGTGCGCGCGGATATGCACGACGATGTCGATGGTCATCATCAGCAGGCGCCTGATGGTGGGAAATTCGAGCCCCGCGCCCTCGGCCGACGCTTTCACCATCAGCGCCAATTGGTCCCAGGTCTGGTCCGTGCTGCCGGCGTGACAGCTGGTGATCGATCCGGGATGGCCTGAAGCGCAATTGCGGATGAAGTAGAACGCCTCGTCACCACGCAACTCGGCCAGGATGATGCGGTCCGGGCGCATGCGCAGGCAGGCTTCCATGCAGTTCTTGGCGGTGATCCGCGCCGTGCTCTGTCCGCCCTTGGAATACAGCAGGTGCACGACATTGGGCTGGGCGATGAACAACTCGCGGGCGTCCTCGATGGTGACCAGCCGCTCGCTGGGCGGGATGTGGTGCACGAGCGATTTCATGAACGTGGTCTTGCCGCTGCCGGTGGCGCCGGAAACGACGATGTTCTTCCTGGCCCGCACGGCCTGGCGGAAGAAGTCCGCGTAGCGGCCTTCGGCACGCAGTGCCAACAAAGACCGGTCCCCGGCGCTGAGCCCCGGCTCCCTTTCGGGGACTTCGTCGAAGAAGCCGTCTTCCTGGTATTGGTCGAACGACATCGTGTGCCTGGAGGGCAGGCGGATGGTGATGGATACGTGCTGCGCCTCGCAGGCCGGCGGGATCACGAACTGGGCGCGCTCGCCGGTGGGGAAGGTCAGGGAGACCAGCGGCTCGCTGTCGGTGATCCGTTGCCCCGTATTGCTCTCGTTGACCACGGCGGTGCAAAACTGCCGGGCCCGCTCGAACGTCAGCTCGGGCACCTCGACCCGGCGCCAGATGCCGCGGCTTTCCAGATACAGCTCGCCAGGGCGGTTGATGCAGATCTCCGTGACCTCCAGCGAGGCCATGAAGTCACGCACTCCCAACACTTCGTACTGGTAGGCGAGAAACTCGTTGGATCGCGGCGCAAGCAGTTCGTGCATGGGTATCCGGATGGGCAGGGTTCAAAGGCGTGCCACGGCGCTGAAATCCACGTCCCTGGCGACGTAGACGTAGACCACGGTGCCCTGGTTGATGGTGACGGTGGGTGGGCGATTGGCCGCCTCCCGCACGGCCTGGTTGGCGAGGTTCTGGACGGTCTGCGCCGTATTGCTCTGGAACGGTTGCTGGGTCACTACGCCGTTGCTGATCGTGGTGCTGCGCGGCCCGTGCTCGGCCGCTTCGTATTTGAACGCGTCGCTGAGCATGCTGATGAGGAGAGCAGAGCCGATGCGGCTGCGCCAGTGCGCGTCGTACTCGCCGGGCAGGCCGGCACCGCCAAGGTTGTCGATGCCGGGGCTGGCCATGTTCACGTCGATGCCGGTCGGCGTGATGATGCGGTCCCAGACCACTGCCACGCGTTGGCCAACCGGATTGCGGGCGTAACTGCCGAGGATCTTGGAGCCCTTCGGCAGCAGCAGGTGCTGGCCGTTGAGCGAATACACGCGCTCGGTGACCAGGCACGAGGCGAAGCCGGGGATATCTGAGACGATGCGGGTTTCCAGCACGCAGCGAATGTAGGTGCCGCGTTGCATCAGGACATCGGGATGCGCCAGGTCGAGTGCACTGGTGGCGCGTGACGGCAAGTCAGCCGGCAGTGGTGGTGGACCTGCGAGGTCGGCGACAGGCATACCGCTGGCTGGCATCGCTGGCGATGTGTCGCTGCGCACCGCGATGCGGCGTTGCGCGGCGGTGGGTGCTGGCGCGGCCACGGCCCCGCGCAGGCCGGCCTGGTCGTGGTGGGCTGGCAGTGGCGGCAGCGGCGGCGTAGCCATCAGGGGGATGGCCCGCGCCGCATGGGCCGGCAGGGTCTGGGGCACGCGTGGCAGCGCCAGTTGGCCGGGAGCATCGGCCACGGTGACCTTTTCCTCGCGGGGCTGTGCCTGTGCGGGGCGATGGCCCGCACCGCTCAACAGCCAGTAGGCGACCAGGAGCAGCAGCATGCAGACGGCTACCAGCAGTACCAGCGCGCGCTGGTTCAGGCGCCGCAGCTCGCGTGCCTTGAGCCGTGGCACCGCGTCGTCGAGCTCCGGCGCGGCCGCTGACCCGTGGGAACGAGTGTACGTGTTGTCGACCAGGGCATCCGGGTGACCAGTGGCCGTGGCGGGGTCGTGGTCGACGCTTTCGTCGCCCGCTGGTTGGCGCAGCGGGCCGCTCATTTGGGAGGGTTCCTGCGCAGGCCCACGACGTCGTCGCCGTGCCGCATGACCAGGTAGCGATAGGTGCCGTGGACCACGATGATGTTGCCCTCGACCGTGGTGTTGACCAGGGAGTCCTCGCCATCTTCCGTCTCACGCATGAATACGGCGGGGAAATCGCCGCTGGGGAATTTCTGCAGGTTGCCCAGCTCGATGTAGGTGAAGCGGCCGTCGTCGTAGACATGCACCGGCAGCAGCCACGGCGCCGCCTTGCGGCGGCTGGCATAGTCGTAGTCGAAGTTGTATTGCCGGCCAGGCAGCAGGACCGTGCTCAGGCCGGTGGCCTGGGCGTCGCCGGAGGCGGCCTTGGCAAAGTGGCTGCCCGGTGGATAGCGGAACGTGACCTTGTATTCCACGCCGTTGCGGCGGGCTTCGTCGAGGGTCTTCCAGTCGGTGGCGACGACCTGCAGTTCAAACAGGTAGGCATGGGTCGCCGTGCGTATGCTCATGTTGGTGTCGACCTCGATGTTTCGCGGCCGCAGGTAGAACACGTTGTCGCGCCGGCGCAGGTCCCAGCCGGAGCTCAGCCCCGTGCTGTAGTCGAGGACCTGCTCGTCCGGGCTCAGCTCGATCTGGGTGGTGATGCCGAGCGCGGTGCGAATCGGATAGACTTGGTCGGGCTGGTATTGGTATTGCTGCACGACTTGCGCCCGCAGCGTTGGACACAGGCCCACGATCGCGGCACTCAGCGCGCAAAGCGCCCACATGTGGCCGCGCAGTGTCATGGGCGGGTGCTCCCGGCGGGCGCCAGGCGTGGGCCGGCGGTGGTCGGGACACGCGTGGTTGCCGCCGCGGCGCCGGGCTCGGCTTGCGCCGATGCGGCGTCGCCGTTGAGCTGTCCCGAGCCTGACATGCCGTCATCACCTGCAACCACGATCCCGGCGGATGGCGCCGACTGGGGCAGTGCCGTGATTTCGGGTGGCGGTGCCGAGGCGTAGTCGTTGTCGACCCGGTAGTCGGTGACCCAGAAGCCCAGCGGATTGGCGATGCGGCTCTGCTCGTCCATCTGCAGGTTGGCCTTGTACGCAAACTCCAGCGTGGCGATCTTGTTGTCCAGCGGTCGGGTGAGACCGCTCTGCTTGTCGTAGAGGCTGCGCTGGAAGCGTACGGTGGCGCCCTTCGGTGCGGCGTCCGCACCACCGCCGAGCAGCACGATGCTGAGCAGCCTGACGCGGATCGCCGTGTCCTTGCCCAGCACCTTGACCAGGTTGGTAGAACTGGCCGGGGAATACTGCTGTGCATGGGCCGCCTTGACGCCTGGTGCGGACATGGTCTGTACCGTTGCCCAGTCACCGAGCTTGAGCATCGCCAGGTCGTAGGATTCGCGTGCCATCACGTAGTGCGCCACGTTGCTGCGGTTGATGGCTTCGCTGGTGCTGAGGCGACGGTGCGCCGGATCGCCGCTGAGGCGCGCGAGCGTGCTGGTGCCGGTATAGGCATCCGCCATGACCAGATAGGGCACCTGCTGCTTCAGCGGCAACATCAGGAAATAGCCGCCGGCCAGGATCAGGGTGAGGCCGATCGCGCTGCCCGCGACCAGCCACGCGCGGCGTTCGCTGCGCCGGTGCAGCGCGGCGAGGGACAGCTCGAAGTTCACCGAGCCGGTGACCGCTTCGTCGATGCTGCGGCTGCTTGGCAATTTTCTGGCCATCGGCATGGGTTCGAGGTGGGGAGCCGAATCACGGATGGGGGCTGGGCTGCGGGTGGCGCGGCCGGACCGGTGCAGGCGCCGGTCCGGACCCTGTCTGCTGGCCCGTCGCCGACTTGCCGGCTGCGTCATCGACCGCAATCGCGCGGCCGGCCGTGGTCACCACGATGCCTTGCGCGGCGTAGAGCCGGGTGAGCTCGGCGACCGCGACATCGACGTTGGTGGTGTGGATGCCGGCGACCCCCGCGTACAGCGTGAGGTCCATGGTGTGGCGGTAGGCCAGCTCACGCTGCGTATCCCGAGCCCAGCGGGTCAACATGGTCTTGAGCGTGCCATCCATGGGCGCGGCGTAGTAAATATAGGCAGTGCGTAGCGGGATGGCCGTCGGTCGTTCGGGAAAGACATTGGCCGGCCGCCAGCTGCCGCCGAAGTTTCTAGCTGGACGCGTGCCGCAGCTGGCCAGCATGCAGGCCGCGAGCAGCAGGAAGGCAAACCGGCATGTGGTGTGGGGTATGTGGTTCACGGCTGGTCGATGATTCCGGTCGGGCGGGAGACGGGGTGCAGTGGCAGGGGGCGCAGGTGAAAGCACGCACAACACGCGGTGGGGGTGCCGCACGACGGGCCGCCGAATCTGTCGCCGCGATGGCGTGGTGGGCGGCCCTGCGGTGTCGGTGCATCACCCGTTGGGGCGATGCCTCGGGCTGTCCAGCACGCTGCCGTGGCGCTTGTGATATAGACGTATGGATGTCCATACGTGGTTATTCGGCGGCGGATTACCGTGTCTGCGTGTTGCGCGATTGCATCCTAGGCGGCGGTACGGGCTCGCGCTGTAGGCCGCGCGTACGGCGCTTCGGCAAACCTGGCCGCAAACGTGTAGGCGTTGGCCGGAGACGGTGTCCCGAAACGGGCAGTGCACTCGCCGCGATTGGTGGCGCCGCGCCAGGTGGCTCCCCGGTTACCCTGGGCCGCGGCAACCGGGCGACAATGGGCGCCATTCGCCCTCGCCCCAGGAAACCCGTCGATGTCCCGTACCCTTGCCGAATGGTTGGCGTATCAGGAGCGCGTCAACGTGCACAGCATCGAGCTGGGCCTCGACCGCGTGCGCGCCGTGTGGCAGCGCATGGGTGCCGCGGCGCCGGCGCAGCACGTCATCACGGTTGCGGGCACCAACGGCAAGGGTTCCACCGTGGCTTTGCTCGAGGCCATCCTGGAGGCGGCCGGAAAGCGCGTCGGCAGCTTCGTCTCGCCGCATTTGCTGCGATACAACGAGCGCGTGCGTGTGGCCGGATGCGAGGCGAGCGACGCGGCGCTGATCGCCGCGTTCGAGCGCATCGAGACGGCACGCGGCGACATTCCGTTGACCTATTTCGAATTCGGCACTCTGGCGGCGCTGGATATCTTTGCCCGGGTCGAGGGCCAGCCGCTCGACGTCGTCGTGCTGGAAGTCGGCCTTGGTGGCCGGTTGGATGCAGTCAACATCGTGGACGCGGATGTCGCGGTCATCACCACCATCGATCTCGACCATATGGAATGGCTCGGGCCGGACCGCGACAGCATTGGCCGTGAAAAGGCCGGCGTGGCGAGGGCTGGCCACCCGGCAATCGTCGGCGAGCCGGACCCGCCGGCAGGCCTGCTCGCTGCCCTGGACGGTATCGGCGCCAAGGTGCAGCGTGCCGGCGTGGATTTCCGTGTGCAACGCCACGCCGCGGGCTGGTCATGGCGGCATTGCGACGGCACGGTGATGGAGCTGCCCGATCCTGCCCTCGCGGGCGCCGTGCAATGGGACAACGCGGCAACGGCGATCGCCGCGCTGCATGCGTTGGAAGGGGAAGCCGGCGGGCTGGTACCGATGGCCATGGCCGCGGCGGCAGCGGCCGGCCTGCGCGCGGTGCACGTTCCTGGTCGCCTGCAACGCTTGCCGGGCGATCCGCTCCTGGTCGTGGATGTCGGCCACAATCCGCAAGCCGCCCGGGTCCTGGCCCGCTGGGTGGACACGCAGGGAGCTGATCGCGTGCATGCCGTGTATGGCGCCATGGCGGACAAGGATATTGCCGGCGTGATGGCGGCACTGGGCGCACGCGTCACGCATTGGTACCTGGGCGGCCTGGAACAGGAAACATCACGCGGCATGGACAGCGCCGGCTTGGCCAGGATGCTGCGGGCGAGCTTGCCGGAGGCCGCGTATGACACCTATGCCGACATTCCCCATGCCCTGGCGGCGGCCCGTGCCGCGGCGCGCGCTGGTGACTGCGTGCTCGCCTTTGGTTCCTTCTACGTGGCGCGTGCCGTGCTGAACACCCGTCCGGCAACTGCTGTGGACGGCTTGCCGCGACAGGTATAATTGTCGCTTACGCGCCGTGCTCGTCGCTTTGGAGACATCCTTGAACACACGCCTGCTCGGAGCCGCGGTCCTGATTGCGCTGGCCGTCCTGTTCGTGCCGATGTTCTTTTCCCGTACGCCGCCGGCCGGGGGCGACCAGAGCATCAGCCTGGCCATCCCGCCTTCACCGGATGGCGAGCTGCAGACCCGGACCATGAGCTTGAATCCGCAGGTGCCGTCCACGGTCGCCGCTGCCTCTGCCCGCTCGGCCACGCCAGTGCCGAGCGACCAGCTGGCCACCGTGAACATCGGTTCGAACCGGCCCCTGGACGTGGAGACCGATCCCCGCGCCGGCAAGCCCCACGAGCCGACCACGGTGACCATGGGTTCGGGCACATCGCCCTCGCAGCCGGTCATCCCGATGCAGGGCGCCACGCCGAACTCTGGAAGCGCCACGCCTGCCGCCACTCCAGCCGCGCCCAGGCCCGCGGCGCCGACGCCCAAGGCGGCCGCGCCCGCCGCGGCGTCCGCCGCACCGGCTGCGGGGGATGGGAACTACCTGGTCAACCTGGGCGCCTACGCCAACGCCAGCAACGTGGCCAGTCTGCGCCGTGAGGTGCAGGCTCTGGGGTACCCGAGCAGCACGCAGGTGGTCACGCTTGGCGGCAAGCAGTTGACCCAGGTGGCGGCCGGGCCGTTCGAGACGCGTACGGCGGCTGAGGCGGCGCGCCTGAAGATCGGCCAGAAGGTGCAGGGCGTACGCCCCACCCTGGATCGTGGGGCAGCGGCGCCGCAGGCTGCGCCCGCTGCCGCAACAGCATCCAACGCATCCGCGGCCAAGGCTGGCGGCTGGGCGGTGCAGCTTGCGGCGCTCAGCAACGAGGCCGACGCCAATGCCTTGCGCGACAAGTTGCGCGCCGGCGGCTTCGACGGTTACGTCAATCCAGTGCGGTCGGGCAGCACGCGTCTGTGGCAGGTGCGCGCCGGCCCGCTGACCCAGCATGCCGACGCCGAGCGTGTGCAGGCGCAGATCAAGGCCAAGCTGGGCATCGATGGCGTCATCCGCCGGGTGCCATGACGCGCGGCTCCCTGGGCTTGGGGCTGAGGGCAGGGCAAGGGCGTGAACGAGACTGACTACATCATCATCGCCGTGCTGGGCTTGTCGGTCATGGTGGGACTGTGGCGGGGCCTCGTCTCCGAGGTGTTGGCCCTGGCGATCTGGGTGGCGGCGTTCTGGGTCGCCTGGGTGTTTGGCCCCGTGCTGGCCGTGCACCTGCAGGATCTGGTGGGGCAGCCCTCGCTGCGCGTCATCGGTGCCTACGTGGTGTGCTTCGTCCTCGTCCTGGTGGTCGGCGCGCTGCTGCGGGTGGTGGTCCGCAAGCTGGTCGATGGCGTGGGTCTGGCCGGGCCGGACCGCGTGCTGGGCGGCGTGTTCGGCCTGGCGCGCGGAGTCCTGCTGGTGACCCTGGCGGTGTTCCTGGTCGGCTTCACCGCCTTCACCCGCGATGCCTGGTGGCAGCAGTCGATCCTGCTGCCGCATTTTCGCCAGGCTGCGGTGTGGATGGAACACCACACCCCGAAGGATGTGGGCAAGTACCTGCACCCGTCGCGGCTGGAGCAGCTGCCGAGCTTGCAGACGCTGGTACCGGCCCCCATATTGACCTCGCCACGCCCGGCTCCACCGGCATCGGCCGCATCGACCCAGGCCGTGGACACGGCAGCAGTGGACCAGGTCCCGGTGCGGACGCGACAACCATGAACGACGGCCGCCTTCGGCACCGGTTCTGACGATTCTCCCAACCAGGCAATCATCATGTGTGGAGTCATTGGCATTGTCGGCACGGCGGACGTGGCTTCGGCCCTGTACGATGGGCTGACCGTATTGCAGCACCGCGGGCAGGACGCGGCGGGCATCGCCACGGTCGACGCCGGACACCTGCGCCTGCACAAGGGCAAGGGCCTGGTGCGCGATGTGTTTCGCCAGGATTCCATCAATACCTTGCGCGGGCACATCGGTATCGGCCACTGCCGCTATCCCACGGCGGGTTCGGAAGGCTCCGACGAGGCGCAGCCGCTTTACGTCAATTCGCCCTACGGCATTGCCCTGGCGCACAACGGCAACCTGGTCAACACCGCCGCGCTGCGCCAGCAGATGTTCCAGGACGACCGCCGGCACATCAACACCGATTCGGACTCCGAGGTGCTGCTGAACGTGCTGGCGCACGAGCTGCAGATCCAGCAGCGCATGGAGCTCACCCCGGACCATATCTTCAAGGCCGTGGCCGCCATGCATGCGCGTGCGGTCGGTGGCTATGCCTGCATTGCCCTGGTGCTGGGCTATGGCCTGGTGGCGTTCCGCGATCCGCATGGCATCCGGCCGCTGGTGCTCGGCCAGCGCGTGGTGGACGGGCGGCAGGAATACGCGGTGGCCTCTGAATCGGTGGCGCTGGACATCCTGGGCTTCAAGCGCATGCGCGACGTGGCTCCTGGCGAGGCGGTGATCATCACCGAGGATGCGCAGCTGCATACGCGGCATTGTGCCGAGCGGGTCGCGCATACGCCATGCATCTTCGAGTACGTGTACCTGGCGCGACCGGACTCGATGATCGAGGACGTGTCCGTGTACAAGGCACGGCTGCGCATGGGCGAGAAGCTGGCGGAGAAGATCCTGCGCGAGCGTCCCGACCACGACATCGATGCGGTCATCCCGATCCCGGACACGGCGCGCACCGCGGCCAGCACCCTGGCTGGCGTGCTCGGGGTGCCGTTCCGCGAGGGCTTCGTCAAGAACCGCTACATCGGCCGTACTTTCATCATGCCGGGCCAGGGCCAGCGGATGAAATCCGTGCGCAACAAGCTCAATGCGATCGGCCTGGAGTTCAAGGACAAGAACGTGCTGCTGGTCGACGATTCGATCGTGCGCGGCACCACCTCGCGGCAGATCATCCAGATGGCGCGCGATGCCGGCGCGAAAAAAGTCTACTTTGCCTCGGCGGCCCCACCGGTGCGCTATCCCAGCGTGTACGGCATCGACATGCCGACCGCCGCCGAGCTGGTTGCCGCCGGGCGCACCGAGCAGGAAGTCGAGCGCCTGCTGGGGGCCGACTGGCTGATCTACCAGGACCTGGATGACCTGGTCTCGGCGGTCAAGGAAGGCAATCCCAAGCTGACCGGCTTCGACACCTCGTGTTTCTCGGGCGAATACATCACCGGGCTCGAGCCGGACTATCTGGAGCAAATCCAGATCCTGCGCTCGGACGATGCACGAGCGGCGCGGCGCAGCGCGTGACCCTGTCCGTGGCCCGCGCCGGACGGCGCCGTGCGCGTGGCTGACCTGCACCTGGCCGCCAGGCGCTGCCTGGATGCGACCAAGCCGGCGGACAAGCTGCGCCTGACCCGCGAGACCTGGGCTGCGGTTGCGGCCGGCGGGCTGCTTGCGGATCCCGCTGCGCCACCCGCCGCCCCCATCGGCGTGCCGGGGCGTCCGGACAGGCCCGCCCTGGTCGATGCCCGCGCGCTGCCACGCCGCGGCCTGGGCAGCGCACAAGGCCGCGCCGCTTTGGTCCACGCCATTGCGCACATCGAGTTCAACGCCATCAACCTGGCCTGGGATGCCGTCTACCGCTTTCGCGGCATGCCCGGGGCCTATTACCGCGACTGGGCGAGCTGCGCCAACGACGAGGCACGCCACTACGCCCTGCTGGCCGCCCGCCTGGGTGAGCTTGGCTACGCCTACGGCGACTTCGACGCGCACGACGGTTTGTGGGAAATGGCCGCTAAGACGGCAGGACACGACACGGCGCGCATGGCCCTGGTGCCGCGCGTGCTGGAAGCCCGCGGGCTGGACGTCACCCCCGGCATGATCGGGCGCCTGCGCCAGGCCGGCGACGAGCGCACGGTGGCGATCCTGGAGCTGGTCCTGCGCGAGGAGGTCGCCCACGTCGCCGCCGGCACGCGCTGGTACTACTACTGTTGTGCGCGCGACGGGCTCGACCCGGTCACCACCTTCTTCGACCTGATCCGCGACTACATGGGCGTCGAGTTGCGCGGCCCGTTCAACCTGCCGGCCCGCCGCGCGGCCGGGTTCAGCGACGACGAGCTGGCACGGCTGCAGGCCCTGACCTGCGCGCAGTGAAACTGCGAGATGTCCGTTCCGCGGCGACATTCGCGGTAACCCGGAGTGCTGCGGCACAATGGGGCGGCACACGTCACCGCTACGCTCGCCGGTGGCAGGGGAATCAGACATGGCCCTACGCCCATGATCGGCACCCTGTCGCCTGCATGGCCGTTCAACACGCGCGCTAGCGGCTACACCACCAGGAATCAGCATGACCGACACCCAAGCCAACCATACCGACCTCGCCTATGCCGACAAGCTCTGGCTGACCGCGGACAAATTGCGCGGCCAGATCGACGCCGCCGAATACAAGCACGTCGTGCTGGGTCTGCTGTTCCTGAAATACATTTCCGATTCGTTTGCGGCGCGCCGGGATGAGCTGAAAGCCGAACTCGAAGCCGACGGCATCACCGGCGCGCAGCTCGAAGGCTTGCTGGAAAGCCGCGACGAATACACCGCCGAGCGGGTGTTCTGGGTGCCGCCCGAGGCGCGCTGGCAGAACTTGCAGAATCAGGCCGCGCGACCCGACATCGCCACCTTGATCGACGATGCCATCCTCGCCGTGGAGCGCGACAACCCCAACCTCAAGGGCAAGCTGCCACGCGACTACGCCCGTCGCGGCATCGCGCCGGAAAAGATGAAGGGCCTGATCGACCTGATCGCCGACATCGGCTTCAAGGGCGACCGCGCCAAGGCGCGCGACACCCTAGGCCGCGTCTACGAATACTTCCTCGGCAAGTTCGCCCAAGCCGAAGGCAAGCTCGGCGGCGAGTTTTTCACCCCGCGCTGCATCGTGCGCCTGCTGGTGGAAATGCTGGAACCGTACGACGGCCGCGTGTATGACCCGTGCTGTGGTTCGGCGGGCATGTTCGTGCAGTCCGAGCGCTTCGTCGCTGCCCACGGCGGGCAGACCACGGACATTTCCATCTTCGGCCAGGAATCCAACCCCACCACGTGGCGGCTGGCGCACATGAACCTCGCCATCCGCGGCATCGAGGCCAACCTCGGCCCGCAGCCGGCCGATTCCTTCCTGCGCAACCTGCACCCGGATTTGAAGGCCGACTACATCCTCGCCAATCCGCCGTTCAACATTTCCGATTGGTCGGCCAAGCTGCTGGAAGGCGACGTGCGCTGGCGCTTCGGCATGCCGCCGGCCGGCAACGCCAACTACGCCTGGATTCAGCACTTCATCCACCACCTTGCGCCACCGAACGGCCACGGCGGCGGAGTGGCCGGCTTCGTCATGGCCAACGGCTCGCTGTCGTCCGGCAGCGGCGGCGAAGGCGAGATTCGCCAGAAGATCGTCGAAGCCGATCTGGTCGATTGCATCGTGGCCCTGCCGGCGCAGCTTTTCCTCACCACCGGCATTCCCGCCTGCCTGTGGTTTCTCACCCGCGACAAGACGGGTCGCAACTTGAAGCACGGTGGCCGCGACCGCAAGGGCGCAACCTTGTTCATCGACGCGCGCAAGCTCGGCACCATGCAGACGCGCACCTTGCGCGTGCTCACCGGCGGCGACGATGGCGAAACTCTGCTGGCCGATGGCCTGGGTGACCCGAATCCCGACACCGACATCGGCCGCATCGTCTACGCCTACCGCCAGTGGCGCGGCGAACCTGCGCCCGAATGGTGGAACGCGACCGAGCACGGCGCGTGGACATACACGGATGTTCCCGGCTTCTGCAAGGCGACCACCATCGAAGGCATTGGCAAGCAGGGCTTCGTGCTCACGCCGGGGCGCTACGTCGGCGCGGAAGAACAGGAAGATGACGGCGAGCCGTTCGAGGAGAAATATCCGCGGCTGCTGGCGGAGTTGGAGGAGTGCTTTAAGGAAGGCGAGCGGTTGATGGGCGTCGTGCGCGAACAGTTGAGAAGCATTGCGCGATGACGGCTGATCCACTCTTCCCGGTTACTTCCACTCAATGGAGTTGGGAATCTCTCGGTGAGGTTTGTCGCCGAGGTGGTGGTGACATTCAGACTGGGCCATTCGGTAGCCAGCTTCATGCTTCCGATTACGTCGTCGCTGGTATCCCGTCGATCATGCCGCAGAACATCGCAGAAGACCGCGTGAACCCAGAGGGGATTGCCCGCATAACGTCCAGCGACGCCGAACGGCTTGCGCGCTACCTCGTCAAGTCGGGGGACATCGTCTACAGCCGCCGTGGTGATGTGGAACGACGCGCGCTTATTTCAGAAGCGGAAGATGGATGGCTTTGCGGAAGGGTTCTACCCCGATTCTGCGGACACTTTCACTAAGCCCCATACTGGGCCAAAGGAGTGTCCATGTCGAAGCGCAAGCGTTACAGCCCTGAGTACAAGCGGGAGATCGTCGAGCTGGTTGGGCGGTC